>JAESFT010000027.1_pt1 | contig 488076 bp, 422 predicted proteins | sample 9269451 | NCBI WGS metagenome assembly JAESFT01 (sample SAMN14502557, study PRJNA617106) | algae metagenome | isolation source: Scytonema hyalinum WJT4-NPBG1 and co-occurring heterotrophs from well... | place: USA: Mojave Desert, Joshua Tree National Park, California | collected 2006-05-25
GTCGAGGTCAAGACCCAGGTTCCCGATCGACGCCAGCAGGGCGTCAAGGGAAGTAGTCGCCGCGACCAGGCCGTTGGCCTCGAGCAGACCCTGGTTGAAGAGGGCCACACACAGGTCAACCGTGACCGTCGGCGGGGTGTCGGACGGAGCCACGGACGGGATCACCGACGGGGCCGGCGGGACCAGTCCGGCGCAGCCGCCGTTGAAGACCAGGAGCGCGAGGTCGAGGTCAAGACCCAGGTTCCCGATCGACGCCAGCAGGGCGTCAAGGGAAGTAGTCGCCGCGACCAGGCCGTTGGCCTCGAGCAGACCCTGGTTGAAGAGGGCCACACACAGGTCAACCGTGACCACAGGATCAGCCGGGCCGTCCGGGATCTCCGCAGCACAAGCTCGATCGAACAGGATCTGGTTTACGAGAGTCGAGTCGAGTAAAGGACCTAGCGCGAGCAGCGTCGTCCGGGCCTGCGCCTCAGCAACCAGCAGCACGCCGTCCTCATCGAGAACGCCCGCAGTGAACAGGCCGATACAGATAGCCGAGTCAACCTCAGCAACAGCACCAGCTGACGCCTTCTCCGGCGCACTGAACCTACCTACACCGATCGAGAGGATCAGTGCCATGACCAACGTGAGGGCCATTGAGGCCCTCAGCAGTCGTTCCATTCCGTTCATGATTTCCCTTCCCTGGGTCATCGTCGCGGCCACTACCAGATCCACGCGGACCGGTTTGGCATTACTATACTCCCAAACATAATGAAGTGACGACAGCGACACCCATATACGTACATACTATTAGTAACAGTCGATTGGGTCGCTCGGTTTAGGACAAAAGTCATGTACGAACAGTAAGTAAACGTGGTACAGTGTCTCACATTACCGTGCGAATCTCCGACCCAGGTTCGACATCACCGTCCGTCCGAAATCACTCCAAACCTCCGGTAGCGTCGAGAACTGGCCTGCTCGACCGCGAAAACCTGCCGCGGGAAGCTGGCCCTACCGGAGTCCTGCCAGGATGCGGTCCGCGTCGTTTTCTGAGCAATCGGTCCGGCCCTGGCGCCGGTACAGGTCATCAGGACCGGACCTGGGGCCGCACTAGCCGGAAAGTCGCAGGTCCTGCTCTGGTTGGTGCCGCGAAGCCAGTGGCAAGCGCCGTGCCGACCGTCCGGCACGGCACGTATTCGCTGGTAATTCTGGTAACCCATACGGGTCACTCCGTCTGTCGGTGAAGGTCAGGCGTTATGGCGGCGGAGGCCAAGGCCAGCCGCGACCACACCGGCGACCAGCACAGGGGCGATGAGTACCTCGGATGGTCGTGGTGCCGCTGTCCATGCCACCAGCACCCGTGTTCGGGAGGCCGGCGGCCCTGAGACACCGTAGCCGATGTTGCCGGTGCTACCGGTGTTGATGGGGATGTCGTCCTCATCGTTACCGGCATCGTCGTCGTGGTCATCCGCCCACGCGGAGGCCCAGCGGACGCAGACGCGACCGGGGCCAACTCCTCAACAGCGACCACGAACGTTATCGCGACAACCGCGACCTGCTGAGCAGCGTCAATGTCCTTGGGCCCGTAGAACGTGGCCGGGTTATCCGTCGCGGCGATGAAGTACGCGGCGTCGGTCGGGATGTCCGGCATCACCGCACTCTTCGCGTTGGTCGAGCCACTATCGACCACGATGACACTGTCACCGTCGACGACCAGGACCTTGAAGGTGATCTCACTCCTGGTAGCGGAGCGGAGATCGGCCGTGTCCTCGGTCTCGACCACGTTAGCGAAGTAGCGGTACGCGCCGGTGCGCTCCGGCAGGCATTCGGGGACGAGCCCCGTGACCGTCACGCCATCCTCGATGACGGAATGCGGGAACGGCGGAATGGATGGCGGGAACGGGGTTGCGCTTGGGACGAACGGCCCGTCGCGGAGCTGACGGGAAAGGGCAATGCATCGGGCTCAGGACCGACCACGTCGTTGAGTTCGGCTACCCTCAGGACGTCGGAGACGGTGTCGTGGCCGGCGTCGACAGCGACGGCGGTGGGCGAGAAGATCGGGCGAGAGGCGGCATACCCTTCGACGAAGACGGTGTAAACCTGGCTACCACTGACCGCAGCGGGGCGGTCGATGTCGCCGTTCCGGACGAGGGTATCGAGAGGGAACGTCGCTGACGCGCTGCCTGGCGGAGTCCGTCAGCCGCTCACCGTGCTATCACGCGACGAGAATGTCCACCGCAGTGTCTGGGCGAGCCCATCGGAGCGAGTGTCCAGTCCCCTGCGCACACTCGCTTTGGAGAAGGACAGCCCTGTCTGTAAACAATGGATCCGGAAAAACGACGAGAGCCCACCCAGTTTCCCGGGTAGGCCCTCGTTCACCGTCAGCCTCGGTGACCCTCGCGGGTCACCTCAGCATCGGGCGGGGGGCTTTAGGCGTTGCGGCGGCGGAGGCCAAGGCCAGCCGCGACCACACCGGCGACCGCCATGAGCGCCATCAGCGCCCAGGTCATCGCCATGCCGGAATCCGTGGCGCCAGCACCCGTGTTCGGGAGGCCGGTCGCGCCGCCACCGGTGGAAGAACCACCGTTGGAGGTGCCGCCGTTGGTGGACCCACCATTGTTGGAGCCACCGTTGCCGTTGTCGTCATCGTCGTCATCACCATTGCCGCCGCCGTTGCTGGCAGAGGCCACGGCCGACGTCATGGCGGAGGCGGAAGCGGCGGCCGACGGGACTTCACCGGCCGTGATGAACGCCACCGCGACGACCGCGACGGACTGCCCGGCAGCGATGTCGTCGGAGCCGTAGAACTCCGCGAGGTCGTCGGTCGCGGCGATGAAGTACGAGACATCCGCCGGGATGTCGAGGACCACGACGCCGTTCTCGTCGGTCTCGCCGGAGTCGATGACGATGACCTCACCGTCGATCACGGTCAGGACCTCGAAGGTGAACTCACCCTCGGTGGCGTAACGCAGGAAGTCTTCGGCGTCGGTCATCTCGACCAGATCGATGAAGTACCGGAACTCGCCGGCGCGCTCATCGTCGACGGCAACGAGGCCGGTAACGGTCGCGCCACCCTCGATGACCTCACCGTCGTAGCCACCGTCAGACGGTGCAGCGGACGGATCGGTCGACGGGATCGCGATGTCCGACGGCGCGCCGGACGCGGACGCGACGGTCGAGGGGATCGCGATGTCCGACGGAGCGCCGGAGGCCGAGGGCTCGATCGACGGAACGCCGATCACATCGTTGAGATCGTCGACGAACAGGAACCCGGTGATCGTGTCGCGACCCTCGGCGACGTCCTCGACATCAGGCGAGGTGAAGGGCTGGGATGCCCCGTAGCCCTCGACGAGGATCGTGTAGAACTCGCTGCCATCGGCGACCGGGGGAGGAGCGATGCCCATGCGGCGGATCGTGGTGCCGCCCGTGAGCGCGCTGACCGGGTTGGTCACGTCCAGGCTGGAGTCAATGGGGATCCCACCGCCGTCCCCCTCCGTCTGGACCGGGGTGTCGAGGAGGACCTCGCCCAGCTCATTGGTCACGCCGCGGTCGACGACCGTGTTGTTGGCGTCGAGGATCGTCACGGACACGCCCGCGGCGACGATCGAGTCACCGTTCTCGAAGTCGGTCGATTCGATGATCGGGAAGAAGAACCCGCCCTCGCGCTCGACGTCGCCGAACTCGAACTCGGCGAAGCCATCGTCGTCCGGATCCTGGACGTAGCGCAGGCGCAGCTCGAGGTTGTCGGTCGCCACCGCATATGGCAGCGTCTCGCCGTCGGGGTTGGTGTTGGAGCCGCCGGTGACCGGGACCGTGATGGCCGCGGCGACGAGGGTCCGCCCGTTCTGGACGTCCTCGGCTTCGGTGAACTGGCCGGATGACTGCGCGCCCGTGCTGACTTCCCGGATGACGTAGGGAACGCCAACGGGCACATCGAGCAGGACGACGCCGTCCGGTCCGGTGGTGACATCGTCGACGACCGCGATCGGGGTGCCGTTACCGGTGGTCGTCACGACCTGGAAACGGTACCCGCCGGCCGGGGCGGAGTCGTTGATCTGGGCAGCGTTCACATCCAGCTCAAGCGGGCACTGGCCGAGGATGATGCAGAGCAGGATGAAGCATTCGAACGACTCTGGCGGGAACGTGCAGGATGTACCACCCTGCTCATAGACCGCGAACTGCACGACACCGGCATCGCCGGCAGAGGTCTCGATGGTCCGGGCGCGCAGCTCGATCTGGTCGGCGGCGATGGTGTAGAGATCGCTGCCGTCATCGATCGCGTCTGGCGCGACGATCAGGGTCGCCGTCAGGATCGGCCGGGTGGTGTCGTCCCCGTCCTCGTAGTAGATCTCGGTCGTGTCGCCGGACTCGACATCGAGCACGGTCGAGAAATCATCCTGCAGGACGGTGAGCAGCGCGGCGCCGTTGGCGTCGGTGGTCACCGTCTGGATGATCGTCCCGTTGTCGTCGAGGACCTGGAACGTCGCGCCAGCGCGCGGGGCGGACGTGCCGGCCTCGAACGGGAAGAACCCACCCTGGTTGTACTCGAACTCGGTCGTACCGATGGTGTCGTCCACCTCGGCGCCCTGCGTCCGGGCCCGGAGCTCGACCGCCTGCTCGGCGATCGGGCCGACGATGACGGAATCGCCCTCGCCCTCGGTGGACTCGCCGGGGTTGGCACCGGCGTCACCATCGATCGCCTCACCCTCCGTCGACGGCACGACCGACGGCGCAGCGGGCTCGACGACGGGCTCGAGGGAAGGCTCGGCAGGGGCCGGCACTTCCGGCGTCGCCTGCTGCGCCGCGGCGCTCATGCCCTGGACACTAAAAAGTCCCGCGACCAACGACAGCACCAGAACAAGGGCTGCCGCCGCGCGGAACGCAACGACGATCGTTCTCATGTGGTTCCCCTCCCAGGGAGACGCAAGCGATCACACAAGGCCATCCCCATGGCCGGATCCTGCCCATCATAGCGTGTCCGGTGGCGGATCGGAACAATCGACAAGGCTCCAGATAGTCCTGATTTGCCCATTGGCCTGTTCTGCGGACAATCGATAGAAGCGCCGTACCGTTCCAGAAGACCTGGAACGGTACGGCGCTTGGGAAGGACTGGTTCGGTTAGCCGGCGACTAGATCGAGCGTCGGCGGAGGCCGAAGCCTGCGGCAGCCACACCGGCAACAGCCATGAGCGCAACGAGCGCCCAGGTCATCGCCGTGCCACTGTCCGTAGCACCCGCACCCGTGTTCGGCAGACTCGTCGCACCGCCCCCAGTGGACGTCCCACTGTTGGACGTGCCGCCATTGGTGGAACCACCGTTGTTGGAGCCACCATTGTCGTCGTCGTCACCTCCAGAAGACGCAGCGGCGGACGCGGAGGCAGCGGCAGAACCCGACGGAGTCTCACCGGCGGCGACGTACTTGACGGCGACCACCGCGGCGGACTGGCCGGCGGCGATGTCGTCGGAGCCATAGAACTCGGCGACATCGTCCGTGGCGGCGACGAAGTACGAGACGTCGGTCGGGATGTCGAGCATCACGACGCCGTTCGCGTTGGTCTGGCCCGAGTCCACGACGATGACCTCACCGTCGATGACCGTCAGCACCTCGAAGGTGATCTCACCCTCGGTGGCGTAGCGGATGTCGCTGTCGTCCTCGTCGGTCATCTCGACCAGGTCGATGAAGTACCGGAAGGTGCCAGCGCGCTCCGGGAAGCGCTCGGAGACGAGCCCGGTGACGGTCACGCCGTCCTCGATCACCTCACCCTCGTAGCCACCGTCGTCACCGGACGGCGACGCAGAAGCGGAGGCCGAGGCCGAGGCCGAGGCAGACGCCGAGGCGGACGGGATGGCGATGTCGGATGGGGCACCGGAAGCCGACGCATCGTCGGACGGAACAGCGATGTCGGACGGAGCCGCGGCGAAGTCATCCAGGTCGGCGACCAGGGCGACAGCCAGGATCTCGATCCGGCCGAGGAAGACCGAGAATTCGGTCGGGAGGGCCGGCAGGAGTTCCGACTGGTTGAAGCCTTCGATCTGGACGGTGAAGCCGAGCTCACCCGGATCACCGAACTCGGACGCGACCGGCACATCGAGGAGGACCTCGCCGAGCGAGTTGGTCACGCCACGGTCGATGACGCGGCCGTTGTTGTCCCGGACGGTCACCGTGACGCCCGCGGCGCGAATGGCATCACCATTCTCGGAATCAGCGGCGCTGACAGCCAGTTCGTCGATATCACCGGGAAAGCCCGGGAAGCCTGGGAACCCGAGGAAGGACGTCGGGATGTACTGCGCGGTCCCGTCGTTCTCCGGGTCCTGCTGGTAGAAGATCGTCATGGCGAGCCCGTCGGTCGCCACCGGGTACGGCAGGGTATCGCCGTCCGGACCGACGTTGCTGCCACCGTCGATGTCGACCGGGATGGCGATCGTCGCGTTGGCGCGGATCCGGCCGTTGAGCACATCCTCGGCGGTCGTCACGACCACATTGGACGGGATGCCCGTGCCGCGCTCCTGGACGACGTACGGGACATCCAGCGGCACGTCAAGCAGGATCACACCCTCGGGACCGGTGGTGGCGGAGTCGATCACGGAGATCGGCGTCCCGTCCCCGGAGACGACGATGACGTCGAAGGTGTAGCCCTCGGCGGGCGCGCTGTCCTCAACCTGGAACGGCAGGATGTCGTCCCCGGCGAAGACGATCGTCAGGGAGAGACCCGACGTGCTGGCGGGCGCCTCGATAGTTCGGGCGCGCAGCTCGATCTGGTCGGCGGCGATGGTGTAGAGCGCGTTGTCGTCTTCCACCTCGTCGGCCGGGACCAGGAGGGTCGCGGTCAGGACCGGGATGCCCGGAGCGAAGAAGCCATCGAAGGTGAAAACGCTCCCGCTGGCGACGTCGCGGATGAAGGTCACCGGCGGCGTGGCGTCATCGGCGGTCGTCTGCAGCGTCAGGAGGGCTGAGCCGTTCTCCGACGTGATGACTTCCTGAATGACCGTATTGTTCTCGTCGAGGACCTGGAACGTCGCCCCGGCCCGCGGCAGGGACGCGCCGGCCTCGGCCGGACCGATGATGCCGCCATCCAGCCCGAGGGTGAAGACCGTCGTACCGGGGACCTGCGCCGGGTCGGCGGTCGGGTCGATAGCCTGGGTGCGAGCGCGCAGCTCAAGGAGCTGCTCGACGACCGGACCGACGACGACGGAGTCGCCACCGTCGTCGGTGGTCTCGCCCGGGTTGGCCCCGGCGTCACCGTCGATAGCCTCGCCCTCAGCCGGGGCAACACTCGGAGCAACGCTCGGCTCGGTCACTTCGACGACCGGCTCGACGCTGGGCTCGACGCTCTCTTCGACGACCGGCTCGGTCGACGGGACGGCCGAGGCCTCAGCCGGAGCCGACGTTTCCTGGGCGCTCGCGCCCCGGACACTGAAAAGTCCCGCAACCAGTGACAGCGCAAGAGTCAGCGCCATCACGGTGCGGAACACCGTAGATGCCTGTGGCATTGTCATTCCCCTCCCCGGAGAACTTCTCACTTTTCGACCATCCCCATGGCCGAGCATCCGCACTATACGGGACCGCAACCAGTTTGGATACCTCCCTAACGCAGGTTGACCGGGCAATACGTCACGGCGATTCGCGACGTCCGGCCGCATCCGGTCGCGACGAGTGTCCGGGTTCATCTTCCATTGCCGTGGACTCACCGAAAACGACGAGAGCCCACCCGGTTACCCGGGTGGGCTCTCGTTCACCGTCAGCCTCGGTGACCCTCGCGGGTCACCTCAGCATCGGGCGGGGGGCTTTAGGCGTTGCGGCGGCGGAGGCCAAGGCCAGCCGCGACCACACCGGCGACCGCCATGAGCGCCATCAGCGCCCAGGTCATCGCCATGCCGGAATCCGTGGCGCCAGCACCCGTGTTCGGGAGGCCGGTCGCGCCGCCACCGGTGGAAGAACCACCGTTGGAGGTGCCGCCATTGGTGGACCCACCATTGTTGGAGCCACCGTTGCCGTTGTCGTCATCGTCGTCGTCGTCGCCACCGGCGGACGCAGCGGCAGAAGCCGAGGCGGCAGCGGAGGTGGAGGCGACAGCAGACGCCGACGGGGTCTCACCGGCAGCGACGTACTTGACGGCGACCACCGCAGCGGTCTGGCCAGCGGCGATGTCGTCGGAGCCATAGAACTCGGCGACATCGTCCGTGGCGGCGACGAAGTACGAGACATCCGCCGGGATGTCGAGGACCACGACGCCGTTCTCGTTGGTCGCGCCGGAGTCAACCACGACGAGCTCGCCGTCGATGACCGTCAGCACCTCGAAGGTGATCTCACCCTCGGTGGCGTAGCGGATGTCGCTGTCATCGTCCTCGTCGGTCATCTCGACCAGGTCGATGAAGTAGCGGTAGGTACCAGCGCGGTCCGGGAAGCGCTCCGAAACCAGGCCGGTGATGGTCACGCCGTCCTCGATGACCTCGCCCTCGAAGGACGGGGCAGCGGAGGCCGACGCAGAAGCGGAGGCCGACGCAGAGGCAGAAGCCGAAGCACCGGACGGGATCGCGATGTCAGACGGAGCACCGTTGGACGGAGCCGTAGACGGGACAGCGATGTCGGACGGGCCGGCGATGACCTCATCGAGGTCCTCGACGAAGAGGAGGGCGGTGCCGATGAAGCGGCCAGCCTGGTAGTCCTCTTCAGTGCCCGTGGCGAACGGCTGGGACTGGTTGAAGCCCTCGACCTGAACGAACACCGTCTCGGAACCGTTGCCGGTGCCGGTGACCGGGAGGTCGAGGAGGATCTCACCAAGGTCGTTGGTGATGCCCTGCGAGACAACCAGGCCATTGGCGTCGGTGACGGTGACCGTCACGCCGGCGGCCGGAGCGATGTCACCATTCTCGGAATCGAAGAGCCCGATCGGGTTCTCGTTGGCGCCCTGGCTGTTCAGCTCGTAGATGGCGGTCCCGCTGTTGGCCGGGTCCTGCTCGTAGTAGACGCGACCCTCGAGAGCGCCAGCGGCCACCGCGTACGGCAGCACATCGCCGGTCGGGCCCTCGTTGGAGCCACCCTGGTTGGCGACGAAGGCCGTCGCGGTGATCAGGAAGCGGCCGGCCTGGACGTCGGTCTCATCCGTGAAGAGGACCTCGGTCTGGTCGCCGGAGGTGACATCGCGGACGACGTAGCTGACGTTCAGCGGAACGTCGAGCAGGATGACGCCGTCAGCGCCAGTGGTCTGGGTGTCGACGACGTTGATGGGAGTGCCCTGTCCAGTGACAGTGACGACCTGGAAGGTGCGGCCCGAGAGCGGACCGGAGTCACCGACCTGAGCGGCGGTGATGTCCTCACCCGGAGCGCCGAAGAAGAACGTGACGCCGGACTCGCCAGCGGAGGTCTCCTCGAAGCGGGCGCGGAGCTCGATCTGGTCGGCGGCGATGGTGTAGAGGTCGCTGCCGTCAGACGGAAGCTCCTCGTCATCGGCGGCGACGATCAGGGTCGCGGTGATGATGTCGCGCTCTTCCGTCGGGATGACGGCGAAGTCCAGGCTGAGGGTGTCACCGGAGTCGGTGTCGAGAAGGAACGTGCCCTCCGCGATCGTGACATCCAGCAGCGCCGAGCCGTTGGCGTCCGTGGTCACGGACTGGACGACGGTGCCGTTCTCGTCGATGACCTGGAAGGTCGCCGAGCGCGGGAACGAGGCGCCAGCCTCAGCGATGGCGAGCTCGCCATTGACCGAGAAGACGGTCGAGCCGACCTCGGTGCCGGAGCCCGGGACGTTGCCCTGGGTGCGAGCGCGGAGCTCGATGACCTGGGTCGCGATCGGACCGATGACCTCGGAGTCGCCGCCGTCACCAGCCGGGACGCCCGGGTTAGCGCCAGCGTCGCCGTCGATGGCTTCGGCCGTCGGCTCCACCGACGGCTGTGCCACCGGCGTACCGTCGGTTCCGGCGCTAGCGCCGCGAACCGAGAAAAGTCCCGCAACCAACGCGAGCACCAAAGCCAGTGCTGCGATAGTGCGGAAGGCCGCAAAAGTCTTGTGCATGTAATTCCCCTCCCAGGAGAAAGCGCACGAATACACCCGGATCGCCCCCCGACCCGGTTGGTAGTCAGTATACGTATCGTGACGATGTTGTCATCCCTTGCGGAGGGGCAATATCCCGGGCAGGATGACTCTGAGGTAGCCGAAGCGACGTTGTCGACGCAATACCTGCGTCCGGACACACCTGGCGGGCGGTGGCCGGCACCTTCGGCGACCCCGCGTACCGGTTGAGACGCATGAGGGCCCCGGCATGTAACACGGCCGACCGCGGCTATCGGACCAACCGTCCCGCGATGGACGATTCACGCCAGATGAAGGGCCGGCAGGTGGCCGGAAACGCGCTCGCCACGCACTCGGAGCGGGTGCGTGGCGAGTGAACCTTCTTCCTATAGGAAGGGAACGTGGGAAAGCGTGGGAATCGGGGGACTAGCTGCCGAGCGCGGCAGGGGTCCGCTCGGGCCGCGCATCGTTCGCGGGCGGTGCCGGGGTGGTGCTGGTCAGCTGGACCAGCGTCGCGGTGACGGTCCCGGCCGGCATGATTGCCACGGGAACCTCAGTGCCACTGGCGGGGTCACGGAGGATGTAGCTCCCCTCCCCCTCCGTCGGCGGGAGCACGAGCGGGACACCGACCCCGCTGTCGTCGATGGCGACGGATGTAACCGTGCCGTCCGGTCCGACGACTTCGAGTGTGGTCGCGACCGGGTCGCAGTCGGCCGGGCGCGTCGCGGATCCGCCCCCGGCACCGTCACCGCTACTGGTCGTTGCGTCCACCACCTGGAACACTGACAGGATCACCCCGGTCGCCGGATCGGCGGCGGCCATCGCCTCGTTCATCCCGTCGATCCCGTCACCCAGGCCCGGCGAAGGTTCGGGCAGCAGCAGACCGGTCGGGACCGTCGCGCAGCGCTGCACCCGGAGCTGGAGCGTGCCGTAGGGGACGATGGAGAGCGTAAGGTCGACAGGCTCGTCGCCGACCGTGAACGGGGACGACGGCGCGAAGACATACCGCTCCGGCGTGGTGGACGGCGCCACGACGTAGTCACCGTCGTCAACCGTGTCGAACGTCACGATCCCGTCCGCGCCGTCGTCCGCGTCGCAGGCCTCGGCCAGCGGAACGCTCTCCAGTCCGGCGGCCGCGATGGTGTAGCAGGCTCCGGCGACGGGCGCGCCGGTGACACTGTCGGCGTTGCGGACGATCACGTCGCCCTGCGGCTCGGCGATCACCTGGATGGCCAGCATGGTGACGGAGCCGTTGGGGACGAGGGCGACCGGCTCGCTGAAGGCCATCGGGTGGAGCCGCTCGACCACGTAGAGCGGTTGCCCATCGCGGGCGACCGTCGTCTCGAAGATCGCCTGGCCGTTGGCGTCGGTCTCGCGCCGGCCGAGCGTCAGGTCGTCCCATGGTGACTCGGACCGGGGATCGCGGAAGGCGTAGGAGAACTCGTCGAGCTCGGCGACGCGGCAGTTGTCGGGGATGTCCGCGCCGATGGACTGGATGGCGGCCCCCGGGTTGATGATCATTGTCCCGATCCGCTCGGGCTCGGAGGACGTGCAGACCAGCGTGTCGATCGTGATCGTGGCGGGCTGACCGGCGACGAAGCCGGTATCCCCGCCGTCGCTCCCGCTGCCCTCAACCGACGGCTCAGCGGTCGGCGCGGGCGGGGTGGTCCCGGTTGGCGCGGGCTGGGTCGGAGCTGCCTCGACCGGGGTAGTCGTGGGGGGGACCGTGGTCGCGGTCGGCGCGACCGGCGTGTCAGTCGCGGCTGGTTGGGTCGCGGTCGGCTCCGGGGTCACGGCCGGGATGTTGGTCGGGGCGGCGGTCGGTTCGGTACCGGTCTGGGCGAGGCCGAACGACACGGCATCGACATCCAGCGACCCGTCGGCGGAGGCGGTGACCTCGACGACCTGGCCCTCGACGGCGCCGTACTCCCCTGGAGCAACGACCGAGACGACGTACTGGCCCGCCGAGAGTTCGATCCAGGCGTTGCCGCTCCCGTCGCTGACGGCCGAGCCGATGACGTTGCCGGCGATCCCGGTTGCCGGATCGACAGGCTGGACCTGGACGGTGACCCCGGCCAGCCCGGTCGCGTCGCCGGTATCGGTGACGGCGACGAGGACGGTGCCGTCGGTGGCGCTGGCCGCCAGCGGATTGACGACCTCGAGGGAGGTGTATCCCAGCGGATCGATGGTGACGAAGCGGTCGCCGGCCGGGTCGGCGACGTGGCCCGGCGGGATGGCAAGTTGTGCGACGCCGTAGGTCGTACCGGCGGCCAGATCCGAGAAAACAGCGGTACCGGTCGCGTCGGTGTAGGCGGGGTCGGTCCAGGGGGCGGCACCGGACGGGATGACGAGGGAGCCGAGGTCATCGGTGATGGCGGGATAGAGCCCGAACCCGGCACCGGCCAGCGGTGTGCCCTGCCCGTCGGTGACGACGATGGTCAGGGTCAGCGGGGATTCGGCCTGGCCGTGGGCACGGGCAGGCCACGCCGCGATCAGCGCCCAGAACAGCGCCACGATCACGACGATGCGCCAGCCTGCCTGACCTGTCGCCCGCCGTCCCATCCTCATCCCTTGCCGCGGCCGTCGGACAGGCATCCCATCCCCGTGCCGCCGCCCTTGTCTCCGTCGAGTATACGTGTCGGCGGCCGGATTCCCGCCCGCCGACTCCCCCGTTCGTCCTGAATGACGAGATGGGCCGCCTGACAGCCCGACTACCCGGACCGGCGAAATGAATACCCCGCTGTGCGTTCCCGTGCCGCCGCTAGGAGGCGACCAGGCTCAGCCGGCGGATGTAGGCCGGCGAGAGCTCCCAGTAGCGAGCCTGGGTGATCAATCCCTCACGGTCGGACAGGGCGTCCTCGCCGGTCAGGACGGTCGCGTGGGTCCGGTAGCCGGCGTCGGTGATGACATCCGCGGCGCAGGTCGAGGTGGTCGACTCCGGCTGGATGAGCAGGATGCCCCAGACCTCATCGTCGCTCCCCTGTTCGGCGTCTGCCGAAACCGCCGGCCCGGCGTCTGCCAGCTCGGCGCAGGCCGGGCTGGTCGTCGCCCAGTCCGCGACGAGCCGGGCCCGGGCGACGAAGCGGGCGCCAGGCGTCTCGGCGATGATCGCTTCGGGGGACATGTCCGTCCCGTAGCGGAAGACCAGCGACTCGGTGATAAGGGTCGCGTCCGTGATGTCGGGGGTTCTGTCCGTCTCGTTCATGGGAGGACCTCCCCGGCGGCAAGGCCATGGGGTACACCGGTCCGCACCCTGGCGAACCTCCGAAGAGATCGGGCCGGGGACGGATCAGGCGACAGCTGCGTTCGGTATGGGAATCATGGTACCGCAGGTTCCTGAAAATACGCTTAACCGGTTCCCGTCCATCTGGCCGGTTCCGCCCCGGTGTATCGGCATGACCGCTCAATGCCTGACTCCGCCGACCGGGCTGACCCGACCGGCCTGGCTCCGGGAGACGGTAGGGTCCTATCCCGTAGGCGGTCCCCCTTCCTTCTAAACATGCGCCGCTAACGCCGCTCGTCAACAGGCGGGCAGCACCGCGCTCAGCAGGCAGACCCGCCACTGACCAGTTCAGGGGCAGGAACGCGCCGACCCGGCCACCGCGGGATGCGATGGCCGGGTCGTCGTGGTCTCTGTTCCTGCCGGACCGGCACGTGGCCGGATCGGGTCAGTGCGTGGTGCGGTTGGTCGGGAACGGCGTGACGTTCATCGCGGCAGAACGGTAGGGCACCGATGTCCCGCCAGCCGCGGAGCCTGCCGGCGCGGTCGTAGCGGCCTCGACGGTCGTGGTCGTCGTGGGCGCCGCCGGGACTGGTCCCGGCGGGGTGGTGACCGGCGTCGGCTGGTGCAGGCGATCGACCGGGGTAGGATCGATCAGCTCCTCGACGAACCGCGTCGAGATCGCCACGCCCTGGACGATCCGGGTGCCGGCCGCGTTCAGCCCGTGCGCCGCCGCTTCCAGCAGTCCGGCCGCTGGGCCGGCGTGCGCCTTGAGCTGCTCACCCAGCTGTGACCGCGTCAGGCGGCCCGCCTGGGGTGCCCGCCAGAGCGTCAGGGCCGCCCCGGCCACCCCGCCAATCACCGCGCCTGTCACGAACGCTCCGCCATACCGCGCCATGCTCGTCTCCTTCGTCCTCGCCGCCGGGCCACGGTTCCCGCGGAATCTGCCCGCGGCCCGACCGGCACTGTGACGTCCGTTGTACCAAAATCCGTGCCCGAAGGCGCCCGTCCCCGTTAGTAAGGCAGGCAGATCGTCCAGCTGACCCGTCCCGGCCCCATCCCTGGCCCGGCACCGGACTGACCGTCATCCAGCCGGGAGTGGGACAATCTCCCCATGACGACCACCGATCCCTCCCCCACCCCGCCCGTTTCGCCCGGCAATCCGGCGCTGATCGCGATCATCCGGGACACGATCGACCGGGCGGGCGGGCGGATCACCTTTGCCCGCTTTATGGACCTGGCGCTCAACCACCCGGAGCACGGCTACTACCGCGCGCCGGAGCGGCGACCTGGGCGGGGCGGCGACTTCCTCACGGCGCCGGAGACGACCCCCTGGTTCGGCTTCATCGTTGCCCGGCAGATCGCCGAATGCCGTGATCGCCTTGGCCGGTCGGAACCGTTCACGATCCACGAATCCGGGGCCGGGATCGGCGGACTGGCCTACGACATCGTCGCTGCACTGCTGGACCACGACCCCGACCTCCGGGCCACGCTGTCCTACCGCCTGTCCGAACCCAATCCCCATCGCCGGGCCCAGGCGATCGCCGCGATGCGGGAGGTCGGGCTGGACGACGTCGTCCGTGTCGAAGATCCGACCGTCCCCGGCTACGCGCCGGAACCGATCACCGGGGTCGTCCTCGCCAACGAAGTCGCCGATGCCCTGCCCGTCCACCGGCTGACCGTCCGGGACGGCGAGCTGGCCGAGTGCTATGTCCGCCGGGATGGCGACGGCTTCGCCGAGGAGATCGGCCCCGTCTCGGAGGCAGCACTGGCGGACGGACTGCCCCGGCGGCTCCAGCGGGCGGGCGTCAGTCTGTCCGAGGGAGACCGGCTGGACGTCTCGCCGGCCGCCACAAGCTGGTTCCGCGACCTCGTCCGGCCACTACGGCGTGGGTACGCGCTGGTGATCGACTACGGCTACGCGGCGGACGAGCTGTACCGCGGCCACCGCCTGTCCGGCACGCTCCGGACCTATGCCAGCCACGTGGCCGGCGACGACCCGTTCGTCCGCATCGGCGAGCAGGACCTGACCGCCCACGTCGACTTCACGGCGCTCCAGGACGGTGGATTGGCCGAGGGGCTGCTCCCGGCAGGGCTGACCAGCCAGTCGCTGTTCCTGGAGCGTCTCGGCCTGGGGCAGGTGCTGCTGGACGCGCAGGACACACCAGGCATGACCCCTGAGGACTACCTCGCGCTGCGGGCAGGCATCTTCCGCTTGATCGACCCGGCCGGGATGGGCCGGTTCTCGGTGCTCGCAATGGCGCGGGATGCCCCGGTCGACCCGCCGCTGCTCGGGTTCGGGTAGGCGTGGCGTTCGCCAGGGGATGGGGGTGAACGCGAAAGGGAGAGCCCGGTAACGGCCCCCTTCCCGGATGCCCCTGCCGACGCGAAGGCACCCCTCTCTTGGCCAGGTGACGCCGACACCGACGCGGCAATCAGCACGCCAAGCCGGAGCGGGGGAGAGATCTGCCCTGGGATAACGTGGTGATCGAAACCCTGATGAGCACGCCGATGCCCGGGTCAACAGAAGGAATGTGACCAGTCATGAGCGATCACGATCTTCGAACTGCGGTACTACGGGCAAACGCGGCCCCCTATGCCGAGACCGCGATCGCCTGCATTGACCGGGAGTACCCCAACTACGCCGGCCTCGGGGTCGATGGCCCGGAACAGTACCGGGAGCCGTGGGAGCGCCACCCGGCCTTCTACGGGTCGTACGACTGGCACTCGGCCGTCGAGATGCACTGGGTCCTCATCCGGTTGTTGCGGCTGGTGCCGGACGCCGTCGACGAGCGGGTGGTCCGGGCGGCGCTGGACCGGCACCTGACGCCGGAAACCCTGGCCGGGGAGGTGGCGTACTGCCGGGCGCATCCTGGCTTCGAGCGTCCCTACGGCTGGGCCTGGTGCCTGATGCTCGCCGACGCGGTTGACGACCTGGCCCAGCAGGGCGACGCCGACGCCCAGCGGTGGGGCGCCGCGCTGGAAGAACTGGCCGTGCTGTTCGCCGGAGGGTTCGTCCAGTGGCTGCCGAAGCAGCGGTATCCGGTCCGGAGCGGCCTGCACCCGAACACGGCGTTCGCGCTCGGTCGATCGTTGCCGTGGGCGCGGCGACGGGCGGAGCGAGGTCTGCCCGGTGCAGACCTCCACGAGACACTGGTGGCGACCGCCGAGCGCCTGTTCGTTGGCGACACGGGATATGACGCGCGGTTCGAGCCGTCCGGGTCCGACTTCCTCTCCCCCGCGCTCATCGAAGCCGAGCTCATCGGCGCCATCTTCCCGGACGACCGCTTCGCCGCCTGGCTGACCGCCTTCCTCCCCGCCCTCGGCGACGCGCTGCCGCCCGCCCTCGCCCACCCCGTCACCGTCGACGATCCGACCGACGGCCAAGGCGGCCATCTCCATGGGCTGAACCTGAGCCGCGCCTGGACGATGCGCCGGATCGCAGCCGCCCTGCCGCCGGGCGACCATCGCCGTTCCCCGCTCGAGCGCGCGGCGGGGGATCACGCGGTGACGGCGCTGCCCCACGTCGTCGGGAGCAGCTACATGGTCGAGCACTGGCTGGCGGTCTACGCCCTGCTCTGGCTGGCCGACGAGTAACGGCCACAATGGGCGGAGCGGGAACAGTTCGTCCCGTGGTCCCTGTCGTGCGAACTCCGCACTGGTAACGTCGCGGCCGCGCCCGGCGCCGGCTGCCCCGTATCGTCCCGCCTCTCTGACCGGCGGCGCGATCTCACCTACAGGAGAGAGTGACCCGATGTTCGACCGCTCCCGGACCGCCACCAAGTTCTTCTTCTACGGCCTTGCGATTGGCCTGCTGTTTGCCCCGGCCAGCGGAACCGAGACGCGCGGCCGCGTCATCGCCTGGGCCAGCCAGACCGTCCGCGACACCGTCTCCGGGCTGATGGGCGGCCAGTCCAGCCACTGATCCCGCCCCGGCCCGTCACCCTGAAGGTTTCCCATGTCCCGCTTTCTCCGTATCGTCCGCGTGGACGAATCGGCCTTTACCGACGCCCTGCATGAGTTCGTCACCGACCCGAGCGCGACCCGGAACGACCGCGACGTCATCCTCGAACTCAACGAGATGATGCCGGACATGGTCGACATCCTGGAGTCGATGGTGCTGGACGGGACGGAGGACCGGCAGGACGTCGCCGACCTCGTCACGTACATCTTCAACGCCGACCCGCGGACCGGCATCGTCGGGACCGAAGGATCGCGGTAGCGCCGCGTACGGACGGACCTGACTGTGCCGGACCGCCGGTCAGGCGGATCCCGCGTGGTACACTGCGCCGCGCATCGCCGGGACAGGTTGCCCGGTCGATACGTGTGGCGCCATAGCCAAGTGGTAAGGCACGGGTCTGCAAAACCCTGATCGCCGGTTCGAATCCGGCTGGCGCCTCCACCGATGACACGCGAACAACGAGACGACCGCCCGGGAATGATTCCCGGGCGGTCGTCTCGTTCTGGATCGTCCCGGTTGGGAGCGTTCCTAGATCTGCGGCGCGGCGCCCAGCGTCGGCTCGGTCCGGGCAGCCGGGCCGTCCTCGCGGACATGGCCGAGCGTGCAGACGACGGTGAAGTAGACGCCACCGTGGCCATCCGGCGAGGTGGTGATCTCGCGGACGCGGAGACCGGAGTAGGTGCCGGCGCTGCGGTCCTTGCCCAGCCACTCGTTGACGCGGTCGGTGGCTCCACCGGGATCGCTGGCGGCGTCGGCGCTGTGGAACAGGAAGATCCGGGTATCGGCCGGGGGCAGGTTCTGGCTCATCGTGATACTCCATCCGGCTCCGGGCGGGCGGCCGTCGCCCCTTGTTGCCGCGCGACTTCCAGCCACGTACCCCATGGACACGGCCGCGCGACGCCCGCGGAAGAGTATAGTGCGGCCCGGATGACAACCGGGTGAGCAGCCCGGCGCCGGGTCACGGTCGAGCCCGGTAATGGGTGACAGGTCCCCATGTCCCGCGTCGGGACCAGGGTCACGGTGGAGGCAACGGCGGGTGGCTCAGCGCATCATGGTCGTCGGCGGCGGGGGGCGGGAGCACGCGCTCCTCTGGAAGCTGGCGCAGAGCCCGGGGACGAGCACCCTGCTCTGTGCGCCCGGCAACGCCGGCACGGCCGCCCTGGCCGAGGCGGTGGCCGTCCGGACGACGGACACGGACGCCGTCGTCCGCGCCGCGATCAAGCAGCGGGTCGACCTCGTCGTCGTCGGGCCGGAAGATCCGCTGGCCGCCGGGTTGGCCGACGCGCTCGTCGCGGCGGGGATCCCGACGTACGGCCCCAGCGCCGCCGCAGCGCGGATCGAGAGCAGCAAGGCGTTCGCCAAGGAGATCATGGCCGCCGCCGGTGTCCCGACCGGCCGCTCGGTGACCGTCACGACGGTTGCCGATGGGATGACGGCCGTCTCGGAGTCCGGGCTGCCAGTCGTGCTCAAGGCCGACGGCCTGGCGGCCGGCAAGGGCGTCGTGATCTGCGCGACACACGACGAGGCTCAGAACTTCCTGATGTCGATGCTGGACGACCGGACGCTCGGCACGGCCGGGCAATCGGTCCTGGTCGAGGAGTTCCTTCGGGGACCGGAGATCTCGATCCTGTCGCTGGTGGACGGTGAGACGATCCGCTCCCTCGCCCCGGCCCGCGACCACAAGCGCGCCTTCGACGGCGACCAGGGCCCGAACACGGGCGGGATGGGCGTCTTCGCGCCACTGCCGGACGTCGATGACGCGATGCTGGACCGGATCGACCGGGAAGTCCTCGCTCCGACGGTGCGGGAGATGTCCGCCCGCGGCATTCCCTTCCGCGGCACGCTGTTCACCGGGCTGATCCTGACCGCCGACGGTCCGAAAGTGCTGGAGTACAACGCCCGCTTCGGCGACCCGGAGACGCAGGTCACGCTGCCACTGCTGGACGGCGACCTGCGGGCACTGCTCGACGCCGTCGCCCACGGTCGGCTGGCGGAGCAGCCCGTGCCCGTGATCCGGGACGCCGCGGCGGTCGGCGTCGTGATGGCCTCCGGCGGCTACCCCGGCCCCTACCCGACCGGTCTGCCGATCACCGGGCTCGGGTCCGTCCCCGACGATGTCACGGTCTTCCACGCCGGCACGGCGCTCGACGACACCGGCGCGGTCGTCACCGCCGGTGGCCGCGTCCTCACCGTCGTCGGGACGGGACCAGATCTCGCAACCGCCCAGGAGCGGGCCTACGCCGGCGTCGACGCCATCCACTTCGACCGGGCCCATGTCCGCCGGGACATCGCCGCACGGGCCATCACGGCGGACTAGTAAAGTGATCGATCACCGATTGGGATCCATGACTCGTCGCCTGCAGCCCCAGCCTCTCCCTCAGCCAATGTGCTTGCTACCGCTTCTGTTGGCGGAGGAGAACATCCCTCTTCTGACCTCGTAGTGCGGAGGTGTGCGTAGCCACCAGAATCAGCAGGCAGCCAGTGCCGGCGGCGGTCAGTCCCGCTCGACCTCGTCCGGCAGGTAGATAGACGGCGCATTGCCATCAATTGGGCCGTAGACGATCAGGCCATGGTAAGCGGCTTCGTCCAGCAACCCGCGCAGCGTCCCGTAACCGAAGTACGACGACTCCCGCAGGCTTGGTCCGGCCAGGTACGACAGCTCCTGGCCAAGCGTGGGGAAGTCGCGCCGCCGCCGGCTCATCCGGACATTGCCGATCGCTTGGGTGACCAGCTCGGCCAGCTCGGACGGGAACGTCCGGACCCGCGGGATCGTCGTCACGACCGTCTCGCCGTTGGTTGGTTCCGGCTCGACGGCAAACCCGTTGCCGTGGGATGGCCCGACCACGGGGTTGCCCGGCCGGATCATCGGCGCCGGGGTGGTCGGTGCCCCGGTCTGTCCCAAGCGTTCCAGTTGCTGTTCCATCCGGCTGATCCGACGCTCGACATCGGCGACCCAGTCGTCCAGCGCCGCGATCGAGGCGCCGAACGTCGCTGATACCGCGGCCAGCTCATCACCGAGGACGTGCAGCCCGTTCAGCCAGTCGACCGTCCCGGTGACGGCTGGCGCGGGATCGGCCGTCACGTCGTGGGCAAGGATCGTGGAAACGCTGGGCGCCGACGTCATTGGTCGGTCCGGGGGGCGCTCGGACGCGACCGGCTGGAGCCCGAGAACCTCCGCGAGCCGGTCGGCCTCAGCGGCCGTGATCCGCAGGCCCTCCCGGGGGGACCACGCTACCAGCTTGTCGCACCAGTCCCGGAGACTGAAATGGAAGGCGCCGAACCGGTTGACCGGGACCAGTGGCAGCCGGTGCTGGATGTCCGGGGGACTGACGACGAGCAGGTTCGGCCAGACCTTGACGTCCTGCTCCGAGGCGAACAGCGCGTCGGCCTCCATGAACCGGGGCTGGTTGGCGAACAGCCAGGCCCGGAACTGGTTGACGGTGTTGATCAGCTGGCGCCAGTAGTTCTCGTCCTGCGCATTGCCGGGCACGATGTCACGAACGATGCCGTTGCGCGTCTCGGTCCAGCGACCGTACTCACCACCGGCGAGCTGGGCCTCGGTGCGCTTGAGTTCGGTCAGGATCACCGTTGAGTAGCGGTGCGCGGGACGGTCGTCGGGTACGATACGGATGACCAGCCAGTCGACGTTGCGGCGGTTGCAGTCGAATTCCCCATAGACCCGGAAATCATCCGGCAACTCCGACAGCATGCGGAGGACCTCGCGGTCGACCATGTGCTGGTTGCCGACGAAGAGATGCGCCATACGGTGATCCCTCCGGTCGTCCGGCGGGCGAACAGCGCCCACGCAAAACGCCAGATGCGCGTAGCGATCGAACCACAGCGGTCGATCGGAAATGGAGTAGCGCGACGTCCCGGAAAGGACAGCCCAGGTCGTCACGAAACGGAGGGTCCAACCCGCCCATCTCTAGACGGGTCGGTCATCTCCTCCGCGGCGGTGCGGAACCGGCCCGCGGCTCCGCAGACCAGAGAAGATCGGTGGCCGAAATCCGGCCAGCTTCGCTGCCAGGCAAGGTCAATGCTGGAGCGCCGCGAGTATAGCAAGCGACCCCACTGGTCCGGGGTACCACCGGTACTCACAAGACGCTACCACCCGGAGAGGTGTTCCGCGCGGTGGCGTCATGGGCAGGACCGGTCAGGTGTCATTGGTTATCAGCGCCCCGACGACGCGGCGGCGGCCAGGATCGCCAGGACCCGGTCGTCCTGCTGTGTCCCGGCACCTGCGGGGAGCAACGGGCTGACCAGCAGCTCATCGACGCCGCGGTCCAGCCAGTGACGCAGCGTCTCGCCGATCTCGTCATCACTGCCACTGACGACGAGGTGGTCGAGCAGGTCGGTCGGCCATTCGGTGTCGCCCTCGGCCAGGGGCCAGCCGCTGTCGGCGAACATCGCCCGGTAGAACGGGAGCCGTGGATAGACGGCGAGCTGCTCGCGACCCAGCGCCCGGGCCTCCTCCCGCGACACACCCGGCGCGATCGAGACATGGGCGATCAGCGGCGGGGCGGCGCGACCGGCCGCGGCGGCTCCGGCGAGCAGCACCGGCTTCATCTGATCGACGAGGTAATCCAGCGGCGACACCCACGAGATCCCGCCGTCGCTCAGTTCGCCGGCCAGTCGCCAGGCGTTCTCGCGCAGTGCCGAAACCAGGACCGGCGTCCCGAGCGCGTTGGGTGCCGTCAGCTTCACATCGTAGAAGTCGCCAGCGAACTCGACCGCGCCGTCATGGAGCAATGGGCGGATTACCCGGAGGTACTCGCGCAGCCGGTCCAGTGGGCGGTCAATCGGGATCCCGAGCGTGCCCATGCTCGGGCCATGGCTGGTCCCGATCCCCAGCCGGAGCCGGCCGGGCGCCAGCTCCTCGATCGTCCGGGCCTGGGTTGCCAGCTTGACGGGATGCTGGATGAACGCGGGGACGATCGATGTACCGAGATGCAGTTGCTCCGTGGCGGTCGCGGTCGCACCGAACAGCGTCAGGGAATCGAAGGCCGGACCACCGAGCGTCAGCCAGCCGGTGCCGATGCCGGCCGCATCAGCCTTCCGGGCAAAGGCCAGGGTCGAGGCGGAATCGGCCCGGCGCAGGTGAACGCCGATCGGGGAGGACGGGGTCGTGGATGGGGCGGACAAGGGCAACCTCCGGAGGTAGACCAGACCCAGCGGGACCGGACCATTACCGGTTCCCGATGGATACTCACTTTCCGGAGGGTAGCATGATCAGCGCGACCAGGCGATGAGCTTGACCGGTGTGATGATGATCACCTGCGTATAGGTCGCGAGCATCGCTTCGAGCGTCTTGCCGATGATCGCGAGCCCGTTGGTGTACTTGGCCCGGTAGGCCTCGCCCATCTCCGGCATCCAGTCCATCGCCGGCCGGTCGGAGATCTCGGCGGTCCCCTCGACGATGACGATGTCCTCGCCTTCGTCGGCGGAATCCAAGTTGAGCGTGACGTTACCCGCGTGGCGCAGGTTGCGGATCTTCTGCGTGCGTTCCTCGCTGAAGATCAGGATCCGCCCGTCGTGCCAGAAGAACCAGACCGGCGCGGTGTGAGGCCGGCCATCGGGCCGGACGCTGCCCAGCCAGCCGATCTCGTCGTCCTGCAGCCTGCGCAGGGCGTGCTGATGCTCCGGGTCGGCCTCATTGAACACCATCGTCATCGCCGGCTCCCTCCAATGGATCGCCAGCCCGGGGCGGCGTCGAGCCGCCCTGGTCGGCCGCTGCCGCTACCAGGCTGACAGCTTCGTCGGCGTGAAGACGATGACGGCGGAGTACTGGGCCGCCATCTGCTCGAGCGTCAGACCCAGTCCCCAGAGACCGCCTGCGTACTTGCGCTCGTAGGCCTCACCGACAGTAGCCAACCAGCCTGCCGTGTCCCTGTCGGAGATCGCCGCCGTTCCGTCCAGGATCACGACCTCGCCGCCGTCGGGCGTCGCATGGAGATTCATGACCGCGTTGGCATTGCCACGGACATTGCGCGTCTTCACCGTTTCCGACTCGCTGAAGACCAGCAACTCACCGTCATGCCAGAGAAACCAGACGGGCACGCTGTGGGGACGCCCGCCGGAACGGATGGTCGTCAGCCACGCGATCTGATCGCTCTCGAGCTTGCGGAGTGCCGTCTGGTGCGCCGGGTTCTGCTGGTCGAACGTGATCGCCACGGGATTCTCCCTTCGTGCTCCGACTGGTCCGGGTTCCGTCGAGTTTTGTCAGGATACCGGTGCGTTCGGGTCAGTTGACCGAGCGGACGAACCGCTCGATCGCCCCGTTCAGCTCTTCGAGCACGGCCTCCTGGTCGTCCGGGTCGGCTCCCACCACGCAGCCGCGGATGTGGTCCTCCAGGACCAGCAGGCCCGTCGCCCGCAGCGCCGAGATAATCGACGACATCTGCGTCAGGACATCCACGCAGTACTGGTCGTTCTCAACCATCCGCTCCACGCCCCGGACCTGGCCCTCGATCCGCCGCAGCCGCGACAGGATCTTCGCCTTGTCGTTGGCGTAGGAAGCGTGATGGGCATGTCCCGAGGCTGTTGTCTCAGGTCCAGTCCCCTCGCCGGTCGTTTCTATCGTCGCGTCCGTGATCGTCAACTCTTCCAAGCTCCTGCCTACCGGGCCCGGCGAATGATGCTACCGGATACCCCTTGGGGGTACTATAATCCGTCCAGTACCGATTCGCAGGGGCAGGTTCATCGGTGCGATGGACCCGCGCCCCGCAACCATCATCCGGAGGGAGCATTCATGTCCGCGACCATCGAACACATCCGTCTGTCAGTCCCTGATGTCTCCTGCAGCCACTGCGTCGCCGCCGTCGACGAGGCGCTGAGCGGGATGGCGGGCGTCAGCGCCGTGACCACCGACCTCGGCACCAAGCAGGTTTCCGTGGCCTACGACCCGGCCAGCGTCTCTGTCGACTCCCTGTCGGCGGCGCTCGACGAGGCCGGCTACCCGGTCGCCGGATCGGCCAGCAACTAGGATCGGCGCGCCGCAACCTGATCGCGTCCTGACGAAGCCAGCCCGGTAACCGGGCTGGCTTCGTCGTGTGCTGCCCGGCATCGACGCGCGATGACGATGACGTTCCCGTGACCGATCCGGGACACCTTTCCGGCACGCTGGGACCCGATACGATCACCGCGTTCGTGGTCCGGGAGGTCGCAGTGGGATTCATCGAATCCATCGAGAAGACTCGGTTCGTCGGCAGCCATCGCGGTCGGGCGCTCGAGGTCACCGTCGACATCTTCGAGAGCCCCATGCGGGTCTGGTTGGCAATCGATGGCGTTCGCGGCGAACGCCAGGATGTCCCGGCGCAGTTCGATCTCGGCGATGGCGCCGTGCTCAGCGTCGAGGGCAAGGGCGTGTCGATCAGCGAGTGCGCGATCGTTGAGGATGACGTCCGCACCGGTCTGGAGCTGGCTCCGGACAGCGGCATCCGGCGCTACGTCCGCTGGGCCGACACGAAGCCGCTCGCCGGGGTAGTCCGGAACGGCGTGTTCTTCGTCGCCATTCCCGTCCTCGTCCTGCTGGCGTTCTCGGGGCTGCTGCTTGCCCCATTCATGGCTGGCCCGCTCGACGCAATCGGGCTGGGTCAGCCGGACGATCTGCCGTGGCCCAGCTGGTCCTGGCTCTACGGGGTGCTGGCGGCCGGCCTGCTGTTCGGACTGGGCGCCGAAGAGGATGCCCGAAAGGCGTGGGGACGATACCTGGCCCCTACCCGCGATCGCATCGTCCCTTCTGCCCCAGCTGGCGGAGACAGCGCCGCGGGCAGTGACGCTGGGAGGCCGATCGCAGGGGAACTGAATGGCAAGCCCGAATGGGAAGTACGACTGGACCAGGTAGGCGGGAAGATCGATCGTGGCTGGGTTGCCATCACGACGAGCCGCTTCACCGGCCGCCACGCCGGCCGGAACCTAGAGGTGGTGTTCGACTTCTTCGATGAGCCGACTCACGCCCGCCTGTTGATCGACGGTAACGACCAGGGTAACAAGGGAGTTCCAGCCCGCTTCGACCTCGGCAATGGTGCAACGCTGGAAGCCGAGGCGACGCAGTGGGCCGTGGTCGAATGTGCCGTCGTGACCGCAGAGAGCCGCGTTCGTCTGCGGCCGGCCGAGGCTCAGGTGGAGCGATGGCACGACCGATTCTTCCGCCGCCATCCGCAACTGGAAGCGCTCGTCGGCGCGATCGGCGCGGTCGTGATCACGCTCGCCGGCATCCTCGGACTGATCGATCTCTACAACCTGGTGATGCGGATCGGCGGCCGGATTCTCGGCAGACTCGTCGACCGCACTCCGCTGCCGGACGAGATCCCGCTCGTCTCGACCGTCCTCGGCTGGCTCCCAGATGAGATCACCCTGCCGATCGCACTCACCTGGTGGCAGGCGCTCCTTGTCGCGGCCATACCGGCCCTGTTCGCCTTCGATCGCGACGTCCGGCGCTCCAACCGGCGCTTCGGGACGGGTCGCCACGAGTTGGGATCACTCGCCAGCGAACTGGACACGACGCAGAATCCTGCGTCTGGACGCGGTCCCGGCCCCGCCTGAACACCGGCTCACACCACGGAGTTATCCCCGGCCAACGCAGCGAGGATGTGGATAAGTCGCTCGTGGGGGTGGATAACCATGTGGATGTGTGGACAACTCTGCGGAAAACCCGGTGGATGAATGGGGATGACTGGTCGCTGGTTGGGGACGGAGCGTGGATGGAAACACGCGTGTTGTGGAGAGCGATGGGGCGTCCGTACGCGGGTGTGGGCTGGCTGTGGAACTGTGGACAGCCGTTCCCCACGGTGTCAGACGGTTAAAACCCGACCATCCGGGGCTTTTCCCCACTTATCCCCATATCCACCGTCCCTACTCCAACAACGTTCTTTTCTCTCTCCATGATGATCCTTAACGTATGAGTCCATAACAGGTGATGGTGGTCGGGGCGCTCGCTGGACAGGTCTGGTCATGCCGGGGGGACGTCGTCCTGCCGGCGCCGGGCGTGACGACGATCCTGCTGCATGGGCGACGGCAGCCCCGCCTGTCAGTAGAAGATCGTCGGGGTCCGGTGATAGGGCTCGGTGCCCGCGGGCAGATCCTGGCCGGCATCCCAGAGGCGCCAGTCCACCTCCACGGCGGTGCAGGGGCGACCGGTCGCCAGGATGGCCTGCCGGACCAGCTCGCAGCCCCAGACGGTCCCGGCCCGGATCTCGACCTCGGCCACCGACCCCGGCGGGATCTGCTGGTACCGCGCGATTGTCCCGGACAGCGTCTCGTCATAGCGGAGGATGCCCAGTCGCCGAAGCACCTGCGGCACCTTGTAGTCGGCGAAGGCGGTCAGTCCGTCCAGGTCGCGGAAGGCACCCGGACCGGTGTGGTTGTACGTCCCCGCCAGGTCGGCGACCAGGATCTGGGCTCGCTTGTGGAACGGGACCGTCCGGTTACCCCACGGCGCGACGTCGTCGAAGCTCGACAGCTCGGCCGTCAGCAGCCGGACCAGCGTCGTGGCCGTTCCGCCGGCCGCCGCAACCATCGCCGCGGCCGGATGGCGGTCTCCGGCCTGACCATCTTCCTGCCACCGGAGCCAGACCCGGCCCAGTTCGCGCAGGTTCTCCCCGCGCTCGGGCAGCAGCGGGATGGGCGCCGATGGCTCCTCGTCGTCCGGGCGGAGCAGGTGGGCCACCGCGCCGTCGGAAATCTCCGCCAGCCACGCCGGCTCGGTCAGTGGCGTGCCGTCCTCCATCGCCCGGCGCAGCGCCGCGACCAGGGCCCGGTAGCCATCATGGCTCCGGCCGGCGTAGCGAACGCGCCACCGTGGGAGGGGCTCCGGGCAGGGTGCCCAGAAGCAGAAGTTCAGCGTGTCCAGCACGAACACCCACGCGACGGTCGTATCGTCGTCGCCGCGCCAGTGCAGACCGTCGTCCCAGGCCGGCGGCGGAGCGTTGAGATTCATCGTGCTGACGGCGCGGGTGACGGCCCCCAGGTCGATCGTGACGTGTGTCGCGTCGGCGAGCGCATCGCGACTGCCGGCCAAGATCCCGAGTGGGTCATGCCCGACCGGGATATCCCACTGGCTCGGGAGGAAGGCGGACGGAGCGATCGGCGGGAGATCGGTCATCGGGTAGACTCCTTGCCGACCCGGAGGTGCGGCGGTCCCTGGCGGGATACGGTCTCCGGACGTCGGGTGATTGACGCGGGATGCGGGAAACTGGTACCCTGCATGCTTGCCGCGGCCAACCGGCGGGAGCCGGTCTGTGCCCGATCGTACCGCAGGGTCGGCGGCCGGATGATGCCGGCGCCGGAAACCGCGGACGACCCGAAGAATTCCGTCAGCATCGAGCAGGAGCAGTCCCGTGAGCCGGACCTACCAGCCGAAGCGAATCCCCCGGCTGCGCCGGCACGGATTCCTGAAGCGCATGTCGACCAAGGATGGCCGCGCCGTCCTTTCCGCCCGCCGCCGCAAGGGCCGTCACGATTTGACGGTTTCGGACGAGGGCAAGTTCACGCAGAACAAGTAGCACCGGACGCCGATGGCGTGGTGTGAAGCGCTGAACGCAGGCAACGGCGCCGGAGCATGAGTTCTCCGGCGCCGTTGCCTGTTTCTGTTCGCGAAACACGGATGCGATCCGCCCCGGGTCGTGACAGGACGGATGCAGACGATGTTCGCACGCGACCTCCGGCTGCGCCGGGAATCCGATGTCCAGCGGGCCCGCGCCCGGGGCAAAGCCTGGGCCGACGGGCCGATCGTGTTCCGCGTGGCGCCAAACACCGCCGACCGCGAGCGAAACCGCTACACCGTCGTCGCGGGCAAGAAGGTCGGGCGGTCCGTCCAGCGGAACCGGGCCAAGCGTGTCGTTCGTGAGGCACTCCGGCTCTGGCACCCGAATCTCCGCCCCGGTCATGACATCGTCGTTATCGTCCGTGGTACCCATGACCAGCTCCCCGACCTCGCGACGGCCCAGCCGATCGTCGACCGGATCGTCCGCCGCGCGCGGTTGGACGTGCCGGTGGAGGAGACGTCATCGTCCCCTGCCCCCGACGGGGCGCCGGCCGGAGCTTGACCGCGAACATCCCAGCAGAAACGGAGGCGCCGGTGTGCGCCACCCCTCATCACCATCACGACCACGAGCCTGACGCCGGGCAACCGGCCCGCGAGATCGACCGCTACGGGCTCCCCGTCCTGGATGTCCGCCGTGGCCCGCTGAAGACGCCGGCGATGGGTCTGATCCGCCTCTACAAGCGATACCTGTCGCCGGCCCTGCCGCCATCGTGTCGCTTCTACCCGACCTGCGCCGCCTACGGCTACGAGGCCATCGGCCGGTACGGTATCCTTCGTGGAGGCGTGATGACCATCTGGCGTGTGCTGCGCTGCAATCCCTTCAACCGGGGTGGCATCGATCCCGTTCCCTGACGCGCGGCATCGACGTGATCCGGGACCCGGCCCGTCCGGGCGTCTCGCTGGCGACCCCCGTCCCCTCGCATTGATCCCACCGGACTGACCCTCGCCTCGTTCCCGAGGTCACCGGAGGAGAACCCGCTCCGTGAACATTCCGATCTGGAGTCAATACGTCGACTTCCTCGAATGGGTGCTGACCTCGATCGCCGATATCGTCCAGAACGGTGGTCTGGCGATCGTCATCTTCACGATCATCGTCAAGACCATCCTGCTCCCCCTGACGCTGAAGTCCATCCGCTCCATGAAGGCGATGCAGGACATCCAGCCCAAGATCAAGGAGTTGCAGAAGAAGCACGGCAAGAACCGCGAGGAGTTGCAGAAGGCCACGATGGCCCTCTACGCCCAGCACCAGGTCAACCCGGTGGCCGGGTGTCTGCCGATGCTGATCCAGATCCCGATCTTCTTCGGCGTCTACCAGGCCATCACGGGTCTGAGCACCGGCGACAACGCGGTCGGCCACTTCGCGGATGGATTCCTCTGGCTCCCGTCGCTCGGTGACGCGGACCCGCTGTTCATCCTGCCGATCGCCGCCGGCCTGTTCCAGTTCATCCAGATGCGGATGAGCCGCCCGGCCAATGCGCCCGCCGCGACCGATCCACAGCAGCAGATCATGAACACGGTCATGAACATCATGCCGATCTTCGTGGTCGTCTTCGGCTGGACGTTCGCGTCCGGCGCCGTCCTCTACTGGGCGACGCAGAGCATCTACTCGGCCGTCCAACAGTGGTTCGTCTCCGGCTGGGGCATGCTCAAGAACTGGGCGCCGTGGCTGCCGGAGATGCCGGAGCACCGCCGGCTGGGCTACGTCGCCCCGCGTGATGTGAGCGATGTCGTCGTCGAGTACGGGCCGAACGGGATGCCGCGCGCCAAGGGCCTGATGGGCCGGATGCAGAAGCGGCTCGAAGAGACCCAGGCGATGCAGGACGCTCGGCGGCAGGAGCTGGCCGAGGCCCGCGGCGGCACCGCCAGCAAGCCGACCGCAAAGGCCGGCAGCACGAAGGCCGTCAACACCAGGTCCGGGGCTGGCAAGAAGGGAGCGAAGGCGGCCGCAGCCAGAGCGACCAACGTCACGGCCGATGCCACCGCGACCGCTCCCGGTCCGGCTGCCACCACGCGCAGTCCCCGCAAGCGATCAGGCTCCAATCGCCCGACGGCCAATCGCGCCAGCACCGGCACGACTCCGACGAACGACACAGAGCCGATCGAGGCCGAGTTCGTCGAGACAGATGCCACCGAGGTCGAAGAGACCACGCCAGCGCCCACGACGAAGGCAGGCAAGGCCAACGCCAGCTACGCCGATCGCGTCACGGCGGCGACCCGGCGTGGGCCGAAGTCCGGCTGGGGGAAGTCCAGCGCGACACCAGCCCCCGCCGAGGCCGGCGAGGACTAGCCCGGGAACGGTAATCCAGCGCGATGCGATCAACCCCCGGCCGATCTGGCCGGGGGTTCGTCGTTGGTCATCGGAAGCGCCTCACTCCAGGTCGTGGGGATGGGGACCGACTATCTCCGATCGTGATCCGGTCACGTATCAGACATCGGTCATCGCGCTGGTGCGCTACCCTTATCCGATGATTGCGGGACGGGGTTGGTCCCGGGTAGGTTGGCAGGGGTGAGCTGTCATGGGACGGCGAATGACCAGCGTCGAGATCCAGGCCTATTCGGTCGAAGCCGCCGTGCGCCTCGCGCTGGAACAACTGGATCTGACCGAGGACCAGGTCGACATCGAGATTCTCTCCGATGTCGGGCCCGACGAGGATGCCGAGGCGCTGGTCCGTGTCACGGCCAAGGGCATGGCCTCCCAGCCAGAGGTTCACGGGGTCGACCGCCACGATGGTCATCGGCACGGTGACGACCGCCACGCGGGTCGCCACGATCGCGGGCGGCGGGCACTCGGCGATCGCCCGTCGTCGCGGACGTTCTCCGACCACGGCGGGCGCCCCGGCCGGCCGGACCCGAACGAGCCGGAGACGGGTGAGATCTACCAGCGGCTGCGGGACCAGATGGTCCCCTCCCCGCGCGCCGACCCCGAGGCCGAGTCGGTCGCCGTCGAGGTGACCGCCGAGTTGCTCGACGTTCTCGGGATCGACGCGCGGGTCGAGGCGATCGAGAATCTCTCGGTCGTCCCGCTGGATGACGATGATCCCCGGACGATCTTTCTCGACATCATCGGCAGCGATCTCGGGCTGCTGATCGGTCGTCGGGGCGAGAACCTGGGCCAACTCCAGTACCTTGTCACGCTGCTGGTCAACCGGCGGCTGCCAGGTTTCAACCGGGTGATCCTGGATGTCGCGGGCTACCGGCTCCGACGCGAGGAATCGCTGATCGGGCTGGCCGAGCGGGTTGCCCGGCAGGTCGCCCGGACGCGGCGTCCGGTGGCGCTGGACCCGATGCCGGCCAACGAGCGCCGGGTCATCCATATGGTGCTCCGGCCCCACCCTGATGTTTCGACCGAGAGTAGTGGCGAGGGAACGATGCGACGGATCACGGTATTGCCGCGTGGCTGACAGGACGACTGACAGGACCACGAAGGACACGACTCCCAACGACGGACAACCCGGCAGCCCGCCGGCGAATCGCCGACCCCGACGCTCGTCTGACCGGCAGTCGCTGACCCCGGGTCCCAAGCGATCACGGACGCCGCTCTCGGCGATCCGCCCGCCGGATTACCTGGTCATCGGTCACATCTGTGCTGATCTCCAGTCGGATGGCTCGGTCCTCCTTGGCGGGACGGCGCTCTACAGCGCGCTGACGGCGGCCAAACTGGGATGGCGAACGGCGATCCTGACCAAGGGCGCCTTCGGACTCGACTTCAACGGGATGAAGATCCCCGGCCTGGATCAGTACGCCGAGCAGATCGACATCATCGTCCAGCAGGCCGACGGCCCGACGGTGTTCCGCAACGAATACCAGGCCGGCCGACGGGTCCAGTCCATCCGACACTGGGCCCAGCCGATCGATCTGACCGGGCTGCCGCCGCACTGGCGCAACCCGAAGATCCTGCACCTCGGCCCCGTGGCGCAGGAGATCGACCAGCGCCAGGCCGTGTCACTGCAGGGCGGGTTCATCGGTGCGACTCCCCAGGGATGGATGCGTGACTGGCCCCGGGCCGGGGGCGGACGCGTGACGCACGGTCAGCTCCGGATCCACGCCGAGCTGCTGGACCGGCTCGACAGTGTGATCGTCTCCATCGACGAGTACCCCTACTCCCGGCAGGTCGTCGACCGGGTCGCATCCCGCCGGCTTGGCGTGGTGACCTTCGACGAGCGGGGCTCCCGGATCATCCACCCGGAGATTGGTACCCCACGCGGCACGTTCGCCACCCGCCGCCAACAGGTGGAGCTGCCCGGCTTCAAGGTCGACGTCCAGGACTCGACCGGGGCGGGTGATGTCTTCGCCGCGGCCTTCTTCATCGGCGCGGTCGATCCCAAGGCATCGGCCGAGCGGGCCGGCACGTTCGCCAACGCGACGGCGGCCCTGAGCCTCCGCGCCGCCGGCCCGACCGGGATCCCGTCCCGCGCCGAGGTGGATGCCATCATCGCCGCCCGCGAGGCAGAGCGCTGACGGTGATCGGTTCCGTCCTGCCAGGAGCGACTCGCCGGTGGGCGGATCCCCGGGGATGATTCCCCGGGCTCATCAGGAAACGCTGAAGCTTTCGTCTGTCTTCGCGGCGTCCATCTTGGCCCTACCCGCCAGGGATGCCGTGTTGCGGCACCCTCTCCAGTCCCCGGGGGCTTCAACCCTGGGGACGCCCAGGCATTCACCCCATGCTCGACCAGGGAACCATCGCCGCCGTCGCCACAGCCCCCGGCACGGCCGCCATCGGCGTGATCCGGATCAGCGGACCCGAGGCGGCCGACATCGCCGGACGGGTCTTCCGTGCCGGCGAGCGTGATCGTGCCGTCGACCTGCGGCGGACGCGCTCTCACCAGTTGATCTACGGCTACGTCATCGACCCCGTGACCGGCGACCGGCTGGACGAGATCATGCTGGCCTGGATGGCGGCACCGCGGACGTTCACCCGCGAGGACACCGTCGAGCTGTCCTGCCACGGTGGACCAGCCACGCTGGCCGAAGTGCTCCGCGTGGTGCTCGGCGCCGGAGCGCGACCAGCCGAGCCGGGTGAGTTCACCCTGCGTGCCTTCCTGAACGGCCGGCTGGATCTGACCCGGGCCGAGGCGGTCCTGGCCGTCGTCGATGCCCGCACGGGCGACGCGATGCGGCTGGCCGTGGACGACCTGTCGGGCTCGCTCGCCGAGCGGCTCCGGCCCGCTCAGGTGGCCCTGGTTGAACTGACGGCTCATCTGGACGCGCTGGCCGACTTCCCCGACGACGAGGTCCCACCGGCCGATGTCGCTGACGGGCTTGAGCGGGCCGCGTTGGCGCTGGACGGTGTGCTATCCGGAGCCCGGTCCGGGCAGCTCTACCGGGAGGGTGCCCGGGTCGCGCTGGTCGGGCGACCGAACGTCGGCAAGAGCAGCCTGCTCAATGCCCTGCTGCGGAACGACCGCGCCATCGTCACGCCAATCGCCGGCACCACGCGCGACGTCGTCTCCGAGACGGCGTCCCTGGGCGGCGTGCCGATCACCCTGCTCGACACGGCCGGGATCGCCGATTCAGACGACCCGGTCGAGCAGCTCGGGATCGCGCGCAGCCGCCAGGCACTCCGGGCGGCGGCTGCGGCGGTGCTCGTCGTCGATGGCTCCGTCGAACCGCAAAGGGACGACCTGGCGGTGGCGGACGCGCTGGTCGGACGGCTGTCGCACGAGGAGGGCGACCGGTTGCCGGTGGTGGTCGCCACCAACAAGGCAGACCTCGGCGCCGGCCCATCCCAGGCAGCACTGACCGACCGGTTGCCCGGCTGCGCGGTCGTCCCCGTCTCCGCCACCACCGGCGCCGGGCTACCCGACCTCGAGGCGGCGATCGTGGCGGCCCTGGGGGCCGATACGAACGATGCACAGCCCAGCCTGCTCACGGCCCGGCAGCGGGCCGCACTGGACCGCGCCGCCGCCCACGTCGCCGAGGCCGACGCAGCGCGGCAGGCAGGCTATCCGCTGGATCTGCTCGCCGTCGATGTCCGTGCCGCTCTTCACGCCGTCGGTAGCGTCACCGGTGACGCCGTGGACGAGCACGTCCTGGCGGAGATCTTCAGCCGGTTCTGCATCGGCAAGTAGGCCAGTCCATTCGGCTTGTCGCCGGGTGGGCTGGCCGACGGGTGGATCAGCGCTGGGGCTCCTCGGATGAGGCGATTCCGTCGGTGCTGTCCCGGTCGCCTGCCGTTCCGGGACGAGCGCTGGATGGTTGGCTCCTGCGCAGGATGAACACGCCGATGGCGGCCGCCACGATCGACGCGGCAAAGATCCCCGTCTTGGCCGTCTCGATTTGCCCGATATCAGTGAAGGCCAGGTTGGAGATGAACAACGACATCGTGAAGCCGATACCGGCCAGGAACCCGAGCCCGATGATTTGGGTCCAGGTAATCCCGCCGGGGAGCGATCCCAGCCCGGTCCGGACGGCGAGCCAGGTCGCGAGCACGATGCCGACCGGCTTGCCGATCACCAGGCCCGCGACGATGCCAAGCGCGATCGGGTCGGTCAGGGAGGAACTCCAGCCGCTCTCGAAGACGATCCCGGCGTTGGCCAGCGCGAACAGCGGCAGGATCAGGTACACGCTCCATGGGTTGATCGCGTGCTCCATCCGCTGGAGCGGCGTCAGCGACTGGAGGCTGGTCGTCGCCAACTGGGACACGACGTGTTGGGGCCCGCTCTCGCCGAGGATCGGGGATACACGCCGGCGACCGATTGCCCGTGCCTCATCCCAGGCGTCGTCGAGGTGCTGGAGCAGGTTCCGGCCTTGCTCGACGAGGGCCGGGACCTCGATCCGCGACCGGGCCGGGATGGTCAGCGCGACAAGCACGCCGGCGATCGACGCGTGGATTCCCGACGCGAAGATGGTCAACCAGACGATGAGCGCGCCGACGACGTAGACCGGGGTCGCCTGGATCCCCGCCAGGTTGGCGAGCAACAGCACACCGATGGTGAGTGCGGCGGCGAGCAGTGGCCACCACTGCAGGTCGCTCGTGTAGAACAGCGCGATCACGAGGATCGCCCCGAGGTCATCGACGATCGCCAGTGCCACGAGGAACACCCGGGCCGATAGCGGGATGATCGGGCCCAGCATGGTGAGGATCGCGACCGCAAAGGCGATGTCGGTCGCCATCGGGATGCCCCAGCCATTCAGCCCGCCACCGCCGAGGTTGAACAGGACGTAGATGCAGGCCGGGACGATCATCCCACCGATGGCCGCCGCGACGGGCAGCGAGGCGCTTCTCAGCGACCGGAGCTCCCCGGCCAGCAGCTCGCGCTTGATCTCCAGGCCCACGACGAAGAAGAAGATCGCCATCAGGGCATCGTTCACCCAGTGCCGGAGCGTATGGGAATGCTCGAACGATCCGACGGAGATGGTCGCGTAGGTGTCCCAGATCCGGTTGTAGGTATCGGACCAGGGAGAGTTCACCCAGATCAGCGCCGCGATGGTCCCGAGGAGCAGCAACACGCCACCCGAGACGAACCGCGATACGAACTCCTGGAACGATGAACTCAACCGGTAGACCCGCCCCCTTGGCCTCGATGACGTACCCGGATCGATCCCCACTGCGCTCCCCTTGTTCCCCTGAAAACACGAAAACGGGGACCGTCATCTGACAGTCCCCGCCTAGCCATCCGGATACGGGGCGAATGGCGGCCCCAACGGGACAGGGTACACGACCCGATGGACCGGTTGACAGCACCGGGAAGGATCGGGACCAGCCAGGATCGGTCCAGGAGTGAGACAACGATGAGGATCGGGATGGAGGTAATGGACAAGGACCTGGCTGGCAGGAACGATGGGGGTGACGAGTGGCAGCGGTCGAAGGCAGGGAAACGGACGCTCTTTCACCCGGGTGATTGATGTCGATAGGCTGGCTGATCGGCAATGAAAGCCTGCCCATCGCCGCACCGTCGCAGGACCACGATCTCACGCCTGAGATGAGGATCCGAAGCTATGCTGTCCACTTCCCGGTCATGCCTGTTTACGGGATACCGTCCCGGGACCAGCCTGCCGCATGAGACATATTGGTCCCGGTCCGGATTGGTCGGTGGACGCCCCGTATACTCTGGGGATGCAGACCCCAATAGCACCGACTCATTCCCATGGAGAGACCGACCGGATGACGACCCCCGCCGCTCCCGCCACCCTGCCCGGCCTCCGCCCCGGTGTGTCCGGCGTTCGCGTCCGGCTGGCCCCCTCCCCGACCGGCTCCGTGCATATCGGGAACGTCAAGACGGGCATGTACAACTGGCTGCTCGCCCGTGGCCAGGCCCGCCGCCTCGGCCTAGACGGCCAGTTTCTGCTCCGGATCGAGGACACCGACCGCAACCGCTACGTCGAGGATGCCGCCGATCAGTTGCTCGACATCCTGCGCTGGTTCGGGCTGGAGTGGCAGGAGGGGCCGGACGTCGGGGGCCCGCACGCGCCGTACGTCCAGAGCGAGCGGCTGGCCATCTTCCAGGAGCGCGCCCGGCACCTCGTTGCCGAAGGCAAGGCCTACCCCTGCTTCTGCTCCCCGGAGCGGCTCCAGGCCGTCCGCGAGGGTCAGCAGTCCCGTGGCGAGCCGACCGGCTACGACCGTCACTGCCGAGACCTGCCAGCCCATGAGGCCGATGCCCGGATCGCCGCCGGTGAGGGACACGTCATCCGGTTCCGGACGCCGCGTGAGGGTGAGACGGTGGTCAACGACCTCGTCCGCGGTCCGATCACGACGGCCAACGTCACGCTGGAAGACTCCGTCCTGCTCAAGACGGACGGCTACCCGACCTACCACCTCGCCCACCTCGTCGACGATCACCTCATGGAAATCACCCATGTGATCCGGGGCGCGGAGTGGATCCCGTCGGCGCCCCTGCACGTGCTGCTCTACGCCGCCTTTGGCTGGGAACCGCCTGCCTTCATCCATGTCCCTATCATCCTCGCGCCTGGCGGCGGAAAGCTGAGCAAGCGGCACGGCGCGACGACGATGGCCGAGTTCCGCACCCAGGGGTTCCTGCCCGAGGCGCTGATGAACTACCTGGCCCTGCTGGGCTGGAGCTTCGACGCCACGACGGAGATCTTCACCCCGGAGGAATTGCTGGAGAAGTTCTCGATCGAGCGCCTCAGCCCGTCCCCGGCCACGTTCGACTACGACAAGCTCCGCTGGTTCAACCAGCACTACATCAATCACATCCTGACGCTGGACGACCTGACCGGTCGTGTGGCGCCGTTCCTTGCCGCGGCCGGGATGATCGACGCCGAAGCCGCCCGGACCGATCACCCGCAGCACGCGCTGCTCCGGGAAGCCACCGCGCTGCTCAAGGACCGGCTGGAGACGCTGGCCGACGCGCCGGAGCACTTGGGTCCGTTCCTCGTCGAGGCGCTGCCGGACTACGACAGCGCGCTGCTGGTCCCGAAGAAGACCGAGCCGTCCGCCGCCCGGGCCGGACTGGAGTCGACCCTCGCGTTGCTGCCGGAACTTGATCTCGAGGACGAGGCCGCGGCCGAGACCCGCCTCCGGGCGCTGGCCGAGGAGCTCGGGCTCAAGACGGGGCAGCTGTTCATGGCCATCCGGGTTGCCGCCACCGGCCGGACCCAGTCGCCGGGTCTGTTCGGCACCCTCCGCGTCATCGGCAAGGATCGGCTCCAGGCCCGCTTCGCTGACGCCATCGCCCGCCTCGGCACGATCGCGGATGCGACCGCCTGAGCATTGCCCGGCGAGGACTTGACATGCCGCCACCCGGACTCGATCGTCGCCGAGTTCTCGCCGTTGCCGGAGCGGTGGTCGGCTCCGCCTTGATTGGGACCGGCTCAGTCGGTGCCCGGCAGGCCGGGACGCCGGTCGCCCGACCGTCAGGCCGGGGCGACGTCCTGATCACCGTGCCGGAACTCGCCGCGGCACAGGCTGGTCCGGTACCTCCGGTCGTCGTGGCGCTGACCGACCCGGAGGGCTTCGCTGCCGGTCATATTCCCCGCGCCCGTCTCATCGACTGGCCGGAGCTGGAACTGGGCGCGACGACGCCGGCGGCCATCGCCACGTGGAGCCGGACCACCCGGCTGACCCTTGCCGGGCTCGGTGTCACGCCATCGTCGGACGTCGTGATCTACGACGGCGGCTCTTTGTTCGCCGCCCGGCTCTGGTGGATCCTGGACTACCTCGGACATGAGCGGAAACGGGTCCTCGATGGCGGGCTGCCAGCCTGGATCATGGCCGGACAGTCCGTCGATACCAGGATCGTGCCTGACCGCGCCGGGACGTCGAGCATCCCTCCGTATCCTGACACGGCCGTTGGGGCGGACCGACTGGCTACGAAGGACGAGATCCTCGCCACGCTGGGGGATCCCGGCGTCGTGCTGATCGATGCCCGTGGCTCTGAGGAGTATGCCGCTGGCCATATCCCCGGCGCGGTCCGGGTCCCCTACCCCGCCAACGCGCGCCCGGATGATCCCAAGACTTTCCTGGGCCGGGATGAGCTGGTCACGCTGTACGCGACGGTCGGAGCAACGCCGGACCGTCGCGTCATCCCCTACTGCTCGACCGGTGTTCGCTCGGCCGTGACATACCAGGCGCTGCGACTGGCCGGCTTCACGCACATCGGGCTCTATACGGGCTCGTGGGACGAGTGGAGCGCCGACCCCAGTGCTCCCGTCGAGACCCGCTAACAGACTACGGTGTTGAGGTCCAGCCCGTCGCCAGGTCGTCCTCGCTCAGCCCTACCACCTCGAGGGCGGCGGGGAGGGAGTCCGTCCGGGCGATCCTGGTGATTTGTCTGTCCCTGATCTGGAAGGCCGTGAACGCGCTCACCGGTGGAGTCAGCGCATCATCGCCCTGATCCGGGTCGGGCCAGCGAGCAGCCTGCTGGACGATGACCTTGTCGCCTCGGTGATAGACCTGCCGGGGTTCGAGACGGATCCCCGACCGGGTGATCCAATCTTTGACCATGGTTATCCCGTGAGCAGTTCCCCGGGGCCCAGCCACTTCCACGTCCGGGGAAACCCACCTCGTCATCTCATCAGGATCCCCGGCATTGACGGCCCTGTGCCACGCCATGACGACTCTGATAGCGTCCATTCTCATCCTCCAGCAGGAGACGAAATATATGTATGATACACACATGTGAGGAGAGGGTAGTTCATGACTGCTGAACAGCCGATGGAATCGCTTTTTGACCAGGCGGCAGCCGCCCTGTTTCATCTGGGTCGGAGCTTCGCCCGTCTCTCCGTCCTTCCAGACGAGGCTGGAGATGATAGGAACGCGCGGAGCCACATCAAGGTACAGCTCTGTCTCGCGATCGAGGTTGGGCAACGCGAGGGTGATGCGGTCACGGTCGGAACGATAGCCAGGACACTGACGGTCGACGCGTCAACGGCCAGCCGACTGGTGAACCAGGCGGCACGGGATGGTCTGATCGTCACCAGTCCTTCTTCAACCGACCGGCGACGTCTCATGCTGACACTCACTCCGGCGGGGGAGGAACTGGTCACCCAGGCGAGACGCTATCAGCGCCAGGTCTTCGATGAGCTGACGGCAACTTGGGATCCATCTGACCGCGAGACGTTCGCGCTGCTGTTTCTCTCGTTCAGCCAGGATGTCATCCGCAAGGCAGCCGCGAGAGGTGCCGGACCCGGGTGAGCGTTCAGCCGTGCCAGGTCGCTTCCAGGACCCGATCCCGGTTCCCCCACGCGACCTGCGCGATCGCGGGGTCGTCATGGCCCCGGTCGCGGAGTGCGTAGATCAGCCGGGGGAGCCCCGCGGCATCGGCCAGCGTCGCGGGCATCGTCGCTTCATCGAAGTCCGATCCGAACCCGACATGGTCGAACTCGATCCGGTTCACGAGATAGTCGATGTGGTCGACGATCACGCCGAGTGGCGTGTCCGGCTCGTCGTAGCCGTCGGGCCGGGTGGCGTTGACCTCGAAGTTGACGCCGACGATCCCACCGGACGCGCCAATGGCGTCGATCCGCCAGTCGGTCGGGTTGCGTGCGATTGGGCAAATGGCGTGAACGGCCGAGTGGGTGCCGACGACAGGGGCCTCGGTCGTCGCGACGACATCGCGGAAGCCGGTGGCGTTGAGGTGAGACACGTCGACCAGGATGCCGAGATGATTGCACTCCCGGACCAGGTCCAGGCCCGCATCGGTCAGTCCCGCTCCGGTATCCGGGTCGGCGGGGAACCGGAACGGGACGCCGAGGTCGAAGATGTTGGGCCGGCTCCACGTGATCCCGGGTGACCGCAGCCCCGCCCGGTACAGCAGTTCCAGCGCGTTGAACCCCGGGTCGATCGCGTCTGCTCCCTTCAGGTGCAGGATCGCGGCGAGCGCGTCAGACCTGCAATTAGCGCGGAGGTCACATCAACGTCCCGGACGATCCGGAGTCGGTCGTCCAGCATCCGCTCCGGCCGGGACAGCTCGGCCACCATGGCGATGTTCGCCCTGAGGGCGTCGGCGGGATCGATCGGCTCCGCAAGCGGCACCTCGTACCGTCGTCGGTGATCCGCACGTCCATCCCGCCGGGGGAGGAGGCAAACACGGCGCAGAACCCGGCCCTGAGTCCCCAGCCCTGGCCCGGGCAAGGTCGATGTGGGTCGCCGGCAAGCCGTCGCGGAACCCACGAACGTCGTTCGGGCCGAACGGAGCGAGGTGCCGGAGCGTGTCGTTATGCCCGTCGAGGATGGCGCGGTAACGATCCGAAACGCTCAACAGGATCTCGCTGCGGATCAGGTAGGGCCGGCCCCCGCGATGCGCGCCAGCCAGGGATGATCGTCGCCAGCCGTCAGGCGAATCGCCTCGCGAAGCCACCCGGTCGCGCCAGCATCGAGCAGGGGAAGTGCCGTAATTAGATCAGCCTCGTCCTTTGGGCGGCGTCCACGGCTCTTGTAGAACAACTGGATCTCCGGACGAAGGTACGGGACGCCGTCGGCAGACGTCGCGCCGATGTCCGTCAGCCGCCGCGTGATTCGCCGGTCCCGACGCGAATACCACCCGTCGCCATCGCTCTCGTCGACCATGAGCTGGAATCTCCACCGGTCGTCCGGGTCGGCCCGGCTCCAGACGTCGTGGACATGATCCGGCAGCGGCTCGCCGGTCGACCACCGTCGCAGCGAGCCAGGCGGATCGGCGGCGTAGCAATCCCAGGTGCTCAGGTGCTCGTGAACGGCGAGGTGATCGCGGCGCAGGATCAGGACGTCGATGTCGGCGTGGTCACGGGTCGTCCATCCGGCAGCGAGGTCGATGGCATGGCCGCCCGCTATCCACCATGGGACCGCGATGTCCCGGAACAGCTCTTCGATCTCGGCGACGGAGAGCGACTCCCATGCTCCATCCGGATCGGCTGCGGGCGTGCCCATCCGGCTAGCCGGAGATCCCGGTTACGACCGGGCGCGGGCTGAGGGTCTTCAGGCGATCGATATGCTCGGGTAGCCGGCTGGTCCAGTCGCGCAGGGTCATGAACCACGAGCGCGTCTTGGCCCGCAGATCGGCATCGAGTGATTCGAACCGCTCCCAGTCGTCGCTGGTCAACCAGGCGATCGTGCCGGTAATTCGATAAAGCGACGTGTTCGGCTCGATCGGTCCACGCCCGTAGCCGTTGTAGAACGCCCGGGGCAGCCCGCGCCCGTTGATCAGCGACGCGTGCATGTCCAGTAGCGCCAGCTCGCGGGCAGGATCGCCGACCATGGGCTCATCCCAGTCCACCAGCGTGGCACCGGACGGGTCGATGACGGCATTCCAGAGATCGACGTCGCCGTGGAGCAGCGAGGTCGGGGCGGAGCACAGCCAGGTCGCCGCCGCGTCGATCTGCCGGTGCAGCGCCGGGATCGACCGGGCAGCGACCGGGAGCAGCTCGGTCAGCCGCTCGGTCGCTGCCCGGAGGGCAGCGTGCTGCTCCGCGACGGGATCGGCGGACCGCAGATAGATCCCGGCGGCGGAGACATCACCGGCCAGCCGGTGCGGGAAGGTCACGTCATGGACCTTCCGGTAGGCGCGACCGGCCTTGGCCCAGTCCTCGCTGTCGGCGGTGCCAAGCTCGACGGTATCGCCGAGCGGCTGACCGGGGGCGAATTCATAGAGCGCGGCATTCCCGGCTTCGGAGAGCAGGCGCGGCTTGGGCAGCCGGTACGCTTCCAACAGCCGGGCGCGGGCACGCTCCGGTGCCCGATCGGGCGGACGGATCCGGAGGACGACACGACTCCCGTCGGCGAGGCGCGCGGCCACGATCTGGTTGGCAACACCGCGACCGCGCAACGGGTACGTGTCCATCACGCCAGGCAGCCCGGCATCCCGGACAAGCGTTTCCAGGGTATCCAGCGTGTTGGTGGAGGAAGGATCCATACGGCAGCGATCTGTCCAGGTGAGTGCGGGATACCCGGTCTGACGAGGGAGGGGCAGCAGGCGTCCGGTATCGCTGTGCCCGGTGACGATCGATTCTGTCTTTTCGGCGGGCGCGTCAGCCAATCCGGTGCGGGAAGGGCTCACGGCATATCGGGATTCCCGTAGGCATCAGGACGACGATGGCGCCAGGAAACTACCCCATCTCACGGTCTTTTCAGCCTACCATAGGTCCCAGACATTCCTGGGCCGATCGGCTGGCCGTGTGGTCGCCAAAGGTCCTGATATCCCTGGTAGCTGGCGTTTCCCGGGGCACCCATCTCGTCGACCTGGTCGATTCCGTGGCCGGCAGCCTTCAGTTCCGGCGCGCTGGCGAGCGCTCCGGTGCCATCCGCCTACAACCGGCGGCGCATGGCCGACAGCGGTGAGCCGGGAATCGGGGCGCCTTCCCCGCCCCGGTCCAGGTGGTACGGGACGCTGGTCACGACGATGCCGGGCTTGAACAGCAGCGCCGCCTTGATCCGTAGGCCGGTCTGGTTGTGGAGGATGTGCTCCCACCAGTGCCGGGCGATGAACTCGGGCAGGATCACGGTCAGGGTGTCGCCGGGCCGCTGCCGGTCGATCTCGTCGATGTAGCTGAGCAGCGGCCCGACCAGCGACCGGTAGGGTGACTCGATGATGACCAGGGGCACACCGATGTCCAGCGCGTCCCACGCCTGCTGTACGCCGTCGATATCGTCCTCGTCGACGGCGATGTGGACGGCGGTGACGTTGGACGACATCGACCGGGCGTAGGCCAGCGTCTGCTGGGCGACCCGGTTCACCCCGGCGATCGGGACGAGGACCGTGTGGTGAATGGCTGACGGGTCCAGCGGCGTCGGCGTCGCCAGCTCGCGGGTTGCCATCTCGTAGTGCCGGTGGATCCCGCGGAGCGTCAGGATCAGCAACGGGATCAGCAGCATCACCACCCAGGCGCCATGGGCAAACTTGGTCACCGCGACGATTAGCGCCACGACAGCCGTCGCCGTCGCCCCGAACCCGTTGAGGATCCGCCCCGTCCGCCAGCCGGGTTCCCGCCGCCGTTGCCAGCGGACGACCATGCCTAGCTGCGAGATCGTGAACGAGGTGAACACGCCCAGTGCGTAGAGCGGGATCAGCCGCTCCGTCTCGCCGCCGAAGATCGCCAGCACCGCCGAGGACAGCACGCCGAGCGTGACGATCCCGGTCGTGAAGGCCAGGCGGTCGCCCCGGAAGGTAAATTGCCGGGGCATGTAGCGGTCGCGGGCGAGGAAGTACGACAGGCGGGGGAAATCGGAGTAGGCCGTGTTGGCGGCGAGGACGAGGATCGCCATCGTCGAGAACTGGATGAACAGCGCCGGGACCGGCCCCCAGCCCTCGAAGATCCGCTGCGCGACCTGGTAGACGACCGTCTCGTAGCCGGCGGAGTCCTGGTCCAGCGGCAGGGTGCCGTACTGGTGGGCCAGCCACGTGATCCCGCCGAACATCACGGCGAGCGTGACGATCATGATTGTCAGCGTCGTCCGGGCGTTGGACCACTCCGGCTTCCGGAAGGCCGGCACCCCGTCGGAGATGGCTTCGACACCGGTCAGGGCCGTGCACCCGGCGCTGAAGGCGCGCAGCGCGACGAAGAGTGTCAGCGTGCCGGCCGCCGCCACGTCCTCGGTCGGGACGACCTCCGGCTCCAGCACGGGAAAACCGGCCAGTGCGTTGCGGGTGATCCCGACGACCAGCATCAGCGCGATCCCGCCGAGGAACAGAAAGGTCGGGACGGCGAAGATCGTCCCGGATTCCCGGATACCCCGCAGGTTCAGGATCGTGACCAGCGTCACGAATCCGATCCCGACGAGGACGCGGTGCTCGTTCAGCCCGTTGAACACCGATGACAGCGCCGCGACGGCCGCCGCGACCGAGACGGCGACGGTCAGGATGTAGTCGACCAGCAGCGCGCCGCCCGCGGTCAGCGCCGGGATCTCTCCGAGGTTGTCCTTGGCGACGATGTACGAGCCGCCGCCGTTGGGATACGCCTTGATGGTCTGGCGGTAGGAGACGCCGACGATCAGGAGCAGCACGATGATCGCGAGACCGATCGGCAGGCTGACGCTCAGCGCCGCGACGCCACCGGCGATCAGCAGCACCCGGAGGATTTCTTCCGTGGCGTAGGCGACCGACGACAGGGCGTCCGACGACAGGACCGCCAGGGCCTTGGGCTTGGACAGCCGCTCATGCGACGCCATCTCGGTCGAGAGCGGCGAACCGATCAGCAGCCGCTTCACCCTGCCCGCCGTCCGCCCAACGGGACCGCGCTCGGCCAGCGACTGCTGCTTCGCAATCAGCCGGCCGGGACCGGCGAAGGCGAAATCGTCGGTCCGGGGCCGGACGATCCGGACGTACCGGTCGCCCGGGTGCTGTCCCTGGAGCGCCTGGCGGCCCGAGAGATTGGGATGAATCGGCGCGTCGACGGGGCGTGGCGGGCGGTGACCGCGCGTTGGGTGAACCCGGTCGGCGGGCTCGACTGCGTTCATCTCCAGGACACTCGCAGGATTCATGTCGGTGCCGGGGAAGGTATTGCGGTCAGGCGCCGGGCCTGGCCGGGGTGGCGCGAACTGCGAAGAAGCGGGAGGCTCGGGATCGGCCCGGATCGTCGGGATCGTGCTGGTCGGTCCGATGGCGATCGTCTCGTTAGGGGTCGGCAGGTCCGCCGGGCTGGAAAAGGGAAGTGGCTCGTCGCGGGAGACCGGTGAGGTGTAATGACCGCCGGGAGGGCGTGGCGGACCCGCCTTCCGGACCTTGGGTCGGATCCGGCGTTCGGCGCCCTCGCCGACCGCGCCGGGTTTGCTTGTGGCAGGCTCGTCGGTGTCGCCCGCTGGCGCTTCGGGAGACGCGGATCCGTCCAGGGCGTCTCCCTGGGCCGGAACGTCGTTGCGTCGGTTGTCCACTGGTGAAGAACTCCTGGATGCCCTGCCTGGGCAGATCAACGACTGGCGGACGCGGAACGATCCCGCCAGCGTGAGCCGCGATAGGATACGTCCGCATTGGCCAGACGGGTACCTCGGGCATCGACCGCCCTTATAGCGGTCCCCGTCGTGCCGGATACCGTCGTCTACACCATGACAGGAGCCAGCGACATGACCGATACGTCGACGTCCGCCGTCCCGTTCCCACCCGCCTGGAGCAACGTCGCCGACCTGACCCGGTTCGAAGCCGTCCCGGGCATCTGGATGCAGTCGTTCGCCGGCGGGGCGCTGATGGCGAACTGGGTGACGATCGAGCCGGGCGCGGAGGTGCCATCCCATATCCACCCGCACGAGCAAATGGGCGTAATGATGCAGGGCGAGATGACGCTGACCATCGCCGACGAGACCCGCACCATCGGCCCTGGCGACGTCTACGCCATCCCTCCCCATGTCCCCCACGGCGCCACCTCGACGGATGGCTGCCTGGTGCTGGATATCTTCACGCCGGTTCGGGAGGACTACATGGAGAAGGCTCGCGTGGCGGCTGCCCGGGGCTGATCGGGCGGGGCCCGTGGGGAATGTGACCGACGGGCGATGGTCGCCTCGCGGCCTGCCCGCTGATACTCAGCGCGCCTGCTTCCATATCGATGGGAAATCACCGGTCCTGCTGCTAGGCTGATCCGCGAAAACCCCTCAATCCACATGTTTCCCCGTGCGTCGCGAGGTCGCCGGGCCAGGGAGTCTTGATGTCGATCACCGATCTGGTGTTGTCGCTGATCGTGCTGGTCCCCATGGGCGCGGTCGGCGTCGCCTTGCTGTGGCGTCTGCGACTCGGGCTGGACCCGCTGGAGCAGGTCGCCTACGGCGTCCCCTTCGGGTGGGTTGCCTCCTCACTCCTGCTGCTCGGGATCTGCATCCTCCAGGGCAGGATGTCCGCCGCCGTCAATGTGGTCTTCCTCGTCTTTCTGCTCGCGCTGACGTTCTCGATCCTGATCGGCGACCGCCGCACGGTGCGGTGGCTGGAAGGTCTTACCTCGGTACCGGTACGTGACGCTGCGTTGGTCCCCGCTGAGGAGGTCGGTCCTGTCATGGCAGTTGGGCCGGCCCATTCCCGACCGACCGCCGGCCTGATCTCTACGCTAGGCCGCCTTACCCCTGACCGGCTGATCGGGCTGCTGACACTGCCTCGGATCAGTTGGCTTCCAACCATCGTGTTCGGGGCAATGCTGATCGTCTGGGCGCAATTCTGGTCCAACGTCGTCCAGTACACCCCCGACCAGATGACATTGTCCTCGACGCATTTCATCTCCGACTGGCCGATGCATATCGGCGATCTCGCGACCATGGTCTACGGGGACAACTTTCCGGTCGAGGCACCGCGAGTGGCCGGAGAGACCTATGGCTATCACTATCTCGCGACCGTCACTGCTGCGGCGATTTCGGCCCTCGGGGTTCTGCCCGGGTATGCCCTTGAGATCCATAGTGGACTGGGCATGGCGTTCTGCTTGTTCGCGCTCTATGCCTTTGGCCGGCGTATTTTCCGGCGAACCGGAACGGCCGTCCTCGGCACACTGATCTTCTTCTTCGGTGGCAGCTTCGCCTGGCTGTTGACCGTTCGCCAATTCAACGCGACCGGCGACCTCTGGGATACTCTCCGCAATCATGCTTGGGAATTCGGTCCGCACAATGCCGACGGGCTGTTCGCCTGGAATCAGGTCACCAGCTATCCCTTCCTCGCCCAGCGTGCCTTTATCTATGGCATTCCGCTCTTTCTGCTGATAATGACGCTGCTCTGGATTGGTCTACGTCAGAACAGGCTTCGACCGTTCATCGTCGCCGGCCTCGTAACGGGAACACTGCCCTACAGTAATGGCTCAACTGCTCTGATTCTCGTGCTAGTCCTGCCGTTCCTCGCGTTGCTCTTTCCGGTGCGACCGTTTGGCCGCACGCCCCTCAGTTGGATACGGGCCTATCCCATCACAACATGGGTATCGTATGTCGTTGTCGCTGCGGCGCTGGCGCTTCCCCAGATCCTGATCCAGCAGAGTGGCGGTGCAGCCGGGCTGGAGATTCGATGGCTACCGGGATGGAATCTGAACACCCCGAACGGACCTGAGCCTTGGTGGTGGTACGCAATCAAGAACTTTGGCTTCCTGCTGATCTTCATCCCTCTAGGCTTCCTGATCCGGGGAGCATTGTCCTCGTCGTCGTGGCGTTTGCTTCTGGCAATCATGCCGGTTTTCCCGATGACCCAGCTCATCGCGTTCCAGCCTCTTGCGGGCGACAATGCCAAGCTCGTGATGCTCTGGTACCTGGCTGGTGCGATGGTCGCCGCGGCTGGCATCAATGCCATCTGGTCCCGGGCGCGGACGGCAGTGCCTCGGGCCTTCCTCTCGATCGTCGTAACCGCCATGCTGTTAACCGGCGTCCTGATTCATGTCGAGCTGATCGCCCAGGACAACCCGTTCCAGATCGCGAATCGAGAGGAGTTGGCGTTGGGCGACGAGATTCGGGAGGTAATTCCACCTGATGCTCTCGTCGCGACCAATCAGCGGGTCAACAACCCGATCCTGATGCTTGGTGGTCGCCGTATTCTGGTCGGCGCGCCGATCCATGTCTGGACTCATGGTTATGACGCCCGGGAAGAAGAGGACGCGCTCCGGACTATCATGCGTTACGGGCCAGACGCCGCAGACGAGATTGCACGGTATGGTGTTGATTACGTTGCCATAGCACAGGGAGAGATTGATGATCTCAACGCAGATCGGGATGCATACATCGATCACTACCCAGTGGTGCTCGACGACGGGGTCTACATGATCTTCGCTGTCAGTCCGGCGGCGATCGATCTGGCCGTGGCGAACGGTGCCACCCTCCCCACTCCGCCATCCAGCGATCCGACCCCAGTACCGTTCGCCTCGGTTTCTGTCGCCGGGGCAACGCCAACCGCCAGCGTGGCGTCAGGAGCGACCCGACCACCTCGCACCTGAACCTCTTTCCTCCCTCCTTCGTCCGGGTCAGCACGATCCGATCAATCTTGACTCGACCCGTGGAGCCCTGCCCCATGCCCGAAGTCGTCGTCTCGCTGTTCCTGCTTGCCGCGCTGGGTTTGTCTGGCTTCGTTGCGCTGGCCCGCGCCCGGCTGGGCCTGACCCGGCTGGAGCTGGTCGCCTACGGCTTCCCGGTCGGGATGATCACCTGGTCGCTCGTCGCATTGGGGATCGCCTGCCTCCTTGGACAGCTCAGCCTGGCGCTGATTCTCGGGCTCTGCATGGCGTCGCTGGCGACGGCGATCGTGCTCTACGTCTCCGGCACTGGGCCGGACGGACCCTGGCCCGGTGGTATCGGACTGCAGGATCGATTCCTGCCCCGGCCTTCCGGTCGCGTCGGGTTCGTCCATGGGCCGTCGATCGCGCCGACGATGGCGCGGGACGACGAGACGGATCTGGGACTCTGGCAGGGGATCCGCCGGCTGGTCGGCTGGACCTGGTTCTGGCCGGTCGTGGTCGTCGGTGCCTTCTTCATTCGCTGGGTGTTCCTCTGGGGCGGGATGTTCGACCTCCGGGAGGACGGCCTGTTCCCCGGCCAGATCAACGTCTGGGGCGACTGGCCGCAGCACGTCGGCGACGCCGCGTCGTTCATCTACGGCAACAACTTCCCGCCCGAGCACCCCCGGATGGCCGGCGTCCCCTACGCCTACCATTACCTTTCGTCGCTGACCGGCGCGATGTTCATCCGCTTCGGCATGACGCCGTACGACGCGCTCGCGCTGCACTCGTTCGTGCTGTCGGCGTTCATCGCGCTCGGGGTTCTTGCCTTCGCGCTCCGGCTGCTGCGGGACGCCCGGACGGCGGCGCTGGCCGTGCTGCTGTTCCTGCTCGGCGGCGGGTTCGGCTGGGTGCTGATCGCCCAGCTCGGCAACGAGAACGGAGACATTCTCGGGACGATCTGGAACCAGCCCTGGAACATCTATCCTCAGAAGGACAACGGCTTCTGGTGGGAGAACTTCTACCTGTCCAATATCGAGCCCCAGCGCTCGACGCTCTACGGTATTCCGCTCTCCCTCCTGATCCTGACCCTGCTCTACCAGGCCGTCCAGCGCTTCCAGCCGCGCCACTTCGTCGCGGCCGGCGTCGTGATCGGGCTGATGCCGTTCTCCCACCTCGGCGCGCTTCCGGCGCTCGCCATCGTGATCGCCATGGTCGCGCTGCTGTTCCCTAGCGGGCGGCTCGGCGGGCCGATCGGCCAGTGGTACCCGGCCCGGAAGTGGATCGCCTTCGGCGTGATCGCCGCCGGGCTGGCCGTGCCGCAGCTGATCCTCCAGCAGGCCGGGCAGCCGGCCGTGACTGGTGGCGTCGCCTTCCACTGGGGCTGGCTCAAGGGCGAGAACGAGCCGATCTGGTGGTTCTGGCTGAAGAACCTCGGGTGGTTCGCGCCGCTGCTCCTGATCGGCCTCGCGCTGCCGCGGATGTTCGGCTCACACGCCTACCGCTTCCTGCTCGCCTTCATGCCGATCTTCCTCGTCTGCAACGTCCTGAAACTCCAGATCGACCCGCTGGACAACATCAAGACGCTGCTCTACTGGCACCTCGCCGTCTGCCTGATCGCCGCCGCCGTGATCGCCCGGGGCTGGCGGCTGGACCGCACCATCGCCGCCCGCGTCCTGATCCTCCTGGTCGTCTCGTCGATGTTCTTCTCCGGGTTGCTCGTCAACCTGCAGCAGGCGCGCGGGCTGGACACCTACCGCTGGGAATCCGCGACCGATCTGGAGATCGCCGAGCTGGTCCGGGAACAGACCCTGCCGCGCGGCGTGTTCGCGACGGCGCCACGGCTGGACCACCCGATCTCCACACTGACCGGACGGCCGGTCGTGATGAGCTTCCAGGGCTGGCTGTTCACCCGGGGCTTCGACACGGCGCCCCGTCGCGAGGCGCTGGAAGACATCTACTCGCTGGAACCCAATACCGAGGCGCTGTTCGACGAATATGGCATCGACTACGTCGTGATCGGCTGGACGGAGCGCGAGGACTACGAGCCCGACCTCGAGGATTGGCGGGAGCGCTACCCCATCGCGATCGAGACGGACGACTACCTGATCTTCGCGGTCAGCGACCCGGCCATCCGGCGGATGGAGCAGGAGCGGGAGCGGCAGGCGCTGCTTGCCGGTGACTCACCCAGCCAGCGCCCCTCAGATGTCCCGACCCGGGGCCCGCGCCAGACCCCGACCGCTGAGGAGTCGTACCGGCCGACGATCATCTACCCGGCTGGCCAGACCCCCGGCGCTGGCACCCCGGTGGGTGGAACACCCATTACCGGCTCGCCGATGGCTGGCACGCCCATCGCCGGTACTCCTCCGGTGGCAGCGCCGTCGTCCGGCGTGACGATCATCTACCCGTCCAGCCGGGGGACACCCGCGGCTGCCAGCGCCGGAACACCGGCCAGCGGCACACCGGGGACCGGGACGCCGGCCAGCGGCATACCGGGGACCGGGACGCCGGCAGCGACGCCGATCGCCGCGCAGACGCCGACGGCGGTCGCGACCCAGGCACCAACCGTCGAGCCGACTCCGCGCCCGACCCGGCCACCGCGGTAGTCCTTCATCCCTGCTCCGTGAACAGGACGACCCCGGGCCCGCATGCCGCGATGCCTGCCTTGGTCCGGGGTCATCTGTCGTCCGGCCGAGGTCCTTCCCCTATCCCCGCCTGCGTTCCCGGATCCGGTCCAGTCGCAGGCGCCAGACGAGCAGTGCCGCCTCCAGGACGATGCTGCGGGACAGCTTGCTGGCCCCGGCGACGCGGTCGGTGAAGGTGATCGGGATTTCAACGACCCGGCCACCGTTGCGGATCACCCGCCACGTCGTCTCGATCTGGAACCCGTAGCCGTCGGCGCGGAGGTGCTCCAGGTTCAGCCCTTCCAGCGCCGCGCGCCGGTAGACCTTGTAGCCGCCAGTTAAATCATGGACGGGCAGCCCGAGGATCAGGTGGGCGTAGCGGGAGCCGAATCGGCTGAGCAGGCGGCGGTGGAACGGCCAGCCAACCGTCTTCCCGCCGGGGACGTAGCGTGAGCCGAGAACGAGATCGGCGTTCGCCGCCGCCTCGACCATCGCCGGCAGCCGGTCGGCCGGGTGGGAGAGGTCGGCGTCCATCGAGACGACGAGATCAGCTCCATGGGCCAGGGCGTGGCGGAACCCGACGACGTAGGCCGTCCCCAGCCCCTGCTTGCCCGACCGGTGAATGACGTCGATCTGGCCAGGGTGCGCTGTGGCCATCTCATCGGCGAGTTCACCAGTGCCATCCGGTGACGCATCATCGACCACGATGACCCGGAAGTGATCCCCGAGTGTGAGGACCCGCACCACCGCTTCATGGAGATTGTCCCGCTCGTTGTAGGTTGGGATGACGACGGTGACAGGGCCGCGGGTTTGGGTCATGGAGTCTTCCCACATCCTGCCGGACATCCTTGCGAGCGGCCGTCATCTTCGCGAGCGCAGATTCTGGCATACGGCGGGCGCCCGCTGCAGATAGAGATCATCGGGTTTCGTTCCAGATCACCAGGATCGGCTCACCGAACCGGTTGATCCCTTCGCGGACGACATACCCGAGACCCTCGTTGTAGGCAAACGACTCGAACACGATGGGCAGCGAGTCGATGTCTGGAACGCCAACCTCTTCCGGTTCGGGGCGGGTATTTCGGCCATCATAAAGCCGGTACGGTCCCCACTCGTGGACCCAGTACCGGCCCCCGTCGTAGACCTCCTGATCGAGCGAGTAGTGAACTGTAGTCGGGTCGACCTGGTCGATGAACAACAGCACGATATAGCCCTGCGCAACGTCGCCAACGTAAATCTCGGCATAGTCGTCCTCGACCGACCGGGCATAGGCAAGTGCGTCAAAGATCCCTGAATGGAAGTGCCATTGAACGGCCCGGTCGCGCGGGTAGTCCGCGTAGTAGCTGGTGTACCGGTCCCGGGCCTGGACCACGAGTGGCAGCAAGATGGCGGCGACCATCGCGACGGCAACCATCCGGAACGCGATCGAGCGCGTATCCGGCAGGACGAACCGCCGGAGCCCGTCGAACAGCCCGACGATCCCGATCGCGACGAGGATGGCGATCAGGGGGTCGATCTGCGCAACCCGGGAGCTGTTCTGGAATTGGGTGATGGCTGCCGGCACCGGAGCCAGGACGAACGCGGCCAGCAGCACCAGTGTTGGGCGGCGCAGGCGGAACGGCATATCCGGGTCGAACGCCCGAAGGATGGCGACGACCAACCCGATGATGAGCAGCGGCGCCAGCCAGGGAAACTCCAGCCCGTACCCGGGCTGGACGTGCGACTGGTCGCCGTCGCCTTGGACAAAGAGGAAGGTCGGCGAGATATACGACCAGTACTGATCAACCAGACCGGACAGGGATGCGGCCTCGGTATTGAGGTAGCTCAGATATCGCGATCGATTGGCCGCGGCCGGGCTCAGGAATGAAAAGGCATAGGTTGGACCGATCGTCAGGGCCAGCGTCACGATTGCCCATGCCAAGGCCCGGAGTGGGACCAGTCGCCAGACCCGGAAGTAGATGACGACGATCACCCCGAGGACCAGCGGGACGTAGAGTTTCATCGTCGGGTAGCCGCTGACCAGCAGGGTGACCGATAGGGCGGCCAGAATGAAGGACAGGGTCGTCCGGACCCGGAGTGCCCGTAGCGTTAGCCAGAGCATGAGCAGAAACAGCGGTGCGATCGTCGCCGGCGGGATGGCGTAGCGGCTGAGGTGGACCGCCCACGGCGAGACTGCCAGCAGCCATGCGGCGATGACCGCCGTGCTGGTCCTGTTGGTCAGCTCCCGGGTAGCGAAGAACGCAAGTGGGATGGCGGCGACACCGAGAAGGGCCGTCGCGATCCGGATGATGCCGATGTCGAGACCGAAGATCCCGACCCACGGCGCAAGATAATAACTGAGGACCGGCGAGACCCAGTCGCCGAACGTCTCCAACCCAACCCAGGGGAGCGGGTTGCCGTGATGGTCACGGAGCGTGAGCCAAAGCGACCAGGCGTCATAGCCGGCCGATGCCTCATCCTGGTGCATGCCCGGTGGGTTGGAATCCACCTGCCACAGCCGGAGGGCAGTTCCGACCATGGTGGCCAGGAGGATGATGAGGGAGATCACCGCCGTCCTGCTATCCGGGAAAGATTGACCGACCTTCGTTCGGAGCCTGACGGTCCCGAGCCGGATCAGCCGCGGGAGATCGGCAATGGTCGCTGGATGGGAGGAAGGGGCCATCCGTGGAGTAGGCCAGGCCCCGTATTCCGCAATCGTCGGGATGGCTGACGTAGCGACGGTTGGAGTTACCTGACCCCGGGCACGGGTTCTGGCAAGTCGTCCGGATCTGAGGAGCCGTGCTGCCGGGGTCAAAGCGTCAGTCGACGCGCGGGCACGCCGACGTTGATGGATGACGATGGTGCGGAGTCCGGTCCCGACATTGAGACCGGAAGCTGCGTCTGTGGTCGCCTTCTGCCTGGACGAGGCAAACACGGGCCATGACAAGAGACTGGTCGGCACGTGCGCCAGCCGGGCCGACCAGAGGTCCAATGCTGGTACGTGACGGATCGCGAGGCCTAGGAGGAGCACCGTCAGGAAACCGCTGTAATAGGCGCCGCTCGTCCACTTGGCGAGGAATACCAGAGAGAAACAGACGGCCAGGCCAGCGAGGATGGCCGACCCAAGATCGCTCCGACGCCGGAGTAACAGCCAGAGACCGAGGAGGATCGTCAGCGGAAACTGGATCTTTCCGATCCATGAATCCATCCGGATGACGAAGTTTGGCGCCTGCGTATTGATCAGGGTCCAGATGTTGAATCCCCAGACATCTCGCGGGACGCCAGCGAGTGTCAGGCTGTTCACGACCCCGCCAATGTCATCGATCGCGTATGGCGCCATTGCCACCGTGAACAAGCCAGCTGCGATGCCACCGAACAGCAGCCAGCGACCTCCCCGCTGGCGCAGTGCCAGCACGATGAACGGAAAGAAGACCAGGGCGAACACCTTGAAAAGGAGTGCCCATCCCATGAACAGAGCGGCGAGGACCAGCAGCGGTAGTCGCCATCGGTCCGATGTGCGCCGCGCCTCGCTGTAGATCAGCAAGACAACCGCCGTGGTGACCAGCAGCATCAGGCTGACATCGTTGCTGCCGCTGGCGGCGGTCATCACGGTCTGTTCGGAGACAGCGTAAAGCGTGACAGCAGCCGCCGAACGGAACCAGCCAACGATTGGAACCAGTGCGGCGAACAGCAACAGGGTAATTACACCAGATACCAGATCGGCATGAAAAATATCGCCGAACAGCTTGAGATGGATCCAGTAGAACGCGGGCTCACCGATGAAATACGGGAAGTATGTGCTTGGCGGGATAGCTACGTCGTAGAACTGCGAGTACGGGTTCCCGCCCGACGTCATGACGTCGATTCCTGCCCGGGTGACAAGTAGCGTGTCGCTCCCCTGGAAGGGAGTGGCGCTCACCCGGAAATAGGTCCCGGTCGCGAGCCCCACGAGGATCGTCATCGGCGCCGCGATGCGGTACCGGCGGAAGCAGGCAAGCAGGGTCAGGATGCCAAACGCGGCGATCAACCAGGGTTGCGGCGAGATGGCGTTGTAATTCACCCGGTCGAAGAGCGCCGATAACGAGAGCACGACGAGCAGAGCAAGACCGAGACTCGTCCCAACGGGAAGTGTTGCGGACAGGAACCACCCGGGATCAGGAGAAGGCACGGCCCTCTGATGTCGAACGACCCGCCGGCTTCTCCGAAATGAGGCACTCATCCTGGCCGGGATCAATGCTGATTCAGCAGGTGTCGCTGCGACCGGCGAGGATTCAACCATTTGGGCGTCGCCTTGGGTCACTGGATCCGGCGGATTCGTGGTTTCCACTTCAGAAGGAATCCGATCGGGGCTGGAGGCTTCTTCAACAGGTGAGTCACCTGGCTCATCGCCGATCCTGCTCGGGGCACGGTGATGGTCCACCATGACTGGATCTCCTGGGTCGGCGTGCGAACGCGCACCACGTCCGACACCGAAAAGTTCGGTTGCCGGGCGCGAAATGGATCCGGGTTAGCAGGGAATGATCAGCGCACGGTCCAGCCAGGCAGCCAGGTCCGGAGGTCGAGGCCCTGCTGAGTGAGCTGGGTGGCGGCGAGGATCGGGAACAGGAAGGCGAAGACCAGCACCGCCAGCACCGCGTACGTGATGGCGCCGTTGCGCAGGCTCAGCACCGACCGCTTCTGCAGCGCACCCGCCCCGATCGCAATCGCGACCAGCCCGAACAGCGCCACCGGCAGCCCGTAGAGCGCGATCGGCACATAGTCGTCCGGCACGACCTTGTCGTTGGGCAGTGGGTACTGGACGCCGATGATCAGCAGCGCGTTGATCAGCACGCCGACTCCGACCAGCGCCAGCGGAATCCGGTAGCGCTGCAGGAAGGTGCGGCCGGCCAGCGGCAGTTCCCGCACCCGCCAGCCGTACTCGACCAGCGTCGCGATCGCGAGGATCCCGAACGGCACCATCGGCAGGAAGTGGTAGGCGTAGGCACCGCGCGGCGAAGCCGACCAGATCAGCCACTGGCCGAAGAATCCGATCAGCAGCACCAGGGCCGCGATCCAGTGGCGGCGATAGTCGCGCAGCCACAGCCAGATCACCGCGATCAGCGCCGGGATCATCGACCAGGCGATGAATGGGTTGACCTGGTTGAACACGTAGCCGCGTGTGTCCCCCCCGACAGGACCGTCCTGCGTCCCGAACCAGACCGGGAGCATCGCCAGCGGCCACTGCCACCAGAGCGAGTAGTAACTGTGCGTGTGCCCGACCACGCCGACGGTGTGGTAGTAGAGCATCTGCCGCTGCAGCTCGACGAAGTCGGCGAACGAGAAGCCGAACAGGAACATCGGGACGTAGGAGACGAAGTAGACCGCTAGCGGGAGCAGGATCAGGTTCAGCGGCACGAAGACGAGGTGGTTCTTCAGATCGCTCCACGCCCGGGGTTCCGGGTCGCGGTCGAGCGGGCTCGCCCGGATCCAGATCCACGCCAGCCGCAGCAGCGCCACACCGACCATGAACACGATCGGGTACAGGCCGTTCCACTTGGTCGCGAAGGCCGCGCCCATCGCCAGGCCCAGGAGTAGTGTGCTGATCCCGACCTCGCGCGTACTCGCCCCGACCGGAACCCGCATGTAGCGCAGGAACGCCCAGAGCGCCGCCATGATGAAGACGACGATATGGATGTCGACCATCGACGTCCGGGACTGGACGAAGTACAGCCCATCGACCAGCAGCAGCCCGGCGGCGACGGCGCCGACCACCCAGCGCCCGGTCAGGGCCATGCCTAGCCGGTAGACGATGAACAGCCCGAGCGCGCCGAAGATCCAGCTCGTGAACCGCCAGCCGAAGGGGTTGTCCCCGAACAGCCAGATCCCGATGGCGATGATCTCCTTGCCGAGCGGCGGGTGCGTCCACTCGTAGGAGAAGTTCTCGTAGGTCCGCTCGCCGTTGTCGCCGGGGTACCAGGTGTAGAGTCCGGCCTCGCCGTCGTCGCCGGCGTTCTGGAACGGGTCGAAGGTGTTCTCGTTGCCGTCGACGTACTGGGCCGCCGTGAAGGCGTGGTAGACCTCGTCATAGATGTAGTCGTCCGGGATGTCGATCCGGATCAGGTAGAACACCGCGCCGATGACCGCGATCGCCAGCGGCAGGTACCAGACCTGCCAGGCGGGCCGGGCGGCCGCTTCAGCGTCCGCGTGGACGAAATCGCGGACGGAGGCGTCGCCCTCCTCTCCTTCGACGAGCGGATCACGCTTCGGGGCTGGGCGCGCGCCGCGAACCGGGGCACTGGCGGGGACCGAGCCGTCCGGGTACATCCAGCCCGGTACCCACCGGGGCGCCGAGAAGGTGTTGCCCCGGACCACGAGTGCGTAGCCGATGGCGATGGTCGCCGCGAGCAGGACGATGTTCAGTACCGCCATCAGCTCGAGGAAGCTGGACGAGCCGATGATGCTGATCTGGGGCGTCTCGGACGGGAAGTACAGCGAGTAGACCCAGTACAGGGTCAGCGTGAACGATGCCGTGATCCCGGCGTACAGCCAGATGAACCGGGGCAGCAGCGCGACGAGCAGCACCGTCAGCACCATCGTCGGGAACAGGTAGCGCTCGTGCCCGCGGGTCGGGAGCATGTACGCCGCAAACGATGCCGCCGTCATGCCCCAGATCAGCGCCTGGTAGCCGAACCGCCGCCATGCCTGGAGGGTCAGCCAGGCGATCCCGGTGATGGCGAGAACGGCCAGGATCGTTCCGGTCGCCTGGTAGGACAACCCGATCGCGGTCTGCCGGGTGTCGTCCGCCCAGTTCTCGGAGAACACCCCCCAGATCGTCGGGGCGTTCAGGGTGGTGTTCTGGTAGACGTTCAGGGCGTAGTCGATCCGGTCCCAGATCGTGAAGGCCCCCATGCCAGGGAACAGGCCGATGTTGAACGGCAGGCAGACGACGAGGAAGACCGCCAGCGACAGGCCGGCGCCGATCCCGAGCCGGGTCAGCGAGCGGTTGAGCGACTCGCGCGGACCATCCTCCCGGACCCAGCGGGCCAGCGCCGGGACGTGTGGCGCGATGTAGACGAGCAGGAAGGCCAGGCCGAGGAACGCCCCGAACACCGCGAGCTGCGGCTTGATCAGGCAGGCGTAGACGATCGCCGGGATGGCGTACTCGGGCCGGCCGCGGATGAACAGGTAGATCGCGCCGACCCCGGCCATCGCCGACAGGCTGTCCCACTGCGTCCAGACCGAGCCGATGAAGATCGCGGCCGGGTTGAACACGTAGAGCGCGACCGCGACTAGCGCCGCCGTGGCCGTCGAGAGCCGGCGTCCGATCAGGAAGATCAGCAGCGCGATCACGGCATCGGCGATGGCCGGCACGAGCTTGAGCATGAACAGGAACGGGATCGGGGCAGCCGTGGTGTCGGTCGTGATCGGCGCAAACCAGCTGTAGACGTGGCCGATCAGCCAGAGGATCCAGAGGTCGCCGGGGAGGTGGTCAGTCAGGCCGCCCGACGTATAGAAGGAACGGGGCGACTCATCGACGAGGCGCTGGGCCCACGACGTCATCGTGTTGGTGTCGATGGTGAAATTCCCGAGGGGGAACAGCGCCAGCCGGAGGACGAAGCCGATCCCGATCAGGACCAGCGCCGTCCGCAGCGCGTCCCGCCCGAGCGCCCGGTTTGCGAAACCGGCGCCGGTCGCCCGGAGGTTGGCCGCCCGGTTGCCGCCGCCCCCGCGCATCCCTCCACGTCCGGGAGCCGCGACGTTCCCCGCCGGGGTCGCCATCGCGACGGTGTCCGCGCCGGGGACGGTGCCGTGTCGCTCCACGGCGGCGGCACGCGGGACAGCGGACGGGCGGGTGCGCGCATCCGGGCGCGTCGGGCGTGATCTGGAAGCCATGCTTGGAGGTCCTCGGGGATCGGGGGGACGGGTCCGCGCCAGGCACAGGGACAGCCGCCCCGAGCGCGTCAGCCGGGAATCATCGCTGCCGGACGGGCACAGCGCCACGGCGTGTCGTGGGAGGGGTTCCACACGACGTGGCGCTGCGCACCGGGGGCGGCAGGACTCGCGGGCCGACGAAGGCGGGTCGTTCCCGCGTAAGGTAGAAGATGCCGCAGGGCGATGCAACAGCGACATCCCGCGTCAATGGGACGGAACAGACCTCTCCGGTGTGGCATCCCCGGCATTCATGACCAATGGGGACATGGCCGCGGGGACTATGCCACCAGCCGGACGGCGGCCGTCACGGCGACCGCGACCAGTGCGCAGACCAGATGGGACTGGCCAGCCCAGAGCCGGAGCGCGATGGCCCCGCCGATCCCGGGCAGCATCGTCCAGTCGAAGCTGTCCCATCCCACCCCGAGCAGCGTCACGATGACCAGCGCCCCGAGCAGTCCCTGCCCTACCGCCCGCAGCACCCGGTCGGCGGCGGCGGGCAGGCGACGGTCGCCCAGCAGGACCGGGCCGATCGCCTTGTAGACGACGTTCATCAGCGCCAGCAGGACGATCCCGGCGATGAGCGTGCCGGTGTCGAGTTCTGGGATCATGGCGTCGTCTCCGCCGCAGCCCGCGGTCGATCCGCGAACCGCTTGCCGGCCGCCAGCAACGCCGGCGTGCAGCCGATCAGCATCGCGACGCCGGCCGGCACGACCAGCAGCGCCAGCGCCGAGACGCAGATCGACGCGACGGTCAGCGACCGGTAGATGGGCTGCGATCGCATCATGTCCAGCAGCAGCAGCGTGAAGAAGGCCGGGAAGATCGCGTCCAGTCCGATCGTCCGGACCGTCTCCGGTGACGGCAGGAGGAACGCACCGAGGGCCGTCCCCAGCGCCCAGGCCGGCCACTGGATCAGCGTCGCGCCGATCATCACCTCCCGCTCGATCGTGCCGTCCGGGCGGTGCGCCGCGGCCCACGACCCGTCGTTGACCGACTGCGCTTCCAGCGTCCGGCGCAGGAACCCGCCCTTGAGCACGTCGGCCGTCGTCGCCGCCATCGGGATGAAGCGGAGATTGATCAGCGAGGCAGCGCCCAGCGCGGGCCAGAGGCCGCCGGGGAATGTGGTGACGAAGGCGAACTGGGCCGAGCCGGAGAAGGCGAGCAGCGACATCAGCACGGCCAGCCACGGCGGGACGCCATTCAGGGCGGCGAACGCGCCGAAGCTCGCCGCCAGCCCGAAGGTCCCGACGCCCAGCCCGATCCCGATCCGGAATCCTCGTTGCCAGCCGGACTGCTCCGGATTACGCACGCTTGCTTCACGCATGTCGGGATTATGGGGGACCGGTTGGGACGGCGCGGGTCCTGATTCCCGGGTCCAGGATGGTATGTCTTGGTCTCGAAGCGGGTCAGCCCGGGAGCAGACCCCTCCCCCGGCCCTTTCCCTGCTCCGGGTTGTCGCTGTGGTTGCCACCATGGCTCTAACGTCACCCGGCCTGGAGAGGGGTGACTCCGTTTCCAGCAATGTGTCGGTGAACTGCTCAGGAAGCGCTTCGGCTCGACGTGAGAAAGCCCCTCTCCGCCGCAGCGGAGAGGGGTTGGTCAGTCGGAGACTGGTTGTCCCGCCGGGATCAGGTACTGCCGGAGGTGCTGCCACCCCCGCTCGATGTCCCGGACGAGACCGTGCTTGAACTCCCAGCCGAAGTCGATGATGTCGTGGACGAGCTGTAGGCCAGCCAGAAGGGGAAGTAGCCGGTCGTCGCGTAGTCCGGGCTGCCCGTGCCGGTCGCATGCTGGAAGGCCCGGATCGGCTGCCCGCTCTCTCCCATCGCCTTGAGCCGCTTTTCCAGGTCGCCGACGAAGCCCATCCCGACGGCGTCCGGCAGGATCGCGTCGATGTCCAGGTCGACGACCCGGTGCTCATCCTTGGCGGCATCACGGACGCCGTCGCGGTAGGCCTGCCACCGCGCCCGCTCCTCCTGCCCGGCAACGGACAGTGGAGACGTCATCACGCCGAAGACGAAGGCGACGACCGCGATCACGGCCAGGGCGGCCGGTGCGGCGAACACCCACGGCGATGGCTCGGCCGTGGCCACGACGACGAACCCGAAGATCGCGAGCACGAGGGCCACCGCGCTGATGCCGAACAGGCCGCCCTGGGCGCTCGCCGCCTGGCTGTCTGACCAGCCGTTCGCGGCCATCTGTCCCTTGAGGACCTTCTGCGTCGCGCCGGCCTTGCTGCCCAGCTTCTCCAGTTGCTTGCTGGGGACGAGCCGGTCGCCCTCGGCCAGCTTCTCCAGCTCGGTCCAGACGGCCTGCTCGGCCAGGTCCGTGATCCCGCTCCCGTCGAGCAGCCGGACCTGGATCTTCGGCTTGCTGAACGTCCCGCCGGCGGACTCCGGCTCAATCGCCAGGTGGTCGCGGGCGGCGAGATCCAGCAGCGTCGCCGACATCACGGACACCGGTGGCGAACCGGCGAAGATGCTCGCCGCCAGCGCCGGCGTGAGCGAGCCGGGGCGCGTCGTGGTCGGCTGGGGCTTGGCGGCGTGCGACCGGTTCCGCCGGCCGAACAGGGCCAGCGACCCGGCCGCACCAGAAACCGCCGCGCCGATCGCCGCCCATGGCAACCAGCTGTCCGCGGATCGGTCGGAGAACCGCTCCCAGCCGTTGCGGGGCGGACCGTTGACGATGCTGGATTCCATCCGGGTCAACGCGGCGGTCAGGGCACCGTAGACATCACCCTCCCGCAGCGACGGGACCATCTCGTCGGTGATGATCTCGGACCGCTCGCCGGCGGGCAGGTTGCCATCGTCAAACGTCGCCCCGACCGCGATACCCATCCGGGCATCATTGGGATCACCCGGGTTGCGGTTGATCAGGATCACCACGGTATCGTCGGCGGTGGCCCCGGTCACACTGATCCAGGCTGATTGGAGCGCGTCGACCTGATCGTCGGTCTCCTCGGTGGTGGCGTCCAGCGCCCGGACGTAGACCATCGCGTCTGCTGGCGTCGACAGCGTTCCCAGCCGCTCAAGTCGGGCCTGGAGGTCGGCGACCTGGTCCGGGGTGAGCGACGTGCCCGTCTCGTCATAGATCCGCTGGCCCGTGGTCAGTCCCGGGAACGCATTGGGATCAACGACCTCGGGGTCCTGGGCTCCCGCCACCACCGGAGTGATCAGGCCGATGACCAGCAGCAGGACCAGGAGCGGCAGCGCCACCAGGGACGTGGCGCATCCCCGTCCCCGTCCGCCGCGTCCGCCTCGCCTCCGTTGACCCATGGGAATTCCTCCGCGATGACCGGCGCCCGATCGCGCCGCGCGGACAGTGTCCCACCGGAAAACGGCGAACGTGTCACGACACCGGAACGGAACCGGGGCAGCACCACCCTCTCGCCGGTCAGCTGCCTGGCGTGTTGAGCACGTCCTCCGGTGCGGGCGGCTGGATGCCGTAGTCCTGGTTGTAGGAGAGGAACGTCCGGATCATGTAGTGCCCGGAGGTGAGCATGAACTCCCCGTGGAGCTGCCCGCTGTCTACCCCGACCCACCAGACGTACCAGGTCTGAACGTAGCGGCCTTCCGGCACGACGAACAGCACCGCCTGGGCCGTCTCGCCGTTCATCTCCCGCTGGGCACCCAACTGGAATCCGGTCGCGCCACCGTACTGGTCGTCGATGATCTCGGCCGGGGACAGCGGCTGACCGATGGCTGCCGTCTCCAGCCACGTCACGCCGCCGTCGGTACTGCGCCAGTTCTCCGCGCCAATCCGCCGCTGGATGGACGGCGTCGGGTCGCCCGTCTGGCCGCCCATGTATCCCTGGATCGTGTTCTGGTAGCGGGCCGGGCTGGCGCTGTCCGCCGCGACGACGATCTCGTCGTAGACGCCGCCTCCGCCGCCCGGAGATGACAACGTCTGCAGGTTGCGGTAGCCACTCGCGCCGCGGACGAAGCTCTCGGCCCGGGCATAGAGTGCCTGGGCGTCGGGGTCGCTGTCCGGCGTCGGGACGGCGTCCTCCCCGTAAAGGTTCGGGTCCGGCAGCAGGATCGGGAACGCGGCGGTGTGGTCACCGGCACCGGCCAGCCGGACCGTCGCGCGGATCTCCCACCACGACTCGATGCTGAGCTGGTCGCCCTGCCCGCCCCAGCGCCCGTCGCCGAGCGGCGCGAGGTCCAGCCGGGGCGGGATGACCTGGCCATCCTCGATGGAACTGAACTCGAGGAAGACGCGGCTGCCATCCGGGATCGGCTGTGGAGAGCCGTCGAGCCCGTAGGCCGAGACGGTGAAGGTGCTCGTCTCGCCCGGGAGCAGCGGATCCAACTGCAGCCCAATCAGCCCGGCCAGCGTCCCGTCGGACAGCGACGCTGGCTTGACCAGCAGCACATCGCCCGCCGTCTCGTCCCGGACCAGTGCGTCGCCGGTCGGAGGCGAGGTCATCGCCATGACTGAGGCGGTCAGCACGGCCAGCGCGACGACGATCGACTCCAGCCGCAGCGTCGGGCGGAGCCGGGCCGTCGCCCAGGCAGCGGACCGGGCCAGCGCCGCCCGGTGCCAGTAGGCGAGTCCGAGCGCGCCCAGCACCAGTCCGCTCTTGATCAGCAGCGTGACCCCGTAGCGGCTGTCCCAGAGGGACGGGATATCGGGCAGGATGATCCCGGCGTTGGCGATCCCGGTCACTACCGCGACGACGAATAGTCCCAGTGCCCACGGCGAGAAGCGGCGAACCGGGTCGAGCCGCGGCGCATCCTCGGCGGACGGGCGACCGGACGACCAGCGAACGATGGCCAGCAGGACCAGCCCGCCGAACCAGAGCGCCGTCGAACCCTGGTGCAGGATGTTCGACGCGATCGCCGGCCATTGCCAGATGCCGGTCTGCGCGGCGCTGTGGCCGGTCAGCGCCAGCCCGAGCAGCCCGGCCAGCGCCGCGACGAGACCGGGCCACTCGATGGCCGGGAGCGCTGAGGGTACGGTGGTTTGGGCGGCGCGATCGGTGCTCGTGGGGACGGCTGTCCCGGCGATGACCCCGACGGCCGGCGACCCGGTGCGACCCGGCCGCAGCCAGGCGAGGGCGAGCAGCGCGGCGGCCAGGGCGCCGACCGGGCGGAACCACCAGGCGTCCGGCAGCCCCCGGAGGGTGTTCGCGAGCGATGCTCCGCCGCCATCGAACGGCGGGAACGCCAGCTGGAGCGGGATCTCGGCCAGCGTCGCGATGAGCGCGACCGCGGCCCCGCCGAGTGCCACCCGCCGCGCCAGGGGCGGCGTGCCCATCCCGCGCTCCCCTGCCCCGCCGGCCCGCGGGCGGGCGAGCAGTCGCGCGACGAAGAATGCTCCGGCAGCAATCGCAAGCCCGGCGAAGGTCAGCCAGCGGGTGATGACGGCCCAGGCGGCGGGGTTCTCTCCCTCGGTCGTGGCGGCGCCGGCCGTCGGTCCGCCGCCGACCCGGAAGCTGTACGACCCCGAGATCGTGTGGCCGTCCGTCGCGGAGCGGTTGGCCCAGACGACGGTGTACGTCTGGAAGCCCAGCCCGGAGAAGGTTGCGGTGACGTGCATCGGGTCGGCCGGGTCGACGGTGAGCGAGGTGGGCTGGATGACGCTGTTGTCGGACGGCCGGAGTGTGACGGAGAGGGTGCCGTCGTCACCGTTGACCGGCTCGGTGAACCAGAGATCGACCTGCTCGGGCGGGGCGGCCAGCAGCGCCCCCTGTGCCGGTTCGCTGCGGCCGAGTTCAGCGTGGGCACCAGCCGACGCGGCCCCGCCCAGCAGCACACCGAGGGCGAGCAGGAGCGTGACGAGGGGACCGAACGGACGGCGATACGGTCTGTTCACGGTGAAGCCTTCTAAGGAAGCAGGTGAATGGTGGCGAGGACGAACTGCCTCCGGGAAGTGTAGTAGCCACACGGGCGCCGGCCGGCGGGCTTGGGTCGCGGTTCCCGACCGGCGGATAGGGCACCCCGAGGACGGGATCAGACGTCGGCCATTAGTCCTGTCCGGGTCTCGACCGGCCGGGTATCACCGGTACTGGTCAAGGGATTGCATGACGATGTTGACTCCCTGCACAAGGGATCTGAACCGGGACACTGGCCCGGAACATCACCCTGTGTCGTACGTTCGCCGGTAGAGGCAGGGTAGCGATGACCGTGCGAACAGGTAGCGTCCGACTCCGCGGCAGCGATAGACTATCCGCATCTGACCACGAGTCACCGTCGTCCCGTCGCAATCTGCCGCCCGTGTCATCCGGGTCGTGTTCCGCCCCTGAGGTCCGATCAGGGACCAGAGCGGACCGACCCGGCCTGATCGGCCCCACCGAGGGGATCGTGCCTCCGTCGTCGATGGGGAGCGGTGCGAAGGGGGTGCATACCCGATGAGTCGCCTGGACGTCTACGGCCCGCGCTATCCCCTGCTCCCGCTCAAGAACGTCGTCATCTTCCCCCGCAACGTCGTCACACTGCTCGTCGGGCGGCCCCGGAGCATCCAGGCCGTCGAGGACGCGATGCTGCTCCGCGAACGCCGTATCGTCGTGACGGCGCACCGCGAGAGTGAAGTCGATGACCCGCGCGCCGACGAGCTTCACCAGGTCGGCACGCTGGCCGGGATCGTCTCGGTCGAGCGCCAGCAGGGCAACAATATTCAGGTCGTGCTGGAGGGGATCGGCCGCGTCCGGATCGACCAGTTCGACTCGTCGCGCTCGTTCTTCACCGTCGGCGCCGACCAGCTCCCGGAGCGCAACAGCAACCCGGACGAGAGCCGCCTGCTCGTCAGTCACGTCCAGGAACTGGCCAGCCGCTTCGCCGAGGCGCGGGGCCGCCTGTCCGCGGACGTGCTGGAGATGGTCCAGCGCGCCGCCGACCCCGGTCACCTCGCCGACCTGCTCGCGACCCAGCTGCTGACCGACGTCGCCCGCCGGCAGGAATTGCTGGAGGAGACGGACGGGCTGGCCCGGCTGGAGAAGATCGCCGTCCACCTCGACAGCGAACTGGACGTCGCCGCGCTCGAACAGAAGATCAAGAACCGCGTCCGCGAGCAGATCGACAAGAACCAGCGCGAGTACTACCTGCGCGAGCAGCTCAAGGCGATCCACGACGAGTTGGGCGGCGAGTCCGGCTCCGAGATCGACGCACTCAAGGAGCGGGTCACCGAGCGTCGCCTGCCGGAGGCCGTCGCCGAGAAGGTCCTGCGCGAGATCGGGCGACTGGAGCGGATGCCGCCGGTCTCGGCCGAGTCGACCGTCGTGCGGGGCTACATCGATACGGTGCTCGCTCTGCCCTGGCATGAGGAGAGCCCGGACCGCGTCGACCTCGTCGAGGCCGAGCGGATCCTGGAGCACGACCACCACGGGCTGGAGACGGTCAAGGAGCGCATCCTCGACTACCTCGCCGTGCGCGTCCTGACAAAGGACGCTGGGGTGACGAACGGCGCCCAGATCCTCTGCCTGCTTGGACCGCCGGGCGTCGGCAAGACCAGCCTCGGCCGCAGCATCGCGGAGGCAATGGGCCGGACATTCGTCCGCGTCTCGCTCGGTGGTGTCCGCGACGAGGCCGAGATCCGGGGCCACCGCCGGACCTACATCGGCGCGATGGCCGGGCGGCTGATCGGCGCTATGAAGACGGCCCAGGTCACCAACCCGGTGATCCTGCTGGATGAGATCGACAAGATGGCGTCCGACTACCGGGGCGACCCGACCGCGGCGATGCTCGAGGTGCTGGACCCGGAGCAGAACCACGCCTTCACCGATCACTACCTCGACGCGCCGTACGACCTGTCGAAGGTGCTGTTCATCGCGACGGCCAACTACGGCCAGCAGATCCCCCGGCCGCTCCGCGACCGCATGGAAGTGATCGAGGTTTCCGGCTACACGGAGGCCGAGAAGATCGAGATCGCCCAGCGCCACCTGCTGCCACGCCAGCTGACCGCACATGGCCTGGCCGAGGACGCGCTGACCATCCCGACGGCGCTCTGGAGCCAGGTGGTCCGCGACTACACCCGGGAATCCGGCGTCCGCGGGCTGGAGCGCGAACTGGCGACGATCTGCCGCAAGGTCGCCCGGGAGGTCGTCCGCGACCGGTCGCTCCGCGTCCTGGCCGAGGTCCGTGAGGGCGTCGACGAGGTGGTCGAGACGGTCCGCCCGTCGGACACCACCGAAGTCGTGCTCAGTTCCTCCCCCGCTCCGGAGCTGGCCGACGCCCGCAGCCTGACCAGCGCGATGGCCGATACGGAGGACCGGGTCGATACCGTGACCGCCGAGCGCCACGCCGACTCCCGGCCGCCGGTGCTCGACTACCCGGGGTTGCCGATCGAGATGGACGAGGAGCGCCTGGAGCGCTACCTCGGGCCGAAGAAGTACGGCTTCGAGCAGGCGCTGGGCGACAACCAGGTCGGCGTCGCGATCGGCCTGGGCACGACGGACATCGGCGGGGAGATCATCCCGGTCGAGGTCGCGACGATGCCCGGCAAGGGCCACCTGACGATCACCGGGCAGGCCGGCGACGTCATGCAGGAATCCGCCCGGGCGGCCCTGTCCTACGCCCGGTCCCGCGCCGACCAGCTCCTGATCCCGCGGGACTTCCAGGACCGGCTGGATCTCCATATCCACCTGGCGGAAGGTGCCCAGCCCAAGGACGGTCCAAGCGCGGGCATCACCATGGCGACCGCCCTGATCTCGGCCTTGACGGGCCGCCCGGTCCGCAGCGACACGGCGATGACCGGCGAGATCACGCTCCGGGGCCGGGTGCTGCCGATCGGTGGGCTCAAGGACAAGTCGCTCGCCGCCCACCGGACCGGTATCCGCCGGCTGATCGCGCCGGCTGACAATCGCCGTGATCTGGTCAAGGTGCCGCGAAACATTCAGGACGACATGGAGTACATCTTCGTCTCCAACATGGACGAGGTCATCGCCGCGGCGATCCTGCTCGACGACCAGCAGGTCGAACGCTTGGAGGACCCGGGTACTCCGGAGGCGCTTACCATCGATGACGTCTACCAGCCGGCGACCGAGGTCCACGGCGGCAACTGACCGTCGCGGAAACCGGAACACAAGGGCATGCGACACGCCGGCGGGCTTCCCGTCGGCGTTCGTCGTTCCCGGACCCGGTTTACGGATCAGCCCAACGGCGCGACACTGGCCCGGTTGCAGAACACCCATCCCCGGAGACCGCAGACAGATCACTTCGGGTCCACCTACAAGGAGACGCCATGACAACGGAGCAGACGACCGGGACGCGCTGGGGCATCCTCGGGCCGGGCGGCATCGCCCGGCGGTTCGCGACCGGCATCCAGTCCGCGAAGGACGCCCGGATCGTCGCGGTCGGCTCGCGGTCGGCCGAGGGCGCCGAGAAGTTCGCCGGTGAGTTCGACGTCCCCAACCGGCACGCGTCCTATGAGGCGCTGGTCGCCGACCCGGAGGTCGACGTCATCTACGTCTCGACCCCGCATCCCTACCACCGGGACGCCGTGCTGCTCGCCCTGTCGGCCGGCAAGCCGGTGCTCTGTGAGAAGCCGTTCACCGTCAATGCCGCCGAGGCGGAGAACCTGATCCGCGAGGCGCGGGCGCGAAACCTCTTTCTGATGGAAGCGATGTGGTCGCGCTTCTTCCCGGCCATGGTCCGGTTCCGCGAGCTGATCGCCGAGGGCGCGATTGGGGAGCCCCGGCAGCTGCATGCCGACTTCGGCTTCCGTGCTTCGCTCAACCCGGAAGGGCGCCTGTTCAAGCGTGAGCTGGGCGGTGGGGCGCTGCTGGACGTCGGCGTCTATGTCGTCTCGCTGGCCTCGATGGTGTTCGGCGAGCCGGACGATATCACCGGAACGGCCCATATCGGCGAGACGGGCGTCGACGAGCAGACGGTGATCGGGCTGCGCTACCCCGGCGGCCAGCTGGCCCAGCTCTCCTGTGCGGTCCGGACCGCCACCCCGGTCCAGGCAACGCTGTATGGCACTGATGGGTCGCTGTCGATCGAGAGTCCGTGGTACTCCCCCGCGCAGCTGACGCTGCGACAGACCGGGAAGGACGAGCAGCGGATCGATCTGCCATTCGTGGGCAGCGGGTTCAACTACGAAGCCGAGCATGTCGGACAGTGCCTGCGGGATGATCTGACCGAGAGCCCGATCATGCCGCTCGATGAGACGCTGTCGATCATCCGGACGCTGGATCGCGTCCGGGAGCCGTGGGGGTTGCGCTACCCGGCCGACGATCGCTGATCCTCGTCCGTCACCTCGCCGCGACGGCGTGGCCGTTGCGGGATCGTTCCTGGTCGACCGCAACCAGTCCAGATGAGGAGTGCACCCCTTGGAATACGGACGAATCACCAACGTCAGCAAGCCGGTGTCGCGGATCGTGCAGGGCACGATCATGCTCAAGGTCGAGGACAAGGAGCAGGGGTTCCAGCTGCTGGACGATGCCCTCGCCGCCGGGATCACCGCCTTCGACACCGGACGGTCCTACGGCAACAACGAGCTGCTGTTCGGCGAGTGGGTCGCGTCGCGTGGTGTCCGGGACCAGGTGATGGTGCTGGGCAAGGGCGCCCACCCGTCCGGGGGCAAGGACCGCCGCGTCAACGCGATCGACATCCAGGACGACATCGACACGTCATTGAAGACGTTCGGGTTCGATCACATCGACCTCTACATCCTCCACCGGGACAACGAGGAGACGCCGGTCGGTGAGATCGTCGAGGTGCTGGATCGCAACCACAAGGCGGGCAAGATCGGCGGCTACGGCGGGTCGAACTGGACGCACCACCGGGTCCGCGAAGCCAACGAGTACGCGGCGGCCAACGGGCTGACCCCGTTCGTCGCGTCGTCGCCGAACCTCAGCCTGGCCGTCTGGAAGCAGCCGCCGTGGGCGGGATGCGTCTCGATCGCCGGGCCGGACAACGTTGACGCCCGGCAGTGGTACGCCGACAACGACATCGCGGTGTTGCCGTGGTCGTCGCTGGCCGGCGGGATGATGACCGGGCGCTTCCGGCGGGACAACCTCGACTCCTTCACGGAGTACCTCGACCTGAACTCGATCGAGGCCTACGCCACGGAGGACAACTTCCGGAAGGTGGACCGGCTGGAGGAGCTGGCGAAGCACCGCGACTCCACCATCCCCCGGGTCGCGCTGGCGTACGTCTTTGACCAGCCAATGAACATCTTCCCGCTGGCCGCTCCACGCTCCGCCGAGCAGATCGCGGACAACGCCGAGGCGCTCAAGCTGAAGCTGTCGCCGGAGGAGATCGCCTGGCTGGAGTTGCGGACCGACGAGCGCCCCTTCTGATCGATCAGGCCGGACCCGGCCGGGCATTGAACGGAATCGTCGTGCCCGGACCGGACATGGCCCGAGCGGGCAGACCCGGTCGGACACCTGTTCGGTTCACGATCGGGAGACGGACCAGGAACGCGGCTCCCGATCCCGGTTCGGAGCGGACCGAGATGACTCCGCCGTGAGCTTGGGCGATCTCCCGGGAGATGTAGAGGCCAAGACCCAGGCCGCTACTGCTGGATTGATCGTCCACTCGGCCCTGGGTGAGCACCTCGAAGATCATGTCCAGATCCTGGGCCGCGATACCGGGGCCGTAGTCACGGACTTCGAGGACGGCGTCGTCCGCTATCCGCCGGAGGGACACGTCGATCTGCTTGCTGTCCGGCGCATGCCTGATGGCATTGGACAGCAGATTGAGGACAACCTGTTCCAGTCGGAGCTGGTCCCCATGGACGATGAGGGTCGGGGTGTCGGACGTCACATTGATCGTATGATCCATGGTCGCGTCCCGCATGGTTTCCACGACCCGCATGGTCTCGACGACCCCGTCGACCAGCGCGACCAGGTCAACCGGCTCCAGGACCAGGTTCAGCTTGCCGGTGCGGAGGCGGCTGACGTCCATCAGCTGATCCACGAGGCGTGACTGACGCTGAGCCTGGGTCAGGGCACGCTCAAGCGTCCGACTGAGCCGCTCGTCGGCTACGCGGTCGGCTCGCCGCCGGGCAAGTTGCAGATAGCCCTGGAGCGCGGTCATCGGAGACCGGAGCTCATGCCCGGCGATATGGAGGAACTGCTCTTCCAGTCGTCGCAGGCGCCGGTCGGTCGTCTCGCGCATGACGAGCACTCCCCCGATCCCGTCACCCCCCATGAGCGGGCTTCCGGTGGCCTCGAACCAGCGGCTCCCGATCTCCCGGTCCATGACCGTGAATTCGGTCTGGAATGCCTCGCCCCGGGCTGCCCGTCTCTGTGGCGTCGACTCCGGATCGAGCGGGACGCCACGCTCATCGGAGATCAGCAACTGACCTCCGAAGCTGGTGAGCAACTGCTCGTATGCCTGGTTGGACTGCACGACGCTCCCCGACCGGTCAACCACCAGGACGGCCTCGCCGATGCTGGCAAGGATCGCCGAAAGACGTGCGCGTTCGGAGTCGTTGAGGTCGGCCAGTTCCTCGAGCTCGACGCTCCGTACGCTGAGCTCCTCGTTGGTGGCGTTGAGCTCCTCGAGGGTTGCCTGGGTTTCCTCGTTGAGCGTCTCAAGCTCCTCGTTGGTCGCCTGAAGCTCCTCGTTGAGCGTCTCGATCTCTTCGGTCGATACCTGGGCCGCCGCATTGACGATCCGGAGCTCCTCGCCCTGCTCCCGGAGCTCGTCGACGGTATCACTGAGTTCACGGTTGGCGGCGAGGAGCTGGCGGTTGGCAGTGACCATCCGGTCGACGGTTGCCCGCAGATCCGTGGATTCCTCGTTCAGGCGGGACGAGAGGGTCGCTAGCGACTGCTCCATCGCGACGGTTTCGGAAACATCCTTGACCGTCAGCAGGACGCTCCTGAGGACGTCGTTCGCGTCCCGCTCTTCTGCCGAGCACCTGATCGTCAGGGTGCGCTCGTCGCCCGTGGCGGGTTCGGTAACCAGCACCCGGGAAAGCTCCGCAGGACCACCTTCCCGGAACACCCCATCGATGACGGAGCGCAGATCGGCCGACGGGACCTGGCTGGCCATGTGGATCAGGTCGTTCTCGAGCGCGACGCCATGGATCCCGAGTAGCTGCCTGGCGGGACCGTTGATGAAGGTGATGTCGTAGTTCCGGTCGACGACGACGAGACCAATCTCGAGGTGACGCAGGATGGATTCAAACCGGGTGCTGCTCGACTGGGCCCGTTCTGCCTGGCGGTTGGCATCCCGGCGGGCATGCTCCGTCGACGACTGGATGGAGCGCTGGGCCTTGGCGGTCTGGGTCCCGCCGGTGATCGTGCTGACTGGCCACGATGCGCGGATCGCCGGTCGCGGGCCCTCCCGGCGGTAGACCCGGAAGCGCCGGTCCTGGATCCGGAACATCTCGTTGGCCAGGCGGGGCGTCTCGGAAGTACCAAGGACCAGATACCCGCCATCGCGCAATGAGTAGGCGAATGCTTCCAGGGTCTGCCGCTGCAGGCCGGCGGTGAAATAGATCAGGACGTTGCGGCAGAAGACCATGTCCAGGTGCGGAAAGGGCGGGCGCTGGCCGAGGTCGTGGTGTCCGAAGATCACCATGCTCCTGATCGTCTTCCGGACCTCATAGGAGTTGTCGCGGGCGATGAAGTACCGCTCGAGCAGCTCGGGCGGGATACCCGCGACGGCGGCGGCCGGGTAGATCCCACGGCGGGCGAAGGCGACCGCTTCCTCGTCAAGGTCGGTCGCGAAGATACGGACACCTAGGCGGACTCCCTCACCGAGGGTTTCCGCCAGGAGGATCGCGAGGGAATAGGCCTCCTCGCCGGTGGCACACCCGGCGGACCACATCCGGAGTTCTCGCCGCGATTCAACAGCCTCGGCGATGAGGCCCGGCAGGATCGCCTCCCGGAGGTACTCGTAGAGCGAACTATCCCGGAAGAAGCGGGTGACCTTGATCAGGAAACTGCTGACGAGCCGGCGCTCTTCGTCCGTGTCGGCCCGGAGCAGCCGGATGTAGTGGCTGATGGAGGTGATACCCAGGATCGACATGCGCCGCTCGATCCGGCGAAGCAGGGTAGGCATCTTGTAGGACGTGAAGTCGATCCCCCGCCTGGCCTGGACCTCGGCCAGCAGCATCGGGAGGTCCGGTTCGACCTGCGGATTGAGCCGGATCGGCGCCGTCACGAGTTTGGTCAGTACCGACCCCATCTCGTCGATGGGAACTGACCAGTCGACGATCGAGGGTGGCAGGGCGCGGGGCATGGATGGGAACGCCGCCGTCTCCGGCGACTGGATGATGACGGTTCCCCCAGCCTCCTTGACGACCATGGCCCCTTCGGCCCCGTCCGAGCCCGAGCCGCTGAGGATGACCGCAATCAATCGATCCTGGTAAACCTCGGATGCACTGGCGAGCAGCCGGTTGATCGACGGCGCCGGGCGCTGGTCACCATCGAGATGGACGTCGACCTCGCCGTCACGGATGGTCACCAGCCGGTCAGGCATCACGACATAGAGGTGACCTGGCTCAAGGGGAGTCCGCGCCTCGATCATCGTCACCGGCAGCGTGGTCCTGCGCGACAGGATGTCAGCCAGCTGGCTGTGTCGATCGGGATCGAGGTGCTGGGCGATGACGATGGGCACGGCCAGGTCGTCCGCGAGGTCGCCGACCAGGTCCGAGAGGGCCTCGATCCCGCCGGCAGATGACCCGATCACGACCAGCTGCGGTTCATCGATCACGTCCAGGGGCAGGGCCAGATCAGTCATAGTCATCCCTGTTCTCTCCCTGGGACGGCTTCAACAGCCGGTCGAGACCGGAAAGGTCTCAACGTGTTCCATCTCTTTACGTCGTGACGCATCACGCCGGTTGCGGGATCGCCTGGGCACCGATCGGGCCGGGGACCAGTTCGAGCAGATCCTTCAGCACGTCGACGTAGCGAGCATCACGCATCGCCTGCTCCTCGAACCGCTCCACGTTGCCCCCGTTCTGGCCGGCGGCCCGGGACCGGTTTGCCAACTGCTGGGAAAGGGTCGCCTTCTCCTTCAGCAGGCGGACACAGCTCCACAGGGCGGCCTCGATCTCCTCGGACTTGAGTGCCACGAGCACTTCCGGCGAGTAGGCGTGTCCGACGTGGCAGCGGAAGCTGAGCGATGAGCCAGTGCCGGCCTGCCACAGCACGCCACCACAGTCTGGGCAGATGAACATCGTGCTCTCGTCGCGTCGTTCGTCCTGACCTTGGCGGAGGAAGTCGGACTCGATGACCTGCTCGACGCGCTCGCTCTCGTCTGCCATGGCTGCGGACTCCTTCTCCTGAGAGGCAGGGACACCGACCAGCTCGATCAGGGTCTCCGCGATGCCAGTAGCCGGCAATACGTGGTCGACGTTGGCATGGAGGATGGCATTCTCCGGCATCCCGCCGACGACTGCCTCGGCCGGATCCTGGACGATCGCGATCCCGCGGTGTGCGTTGATCGCCATCAGCCCACTGCTCCCATCGTAGAGCGTGCCTGAGAGGATGATGCCGATCACGCGAGGGCCGTAGGCCCGGGCAGCGGAGCGGAAGAGTGGATCGACCGCTGGCCGCGTGTGGTTCTCCCGTGGGCCATGGGAGAGCTCGACGTACCCGTGGCGGACGATGAGATGGAAATCCGGCGGGGCGACGTAGATGCGTCCGGGTTCGATCGGCTCCTGGCCGCCGACGACGCCGACGGTGAGCGGCGTGACGTGCTGGATGATCTGCGCCAGCCGGCTCTTGGCCGTAGCCGGCAGGTGCACGACGACCATGATCGATGCCGCGAAATCAGCCGGCAGCGCACGGATCACGGTGAGCAGCGGTTCGATCCCGCCGGCAGACGCCCCGATCACGATGATGTCTCGGTGGATACCGGACTCGGTCATGCAGCTTTGCCCTTGTTCCCGGTCATCCGGATCGGGTACTCGTGCAGGCGGGGACGATCGACCTCATGGGTCGATCGTCCCCGCCTGCGGACGCAGTGAGAGATGCCGGTGAAATATGCACTCATTTCATCATTGATTGCCATGCCTGTCCATGGCTCCCGATCGACCGCCACCACCATCCCCCGGGGCGGCTCGGCGTTGTCCGCGGTTGAAGGGGATCACATGGCTGGAGCTGCGGACCAACGAATGTCCCTTCTGAAGAGACGGCCGACGCTTCCCCGGCTCCGCTGGTTATCGCCGACCCAGAGCGTTGCCGCCGGAAACGGCTCTCGCGCATCCTGACGTAAGAGGTAGCGATGGGGCTTGCCCCATCTCGCCCGCACACGGCGCGTTTGCCATTCATCGGGAAGTGCCATGCCGGATCCGGAACGGCCCTTGCCGCGCTCCCTGCGTTGGACAGGGTTCGACTACGCATCACCCCGCTGCTATTTCGTGACGATCTGTACCGCCAGGCGACAGCCAGTTCTCAGCCGGATCGACGACCGATGTCGCGTTCGTCTGATGCCAGCGGGGCTCGACGTCATCACTGCCTGGGAAGGTCTTCCGGAGCGATTCGGTGATCTCGCGCTCCTGGAGTTCGTCGCGATGCCAGACCACGTTCATGGATTGATCCAACTTGGCAGTTCGGACATCGAGGATGATGCCGACGCGACCGGAGAAACGAACCTCGGGACGGTCGTCGGAGCATTCAAATCATTGTCGGCCCGGGCGGCGAATCAGACGCTTGGACGCCGAAACGTGTCCTTCTGGCAGCGGGGCTATTACGACCGTGTCGTCCCGTCTGATGATGAGCTGGAGCGATTGCGTTGGTATATCGTCGAGAATCCCGCGCGTTGGGCGGCGGCTCGATACTCACAATTGAACGAGCGAACCTGAACGCTCGGATCCGGCACGAAGATGGGGCAAGCCCCATCGCTACCCAACCAACCTGCCAGTAGGTCTGTGTAGCTGCAGGTCGTGCCCATCGAATGGTGTGCCAACGCGAAGAGGCTTGCCCTCTCCCGCCTCACGATGCGCGTGATGAGAGTCGATGCTTCACGAACGTCGGAATCAGCGGGCGAGGCGGAAGTCGGCGGCGATGGCTTCCAGCTTCGTCTGCCCGTTCCAGCGGTTGATCCCGATCCGGACGGCGAGGTCGATCGTCTCGGCCGCGGCGGCCTCGGGGAACCGGTCGCCGGCACCCCAGAGGATGACCTCGGCTGGTGGCTGCCCGCGGTGACCGACGAACAGCTTGAGATGCTGTCGCTTCGGATCTTTGCCCATCAGGGTCCGGCGCTGGACGGGGAGGGCACGGACGAGGAACAGCGGGTTCTCGTTGCCGGGACCGAACGGGCCCAGCCGGCTGATCAGCTTCGCGGTGTCCAGCGTCAGCCGGTCGCCGGGCAGCTCGGCGTCCAGGGCGAGGTCAGGCCGGCCGAGCTTCTCCCGCGCCGTGTCGCTGATCGACTGGTCCAGTTCCCGCTCCAGCGCCTCTGCGAAATCGCGGATGTGCTCGGTCCGGATCGTCAGTCCGGCGGCCGCGCTGTGGCCGCCGCTGCGGATCAGCAGTGCCGAGATCGCGTCGCTCCGGAGCGCCTTCGCGATGTCGAAGCCGGGCACCGAGCGGGCCGACCCCCGGCTCACCCCGGGCTCGGTCCCATCCGGGCCCAGCAGGATCACCGGCTTGCCGTACTTCTCGACGATCCGTGACGCCGCCGGCCCGATGACGCCGCCCGGCCAGTCGTCACCCAGCGCGACGAGCACATCGGACGACAGGCCGCCCGGCAACTCGATGTCGCGGAGCAGGACCAGGTCGCTCTCCTCGATGACCCGGTTCATCTCGGCCTTGCGGCGGGTGTTGCGCTGTTCCAGCGTGTGGGCCAGCCGGGCGGCCCGGTCAACGTCCGGCGCCAGCAGGAGATCCAGCGCCAGCATCGGCTCGCCCATCCGGCCGGCCGCGTTCAGCCGCGGCGACAGCTTCATCGCCGCGTCGGTCGCATTGAGCGTCGCCGGTTCCAGCGACGCGGTCCCGCAGAGCGCGACCAGCGCCGGGCGGGGCTGGCTGCGTACCAGCCGCAGCCCGTCCCGGACCAGCGCCCGGTTCAACCCGCGCAGGTCCGCGACGTCGGCGACGGTGCCGAGCATCGCGAGATCCTGCAGCGAGGCGGCGAACGCCTGCAGGTCCGGCCGGTCCAGCTCGGCGGCGATCGCGACGAGGTACAGCCACGACAGCCCGGCGCCGGTCAGGTCGCGGAGCGGGTCGCGCGCGGTGCTGTCCGGCAACAGATAGGCGGAGACGGTCACGGCACCGGCCGGCCCCTCGTCGCCGGGCGCGATCTGGTGATGGTCGAGGATGACGATGTCCAGCCCGCGCGCCTTCGCCAGCGGGACATGGTGATGGTCGGTGCTGCCGGTGTCGGCGACGATGAGCAGGCCGCCGTGCCGGGCGAAATGCTCGATGTCCGGCTCGGACAGGCCGTAGCCCGTCTCGCGGCTGGGCAGCCGGACGGAGACCCGCTCGGCGCCGTTGGCCTGGCGGAAGAACAGCGCCAGCATCGCGGCCGCCGTGGTCCCGTCGGCGTCGTAGTCACCGAAGATGCCGATCGGCTCGCCATCGAGGACGGCCCGGACGCCGCGCTCGACGGCGACGGCAAGGTTGGGCAGGCGCTCGGCCGCGTCCAGCAGCGTTTCCGGGGCACGGGCGCCGGCATCGAGGAACGAGCTGACCGCCGCGGCGTCGCGGAAGCCCCGTCGCCAGAGCAGGTCGGCGAGGACGGGGTCCGGGTGCAGCGCGCGCCAGGCATCACCGGCGGTCGGGGACGGGAGGGCCCAGGACTGGGTGATGGTGGCCATGTAGGGGATGCTCCGTCTGGCCCGGGCCGAGCCATCTCCATGCCGGGTAACAGGGTGTACGGACAATGGTACCCCAGGGGCCGGGACCACGCGAAACCGAGGCACCACCTGCTCCGGCAGGATAGCGGCGTGTCATCCCCTGACGTGTTCCGGGCGGCGACCGGGGATCGGACACCCGCCCCGCCCGCCGTTGGCCGGATCGTCTATCCTGCGCTGCCACCCTATCCGTAACGGTGCCTGCCCTGGTCCGCCGACCATGACCGTCCGAGAGGTTCCCGATGCTCCGAGGGCGCGTTGCCCTGCCCCTGATCCTGCGCGAGCCCCGCCTGCGCTCGGTGTTGCTGATCGCCCTGCTCGCCGGCACGGTCGAGGGGATGGTCATCCCGTTCCTGGCGCTGATCGCCGAGGAGCGCGGCGTGCCGATCGCGACGATCGGGCTGATGGCCGCGGCGTTCCTGCTGGCGCAGGTCTCGCTGCAGGTCCCGTTCGGCATCCTCTCCGACCGCGTCGGCCGCTCGTGGATCATCGTCACCGGCCTGGTCCTGCTGGCGCTGGCCTGTCTCGGGTTCGCCGTCGCGGACTCCTCGCCGGTCTGGATCGCACTGCGGATCCTGCAGGGCTTCGCCGTGGCGGCGTTGCTACCGTCGCTGCGGGCGCTGGTCGCGGACGTGTCTACCATCGAGCAGCGCGGCGAAGCATTCGCGGGATTCAACGCCGCGTTCTTCGGCGGGATCTTCGGCGGCCCGTTGATCGGCGGCATCGTGATCGAGGTGGCCAACGAGCCGACCCTGTTCGTCGGCGCGGCCATCGCGGCGCTGGCGATCGGCGCGATCGTCTGGCTGAGGTTCCCGGAGTTCCGCCGGCCGGTGGTCACGCCCCATGTCGCCCATGACGTCCCGCTGGCCTCCGGGCTGGCGCTCGTCCGCATCATCCTGGCGCCGGCGCTACTGGGCGCATTCCTTATTGGAGCAGCGGTCCAGGTGCCGGCCGGGCTGGCGACGGCGATCTGGAGCATCTACGTCTCGGATCTCGGTGGCAGCGACTTCGTCGTCGGCCTGACCTACAGCACGTTCTCGATCCCGCTGCTGCTGCTGGCGACGGTCGCCGGAAAGGCGGCCTCCCGGCGTCCCCGTTGGCGACTGCTGCTGGTGACGAACACGCTGCTGGCCGTGTTCGTTGCGGCCTACGGGGTCATCGCCTGGATCCCGTCGCTGATCTTCTTCGGCGTGCTGGAGGGGATCGTCGTCGCCTTCGCCGCCCCGGCGCTGGACGCCTACATGACCACCGTCGCCGACCCGCGGATGATGGGCCGGGTCCAGGGCGTGTTCGCGACCTGCGGCACCGGGGGCGCGGCGGCCGTGGGCTGGCTGAGTGCCGCGCTCTACGAGCAGGACCAGGCGCTGCCGTTCATCGTCGCCGGCGCCCTCGTCCTCGCGCTGATCCTGCCCGGTGTCGCCCTGATCCGGATCACGGAGGAACGGCAGCGCGGCAACCGCCCGCTGGTCACTCCGGAATCGGTCAGCGGGTGACCTGGCGTCCTCGTGGACCTCTCAGCTCGACCTGGTCCTGATGTCGGGTTCCGGCTGTGGACGGATCTGTCACCGATCCTGCGTATCGGCGTGGCAATGAACTCCTGTAAGAGGACGAGGATCAGCCGGTCACGGGCATGTTGTCGTGTATTCCAATCGTCGGATGGATCACGGCATTCATCATGCATCACGCTGAACCGCTGCCGGTTGGCGGCAATGAGAGCGGATGGCCCGGGCAGATCGCGCGCGTTCGATCAGACCCATGGACTGGGAGCCGGATCGTTCGCACGCGGTGCTTCGGTGGTCGAGAGGCCGCCGGGCAACCAGGAGGATCACCCGGGTCTTCTTCGCATCGCGGACCCGCTCCGCCGCAAACAGGCCAGGCCGGTCCGACCGTTGCTGTACCGCATCGCCAGAATCAGGGAGTGACCATGTTCTTCCACGTCAAGGAACTGCAGTTCGACGCTCGTCCCGAGCGCCCCGATCCCGTCTACGCCAAGCGCCTGCAGGAGCTGCTCGGCGGCCAGATGGGCGAGATGACCGTGATGATGAGCTACCTCATGCAGGGGTGGAACTGCCGCGGTCCGCAGAAGTACAAGGACATGCTGCTCGACATCGGGACCGAGGAGATCGCCCACGTCGAGATGCTGTCCAGCATGATCGGTCGCCTGCTGGAGAACGCTCCGGTCAAGATGCAGGATGAGGCCGCGGCCGCGTCCCCCGTCGTCGAGGCGGCCATGGGCGCGATGGGCGGCAGCACCGTCCAGGACGCGATCTTCGCGGCCATGAACCCGCAGCACGAGATCGTCTCCGGGCAGGGCGCCACCCTCAAGGACAGCGTTGGTGTGCCCTGGAATGGTGGGTACATCGCCGCCTCCGGCAACCTGCTGGCCGACTTCCGGTTCAACCTGATGGCGGAGTCGCAGGGCAACCTGCAGGCGGCCCGGCTCTATGAGATGACCGACGACGCAGGTGTCCGCCGGATGCTGTCGTTCAACCTGGCGCGCGACATCATGCACCAGAACCAGTGGCAGGCCGCCATCGACGACCTGCGCGCCGAGGGCATCGAAGAGTTCGTCGTGCCGGGGACGCTGCCGATGGAGCGGGTGATGACCTCGCAGTCCGGCACGTTCTGGAACATGTCGCAGGGGACCGAGAGCCAGCAGGGTGCGTGGGCGAGCGGGCCGCGACCGGATGGTCAAGGTGAGTTCACCTACCTGGCCGACCCGGCCCCGCTGACCACCGACAACGGTGACCTGCCGCCGTCCGACCCGCGCCTCCACGGCACGCAGAAGCAGCCGATGCCGCCGGTCTCCTCGGGTGGCCCGAATCCGAACCCGGATCGCTAGTCGAACCTGATTTCACACTGATCTCACGGGCCCGGTCTGCGACACGCGCGGACCGGGCCCGTGCCGGTTTTCACCTGGCATCGCGACGGTGGTGGCGGTAGCGGTCACCGCAGTACCTCACCTCCTCCGAGGTCTCCGACGCTTGTGCGACCTCGACAGGTCTGACGACGGCCCCGGCAATTGCTGCCGGGGCCGTCCTGTTTCCAGTACGATGTCGCGCCACTCCGCGATCGCTGGTGCTTCACCGGTGCAACTCGACGATTCGCTCCGTTGCCTCAATGATCGACCGCAGCCGGTCGGCCGCGTCGCGGCTTGCAGGACTGTCGGGATCCAGCCGGCGCAGCATCAGCTGCGCCTGCGCCCGAATGATCGTCAGATCCCGGACGATCTCATGGTGACGTATCGCATCGCGCTGGTCTGGTGGCGGTGAAGCAGGGTCCACAGCATCGTCCTCTCGCTCGAGCAGTCGTCCCGAAGAGGCATCCGCCGGTCGGCTTACAAACACAGGACGCACGAGTGAGTCCCCGAAGTACCGTAAGCTGACCTAATGAGGGGACGAGACATGACAACCACACCGGACGACCGCGCCAAACTGGACGACTTCATCGAGGATCAGCGGCGACGCAAGCACATCTTCATGGTGGACAGCTCGCGGACGTTCCAGCACATCATCACCGCGCTGCTCGAGGACGAGCGCTACGGCGCCACCGCCAGCGACTATGTGCCCGAGGTGTTCCCGCTGATCCTCACGCTCAAGCCGGACCTGATCATCGTCGACCTGGTCATCACGGAGAAGGCTGGCTGGGAGCTGCTCGAGAAGCTGGAGATGGAGGCGCTGACGGAGAAGATCCCGGTGATCGTCACATCGACGGATCAGCGTCTCCTGGACCAGGCGCTGGCGAACAAGGAGCGTTACGGCTTCGACAATTACCTGGTCAAGCCGTTTGATCTCGAGGTGCTCCTGTCAACCATCGAGGACCTGATCGGGGCTCCGTAGGGTGGCCTGACGGCGATCGGTCCCGCGGAGATCATCCGAGGTCTCAAGGCGCTGATCACACGGACCGATAGACGCGACGGGCGCGATCTGCGGGTCCGGGATCAGAGTGGGACGGGCTGGATCGGAGCGCAGGAGGGAGAGTTATGAGCACCTATACCGTCTACCGCTACGCTGCCAAAGCCGACACCCTGACTGAAACCATCGTGATGGCTCGGGACAAGTACGCCGCGCGCCAGCATCGTCCTCCCACCGAAGCTCGTGTCAACAGTGCTGTCGTCGTTGAACTTGGCACGATCGAGGGCTTGACGATCATCGGCGACGATCGCGTTCAGCCCGGCGAGGTCTGGCTGACCGACGACCAAAGGCCAGGTTGACCGGGCACCCAGCCATGCCGATCACCTGCGAGGCTCTGCTCATTGCCGGCCCCAGTTCAATCGACATCACGAGGCGTCGTTCGCCGACGTGCTGGCCACCGTCAACCAGAAAAAACACCTTCACGGTCTAGCGTCGGGTTGGTCAGGGCGACTACGAGCGGGTGCCTGCTGGATCCCGGAGCGCGACGGCGACGAGGCGGTGAAACCAGGTCGACCCATGCCCACGGCGCTCTGCCGCATTGGCACGATTGATACGCTCATATGCCCTACCTCCGGTGTGACCTGGTCATCGAGCAGGACGATCTGAGTGCTGATGGAAGGGCCTGGGCGGCGCTGGAAGTGAGCGATTCAATCACGTGGCGTGCTGAAGATGGGTGAAATCACCCATTCCCGGACGTGGGAGAAACGGGATTCTTCCCCCAGTGCTTGTGGATATTGGCGACGGTTCACCTGCCGACGTGGCGCGATGGTGATCCCGAATCGCCGATTCCAGCACCTCATGGGGAGGACGACCATGTTGCGTATCACTTATCGGTCGGCTCTGATGTCATTGATGTCACTCGTCATGGCAGCAACACTCATCACGGCGCCGGGTATTCCACTCGGCGTGTCCCAGCCACACCTCGCGGCCCAGCCGCTCTGTCTTGAGGGGACGGTCTGGGACGCGGAACGGCAGGACTGCGTCCCCATCGAGGAGAGCGCAGCCCCCCAGCCCTCGCTCGACCCTACGGTCGAGCCATCGGTGATGCCGTCGCCTCAGGAGCCCTCGCGGGATCCCGCTCCGTCAGAGATCCCGTTGCCCCCAACCGAGTCACCCAACCACACCACGCCCAGTGCCAACGCGGAACCCAGTGGCGGGAGTGAACAGCTGCCTCCGGGTGCCGAATTCATCGACATCCCCGAGTACGGCGATCCAGCCGTTCTGGTGTTCGCGAGCTTCTACTCCTGCCAGGAAGGGCCGGACTGGTATGCCTTCGCCGACGCCAACTGGTATGCCGAGTCGCAGCTTTGTCTGCAACCATCGCCACCGGACCTGCCCCTGAACGTCTGGGTCGACGGCGACTTGATTGCCATGACAGACACCTCGATCATGCCCGGTTACTCCGACGGCGGGCTTATGGCCCAGGTCCAGCCCCTGCCGGCCGGCGACCTCAGGATCGTCTCGCAACCTCCGCGCGGCTTCGGGACGCCGATCGTCTACTGCTCAGTCTGGACAGCTAGCGGTGTAGAACCCTCGATGCGGCCGCTGCGTCGCAATCAGCAGTACCACGCGACCCGCGACGGGGCGATCACCATTCGTGACATCCAGTTGAATGAGTGGGTCACTTGCCAGTGGAACAATGTGCCGACTGACGAGAACGCCTCCGTCACCGTGAACGGCTATCAATGCCCTGCCGGCTACGACCCCTACGGCGTCGCTCCCACGACCCTGCGACTCGACTGTCCCCGCGTGACGGACGGCCGCGAGTTCCTGTTGGCCGGCCCGAACGACGTCACGCGACAGGGGCACGCAAATCAGATGGGCTACGTCGAGTTCGAGGATGTCCTTCCGGGTGTCATGACGATCACCGGCCTCCAGCCCGGTGGCAGCGAGGCGCCGCTCGTCTACTGTGAGATGACCGGCCCGAACGGACAGACATTGAGCGGCTACGACTACCAGATTCCTGCGAGTAACGACTCGATTGCGTACACCGTCGAGCCAATGTCCGACCTGCGCTGCGATTGGTTCTTCACTGCGGGTGATCAAAATTCTGGTGTCGGACCGGCTGCATCACCATCGGGCAACTCGCCGCTCGGCATCCCGCCGGTTGTCCGACCGTCTGCCTCGCCCTCGCGATAAGGCCTCCGGCGAGAGTTCCGGCCAGGCGGACTGAACTACACAGGAACGCCGAGCGCTGTCTCCCTCGGCGTTCCCGAGGCTGTTCCTGGTCGACCAGTTGCTCTCCTGCGGAGCGGTAGTCGACCGGAGCCGTTCGACCTTGCGCTGCTCCGGTCGGCCATCGAGGAGTTGATCGGCGTTCGATAGAATGGACCTTGACGCGTACCTCGCGGCAGAGACCTGATAGCGTTCACGCGTAGGGCTTGGGAAGACCTCGGTAGCATCTGCCAGGGTCTTCGCTGGTTCCGCTACGATGCCGCGCCATGGACGATCGCCTAAGGACCACTCGATGAACCAGGGGCCCGCCATCACCGAGCGCGGGGTGGAAGGGCTGCGCGACGGAACTCTGAACTCGAGACAGCGCTGGCTGTGATGGCGCGCTAACCGGAGCACACTATTCCCATGGCGATTACCCGTGACACTCTCCGCGTCGCCGCGCGCCAGTTCAACACCGACCATCCCACCCTCTGGGCAGATGTCCTGGCCGGTAGTAGCCAGATGGCGTCGACCATCACGGTCTACCGGCAGAGCGAGCGAAATTACATCCCGCTCGTGCGCTACGCCATAGAGGATGAGGATGGCGAGGCATTGACGTTGGATCCGCCCTACCCCACCACGCCGACGCCAGACGAGCAGACAGCGATAGACGCATTGGTGGCCGGGATCGGAAGGGCCTAGGACAGATGCCCCCATGGTCCGACGCAAACGCTATCCGCGGCACCTTGAGGCTCGAATCGCGATCCAGATCGACGATCACGATCGCGATGACCTGTCCGCGGTCCTCGTCGATCACCATGTCCTGTCGAGGGGTTCTCTCCGATTGGGTTGATTGTATGGAGAACGAGCGTCATTCCATACCTGCTCTGACGAACGACGCGATATCACTCATCGAGGGAGCCCGTGTCGCCCTCAGCCCTGCTGGATCCTGGCTCCTCCCGTACGAGCACCGGTGGGCGAATGATCTTGAGACGAGCCGCACGCTGGGCCTGTCATGGCCCGAATCAATGGATCAGACCGTCGATCGGATCGCACGACGCAACGCCCAGGATGCGGTCTGGTTCACCGTGCTGGAATTGCCTACCCGTCGACCTGTCGGGACAACGCATCTCGAAGACATCGATCTGAGGCATAACCGGGCGACCTTCGGCATCGTTATCGGAGAAGGCAACGCCCGTGGTCGGGGGCTCGGAACCGAAGCGACTCGGTTGACGCTCGCGTACGCATTCGAACATCTGGGCCTCAGTAACGTGATGCTCACGGTCTATGAGCACAATCTCGGGGGGATTACTGCCTAGACCCGAGCTGGCTTCCAGTCGTTCGGTCGGCGTCGGTCGTGTAGCCGCTCGGGCCGGGAGTTAGTGGATCTGATCTATATGGAGGCCGTGGCAAGCGACTGGGCAGCCTCGTCTGTCTGATCGTCCAACTCACCAATCCTTCGCGCTCCTGGTCGCCTGGCAGGACGACGACGTCGCCACCATGTCCTGACAGCCATACGAGACCACCGCGATGAGCCGGTGGTCCCGTCGCCATGTACGGTCGTCGACCACCGCGATCGGTGAAACAACGGTCCGGGGGTGACCTGCGGAACTCCGCATACGTAGCTCGCAAGGTTACGTACCGCTAACGATGTCGCTTCCGGTAATCGACCCCTACAGTGTCCGAACTGGCCCGGTACACGAACCGGTCGCGGAGCGGGCGAGCACCACGAGAAAGGGAGTCGCATGCAGCGATTCATCATGGCGGCGACGATGCTGCTTACCCTAGTCCTCGGCCTCGCGATCTTGGCACCAGCGTTGGTGTCGGCTGGCGCGGGCAACGCCAACTGCGACGACTTCGCCTCGCAGCAGGAGGCGCAGCGCTTCTTCCAGGACAACGGCGGCTCACCGACCAACAACGTGGCCGGGCTGGACGACAACAGCGACGGCATCGCCTGCGAGACGTACTTCGGGGGCGGCTCCATCATCGTGGATCCCCCCGTGGACGGTGGCCCTCCGGTCGTCGATCCGGTGACCTGTGGGTTCTTCGAGACACAGGCCGATGCCCAGGACTTCCTGGACGCGGGGCAGGGCAATCCAGAATTCCTCGATCCGGACGGGGACGGATATGCGTGCGAGTTCCGGTTCGGGGAGGTCATGACACCGCCCAGCGAGGAGGGGAGCGAGCCAACGGATCCCGACGACGGGGAGGTCGTGATCGTGTCCTTCCCGATCACTGCCTACCTGTGTGACAGCGATCCCGGCGACTACAACCCTAACCGTGGTGACGTGCTCGGCGGCGGGTGCGTGCCCGCCGACGGCATCTCATTCACGGTCGCCGAGTCGTCCACCGGTGTGGTGTTCGGAACCTGCACCACGTTCGCCGGGCGATGCGTCGTGGACGCGCCCCAGAGTCTGACCGACCCACTGGTCATTACGGAGGACGTGACGACGGTGCCGGCGGGATACGCTCCGCGCGAGAACCCGGTCAGCGTCATCAACTTCAGCGAGTTCGCTGAGGCCATCTTCTTCAACATCCGGACCGGAGAGGCGCCGGCCAGCGAAACCCCGGAACCCACGACCGGCGGCCCGACCACCGGTGGGACAACGACCCAGCCAGGCACGACGACGCGTCTGCCCAGCACAGGCAGTGGGACGACTGATTCGTCCACGATGCTGACACCGATGCTGCTGGTCCTGCTCGCTGGCGTAGCCTTCACCCTCGGCGCCACGCAGTTCGTCTGGAGTCATCGCCAGTAACCCGGTCTGGTGGGGCGTCTTTTCCGAGGAAGATTCACTGAAGACCCTGGCCGACAACGCATTGACACGAGACGGCCCCGGCGATGTTGCCGGGGCCGTCTCACGTCCGGAGCAGACTGGCGTGGTGGGCCTCGTATTCGACGGTCTCGTCAAGCTCGAACGATATGCAGTTGTTGTCAACCCCATATGTCAACATGTGTTGACTTAACTCGGCTCGACGCGTAGAGTTGGCGTCATGAGCAGTACGGAGCCGCCAAGGCGTCAAGCCTCGGCCACATCAGGCGAAACGACAGCTTCCGGGCAGCCGGATTCCTCATCACCTCATTCCTCACGGCCGGCCCGGACCGGAAGGCGTCCAGGCTCGAGCGGCACGCGGGAACTCATCGCAGCAGCTGCACGCCGGCAATTCGCAGATGGTGGATACGAGCGGACCTCCGTCCGCTCGGTTGCAGCGGAGGCAGGGGTCGATCCCGCACTCGTCATGCGCTTCTTCGGCAACAAGCAGCGCCTGCTCGTTACCGCGCTGGATTTGCCGGTCGACGTGGAGCATCTGGTCAGGACGGTCGCTGAAGGGGATGCGCAAGGCGCCGGGGAACGACTGGCGGGCTTCGTCGTCCGCCTGCTCCAGGACCCGGCGCGCGCATCCATCGTCACGGGCCTGATCCGCTGCGCGGTCAGCGAACCGGAGGCGGCTCGCCTACTTCGAGAGCGGTTCGTTCGCGACGTCCTGACCCCACTCGTCGTGCATGTGGGGATGGATCAGGCGGAACTCCGGGGAGCTCTGGTGGCCTCCCAGATTCACGGCCTCGTACTCGCTCGGCAGGTCCTGCAACTCGATCCGCTCACGAGCATTGACCCCGAGGAACTCGCCCGGCTCATCGCGCCCACCCTGCAGCGCTACCTGGCAGGGCCGCTCTGAGGCGTCACCGATCCGACCAATCGCACCCAAGCGAAGGATGACGCATGAACAACCGGACGCACGATGGAGACTTCCCTCCTGTCATGGCCCTGATCATCCCGTCCATCCTCCTCGTTCTTCTCCTTGCCATTGGGACGTGGCCAGCTACCGAGCTCAAGCCTCGTGACCTTCCCGTGGGCATCGTCGGCCCATCAGAGGTCGTCGGGACCGTCTCGAGCCAACTGGAAGCGCAGGGATTCCGGGTAGACGTTGTCGTCGATCAGGAGGAAGCGGAAGCATCGATCCGGGACCGGGATATGCTCGGCGCGTTCGTGCTGGGCCCGGACGGGCCGACGACGCTCGTCGCGTCCGCAGCCTCGCCAGTGGTGGCCCAGGCACTGACGCAGATCGGGGCCGGGCTCGCCTCGGCCCAATCCACGACGGCGAACGTCGTCGATCTGGTTCCGTTCGCTGAGGATGATCCTCGTGGTGCCGGATTTGGTGCTGCCTTGCAGCCGATCCTCTTGAGCGGGGTGGTTCTCGGCATCATGGTCTGGTTGAGCCGCCTCAGCCGTCGACCGGGCCTGCTCCTGCTCGGGGGATCCAGCGTGGTCCTGTCCCTGATCACGACCCTGGTGTTGACGTCATGGCTCGGAGTGCTGCCGGGCAACTGGTTCGCGGTGTTCAGTGCCCTCCTTCTGGCGCAAGGTGCGGTCGCCGCGACGACGTTGGGACTCGCCTCCCAGGCAGGGTTCAGAGGGATCGCGTTGTCGGCCTTCCTCATGATCTTCATTGGCCTGCCACTGTCCGGCGTGACATCCGCGCCCGAGTTGCTCCCGGCTGCAGCCTGGGCGTCCGGAGCGTTGCTACCGCCGGCTTCAGTTGCGTCCCTCGTCCGTGGCGTGTCGTACTTCGATGGGGCCGGCATCGCCATTCCCGTCCTGATCCTGGTCGGATGGCTCGCTTTCGGACTGGTCATGGCTCTCGCCCCGAGTCGCCGGCGTCCGTCCTCTCCTCCTTCGAAGGTCGTCGCTCCAAATGCCCGCGGCGGCTACACGCCCAGCATTGATACGCCATGACTCCCGCCTGTCGTGTCCCTACTAGCGCCCACGAGCGCCGCATTGACCAGGGCAAGTTCATTTCCAACGAGGGGTGGGTTCACGGTTCACAAGCGGTCCAGGTTGCGGTGCCAACGATGCTGGAGCGGATCCAGCCAGCTGTCGCCTTCGCCTGATCATGGACGCGTCAGGCCTCAACGCTGGCGAAGACGCCGGCCAGCACACCGACTGCGATGATGCCCGGCTGGCCCGGTTGCACCGCTGCGACAACGGTGAAGGCGGTAGCGATCGCCACGCCGGTCCCCAGGTTAACCAGTCCTCGAAACCAGACGACGACGGCCCCGGCAATCATCGCCGGGGCCGTCACTCGCCTATGGCGTAGGTCGCGCGATCACCCCCGACGGCGGGGACCCCTTCAGAAGAGTTCCTCGGCCAGCGAGACGATGATGCCCCCAGGACCTTGCATGTAGCAGAGTCTGTACATGTCCTCGTACTGGACCACTTCGCCGACCAGTTCGGCCCCGTTGGCGCGCAGCCGGGCGACCGTGTCGTCGACGCTTTCCACGGTGAACATGACGCTCCGGAGGCCCAGCGCGTTCGGCGGGGCAATCGCTGGATCGAGCTCGACCAGGCCCGGATTGCGAAACTTCGTCAGCTCCAGCCGCCCGTGCCCATCCGGGGTCCGCATCATGACGATGTCGACCTGCACACCTTCGAGCCCATTGACGCGGTCCACCCACGGGCCCTCGACCGCCGCCTCGCCTTCGCGGGTCATGCCGACGTGTCTGCGCGTCGCACCGCTCGCGGCCGGCGAGGTGCGCGACGAGGTCCTCGACGTGGACCTGATCCCCAGCCCCATAGGAGGCGATCTGCTGCAGCGGCAGGCCTCGGTCCTCGATCACCAGGATCGTCTGGTCGCCGTCGGCCGTCAGCGTTACCTCGACGATGGCGTCCGGCTCCTCGTCGCTTCCGGTTTGGAGAAGCAGGCGCCGCGGTGGCTCGCAGATCTCGATGCGGCCGGTGCCTTGCCAGCCGCTGGCGACGAAGTGCGCCCGGAACTCGCCGCCCTCATGAAGATCGCCGTCGACCTCACCGAGCCAGGCGGCGAGACGTACGGGATCCGTGCAAGCCGACCACAGGTCGTTGCTATCCGTGTCGACCCGGTCCTCCAGACGCACGATGCCCATGCCGTCCTCGGCGCGCAGGGTGCCTACGATCTGTGCTGCTTCCGGTGAATGAACGGTTATGTCTTGCTCCTTTATCGTCGCTCAGCCTGTGGGGTCGGTGGGGCAATCGTCGGCTCCGTTGCATAGGTCGCTTGCTCGATCGCCGGCGCGGTTCCCGAGGGCTTCCACAGTGCCTGATCAGGGGGATGAGTCCGCGAACCTGCGAGTTCCACCGCGGCTGGTTGATCACGGCGATGACGTTGGCCAGGAGCAATCCGACGAGCATACTGGCAAGGGTATTCGGCGGATCTCGGGCGGAACTTCTCAGATCTTGCGACGATGACCCGTCGAGCGGCCAGGTCCGGGTCAGGCGACGAACTGTTGGTTCCGGTCAAGGGGTACGTCCAGCCGACACTGCATGAGCAGGCGGTAATCGATGCACTCGGGACCAGGATCGGCACGGAGGAGTGGCGACGGCACTGGCAGCCTTGTCAGAAGACCGTCCCAGAATCGAATCCCCATCGAGCATGCTTCATCGCTTTGATCGTTAACTTCACGTATACTGGTTTGCGTAAGCCCAAGCACAACTGATCGCATACGCTCACGGTTCCGGACCACTCCGTTGAACCTACGGGCCTCCATCGCCCCTGCACCCCCGCAGGTTTTCCGTTGCCGCCGCCTTTTGGGGAGCGACTGCAGCCACCGGACCGATGTGGTCCGGATCGGCGTCCTCAGGAAAGCGGTACCCCATGTCTGAACAGTCCTCAACGTCGACTCAGCACCATATCGTCGCCATCAATAACAGTGCGGCCGTCCTGGCCCTCTTCCAGGACCTGCTGAGCGAAGAAGGGTACCAGGTCACCACCCGCGTCTGGGTCGACCGCAACACCCCCGAGATCGCCGAACTCAAACCGGATCTCATCATCCTCGACTACCAGTGGGCCACCGACGACGAGGGCTGGTCGCTGCTCCAGATGCTCCGCCTGGCACCTGGCACCACCGAGATCCCCATCCTCCTCTGCACCGGAGCGATCACCCATGTCGAGGACACCCGTGGTCACCTCCACGACATGCAGATCGAGGTGTTGTACAAGCCGTTCAACCTCGACCAGCTCTTGGGGCTCATTCGGAGCATGCTCCACACCAGATTCACCAGTGAGGCAGTTTCCCATGATGCCTGACCTTCAGCCTGAGCAGATCCCACTCGAGCGCCACCTGGCGACCGTCAACGACCTGACCGTCATCTTCGGTACCGCCCAGCTGCTCGAACGACGGAAGAGGCTGAGCCGGCCGCAGAGCGACGAGGACCTGGTGCGTGATCTGCAGACGATCCAGAGGGCGACATTGCGGATCTCCGACCGGGGCTAGGCCAAAACCGACTCACAATCGTGACCTCACTCGACGACGGCCCCGGCAGTGTTGCCGGGGCCGTTGCACGTCCGGGGCGACGTAGGGGTGCTTCTACTTTGACAGGACTGCCGTCCCGGTCTTGTCCTCGAGCAGGCTTTGGTTGAGCCGCCGGCGCTCCTGCGGTCTATGCGCTACATCCTCCGTTTCCCAACACGAAACATTGACCGCCGCGGAACATCCTTTGGGAGGCCTTGACCTAGAGCGCTCTAGGGTTCGTATGCTGTCTGTGCGCTGATCGACAGCGTGGTCAGGAGAGCAGACCCACTATGGTTGCCACCCAACGCCCATCCGCATCACCCAGTCGGTTGCCGTCCGGTGCCAACGTGTCAGAGCCCAGCGGTCTCACCGTGCAGCAGGCGGCCCAGCTGACAGGACTGAGCGAGTACAACCTCCGCTTCTACGAGCGCGCTGGCCTGATCGGTCCGGTCAGCCGCGACCCGGCGAACGGCTACCGACGGTACTCCCCTCAGAACCTCGTGCAGTGCGAGACGCTGGCCTGTCTGCGTAGCGTCGGGATGTCACTGGACGAGATGCGGCACTACTTCGAGGCCGCGACCAGGGGCCGTGACGCGGCTCCGGAGCAGATCGCCCTCCTCGAGGCTCAGGGGGTGGTGCTGGACGCGCGTATCGAGGCGCTCGGCCGGGCACAGGGCTACCTGCGTCTCAAGGCGGACTACTGGCGAGCCATTCAGGCTGGCGATGACGAGCGGGCGGCGGCGATCGCCCAGGAGTTCTCGCAGCGGCTGCGAGACGAAGCGGCGCGCGAGTCGTAGTCCCGCTCCAACCCAGGTCACAGGAACCTTAGAGGAACAGATAGGAGGCCGAGGCTGATGCGCCTTGGGCAGGCGTTGCGCTGCCCGTGAGATTGAACACGTACCGCATCCCGGTTGCTGAGCTCTCAGGCCGGATCCAACACGAAGCACATGGAAGGACTTCCAATGACACAGGCGAACACGCAGCAGATCTGGCTCGTCACCGGCGCCGGCCGCGGCATGGGCACAACCATCGCACAAGCGGCACTTGCCGCCGGGCACGCGGTCGTAGCGACCGGGCGTGACGTCGATGCCGTTACCCGAGCGGTAGGCGAGGCGGATGACCTCCTGGTCGTCACACTCGACATCATCAGCGAGTCTGACGCGCAGGCTGCCGTCGAGGCTGCCGTCGCGCGATTCGGCCGTATCGACGTCCTCGTCAACAACGCCGCCGCGTTCCAGGCCGGCTTCTTCGAGGAGGTCAGTGCGGAGCAGATGGAGCGGCAGATCCGGACCAATCTGTTCGGTCCGATGACCGTGACCCGAGCCGTGCTGCCCCAGATGCGGCGACAGGGGACCGGGCACATCATCACGATCTCATCCGTCGCGGGCCTCGTCGGAGGGCCACATACCTCCGCGTACTCGGCTTCGAAGTTCGGCGTCGAGGGGTGGATGGAATCACTGCACCCCGAGATCGAACCATTCGGGATTCGCACGACGATCGTCGAGCCTGGCTTCTTCCGGACAGAGCTGCTGGAGCCGGCGTCCACGGCGTGGCCTGCACTGTCGATCGATGACTACGCCGAGCGCGACGCGGCTCAGCGAGAGTGGTGGGTCGCACAGAACGGCAAGCAGGCCGGTGACCCGGCGAAGCTCGCTCGGGCGCTCGTAACGTTAGCCGGGATGACCGAGCCACCGTTGCGGTTCGTAGCTGGTTCCGATGCCATCGCCGCAGCCGAAGGCAAGGTCGCTGAGCTTCAGCGCCAGATTGATGCTCACCGTGAGTTGTCGTCGTCGCTAGCCATCGACGAGTAGTCTCGGCGACCGATCACCGTCGCTGCTTGCTGGCACTGTCCCCGTCGAGGTTGGCGCCGACACGGAGACCAGGTTCCCAGAAAGGGGGACCTGGTCTCCGTGTCGCTATCTCTGAGGGCTCGCCGTTACGCCGCCTTCGCCCGGTCATGGACCCGCCCGCCTCGACGCTGGCAAAGACGCCTGCCAGCACCCCCACGGCGATGATGTCTGGCTGCCCGAGTTGGACTGCCCCACCACCGTAAACGCCGTGGCGATCGCGATGCCGGTAGCCAGGTTGGCGGGTTGGCGGGTTCCCGATATTGCCGGGCGATGCCGAGCGCGTCGATAACCCACTGGGTGACCTGCGTCTGGTACGGGCTGAAGGCCTTGCCGTACGCCACCGACAATCCGGCGACAAGAGCGATTGGGGTAACGGGGTTCGCGACGTTCTCTTTCTTCGTCGTCCGACGCGTAGCCAATTATTTCCCGGCCCCCGGCCCCCGGCCCCCGGCCCCCGGCGCGGTGCAGTGGCCGTGCCAGTCCGCAGAATGAACGACCGGCGGCGGGAACAATTCCCGCCGCCGGTCGCTTGCTGTCGTCAGTGTTGATGGGCCGGAGCCGGTGTCGATCTAGTAGATCGCGAGGTACCGGTCGCGCTCCCACTGCGAGACGTGCAGGCGGAAAGCGTTCCACTCGGCCTTCTGGGCCTCGATCAGCCGGTCAGCAACGTGCTCGCCCAGGGCGCCACGGACGATCTCGGACTTCTCCAGCTCCGCGACGGCCTCGCCCAGCGTGCTCGGCAGGGTCGGGATGTTTCGGCGCTCGAGGTCCTCCTCGGTGAAGTGGTAGAGGTTCTCCTCCACCGGCTCCTCGAGGGGCAGCTCGTTCTCGATGCCGTCCAGGCCGGCCGCGAGCATGGCGGCGAAGGCGAGGTACGGGTTGCAGCTCGGGTCCGGGCAGCGCAGCTCCACGCGGGTGGCGGCGAGGTTGCCCTGGCGGATGGCCGGCACGCGGATCAGGGCCGAACGGTTGGTCCGCGCCCAGGCGACGTAGACCGGCGCCTCGAAGCCCGGTACCAGCCGACGGTAGGAGTTGACCAGCGGCGCGATCACCGGCGAGAGGGCGCGGGCGTGCTTGAGCTGGCCGGCGATGAAGTGCATCGCGATCTTGGACAGGCCATACGGGTGGTCGGCGTCCACGAAGGCGTTCTTGCCCGTCTCGAGCGACGAGAAGCTCTGGTGGACATGCATGCCCGAGCCGTTGACGCCCTCGAGCGGCTTCGGCATGAAGGTGGCGTGCAGACCGTGCTGCTGCGCGACCGACTTCAGGACGTACTTGAAGGTCGTCGCGCGGTCGGCGGTCGGGATCGCCGGGCCGTACTCGAAGTCGATCTCGTGCTGGCCGATCGCGACCTCGTGGTGGCTGGCCTCGACCTCGATACCCATCTCGTCCAGCGCCCGCACCATGTGCTTGCGGATCACCATGCCGAGGTCGGTCGCGACGTCGAAGTAGCCGGCGCTGTCCGACGGCAGGGCAGCGATCTCCTCGCCATCCTTGTGGAACAGGAAGAACTCCAGCTCCGGGCCGACGTTGTAGCGGTAGCCCATCGCCTCGGCCCGCTCCAGCTGGCGGCGGAGGACGTGGCGCGGGTCGCCGGGGAACGGCTCGCCGTTGGGGCGGAACACGTCGCAGATCAGGCGGGCGGTGACGAACCCGTCGTTCTCGTAGCTCTGGACCTTGTAGGTGGACAGGTCCGGCTGCAGGAACATGTCAGACTCGGCGATCCGCGCGAATCCGGCGATCGAGGAGCCGTCGATCCACTGCCCACCGTCGATCACGTGGTCCATGATCTTGGCCGGGACCGTCACGCTCTTGACGATGCCCATCACGTCGGTGAACTGCAGGTTGACGAACTCGACGTTCTGCTCGGCGATCTGCTTCAGGATCTCCTCGCCGGACGGGGACACTTCGCTCACGGAGCTCTCCTTGGTTGGCAAGCACGTCCCGGTCCGTCCCCGTGTTTCCCGTGGCGATCCCACGAGGAAGACGGGCCGGAGCGACGCGCACGGTCTGAACGGGCGTGGGCAGTGTAGCCGAATGCCCGAGGACGACCGGCGCTAGACCGGCAGACTTTTGTGCGTTGTGCACGAAGAGTGATTGGGCCATCGCACCAATCCTTTGCTGGGCGGCTTGGACAGCCGCTGATGGCCTCGTTTACCGGGAACATTGACCGGCTGCAGCGGGGAGGCCGCGGCTATGAACCTGCCTGTGTCCCATCAAGGTGATCCCGCGATATCAGCCGACCGGGGTCGGGCCGCGTGGTACATAGAAGGAGGGTGAGATGACGACGGATGGGATTCCGCCATTGGCCGTACGGACGGCCATCGTGACCGGGGCGAACAGCGGACTCGGGTTCCAGGTGGCACGGCGGCTGGCCGCGGCCGGGGCAGATGTCACGCTGGCTGTTCGCAGCATCGAACGAGGCGAGGACGCCCGGCGACAGATCCTCGCCGAGTCGCCGGACGCGTCCCTGCGCGTCGCCGAACTGGACGTCGCATCGCTCGCCGCGGTCAGGCGATTCGCCGGGGAGCGGCTAACCGATGGGCAACCCATCGACCTGCTCGTCGCCAACGCCGGCATCATGGCCGTGCCGCGCCGGGTCCTGTCGGCGGACGGGTTCGAGATCCAGTTCGCGACCAACTACCTGGGGCACTTCGCGCTGATCGGTCAGCTGCTGCCCCTGCTGCGGGCGTCCAGCGGCGCGCGGGTCGTCACACTCTCGAGCCTCGCGGCGCGCATGGGCCGGATCGACTTCGACAATCTCCAGGGCGAGCGCCGGTACGGTGCATGGAGCGCGTACGGGACCTCGAAGCTGGCCGACCTGATGCTCGCCATCGAGCTCGACCGGCGCAGTCGTGCGGCGGGCTGGGGCATCACGGCCGTCGCCGCCCATCCCGGCATCTCGCCGACCGGCCTGAGTGCCAGCGGTCCTGAGGCGGCCGGGGCCGACGCGTCCCCAGGCCCGGGCGAGCGCATCACGTCTGCCGTGGCCGATGTGCTACTGCGCCTGCCGTTCGCGTCACAGTCTCCCGAGCAGGGTGCCCGGCCGATTCTCCACGCGGCGACCTCTCAGGACATCATCGGTGGCGGGTTCTATGGTCCGTCCGGCTTCCTGGAACTGACCGGCCCTCCGGCGCCAGCCTCCATCTCCCGCGCCGCCCGCGACGTCTCCGTTGCTCGCCGTCTGTGGGCGCACTCAGAAGAGCTGTCCGGCGTCTATTTCCCGGAGGCGTGAACCCGTCAGGCACCTTCGGAGTCTTCGGTCCGGCGCCGGAAGCTCGATTCAACACGCTGTGATCAGATGTCCAGCCGGGCCTGCTTCGTTGTCGGCCCTTCGTTCGCCTCGGGCCGCGGTCCCGGCACACCGTAGCGGTCTTCGACCATCGCGATGTAGTCCTGCGGCCGGAACGAGCGCTTGATCGCCGCGTCCGTCATCGGCCGGACCGTCCCCGTGACGGGGCGGTCCGCCGGGAAGGGGCGGTCGTGGCGGCCACCGATCACCCACGAGATGTTGGCGTAGCTGTTGGCGTCGCGGCCGCAGACGAAGAAGCGGTCGTTCAGCCAGGCCAGCGTGTCGTAGGCGGCCTTGGGTGTGGGACGCCAGAGCGGGATCTGCTTGCCCCAGTACAGTCGCATCCGGTTGTTCATGAACCCCTCGACTACCAGCTGGCGCTGGGCCGCGTTCCAGAGCGGGTCATGCGTCTCCCCACGGGCGAGCTGTTCCGGCGTGTAGATCACGGGCCGCTCGTCGCCGGCGTGGGCTTCCAGCGTTTCCCGGCCCCAGTCCGGCAATCCCTTGTACTGGTCGTAGTCCTCGACGTGGAGGACGTAGTTGATGCTGAGTTCCCGCTGGACGACGACCTCGTCGATGAACGACTGGTAGTGCTCCCCGGCAACGGCGTCCCGGGCCGCCATGACGACCTCGATCGGCCCGATCTGTCCGAAGTGCAGGTAGGGCGACAGGTGCGACGTCTGGTCCAGGTCGGACCGGTCACGCAGGACGTCGTACAGCGGCAGGGTGTCGCGAACGAAGGACCCGAGTCGCCGGTGCGCTTCCTGCGCTCCGCCCCGGAGAATCGTGGAGGGCGGAATCTCGCGGTCGAGATCAAAGGAATCCTTCCCGATCTCGTCCAGTGGGTCCGGTCCACTGCGGTGGGTGGAGTGCCGGTGCGGCGACGGGTCCGGGATCGGGTGGAGGAACTCGTCCAGCCGCTTCAGGATTCTGGGCCGGATGGTCCGCGGGGCGAACTCGGCCCGCGGGAACAGGGACGACGGGACGACCGTGTCGCTGTCGACCTGGACCAGCGGGATGTCGATCCCTTCGGCGACGTCGCGGCGCCAGTCCCGGCCGACCCGGAGTGGGTTGAGATCGGTGACGATCAGCGCCGCGCGTAGCCGCCTGGCCATCGCCGGGATCACCTCAGGCGGCTGGCCGACCACGAGGTCCCAGCCGATGTGGCGCCTGGCGAACGCCTCAGGCAGCTCGGCGAGGCCCTCGGCCATGAAGGTGTAGGCCCGGAGCGTGGCCGAGGGGAAGCCCGGCGACAGGCAGAATCCGGCGATGACCGGCAACCCGAGCTCATCGGCCAGCTCGACCGCGAGGTTGGCGGCATGGTTGGCCGTCGCGCGCTGGGCCCGCTGGACCCAGAGCAGGACACACTGGCCATCCGGGTCGATGTCGGCGTCCCGGAGGATCTCGACGCGTGGGTCGGCATGGGTGAGCAGATTGCGGATCCCGGGCATGCGTAGCCTCGTGCTGGCGGGCGTGCGGTACGGAGCGCAGGACCCAGTCGTGGCGGGGTAACGTCGGAGCCGCGGGACGCAGGGACCGTGCCGATCACGTGACCGGTCGGTTGCGCACACCACAACAGCAACGGCCGGTGGGCATCGCCCACCGGCCGTCTCATCTCTGTCGCGCTCCGGGGAATGGCTACGAGAGCAGCATCCGGTCGGCGGCGGCAAAGGCGAAGTAGACGAAGAGGTACCAGAGCGAGGTGAAGAACATCTGGCGGGCGCGGCGCTTGGTCGGGTCGACGAACAGCGCGATGGCCTGGCCGAGGAAGACGGCATTGATCACGAGGACGCCGACGAGGTAGATCCAGCTGAAGCCCAGCCAGACCATGCCCAATTCCAGCAGCGTCAGCAGAACGGTGTAGATGAGGATCTGGAGCCGGGTCGCGGCCTCGCCGGCCACGACCGGGAGCATCGGGACCTGGGCCCGGCCGTACTCGCCGACCTTTAGCAGCGCCAAGGACCAGAAGTGGGGAGGCGTCCAGAAGAAGACCACCGCGAACAGAGCCCAGGCGATCCACGAGGTGTCGCCCGTGACGGCCGCCCAGCCGACGACCGGCGGAAACGCGCCGGCCGCGCCACCGATGACGATGTTCTGGGGCGTGCGGCGCTTGAGCAGCGCGGTGTAGATCAGGACGTAATAGACGTTGCCCGCCAGTGCGAGCAGTGCGGCCGGGATGTTGACCGCGATGGCGAGGACGGCGACGGATGACACCGTCAGTGCCAAACCGAAGATGAGCGCGGCCCGCGGCGAGATCGTGCCCGACGCTGTCCCGCGGTGGCGGGTGCGGGGCATGATCGCGTCGATGTCTCGGTCGATGTAGCAGTTCAGGGCGTTGGCGCCGGACGCCGCCAGGGCACCGCCGAGCAGCGTCCAGAGGATCAGGCCGATGCCGGGGACGGCACGCTCGGCGATCAGCATCGCGCCCAGGGTGGTGACGAGCAGGAGCGTCTGGATGCCCGGCTTTGTCAGCGCCACGTAGGCCGAGATCGTCTGCCGGGCGGCGCTGAACGGGCCGGGCAGCGCAGTGGCCACGTCGGCCCGGAGACCGGGTGACGGCTGTGGGCCGTGTGTGGACAGGTCGGTTTCCGCCAGCCGCGCCATGAGACCTCTCAGCCGGGACAGGACCGCTGCGGAGCGATCGGGCCGGGATACGGATTCGGGGACCGGGTCAGGGAAGGGACCGATCGTGTGATGGACGCGGTCCGGGGTGCGATGGAGACGCGACGGACCATGAATCGGGACAGGCAATGACTGCCCGGCAAGTCGCGCGGGTTGATTCTACCGTGCCGGGCGTGATCAAACCGGCTCCGGGTCGGAGCGCCCGATGAACCGGATCACGAGCGATGAGTCCGAACCGATGGGACAGGCGTCGCAACTCTTGGTCGTGGACACCCGAAGATCTGGTCGTGGCGCGGCTGAGGAGAGCATCGCGTGCTCACACAATGGAGCCCTGAAGCCAGAACACCTGTCCTTAACAGGCGCTCCCCTCAGGGGACGATCTTCCAACACGGGCGTGTAGAGGCACTGGGCTATCGACGACAACGGGACACCCTGCCCATCCGGGTAGATACCGATATATCGTATTGACTCCGATCCGGTCGGCTCCTATGCTGGGGGCGTTCGCGATATATCGTGATACATCAATCAAGACGAGAGGACTGACATTGGACACCATTAACCACGATGACCGGGAGCGCGCTGAGGCTTCGGTCGAAGACACCACACCGGACGAGGCGGTCTATACCGGGCACGTCCGTCACGATCACTTCCATCATCACGCCCGACGCTTCGGCCATCGGCATCACCGCCGTGAGGATGGTCCACAGCGGACGGACGAGCACCGGGGGCGTCACGCCGCCCGGGGCAAGGCGTTCGGCGAGCCAGGCCGATTCGGCGGACATCATGAGGGCGGGGGGCCTCGGGGCCGGTTCGGTCCTGGTCGGTTCGGTCCCGGCCGATTCGGCACGATGGGGCATGGACCGGGACACGGACACGGACCCGACGACGATAGCGAGCGCGGCGGCTGGGCCGGTCCCGGTCGGGGACGCGGGCGCGGCCGGGGGCCGGGCGGTCCCGGTGGACCATGGGGTGGCCGTGGCTTTGGGCCGGGGGGTCCCGGCTTCGGCCCTGGTGGCCCGGGGTTCGGACCGGGCCGCGGACGACCGGACCGGTTCTTCGCCCGTGGCGAGCTTCGCTACGTGATCCTCGATCTCGTCAACGAGCAGCCACGCCACGGCTACGACATCATCCGGGCACTGGAGGAGCAGTTCGAAGGGCTCTACAGCCCCTCCCCCGGCACCGTCTACCCGACGCTCAGCCTGCTCGAGGATCAGGGATTCATCGTCTCCGATCAGCAGGAAGGCAAGAAGGTCTACCGGACCACCGAGGCGGGCCAGGCCGAGGTGGCGAAGCACGCCGACACGCTGCGGGCGATCCGCGACCGGATCGGCGCCCGGCCCGTCTTCGAGTCGCTGGGTGACGTCCGGCCGATCGTCGGCGAGCTCTGGGAGCTGGGCCAGACGGTGATGCGAGCGGCGAAGCGCGGCGACCTTTCCGAGGGCAACCGCGTCGAGCGGCTCCAGGCGGAGATCCGGCGGTCGCGAGAGGCGATCGACGCCATCCTCAGCGGGCCGGCCGGCGATGCTTCCCCTGCTCCGCCGAAGGCCGACGACACTCCCGCCGACGAGTAGGCACATTCGTCCGGGAACTGGCGTGTACCCTGCGGGGACGGACCATCAGGTTCGTCCCTGTTGTCATTCTCGCCGGAGCTGGTCCATGACGATGTCCACCATGTCCTACCGCGGCTCCGTACGCGCGCCTGACTTCCGGGGCTACGAGTGGGTGCAGGGTGCGCCGCGCACCCTCGCCGATCTCCGGGGCCAACTGGTCATCCTCGACTTCTTCACCTACTGCTGCATCAACTGCATGCACATGCTGCCGGCGCTCCACCGGCTGGAGGCGGAGTTCGCTGGTCAACTGACGGTCATCGGCGTGGAGTCAGCCAAGTTCACCGCCGAGCAGGACCCGGCCAACGTCGCCCGGGCCATCGCTCGCTACGGCATCAGCCACCCGGTCATCAACGATCCCGAGCGGACCCTCTGGGACCAGTACGCCGTCCGGGCCTGGCCGACGCTGATGTTCATCGATCCCGCCGGCCGGGTCTGGGGATCGTTGCCCGGCGAGATCAGCTACGACGCGCTCCGGATGATCGTCGTGGAGGCGCTCGCTTCATATAAGGAAGATGGATCGTTCATCGTCCGTCAGCCGGAGCAGCCTGCCCCGGACCGCGAGTCCGGCGGCGCACTCCGGTTCCCCGGCAAGGTGATCGTCGATGCTCCGCACGACCGGCTGATCGTCTCGGACACCGGTCATCACCGCATCCTGGTCATGGGGCGCGATGGCCACGTGACGACGGTGATCGGTTCCGGGTCGGACGGGTTCGCCGACGGTCCGCTCGACCCCGCGGCCTTCTCCCGGCCCGAGGGCACGGCGATCACGGCCGATGGCCGGACGCTGTTCGTCGCCGACCGGGCCAATCACCGGCTACGGCGGGTGGCTCTCGATTCGGACACCGTCACGACCGTTGCCGGGACAGGAGAACGCGGCTCCTACCAGCTCGATGGGCCGGCGCCCGGAACGGAGACGGCCCTCGCGTCGCCGTGGGATCTCGCCTGGCACGGTGAGCGGCTGCTGATGGCGATGGCCGGGACGCACCAGATTTGGTCGTTCGATCCGGCGACGGGGCTGGTCGATATCGCGGCTGGCACAGGGGCGGAGTCAATCCATGACGGTCCGCTGCGGGAGGCGACGTTCGCCCAGCCCTCGGGTATCGTCGTCGCCGGAGACACGGCGTGGGCGCTGGACAGCGAGTCGAGCAGTGTCCGCCGCCTCGACCTGACCCCCGGCGGCCGGGTCCGGCGTGTCGTCGGCCGCGGCCTGTTCGACTTCGGCGACCGTGACGGCACCGGCGACGCGGCCCGGCTCCAGCACCCGCTCGGGCTCGCGGGGGCGGAGGAGGACGGCCAGCCGGTCCTCTATCTCGCCGACTCCTACAATCACCGCATCAAGCGGCTGGACCCTGCCACCCGCACCGTGACCACGATCGCCGGCAGCGGCGAGGCGGGACGACAGGACGGCGACCTCGCGACGGCAGCGTTCTGGGAACCGTCCGGGCTGGCCGTTGACGGTCGCCGGATCTGGGTCGCGGACACCAACAATCACGCCCTGCGGCTCCTGGACCTCGATGCCGGGACGGTCGTGACGGTCGACGTCCGCCTGCCCTGACCTGGCGCCGGGCCGCTACTCCGTCTCTGGCGGCACGACGACGACCGGACGGCTCCCGGTGAGTCCGCCGTCGACGGGGAGCAGCACGCCGGTGATCCAGGCGGCGTCATCGGACGACAGGAAGGCGATCGCCGCGGCGATGTCCTCCGGCTCCCCGACCCTGCCCAGGGGATAGAGCAGCCGCATCCGCTCCAGTTGCCCGGGCTGGCTGTCCCAGACGCGGGTCCGGACGGTCCCCGGCGCGACGGCGTTGACGCGCACGCCCTGCGGGCCGTACTGCGCGGCGAGGTTCATCGTCAGGTTCTGGATCGCCGCCTTGGCCGCCGAGTACGGAACGCTCCCGATCGCCATCATCCCGTTGACCGACGAGACATTGGTCACGCTCGGCCCATTGGTCGAGCGCAGCAGGTGTGGCAGCGCGGCCCGGGTGCAGCGGACGACGTTCATCAGGTTGACCTGCACCATCTGCAGCCAGATGTCGTCCGGTTGCTCATGGAAGACCGGCTCATCGATATCCGCGCCGGCGACGTTGGCGAGGATATCGATCCCGCCCAGCCGGTCGGTTGCCTCGGCGATCGCCGCATCGACCGAACTGGTGTCGGTCACGTCGCAGGCGATGCTCAGGGCCGACCCACCGGCGTCAGCGATGGTCTGCATGGTCGAGTTGGCGGCGTCCGTGTCACGGTCTGCCACGGCGACGGACGCCCCTTCCCGCGCCAACCGGATCGCCGTCGCCCGCCCGATGCCGTGGGCCGCGCCGGTCACGAACGCCACCCGTCCTGTTAGTGATCCTGTCGCCACGTGAGCTCCTGTCGTCACAGGTGATGACCATACGGCGCGGCTCGTGGCCCGGGAGTCCGGGCGCTGAAGCCGCCCGGCTCAGCAAGGTGTCGCCTGGAATGACTCAATTGTAGGCACCGCGTCGGCTGGTGGAAGGTCAGCAGGAGTCGTGGGTGGGGTCGATAATTACACCAATTTGGATACGGATCCGGTCTGAGCTGGAGATTATCGATGCCGTATTCCCGGCTCTTCTATCACGTCGTATGGTCGACGAAGGGGAGGCATCCGTGGCTGACGACGGAGCGGGCGACCCTCGTTGAACGCATGATTCGGCACAAGCTGCATGAGGATGAGTTGAAGACGATTCTTCATGCGATCGCCGTCATGCCGGATCACGTTCACGTGGCGATGTCGGTGCTACCGGATCAACGGCTTGCATGGGTCATTCAGCAGATGAAGGGGAGCTCAAGCTTCCTGCTCCAGCGGGAGGACCCGTCTGCTGACGACGAGGGGTTCGCCTGGCAGGGTGAGTACGCCGTGCTGTCGTTCAGCGAACGCAATCTGCCGACAGTCGTCGACTACATCGTCAACCAAGAGGCGCGGCACGCCGAGAATCGATTGAACGCCGGGCTGGAGCCATTCCGGGACGGGTTCAAGGACCCCGGTGTCAGTCGTCCGATGCGATCTGCTTCACCTCTTCCCGTGGATCTATCCAGACTACCCCGACGCTGAAGCCGCTGGGCTTAGCAAGGTATGGCGTTGACCGAGGCCTGCCATACGTCGTCGCTGCCGGCGCCTTCACTTCGCATTGATTGATCGTGTAACCCACACCTCCCTGAGCCGGGCGGCTTTAGCGCCCGGGTAACTACGACATCCGCCACACGTGTCGGAAACCTGCCGTCTCTCCGGAACCCTTCATCTATACTGGACTGACCCGTACGGACAATTGAGCCGCTGCCTCCCCGCCGCACTGGCTCGTCCCCGAGGCTTCGCCGTGGCCAGCTTCCCCTATCGACACTCGACCCTGTCCGATGCCTACGTCCGCCACTCCCGGGAACTGCGCGAGCAGGGCGTTCGCCACGCCGACATGCGCAACGCCGCGTCGCTGGAGACCCAGTTCTCCGGTGGGATGGGTGGGCTGTCTGCCGCACCCGCCCGGCTGAGCGAGCAATTGCGCCGGCTGGAGGGAGCCGACCCGATCCTCCGCATGCCCGTGCTGCCCGCGGCGCCCGGTGAATCGCGGATCGCCGGGTTCCTCGATGGTTCCCAGCGGACCGTCTCGGCCTGGCGGATCGGTCTGGTTCCCGTCATTGCGACCGTCGCGGCGGCCGCCGTCATTACCCGTACCCCTGACGGCGAGGCGGCCATCGCCCGTGACCGCGAGGGCAATACGACGCTGCGGATGGAGCATCGCTGGCTGATCCCGCTGCGCTCCGGCGATGCGCAGGTGGACCGGCTCGTCCAGAGCATCACGTCGGCGGGAGGGGCGGTTTCCGACCCCGTCGCGCGCAAGGCGACGATCAATGGTGAGGTTGACCAGCCTACGTATGACGCCTGGCTGAACGACTATTCCCGGCTGGTCGAGATCGCCTACGACGCCGCCAGGCAGGTCCGCGTGGAAGTCGAGATGAAGCTGCTCGACGAGTGGCCGAAGATCGACGCCACGGAACGCGATTGGCTGATCGTCGACGGGCGGCGGGCACTGGATGTCCCGCGAACACTCGGCGTCGTCAAGCGGGTGAGCAGCCAGTACCTGACTGGTGCCGAGGCCGTTCAGGTGTATGACCTTCCCGTCGGCCACCGGACGAGCGCCTTCGTCCCCAACCGTGACAAGCGCGGCGGCGAGATCCCCTATCAGGGCCGGTCACCTCATGCCGTCGATGCCAACACCTCGGTGATGTGGTTTCTTCGGATGCACGACCACGCCGGGCTGGACGCATACCACGGGCTGGTCCGGGTCGAAGCTCCATCGGACACCGAAGACAGCGCCGACATCACCAGCTATTCGTCCTGGCTGCTCGCCGAGCGGACCCCGCGCGCGACCGGCGACGCCCGCTGGGCCAGCCTCCTCTACCCCATCCACCTGCTCGAACGGGTGCTCAAGCGCCAGATCGCAGCCGAGACCCGCGCCTGGCCCAACGCCTCCTGACCCCGGCACTGCCTGCACCCCGAGAGGACCCTCGCCCATGGACACCAACGGCAATGGCCACCACGAAAACGGCAAGGCCGACACGATCCCGCTGTTCGAGGCAGATCCGGTCTCGACGTGGGACCAGGCCGATCACGACGACGCCCGCGTGAATGGCATCGGTGCCGGGCAGGTGCCGGGAGTGTCGCCGGCCCTCTCGGCCAGGTTCGCAGACTATCTGGACCTGAAGGTCGGCGCGGTCGGCCGGGTGGTGTCGTCGGAGAAGGAGCCAGCCGGAGCTCACCAGTTCTGCTTCTGGGCCAGGGACGACGAGGTCAACCTCGACGTCGGGCACATCGTCGTGACGTTCTCGGAGGAGGCGGCGGTGATCGGCGTCGTGGACGAGCCGCGGCGCTTCTCCGACCTGCGCTCGTTCCTCGATGACTACTTCGATCGCCAGCTCCAGGAGTCGCTCCACGTCGCTGCTCCGACCCGGCGGCCGGAACTGCTCGTCTTCACCGTGCAGGTGTTGGCTACCCGGCATCTGCGCCGGGACGTCATTTCGCAGCGACCGCCGATCGGTGGGCCGGTGTTCTACGCCACCTCGAAGGCGATCGAGGACGCGCTTGGCCGCGACGACTTCTCCGGCGCCGCGGTGCCCGCGCTGATGCACATCAACGGCAACCCTCAGTACGACGCCGCCGGTGAGCCGATGGTCGACGCCGACGGCAACATCGTGTTCCAGCGGTCGCCGGTCGCGCTAGACGAGCACTATCTCGTCGGCCCCGAGGCCGGCCACGCCAACTGGACCGGGCAGTCGGGTCTGGCGACCAAGACCAGCCACGCGCTGTTCCTGACCTCGGCGACCTTCCAGACGCTGCGCAAGGGGCCGGAGCGGACTTCAGTCGCGGCGCTGATGTTCAACGTCAAGGGGCCGGACCTGCTCTGGCTCGACAAGCCGGCCGACCCGGATGTCACCGACGACGAGATGGTCTCGGCCTACCACGCCGCCGGGGTCAAGGGCCTGACCGACCTCGACCACGAGGCCTACCGCGCCCTTGGGCTGGAGCCGGAGCCGTTCTCCGGGCTGCGCATCTTCGCGCCGTTCAAGCCGGGACAGGTCCCCAGGCCCAACTTCGGGACCGGCGGCGGGGCCGGCATCCGGCTGGACAGCCTCGAGACGCGGTCTGCCCTCAACACGCTCCGCGATGCCCGGGGTGAGACGGAGGGCCGTGTCTTCCCGATCCTCTGGGACCTGCAGCCGTTCCTGTGGGTACCGCACCGGATCTTCGACCGGGCGGACCTGGACGACAAGCTGTTCTCGTTCGTTCAGGAGATCCGCGATCAGCAAGTCCAGACGCTGGCCGGGCTGGAGGCGCTGTTCGCCGAGATCGACCGGCACTTCGCGATGGAGGACGACAGCGGCAAGCAGCCGAGCGACTGGCGGGGACACCACAAGTTCACCATCGCCAAGGCCCGCAACCGGTTCCGCGGCCTGACAGGCAAGTTCGGCGGGTTGCTGGCCGATGGAGCGGTCGAGCACGGCAACGCGCCAAAGGCGGATGCGCCGTTCTCCGACCAGGAACTGCGCGTCATCGACATCGCCAACTGCAATACCAACGTCCAGGAGTTGATCGTCTCCTCGATCATCAACTCCGTCTGGAAGATGGCTGAGGAGGAGCGGCTTGGCGTCGACAAGCTGATCGTCTTCGTCGACGAGCTCAACAAGTACGGCAGCGGCGAGGGCGCGCTGCGGGATACGCTGGTCGACATCGCCGCCCGCGGTCGTCACCTCAATGTCGTGCTGTTCGGCGCCCAGCAGTTCCGCTCCCGCGTCGACAGCGAGATCCTCGGCAACTGCGGCACCAGCCTTTACGGCCGGGTCGGAGATGAGGAGATCGTCAACCCGGCCTACCGGTCGCTGTCGGACACGGCCAAGGCGGAACTGCTCGGGCTGCGCAAGGGGCGACTGCTCGTCCGCCACGCCCATTTCCGCGCGCCGCTGTTCGGGACATTCCCCTTCCCGCCGACCATGTCGGGAATGAAGGGGCAGCGCGTCTTCAACAGGTCGGGGACCGCGCTCGGCGCTGGGCGGTGCAATGCCGCGGCCGAGAATGTCGTGTCGATTGGTCACCCGGCCGACGGCGTCTGGAACCTGCTCCGCGGGGTCATGGGAGACAAGGCGCCGTCGAAGGCGGAAGTCCGGGCCCAGATCAACGGGCGGCTGAGCGCAGGGCAGATCGACACGCTGATCAACGACCTGCAGCGCCAGATCAACGAGAAGCGCGGCAACCGGATGTTCAAGCCGTGGGGCTGGACGCAGACCCGGATCGCCACGATGGAGCAGCAGTCGGCGAGCGTCCCGTTCTGATTCGATGTTGCAGGACGGAAGCGATAGACGTCGACGGTGGCAAGCCGGAGGCAACCCCTGTGGTTGCCCAAGGCGTCAACGCCATCGCCAAAAGGCGATAATTGGTCGTCGCCAGTCATCCTGTTCGATATGGGCATCCGTGGCCGCGACACCCGCTATCGCCTGACGGTGGTGGTGGCGGCCCGGCCAGGCGACTACAAGGGTCACCCCTGCAGTATTCATCTCTCCACACTACTTCGATCTGGAAAGGTCCCCGTCCCGTGCCGAGAACCATCCGCATCGCTCACGTCGCCGACACCCATCTCGGCTACCGCCAGTACGCCACCATCGATCCCGCCACCGGGCGCAACCAGCGCTCGATCGACATCGAGCAGGCCTACGGACGAGTCATCGACGACATCCTGGCGCGGGAGGACATCGACCTCGTCGTCCACGCCGGCGACATGTTCCATCACACCCGCCCGTCGTGGGCCGCGATCCGGACCTTCGTCGAGCAGACCCGGCGGCTGTCGGCCCAGTCCATCCCGTTCGTCGCCATCGCCGGGAACCACGACATGCCCCGGCTGCGCTCCAGCGAGACGCTGTTCGCCATCCTCCAGATGATCCTGCCCAGTGCCCGGATCGTCGCGGGCTATGAACTGGAGCCCATCCCCTACCCCGGGCTCGATCTCGTCGTCCACGCCTTCCCGCACGGTGCGCTGGTCGACCCCAACGCCCAACCACCCGTCCCCGTTCCGGGCCAGCGCAACGTCCTCGTCGCCCACGGGCTGGTCTCGGGGATGGTGCTGCCGGGGAGCCACCAGCGCGAGCCGGGCGAGGCCGAGATCGGGCAGTCGCTGCTTGGCGGGTCGCTGGACTACGTTGCCCTCGGCCACTTCCACATCCACGGGGCGCAGGCCGAGCGGACGTACTACGCCGGCTCACCCGAGCGGATCTCGTGGACGGACTTCGACGCCACCCCTGGCTACAACGTCGTCACGATCAACGATATGGGGGCGACGGTCCAGCACGTCGACCTCCCCGGCCGGCCCATGGTCCGCCTGGACCGGATCAGCGCCGCGACCGGCGATGCCCGTGATGTCGCTGACCGGATCCTGGCGGCGGCACTCGCGGAAGCGCAGCCAACCGGGATGTTCCGCGTCACGCTGGATGACGCCGATCGCCCCAAGCGGCGGGAGATCGAGCGGATTATCCGGAAGGAATCGCGCGAGGTCGCCTGGTCGCTGGAGGTGCTGTCGCCCCGGGAGTCGCCGTTCGCCCCGCGGGAAGAGGGCGCGGATGCCGCGGCCATGGACATCACGCCGCTGACGCTGTTCGAGCAGTTCGTCGCCGAGAAACGGGCGGCCGGAGAGTACACCGACCAGTTCGCCGATGCCTTTCGTGACCGCGGCGTGCGGGCCCTGCAGGAGGCGACGCTGGCCGCCGAGGCGAATCTCGCCAGCGAGGAGGCGGCCTCATGATCATCGTCGAGCTGGAAATCGAGAACTACAAGCAGTTCGCCGGCACCCACCGGATCGCCTTCCCGCAGGAGGGAGCGGTTGCCGTCATCGGGCACAACGGCGCGGGCAAGACCACGCTGTTCGAGGCGATCGAGTGGGCGCTCTATGGTCCCCGATCGATCGCCGCCGCTGACATCCGCCCCCGCCAGGGCACCGGTGACGCTCCGGCTGTCCGCGTGACCCTGCGAACCCATGACGGCAAGGTCTACCAGGTCGAGCGCAAGTTCCGCGGTCGCTCGAAATCGGCCGAGGCCGCGATCTACGAGCTGGACGCCGACGGAGAAGTCACATCCACCGTCGTCACCGGGCCGAAGGACGTGACGGCCCGGGTGTCGAGCACGCTCGTCGGACTCAGCCACCAGGCGTTCGTCTCGACGTTCTTCACCCGGCAGAAGGAGTTGAGCTTCTTCGGCGACCACCGCGACGCTGACCGGCGCCGGCAGGTATCGCGGCTGCTCGGACTGGAAACGATTCGGGACGCGCAGGAGATGATCGGCGCCGACCGCCGCGACAGCGAACTGACGGCCAGGGGGCTCCGCGCCCAGTACGAGCACGAGACCGGCAGCCGCGACTTCGCCGCCGAGCGCGTCGCCCGGGCAGCCGAGCTGGACGAGGCGACCGGACGGGTCGAGGAGGCTGAGCAGGCGATCGCATCCCGGCGATCCGAGCGCGACCAGGCCGAGCAGGCCGAGCGGTACTGGCTGGACCTCGAGCAGCAGGACGCCGCACTCAGCCGGCAGATCATGACGACGGACGGGCTGATCGCCACCGCGACCGACCGGCGGCAGAGCCTGGATCGGCAGCTGGCCCAGATGGATGAGCGCGAGGCGGAGCTGGCCCGGCTCGACCCAGTGGCGGCGCGGGAAGGTGACCTGCGCGCCGAGACGGAGCGCTGGGCACGGGAGCGTGAGCGGGCGGCGCAGCTCCGTACCCTCCAGCGGCGGCTGGACGAGATCGCCACCCAGCGGGCCGGTCGGGTGCGAGCGCTGCGACAGGTGACCGGATCGGTCGAGACGGTCCCCGGCTGGGCATGGCTGGCGGCGGACGACACCGCGCCGGCCCGAGGCGCCCGCCGTCTGCACGCGCTGGCCGTTGCCGTCGACACCAGGGGAGCCCGTGACGCGGCCGATGCCATCGCCCGGGCAGCCGCGGCCGAAACCGAGCGGGCCGCGGCGGCCGACCATGCCGCGAAGTGCCGCACCCACCTGCCGAAGCTGCGCGCTCAACTGGATGGGCTGTTCGTTGACGGCGACCCGGCTGCCGCGATCAAGGCGGCTGAACAGCGCAAGGCGATGGCGGATGCCGAGTGGTCGCAGGCATCCGGCATCATCAAGGGTTTCCAGATGGAGGTGGACAAGCTCCGCCAGTCCATCGATCGTCTCAGGTCCGAGGGGGAAGGGACCTGTCCGACCTGCGGCCAGCCGATCGACGAGATCGTGATCCGGACGCTTCAGACGGGGATCGACGAGCGCGACCGGGAGATCGCCCGGCTGCAGGGGGTGGCGACGGCCGGTCGCAAGGCGTCCGCCGACGCGGACCGGGACATCGCCAGTGCCCGCAAGCGGAACGACGACGTGATCCTCCTGCGGGAGCGGATCCAGACCGGCGAGACGATGACCAGGGAGGCCGAGGAGAAGGAGGTCGCCGCGGACAGGGCGCTGGCAACCGCGCTCGCGGCCGCCGCACTGGACCGGGCGCCGGCGCCCGATGCGGTCGAGACGGCCCGGGCCCGCTTCGACGCGCTCTCCACCGTCGCCGCGCAGGCCGACCGGCTGGGAGATCTTGCCGAGGGGTTGCGCGAGGACGACGAGCGCGACAACACCACACGAGCGGAGATCGCCGAACTCGGTGAGGTCGCCTACGACGAGTCGGCTCACCAGGCGGCCCAGGCGGCCCTGTCCGACGCCCGGACCGCCGCCGGCCAGGCGACCGAGATCCGTCGGGCGCTGGCGCAGCGGCCGGTTCTCCAGGCTGATCGGGAGGCAACCGACGCCGCGATCGCGACGCACCAGGCCGAGCGCCAGCGACTCGTGGCGGAGCGGCAGCGCGTCGGCTTCGATGCTGACTCGCTCGCCTCGGCGAGGGCTCACATGCGCGACTGTCACGAGGCGATGCTCGCCGCGACCAACCGGCTGAACGCCGAGCAGATGGCCGAGCGCGACGCCCGCGCCGCGCTGGAGAAGATCGACGCTGACGAGCAACGCGTCGCCGGGATCGCCGAGCGGGCCGGCGAGGCCGAGGCGGCGATGGATCAGCTCCAGCAGATGTACCGGGGATTCGACGACTTCGAGCGCTGGGTCGCCCAGCGGATGAACCCGCTGCTGGCCGACCGCGCCGGCGAGATCCTCCGGGAGGTGACCAACGGCGCCTACGACCAGGTCCGGTTCGACGACAACTACGGGTTACACATCTTCGATGGAGATGAGGACTTCCCGGTCAGCCAGTTCTCCGGTGGCGAGCGAGACGTGGCGTCGCTGGCTGCCCGTCTCGCGTTGTCCCGCCTGATTGCCGCGCAGGCCGCTCACCCGCCCGCCTTCATCGTGCTGGACGAGGTCTTCGGCTCGCTGGACCAGGAGCGCCGCGGCCGACTGCTCTCGATGCTGGACGTGCTAACCAACGAGGACACCGAGGGATTCCGGCAGCTCTTCGTGATCAGCCACGTTGACGACGTCCGGCAGTCACAGGCCTTTGACGAGGTCTGGCGCATCCAGGCCGACGCCCAGGGCGTGTCCCAGTGGGAGAACCTCCAGCAGACGGGCGGGGTCGAGGAGCTGTAGGAGGGATGCCGGGAGCCGCGTTTCGGTCCCGGCACTCCGTCTGCGTCCTGCTTCTCCAAACAGCGTCCCGACGCCAGGAGAGGTTTTGAACCATGAGCAACTACATTCATCGCCGCGACGATGTCATCCCGAAGGACGGGCTGCGTGAGTACGGCGACGTGACCTTCGCTGATCCGACCAACAAGAAGTACCCGCTCGAGAACGCCGAACACGTGCGCTCGGCGTGGAGCTACATCAACCAGCAGCGCAACGCCGACAAGTACGACCCCGACGAAGTCGAGACGATCAAGAGGCGGATCCGACGAGCCGCGAAGACCTATGGCGTCGAGATTTCCGCTAGCTGATCGAGCTTCGGCCTGGCATGGTCTGGTCCTTTCGGCCCGGCTCCACCGGGACGAACAGGCGCGGCACCGATTCTGCTTTACGGTACGTCAGTACCGGGATATCCCGGATCTGCAACCGTTCTTCTCACACCAGTCTCTCGCCAGACGGATGTCCGTACTGATCCAGCCTGGCTTCACCCTCTGATCGGTACCCCCAACCGCCATTCAGTCGTAGCCGCGGTACCGGCAGAACCCAGAGGACACCGGAATGACGACCGCAATACCTGCCGGTCCGACTTCCTGTCCGAAGGAAGGCATCGTCCAATGCATCGAATCCTCGTCGTCGACGATGAACCGACCATCTGTGAATTCATCCAGGAGTTCCTCGAGGACGAAGGCTACTGGCCCGTCTGTGCCCACAACGGCGCCGAGGCACTTCAACACATCCACCGGACCCGTCCTGATCTGGTCCTCATGGACATCATGATGCCCGGTCTCGACGGCCGGGAAGTGGTGCGCCAGCTTCAGGAGCACCCGACCTACTCGGCCATCCCGGTCATCCTGATGAGCGCTGCCGTCCGCTGGGACGAAGCCGTCGACGGACCGATCCAGTTCATCAGCAAGCCATTCGACCTTGAGCGCTTGCTCCGGATGATCAATCAGACGATCAGTCATTCCCCGGGTGGCTCATCGGGCGAGTCCGGTGGGTCCGGCCGCATGGCCAAGGCACCTGAGACACGCCGACCGGACCCGATGCCGCCGTCACCACCGACCTATTCCTCCATCCGGCGCTCTGGCGGCTCATTCGGGCTCGTTGGTGCCTGACAGGCCTGGCTAGGTCGTCAGGGATCCCCAATCGAACCAGGAGAAGAGCGGGCGCCACGCGAGACAGTGTGGCGCCCGCTCTTCTCCTGGTTACGGCGACTCCCGGCAGGACATGGTCCGTCCTGACGACTGCCCTGCCGGTCATGGGGTACCGGTTACCCCGTACACGGCCACCGACACTGGAGGGTGCCGGGTTCCCTTGCCGGGAAGGTTTCACGGCCTCGGAGCGGGAGACGTGGGCACCGTCGTGAGATCGACTCGCTCGAAGTGCTCGACGACCGGGAACGGGTCGTAGAAGTGATGGAGGAGCGCCTTCCATTCCTGGTATGCGGGAGACTGTCGGAACCCGATGGTGTGATCCTCGAGGGTGTCCCAGCCGACCAGGAGCAGATAGCGTCCCGGCGCGTCGATGCGACGCTGGAGGGTCAACGACTGGTAGCCGGGCGACGCGGCGATCAGCGGCGCGGCTCGCCGAAAGGCAGCCTCAAAGGCAACCGCCGTCTCCTCAGTGTCGTCACGCAGGTCGAGCAGGGCAGCCTCAAGGATCATGGCAGCTTCTCCATGGCCGGGGCCAATCGTCGCGGGTGAGTTCGGAATGGCCCGTCGGGCACCGTTCGACGGCTGGGGCCTCATCTCGAGATAGTGGTGGCGTCAGATCCGGTAATGCGAGGATTACCGCCTCACGTGACCATTTCGACGATCGATTCGCTAGAATGTTCGGTCAACGCCCCGGTTGCGCCGGAAGTTCCGGTTTATTGCCCCTGGTGGGCTATAGGAACGGCGTTGGCCGAGACGTATCGTTAATCCGGCAGCTCGGCGGAGTACGTTCACTCACGAGGTGCCAGGGGGTGGGAGCACAATCGTTGGAAGCGCTTGATCGACTCTCGGACCTCGCAGTCCAGCGATTCTCGACATCGGACGAAGCGGTCCGCGCCATTCTCAACCTGATTGCCGACGTGACCGGGATGCCGACGACGTGGGTCTCGCGGGTCGAGAACGATCAGCTGTCGATCGTTGCCGCCCACGACGAGCCCAACGGAAGCGGAGTCTCGGCCGGTGACCGGGCGCCGCTGACCGATACGTTCTGTGCCGGGGTCCTCGCTGGCGACCATCCCAAGCCGTTGATCATCAACGATGTCGCCAAGGATCTGTTCCTACGCCAGTCTGTCGCAGCCCAGTCCTTCAACATCCAATCCTATATCGGCGTTCCAATCACGCTGTCTGACGATACGGTCTACGGGACGCTGTGCGCCAGCGACCCGAATCCAGGCCGGATCAACGACATGCAGACCAAGTCGATGACGGTGCTGTCGCGCCTTCTGGCCACCCAGATCGAGCGCGACCGGGAGGCTGAGGCGCGGGCCCGGGCCGAGGAGCGCTATCGGCTACTGGCCGAGCGAGGAGCCGGAGTCCTCCAGGTTCTCGATGCCCACGGGGTCCCGGAGTACGTCAGCCCGTCCGTCCAGCGGGTTCTCGGCGTCTCGCCGGACGAGTTCGTCCGCGAGTATCGCCTGCCCGGAGCGACCCTGGTCCACCCGGATGATCAGCACCGGCATGATGAGGCATGGGTGGCCGCACTCGCGGGCGAGGAGTCGATGATCGACGCCCGCTACCACACCCGGGATCGTGGTTACCGCTGGATGGGGATCACCTTTGGTCCGCTGACGTCGCCGGAGGGCGAGTGGCGGGGGATCCGCTGCGGCTTCCGGGATATCGACGAGCAGCGGGTGGCACTGGACCGGCTACGCGAGAGCGAGCGGCTGTTCAATGCCTTCATGGATAACAGCCCGCTCGTGGCCTACATGAAGGACGAGGATCACCGCTACGTCTACGTCAATGACGTCTTCCAGCGGGCGTTCAATCTCGACGCCCAGTGGCTGGAGGGACGGACAGACGCCGACTGGCTGCCGGCGGACCAGGCTGCCAAGGTCATGGAGAACGACCGGCAAATCGTGGCCAGTGGGCAGCCGAGCGAGTTCGTCGAGGTCGTCGACGACCGGGCTCGGCCCGGTAGCGCCAACCGGCAGTACTGGTACTCGATGAAGTTCCCCTTCACCGACGCGAAGGGGCGGACGTTCGTCGGCGGCCTGTCGGCCAACATCACGGAGCGGCGCAAGAAGGACGTCGAGAACGCCCGGATGGCGTCGATCATCGAAAACTCGCAGGACGCTATCTATGGCCGGACCCTTGACGGGGTGATCACCAGCTGGAACCCGGCATCCGCCAGGCTCTTCGGCTTCGACGCCAGCGAGATGGTGGGGAAACCGATCAACCGGCTCGTCCCGTCCGATCTCAAGGCCGAGCTGGCCGCGATCACCGCGCGCGTCAATGCCGGCGAGCGGGTCGATTCCGTCGAGACGCGTCGCCTGAACCGGGCTGGCGAATGCCTGGATGTCGCTATCAGCGTCTCCCCGATCCGGGACACGGACGGCCAGATCATCGGATCCTCGACCATCGCGCGGGATATCACCGAGCGCCAGCGGCTGTTGCAGGAGCGTCAGCGGCTTCTCGACGAGCTGCGGGAGGAACTTTCCCGCGCCGCCAGGATCCAGGCGCAACTGATCCCCCGGCAGATGCCGGAGCTTCCCGGATTCTCCTTTGCGGCGATCTGCCAACCGGCCCGGGAGGTGGGGGGCGACTTCTATGACTGGACAGACCTGCCGGGTCGCCCCGGTCAGGTTCGGCTATCCCTGGGCGACGTGACCGGCAAGGGCATGTCAGCAGCGCTTCTAATGACGACGGCCCGGTCGGCGTTGCGCTCGGTCGTCGACCGACCGGGCGATGAGGCGGTAACGACGGTGAACCGGGCGCTCAGCGACGATCTCGAGCGATCTGATTCATTCGTCACGCTGTTCCAGGTCGATCTTTCGACGGACGGCACCATGGAGTATGTCGACGCTGGCCATGGCCTGGCACTGATCCTCCGGCGCGACCGGACGGTAGATCTGCCCGAGAAGCGAGGGCTCCCGATCGGGATCGACCCGGACGCCATCTACTCCGCCCGCGTCGCCAGCCTGGAGCCAGGCGACACCCTGTTGATCTACAGTGACGGGTTGCCAGATGCCCGGCCGGAACTCGGTCTCGATGACCCGGCAGCGATCGGTGAGATCCTCCGGAAAGAGGCTGACCCGGACGCGATGCTCCGACGCCTGGTCGAGATAACGACCACCGGCGCTGCCCGTCCTGATGATCTGACCCTGATCTTCGTCCAGCGAGAGGAAAGCGCGTCATGACGAGTTTCCGGTCCAGAGGCTCGACACCAGCCCGGCTCCGTTGCCTGGTCCTGGCGACGGCAGTCCTCCTGCTGGTCACCATGGTCCTGGCCGTCCCGGTCTCCAGTCGGCAGATCGCGACGCCGGGAGCCCCCTCGCCCACCGCGGGGACCCCATCCGCCGGCACGCCGATCGCCGCCACGCCTGGCACGCTCGCCGCCGTCGGGTATTCCGATGTGACCGTTACCGGCATGTACGCCGGAACGACGCTCTTCCTGCCTGCGCCGTCGTCCGTCCGCGAGATCGAGAGCGGCGAGCTGCGGCTGAACTACAGCCACTCCCCGCTGCTTGTCCCGGAGCTTTCGACGCTGACTGTTTCGGTCGGCGGACAGGCACTGGCCAGTGCCCGGCTCACTCCGGAAACGCAGTCCGGGGGGCAACTCGTCGTCGCGTTGCCGGCCGTCGAGGTCTCCGGAGGCACCATCCCGGTTCAGGTCAGCTTCTACCTGCGTCTGACCACAGATACCTGTGAAGTCGTTGATAACCCGGCGCAGTGGGCGACGATCCACGCGACCAGCGCCTATGACGTCACGGGCGCGGCCGGGACGGCCCTGCTGTCCGACCTGCCCAGCCTGTTCCTCTCCCGGGAGCAGGGGCCTACCGCACCGCCCCGGCTGATCGTGCCGTCGGCCCCGGACGGGACGACCCTGGCGGCAGCCGGGACCGCAGCCTACGCGTGGGGCCGCTGGGCGGGCGCGGCCTACCAGGACGCGGATCTGGTTTCCGGAGTCGGTGACACCGAGCTCCCGTCTGATCAGCCAGCCATGCTGGTCGGACCCGGCGCCGACCTGCCGCTGGGCGAGGGCTGGGGGCCCCTGGCGTGGGACGGCGCGGCCTTCACGCTGGACGGCCAGCCCGTGCCGGACGGCGCCGGGGTGATCGCGCTCCGTGACGGCCCGACCCCGCAGCTGCTCGTCAGCGGCACGACGCCTGATGCGGTCCGCCTCGCGGCCAACCGCCTGGTCGAGGTCGCCGGAACGCCAGGGCAGGACGGCTTCGATGTCCAGGCCGTGATGGTCACGGCCGGTGGGCCGGTCGCCCCCGAACCGGCTCGGGCCTGGGAGTCAGGCGCGGCCAGCTTCCAGCAACTCGGCGTCGGTATCCGGGACGTGACAGGTACCGGCGAGCATTTCATCGACCTGCCGTTCGAGCGCCCCGCCGGTTGGGATCTCGGCAATGGCGGCACGCTGCAGCTGGCGCTGGACATCTCGCCGGGGATCCGCCTGGAGACCTCGTGGGTCCGCGCGACAGTCAACGGGATCGATCTCGGCGCCCAGGCGCTGCGCGCCACAGACGGGGATGTCGACCGCTACGTCTTCGTCCTGCCCGGCGAGGAGCTGACGACCGGACTGGACGGTCAGCCGATCCGGCAGCTCGATCTGCAGATCCGGGTCTTCCTCGACCTTCCGACCGAGACCTGCGAGGCGGTCAACCCCGACAGCGTCTGGGCCAGCCTGCAGACCGATTCGGCGTGGATCCTGCCGGCGACACCGTACTCCGGCCACGACCTTGGTCGCTTCCCGGCGGGCTTCGTACCCAACCACGCGGTGCCCGAGATCGAGCGCGATCAGCCGGACACCGATATCGCCCCGCCCGTGATCGCCTTGCCGGACGAGGCAACGCCCGAAGAACTCGGCGCCGGGATGATAGCGGCGGCGGCGTTCGGCCGATGGGATGCCTTTGGTATGCCGGCCAGTCCGGTCGTCGCCATGGCAGGCGCCTTGACCGAAGATCAGCGCTCCGCCGCGTCGGTCGTCGCGATCGGTGGTCCCGATCGCAATGGATTGCTCACCGGTGTCGAAGGGACATTCGTCGTCGATCCCCCGGTCGTTCCGGCAGGATCGACCGGCGGGGCCGCGACTCTGACCCAGATGACGTCGCCGTGGTCGGACGATCGCGAACTGATCGTCGTCGCGGGGAACGGGGCCAACGGTACAGGGGTTGGCTATGGTGCGATCGCACTCGGCCGCGCGGAGTCGCTGATCGGGATGCAGGGGACGCAGGTCGTCGTCGATGCGGGAGACATCTCCCAGAGCGTCGCCGTGAGCGATACGGGCAATGCAGTACCGGCCGATCTCGCGCCCTTCGTCGTCCCGGAGGACCGGACCTGGATCGAGCGGATTCCGGTCTGGCAGGTCGTTGGTGTGATCCTGCTCGTCGCCTTCATCGCGCTGGTCGTCGGTGTCGTCGCGCTGCGCTGGGTCCGGGTTGGGCGGCGCGGGTGAGCGCCGCGACCGAGGTCATCGGTGGTCCTGACCTCCTGACTACGACGGAACAGCATGCCTGGCGCCGGATGATGACCCGGCAGTACCTGATCCGGATCCTGATCCTCGTCAACTTCGCCCTCGGGATCTACTACCTCTCGTGGCGCTACGCGGCCTCGATCAACTGGGACTACTGGCCCCTGGCACTGGCGCTGCTGGCGGCCGAGACCTACAGCTTTATCGACGCCTGCCTGTTCGGCAGCAGTATGTGGCGATGGCACAGGCGGATCGGGAGCCCGGCGAAGCAGGGCGATGAGACGGTCGATGTGCTGATCTGCTGCTACAACGAGCCGGTCGAACTGGTCCGGGAGACGGCCGAAGCCGCGCTGCGGCTGAAGCACCCATCGCGGGTCTACATCTGCGACGACGGGAACAACCCGGAGATGCGCGCAATGGCCGCCGAGATCGGCTCGGGCTACCTGACCCGGTCCGCGGCCTGGCAGGGACAGGACCGGCACGCCAAGGCCGGCAACCTGATCAACGCGCTGGAGCAGACCGAGGGCGACTTCCTCCTGATCCTGGACGCCGACCAGGTCGTCCTGCCGGAGATCCTGGACGAGACGCTGGGCTACTTCCGGGACCCGAAGGTCGCCTTCGTCCAGACCCCGCAGTGGTTCAAGAATGTTCCGGAAGGCGACCCGTTCGGGTCACAGGCGCCGCTGTTCTACGGACCGATCCAGGAGGCCAAGGACGGCTGGAACGCGGCCTTCTTCTGCGGGTCCAATGCGGTCCTGCGCCGGGAGGCTCTCAGCCATATCGGCCTGGTCAACTACGTTCGCGACCTGCGGCGCCAGTTGCAGGCGATCCTGAACGAGGCCACCCGGCGGCTCAACCAGGTCGAGCGTGACCTGGACCGGCGAGGCGACCTGGAGTTGCTGGCGGCGGTGCGGGCGCTGCGCGAACCGATCGCCGAGGCACGCCATGGGCTGAACAGTGGCGTGCCACTGGCCGAACTGACCTACCGGTTCCAGCGTCAGGCCCAGGCGTCTGCCCGCTCCATCGTCGATGCCGACCTGGCCAGCATCGCCCGGGACCTCAACGACATTCCCGGGCTGGAGGATCTCGGCGACGTCACCGACCGGCTGACCGCCCTGCTGGAGGACCCGGAAGCGGCTGACCGGCTTACCAGCCGCCAGGCATCGCCGTTGCAGGCCATCGCCGAGATCCGCGAGTTGCTGCTTCGGGTCGACGTGGACCGAGCCTTCGAGGCAACCGCGATCATGCCGTTCTCGACCATCTCCGTGACGGAGGACATGGCGACGGCGATGCGCATGCACGCGCTCGGCTACAAATCGGTGTTCCACTCCAAGATCCTGGCCCACGGACTCGCGCCCGAGGACCTCCGGACCGCGCTCCAGCAACGGTTGCGCTGGGCTCAGGGCACCATCCAGGTGATGTTCCGGGAGAACCCGTTCACGTTCCCGGGTCTGCGTCTGATGCAGCGACTTGCCTATTTCTCGACGATGTGGACGTACCTGGCCGGGTTCTTCGCGCCGGTCTACCTGCTCTCGCCCGCGGTCGGGCTCCTGTTCGGCTGGTCGCCCGTCGAGGCATGGTCCAGTGAGTTCTTCGGACGCCTGATCCCGTATCTGATCGTCAACCAGCTGCTGTTCATCGTGATCGGCTGGGGCATCACGACCTGGCGCGGCCAGCAGTACAGCCTCGCGCTGTTTCCGATCTGGATCAAGTCCGTCACCAGTGCGTTCAGCAGTGTCTTCCTTGGGAAGAAGCTGGGCTTCGTCGTTACTCCCAAGACCCGACAGGGTGGCGTTTCCCTGCAGCTGATCCGTGTCCAGCTGATCTGCATGGTCGTGTTGACCGTCGCGGTGCTCATCGGGCTGACCCGGCTGGTGCTCGGGATCGGTGAGCCGGTCCCGATCGTGATCAACGTGGTCTGGGCCGTCTTCGACATGATCCTGCTCAGCGTGGTCGTGTCCGCGGCGTTCCATCAGCCGGACGACGAACAGGAGGCGCTGCTCGAGGAGAGTTTCGCCACGCTCCATGGGCGGGCCGGTACCGGGGGACGGTAAGCTCCTCCCGCATCGACCAGCCGAAGGTCGGCCAGGCCGCGTCGGAGCAGGACGCGATCCCCATGATCAACCAGGAGGTTCGTACCCGTGGCAACCAGGATCGGAATCGAGACCGAGCAGCCGTCCGATGGGATCAGTCTGGTCCGGTTGTCCGGACGGCTGGATATCAGCTCGGCTGCCGAGGTGAAGCAGGCCTTTGCGGGTGTCGTCGCCGATCACCGGAACCGGATCGTCGTCGACCTGGCGGGAGTCACGTTCATCGACAGTTCCGGATTGAGCACGCTCGTCAGCGGCCTCCGGACCGCCCGGCAAGCGGGCGGGGACCTGCGTCTGGCCGCGGCCGGTGCCCAGCCGGTCGCCCTGTTCTCCCTGACATCACTCGACCAGGTCTTTCGGCTCTACCCCACCGTCGAGGAGGCGCTTGATGGCTACCAGGGCAAGTGATGACGTGCCCATGTTCGAGGACCAGCGTGAGATCGCGGCGACGATGGACGGACTCGATACCGTGCATCGCCACCTTGCGGAATTCTGGCTGCGGCTGGAGACCGACAACCGCATCGCTCCGGACGAGACCTGGAAGGTACTGTTCGAGTCCGCGGTTGCCGAGGTTGCCGGCAACATCATTCGCCACGCCCACCCGCCGTCCGTGTTCTTCATGTCCCTGCGTGCGTTCCCGGACCGGATCGAATCCGTCCTGCTGGATCAGGGCATCCCGTACCAACTCGTCCCGGTCCGGCCGTCGGCCGACATGCGTACTGCGTTGACCGAGCCGGACATGGACCACGGCTGGGGGCTGGCGATCGCGCACGCCGTGACGGACGGGATCGTCTATAGCCGGCTGGAGAGCGGACACAACCGCTGGGTGATTGAAAAGAACCTCCCGGCCTGACGCGGGGCCACGACGACTCAAGCATGGGAGGACAGTGATGGCCGTCGTGCAAGAAGCACATGATCGGGGCCGGCCAAGGATGCGACGCCGGCCGGCATCCGGTGACCTGATCGACGGGCTCGATGCCAGAGTGATCTGGGGCTCGGCCATCACGGTGCTGCTGGTCGTCGCGTCCCAGCTGCCGGGGCCGGCATTCCTGCGCGGTAACAGCGGCGGACCGCTTGGGCTCATCTCCGCGATCAGCCTGTTTCTCGTCATGCTCGGCGTTCTCCTCGGTGCCCGTGTACGTGGGCCGGGTGTCCGCCCGGACGAGGATGGCATCATCCCGGCCCTGTGGTGGAGCGGCGCAAAGCGGTACCTCGTCTACGTCGCCTTGTTGCTCGCGATCTGGGGCATGACGTACCTCCCGGCCCACGTTCCGGGACTGGACGCCACGCCAATCGCTCAGCGGCCGCATCCCGACACTGGTTCGACGAGCATGTCGTTCGCGTCGACTCCCGGGCTGGCTGACTATCCTGTCCCGGCGAGCGCGATCGGAGACCTGTCACTGCTCCGGGTTGGCCCGGCCCAGCTGGACACCACCGCGCTGGTCGTGCTGCTGCTGGTCGTCGTCCCGGTCGTCCTGCGACTGATCCTGTCGCGGAGATGGCGGCTGGTCCTCCTGATCAGCGTAGCGCTCTGGGCAGTGAATCTCGTACCCGGCTGGCGGCCCTTCGGGTTCGTCTTCGGCGAAGACTTCCCGCTCCTTTCCTGGCAGATCCTGGTCGTTATCGGTGCGTTGCTCGGGGGCAACTGGCCGGCGGTGATTCGATGGTTTGATGAGCCGGTCGGACGACTGGCGACGCTTCTCGCGTTCCTGATCACGGTTGCACTGGTCGCCTGGCAGTTGGTCGTCTCGATAGCTGGAGCGCGCGAGGGATTGCCGGACTGGGCCGGGTTCGACCCCGCGTGGTTCGCCACGGGCGATCATTGGCTGGTCCGTCACGCCACCCTCGGACCGCTCGTCCTCGTCAGCACGGTGACGGTTCTCCTGACCGCGGTGGTGCTGATCTCGGGGCTGCGCCGTCTCGGCCTGTCGACGCTGGATGGTCTGGTACGCCCGATCGGTCGCAGTCCGGAGATCACGCTGCTAGTCGCCGTCCCGATCGTCACCCTTGCCTGGCTGCTGCCGAACGCGTCGGCAATTGGCTGGGTTGACAGCATCATCCTCCGCCTGATCGTCATCGTCGCCGTGATCGGGTTCATCTGGGGTGTGCCGGCGATCAGTCGGCGGTTGGACGATCGCATGACCAGGCCAGCTCAGTCAGCCTCCGGTTCCGGTGAACTGCCCTCCGCCAGTTCCTGATGTGCCGGTCGTGACGATCTCTTCTGCGACGGTGCCCTGAAACGGACGTAACGCCGGATGCCGCTCGCGTTCATTGTGCTATCCGTCGGTCTACGTTCCGTTCCGATGATTGCTCGCTCTTGCGGCCCTTGCTCCGGTGGGAGAAGCTGCCCCACGGACATGATGTGGGCGGAAGCGCCAGAAGGAATGGAGCGATATATGACGGCACCGACGGAAAGCCCCATCGCCGGGGTGGTGGAATGGCTGGAGGAGCGGCAGTCGCGCTTCGTCACCATGGCCAACCAGATCTGGGAGCACCCCGAGGTCGCTCTCGCCGAGTACCACGCCTGCCAGCTCCAGATCCGCGACCTCGAGGCCGACGGCTTCACCATCACCCGCAACGTCGGCGAGCTGCCCACCGCCTTCAGCGCCTCCTACACCCACGGGACGGGCGGGCCGGTCATCGGCTTCCTCGGCGAGTACGACGCGCTGCCGGGGCTGTCGCAGGAGCGGGACCCGGTGCAGAAGATGCTGGTGCCGGACGGACCGGGGCACGGCTGCGGGCACAACCTGCTGGGCACGGCGGCGCTGGCGGCGGCGGCGGTGACCAAGGCGTGGCTGATCGCGACGAACACGCCGGGGGAGGTGCGGTACTACGGGTGTCCGGCGGAGGAGACGTGCGAGGGCAAGGTGTTCATGGCCCGCTCCGGCGCCTTCGATGATCTCGACCTGGCCATCACCTGGCACCCAGCCTCGGTGAACACGGTCCGGGCAGGCTCCTCCAACGCGGTGAACAACATCAAGTTCCGATTCCGGGGCCGGACCGCGCATGCGGCAGGAAATCCGGAGACGGGCCGGAGCGCCCTCGATGCCGTGGAACTCATGAACGTCGGCGTGAACTACCTGCGGGAACACGTGATCGACGCGGCGCGGATCCACTACGTGATCACGAACGGGGGTGGGGCGCCGAACGTGGTGCCCGACGAGGCGGAGGTGTGGTACTTCGTGCGGGCGCCGGAGCGGTGGCAGGTCGAGGAGCTGACCGAACGGGTCCGGAAGTGTGCCGAGGGAGCGGCCCTGATGACGGAGACGAAGATGGAGGAAAACTTCATCTCCGGCGCCTACAACGTCCTCTCCAACCAGGTCCTCTCCGACGAGATGATGCGGGTGATGGAGGAGCTGGGGCCGATCGACTTCGACGAGGACGAGATCGCCTGGGCGAAAACGATCGCATCGGCCTATCCAGAGGAGTTGCGGCTGGGCGTGCTGCGCCAGCAGAAGCTGCCGGAGGATCTGCTCGACGAAGGGCTGTCCGGGGCGGTCTGGTCGATCCGGGATCGTGACAAGAAGGGTGGCGGCTCGACAGATGTCGCCGACGTTTCGTGGATCACGCCGACGTCGCAGATTGGAACGGCCTGCTTCCCGCTTGGCGTCCCTGGCCACAGCTGGGCCAACACATCTACATCAGGTGTATCGATCGGCATGAAGGGCATGGTCCACGCCGCAAAGGGAATGGCCGCGACGGCGACGTCGTTCTACCAGGACCCGGAGCTGCGGGCAAGAGCGCGGGCGGAGTTCGAGGAGTCGACGGCAGGCCGACCCTACCAGTGCCCGATCCCAACCCACGTCAAGCCCCGGTCCGTTCCAGGGCCGAGTTAACCGGGCACGGCGTTCGTCGGGAAAAACGATCACGCCCCCGCCGTATGCTGGTGGGGGCGTTGCCGTTGGTCTTGGTTGATCCGGGTCGTGGCGGCCGGTCGTCTTGTCCGGCGCGGCCGCAGAGGATGCGACCCGGGCGCCGCGCTCCACGTGTCATCGTGGTGCGCCGGCGAAGCTAGGGCCCGGTCGAGGGGGAGTCGAGCCGGGCTCCGCGTATCGTCCAGCAGACTTGTTCCTACTGGTCGACAGAAAATAGTATACCTCGTTCAGCATGTTATGTCGACCCTTTTGGGGAATCCTGAATAGAGCGATGGCAACGCGGGTACTCGCGGGTAAGATCGCGCAAGCCGAGTCAGTGTGGGGCATCCGAGGGGCGCCTCCGGTCGACAAGCAGGCGACGGGCTCTCCAGGGCAAGGACCCCGTACGGGACTGACCCGTACCCTGTCTGTCATACTCCGGGACAGGATTGCCGGGTCAGCCCGGTACCAACCGTGCCCGATTCCCCACCGCTGAGGCAGCTCCCATGGCCGACGACCGTTCCCCCCGCAGATCCGCAGACGTGGCGACCGATGGTTCCGGCACTGAACAGGTATCGCCGGGGCCGGACACTGCTGTTCCGATGGGATCGAGCGGGATGAGCGGGTCCGGGGTCGGCGCCTTCGCGTCGTCGGCCGATCTGGATGGGGATCCGGAGCGGGCGTTCGGTGCGCTGTCTCCGACCGGACGGCGACTGCGGCTTCGCTTCCCGGATGCGCCGGGAGGCAACGCCTCCCCGCAGGCGCCCGGAGCCCGGCCGGATTTCAGCACCATCCCTGGCGAGCGGGTCGAGCGATCACCGCGCGTGGAGTCTGTTCGTCACCCGGCGACCCAGGGCGGCACCGCCGAGGGAATCATGGGCTTCTTCGACGTGGCTGAGGGCGAGCCGGACGATCAGGAACGGTTCGAGCTTGGCCTCACGTCGTTCGAGGAGCAGCGCAAGGCCCAGCCCTCGCTCCGGACACCGGTCCGGCCCGGCCGCGACATCTCCGGGCTGGTCGAGCCGGCGTGGCAGCGCGATACGCCTGCTCTGGGGACTGGCGACGACGCCGACGAGCCCCACGCTATCGCTGACCTCAATCCCCGTCCCGACCGGGGCTGATCGAGCTGCTTGCTTCTTCCCGCGTCCCGCAAGGTGATCCGGAATGACGCGGTTTCTTCCGCCTTGTGGGAAGACATCCCACAAGGCGGAAGGAATCGTCCATGATGCTGCCAGATTTCCGGAATCGTTTCCGCGCTGCGCTACAATCGGGCACATGACGGGGCTTCCCCGCCGGCTCCCGGAACATCCTCTTTCCCGTTCCGGCTCGCCGATCGGCCACGACGTGTTGTGTTCGGTCCGGCTGGACGATCAGGCGGGGCTCTCCCTTCACATGTAACGAATGTCTGCGGTAGCTGGAGTGCCTCCCGGAAGGAGACACTCCAGCCGCCGGGGACAATGGACTGCCGGTCGGCGACCTTGTCGCTCCTACCGGCGGTCGTGAGAGGCCAACGGATGGCGACGACCCAGCGCAAGCGCGACAAGCAGGACGTAGCGGTTGACGGGGCATCCGATGCTCCGGCCGTAGCGCCCGAGACGCTACTCGATTACTACCGCCAGATGGTCGAGGTTCGGCTGTTCGAGGAGGCCGCCACCCGCGGCTTCCGCCAGGGCAAGGTCGGCGGGTACCTGCACGTCTACATCGGCCAGGAGGCCGTCGCGCGCGGGTTCCTCGACGCGTTCCGCGAAGGCGACAAGACGATTACGGCCTACCGGGACCACGCCCACGTCCTCTTCCAGGGCGGCGACCATAAGGCCACCATGGCCGAGTTGTACGGCAAGGGCACCGGTCTCGTGAAGGGCAAGGGCGGGTCGATGCACCTGTTCGATGTCAAGAACGGGATGTACGGCGGCTACGGCATCGTCGGCGGGCACATCCCGCTCGGTGTCGGCATGGCCTACGCCGAGGCCTACAAGGAAACCGGCAACGTCATCCAGCTCTACCTTGGTGACGGCGCCATCCATAACGGTGCCTTCCATGAGGCCGCCAATCTGGCCGGGCTCTGGGGCAAGAGCGGCATGTGCCCGTGCCTGTTCATCCTGGAGAACAACCAGTACGGCATGGGCACCTCCGTCGAGCGCGCCACCGCCAATACCGATCTTGGCTCGAAGTTCGATTCCTACGGGATCGAGTGGGAGCGGGTGGACGGCATGGACCTCGAAGCCGTGATCCGTGTCGCCAACAAGGCTGTGGATTACATCCGGGAGACCGGCAAGCCCTATGCCGTGGAGGCGATGACCTACCGCCTCGGCCCGCACGGCGCGGCCGACTTCCTGGAGCGCTACCGCTCCAAGGACGAGGTGCGCGAGGCCCGCAAGCGCGATCCGATCGGGCTGCTGGAGCAGCGTCTGCTCGACCTCGGCGCCGCCGACGAGGAGACGCTGGAGAAGATCCGTGCCGGTGCCAAGGCCTACGCCGACGAGGCGGTGAAGTTCGCCGAGGAGAGCCCGGAGCCTGACCTCTCGATCCTCGAGACGGACGTCTACGCGCCGACCGGCGAGTAGTGCGGGCGATCAGCACCGACGGACCGTGAGCCACCGCTGCACCGCCCGGCGACCCTGACTGACAGCGTCGCCGGCATCGAAGGAACTCACCCAATGGCTAACATGACGTACCGCGACGCGCTCAAGTCTGCGCTCGCCGACGAGATGGAGCGCGACGAATCGGTCGTGCTGCTCGGCGAGGACATCGGAGTCTACGGCGGCACCCACCTGATCACCGACGGGCTGATCGACCGGTTCGGTTCCAAGCGCGTGATCGACACGCCGATCGCCGAGGGCGGCTTCACCGGCGCCGCGATCGGCATGGCGATGCTGGGGATGAAGCCGGTCGTCGAGATGATGACCTGGAACTTCTCCTTCCTCGCCTCCGACCAGATCATCCAGAACGCCGCCAAGCTGCGCTACTTCTCCGGCGGGCAGATCTCCGTGCCGATCGTCATCCGCGGCCCGAACGGCGGCGGCGTCCAGCTATCGGCCCAGCACACCCACAGCCTCGAGGGCTTCTACGGCCAGTTCCCCGGCCTCAAGGTCGTCGCCCCGGCCACCCCGGAGGACGTCAAGGGGATGATGCTGACTGCCATCCGCGACCCGGATCCCGTGATCTTCATGGAGGCCGGCGCGCTCTACGGCACCAAGGGAGAGGTCCCCGAGGGTGACCACCCGGTCCCGTTCGGCAAGGCCCGGGTCGCCCGCGAGGGCACGGACATCTCGCTGATCTCCTATGGTCGGCAGGTCAACCTGCTGCTCAAGGTGGCTGACAAGCTCAAGGAGCAGGATGTCAGCGCCGAGGTCATCGACCTCCGCTCGATCCGCCCCTTCGACTCTGACACCATCATCCAGTCGGTCCAGAAGACCAACCGGGCTGTCGTCGTCCAGGAGCAGTGGCGCTGGTTCAGCGTGGCGTCCGAGGTGGCCGCAATCATCCAGGAGCATGCCTTCGACTATCTCGATGCCCCGGTCGAGCGGGTCAGTGGCGCTGAGGTTCCGGCGCCGTACGCCCGGAACCTCGAGATCGCAGCCTTCCCGGGTGTCGAGCAGATCGTTGAAGCGGCGAATCGTGCGCTATACCGCAAAGGATAAGGTGTCGTCATGCCGCAGGTGATCATGCCCAAGATGGGCGACGGGATGGAAGAGGGCACCCTCCTGAAGTGGCTCAAGGCCGAGGGGGACGAGGTCTCGGAGGGAGACGCGATCGCCGAGATCGAGACCGACAAGGTCTCACTCGAGATCGAGGCGACCGAGTCGGGCAAGATCTCCCGGCTGCTGGTCGGCGAGGGCGATGTCGTGCCCATCGGGCAGGCGATCGCGCAGATCGGCGACGACGACCTCGTCGACGGGGCGTCTGAGCCGACGGCGGAGGTCATCAGCGCCCCAGGTACGGAGTCTGAGTCGATCAAGTACCCGGACCGGACGACCGGAGACGACCCGACGACGCCGGACAGCCCGTCCACCGAGGGATTCCCAGCCGGCGTCGCGGCGCAGACCTCGGAGACGACGCGCCCCGCCGCCGCGGAGCAGCCCGCGACGGAGACTACCTCCAACGGCCGGTTCCGCGCCTCACCATTGGTCAAGCGCCTGGCGGCGGAGCACGGGATCGACCTCCAGCAGGTGCAGGGGTCGGGCCCGGGCGGACGGATCGTCAAGGACGACGTCATGCCGTACGTGACGGGCGCCCGCACGCAGGCACCGCGGCAAGCCGCCCCGGCCGCTGCCCCGGCACCGGCTCCCGCCGCTGCCACCCCGGCTCCGCAGGCCGAGGCCACTCCAGCGATCCAGTCCCAGACGGCTACCGGCCCGGCCACCTACTCCGGCCGGCCGGCCCCGGTGCTGCGGGAGCTTCCGCGCATCCGGCGCGTCACCGGTCGCCGGATGACCGAGTCCAAGCAGACCGTGCCGCACTTCTACGTGACGTCCGAAATCGACATGGCGGCGGCGGCCGAGTTCCGGACGCAGATCAACTCGCAGCTCCCGGAGGGTGGTGCCCGGGTCTCGTTCAACGACCTGGTCGTCAAGGCTGCGGCGCTGGCCCTCACCCAGCACCCCGACCTCAACGCCTCGTTCGAGGGCGGTGAGCTCTACGACCACTCGAACGTGGACATCAACATCGCCGTCGCGCTGGACGGCGGCCTGATCGCCCCGTTTATCGCCGACGCGGACCAGAAGAGCCTGGGCGCCATCGCTCGTGCCTCGAAGGACCTGATCGGCCGCGCCAAGAACGGCGGGCTCAAGCCGGAGGAGTACCAGGGCGGAACGTTCACGATCTCCAACCTGGGGATGCTCGACGTTGACGAGTTCATCGCCGTGATCAATCCGCCACAGGCGGCGATCCTCGCGGTGGGCGCGATTGCGCGGGTGCCGGTCGTCCAGGGCGATCAGATCGTGATCGGCCAGCGGATGAAGCTGAGCGTCTCCGCCGATCACCGCGCCGTCGACGGCGCTGAGGTGGCGCGCTTCCTCCAGACGGTGCGCGGTTATCTGGAGAAGCCAATGACATTGGCGCTCGGGTAGCCAGTACTTGGGTTGATCGATCAGGAGCGGCGGGGGCCACATGGCCCCCGCCGCTCTTGTTTTCCAACTCGTGTTTCACGTGAAACGGACCGGTTGTTCTTCCCGCGGTACCGCAGCTTGCTGTGGGCGCGTAACGCCTGAAGGAAGGTTGTCCGCCGTGTCGTCGAATCGAACCCATGGGGCCGACGCAGTCCCGTCACCCCATCTGTACTGACCGGATCAATACCCGCACCCGCCAGAGGTGACAGAGGGATGAGCGGCCTCAGCATTTGATTGAACGTATGCAAGCGAAATCGCGTTGGCGGTTGAACGACAGCCTTTCGTGTCACCGTAATCCTCGTCTGCTCCCGACTTAAGGGGTCCTGCCGGTTCGGCATCGCGCCTGCGGTATCCTTCATCGGTTTGTCCGGTCTTCGGGCATGTCACGTCGAACCGGGTAGCTGGCGATCCCCGTCCGGCACCCTGTAGGAGCGATTCAATGGCTGACGTTCAGCGCACCCTGATCATTGCCAAGCCCGACGCGGTCCAGCGCGGTCTTACCGGCACCGTCATCTCCCGACTTGAATCCCGTGGACTCAAGCTGGTCGCGCTCAAGTTCCGCGTGATCGACGAGAGCATTTCGTCTCGCCACTATGCCGAGCACCAGGGCAAGGGCTTCTACGCCGGGCTGGTCGAGTACATCGGCTCCGGCCCGTCCGCGATCGCGGTCTTCGAAGGACCGGACGCCATCGCCGCCGCCCGTGCCACGATTGGCAGCACCAACCCGGTTGCAGCCGGTTCCGGGACGATCCGGGGCGACTACGGTCTGCAGGTTGGCCGAAACCTCGTCCATGGGTCGGACAGCCCGGAGAGCGCCGCTCGCGAGATCGAGCTGTTCTTCGATGTGTCCGAGTTGGTCGACTACAGTCGCGACATCGAGCGCTGGATTGTCGAGTAGCCACAGGACCGTACCAGCCTGAGACCACACAGACGGGGCCTGACCACTATGGTCAGGCCCCGTCTGTGTCTCCGCTTCGCCTCGTAAGCGCTGCCACCGAGGAGCATGGCGTTTCACGTGAAACGCCGTCGGCTGCGCCTGGTCTAGGAGTCCGACATATGGATAAGCCCGGGCTGCTGGTTGAAGTGCATCTTCAGCTCAGCGATCAGGTTCCGCAGCGTCTGATCGCTGACGTCGTGCGGCAGCGTTCGGTGATCGTTGAGCGGTGCACCACCATGTCGCATTGACGACGCGCTCGACCGGGCGTCGGTGCGTGGATTGCGCCGTGTCAGCGTCACCGTCCATTCGCCGCGATCGTCAACGAAGAACAGAGTGAATGACGGGTCAAGCGACAGGCCGATGATGCCGGCAACCTGGTCGTCGGTGACCTCCGGGTAACCGGCGGGAGTGCTGTTCGCGTACTCCTCCGCGACCAGGCGAAGCATCGGGACGAGTCGGTCCCGCAGGCTGATCGTCGTCGTCATGGGTGTTCTCTCCGTGCCAAGCAGGTGCGTCAGAGCCGTATGTCGTCGTCGCGAGTATGCCCCTGCAAGCCTGTCCGTGCCACTTTCAGGAGTCGCGCACGAGTAACCACGTTCCACGTGAAACCGCGGCGACCGGTCCTGGCCGAACACGATGAGGGGCAGCCGGATACCGGCTGCCCCTCATCGTGTCGACGCAGGTTGGCCCTCACGCTGTCAGCCTTAACGAGCCGCCTCGCCAAGAGCCAGGTCGTCATCTCCGTGCGGGCCGGTCACCGTGCCGTCGCGGCGATCACCCTCGCCGGCAAGGCCGCTGGCTCGTGGGGTGCTCTGCCCGGCGTACTTGTTTCCCACCTTGGCGTGATATGGCACCATCACCGGAGATGAGACCTCCTCGAACGAGAACGAGCAGATCCGCATGCCGGGATAGAGGGCGACCGCCATCCGACCGAGGTTGCTCAGCTCCATCGTCGCAGTCCCGCGCCAGCCTGGCTCGAAGACCGCCGCGGTCGAATGCACCGTAATCCCAAGTCGGGCGATACTCGACCGCCCCTCAAGACGCCCAAGAATGTCGTCGGCCAGATCCAGTGACTCGATCGTCGCGGCGAGGGCGAAGTCCCCAGGCTGCATGATGAAGGGCTGGTCGTCCGTCATTTCGATGGTCCGCATTGCCTCGCCGATCGACTGCGGCTGGCGCGGATCGATGAAGCTGTGCCGGCTGTGCTCGAAGACCATGAAGGTGCTGCCCAGCCGGAAGTCAATCGAGACCGACCCCAGCTGTGCCTTGAGATCGGGTGCGGGGTCGATCCGGATGCGGCCGGTGTCCATTGCCTTGAGGATATCGCGATCCGAGAGCACCATGTCCGACTCCATCTGCAGACGTAACGAGAGTGCAACAGGGCACGCAGCAGCCAATGCCGGAGCAGGCACAAGCTGACCGTAGGTGTACGTACACTACGGCACCTTACCATGCACGTCAAGGCAGCGGATGACCGAGAGAACACATGTTCTTTACATGGCCCTATGGCGACAGTGCAGACAGTGGCCAGGGATAGGCCACATCGGGCAATGCCGAGTGTTACCGGTGCTGGCGCGTGCCCATGGGAAGTCGACGGGGCGCCGGAGAACACGCCGGTCTCAGAGTTGAGCGCGATGGCGGCAGAAAGAGGATCGGCATGGCGGTTGAAACCGGGTTGGCAGGGCAATGAAACCCGCCACCCCGGCTCCCGGCTGGCTCTGATTACGTCGCCAGGTCGGCGATCGCTACGCGCGATCAGACGGCTCTTCGGATAGGAGAAAGCCGAGGTCTTGCTGGTAGAGGACCGTGGCGATCCGTCGCTGACCCGGGAGCGATTCCGGCAGACTGATCACAACCGTCCCGAGTTCTTCGTCGACCGCTGTCTGGACCTCACCAAACAAGTCATTCCAGTCATCGCCCGTGACCGCCGACTGCCCATTATCCAGGCGATCGGCGATCACCTCGGCCCCGGCTGCCGCGTCCTCCTCCTCGATGAACGTGACCCGGATCTGGCTCTCGCCGAGCGGGTAGTCGACTGCTGTGGTGGGGTCGACGTCCGAATCGATCCCGACGGCGTTGCCTGGCGTGGCGCCGAAGAGCACGGCCGCCACGGGCGGAACGAGGGGAGTGTCGTCGTCAGGACTCGATCCGCGCTGCTCGACCTGCTGGTCGGCTACGGTGGCGTCCCCACGGACGATCGTCGCGGCGATCAACGGATCCTGGTCATCCGGGAACAGTGCGACGATGCGGGCGTCGTCGGCGAGGGTGTCCACCTCGCCGGAGGCCGCCGCAATGACGGAACTGATCAGGGCCTTCCCGCCGGCGAAGACGAGCGTGTCGTCCCCGAGGAGCGCGACGTTCTGCGCCTGGCCGATCCAGTAGCGGGAGATCGGATGATCGAGATCGACCTCGTGATCAGCGCCACGGTTCCAGACGTCGACTCCATCAATGTCGATGGTCTCGTAACCCTGATCGGACAGGGCCGCATCGATGACGTCCCGGTCGAACCGTCCGCGGAGTAGGGTCACCCCATCAGGCGGGACGCCGAAGTCCGCTGCCTGATCGACATCCCGGATATCGAATCCGTGAAGGTCGCGCCAGTTCTCCACGTAGGCGAACTGGAACGGGACACTGCTCCCGCCGGTCGCGAGCATGACGCTGGAGAGCCCCGACCGGTCGGGGTCATCGTCGGCGAGGCTCTCCGGGAGAGGCGTTCCGGTATGCGCCAATTCGGCGGCGAGATCGGAGAAGGACACGATGGTCGTGGCCGGGTCATCGCCATCAAGGATCGAGGCGGGGATGGAAGAAAACAGTTCCGGGACCGCGCTCGAGGCGACCGGGGTGGCGTCCTGTGCCAGAGCCGGTCGCGTGGTCCGGGGAAGGGCGGCAAGCGTCAGTGCCGCGGGAATGATTCCGATCAGGGTACGTCGCGTTGGAGCAATCACCGGTGGCCTCCAGGCAGAGAAGGGAACAACGGGCAGGAGAACGTGCCCTCGTCACCTGTCCTGACGCCCAACGGTGGTTCGCTGTTCCAATGACACGCGGTTGCGGTGACGGAATGCACGTCATCGCCGGGCCCGCTTTCGTCAGTTGCCGTTGGTAAGCGACCCGAACAGCATCCGCGTCTGCAGGTTCTCGGCGGCGCGGTAGGCGGCCGAGACACTCGTCCCGGTGTGGATCCGCTGGATCACCTCACCCAGCAGCGGGGCGATCGAGAGCGTCCGGATCTTGTCGAGTTGCTTGTGATCCGGAACCGCGATGCTGTTGGTGACCACGACCTCCCGGATCGGGCTCCTGGCCAGCCGTTCGACCGCCGGACCCGAGAACACGGGGTGGACGGCGCAGGCGTAGACCTCCGACGCACCGTTCTTCAGGCAGAGCTCGGCTGCCTGGGTGATCGAGCCGGCCGTGTCGATCTCGTCGTCGACGATGATTACCGGGTGCCCGGTGACTGAACCGATCAGGTTCAGGACCTCTGATCGCCCACTGTTGCCGATCCGGCGCTTCTCGATGATCGCCAGTGGGGCATCGAGGACTTCGGCGAAGGTCCGGCCGCGCTTGGTGCTGCCAAGGTCCGGCGAGACGATCACCGGCTCGGGCAGGCGCTTCTCGACGAAGTAGTTCGCCAGCAGGTACAGCGCCGTCATCTCGTCGACGGGAATGTCGAAGAAGGCTTGGATCTGGCCAGCGTGGAGGTCGAGTGTCAGCACGCGATCGGCCCCGGCCGTCTCGATCAGCTTGGCGACCAGGCGCGCGGTGATGGGGACGCGGGGCTGGTCCTTCTTGTCACTGCGGCCGTAGCCGAAGTAGGGGATCACCGCGGTGATTCGCCCGGCCGACGAGGTTCGGAGCGTGTCGATCATGATCAGCAATTCCATGACCGAGTCGTTGGTCGGTTCGGCGAGCGTCTGCACGACGAACGTGTCGTTGCCCCGGACGCTCTCGCCGATCCGGACGAAGGTGTTGTCATTGCTGAACTTGAACACCTCGGCGCGCCCCTTAGGGATGCCGATGTGCTGGCAGATCTCTTCGAGCAGGGCAGGGTTGGTATTGCCCCCGAACACCACGAGCTGATCGTAGAGCTTGCTCACCGGGTCCCCTCAGTCAGTCATGTCGCCGGGCGCGTCGTGCCGGCAACGATGTGGTAATCAACCAGGTCGAACGGGGCTGGTCACGGTGGCGGTCCGGCCTGCGCCCGCTCGGGACGGATGAACGGAGCGGGGGGAGAGACCGGACAGGTCGCGCATATAGCCTACTGGAAATGGTGACGACGCGTCCGGAACAGGTGCCGGTAGACATCACGTGCAGGATGGTGCACGACCGGTCAACACGACCCGAGATCAGAGATTCCCTGGAGTCGGGGCAGCCGCCGGGCTTGCCGACTCCTCGTCGGGACCAACTCTGGGCTCGACCGCGGATGAGGTCGAGCCACTCCGGTCCGATGGGCGGTCGGCAAGGGTCGCAAGGGCCATGCGGGCAGCGTCCTGCTGGGCGGCGCGCTTGCTGATGCCGGATCCGAGACCGATCCGCTCGTCGCGGAGCAGCACGGCGACCGTGAAGACCTTGTCGTGGTCCGGACCGGACTCACCGACGGTCTCGTAGACGGGCTGGGTCGCGAACCGGTCCTGTACGACCTCCTGGAGCGTGCCCTTCGGATTGGGGTCGGCCGGCCGGGCGTGATCCGTCTCGTGCTCCAGGCGGAGGAAGCGGCCGACAAACGCGCGAGCGGCCTCGATCCCCTGGTCGATACTAACCGCCCCGACCAGCGCCTCGAAGGCGCCCGCGAGGATCCGGTCCCGGGGACTGTCCGAGACGCGCTCGCCGTTGCCGAGGACGAGGTAGTCGCCCAGGCGCAGGTCGCGGGCCCATCGGACCAGTGTCTCCGAGCGGACGAGGGCCACCCGCTGGGCCGTCAAGGTTCCCTCGTCGGCGTCGGGCCAGTTCCGGTACAGCTCGTCAGCCACGATCGCGCCGAGCATGGCATCGCCCAGGAACTCCAGCCGCTCGTTGGAGAACAGCGGCCGACCCAGGTGGACCGCGCTCAGCCCGGCCGCCGACCAGTCATGCAGGACGGAGCGGTGGGTCAGAGCCAGGCGGAGCGGTTCCATGTTCGTGAAGGTCAGGCCGGCATGCAGCGCAAAGGCGGGAGCGCTAGTCTCGGTCGGGTCGAGAACGACCGGTCCGGTGTCGGATGCCTCGGCCAGTGACGCGAAGCCCGGAGATTTGCGGCTGGCGAGGCGGGACGCCCGCCCGGCCACCGACGCGGCCCGCGACGACCGCGTCGGCTTCTCACTGCCCCGGTCCAGTTCCGGCGGCGGCTGGCCGGGCTGGCGCCGGGTCGAGCGCTGCCGGGAGACATCGCGGCGGCGGGAACGCACCTGCTGGGTCCGGCTGCTCGTGTCGGGGGCAGCTGCGGGCGGGTTCGGCTGTTCGTCAGGTGGTACGGTCACGTCAGGCTCCCGGTCAATGCAGTGCCGGATAGGTGGTCCGGAGACCGGATGGCGGGATCGTCAGCCGGGGGCGTGGCGCGACAGGGCGCGTCCGAGATCAATGCCCGCCCGCTCGGCGACGGCCTGGAGTTGATCCCAACGGACGCTCAGCGTGTAGATGTAGCGCTGTGGCTCGGTCTCTTCGGTGCGGGAGGTCGCGAGGTCGTTGCTGACCAGGAACCGGATCAGCGCGGTCGCCATCGCGTCCTCGTCGGGCTTGCGGTCGTCCAGCGACAGGCTGGTCCCGCCGAGCGACGCGCGGTGGTGGGCGAGGGCGAGCCCGTCGGCGAAGGCGTCGGCGTGCTCCTCCGCCTGCTCGCTCTCGCGGCGGGACATGTCTCGTTTGACGTCCTCGAGCGCGGCGCCATTGTCGGCCGGCGCGGCGTCCAGTTCGAGGGCAAGGTGTTCGGTCGGAACCACATAGTGGGAGACGATGTAATCCAGCAGCTCCCGTAGCCCGTCCGCCACGTTCGATCCTTCCCGAGCGACCCCACGCCGGGGCCATCCTTCCGGAATTATAGAGGGTAGGGGAGACGGACCTGGCTCCGCCGTGGGGCAGGTCCGTCTCCCTGGGAGCATTCCAGGCCAATCGTAGTTAGGCGAGGGCCGCCGCCCGGCCGGCCCACGAGGCGATGGCGTGCTCGACCATCGCCATGCCGGACGCCATCGAGGTCGGCCCCTCCGGTCCTTCGGCGTTGACGGAGGCAAGCCCGAACGCGACGACCTTGCCTGTCGCGATGACCGCGTCGAGTGCCGCGTTGACATCCTTCAGGCTCGGGCCGTCCGGCTCGACCGTGGGGTGGTTGGGTTGGTATCGGGCGTCGAGGACATCGGCGTCGACGTGCAGGTAGATGTGGTCCACGCGATCGGCCAGGTCCTGGATCACCCGGACGTAGTCGGTTCCGTCCGTACCGCCTTCAGGGACCGGGACGACCCGGACGTCGGTCGCCTCGATCAACGTCCGCTCGGGGTCATCGAGGTTGCGCACGTCCACCATGACGATCCGGTCGGTGGGGATGGGAATGTCCAGCCCGGCGGCCTCTCGCCAGGTCGGATAGCAGAGGCCGGCCGCGACCGCGACGGGCATCCCGCCGAGCATCCCGGTCAGCGAGGTCTTCGGCGTATTGAAGTCGCCGTGGGCATCGAACCAGACCAAGCCGATGCGGGGCTCTGGCCCGTAGCCCTGCCGCAGCCCGCCGAGGATACCGGGGAGTCCCGCACACGACCCGCCCGTGACGATCGGCGCGGCGCCGTTGCGGACCGCCGCCGCGACCGTCTCCGAGATGGTGCGATTGAGGACTTCCAGTCGGGGTATCGGGTCGGTCGGCGTGTCGTCGGCGATCTTCTGGATATCGCGGACGACCAGCTCACCATTGGCGGCCAGCCGATCGGGGAGTCCGTCCTTGAGGTAGGCGTCGCCGGTCGTACCGAGCCCACTTGTCCGGGTGTCGGCGGGGGCGCCGGAAGCGAACGATGGGGGGATGATCATCTCGAAGCGCATCGGGACACGGCTCCATCAGTCGGGCCGGACGGCGCCGTCGCCCCGGCCACGGATCGTCGCGGGGCAGCTCCCCGGACATACCGCGCATTGTGCCGGAAAAGCGGGGGAAGGTCTGCGCCGGAACCAAAGGCACAGCCCTGACTGATCAACGGGCAAGGGGGGCGCGATACTTGCCGAGGAGCCTGCTCCTGAGAGATGTTCGAAAAAGGGGAGAGGACCGGGCAACTGCCCGATCCTCTCCCCTTTCGTCGTTCGCTGTCCCGGCCGGCGTTACTCGCAGCTCCCCCACTGGCCAACGCCCTCGGCCTGAGCGAGCACCACCGTCGTCTCCAGGAAGGCAGCGTACCGGCTGTTGGGCCGCTGGACGTCCGCGTCGAGCACGCCGGCCTCGGCCAGCACGTCGGCGACCAGCTCCAGCGAGCCGGAGTCGCTCTCGATCCAGACGTCGCGCAGCCACGCGCCGTCCTCATCGGTGTTGGCGTTCTGTCGCTCGAGCCAGACGGTCTGTCCCATCACCAGGTCACGATTGGCCGTCGTCGCCTGCTCCGAGAAGCAGTTCTCGGCGTCCGGCGCGATCATCCCCTGGTAGCGAACGGGGATGGTTTCGCCGTCGATCTCGACCTCGATGGTCGCCGCATCGATCACCCCCGTGACCGTCGCTTCGACCAGGTCCGGCGCGGCCGGCGCCTCACCAAGCTCGTCCATCGGCTGCGACGAGTTGAACGCCGCCTGCAGGTCGATCGTGGCCGTCGCCGCGTTCAGGACGAACCCGGACGCGTCCTGCGCCGTCAGGAACAGCAGCCCCAGCCGGATGCCGTCACCGGGTGCGATCGCCACCTGTTCCGTCGCACCGACGACCACCGGGAAACCCAGCCGCTGCGCCACGACCTGGCTGTAGGAATCCAGACGCCGCGTCTCGCCGGACGAGCCGATGTAGGCGGTGAACTGGGTCATGTCGACGATCGCGTCACCCTCGCCCCAGTTCTCGGCATAGAGCACGACCGCGAGCCAGTCCCCACCGAAGGGCGACCGCGGCTGGTTGATCTCCGGGATCGTCTCGCCGGCCGCGACGGACTCGACCGTGTAGCGGACCGACCCGACCACGAAGACCTGCGAGGGAACCTCGTCGCTGGCGACCGTTTCCGGCTGCGGCTCGACGTCCGGAGCAGGCGCCAGGGCAACGGTCGGCTCACTGGTAGGCGACGGTGCTTCCGTCGGAGGTGCCGTTGGCTCTCCCGTCGCCGTCGCCGTCGCCGTCGCCGTGGCCGTGGCCGTGGCCGTGGCCGTCGCGGTCGGCGCCTCGGTCGGGGCCGTCGTCGCGGTCGGCTCCGGAGTCGCCGTCGCCGTCGGCCCCGTGGTTGCGGTTGGCTCCGGCGTAGCCGTGGGCGCTTCGGTCGGAGCGCTGGTCGCGGTCGGTGCTTCAGTCGGTGCCTCAGTAGCGGTGGGCTCGATCGTGGCGGTCGCGGTCGGTTCAATCGTCGCCGTCGGCTCGATCGTCGCGGTAGCAGTGGGCTCAACCGTCGCCGTCGCCGTCGCCGTCGCCGTCGGCTCGATCGTGGCCGTGGCCGTGGCGGTAGCGGTGGGCTCGATCGTAGCGGTTGCGGTGGGTTCAACCGTGGCTGTTGCCGTTGCTGTCGGCTCAACCGTGGCTGTTGCCGTTGCTGTCGGCTCGATCGTCGCCGTCGCCGTCGGCTCGATCGTCGCCGTCGCCGTCGCCGTCGCCGTCGCCGTCGGCTCGACCGTCGCCATGGAGCTCGGTTCGGCCGAATCGTCGCCTGCGATGTCGACTGTGCCAGTCTCGTCGGCGGGGTCAATCTCGGCCGGAGTCGTACCGGAAGGCCCGCCCGTGCCATCGTCGACCGGCGTCGTCGCCTCGGCGCTTGCCGATGGCTCGACCGCCCCAAGGCCTGGTCCCTCGATCTCACCACCAACACCGCGGGGGATCGACTCGGTCGCGGTCGCGGTCGGGACCGCCGGCTCGGTCGCGGCGGCCGCGACGGCGATGGTCGTCGTTGCCGTCGGTGGCAGTCCACTACCGGGCAGGATTGCCGTCTGGCCGGTGGACGGACCTGTCGCCTCGACCGTCGGAGCCTGGCCAGTCTCCTGCTGGCGGTCGTTCCGCCCTTCGGGGAGTCCGATGGCGAGGTACAGCCCGGCCGTCAGTGTCAGCAGGACCAGGGCGGTCGCGGTGACGCCCCAGGCCAGCCGGGCACGGTCGAAGCCACCGAGGAAGCGCCGGCGGGCCGTCTCCTGCGGCTCGGGCGTGATCACGACCTCGCTGGCCGGGACCGGACCAGGCTCCGGTGCGAGCGGAACGCCCGCCCGGGCTGACGCAAGCTGGACAGCCGACGGGATCAGATCACCGTCATTGGCAGCGCCTGCCTTCGCTCCCTGCCGAGCAGCCTGGCGAGCGGCGGCCGACGAGCGCGCGGTGATCACCGCGTTCCCGGCGATGCGACCCGACGGAGCGGCTGAGGTCCGGCTGCGTCCGGTCGGCTGCTCGGGGGTCGAGGCGGGCAACGCGGGAAGGACGGGCGTCGCCGGTTCGGTATCGCGCGGCCGGGCGAACGAGACGGGGTCGGCACTGCCCGGGGGCACCGGCGCGCCCGGCCGGGGCAGCGGGGTCGTGTCCTGCCGGGTGACGGGTCGCCGTTCAGCACGATTCGGACTCGATGCCGGATCGTCTGCCTGGATGACCGTGGAGTCCGGGAGAGCCGCTTCCGGTGACGCGCTGGACGGTGCCGGGGATGCCTGCTGATCGGTCCGCGCCAGCAGGGAGCTGGACAGCGTCCATCGGCTCACGTCGCTGGCCGGGGACGATGGCGGCTTGATGGGTACGGCAGGTCCGGCCAGTGCGGGTCCGTGCGGAGCCGGCGACGGCGAGCGGTCGCCCGGCTCCGACCGGGGCACGTCGCTCGACGGGGCACCGAATGCACGCGTGACGTCGCGGCTCGGGCTCGGTGCGGCGGCAGGGGGCGGTTCGACCGGCGGCGCGACGAGCGGCCGGCTGGACGGTACGCCGAACGACGGGGCGGTCGACGGCGTGGTGATGGGGCCGATCGGCGCACCGAACGACGACGGACTGCTTGGGGGCAGGGTCGGAGTCGGCCGTGACTGGGCCGGTGGGCGGCGTGAAGCGTTCGCCGGCCCAACCGGCTCACCCGCCGAGGCCCGCCCACGTCGCTCCGCTCGCGCGTCGGCCGGCGAGGGAGAGAACCGCGGCGTCTCGCCTGTGGACGCTGCTGGCTGCTGGCCGAACCCGAGCCGGTTCAGGAGCCGGGTCGCGCCGAATCGGCCGTCCCGGAACCGGACCTCGACCGGGATCGGGCCATTGCCATTGGGCGTCGTGATCGCGAGCGTGACATTGCCGTCGCGGTCGAGCACCGGCGGTGGGGTGAGCCACTCCCGCTGGGCGTCCAGCGCGATGGCCCCGTTGCGGACGAAGACCAGCCGCTCGCCGGTCACGATCAGACGAGCGTCGAGGTCGGCCTGCTCACCGGCAATGGTGACCTGACCCTCCCAGACGATCCCTTCGCTGACCAGCATCCGCCAGGCCGCCCCGCCCGGTCGCCCCACCTCGGGCGGTCTGCCCTTTCCGGACTGACTCATGCCTGCCTCCTGCCGTTGACTCCCGAACCCGGCCCGGATCCGACCGGCGCACGCGCACGATTCGGTAAACCAGCCGGACCCACCCTTCCATGTGGAAGGGCAGGTATGAACAGACATAGTGTACGTACACCTGTCAGGTCTGTCGAGAGGCGGGATCGGAGCCAGAGTTCAGCATTGCGTGGCAGGCAAGCGTTGCGGACGACGGGCTGGCTTGATCATCCCAAGGTGACCGTTCGCGGAAGATGCGGCTGCAGTGTGCCACCTCTATCTGCGCCAAGGTGACCACCACGGTGGAACGGGATCAGCGCACCGTTACGCGCTCGGTCGCCGCCGTGATGGGAGGAGCGGCACCTCTTGCTCAAGCCAGGGAACTCCGGACTCATTCGAGCCACAGGCTCCGCCCCGACTCCGGGAAAGGTCCGGTACGGGAGAGTGCTGGTGACCGAAACAGCTATGTCCGGAAAGACCTGCTACCGGGCGACCGCTGCGTCACCGTTGCCAGCCACCATGAGCAGATCCGGTCAGGCGACAGACGGCAGCGTCGTGGCCAGGAGAGCCAGGTGAAGGACCAGGCGGCTGTCCGCGTCGGTCGGGTTGCGCCCGGTCAGCAGCCCGATCTGCTTGAGGCGGTACGCCAGCGTGTTGCGGTGGATCCCCAGCCGCTCGGCCGCATCGACGTGTGACCCGCCGGTCTCCAGGTAGACGAGCAGCGTCTTCCGCAGCGCGCCCTTCTTGTCCCGCATCGGCAGGTCTCCCAGTGCTTCGGCGGCGAACCGGGTCAGGTCGGTCGTGCCCCAGAGGCGATAGAGCAGCCGGTACGCGCCGAGATCATCGACCGAATCGAACCGGACGACCGAGCCGCAGACGATCTGCTGCTTCATCAGGGCGACCACGAAGCGCACCTCCCGGAGCGCCTCGGACAGGTTGGCTACGCCCGCCACGACGCTGGACAGCGCGACCCATCCCTGCGCCGGTGGCAGCGCGGACGGACCGTGCCGGTATGGGACCCGGAACTCCCGGGTCGCCGTTCGGCCGCGAGGTCCACCCGATGCTGTCGGCTCCGGTCGAACCTCGACCAGCCCGAGCAGCATCCCGTCCAGCGTGGCCCCGTCGTGGACGGTGCCGAGTGGTCCCAACGAGCGGAGCAGGCCGGCGATACCGGTTTCCGCGGCGGCCAGTGCGACACGAAAATGGCCATCGATCGGCAACCCGAGGGCAGAGGCCCGGGTGACCGGATCGCTGACCGCGCCGGAGACCAGCGATTGGAGCGCCAGCGCCCGGGCCGGCCCTCGTGGGCGGGACTGCGATGCCCGGAGCAACGCGGAATCCACCGCCGCCGCGACCCGCTCACCGATCAGGCGGATCAATGCGCGCTGGGCGCGCGGCACCGGACCGACCCAGAGTGACCGGCCATCGGAGAGATCCAGCCCGAGACGCTCACTCACCCAGCCGCGGGTCGAGGGCGCGACGGCGGGAACCGATGGGTCCGGAGAGGTGGAATGGACGACGCGCCCCTGGTTATCCGCGATGGTCAGCGGGACGGCAAGTTGCCCGGCGATCGCCAGCAACGCCTGGGGTGCTTCAGATCCGGCGTTGGCCAGGTCGCTGAGCAGGTGCTCCAGTTCTGTTCCCGAGCGGTACAGTTCACCCCGACGCTGGGTCAGGAGACGGTTGATCTCGTTCTCGAACTCCGGCCCGACCGACGTCGTGACCAGCAGGGGGAGCGGCGCCGTCCCGCTCGGAACTCCGTCCAGCACGATCCCCGAGCACTGGTGACTGGCCAGTTCCCGCAGCAGCAGCGGCAACGAGACGCCACTCTCGGCCAGCACCCGGCGTGGCAGCAGGACCAGCTCGCCGCCCCGGAGCGGGGGCAGCATCGGGCTACTGGCCCGGACCGTGACGGCCCATGTCAGCTCCCGATCGAGGGGGTTGGCGGGCGGTCCATTCCGGGAGCCAGTGGGGTCCGGTACGGCGGGAAGATCCGGGGGAGCCGGCAGGCGCAGCCGGGGAACCCAGGCCAGCAGATCGGCGAGTGTGATCTCGGCAGCCATTCAGCGTTCGTCCTCCGTCTCCGATCCCACGACCAGTGACCGATCGACGACAAGGCTCGACGCCACGCTGCGGCCCGCCTTCGTCATGTATCGTCAGATCCTGTTGATAGGCCAGAACGGCGTGCCGGTCGATTGGCACAACGCTCGGGAGCCCGTATATCAGGATTGTGTGCATATTACGCCGAACGTTCCGCTACCAATGGGGTGGTCTGGCCACGAAGCTGGCCGTCTTTGTGCTTCTCGCCCAAGTAGCGGTCAAATCGCATGCTCGCCCATGTATCGAGTCCGACCCAACGGTCATCAGGCTGACGTGACCGGGAGAACTCGGTGAGACGAACGACCGGCCGCTACCGGAAACAAGCAACGCCTGGCCAGCCGGGCAGCCGGCCGTTCGCGACGCTCACGGTCGTCGTGGCGAGCCTGCTCGGGCTGCTCGGGTTCCTGTGGCCGTTCCTGTTGCCCTTTGCCGCTGCCGGTGGGGAGAGCCGGGCGGGTCAGGTAGCGCCGTTCGCCGTCGCGCTCATCACCGGGCTCTGCCTGGTCGCGATCCTCGGCGAGTTCAGCGCCGGGGAGGTCCGGCCGGCGCGGGTCGTGGCGCTGCTCGGAGTACTGGTCGCGATCAACGCGACGTTGCGATTGCTGCCAACGTTCCTTGGCGCTTCGCCGGTCTTCCTGCTGATCATCCTCGCCGGGGCGGTATTCGGCGCGTCGATCGGGTTTCAGCTCGGCGCGCTGACGATGCTCGTCTCGTCGCTACTGATCGGCGGGTTCGGTCCCTGGCTGCCCTACCAGATGCTCACTGCGGGCTGGGTCGGGCTCTCTGCCGGGCTGTTGCCGCGGCTGGACGGGCGTCCACGCCTGCGACTGGCCGTCCTCGCCGTGTTCGGTGCCGGCTGGGGCCTAGCCTACGGCGCCCTGCTGAACCTGTCGTTCTGGCCGTTCACCGCGCCGGGAGTGGACTACGACGCCGGGCTGTCATGGGTCCCGGGGATGTCCGGGCTGGAGACGCTGCAGACCTACGCGCGGTTCTACCTGATCACCTCGCTGCCGCACGATCTCACGCGGGCCGTCGCCAACGCGGTCCTGGTCGTTGCGCTCGGCGGGCCGATCCTCCGGTTGCTCGGGCGCTACCGCGACCGGTTCACCTGGCAACCGTTCACCGAGGCGGACGAGGCCGAAAACGCCGACCGGCTGCCCACACGCGATGGGCAGCCGGTCGGCATCTGATCGAATGACTGGCTCGAACGAGAACCAGGTGTTTCCCTAGAGCGTGACCGTCCAGGGCTGGAGGCCGGCCGGCAGCGCCTCCGGGCGCTGGACCGTGCTGGCGATGTCGACCGGCTGGTCGCGCTCGGCCGAGTCGAGGATCGCGAGCAGCACGTCGAGGACGTGGTAGGCGAGTTCGCCGCTGGCGCGCGGCGTGGCGCCGGTCCGGTGGGCGACGGAGATGTCCGCCAGCCCCAGCCCGCGGGAGTTGACGGAGTGCGGGGAGACGAGTTCCAGCTCCTCCCAGACCGGGTTCCAGCCGTTCTCCCTGGCGATCGCGCGCGTCCGGAGCTGGATCGGGCCGCCGAAGGTGTTGGGATCCCAGCCGGAGAGCGCGCCCTCCTCACCGTAGATCTCGAAGTTGGTGTTGTTGGTGCCCCAGACGTCCCACGAGAGGAAGAAGTCGACCAGCGCGCCACTCTCCAGCTCGAGCTGGGCCGAGACGGTGGTCATGATCTCGACCGGGATGGTCTGACCCGCCTTGGGTCCGGCGCCGATCGTCCGCTCCTTGCGCGGCGAGCGGCCCTTGGCCGAGACGCGCTTGACTGGGCCGAGCAGGCTGACGATGGCGGTGACGTAGTAAGGACCCATGTCGAGGACCGGACCGCCGCCAGCCTGGAAGAAGAACGTCGGGTCCGGGTGCCAGACGTCCGGCCCGGCGCCGACCATCGTCATGTTGGCGGCGACGGGCGCGCCGATCCGGCCGCTGTCGACGGCCTGGCGCATGGTCTGGAAGCCGGCGCCGAGGAAGGTGTCCGGTGCGCAGCCGACGAGCAGCCCCTTCTCCTTGCCAAGCGCGAGGATGGCCTGGCCGTCCTCCCGGTTGGTGGCGAAGGGCTTCTCACCATAGGCCACCTTGCCGGCGTTGAGGCTGCGCATGGCGACATCGGCGTGGACGGCCGGGATCGTCAGGTTCAGGACCAGTTCGACGTCCGGGTCAGCGATCAGCTCGTCCGGCGAGGTCGCCTTGGGGATGGAGTACTTGTCGGCCTGCGCCTGCGCCCGGTCCTGGAGGATGTCCGCGACCGCGACCACCTCGTACTCGGGGAACTTGTGCGAGTTCTCCAGATAGATGCCGCTGATGTTGCCGGTGCCGACGACGCCGACGCGTACTGGCTCCACGATGATCGCTCCTCTGGTGGGTACTCCCGACGACGGGAGCCCGGGGTGACACGACGACCAACGGGAACCGCGCCGTCGTATACGAATCCGCGTGATGATGCCATATCACCGCAGATCGCAGACCAGCCGATCGTCCCGTGGTCAGCCGGTTGTCTACCTGCGAATGTCACTCCCCGGCGCGGTACCGCACCTGTGGCCGGGGCATCAGTCGTCGGATGCGTGATCAGGACGCTCACCGGCGTCGCGATCGAGGCGGAACACGTCGTGGTGAGGCGGATCTCCGAACGATCGCCACGGGTGCATCCCGAGGCGCCGCGCGACCCCAACTGACCGGTCGTTGCCACGGCGGATCGCGCTGACGACGACCGGGAGATCGAGGGCCGAGAAGGCGTGGTCGCGGACGGCTCGCGCGGCCTCCGTGGCGTAACCATGTCCCCAGGCGTCCCGGCGCAGGTCGTAGCCCAGTTCCGGGAGGCGCTCGTCGTCGAACTGCTGCCACTCCAGCCCGCAGTCACCGATCACCCGCCCGTCCGTGGCCAGCGTGATCGTCCACAACCCGTAGCCATGCTCCCGCTGGTGGGCGAGGTTGCGTTCGACCCAGCCCCGGACCTGCCCCAGGTCGAACGGCTCGGCCCGGAACGACGCCATCACCTCCGGGTCGGCGAACACGCCGAGCAGTGGTTCGGCATCGGTTGCCACCATCGGCCGCAGAATCAGTCGCTCGGTCCGCAGCGTCGTGCCGGGCTCCGGCTCAGGCGCCATGGCCTGTCCTTTCCCGCTGGGCGGCGTCGACGGCGGCCAGGGCATGGAGCCGGGTCGTGTCGAACAGCGGGACGGTGGCGTCGCCTGGTCCCACCAGCAGGGTGATCTCGGTGCAGCCCAAGATGATCCCCTCCGCCCCCTGCTCGACCAGTCGCGCCATGATCTCCCGGTACCGCTCCCGGGACGCGTCCTTGATCTGCCCCAGGCAGAGCTCCTCGTAGATCACGTCGTGGACGACGGTCCGGTCGATGTCGTCCGGGACGAGGACCTCGAGTCCGTACCGGTCGGTCAGGCGGTCCCGGTAAAATGCCTGCTCCATCGTGAACCGGGTGCCGAGCAGGCCGATGCGGCGGAACCCGGCCGTGCAGATCGCCTCGGCGGTGGGGTCGGCGATATGGAGCAGCGGGATATCGACTGCGGCGGTGATCGCGTCGGCGACCCGATGCATGGTATTGGTGCAGAGCAGGATGAGATCGGCGCCACCGGCGGCCAGCGACCGCGCCGCGTCGGCCAGGATCGCGCCGGCCTCGTCCCAGAGCCCGTCGTGCTGCAGCCGCTCGATCTCCGCGAAGTCCACACTGATGAGCAGGACCCGGGCTGAGTGCAGCCCGCCCATTCGGCGCTGGACCTCCTCGTTCAGCCACCGGTAGTACAGCGCCGACGACTCCCAGCTCATCCCGCCGATCAGCCCGATGGTCTTCATCTGGACGTTCTCCTGGTCAGTGCGCATCGGTATCAGGATGGACGCAAGACATTGGCGGTCATCGCGCGCCACTCGTCGGCCAGCAGGTCGAAGCAGAAGGCGTGCGTGTACTGCCCATTCTTGGTCCCCGCCCACGCGAGGCGCCCGCACTCGCGGTAGCCCTGCTTCCGCAGCGCGTTGGCGGAGCGCTCGTTGGGCCCCCAGACCCAGCTGTGGAGCGCGTGGAGCCCAAGCGTATCGAACGCGTAGGCCAGCAGGAGCCCCTTGGCTTCCGAGCCATAACCATGGTTCCGGCTCGCGACGTCATGGAAGAACGACTCCGTCTCGGCGACCCGGTGGCGATGGTTGATCGGCCACAGCCCGACCGAGCCGATGTGCCTGTCGTCCTCCCGCAGACAGACGGCGAACCGGACCTTGTCCGGCAGGTCCTCCTTCGAGAGCGACCGGATGTGCTGACGATAGCGGGCTACGCTGATCATGGCGCGACCTTCGTCGAAGAACGTCTCCGTCTCAGCCCGCTGGCCGAGTGACATCCCCTGAGCATCGGACAGCTCCAGCGGACGAAGGTAGACCCGCGGCCCGACGAGGACGGCCCGGGCGGGCGGGTCCCCGTCGGGGTCGCCAAAGAGCGAGTGCTGCCGTGGACGCCAGCGGGACGGATCATCAGCGGCGACGGCGTGCGTGATCCCGGCCGCCGGCCGGCCGAGTTTCTCGACCCAGGTCGAGTTGTAGGCGGTGTACCCGTGCCAGTCGTGCCACCTTCCCCGGCGCCAGCGGTGCTGCCGCCAGGTGGCGTCGTGGGACATCCCGAGCGCGTGGGCACGATCGAGGAGCTCCGGCTGGTCGTCGGCAATCTCGACGAAGACGCCGGGACGCTCGGTCTCTCCGAACGCCCATTCGATGATGAGCGAGAGCATCTCTGCCTCGGCATTGCCCCGGCCGGGGAGTGTCGGGTCGGCGTAGAGCTCCAGGCCGGAGAGCCGCTCGCCACCGTCCGGGCGACCAAGCGTCAGCGATCCGACCGGCAGCCCGTCGCTCCGTCGGCAGGCCACCAGGAAGATCTGCCCGGGTGCCGGGTGCTCGATCCGCTCCTTGATGAGCTCGCCGGCCCGCTCGGCACTGATGGGGAATGGGGAGTCCCGCCAGCCGCCGGCACGGCGGGCGTCCTCCTCCTCGATGCCGCGCAGGAAGATGGTGTCACCGACCAGGAAGGTCTGGGCGTCGGCCGAGAACACGCGGGGATCGAGGGTCGCGTCAGGTGCCGGAGGTGGATAGGGCATGGTGTCAGCTCCTCGCTAGGAGACCGGGTTCGCTGCCTGGTGAGCAGGCGTCCGGTCGGTGAGCGAACAGGGCGAGCGTCAGGTCGCGGTTCCGGCCCGGGCGTTCGCCTCGCGCCACTCGTCGGCCAGCAGGTCGAAGTGGCGAAAGTACGTGTACTCGCCGTGCTTGGTCCCGGCCCACGGCGTCCGCCCCGCCTCGCGGTAGCCCTGCTTGATCAGCGCGGCAGCCGACCGCCCGTTGGGTCCCCAGACCATGCTGCGCATCGAATGGAGCCCAAGCCGGTCGAAGGCGTAGGCCAGCAGGAGGTGCTTGGCCTCTGTCCCGAACCCCTGGTCGCGGCCGATGCCGTGGTAGAACCACGACTCCGTCTCGCCGGTCCGGTTGACCCGGTCGATGCTGGAGACGGCGTTCATGCCGATCAGCCGATCGTCCGAGCGCCGGCAGACGGCGAAGGCGACGGTACCGGGCGGGTCTTCCTTGCCCATTGCGCGGAACCAGTTGCGGTAGCCCTCGACTGAGCCAGGCTGCCGGCCGTTGTCCATGAACGTCTCCGGCTCTTCCCGCTCGATCGCGACCATCGTGGAGGCGTCACTCAGCTCCAGCGGCCGGAGGTAGACGCGCGGCCCGACCATCACCGCGTTGGTGGGCGGCGTACCGTCGAGAGTGCCGAAGGTCGGGTGCTGCCGGGGACGCCAGCGGGCGGGATCGTCGGTGGCCATGGCGTGGGCGATACCCGGTCCGGGGTCGCCAAGCCGCCGTCGCCAGGCCGGGTGACCGATGGAATATCGGAGGCCGGCGCGCCACGCCCCGTCACGCCACCACTGCTCGCGATGCATGGCGTCGTGGTGCATCCCGATCGATTCGGCGGCTGCCTTGAGTGCGAGCTGATCGGCAGGGACGTTGATGACGTACAGCGGGACCTCGGCCTCGCCGAATCCCCATTCGACGACGATCCGGAGGATCTCGGCGGTGATCTCGTCAGCGCCCGGAAGAGCCGGGTCGGCGTAGAGGCTCAGGGAGGTCTGGACGAAGTCACCGCTCCACCGGTTCATACGGACCGACCCGACCGGCACGCCGTCGCTGCGCCGGCAGGCGACCCAGAGCTGCTTGCCCGGCGCCGACTTCTCGTGCATTTCCTTGATGATCTCGCCAGCCCGCTCGGCGCTGATCGGGTAGGGCGAGTTGCGCCAGGCGGATGCGCGCTGGGCGTCCTCCGGCTCCAATCCACGCAGGAAGATTGTGTCGCCGACGAGGAAGGTCTGGCGTTCGGACCTGAAGACGCCGGGGTGGGGCTTCTCGTCAGGAGCGGATGGTGGCCAGGTCGTCGGGGTCTGGGGTGACGCTGCCATGGGTCCGGTAGTCATCGGAGTACCTCGAATCGGCGGCTGGGCCCGGCAAAGCCGGGGGTGATTGGATACGGCAGGGTGCGATGGGCACGCCGGAGCGTCCCTTCAGTCAGAGGGAGATCGTGAATCGATTGAACTCGTGGTGAGGGGATTGTTAGCGACGGGGTGATCGGTCCATCTGGCGTACTCCTTCGCTGGTCACCCGACGGGCGGGGACCGGCCGCAACGACGAGGCCCACGCGACCGGCGGTCGATGGGCCTCGGAAATCAGATGCGGCCCGGAGTCATCCAGGCAATGGCGGCAGGATAGCAGACGGCCCGGGCGATCACATCGCCCGGGCCGTCCGGCAGAAGATTGGTCAACGGGCCGTGATCGATCCCGGTCAGGCGTGCCGGTCGAAGACCATGCCGGGCGGTGCGACGCGGGTTCCGGTCTCGGTGGGGGCGAGCGTCAGAACGACCGGCTGCCCCGGGGCCATCCCGGAGAGGAGCGACGCCCACTCGGCAACCGGGCCGGCGACGTCCTGGTCGAGGCGGCGCTCGATGGTCCGGCCATTGGCGGCGCGGCCGTCGATCTCCGGGCGGGCAAGAGCGGTGATCGCGTCCGGCTCGACCCGGAGGATGATCTGCCGCTGCCGGAGCTGGGTGGATAGCTCGTCCAGCCGCATCGACACGATCCGCTCGAGGTCGTCGAGTTCCAGTGCCCGGAACCGGACGATCCGGTCGATGCGGTTCAGGAACTCCGGCCGGAGTCGGGCCCGGACGCCGGCGAGGTCGGCGGACATCGGCAGGTTGGTTGTCATGATGAAGATGGCGTGGCGGGCGTCCAGCACCTGCCCGTGCCCATCGGTGATCCGGCCGGCGTCGAACAGCTGAAGGAAGATGTCAAGCGCCTGCGGGTGAGCCTTCTCGATCTCGTCGAGCAGGATCACGCTCTCGGGGTGGGCCCGGAGGAAGCGCGTCAGCTGCCCCCCGTCGTTGTAGCCGACGAACCCCGGCGGGGCACCGAGCAAGCGGGCGACGTTGTGCTGCTGCTGGAACTCGCTCATGTCGATCCGGAGCAGCGCGTCCTCGGAGCCAAACAGGCTGCCAGCGAGGTTGCGGGCCAGGGCGGTCTTGCCGACGCCGGTCGGGCCGCCGAACAGCATCACCGCGCGGGGGCGATCTCCGGGCCGGAGCCCGAGCGCCGCGACGCGGACCGCATCGGCCGCCGCGCCGACCGCTTCGGGCTGACCGAGGATGCGGGTAGCCAGCCGCTGGGCCAGGTCGGGCGGCGCGGCGAGGGTGGACGCCGGCGCATCAGACGGCGTGGACGGATCCCAGGCCGGCGGGGTGATGCCCCAGCGGGACTGGAGCGCGGTGGCGATGGCGTCCGGTAGGACCACCGGCCGGGGACCGTCCGGACGTCCGGACATGACGGGCAGGCTGCGCTGGCTGGCGGCGATGTCGAGCAGGTCGGCCGCCTTGCGTGGCAGGAATCCCTGCGGCACGTAGCGGACGGCCAGGGTGAGCGCCGCCTCGATCGTCTCGGCGGGGATCTCGACATCGTGGTGGGTTGCGTAGCGCTCGGCCTGCCGGGTCAGGAGCGTCCGCGCGTCGTCCTCGGACAGCTCGCCGACGGTGATCGGCACCAGCAGCGGGGCAAACTCGCGCTGGGGCGACAGCAACGCCTCGGCGATCTTGGTCGTGGTCGTGCCGACGATCTGACCGGCATGGTGACTCAGGAAGCCGCGCAGTACCTCCGACGGGACGATCTCGACCGGCGTGCCGCCGAGGAGCAGGTGCAGCCCATCGATGAACAGGATCGTCTCGGGGTGGGCGACGAGCTCCTCCAGCACGGCGGAGAACCGGTTGGCCATCCGAGGACGGATCACGGCGTCGCCGCCGAGTTGATCCAGCGCCAGTTGCACGATCCGGAGCCGCCCGAGACGCGGGTCGGCTCCCTCGGCGACGGCCTGGATCGCCAGTCCCTCGACGATCGCCGTCCGTCCCACGCCAGGCTCACCGACGAGCAGGGGAGCGGGCCGGTCGTGCCGGAGCAGGGTCTGCGCCAGCCGCAGGATCTCGTCGTCGCGCCCGATGATCGGAGCCAGCTCGCCGGCCCGGGCCATCGCCGTCAGGTCGCGCCCGGAGGCGTCGATGAGTGGCGTGGCACTGGTCGGGGCATCGGGGTCGTCGCCTTCGCGCTCGGTCCGGTCGCCGTCGCCATTGCCCTGGGAGTTGAGAAACCGGATGAGGGTCGACCGGTCGTCGCGCCCGTTGCCCGGCGGCAGCGCCCGTGGGGACCGACCAACGGGGCGGCGCTCGTCCGGGGCACGCGGCGGACGCGGCAGGCGGGGTGGACGTCCGCCGTCGTTGTTGGAGATCTCTGGTTCGGCGCCGGTACCATCGTCGCCGGAGCCGGGGGTACCTGGGTCGTCAGTCATCTGGGCTCCTGTTTGGCCGGAACGCGGGGCGCCGGGAGACGCCGGGTGGTGATCGCCGCCCGGTTATTGGCCATCAGCGGCGGCGAGGTCGGCCGAGGTGGGAGCGGGAATCCCGAAGGTGATCGTGCCGAAGATGTCGAGTTCGAGCATCCCGTCGGTCGCAAAGGGGCGAACGACGTCGGTCAGCTCACGGGCGAAGGCGATCGCGTCTGCGGCGGGCATCCGGTCGCGGGAGAAGCCGTTACGGGCATGATACGACTCGACGTAATCCTCGATGGATTGATGGAAGGGCGCCGGGTCCGTCCGGTGGGTCGTGAGGGGGTGGAACAGGCCGCGCTTTACCAGTTCATCGACCAGATTGTAGGGGTGATAGTCGCGGTTGGTCGAATAGCGGTCGATGACCACCTGGGCGTCGTCCCGCCACGGGACCGGGGCATTGGCTACGCCGGCGATCGCGAGGCGGGCACCGGGAGCAAGCGCCGCGCGTAGCCGCGGCAGGACGATGGGCCAGTCCATCCAGTGCAGACTGGCCGCCGCCACGACCAGGTTGTACGGCGGCGAGAGTGGAGCGTCCTCGGCCCGACCGACGATCCACCGCAAGCCCGGCACGTCGCCATCCGGCAGGACCTGACCGGTCGCGATCATTGCCGCCGATGGGTCCACCGCGTCGACCCGGCCAACCAGTGGGCGGATCGGACGGGCGATCTCGCCGGTACCGCAGCCGAGATCGAGTATGGCTCCCTCCGGCCCCGCTGCCTCGGCAAGCCGGGCGATCGTCGCGGCGGGGTAGGGCGGTCGCAGATGATAGGCGGCGACGACGGAGACGTCCGAGAACTGGTCGCCGTACTGCTGGGCGAGATGCGCCGGCTTGGGTTGCATGGCTGCTCCTGTCGGACGCACGTCCCGGGTTTGTCGAACCTGTTCGCTGCTCTCAGCTCAGCCAGCGAATGCGCTGAGGGGGATCAGCCTTGGCTGGTGCCGGCGGGCTGGCTGTGGAGGGAACATCCGGGGCGATGCCGGCGGCGGTGCGCCAGCCCGCAGGCTGGGTCGGCGCGTCGATCACCCGGATGCTCTCGGGGCGCTGGATCAGCATCTCCAGCTGCCAGCGCGGGTCATCGACCACCCGACCGACGATCCGCACCCACTGGTCCGGGTACTCGTCGGCCGGGACGATCCCCTCGACCTCCCAGTGGAACAGGTCGCGGGGGCGGATCACGGCCCGGAAACCGTCCAGCACCCGGGCGGCCTGCTCGAAATAGAGGAAGTAGGCGCCACCGCCGGTGAGGTGGACGCGGAGGACGCGCCCCTCGAAGGCGATCTCCTCGCCGATGTGGTCGCGGATGCTGGACAGCTGGACGATCGGCCGGCCGGCGGCGTCGTAGGCAGGAGGGGGTGGTGTCTGCGGGACGACGGGTGGCGCGACCGGCGTGGTGACGGTCGGTTTGACCTCGACCACGGGCGTCGGCCCACCGGCAGGAGCCGCGATCAGCACGATGACCTGGAAATGGCCGGCCGTCCCGCAGCTGACGCAGGCGCCGGCCGCCGCCGAGCGCAGGTAACTCATGGTCGTGAGGTGGTACGCGGAGCCACAGCGCGTGCAGACCGAGACCTGCTCGCCGGCGACGAGAACTGTTCCCTCCAGCGGATCGATCTGCCCAACGAAATGGAGCGGGTCGTCCAGCACCGAGCCGCCCGACCCCCAGGTCACGCCGCCGGACTTGCCCGTTGTGCGCGGCGACGGTGGCGGTGGCGGTGTGATCGAAGGGGCAGGCCGTCGAGGTGGGTAGTTGGTGGAAGTCGGGGTCGGCGGACGATGAGGCGGACCGACCGGCATGTCCCGTGCCGCGGCGGACCGACCGGTGACCCGGTCGATCAGTCGCTGCAGGTAGGTCACCTGGTCGGCGCGCTCCGACACCTACCGCTCCTGCCGCCGGGTTTGGAGCCACTCGGCGATGACCATCGCTACGACACCGGTCGCGGCGCCCATGGCTGCCGCCCGGGCCGCGGCGGTGGGCCGCCGGTTGACCCAGACAACCTTCGACCACCCGGCCGGGACGCGTACGCGCCACCGGGACTCGCCGCCCTGCCCTGCCGCCACCGGGACGGGCTCGGTCGCGGGATCGAGCACGGGCGGAATCGTCGCGTCCGCCCCCGGCAGCACGATCAGGGAGTCAGCCGGCAGGCGGTCGCTGCGCGGTCCGACGAACAGCGCGACCTGGTCGGCAGGGGCCAGCGGATCGACGACGATGCCGATGTTCCAGGGCCGGTTGAAATGGGCGGCTTGGGTCGCGCGGTCGGTGCTCGAGTAGAAGACGCCGAGCCGGGGGTGAGTGTGGAACCAGCCGACCGTGATCAGATCCGGCCATTGCCGGTCCCGCTCCGCCGTCAGGTAATCCCAGGCGTCGGGCGTGAAGGTGAAGCTGACGGCTGACGACAGGCCACCAAGTGCCGGGATCGCGCCCCGGATCACCGTCATCGACCGACCGTCCGCGGCGTCGTGGAAGACCTCGCCGACGAGCAGACCGCCGACTTCGACATCGGCCGATCGGGCGTGGGTCCAGATGGCGTCCCATGCCAACGGCTCAATCACGAGGATCGGCGCGTTCGGGTGATCGGGCGACGTTGGCAAAGTCAGGCCGTGCGCGGCCACGAACGCACCGAGGTCCGTCGTCACCGGCTGGTATTCGGTCGTCGTCTTCCAGGTAACCATCGGCGCCTCCGGCGGGTGGTCGGGCTCGACGGGCGGAGCCGCGGAATGATTGGGTCAGCGATCATGGGACGCGACGGTCAGCCGCGCCAGCTGATCCGTGGTTTGGGCGCGGATGGGGCCGGTTCCGAGCTGCTTCGGAGCCGGGCCGGCTCGATCGGCAGCATGGTCCGGTTGGTCTCGGACCACCGCAATGCTTCCATGTTGGCCGGGCTGTTGGGATCGATGACCTGTGGGTCCCAAGCCAGGATCGCCCAGACGCGCTGGATGAACACATCCAGCGTCTCGGACGGGGACCAGGCGGTCCCGATGCAGATCCGCCGGGTCGAGGCGAAGATGTGCGGGTTCCAGATCGGGGACTCGAGATAGACCAGCGGCTGCTCCATCGGATAGCGCTCGCCGAAGGTCACCCGGAGGTGGTGCCCGTTACCATAGGTCGGACCCACCGCCGACATCGCGGTGATGCTGCGGCAGTTCAAACGGAACCTGATCGTGTTGGGCGGGTCGCCGTCCACCCCGAGGATGTCGATCCGGCCCGGGTTGGCAGCGGCCAGCTCGCGGAGCCGCTCGAGGTCGGCCTGGCGTCGACGAACGATCACGCCCATGGGGTGCCTGCCTCCCCGCGGCCGTCCAGCCAGACGAAGACGAACGGCCGGCGGACGCCGCCCGTACCGGCGTCGGCGATCGGCTGGATCTCGAGGATATCGCCGTCGCGGATCCCGGAGCCGACCAGCGTCGCGCTCGGGCGGAGCTGGGTGCCCAGGCGATCGGACCGGACCACATAGTCGTAATCGCCGGAGAGTGCCCAGTTCTGCATGGCGGCCTCGAGGATCTCCGAAATCCGGATGTTTGGATCGACGGCGATCTCGGCCTTGCGGTCGCGGTTGGCCGTCCGGATGTGCAGCGTCATCTCGGTGCCGGGCTGGGAGGATGGTTCGCTCATCGTGAGGCTCCTTCTGGGCTAGAGACCGGACGGGACGGCAAATACGAGGTCCGCAGGATCGGCGCTGGCGACCAGACCGGGCCGCGCGCGCCATGGGTCCGGACCGCCGGTCTCCATCCACTTCCCGTCGCCGGCGGCGTTTCCGACACGGACGAGGTCGTGGGGCGGCACGCCAAGCGCGGCCAGTGTCCGGTCGGCCAGCGGTCCGTCGAGCGGGATCGTGTCGCCACGGGTGACGATGCGCTCCTGCCGGCAGACAGGACAGAGGATTTCGTCCTCGTAGACCGTCGCCGTCGGCCGCCCGATGACTTCGATCCCGTCGCCGGTCGGACAGGTCAGATCCAGGACGAGTTCGAACCCGAGTGTGACCGCGATCGCCCTGGGGACTCCCGCCGCGGCGGCGAGGTCCCGAACGGTCGTCGTGGCCGGGTCGAGACCGGTTGCGGTCCAGTCACGGATGAGTTCGACGTGGGCGGGGCATTCCGGGTCCGGCGGCAGTTCGTCGAGGAACTGGCGGTAGCCGTCTAGCAGCAGGGTCTGGCGCTGGCCGGCCTTCAGCCCCGTGGCGGGATCATGGAGAAAGCGGAGCGCGTCGTGGAGCAGTAGCCCGCCGACGACCGAGGCGCCGATGGCCGTCGTCGGGACCGTCCGGTCCGGGGTGCGACGAACCAGGCCCGTGCAGGAGTAGCGCTCATTGAAGCGGCGGACCATGCCAGGGGTGAAGGTGCATTCGTAGCAGGCGCCGTCACCAGGAACATGCCGGGTGACCTGGAGGTCCGTCGCGGTGATGCCGCCGTTGAGCCACGGGACGCCCGCCCGGAGGCAGCGCCGGTTGATCGCCCAACGGGCGTTGACACTGTCCAGCCCGCCGATGACCAGGTCGGCCCGGGCAAGCGTCGCCATGCCCAGATCGCGGGAGATATCGCCGTCAATGGCGGTGACATGGACGTCCGGGTTGAGTTCACGGGTGCGAGCGGCGGCCAGCACGGCCTTGGACTTGCCGATGTCCTCTGCCCGGAACAGCACCGTCCGGCTGAGATTCGAGGCGGAAACGGTGTCGAAGTCAATCACGACGATGTCACCGACGCCGACCAGGGCGAGCAGCTTCAGGACCTCGTTGCCGATCGCCCCGGCGCCCGCGACGACAACGCGGGAGCGGGCCAGCCGCTCCTGGTCCCACCACGGCAGCAGCCGATGACGGGCGTAGCGGTCCGTCGGATCGGATTTCGGCTCGGGGGACGGAGGCAGAAAGGAAACCGTCGAAGACATCGGGGCCGTGGTCCTCCGGCGTCGGTGCGAGGCATGCAGGCGTGCGGACAATCATATGCGTTGTCGTACACCTGTTCCACGCACCTGCCCGGGATCCGACCCTGGAGCCCGATACCGAATCGCTGCTCGGCGGACGTCATCCTCCCTGTGCGCAACCACGTACGCCCGCCGCTCGGCGATCAACCCGCCGCGCATCAGGACACCTCACCCATCGCGGCACGCATCGGTTCCACTTCGGCCCGGTGAGCCAGCAGGGTCATCTCTGCCATGACGACGTTGTCCTCCTCGACCATCCGGGTAATGGTGATGACCGGCACGCCCGAGAAGGCGGGATTCTCGATCTCGGTGTCGTAGGCCTCCTTGCCCCGGAGCCGGAAGGCTCCGAAGACGGTCCACTCGATGTCATCCGTCAGACAGGAGAGGATCTGAGCGTGGTCGAGCCGATTGAGCCCGTCGATGTACCGCCCGACCGTTCGTTTGAGGGGCGACGTTGCAGGAGCCTGTCTCGGCATCGTTCCCTCCCCATGTGACATCGAACTTCGCAGTCAACTCTCGGACATGACCGAGAGGACGTTGCCGGACGGGTCGGTGAACCAGGTGATGTCCGGGCCCATCCCGCGGGAGATGCCACGCGCGTCGTCGTCGAGGCCCTCGTAGCGCTCGATCGTCACCCCACGGCTGGTCGGCCAGTCGACGGCTGCGTCGATGTCGCCCACGGGGAAGTTCAGGACGGTGTACGAGGCTGACCGGTGCGTATCGCTGGGGTAGACAAGGGCGCCATTGCCGTCCCCGACTCCAGGGTCAGGAAGCCCATCGCGTCATCGGTGACGGACAGGCCGAAAGTGTCGCCGTAGAAGGTGCGGGCAGCGTCAAAATCCGTGACCGAGAACCTGCTGAAAGCCTGGTTGCCGTTGAGCATGCCCGTTTCTCATTTGCCGGTCGTCCCAATGAGGCGACCAGCAAAGGGTGCCATCCACAAGGAGCGTGACGCTTCTCATGGATGGCGGGGATGGTGTCGGGAAGCATGTCGCCAGCGGCCCCGCACACTGGCACTCGGTTGTGCGCTCGGGGCACCGGAGGGTGGGGCGACCGGTTCCCGGGACGGAGCTGGCCGGACCGATTGCGGTAACGGCGGCTCGCCGTCGTCGCGGCCGGTCACGTCGGCCAGGTCAGTCTGGATATACCCGTCGTAGATCTCCTTCGTCGCCGGGGCGGCGAACTTCCCTCCCTCGCCGATGTTCTCGATCATCACGACGGACGCGATCGTCGGCTCGGACTGGCCGTTCTCCCAGGGGCCGTAGGCGGCGAACCAGGAGTGCGGGACGTTGTTCGGGTCGGAGGCGTCCTCGGATGTGCCGGTCTTGCCGGCGATCGCGAACGGGTAGCTCGCGCCGAAGACGCGGGACGAGCCGCGGTCCTCGGCGTTGCTGGTCTGGTCGCGAAGCGCCTGCTCGATCTGCTCGAGCTGGCCCGCCTCTAGCGGGATCTCCCCCCGCTCCGTTCGCTGCCCGACCCGGGTGGCCGGTCCGTTGGGCTCCTGGGTGTACTCGACGATGAACGGCTCCAGCAGCGTCCCGCCGTTGGCGATGGCCGCGTAGACGTTGGCCATCTGGAGCGGGGTCGCCAGCAGGAATCCCTGGCCGATCGCGAGGTTGATCGCGTCGCCGGTCGACCACCCGTCGCCGAACGCTTCCTCCTTGTAGGCGGCGTCCGGGACGACCCCGGCGTTCTCCGGCAGGTAGGGGATGTCGGTTGGAGCGCCGAGACCGAACGACCGGGCCATGTCGGGCAGGTACATGTCGTCCTGCTGGTCGACCTTGGCGCCAATGTCATAGAAGACGGTGTTGCAGGACTGGACCAGCGCGTCGTGAAGCGTCAACTGGCCCTGCGGCAATTCCCCCCACTCCACGACCCAGTCGCGATAGATCTGCCCGTTGATCTCGTAGGTCGCCGGGCAGTCCACGACGGTGCTGCTATCCATGTCCAGGTAGCGCATCCCGGCCGCCATGGTGATCACCTTGAAGATCGAGCCGACGGGGTACTCGCCGCTGGTCGCCCGGCTGATCAGCGGGGTCAGTTCGGCGTCGGAGATCCGGGCCTGCTCCTCGGAGGTGAAGCCGAGGACGAAGCCGTTGGGGTCGTAGGTCGGGTGGGAGGCGAGCGCCAGGACGGCGCCGTTCCGCGGGTCGAGGATCACCGCGCTGGCCCGCTCGTCGTCGCCCTCGATCCGGGACAGTGTCTCGTCGACGAGTTGCTGGAAGCCGATATCGATCGTCAGGATGATGTCGCGTCCGGGAACAGGTGGGCTCTGGGTGATCGTTTCCCGGACGCCGCGTCCCTCGCACTCGACGATGTTCAGGGAGATGCCTGGCTGGCCGCCGAGTTCGCCGTCGGCGCCGGCTTCCAGTCCGGCCCGGCCCAGCCACGATCCGGTGGCCAGCGTCGGGTCGCGGGCGATGTCCTCTTCCGAGACCTCGGTGACGAAGCCGGTGATATGGGCGGCAGCCGCGCCATAGGGATAGACCCGGCCAGTGGACTGGATGACCTGGACGCCCGGCAGGTTGATGTGGGCGATGATCGCCTGGGCATCCCGGAGGGGCATGGTCCGGAGATTGACGAACCAGGTCGGATCGGCGTCGGCATAGGCGTCGGCGATCTCGTCAGCGTCCATGCCCAGGGCGTCGGCGAGCGCCGCGTTGACGGCCGCTTCGTCTTCGATCGCGCCAGGATTGACGCCGATGTCGACGACCAGCTGATCCTGCGCGAGGACTTCGCCATTGCGGTCGAGGATCCGCCCACGCGATGTCGGGCTCTGGCTGGTGTCGATGCAGCCATCGCCCAGCTCGTCGAAGATCGCCGACGGGCTCCAGTCCACCGACCAGACGCCATTGGTCCGGATCAGGGGCAGCTCGTTGTCCTGGCTGAACTCACCCAGCGTCGTCGAGGTGAACGTCGCGGTAAAGGGGACGGCGGAGGCGTCGGTCAGGACATCGGCATCCGACACCTCGACGGCGACGCCGGTGATCGTCGCGCGCTCATAGATGGCGCGGTAGCGCTCGGCGAAGTCCGGCTCGTCGATCTCGCCGCGGGCTTCCTCGCTGAGCAGGGCGTACATCCCGGCGAAGTCGCCGGCCTGCCAGTTCTCGGCCCACTGCCGGGCCAGCTCGACGTTGGTCGGGCCGGCCGGAGTCGAGGTCGCTGGCGGGACGGTGGGCCCAGCCGGGGAGCCATCGTCCGGCGCATCGGACGGCGTCGGCTCACTAGCCGGACTCTCCGCGTCCGACGGGGCGGCGCCATCGGACGCCGGGGATGCCGACGGGTCGGACTGCGAGACGATGACCATCTGGCCGTCGGCGCCGACGACCGCGGTCGGGGTGGTGTCTTCTTCGCCGAGGGAGCCGCTACCGGACACGATCAGCGCGCCGATGGCGCCGATGGTAAGCAGGACGACGATCAGCAGCACCCACGGCCAGCGCGGCGCGCGAGGGGGTGGACCGAAGCTGTAGGACGGGGTCGGGGTCGGACGCCGGTTGGGAGTCACGCGGGCAGTCTCTCCGGGGTGGGACGGGAGTGGTCCGGGAATGGGCCGTGGCCGGTTCGTGGACTATCGATGATGATCGTGCACGCTGCACGAGCGGGAACCCGGGCGACGCCGTCGGGACCCGGTCCGTACATGGCCGGCGAGGGGCGACCGGCGGCTGGCGGGATCAGGGCCGACCACTTGCTGGCCAGTGATCCTTCAGGACAATGAGTATCGCTGTCGAGACGAATGCTGACAGTGCGGTGACGGGCCGTCAAGCACGGGGCGCGGTGGATCACGGAAAAACGGGCAAGCCATGCGTACCAGAGCCAACGCCGGGCGGGTGGTTCCGGTTCTCCGCTGCTGGAGGAGAGTGAGCGACGATGCAACCTGATACAGGACCGTTCCCGGAGCAGTACGTCGCGGGCTGGGTCGAGCGGCTCCGGACGGCGATTCCCGGTGCCGTCGCGATCCTGGCGAAGGGGAGCGTGGCCCGCGGCGACGCCACGCGCTGGAGCGACCTGGATCTGGATGTCCTGACCGACCGGCCCGAGGATCACCGGTACCCGGTCTTCCTTGAAGACGAGGGCGGGCGGCTGCGGCATGTCTCGGTGGCGGTCCACGGGGCAGAGCGCTGGCTGGAGCGGATGGCGGAGCCTGCCCACTGGGCCTTCGGGCTGGCGGCGCGCCAGGCGACCCGGCTGCTGTGGTGCCCGGACCAGGGGCTGGCGGAGCCGCTGGACCGGCCGGCCTTCGACCAGCCACCGGACGACCCCGAGGTCGAGGACACCATCGAGGCGCTGGGCAAGATGCGCGGCGCCCATGCGGCTTGTGATCCCGTCGGGCTGCGGCTGGCGGCACGGACGCTGGCCGAGGGTTGCCCCGGCCTGCTCCTGCCGATCAACCCGCCCGTCCGGCCGGGGACACGCCGGGCGGCACTGGAGGCGGCATGTGCCTTCCCGGTCGCGCCGACCGGGTACCGCGACGACCTGCTGGCCTGCCTGGGACTCTCGCCGGACACCCACCCCGACGAGGCGTTGCTGGCCGCCGGCGAACGTCTTGTCCTCGGGATTCTCGATCTCATGGCCGATCACGCTGACGCCTACGAGGGGCTGATCGCGGCGGACCTGCTCGGGTACGTCCGGGATGGGGCATGGCGTCGGCTCGTGACGCAGGGGTAGTGAGCTCCACCCCTCTCCGTTAACCGAAGGTGCTTGCTTCATTTGTCCCGGTGTCCCGCCAGACCCGTTCATCGCCAAGGGAAACTAGAGCAGCGGGTGGATGAGACGGGTCAGGGGCGATTCCGGATACCGTCGCCGCGCTATGATCCCGCACGGAATCCGTTCGCGACGACGCCGAGGAGACTGCCCAGATGCGTATCACCCGAGTGACCACCTATCTCGTCGGCAACCCGTGGAAGAACTGGCTGTTCGTCCGGCTGGATACCGACCAGCCCGGCCTGTACGGTATCGGCGAGGGGACGCTCAACGCCTTCGCCAAGACGGTCGAGGCGGCCGTCCATGAGCTGACGCCGCGCTTCGAGGGGATGGACCCGTTCCAGGTCGAGACGATCTATCAGCGGATGGTCCGCGACGTCTACTCCGAGGGCGGCCAGATCCACATGAACGCGGTCGCCGCCGTCGAGACGGCCTGCTGGGACATCATCGGCAAGGCGACGGGGCGGCCGATCTACGACCTGATCGGCGGGCAGTGCCACGACCGGCTGCTGGCCTACGCCAACGGCTGGTACGCTGGCGACCGCACCCCGGAGGTGTTCGCCGAGCGGGCGGCGGCGGTCGTGGCCCGCGGGTACCGGGCGCTGAAGTTCGACCCGTTTGGCGCCAACTGGCGGACGATGACCCCGGCCGAGCGGCGGCTGTCGATCGACATCGTCCGGGCGGTCCGGGACGAGGTCGGGCCGGACGTCCAGATCATGATCGAGGGGCACTGCCGGTTCAGCGTCGGTGAAGCAGTCTGGGTGGGGCAGCAACTGGCCGAGTTCGCGCCGACGTGGTTCGAGGAGCCGACTCCCCACCAGCACATCGGACAGATCGCCGAAGTGGCCCACAAGATCGGCGTGCCGGTCGCGACGGGCGAGAGCCTGACCAGCACCCACCAGTTCGCCGAGCTGATGGCCCATAACGCGATCAGCATCTTCCAGCCCGAGCCCGGCAACATGGGCGGTATCTGGAAGACGCGGCAGGTCGCGGCGATGGCTGACGCCCACTACGGCGTGATCGCGCCGCACAACGCGCAGGGACCGCTGTCGACGGCGTCGTGCATCCATATCTCTGCGTCGTCGCCAAACCTGCTGGTCCAGGAGCTGTTCGACGAGTTCAACGTCGACTGGGAGCGAGAGATCGTCGATCACCCGGTCGAGCTGGAGGACGGCTACATCGTCGTACCGGACCGGCCGGGACTGGGTGTCGACCTGAACTGGGCCGAGATCGAGAAGCACCCCTACGAGGTGAGCAACTTCCTGCCGCTGTTCACGTCGGGCTGGGAGCGGCGCGAGGGTAACCGCGCCAACAACCCGGTGCCCGCCATGGACCCGTCCGTGGCGGCGGACGACGAGGTGGTCGCGCCGTAGGTCGATGGTCCCGGTATCGGGAGCGTTTTCACGCCTGCCCGTTGCTGGTCAACCGGATCAGCGATTCCGGAAGTGTCCGAGCAGGGCAGGGATGACGACGTCGTGAGTCCAGGGAGGCAGGTACTCGTGTCCCATCCCTTCGACCGGCAGCAGCGTCGCGCCGGGGATTCCCTCGGCCAGCGCCTGTCCGTACGGCAGTGGGAACGCCGGGTCCGCCGTCCCGTGGATGACGAGCGTCGGGACCGCGATATCGCCGATCGTGGACGATCGTGCGGGGCTCGGGTCGAGCATGAAGCTGTTGAACAGGGTCGTGAGATCAGGACTCCGGTCGTACGTCTTGGCCGCGACGGCGCGCTGTTCCTCGACGTCGAACCGCTCCATCGTGCCGGCGAAGGGGCGCTCGCTCTCGGCTAGCCACGTGATCGTCGCTTCCCGGTCTGTCCAGTCCGGCACTGAGTCATCTGCCCATGCGGCCCGGACGCGTGGCTCAGGGCCCGGCAGATGAGGATGGGTCTCGCCGAAGTGAAAGCCGGTCGTCGCGACGAGGGTCAGGGTCCGCACCCGGCCGGGCGAGCCGACGGCGAGTAATTGCGCGATGCCCCCACCCATCGACAGGCCGACGACGTGTGCCCGGCCGCCGGCGACTTCGTCGATCAGCCCGGCGGCGTCGGCGACGAGGGCCTCGCCGGAGTATCCCGGCGCACCGGCCGGAAACCGCGTCGAACCCCCGGTGTCCCGGCCGTCGTACCGGATCACCCGGTAGCCCCCGTCCACGAGCCTGCCGACCAGGGCATCGGACCAGCTGGCGAGGGTATTTCCCCCGCCATTGATGAGCAGGACGGCGGGGGCGTCGTCCTGCCCGGAGATCGCCGTGGCGATCGTGACGCCATTGACGTCGACCGGTCGCTCGACCGTCTGGGTATCGCTGGGAGCATGGTGTTCCACCGGGAAGGTCCCTCCCTGTCCGCCGGGCCGATGCACGCGGCGACCATCAGCATAGGCCGGCGCCGGTGAACGACGCTTCTCCTGGCTTGCTGAGCGGGGCAGCGGCCGGCTGTCCGGCGACACCACCGGGACGGGTAGGCCCGGAGAAGGGAAGCATCGGCGTCGAAGATCGGCGCCATGGCCTGGACCAACGTGATGGGCATTTGAACCATGAGCGGCGAACAGGTCGACCGGGGCTGAAACAGAAAGAGACGGCCCGGTGATTGCGCTGATCACCGGGCCGTCTCTCTCGTCCGTTCCGGGCCATCGCGTCAGACCGTAAGCAGGCCGCGCCGCGTCGCCGTCATGACGGCCTCGGTCCGGCTGCCGGCGTGGAGCTTGGCCAGCAGGGAGCCGACGTGGAACTTGGCGGTGTGCTCGCTGATCCCGAGCTCCCGGGCGATCGTCTTGTTGGGCAACCCCTCCGAGACCAGCCGGAGGACCTCCTGCTCGCGGGGGGTCAGTGCCTCGCCCGGCTCCAGCGTCACGGGGATCGATCCCGATCCGCCCAGCCGGACCGCCATCGCCGGCTCGATCACCGTCAGGCCGGCCAGTACGGCGTGGACCGACGCGATCAGCGACGCGCCGTCGGCATCCGGGCCAAGGTAGGCGACCGGGCACTCGCCCAGCCGGATGGGTGCGGTGTCGTCGCCGCCCAGCAGCACCATCGGGGTGCCGCTATGGCGCTCGGTCGCGGTGTCGACCGCCTCGGCGCCCAGGCTGTCCCGGTCGATTACAACCACGTCGGGCTGGGCGGCTGACTCCGCCCGGGGCGGGTTGCCCTCGCCGGGACGCAGCCAGCCACCCGCGATCACGGGGGGCTGAGCGATGACGATCGATTCGTCCGTGGTCAGGAGCGCGGCCAGCCCCGCCCGCACCGCCGGCGACCGGGCCAGGATCAGGACCCGGACGACGTGGCGGGTGGTCGTGGTGCCGTCGCGCTGGATGGTGGTCATCGGTGTCGACATAACGCCAAGCATACTCCGCGAGGTGGCTCCCGTTGCGGGGATCGGAGCGGGATCGGCAGGCATCGACACCGCTTCGGTCCTGTCCTGCCGATCAGGCACTGCCGATGCCACCGGGGCAGTCATGGCCGTGTCCCGACCGTCACCGGGATCTCCGTCACCGCGCCGCCGCGCAGCAGGCGGACCTGGACCGCATGGCCGACCGTCTCGGGGCCGAGTTGGCGCTGCAGGGACTCGGCGTCGCTGACGGCCTGTCCGCCGATCGCCAACAGGACATCGCCGAGGACGAGTCCGGCTCCCGCTGACGGGCCATTCTGCTCGACGTGGACGACCATCAGGCCGCGACCGACGACTTCGTCCGAGCCTTCCCGGAGCGATTCAGGGATGTCGACCGTTCGGGTGGCGACGCCGAGGTAGCCGCGCCGAACCTTGCCGTGCTCGCGCAGTTCCGTGGCGATGGGGGCGATGGCCGAGTGAGGAAGGGTCAACCCACCGTCGTGGCCGATGGCGCTGGTGTTCATGCCGATCAGCTGGCCGCCGACCGTGACAAGCGGGCCACCGGAGAAGCCGGGCAGCATCGTCAGTTCGGCCCGGACGAACCCGCCGACCTCATTGCCGTTGATCGTCCGCCAGGCTCCCCCCACCGTACTGATGGCGCCGAACGTCGCGCGGAGGTCATCCGTCCCCGCCCGGCCGATGGCCAGTGCGAGCTGGCCGACCCGGAACGTGGCCGCGGCGTGGTCGAGTGGCGTCACGCCGGTCAGCTCGGCCGAGAGGACGGCGAGGTCGCTACCGTGGTCGCGGCCGACCAGGGTCGCCGGGACGCGGAAACCGTCGGGCAGGCCGATAGTGAGGTCGTCATCCCGCTCGACGACGTGGGAGGCGGTGATGACAGTGGTGGCGTCCCAGGCGATGCCGGAGGCAGGCAGACGGCGCCGTCCATAGACGGTGACCGTGCCGGCGGCGGCGCGGGCGACGGCGTCAGCGAGGCCATCCGAGAGAGCCGCGAGCAGCGTGGCGGAGGAGGGAGTTTCAGGGGTCGTCATGGCGCGTACCTTTCCGGGTCCGGTCGGCCAGCGGCACGGCTGGCCGACATGAGGGGCATTGGGGCCGGACGCCGGGGGATCCGCCCGGGGTCATGTGCTCTAGCCTACGGAGTGCGGCGAACCCTGCGTATCCGGCGGGTGGGCAGCCATAACCTGCCCGTCTGGACGGGCGTGACGACGCTAGCGGTCTTCGGCGCGCAGGTCGAAGGCGGCGATCACGGCCCGCTGGAGCCCCGGATGCTGGTCCAGCAGGCTGTCGACGCTCATCCGCAGTGAGGCAGCCAGCTGGATGAACTCCAGCGGCGTCAGGGTCAGCGTGACGAAGTCGAGCTCCAGCCGGATCTCGTCGGCTTCGGAGATGGTGTCCCTGGGGCGCCGGTCCACCCGGACGACGATCGGCAAGCCGGTCTCCGGCCAGACCATGTCCAGCACGGTAACCGGGTCCCGCCGGACGGGGGCTGGCTCCGGCCTGGAATGCTCGTCTGGTGCGGGCACGGTGGGGTCGTTGTCCATGGTCGTGAGTCCTCCGAGGGCCCGCGGTCCGGGCGATGCGCTAGAGGATGGCATACCGGGACGACCGGAGGCCGCCGGCATGGGCCTCGCCGGTCGGGGATCGAGCGATCATCGTAGGATGTCCCACCGCCGGTCCGGAATCGGACCGGAATTGGCCGGAGCGGGGAGGGAGACGCGGAATGGATGCGGATGAGGCGGTCCTGGCGGCGCTGATCGACCTGCGGGCCATGTTTCCGGCGATGCAGGTCCGGACCGAGCACGTCCTGCTGGGCCCGGACACGACCGTCTTCCGCGCGACGATCGCGCTGCCCAGCGGGGCGGAGGCGACCGGCTACGGCGGGGTCGCTGGTACCGGTCTGCCGGCGATCGCCGCCGCCGAGCATCTCGCCCTGGCCCGGGCGATGGCATTCCTCGGGATCGACCCGGACACGCTCGACGTTCCTGACGATCTGGGCGATCAGGTCCCGGTCGCGATGTCGGCCCCGCTCGCTCCAACCTCGGTGCCGGATCGCCGGGTCGCGGAGGAGCCGCCCAGCGACCCCTTCAATCTTGGTACAGCCCCATCTCCCGCCGCCGTGGCCGCGGCGACCGGGATGCGTCTCGGTGCCCGGCCAAATCCCGATGGACCTACCGTCGAGCGTTCCGCTCCCGCCCGCCCCGCCGCCCGATCGGCTGACCCCTCCCCGGTGCCAGCACCGGCACCGGCACCTGAGCGGGCTACGTCGGATCAACTGGAACGGCCAGCTCCGCCTACCCGGCAGGAACCTGGCGGCGGGGCCAGCACCCGGCCCGCTGCGGACGGAGCAGGCGACACTGACGACGATGTCGCGGTCTCTCACCAGGCATTCTGGCGATGGGCAGGTGAACGGGGGCTGGAGAACCGCACGGATGTGGAAGATCTGCTCGGCCGGTCAATCGGCGGGCTGCGGCCGGCGGCGGTTCGCGATCTCATCATTGCGGCACAGGAGGGCGTCGCGCCCGACGACGACGAGGCGTAGCGACGCATCCGGCTGGCTACGTCAGCGTAGGACGGTCGGGTGGGGCCGAGGCTAGGTGCTGTGGGCCCGAAGGACGTCGTCGACGACGCGGAGCAGGTCGTCGATGTCGAATGGCTTGGGGATGAAGGTGATCCCCTGGTGGCGCGGCGTGACCGCGGCACTCATCAGAACGACCGGGATGGGGTGGGGGAGCGATCGCAGATTGGCGGCGAGGGACAACCCGTTGAGGCGCGGCATCATGATGTCAGCGACGACCAGGTCCGGCCGGGAACGACTGATTTCTTCCAGCGCTGCCTCACCATCCCCTGCTACCCGGACCCGATACCCCTCTTCCTCAAGGATCTCGGTCAGGAGCGAGACGATGAACTGCTCGTCATCGACGACGAGGATGGTCTGCGTCTGTGGCGATGTCATCGACACCCGGCTACCCAATTCCCGAAATTGCACCACGTCTGTCACGTGACCGCATCTTCTGTCTCTTGCCGGGTTTCGCCGGTCAAGTGACTGCCGCGAATCCCGTGCCGCGAGATTCCTCAGCCACCAACATGTCCCATGATACGGTTCGCGGAACACCCCGTCCGCTTCCCGCCGCGCAACCCCACGCCGTTCGGATGACCACGCGGCCCGTCCCTACCATGCCAGGAGTACCTGATGACGCTGACGATCGTCCCCTTTCCGGCCGGGCCTATCGAGACCAATGCGTACTTGGTCAGCGATGACGGCACCAGAGACGCCCTGATCATTGACGCGCCGCCGGATGTCACCGAGGTGGTCACCGCCGCTGCCCAGCGGGCCGGGTTGAACCTGACCCGGATCGTGATCACCCACGGCCACTGGGACCACATCGGCGACGCGGCCCGGCTCCATGAAGTCACTGGCGCGCCACTGGTCGGGCTGTCCGGGGTCGATGCGACGCTCCGGAGTCCGTCGACGACGGCAAGCGTCGAGATCCCGCCGTCCCGGCTGGACGCCACCGTCGCGGACGGCGACCTGCTCCAGCTGGGTGAGACGACCTTCATCGTCATGCACCTGCCGGGACATGAGCCCAACCACATCGTGCTGTACTCGGAAGAAGATCGCGTTCTGCTCGGTGGCGACGTCCTGTTTCCGGGCGGGCACGGCCGGACCGATATCGGCGGAGCTGACCAGGCGACGATGGACCAGAGCCTTGCCCGCCTGGCGGAGCTTCCGGACGACGTGACGGTCTACCCGGGTCACGGCGACACGACGACGATCGGCCGCGAGCGCTACTGGATGCCACGGGCGTGAGCCGCTCCCATGACCCGGCGATGATGCGCGGGGGCCGGGCGTGGAGCTGACGATCGAGATCCTGTCGTGGATCGGCACGTTCGTCTTCGGCCTGTCCGGTGGGCTGACCGCGGCCCGGCGCCAGATGGACCTGTTCGGGTTCGTCGTGATCGCGATGGTGACCGGCACCGGCGGCGGGACGTTGCGTGACCTGTTGCTCGGCGTCGGGCCGGTCTCGTGGGTGCAGGAGCCGCGCTTTCTCGTTGTCAGCGCGGTGGCTGGCGTGATCGCCTTCTTCGCCAACCCGTTGCTGCAGAAGCTGGATGTGCCGCGACGCGGGGCGCTGGTCTGGGCCGACGCGGTCGGGCTGTCGGTGTTCGCCGTATCGGGGACGACCATCGCGATGGCCTACGACCTGCCGGCGATCTCTGTCGTGATTCTCGGGATGCTGACGGCGGTCGGAGGCGGCGTGATCCGCGACCTGCTCAGCGACACGATCCCGCTGATCCTGCACCGGGAGCTGTACGCCACCGCTGCCGTCGCCGGCAGCGTGGCGGTGCTCGTCCTGGACCGGCTTGGGGCCGAGCCGGTCACCGCGACCATCGTCGCGACCGGCGTCGCCTTCATCGTCCGCGCCTACGGCATCCTTACCGGCTGGTCGCTCCCGCAGTACCGCTCCTCCGATCTTGACGCGGGGATCCGTCCCTGACCCTCACGGCAGGATCGATTCGCTCTCCAGGTATTCATCGACCAGCCATCTCCCATCGACCTCGGCCAGGACATAGGTCGCGGTCGTCGCCCGTCCGTTGGTCGCCGGCGCGACGACCGCGACGCGCCCATCAGGCAGCCCGACGGCACTGATGGGCTCGCCCGGCGCACTGACATAGAGCACCACGGCGTCGTATCCGATGGTCCGGAGGCGTTCACGAACCCAGTCCCTCCGGAAGAAGTCGTCCGTGAAGAGGGCGGCGTACTCGTTCCCGTACAGGAAGAAGTTCTGGATGTCGTAGAGGCTCGCCCGGTCGGGGTTGAGCCGGGCACAGGCGTTCATGTCGGCGAACGTCTCGCCGATGGCAGCCAGCGTCGCGTCGTCGACCGCCTCGCCGTCCGGGATGTCTTCCGGCGGGAGAACCGGCGTCCGGAGCAGCCCGTACTCGTCCCATTCGGGTTCGGCCAGCGTCACGGCTGGCGGACCATCGAGGGACGGTGGGATCGCACCGTAGCGACCGCGCTCCAGCTCCGGTCGCGGGGGCACGTCGCACGCCGGCAGACCAGTGACATCGATGAGTGGTGGGTCGTCACCCGGCGCCTCGGAGCTGGGCGTGGCGTCGACCGTCGACGAGGTGTCGACTGAGGGCGTCGCGGCGGTGGGCTCTGCCGATACGGGGCCGATCGCGACCAGGCGCCCCGTGCCGACCGGCACGAGGACCACGCCGCCGGACACCGCGACGGGCGCGGCCACGCCTTCTGCGGTCAGCACGCGCCAGAGGAGCGTGCCGTCGACCGCCTCGATCGCGTAGAGCTGATCGCTCGGCCCACCGGCGTAGACGACGCCGTCCGCGACGGTTACGGGCTGGGTGATCGCCAGGTCGTTCGCGTTGATGAACTGCCACCGTTCCTCACCGGTCCCGGCATTGAACGCCCGGACACCGTTGCCGCCCTGAACGTAGACGGTGTCCCCGGCGATGGTCGGAGGGTCATAGAAGTAGGCCTCGGTCCGGGCGGTCCAGCGCGGCTCGCCGGTCTCCGCGTCGAGCGCGACGACCTCCTGCCGGATCTCGGCCGCGGATGGTTCCGACCGGCCATAGACCACGACCCCGGCACCAATCGAAGGGCCGGTCGGAGCATAGGAGACGGCTCCACCGGGGAACGGGGTGCCGCGTTCGGCGATCGTCTCGTCCGACTCCCAGATTGGCTCGCCGTCTTCCGTCCGGAAGGCGAGCAACGCCAGCGTCGTCCGGGTGCTGTCGAGCGACGACGCCACGACCACACCGTTCTCCGCCGTGAGGGTGGCCGGGAACTGGCCGGGCAGCTCCCGCTCCCACAGCCGCTCGCCGGTCGACAGGTCGAGGGCGAGGAGGGTGTCACCGCCGAACGTGACGACCACGGTGTCCCCATCGACCACCGGCACGCTTGGCGCGGCGTCGACGGCGGTCGCCCACCGGACCATGCCGGTCACAGCATCCACCCCGACCACGGCCGCGGCCCAGAACTCCGGCGCCTCCGGGTCGGGCGTGGGGGCGTCCACCTTCCCCGGTGCCCCCATCACGAAGAGGTCACCGGCCGGCACCGCTACTGGTGGCTGAGGGAAAAGGCCGGGCCGTGTCTCCCAGCGGGGTTCACCGGTGACCAAGTCATAGCCCCGGAGCCGGTCCGAGCCGAATGCGACGACCCCACTTGCGACGCCCGGCGTGCCGCCGAAGGTCGTTGGGTCGACCTATCGTTCGTCCTCGTTGGGAACCTGCCAGAGCAGGCCGGGCACAGAGTTACTAGGTTGGGAACCTGCCAGAGCAGGCCGGGCACAGAGTTACTAGGGGTGGGCGTCGCCTGCCGGGCGGTGGTCGCGATGGGCGCGCTGAGCAGTGATACGGTCAGCAGGGCGATGAGGATGGTGGGCAGCGTTGCCCTGACCGGACGCGACGACCGTCGGGGAGACGGAGTCATGAGTGGTCCTCTCCGGTGAGCGCCGGGGCGGGCCGTTTGTCCGGCCCGCGATGTTCAGCGCATCTGGTACCTAACCATCGTAGGGAGGACGTGTCACGAAACGTCGACCACGGCAGAGCTGGGCAACCGGTCAGGCATCTCCTCGGACCATCGTTAGAGCGAGTGGTCGCATGGGTGTGAAGTCAGGGAGAGGCCAGGGGCCACGGTCGCTGGGGGCGCTAGGACATCATTCGCCGTCATCACAGCCAGTGCGTTGATGCGTCAGGCTGGAGTGATGTCCCTCTAGGCAGGGTGACGAACTCGGACGGGCACGGTGCCTGAGCACCGACGTCCGGGCTAGGCAGGGCGGTCCAGCGACGTGAGGCGCTGGACCGCTGACTGCCGTAGTCGATAGCCGCTCAGCGGACCGGCAACTCGTATTCAGCCGCCGCATGGGCGATCTCTTCCATCTCCGCCTCGTCGTCGATCACCGGGATGTCCCGGAGCCGCCGGACGGATGACACCAGGATCGGGACGGTCGCCAGTGCGATCCCGACCGACGCGACGATCATCGTCTCGCGGACCGAGAGGACGAACGGCAGCAGGCCAGCACCCAGCGTCCCGAGCAACTGCCCGCCGAACTGCGTCATCCGCAGGATCGACTGGACCCGACCCTGCCACTGATCTGGCGCGCCGGCCTGGACGAGGCTCGTCTCGGCGATCTCGTAGACCGTCCAGGCGGAGTCGCCGAAGAACTGCTGTGTAAGGATCAGCGCGAAGGCGAGCAGCGACGCCTCGGTCGAGAGCGGCACCAGCAGGTTGGCCACCGCGATCACCACCAGCGCCGCGACCATCGCGTAGCCAACGCCCAGCCGCCGGGTGATCCGCCCGGCGAAGACGGCCCCACCTAGCGCCGCCGCTCCGCCCAGCGCGAACGACACGCCGCTGATCGCCTCCGAGAAGCCGATCTCGCGCAGGATGTAGAGCACGTAGAGCGTGCCCAGCATCGACGTGAACAGGTTGAAGACGAAGGCTGACGCCAGCACCGCTCGCAGGAGTCCCGTCGTCGCCACGTAGCGGAACCCGGAGGCGATCTCGGTGGTCACGGGCAGCCGCGCGTCGTGGTCGTGCGGGCGCGGCTCCGGCTTCCTAATCCGCGACACGATCCAGGCCGACCAGAGAAAGGTCAGCGAGGTGATCACGAAGACGAACGGGGCCGTCAGCAGGCGGACCAGCCCCCCCGCCGACGCGAACGCCGCCGCCTCGACGACCGACCCGGCGCCGGTCAGACGGCTGTTGGCCTCGGTCAGCTGCGTCCGGGAGACCAGCCAGGGCAGGTGCGCCCGGTTGGCGACGTCGAACGACAGCGACAGCACGCTCATCAGCGCGGCGAGGACGTAGAGCAGGTTCATGCCGAGCGTGTCCGTCAGCGCAGCGACCGGGACTGCGCCGACAACGATCGCCCGGCTGATGTCGGTCAGGATCATCACCGGCCGACGCCGGGTCCGGTCGACCAGGACGCCGACGAATGGTCCGGCGACGAACGCCGGGACCAGCCCGCACATCCCCAGCAGCGATAGCTGGAACGGGCTGGCGTCAAGGGTGTTGATCGCAAGGAACGACAGGACCAGGCCGGCCGTCAGCGAGCCGAAGGTCGAGATGGTCTGAGCGGACCAGAGCCGCAGGAAATCAGGGTCTTGCCAGAGGCCCCTTCGCAATCGGGACCGGATGGTCGACAGGGCAGACATGCAGGTTCTCCCGGAAGAGGATCGACAGGGTGAGCAGGGTGTTGCGGCCAGATCGCCGTGTGACGAGGCGCAGACTCATCCGTGTTCTCCTCTCCCGGGCGGCAGATTCGCCGGGCCGGGTCGTCGCTGATCGCCCCCACCGGGCGTGGCGTCCGGTATCGTAGCCAACCGACGCCGGAACAGAGGAAGAGGTTCCCGCGGCCCGGCGGAGTCCATCGCCGGACGCCGGGCCGGTTCGCGGGTTCACTAAATATCAGCGACGAAATTGCGCGTTCTTCAGTCCGTGTGATACGGTGCGCAGACTTCGCATTCGACTCGCCCGGAGGGTGATCATGGCGCAACGTCGCGTCACCATCGACGACATTGCCCGAGAGGCACAGGCGTCGCCGACGACGGTATCGCTCGTGTTGCGGGACAAGCCCGGGATCAGCTCCGAGACCCGCCAGCGGGTGCTGGCCGTCGCCCGCTCGCTGGGCTACCAGCATCGCCGGCAGGTCCGCCCCAGCTCGACCACCGAGCCGATCAATGTCGGCCTGGTCGTCCGCGCCAACGAGCGGGACGGGGAGGCCGGGTTGCCACCGATCAACCCGTTCTACTCTTGGGTGGTCGCTGGGATCGAGTCCGCCGCGCGGGCGGGATCGATCAACCTGCTCTACGCCAGCCTGACCGTCGACGCCGCCAACCGCCACCTGCACCTGCCGATGCACCTGCTCCAGCAGGAGCTGGACGGCGTCCTGCTGGTCGGGGCGTTCCGGCCCGACACCGTCGAGGCCATCACCGTCTCGCGCTCCTGCCCGATCGTCATGGTCGATGGCCGGAGTGGCGTTCCCGGCATGGACGCGATCACGACGGACAACGTCGGCGGCGCCATGGTGGCCGTTCGCCACGTCTTCGCCCGTGGCCACCGGCAGATCGCGTTCCTCGGGCCGGCCGAGGGCACCAACCCGAACTTCGACGAGCGCCGCGAGGGGTACCGGGCCGTGCTGAGCGAGTACGGGCTCGAGCCTGTCGAGCTGGCGGTCGAGGGCGATCGGGTGGAGGATGCCATCGATGAGCTGACCGACGGCCGCACCGGTGTGACGGCGCTGTTTGCCGCCAACGACCGCTTCGCCCTGTCCGCCATTGCGGCAATCGAGCGACGCGGCCTCCGCGTACCGACCGACTTCTCCGTGATGGGCTTCGACAACATCGAGGTCCGTAACGGGGCCGAGCAGATCCTGACGACGATGGCGGTCGACAAGACGTCGCTCGGCCGGCTGGCCGTCGAGACGTTGCGCTACCGGATCGCCTGGCCGGATGCGTCGGAGATCACCTTGTCATTACGGCCACGGCTGGTGAAACGCACCTCCGTTGGATCCGGGCCGGAGTCGGACCGGGTGCTCACCGGGGTGATACAGGAGGCGTCGTCAGTCGCCGCCGGCCAGTAGGACCAGATCGACCGCCTGACCACGGGGTCCGGTCGGTACACTGCGTCCCCGGAATGATCCGGGGTTCAGGACTATTCGTCCGGCGGGGATGCCGGGGATGTCCGGGGAAAGAGAGGGCGCGATGGCAACGCTGCGGTTGGGCAAAGGGGCGGAACGCCGGAGCGCCGGGGGCAGGCCGTCCCTGGCGACGCGGATCTGGCGAGACCGCTGGATGTATGCCTTCATCCTCCCAGGATTCATCTATTTCATCGTCTTCGTTTATGTCCCGTTCCTGTTCAACATCATCGCCTGGAAGGACTACTCGATCTTCCAGGGCGTTCGGGCCAGCCCGTGGGTGGGCTGGGAGAACTTCGAGCGCCTGCTGACCGACCAGGACTTCCACCGGGCGCTGACCAATACGATTCAGATCGAGGCACTCCAGCTGATCTTCGCCTTCCCGGCCCCGCTGGCTTTGGCGCTGCTGCTTCACTCGATCATCAGCGACCGGGTGAAGCGCGGTGTCCAGAGCATCGTCTATCTGCCCCACTTCCTCTCGTGGGTGATCGTGATCGCCCTCTGGCAGCAGACGTTCGGTGGCGCCGGCTTCATCAATCAGCTGCTCGCCAACCAGGGCTTCGACCGCATCAACATCATGGGCAACCCGGACTTCTTCAAGCCGCTGGTCGTCCTGCAATCGATCTGGAAGGAGATCGGCTGGGGAACCATCATCTTCCTCGCCGCGCTGACCCGGATCGATACCCAGCTCTATGAGGCTGCCGTGATCGATGGCGCCAATGGGCGCCGCCGGCTGCTTGACGTCACCCTGCCCGGCATCATGGGCATCATCATCCTGCTCCTGATCCTCCGCATGGGGTCGATGTTCTCCACTGGCTTCGAGCAGTACTTCCTCCAGCGCAATGCCGTCGGCCCGGAGGCCGCCGAAGTCATCGATACGTATGTCTACTACTCGGCCTTCCAGGGAGGCGACTGGTCGTTCAGCGCCACCGTTGGGTTGGTTCGTGGCGCCGTCGCCGCAATCATGATCCTCGGCGCCAACTGGCTGGCGCGGAAGATCACCGGAGAGGGGCTGTTCTAGATGGCTACCGCCCAGGAGAACACCAGGCCCGGCACTGCTGTCGGCCCGCTCGTCGTTCCCACCCCGACCGGCAAGCGCCGACGGCGATCCTCTGCCCGGCCGATCTGGATGGAGGAGCCCGGGCCCCTGATGAAGGCGGCCAAGTTCCTTGCGCTCGCTTTCATCACGATCATCATGCTGTTCCCGCTGGTCTACGTCGTCGCGGTCAGCTTCTCGTCCGCGAAGGACGTGCTCGGCGGGGGCCTGATCCTGTTCCCGCGTAACCCGACGCTGGAGTCCTACGAGGCGGTCCTTCGCGGTGGCGTCGTCTCCCGGGCCCTCATTGTCAGCGTGCTGGTGACGCTGATCGGGACCGCGGCGCAGATGGTCTTCACGACGACGCTGGCCTATGGCCTGTCCCGGCCGACGGTCTGGGGCAGCAAGGTCGTCCTGTTCGTCGTACTCGGCGCCCTGATCTTCTACCCCGGCCTCCTCCCGATGTACCTCCTCGTCAAGGAGCTCGGGATGCTCAACACCTACCAGTCCCTGATCATCCCCGGGCTGATCAGCGCCTGGAACCTGATCATCGTCCGCAACTTCTTCATGAACATCCCGCAGGAACTGACGGACGCCGCCAGGATCGATGGCGCCTCCGATCCGCAGGTGTTCTTCCGGATCATGCTGCCGCTGTCCAAGGCCGTGCTCGCCGTGATCGCGCTGTTCTACGGGGTCGGCCTCTGGAACGCCTGGTTCAACGCCTTCCTCTATCTGTCCGACAACACGATGTGGCCGATCCAGAATGTGCTCCGGACCTACGTCACCCAGGGGATCAGCGTCGCGGCCGCCGAATCCTTCGCGCCAGGACAGGCCCCGCCACCGGCCCAGTCCATCCAGATGGCTGTCGTCGTCCTCGGGACGCTGCCGATCCTGCTCGTCTACCCGTTCCTGCAGCGCTACTTCACCAAGGGTGTCCTCACCGGCTCGATCAAGGGCTGACGCGGTCAGCCGGTCCGCGCTGGCGTGGCAGCCAGCGCGGACCGGCCCCGGCGCCGCGTCCCACGCGCTCCACGCCTTGGCCTGACCAGCCACGTCCCCGGCCTGCTGATTTGATCGATGGAGGTACCCGGTGAGTCCATGACCCACGGGTAGGGCGGTCCACGTTCCGGAACCGTCCACCATGGCCGGTTCAGGCATCAGGACCGGCCCGAATCGCAGTCTCCCCGGCGCATGGGCCCCGGGGTCCGCAGTACAGAAACAGGGAGTCCGATGACCGACAATGACCAGTCGTTCCGCTCCATTCTTCGCCCGACGTCGGGCCCGTCGAAGCGGGTCTCGCGGCGCAATCTCGTCCGTGGGGCCGCCGGTGGCGCCGCCGCGTTTGGAGCCGCCGCCGCGCTGCCGCGCATCACCTTTGCCCAGGACAGCACGCCGGCCGCGACGCCTGGCGCGACTCCGGACGCCACGCCCGGTTCGACGCCGGTCGCCGGCGGCACGCAGCCCGTTCCGGGGCAGATCCACTATCCGTCCGGCCGCGAGGGCGTGCCCGATGCCTACACCGGTCTGCCCGAGCAGTTCGTCTCGTCGCAGGGGGCCCCCGGCACCGGCGGAACGGTTCGTGCCCTGACCATCGCCTACGATCCTCCGCCCCCGGGCCGCGACAGCAACCCGTACTGGCAGGAGCTGGAGCGCCGTCTCGGCGTGACGTGGGAGATCGACATCGTCCCGCAGCCGCAGTACGGCGAAGTTACCTCGGCCCGGCTGGCTGGCGGCGACCTGCCCGACATCTTCTATATCAACCCCGGCCAGAGCGCGCCGCAGCAGTACCAGGCGTTGCAGCAGGGGGCTTTCCAGGACCTGACGCCGTATGTCACCGGTGAAGCTCTCCAGCAGTTCCCGAACCTGCGGAACATCCCGGAGTACGTCTGGAACAACGTCAAGTTCCAGGGCAAGATCCTCGGGATCCCGTCCCCGCATAGTTCCCGCTACGGCAACGTTCCCCATTACCGGTCGGACTGGGCGGAGACGGTCGGCCTCTCCGGCGCCCAGGGCCCGGAGCAGATGATGCAGCTGCTCCAGGCGTTCACCAGTGGTGATCCGAACGGCAACGGTAACCCGGACACCTGGGGCCAGGGCCGCTTCGAGGGTGGCTGGCTGCCTTGGGACAACACGCTCGCCAGCACCATGTTCCGGGTGCCGCACGACTGGCGCGTCAACCCCGACGGGACGATGACGTACCAGATCGAGACGGATGAGTACCGGCAGGCGATCGACTACATGCGGCAGCTGTACGCCGCCGGGACCTACCACCCCGACGCCGCCAATATGACCTTCTCGACGGCGCAGGAAGCGTTCATCGCCGGCACGACCGGGCTCCATTCCGAGGGCTTCGGCTCGTTCTACGGGACCGGTAGCGTGACGGACCGGGCGCAGCTGGTCAACCCGGCAGCGGCGGTGACCGCGATGTATCCCGTGGGTCCGGATGGACAGCCGGGCGTCGTCCGGAACACGCCGGGCTTCTTCGGCTTCAACGGTATCCCGGCCAGCGTGACTGACGAGGATCGGGTCATGGAGCTGCTCCGGATCCTGGACTACCTGAACTCCCCGTTCGGCTCGGAGGAGTGGCTGTTCCTCAACTACGGTATCGAGGGGACGCACTTCAACCGCGACCCGGAGACCGGCGCGCCGATCGTCACGGATCAGCTGCGCCAGGACCGCTCGGCGCTGGTCTATCTGATGCCGCCGAGCCCGACCTTCTACTATCCCGACCAGCCGGAGCTGGCCCTGACCGTCATGGATCAGGCGATCCGGAACTTCGACATCGGGATCGACAACCCGGCACTGACGCTGTTCTCGGAGACCAACGTCGAGAATGGTCCGGCGCTCAACCAGTTCGGTGCCGACAGCATCAACGCCATCGTTACCGGCCGGGCCTCCTTCGAGGAGCTCGACGCCGCGATCGCCGGTTGGCGTGAGCGTGGTGGCGACCAGATCCGGGCCGAGTACGAGGAGGCCCTGGCCCAGCAGGGCTAGTCCTCCACGAACACCCGGGTCGGACGCAGATGACCCAGGGGCACCGGGATACCGGTGCCCCTGGGTCTTACCGTTTTTCCGGTATCGGGCAGGACCATTGGTCCGGCGCTCAGTCGGTCGGGGAGTGATCGCATCGCCGCAATCGCTGCCCGTCGGAACGACTTCTCGATGTCCGATTCGGTTATCCAACCCTGGCGGGACTGGGCAGTCCATCGGGCGCGCTCCGAAGGTCAAGAGTGTTTGGCCCGGTCGCTCCGGGGCCGAGGAGTGATCTACGACAGGGCGGGACGGTCGATTCTGATTCGATCCCTGCGAGAACCTGCCCCGTTCCTGCTGGCCAGGCAATCAACCAGCGAAGAATTGCCTGTTTTTCCACTATCAGGACACCAGTCAGATCAGTAAAGGTGTGCGAAGATAACGGGGCCGATGCTGGCAATCAATCGTCTCTGGCCGTACGGAGAGGACAAGAGCATCATGACGTCACGGAAGTCGTCGTTGATCACCCCCGCGACCCATCGTCTGACGGACCGCCGGACACTGCTCCGATGGGGAGGTGCCGCGGCTGCAGGCGTCGCCGCCATCGGCAGTCTGCCCAGGATCAGCTTCGCGCAGGACGCGACTCCGGCCGCGGGCGGTACCCCGGCCGCTGATGGCTACTACCCGTCCAACAACCCGGCCGTGCCTGATGCATACACCAAGGCGCCGGAGCCGTTCGTCTCCTACGACGGGGTCCCGGGCAGCGGCGGGACTGTGCGCGCGCTGACCATCGGCTACAACCCACCGCCCCCGGGCCGCGACAGCAACCCGTACTGGCAGGAGATGGAGCGCCGCCTCGGCGTCACGTGGGAGATCGACATCGTCCCGCAGCCACAGTGGGGTGAGATCACCTCGGCCAGGCTCGCCGGCGGCGACCTTCCGGACCTGTTCTACCTGAACCCGCAGCAGGGTGCCCCGCAGCAGTGGCAGGCTCTCCAGCAGGGTGCCTTCCTCGACCTCACCGATTACGTGACTGGTGATGCGCTTCAGCAGTTCCCGAACCTGGCGACGTTCCCGCAGTACGCGTGGGACAACGTCCGGTTCCAGGGGAAGATCTACGGCGTCCCGAAAGTGACCGGCGCCCAGTTCAGCTCGCTGCCGTTCTACCGGGCCGACTGGGTCGAAAATCTCGGCATCGCCCCGCCGACCACCCCGGACACCGTGCGTGAGATGCTCGTCGCGTTCACCCAGGGTGACCCGGACGGCAATGGCTCGGCCGACACCTACGGCATGAGCCGGCACTGGTTCGGCTGGCACGTCATGGACAACAAGCTGGCCGCCTATATGTACCGCGCGCCGCGCGAGTGGCGGATCAACGACGATGGCTCGATGGTGTTCACCAACGAGACCGAGGAGTTCCGGCAGGAAGTCCAGTGGCAGGCGGAGACGTATGCCGCGGGCGGCTACCATCCGGACGCCGCGACGATGACCCACCCCCAGGCTCAGGCAGCCTTCATCGCCGGCCAGACGGGCCTGCACCTCGATGCACTGACGACGATGATGACGCCGGGCAACATCATCACCAAGATGCAGATGAACAATCCGGAGGCCCGCCTCGCGCCGTACGTCCCGGTCGGTGAAGACGGCCAGCCCGGTGCGACATGGAACGACCCCGGCTTCTTCGGCTTCACCGCCATCCCGTCGTCGGTGAGCGACGATGAGCGCCTTCTGGAGCTCCTGCGCATCCTGGATTACCTCGCCGCGCCGTTCGGCTCGGAGGAGTCCAACTTCTTCAACTACGGTATCGAGGGGATCCATCACACGGTCAATGAGAGCGGCGCCCGGATCATCAATGACCAGGGCCGCCTCGAGCGTGGTGACCTGGACTATGTGATGGACGGGATCCCGGTCTACTACTTCCCGGAGCAGCCCGAGCTGGGCCCGGAACTCCAGCAGATCGCGCTCAGTTCCGCCGCGCTTGGCCGGGACAACCCGACCATCCGCCTGTTCTCGCCGACCCACGTCGAGAGCGGCCCGGCGTTGGAGCAGTACGGCGTCGACCGGATCGCCGCGATGGTCACCGGGCGCGAGTCGCTGGATAACTTCGACGAGGCCGTGGCCGACTGGCGAAGCCGTGGCGGCGACCAGATCCGCAGCGAGTTCGAGGCCGCGCTGCAGGAGCAGGGCGGCGCGTAGGACGCCAGCTCACCAGACGAGGATCACTGACATCGCCGTCCGTCCTGAGCCCAAGGGCCCGGGCCGGGCGGCGATCCGCGTTGAGTCCGCCGGACCAGCGCGAGCGGATGGCGCGGAACCAGCCAGTTGACCATGGCGAAAGCCAACCTTGGACACGCATCCCGGGACGCCGCGACGGATTCCCACCAACTCCGATCGTCCCGCGATCCATCGGCGGTGAGGACCGGGTTCTGAGCTCCCTCGCTATCCGGATCGGAGGAATGGACGTTCCTCTCCTATGGTCGAGGGCGAGCACTTCGAGCGTGATGCCAACGGGGACGTGATCGTCAACGTCCTCGGTCGACAGGAGCGGTCGGACTGATTTCCCTGATGCCTCCGCCGTCCCCGCCCTTCTCCGTGGAACCGGGCGAATCAGATATTCCCCATGGCCTGGGGAACCGGCTCAGTTGATTGACGATGGCAACCATCTGGCAATGCGTTCAGGGCCGACCGGGCGGTTTCGCCCGGTGTCAATCGGGCCGTGGACGTGTTCCGCACGTCATGCAACCCGGAGAAGGATGGCTCCACCATGTCGACAGGTCATTCCCCTCGACTGACCCGCCGAGCCGCGCTGGCCGGTGCCGCCGCCGCGACGACCGCGCTCGTCGCCGCGCCCCGGATCACATTCGCCCAGGACACCGCGACCCCTGCCGCGATGCCGGTCACGGACAACGGTTTCGTCCGGTCGACCGTCGATGGCGTGCCGGACGTCTGTCTCCAGCTGCCGCAGCCCTACGCCGCGACCTCGGGCGTGCCGGGCAACGGCGGAACCGTCCGCGCCTTCACGATCTCGTACGCGACGCCCGGCCCGGGCCGCGACGACAACCCCTACTGGCAGGAGCTGGAGCGCCGCCTTGGCGTGACGTGGGAGATCGACATGACCCCGCAGCCAGCCTATGGCGAGAAGAGTTCCGCCTACTTCGCCGGCGGCGACCTACCGGATCTGTTCTACCTGAACCCCAACCAGGGCGCACCCCAGCAGTGGCAGGGACTGAACCAGGGGGCATTCCTCGACCTGACTGACTATCTGACCGGTGAGGGGCTGGCCCAGTTCCCCAACCTGGCCGCCTTCCCGGAGTTCGCCTGGCGCAACTCCCGGTTCCAGGGTCGCCAATACGGCATCCCGCTGCCCGGAGGGATCGCGTCCGACCTGCCGTTCTACCGCAGTGACTGGGCAACCACGATCGGCGTCACCCCGAGCCGGACGTTGACCGTCGACCAGATCGGCCAGTTGCTCACCGGCTTCAGCACGGGCGACCCGAATGGCAACGGCAATCCCGACACCTGGGGGGCCGGTCGGTTCAACAGCGGCTGGACGACCTGGGACAACGGCTACGCGGTGTTCGGCCACGGCGTGCCCTTCGACTGGCGCCTGGAGGCCGACGGCACCATGACGGCGATGGCGGAGACCGGCGAGTACCGGCAGGCGCTCGAATTCCTGACCAACGCCTACGCTGCCGGGGCCTATCACCCCGACGCGGCGACGATGACGTATGCGGCCGCACTCGACACCTTCGTCGCTGGTGGGACCGGGTTCCATTCCGAGTCATTCGGGTCGTTCTTTGGTGCGACCGGTGTCGGCACACGAATCCAGCAGGTCAACCCGGCGGGAACGCTCGAGTACGTGGTCCCGCACCGGGCCAACGGGACGCCGGGCGTGACGTGGAATACGCCTGGGTTCTTCGGCATGGTCGCGATCCCGTCCTCGGTCGACGGGGATGAGGAGCGGGTCCTGGAGCTGCTCCGGATCATGGACTGGCTGGCGGCTCCGTTCGGGTCGGAGGAATGGCTGTTCAAGACCTACGGGATCGAGGGGCTCCATTTCACCCGTGATGAGCGGGGCAACCCGATCACCACCGAACAGGGCACCCTGGAGCGGGCCGCGCTCACCTACTTCGGCGGCACCCCGTCCGTCATCTTCACGCCTGAGGAGCCTGAGATCGGACTGACGGTCCAGCAGGGGCTCCACGAGTCGGTCGCCGTCGGGATTGACAACCCGGCCCTCACGCTCTATTCCGAGACGGAAGTCTCCACCGGTCCGTCGCTGGACCAGTTCGCGACTGACCGGGTGACGGCGATCGTGACCGGCCGGGAGCCGCTGTCATCCTTCGACTCGGTCATCCAGGAATGGCTGGACCGTGGTGGCCAGCAGATCCGTGAGGAGTACGAGCAGGCGTTGCAGGAGCAGGGCGGCCTGTAGGCACAGACCCGGCTACGCATGACGGACGACGGCCCGGGAGCAGCGCTCCCGGGCCGTCGTCATCGGTCACGTACTGCCGCGGAACCGGCGTACGCTGGCTGGTGTGCGGGTCGCTAGACCCTGACGAGATACTGGGTCAAGACGAAGCCGTACTGGCCGTTGTACGTCACCGGCGTATAGCCGTTGGCGGAGACCTGCGGACCCGTGCAGGTCGCGCCGGCCGGAAGCACGCCGACCAGCCGGGACGAGGCACTGGACTGCTCGCGCATGTTGAGCGTCGCCGTTGCCCGGTAGGTGACCTGCTGGGTATTGGGGTTGTGGCGGGTGACGAGGGGGCCGTACACCCAGCCGATATCGCCGGGGGTGCTGACCTCGACGAAGTCGCCGGAGACGCGGCCGGACAGGGTCACCGCGGTGCCGGCGGGCAGCACCCGGATGACGTTGTTGCCGTAGGACGGGTCCATCCGGAAGTTGGCGGCCGAGTTGATCGTCGCCGGGCCGGTCGCGCCACCATTGGTCGGGGGCGGATTGCCACCGCCGCCCTGCCGGAGCGACGAGTCGATCATCCAGCCAAGCCGGCCACCGATGCTGACGGCCCGGAAGCCGTTGACGATCTGCGTGCCGATGTTGACGACCGTGTTCGCGGCAACGACCTGGATAACCGAGGAGCCGGTGCTGGCCCCGGTGCGGAAGTTGGTCGCGACCGAGACGGTTGCAGTGGCGGCGAAGCTCTGGGACGGGTCAGGGCCGTCGGAGCTGCCGCTGTTGCCCGCGTTCTTCAGGTAGGCGACTGCGACCCAGCCGGTCTGGTTGCCGTAGACGGTGCTGCGGAAGCCATTCTGTTCCCCGCTGTAGGTGACAAGGGCGGTCCCGGCCGGGATTACGGCAAGGACGCGGGACGAGGTGCTGGCCGATTCGCGGAGGTTCAGGGCAGCGGTCGTGACCCAGTTGCCGGTCGGGGTGCTCCGCTCCGGGCGGTCGGATTGGGCGCCGGCGGACCGGGCGAACCCACCAGCGGCGATCGCGGCGAACGCCCCGCCGGCGAGCATGCCCGCGAAGCGACGGCGGGATAGGTTTCCGGTTACACCCGGGGCGGTGACGGTGGAGACGGAAACGTCAGACGGCATCTGATTGGCACCCATGCTGGACATCCTTCTTAGATGAAGAACGATTCGGGATGTTCGCCACTCCCGGTCCCCAAGCGGCAGCGCAATGGCACACCCCGGGGACATCTATTCAGACGTCGGCCGGGCGGCAAGGGTTCCCTGACGGGGTGGAAGTACATCTGGCGAGGGCGCAGCGATGCGCCTGACTCGTGGGTGAATCTGACCTCGAACTAGTTGGCCTGGTCGGAAACGGACGGGGCATCCGCCGGGGTGGCGGTCCGGAGGTCTCCGGCGGGGAGCCAGACGGAGACGGTCGTGCCGATCTCGACCGTGCTCTCCACCGAGACCCGGCCACCGTGCTGTTCGACCAGCTGGCGGACACCGGAGAGGCCGATGCCACTGCCTTCGATGACGCCGACGTTGGCGCCGCGGTGGAAGCGATCGAACAGACGAGGGAGATCCTGGGGAGGGATCCCGATGCCCTCGTCGGCGATCATGATGGTGCCGCCGGCGCGCCCGTCTACGGTGGCGTCGTCCAGCGTCACGGCGATCGTCCCGCCGTTGGGAGAGTACTTGATCGCATTGCTGATCAGGTTGTCCAGGACGCGCCGCAACCGGACGGTGTCGCCCTGGACCGTGACCGGGACGCGCACCTCGACCTCGAAGTGATGGGCGGACGTAACCATGCCCGCGTTACGGACGACGTCGTCGATCAGCGCGGACAGATCGACCTCAGTGACGTCCAGCGTGATCGGCTGGCCGGCGCTGAGGTAGACCGTGTCGACCATGTCGTCGATCAGGCGGACCATCCGGGCGGTCCCGTCGTCGATCACGCCGAGACTGCGCATCATCCGCGATTCATCGAGCGTCCCGCGGGCGGCCCGCCGGGCAAGCAACTGGGCTTCGCCCCGGATCGCCGCGACCGGGTTGCGAAGGTCGTGGGCCATGGTATCGATGAATTCCTGGCGCTCCCGCTGAATCCGGATGCTGGTCGTGGCGTCTTCCAGGCTGACCAGCAGCATCGGCTCGTCCGCGTCAGACCACTCCAGCGGCGTGATGTTCACCCGGATGGTTCGCGCACCGAGGCCGGGCATGTCCCGGTGGAGCTCGATCCCGTCGCGGCGGACCTGGTCGTGAAGGGTCGCCCGCAACTCGCCAAGCAGGACCGGGTCATCCCAGCGGCCATCTCCAACGGTCGCTATCGACTGTCCGATGACCGGCGCGCCGTCTAACCGGAATGTGCGGGGAAAGGCGGCGTTGCAGGCAACGATCGTCAGCTGGTTATCCAGGACGATCAACGGTCGGCGCAGCGTGTTGACGATGGCGTCCGCGAAGCTCCGGGCACGGGCGAGCCGGGTATTGGCGAGTTGCAGCCCGAGCTCGGCGGACGCCGATGCGGCCAGGTCCTCGAGGGCGGAGATCTCCTCGGGGGTCCAGTCACGTGGTTCCCGGTCGATCGCACAGAACGTCCCGAGGATCTCGCCCTCCCGGGATCGGAGCGGAACTCCGGCATAGGCGATGATGCCGGCATCGATCACGTTGGCCGCGGTCGGGATGTGCGAGGCGAGGCGGGTATCGCGAATCGTCAGGATCTCACCGGATGCGGCGGGGTACTGGCAAAGCGACATCGAGAGTGGCGACTCGCGATCGCTGGCCCACGGTTCGGGGAGTCCGATCTGTCCGAGGAACCGCTGTCGATCGGGTTCGATCACGGTGACCATTGCGATGGGAACGCCGATCAACCGGCTGGCAAGGCGAGCCAGCCGGTCGAGGGCATCCTGCAGCGACGGAAGGTCAGACATCGAATCTCCGGACAGGGATGAGAGATGGCTTGTGAATGCCATATTGTACCGCGTCCGCCCCGGCGTCCATGACGGCGGGTGCCGAGTTGGGGCAGTGACACGGCGATGATTCGCTGGTCTGCTGGAGGGTTCTCACGTGGCGACCTCGTCCCTCCGCCATTTCGGGGACGAGGTCGCCTTGCTCCTGGTCTGCCCGCGGGGCTCCACGATCAGTGAGCCCCAGGTGAGGCGTGCCGTGATCACCACCCGGTGCTTGCCTGTCGCCGTTACCGTCCCCGGACGGCTGCCATGATGCGGGCAAAATCGTCGAGATCAGGCGCGCGGACGGTGTAGTAGGTGATCCCATAGCGATCGCGGCTGGCCAGCATCTTCTCGACGATCTCGTCCTGTGAGCCGATCAGCGCCACTGGTGACGCCTCGACCGTCTCCGGGGGCACGCCCCACTGCTCGGCCATCCGGTCGACCTCTGCCCGCGTCGCCGCTGCGCCGTCGGTGACGGCGAACCGCTCCAGCAGGACGTTGAACTCCAGCCCATCGAACCGTTCACCGGCGGCTTCCCGCACGGTGGCGACCTTCTGGTCGAAGCCGTCCGGCGAGCCGTCGTTCCGGTCGAAGCCACTGCCGTCCGGCCGGCTCTTCCAGATCAATCCGACGATGTCGGCTTCCCGGGCGGCGAACGAGAGGATGCGCGGTCCACCACCGCCGAGGATCAGCGGCGGGTGTGGCCGCTGGACCGGCTTCGGGTTCCCCGGGAGGTCCTCGACCTGGTAGTGCTTGCCGTCGAACGTGACCGATTCCTTGGTGAAATACCGCTTCAGGATCCTGACCGACTCGAACAGCTTGCCGACCCGGACACCTGGCGCCTCGAACGCGATGCCGGAGCGCTGGTAGTCCGAACCCAGCCAGCCGGCGCCGAGTCCGAGTTCCAGCCGGCCATCGGAGAGGATGTCGACGGTTGCCGCCTCCTGTCCAAGCAGCGCCGGGTGGCGAAAGTCATTGGCCAGCACATACGGGCAGAACCGGAGTGTTTCGGTGACGGCCGCCGCCGAGACGATGGCCGGCCCCCAGGCGAAGACGTCGGTGAAGTGATCGACCGTAGCGAGGACGTCGTACCCCGCCGCCTCAGCGCGCCGGGCCTTATCCTGCCAGTCGGGCCGGGACGTGCCCCGCGTGATCTGCACCCCGAACCGGAAATTGCGCCGTGGCATCGTCGTCTCCCCATGCGTGTCCTGCCGGCCTTCCAGTCGGCGCCTGCCGCATGGTTGCGCACGGGGCGGACCAGCCACCTGCTGGACCGGCCGGAGGCGTCTGGCCCGGCAGGTACCGAGGCTCTCAGGCTGCCCGCAACCGGGCGATCACCGGTCCGAGTGCTTCCATCATCCAGGGGAAGGCGGAGTAGTAGGAGATCCCCCAGCGCTCCTGGCGCTCCTGGAGGGTCGCGACGACCTCGTCAACGGATCCGATCAGGATCATGGGTGAGCCAAGCAGCACATCGCCCGGGAGTTCCCAGTCGTTACTCAGCTTTGCCAGCGCCTCGGACCGCTCGGTCGCATCGTCGGTGATGGTGACGTGCTGAAGCAGGATGTTGAGCGCGATCTCGCCTATCCGCTCACCCGCCGCATCGCGCAACCAGCCGAGCTTGCGGTCGGTCGCGTCCGCCGACGCGTCGGATGTGTCCAGCCCCGAACCATCCCGTCGCGCGATCGGGGTCAGGCTGACGATGTCGGCATGCTGGCCCGCCAGCGTCAGCATCTTCCGGCCGCCGCCGCCGATCAGGATCGGTGGGCAGGCGCGATCCAGCACGCCGTCCGGTCCACCAGCATCCTCGACGCGGTAATACTCGCCCTCGAAGGAGAATGAGGAGCCGCCGAACACGCCGCGGATGACGGTGAGGGCTTCGGCCAGCCGCGCGACGCGGACACCGGGTGGGTCGAAGGGGATGCCGGTCTTCGTGTAATCAGAGCCCAGCCAGCCGGAGCCGAGCCCGAGCTCGAATCGGCCGCCGGACAGCAGGTCCAGCGACGCCGCCTCTAGGGCGGTGAAGACCGGGTTGCGGAAGTCGTTGTCCAGCACGAACGTGCCGATCCGCATCGCCGGGGAGATATCGGCGACCGTCGCGAGGAATGGCCCCCACATGACATGACCGGTCGGATGGTCCGGGACGGTGATGGTGTCGTAGCCGAGGGCTTCAGCCTGCCGGACCTGTTCGGCTAGCTCGTCCCGCCCGCCCGCCTGGCTGACGCGGCCGAGGTGGACGCCGAACCGGTAGGGGTGGATCGTCATCGGTGGATGCTCCTCGTGGTACCGGGCGAACGTTGCCCGGCAGACGACTGGTCGCTCGGACGGCATTGTCGCGCGATGCCGGAGGATGCGGGTCAGCGCTGTCCGGTTCATGCGCCATGATGGCGAAGGCGACGCCTGGTCGCCGTTTGGAAAGGAAAGCAGCCCATGTCCGTCCCCGGTGGTCTTCGTCTGAACAGCGTCGTCCTGAATTCTCCTGATCCGGTCGCGCTGGCCAACTTCTACGCGCGGTTGCTGGGCTGGCCGTACCGGGCCGACCCGGACCCTGAGTGGGTAATGCTGGACAACCCGGCCGGAGGCATCCGGATGTCGTTCCAGAAGGAGTCGATCTACGTCCGCCCGGTTTGGCCCGCCGCGCCCGGAGAGCAGCAGATGATGCAGCACCTCGACATCTTCGTCGACGACATGGATGCGGCCTGCGCGCACGCGGCGGCATGCGGCGCGACGCTTGATCCCTTCCAGCCCCAGGACGATGTCCGTGTCCACCGGGACCCGGACGGCCACGTCTTCTGCCTGTTTACCGAGGAGTAGCCGAGGCTACGACGGGTCAGACTGGTGCGAGTGGGGTATGCGCGCCATCAGGGAGCTCGATGGCGATGGGGTCGCCAGGCCGGATCTCTCCGCCGGTGATGACGACGGCCATCACCCCTGCCTTGCGGACCAGGTCTCCGGCGGCGTCGCGATCAAGCGTCGCCGCCATCAGTCCCTTCCGGAGCCCGTCCAGCTGGGCACATGGGTTCCGCAAGCCGGTCAGTTCGACGACCGCGTCGTTGCCGAGCCGCAATCGCGTGCCGGTCGGTAACCCGAGCAGATCGATCCCGCGGGTCGTGACGTTCTCGCCCATCTCGCCGGGCGCGATCTCGAAGCCGCCGGCCCGCAGCTCGTCGTGCAGTTCGGCGTGGATCAGGTGAACCTGACGCAGGTTGGGCTGATCCGGGTTCCGGGCCACACGGGAGCGGTGCTTCACCGTCTCGCCGGCGTGCGCGTCCCCCTCGACCCCGAGCCCGTCCAGCAACCGGATCGTGTCCACGACCGGCTTGGACATCGTGTGCGCCGGGCTGACACTGACCGCCGTGACCGTCCCATCCATCGGCGATTCCTCCTCGTCCGCCGCCCATTCCGGCAGCAATTGGCCGGTAATAGGGCAGGGGCCACTTCTGACGCGGATGATCCCACGGATTGCGGGAAGAGGGGACATGACCACGAGATTGGGACCGGGTTCTGGGGGAATCATCCTGGCGAACCGGATCAGGCCAGGCTGAGGTCCACGGCGCGGACGACCTCGACGGCATCTCCGACGCGGATGGTGCCGGGTGCGTCGAAGGTCATGTTCTGACCGAACATCACGCCGCGACGGAACTTGCGGTAGCGGGCGAAGGTGCGCAGTGGCTCCTTGCCCGTCTCAGCCGTCTCCTGGTCCGTCGTCGTGATCGCGCAGCGGGCGCAGAGTTTGACGCCGTTGAGCGTCATGTCGCCGATGCGGACCTCACCCCAGCCGTCTTCGGCATTTGGCTCACTCGCGCCTGCGACGACGATGTTCGGGCGGAACCGGTTCATCGGTAGTGCTGCCTCGCCGGCCGCTTCCAGCTGCCGGTTCAGCTCAACCAGTGACTCCTCGCTGATCAGCAGTGCCGGGTAGCCATCGGAGAAGCCGGTCTGGTCGGTCGGTCGGGCGTAGTCTTGGTCGACCTGGCGGACATGGTCGTCTGCCATCCGGGCCAGCCGCACGGGCTGGCGGAGAAAATCGCTCAGCCAGTCCGCGATCTGGTCGCCCTGGTCGACGCCAGGAGCGTGGTCCTTCCAGATCGCAACCGGAATGTGGTTGCCCTCACGCTGGCGGGAGAAACGGATCGGTGGCATGTCCGGCGCCGTGACGTTTAGCCCGTCCTCGGTGAGCTCTGGCGCGATCAGGGCCATCCGTGGTACCTGGCGCTGGGTGAGGAACTGGCCCCCGTCGTCGACGATGACGAATTCGCGGTCGTGCTCGATGCCGCGGGCGTCGAAGGTCGCGGCGTCGAGCGCCTGGCCGCGACAGGACTTGATCGGATAACGGAACAGCCCCGTCACACGGACGCCGTTCGGGGCGGTCGATTCAATCGTCATCGGGGCATTCCTCGGTCGGTTGCCGGATCGGATCGTGCGGGTGGGCGCCAGGTGATTGCTTGCGGCAGTGTACGGGGTTGGTCGGGCGCATGTGCCAGCCGGTCATCGCGTGGGTTAGACTCCGTGTACGGACAGACACGGTGCTGATCCACGCGCGCCCTCCGGCGCCAGTTGCGTCTCCACGCAGACGGCAGGTCCCCCATGGCGGATATCGTTGACTCGTTCGATCCCACTCTCCGACGGCGTGTCCTGCGTGTGCTGGAGCGCGACGCACGGCGCTCGGCAGCACAGGTCGCAGCGGCAGTCGGGGCAGACGAGGCAACGGTCGCCGAGATCATCGCCGAGGCCGAGCGCCACGGGGTGATCCGGCGGTACAAGACCATCATCGGGTGGGACCGGATCGGGGAGAACGAGAAGGTCGTCGCCTTCATCGACGTCTCCGTCCAGCCCGAGCGTGACACCGGTTTCGACCATGTCGCCACGCGAATCGCCCGCTTTCCCGAGGTCCGCAGCGTCCACCTCGTGTCCGGGAACAACGACCTCCGGATCGTGATCGAGGGGTCCAGTCTGCAGGCCGTGGCCGCATTCGTCGCCCATAAGCTGTCCCCACTCGATGGGGTCACGGCGACGGAGACGCACTTCCTGCTCAAGGCTTACAAGGAAGACGGCGAGACGCTGACCGACGAGATGGCCGAAGACAACCGGCTGGCGGTCGCTCCGTAGCGCCGCGGGAGACACACGAGATGACCAGCGAGAACATGACTTCCCGGGTCGGCGAGCCGTCCCGTCCCTCCGGCGACGCCCGCGTCAGCAGTTCCGCCAACGGCACCGGTAGCACCGCCCGCAACGTTGTCACCAGCGCGACGAGCGGGTCCGGTGCGCTTCGCATCGCGCAGGGCGTCGATGCGGTCCCGCAGTCCGGGATCCGTCGCCTGTTCGACATCGTGACCGAGATGGACGATGTCATCTCGCTCGGGGTCGGCGAGCCGGACTTCTCGACACCATGGCGCGTCCGCGAGGCTGCCATCCACGGGCTGGAGAAGCGCCGCGTCACCTACACCGGCAACTCCGGCCTGCCCGAGCTGCGCGAGGCGATCGCCCGCTACATCGATGGGCGGACCGGTGTCCGCTACCAGTCCGATGGCGAGGTCCTCGTCACCGTTGGCGTCTCCGAGGCGCTGGACCTGGCGCTGCGGGCGATCCTCGATCCCGGCGACGAGGTGATCGTCGTCGAGCCGAGCTACGTCTCCTACAAGCCGTGCATCTGGTTTGCCGGTGGCGTCCCCGTGCCGCTGCCGACCCGGGCCGAGCACCGGTTCGTGCCGCAGGCTGACGAGTTCGAGGCGCTGATCACCCCGCGGACGCGGGCGATCATGATCAATTCGCCCAACAACCCGACCGGCGCCGCCTACAGCCGGGAGGACCTGCTCCCGATCGCGGCCGTCGCTGAGCGGCACGACCTGCTGGTGATCTCCGACGAGGTCTACGAGCGGCTCAGCTTCGACGCCGACCACGTCTCGTTCGTCTCACTGCCCGGCATGGCGCGGCGGACGCTGCTGCTCAATGGGTTCAGCAAGGCCTACGCGATGACCGGCTGGCGGCTGGGCTATGCCTGCGGGCCGGAACCGCTGATCGCGGCGATGACCAAGATCCACCAGTACACCGCCCTGTGCGCGAGCCGCACCGCCCAGGAGGCCGGGGTCGAGGCGCTCCGCCACGCGGACGATGACGTCGAGGCGATGGTCGAGGACTACGATGCCCGTCGCCGGCTGGTCGTCGCCGGGCTGAACCAGATCGGCCTGCCCTGTCACCTGCCGGAGGGGGCGTTCTATGTCTTCCCGGATATCCGCCCGACCGGGCTGACCTCGGCCGCATTCGCCGAGCGCCTGCTGATGGAAGGGCGGGTCGCCGTCGTCCCCGGAGAGGCGTTCGGGGACAGCGGCGAAGGCCATGTCCGGATCTCCTACGCCTACGCCGTCCCGCAGATCGAGGAGGCACTGGACCGGATCGGCCGGTTCGTTGCCTCGCTGCCCGGCTTCCCCGTGGCGCCCCTGGCCGAGCCCACGCCGGCCGCCGCACTCAAGGTTTGATCTCGCCAGGGGCCAGAACTGGTACCCGGTGAGACCTGTTGCCGGTACCCCGCCGTCCTTGTCCCCTGCTATCCAAGCGTAGTCACGGCGCGATTTGATCGGGAGGGACGTCGCTCGCCGGCGTCCCTCCCGATCAGATCATTCCCGGAACGGTCGCTAGCGCCACGGCTCGTCGCCCGGCACCTGCGGGCCACCGAACCGTCCCTGCTCGCGCATGTCGGCCTCGGCCAGCTCGACCATCGTGTCGAGGAACCCTTCGATCGTCGCGTCCGGGTGGAAGAACCGGAAACGGCCGACTTCGTAGTGGAGTTGCTGTCCAGGCTCGAAGACCTCGCCACGCAGCCCCAGGCGGGAAAGCCGGTCCAGCCGGGCATCGTCGGCGGGGAGTTCCCGGATCAGGCCGGCGAGCTCGTCCAGCCCCGCGGCCGTGCGGAGGTTGCGGACGTCGCGGTCCATCTCCCGGGCCTTCTGCCGTCGCCAGTCGGCGATCCCGGCCAGATAGGCGACGAGGGCGGGCCGGACATCGCCCGGTGATCTGCGCCGGGTCTGCTGCTCACCGTCCGCCATGTCATGTCTCCCCTGTGCTTGCCTGACAGCGGGCCCGGTGTTCCCGGGCGCGTCGACCGGATCATGCCAGAACCATTCCGCCTCGTCCCCACCTGGCCACCCCCTGGGAATACCCCCTCACCGGACTCGTGACGAATTCGCGACACCTCCCGCTTAGACTCCACCGCGATGAGGGAGGAGTGCGCGTTGGGCCGGACCGTTCGCCACGCGGGCACGACAGCCAGGAGGATGCGACCGACACGGTTCCGGCTGGTTGTCCGGTCGCTGTGTCTGCTAGCGTTCGCGTTCGGGCTCCTCCTGCCGGTCGCCGGCGATCTCGCCCGGGCACAGCGGCAGACGGTCGTCCCGGTCGTCACGCTGGAGGATCCGGTCACTCCCGTCCGCGCCGGGATGGTCGTCGACGCGATCCGGGACGCGACCGATGCCGGCGCGCCGGCGGTCATGCTGCGGATTGAGGTTCGATCCGGGTCGTCGTCCACGACTGCCCGGATCCTCGACGCAATGCGCGAGAGTCCCATCCCCATCCTGACCTGGGTGCCGCCAAGCACGACCGTCGACGGACCGGGCGCCACGCTGCTGCTTGCCGGCCATGTCGCCACGATGGCCCCGGATGCCGGTCTCTCGCTTGACGGGGCCTATCACCACACCGCCAACCCCTTCGACGACGACACGCCATCCGCTGATCGGGCTGGTGAATTGAGGGGGATCCTCGCGGCTCACGACCGACCGACCGACTGGGTTGGTCCTGCGCTTGCCACCCGCATGACGCTCGGCGGAACGGACGCACTCGTCGCCGGCGCCATCGACGCGACCGCCACCGACCCGGCCGGAGTGCTCGCGGCGACGGACGGGCGGGCCGGCACGCTTCTGGCCGGAGCCACGACGGACGACGTCGATCCGGGCTGGATCGATCGATTGGGACTGTTCCTGTTTCAGCCCACGGTCGCCTATCTCCTGCTCTGCTTGGGTGCCGTCGGGGTCTTCCTCGAGCTGAGCACGTCGGGTTTCACTTTCGCCGGCATCTGGGGGCTGGTCGCGCTGGTCGGTGCCGTCCTGATCCTCGGCGCAATGCCGGTGAACTGGATCGGGCTGGTCCTACTGGCCGGCGGGCTGGTGTTGTTGATCATCGATATCTTCGTCCGCTCCCTGGGATTGCTCACGGTCGGCGGGATCGCTGGCTTCGTGGTCGGGTCGTACGTTCTGTTTGAGGGCGACGGGACCGCCGGGTACGTCGTCGCACCGGCCGCGATCTGGGCCGTCACGATCTCGCTGATCGTGTTCTTCGTCTTCCGCGCCGGCTCGTCGATCAAGGGCATGCGCAAGCGTCGTGCGTCGGGCAGGGAGGCGATGGTCGGGCAGGTCGGGCTGGCACGGACCGCCCTGGCACCGGAGGGGATGGTCGATGTCGACGGCGAGACCTGCCGGGCTCACGCGCTGACGCTGCACCGCTCGGCCGTCGCGCCGGTGATTGCCGCCGGAGCGCCCGTTGTTGTGACCCGGATCGATGGCCTGCTGCTGGAGGTGCGGGCGGCGAGCAAGGTGGAAGCGGAACAGGCTGGCCATGCCGTGGAGACCGACCGGGAACCCGCTGACCGGCGCGGGGTCGTGGCTGTCGGAGGACGAGCCGGGGAGTAAGCCACTTCGGGTCGTCGCGGTGCTTCGTCCCGTTCCCGGGAGCCGTCCCGCCGCGGAGCATGTGGACCGGGCCAGTGGCATGGCGCTCCGGAGCAGGACCGCTCAGCTGCCGTCACCGAGGAGTGAGCGCTCCAGCCGGATGATCGTCTCACCCTGTGCGTTCACCTGTGAGTCGCCGGTAGGCACGAATCCCCGGCTGGAGTAGAGCCGCCGGGCACGGTCGTTGGTCTGGTGGGTCCAGAGCTGAGCATGGCGGTAGCCGCGATCAACGAGGCCGGCCAGTTGCGCGTCGAGGAGCCGGGCGCCGATGCGCTGTCCCCAGCGGCCAGGCGCGACAAAGACCAGCGCGATGTGCGCTGATCCCGGGATCGCGGCTCCCTTCCCCGACTCCTCGCGTGCGTCGACGGCCAGCGTCAGGCCGACGATCGGGCCGTTCGGCCCGTCGATCGCGACCAGCAGGATCGCGTCCGGGCCCGCCATCCAGCCCCGGACCATCGCTTCCGTCTCGGGCGGCGTCGTGGGTCCGCCAAACCGGGCATCATTGGATGCGATCCAGACCGCGATGGCCTCGTCGATATCGGTGGACGTTCCGGGGCGGATGGTGACGAGATCCTGGGGCCGATGGTCGTCAGGATGTGCCATGGGACGGTCTCCGGTCGGGACGGGAAGCGGCTCAGGTTATTGTGCTGCAACGAACCGCACCCGTTACCCTCCAGCCAGAGCGTTCGAGCGAGAAGGTATGGGCATCTCTGGTCACATCTCCCGTGAGCGCGTGCCATTCCTGTTCTGAGGCGAGTGGAGCGGACGGCTCAAGGCCCCGCTTGGTGGCATCATTCCGTGCTGGCCCGTGTCGTAGGCCCCCAACTGGAGTTCCTGACCCATGACCCCGAATCGCCCCGTGCCCGAGTCCGCCGTCTCTGCCCTCGAGGATCTGCTCGCGCTCGTCTCCGCCGGGTACACCGTCGAGGTCGTCCCACTGGACCTGCTGGGGCCGGATCGGGCCATCATCCGTACGACCTCCCGGCACGGCGAGCCGATCGACCCGATGGAAGTCAGGGTGCCATCGCTTCGCGCGGTACCTGGGGGAATTCGCGACCTGCGGGTGACGGTGACGGGGGAGGCGGGCGACACGCTAGGGACGCAGCCGGGACCAGCGACCGATGAGGCGCGCCTCGGGATGATGGCCGCGATGTTCGGGATCGGTGATCCGGAGATGATGACGTCGCCTGAGCCGATGGCTGGTGAGCGACGGCCGGACACGGCGGCGATGGCCGAGGCGATCTTCGGGGTGATGCGCCCGGCCCGGGTGGAGCCGGCCGCGACGCCACCGGACGACACCGTGGATGCGACTTCGGGCGATCGTCGCTGAGCCTGCCAGGAGTCGATCCCGGCGGAGGGCTCGACCCCGTCCGCTATACTTGAGGAAGCACGAGGACGGGCCGCCGCGATCATTCGCCGCCGATGTTCCCCGGTTCGCCCACCCACACACCCGCCCACACCAAGGACCAGTCCCCGGATGAGTACCGCCGCGCCCGCCGCCGACAACCTGATCCGTCAGCTCGCCGAACTCGACCGGCGGGCCGGCGAACTCGACCACATGATGGCCGATCCCGCCGTCGCCACCGACCCGTCCCGCCTGTCCGAGATCGGGCGGGAGCGGGCCGAGATCGAGCCGATCGTCATCGCCTACCGCGAGTACCAGGCAACGATCCAGGGCATCGCGGACGCCGAGCTGATGGTCGCCGAGGCCGGATCCGACCGCGAGATGGCCGAGCTGGCGGAGGACGAGCTCGAGACGCTGCGCCGCGCCCGCGACGAGCAGTCCGCCGCCATCCGCCGGTTGCTGGTGCCGAAGGATCCCAACGACGACCGGAACGTCATCATCGAGATCCGGGCGGGCACGGGTGGCGACGAGGCCGCGCTGTTCGCTGCCGACCTGTTCCGAATGTACGTCCGCTTCGCCGAGAAGATGAAGTGGAAGGTCGAGGTCGTCTCCGAGACGGAGACCGACGGCGGTGGCTACCGGGAGATCATCTTCCAGGTCAATGGCCGCGGCGCCTACAGCTACCTGCGCTACGAGAGCGGCGTCCATCGCGTCCAGCGCGTCCCCGCCACCGAGAGCCAGGGCCGGATCCACACCAGTACGGCGTCGGTCGCCGTACTGCCGGAGGCCGAGGACGTCGATATCCAGATCCAGGACAACGACCTGCGGATTGATGTCTACCGGTCCAGCGGCAACGGCGGGCAAAGCGTCAACACCACCGACTCCGCCGTCCGGATCACGCACATCCCGACCGGGCTGGTCGTGACCTGCCAGGACGAGAAGAGCCAGCTCAAGAACAAGCTCAAGGCGATGACTGTCCTCCGGTCGCGGCTGTATGACATCGAGCAGCAGAAGGCCAACCAGGAGCGGGGCGACGCCCGCCGCAGCCAGATCGGTTCGGGTGAGCGCAGCGAGAAGATCCGGACCTACAACTTCCCGCAGGACCGGATCACCGACCACCGGATCAAGATGAACGTCAGCAACATCCCGGGGGTGCTGTCCGGCAACCTCGACGCGCTGGTCGGCGAGCTGCGGGCTGTCGACGAGGCCGAGCGGCTGGGTGAGACGGCCGACGTCGCCGCCGACTAGCGGTCTGCCGAGGTGGCCACGTCCAGTTCCAAGCAGAAATACACATCAGACGAACGCTCACCCCTATCGAATCAGGGGTGGGCGTTCGTGATTCAATGCATTCGGTTATGCGGGTCATCGGGAACCCGTCAGTCCTTCGTTCCCATCACACCACTGGCTGGCTCGACGTCGAGCACGATCTCCAGGACTTCTTCGGCTGCTTCCTGGAAAGTGAACCCGTTGTAATTGCCGGAAATGAGGACCAGCAACATCCGGTCGTTGTCGGAGTCGTGGCAAAGCAGGCTGCCAACAAAGAAGTATGTGAGCGGCTCTTCTCCGGTCGCCCGCTGGACGTCGTCACAACCGGAAGGATCGTCGAGCGCCCGCAGTTCCCGGGCAGTCGGGGCATAGTCGCTTGCGACCAGAAGCGTAGCGTGGCTTTCCAGGATGAATGTAAACAGGTCGAGCGCGGCGGACTCCGATCGTCGGTCATGGATGCCAGCCAGGATATGAACGCGTGTGCCGAAGCCATCGGCGTAGACGGCTTCGTGTATCTCGAAGGTCGGAGTCGTTGCGGAGGAGTAGGACTGGGCGACCCCAAGTGCCCAACCGGACCCGAGTTCGGAGGCAGACGGCAACCCGCCGTCCTCGAGAGTCTGGCGCTGCTCGCGCAGGGACGGGACGTCATCCTGTGCGGCGACGGAGCCAAGCGGAGCGAAGGACAGCAGCGTGGCGAACGCGACGACGATCATGCGACGAAGCATGGACGGACCTCCTGGTCGGGGACGGTGAGCGACGGGGCGTTGCCGAATCGTTCCGCCACGGATGTCCTGTTCCGACAACCAAGACAGGAGGCAAGGATGACGCCGGTCGGGCCACATGGCATCATCCGGTCGGGAGGTGTCCGTACACCACGCTGTGCTATACTTCCCATTGGATAGTATCAGTTACCGGGCGGGCCAGGATGCCTCGCCCGGCAGCGGCGGAGGCAGTCGGATGACGGACACCACCAGCACGACCACCACCAGTACCTCCCGTTACGGCGGGTACCGTGAGCGACGGGACAAGTACTTCGCGTCGCACGCCAACTCGCCGCTGACGGCCGGGCAGAAGGAGCGATTCCAGGGGCTGGTCTACTTCGACGAGAACCCGGATCTCGCATTCGAGGCACATCTCGACACGACTGGGCCGGGCGTCGGCGAGGCGCTGACGATCTCCGGGATGGACGGGAAGCCCAAGGAGTACATCCGGGCCGGCCGCATTCACTTCGAGGTGGACGGCGAGTCCGTGACCCTGTCCGTCTTCCGCGATGTCGCGCGGGGGCGGTACTTCCTGCCGTTCCGTGACCTGACCGCTGGCCACGAGGCCTACCCGGTCGGGCGTTATCTCGACCCGCAGGCCCGCCCGGATGGCACGCTGCAGGTTGATTTCAACTACGCCTACAACCCGTACTGTGCCTACAGCGACGGCTGGACCTGCCCCGTGCCGCCGTTCGAGAACATGATCCGGGTCCGGCTGGCGGCCGGAGAGAAGAGCTACCCGGACCAGGAGCATGGTATCGCCGACGATGCCGGGCACTAGGCCGGCGGCTATCGAGCTCGTCATAATGCCGGGCCCGTCGTACCATTGACAGATCATGTCGCGGGGCCGGGCGTGCCAGCCTGGCCCCGCACCGTGTCCAGCGTGGGGCACCGAACCGCCTCCGCCGGACAGGGTCGTCCGAGACCATGTCCCCAGGAGCGTATTCCCCGATGACCGTGCTCGACATCACCGCCACTGCCCTCGCGACCGATCTTCCCGGTAGCGTCACCAACCCGCTGTTCCCGGCTGACCCCGTCGACCTGCACCTGCACACATGGGCCAGTGACGGGGCCTGGGAGCCGAAGCAGCTCGTCGATCACCTTGATCGCGAGGGCTTCAAGGTCGTCGCGATCTGCGACCACGACACCCAGCGCTCGGTTCCCGAGGTCACCCGGCTGGCGGCGGAGCGCGGTATTCGGGTGATTCCCGGCGTGGAGATGACGGTAGGCTGGAATCGGCGCCAGCTCCATCTGCTCGTCTACGGCATCGACCCCGAGCGAACCGATCTCGCCGCACAGCCCTTCCTTGAATGCACCCGCGACATCGATCGGATGCTGCAGGACATGGCCGAGGATGCCCGCCAGCGCTTCGAGGCTGACGGCATGCCGATCCCGCTTGTCCACGAGTTGCACGGCGATCGCCCGATGTGGCCCTTCCATGTTCTCACGGCGGCGATCAAGGCCGGCCATGTCAAGAGCCTCTACCATTCGGCCCGCCACCTGGAGAAGCTCGGAGGCCAGTTCAGCGCCGAGTTGCCGATCGAGCGGGTCGTCGATGCGGCGCACCAGGCCGGCGGCCTCTGCGTGATCGCCCACCCGGGCCGCCCCGATGCGGTCGGCATTCTGACCGAGCCAGACCTCGATCGCCTGCTGCGGACCGTTCCCGTCGACGGGATCGAGGCGCACTACCGGTCCTACTCCGATCAGCAGACGGCGTTCTATCGCCGGGTCGCCCGCAATCGCAGCCTGCTGATCTCGTGCGGGTCGGATAGCCACGCGCCGCGCCAGCCCGTTGACCCGCGGCCATGGCAGGCGGCCTGGTGCGTCGACCTGCTCCGGCGTTCTGGGCTGACCGTCCTGCCGGCAGGTTCCGGCGCGCCCGCCTGGGCCGAGGGGCAGGACCCGATGGCGGCCCAGCCGCGGACCGCGACCGACGCGGCGGCCGACGCCGCGCGTGCCGCCAGCGACGCCGCCCGCGCTGCCGCCGAGGCCGCGCAAAAGGCGGCCGAGGTGGCGACGACCGCTGCCAGCGCTGTGGTCGATGCGCTGAAGCGATTCGAGGAATCGGGATTCCGTCGGGACCGGTAACGCGCGACCCGGGTGCAGAGCGCCACTCGCCTCCGCGACCGTCCATATCCGGCATCCTTGTCTCCATGGCAGGATGCCGGTAGCCTTTCCCCAAGCATGATGCGTATTCGTGGCGGATTCCGATGATCGAGCCGCCCGGTCGCGCTGGAGCCATGACGGCTCATCGTCACAGGGAGCACCGCTGCCATGCCCGTCCAGATTCTGGCTGTGTCAGACACCATCGACCAGCGCATCCACAGTGCGTCGCTGGCCGAGCGGATGCCTGACATCGACCTGGCGCTCTCCTGCGGCGATCTGCCCGGCCGGTATCTGGAATTCATTATCGACGCGCTGAACAGGCCGCTCTATTACGTCCTCGGCAATCATGCCGAGGAGCTGCAACGTGATGAGCACGGCCGCCCGCGTGGACCCCTGGGGTGCATCGATATCGGCGGCCGGGTCGTGATGGACGAGCGGACCGGGCTGATCCTGGCCGGGCTTCCCGGCTCGCCGAAGTACAACAGCAGCGAGCCCGAGCAGTACACCGAGTGGGAGATGTCGCTCAAGATCGCCAAGATGACCCCCCGCCTGCTCTGGAACAAGCGTCGCTACGGGCGCGCGCTGGACGTTCTCGTTACCCACTCGCCACCGCTTGATCTCGGTGACCGTGATGACGAGGCGCATCGCGGTTTCCAGGCGATCCGCACCTTCCTGGAGCGGTTCAAGCCGGCCTATCATCTCCACGGGCATGTCCATCTCTATGACCGCTCGCAGTCGCCTGTGCTGTGCTATGACGAGACGACGATCATCAACGTCTACCCATACCAGGCGCTGGAGATCTCGGTCCCGGAAGCGCACCCCATCACGACGCCACCAACGAGTGGCACGGCTCGGTCGATCCGCCAGCAGTCGGCGGCGTCCTCCTCCGGGGTCTTCGATCCGCTCCGGGTCGAGGGGAGAGGACAATTCGGCACGGCATCGGCGTTCGAGATCGTTCCCGATCGCATGACTGACCGCGGCAGGGGCACATCGAGAGAGGGACTCCAGCAGGTGTCGGCTCGCCGGTAGCCGTGATCCGTACCATGTGCCGGTCTCGAATGAGCCGGCCGTGACAGGCCGGTTGCCGGGAGTTGTCCGACCCCCGGTACCGCGCTATCGTTTCAGGCCGATAGGCCTCTGTCGGAGCGTCCCGATCAGGGCCAGAGAGGGGCGGGCGTGGCTGATGAGCGGGTAGATCACGACTTTGATCGCGCCCGGCAGCGAGCCTTCCTGCACGACGTCGTCGCGACCGTCCGGCGCCAGCCCAACGATCTCGTCTCCTTCCATGATGTCCGCCGCCGGGTCTCGCCGGAGGGTGAGAGTTATCGCGGTCTCCAGATCGTCCCCATCAACCACATCGTCGGAAGCATGGATCGCTTCCGGGATTTCGACAGGGCATTCCTTCCTCGCCAGCGCCATATGGCCGGGCGCTGGAAGAGCGTCGATCGCGCCTTCTACGAGGACGTCACCCTCCCACCGATCCAGCTCTACCAGGTCGGCGACATCTACTTCGTCAAGGACGGCAACCACCGTGTCTCGGTCGCTCGCCAGCGTGGCGTGGACTTCATCGACGCCGAGGTGATCGAGGGGCACATCCGCGTGCCGCTCAATGCGTCGATGTCGCCCCAGGAACTGCTGCTCCAGGTTGAATACGCCGAGTTTCTCCGACGCACCGACATCGACAAGATTCGCCCGGACCACGACATCCGGCCGACGGCGCTTGGTCGCTACGACGAGATCTGGAACCAGATCCGGGGCCACCAGGACTGGCTGTCAGCCATCTGGCACCGTCCCGCCACGGTCGCGGAGGCGGTCGCCGACTGGTACGACCACATCTATATGCCGATCGTCCGGGTCGCCGCGGATCGTGGGGTCCTGGACCGGTTCCCGAGCCGGACCGATGCCGACGTGTACCTGTGGGTGATGCGTCACCGGACCGAACTCGAGCACCGGGTCGGGCAGGATGTCGGTCCGCTGGCCGCCGCCGAGGATTATGCGGAGGAGATCGTGGACCGGAACCGGCCCGTCCACCGGCTGGTCGAGGGGACGCGCGGCCTGCTACGCCGGTTCCTTCCGGATCTGGCGACGGAGGACGAGACGCGCCCGGCGCGGTCGATTACCCCGGACCCGTTCCCGCTCCAGCCCATGCCGCTGTCCGACGAGGAGATCGCGGCACTGCAATCCGGCGCCGCGGTTCCCGTTCCGGACACCATGGGCGAGGCCGTCGCGGCAACCCTCAACGTCGCGACGCCGGATCCCGGCGTCGAAGCCGATACCGGGACCGGTAAGCGTGATCAGTCCTGATCGGCGGGACGCTCGTTTCCTGCCGAACGCCGTGCTCCGGCGCCGCTCGTCGGCCTGATCCCGGGAGAGATTTCCAATGCCCATGCCCCGCGCCGTCGCGCATGCCAACAAGCGTGTCCTGAACCCGGTCGTCCGGCTGCTTGCCCGGTTCGTGCCCGGCCTCGCCGTGATCGAGCATCGTGGCCGCCAGTCCGGAACGCCGTATCGCACTCCGGTCCTGCTGTTCCGCGATGGGGACCAGGTCGTCGTCGCGCTGACCTATAGCTCGAAGGCCGACTGGGTCCGGAACGTCCTCGCGTCCGAGGGGGCGACGATCCGGGACCGGACCGGGTCCTACCGGGTAGGGACGCCCGTGGTCCGGCGGGACGATACCGGTCCCGTCCGTCTCCCGGCGCTGGTCCGCGCGATCCTTGCCCGGGGCGATGTCCACGACTTCCTCCACCTGACGGTCCGTCGCTAGCCAGGACGGCCTGACCTGCCGTGGGCACCCCTCTCACCATGCTGCCGGACAAGAGGCAGGAACGGATCATGTAAGAGCGCCGTATCATGCGTCGCGCGGGCTGCGGCCCGGGCGTCGTCCGGGACTTCAGGTGTGAACGGGAGGAATCACGAGATGTACGGTGGAGCGCAGGCAGGCGGAGCAGGGCGTAACCAGTCCTTTCTCAATCGGGTGATCGGCGCGGCCCGCGTCGACCGGCCGACCTACGAGGAAGTCGAGCGCGACCCGAGCGCGACGGTCCAGGCCGCGATCGTGGTCGTGGTGGTGGCGATCGCTGCGGCGATCGGTGGCGCCGGTGAGGGAGCCAACGGGCTGATCGGTGGCGCACTCGGCGCGATGCTGGGCTGGGTCGTCTCGGCGGGCTTCATCTTCCTCGTGGGCACGCGGTTGATCCCGAGCCAGAACGTCGAGGCCGATATCGGCCAGGTACTCCGGACGACCGGGTTCGCCCAGGTCCCGGGGATCCTGGCGCTGGTCGGCGCCATCCCCGTCATCGGCTTGCTGGCCGGGCTCGTGGCCTTCGTCTGGGGCATCATCACGATGGTCGTCGCGATCCAGTCAGCCCTTGAGGCGTCAGTCGGTCGTGCCGTCGCCATCGCCATCATCGCCGCGATCCTGGCGGCCGTCGTCGCCTTCCTGATCGCCCTGATCTTCGGGGTCACCCTTTCGGCGTTCTGATCCGGCGCTCGACTCGGCCCGGATACCGTCGCGGATACCGATCACCCGCCCGCCTGGCCATTCGCCGGGCGGGCGTCGGTGTGTCACGACGACATGAGCGGACGATGCCAAACCCGCCACCGATCCGCCATCGTCCCGTCACGGGCGAAGGCTATCGTTGGTGCAACGGATTCGCCCGGCACGACGGCCCCGTGGCCGTCGCTCGTTCCCGCCGGATTCCACTGGAGATCACCCATGTATCGTCACGACATGATGTATGGCACGGGCAGCCCCCGCTCATTCGGCGACCGGCTTCTCGCCGCCGCGCGGCTGGACCGCACGGTCTATGAGGAGGTTGAGCACGACCGGAGCGCGACCGGCCAGGCCGCGATGGTGATCCTGGTCGCCGCCGTCGCGGCCGCGATCGGCCAGGCCGGAGACGGAACCAACGGGCTGGTCGCCGGCCTGCTGGGCGGTTTCCTCGGCTGGGTGGTGTCGTCCGCGTTCATCTACTTTGCCGGCACGCGCGTCGTGCCGAGCGCACGGGTCGAGGCCGACCTCGGGCAGGTGCTCCGGACCCAGGGCTTCGCGGCCGCTCCGACCCTGTTGCTGGTGGTCGCCGCGATTCCTCTGCTGGGCGGGCTCATCGCCTTCGCCGTCGGGATCTGGTACATCATCACGCGAGTGGTCGCGATCCAGGCGGCGCTGGAAGCGTCCCTGGGACGGGCGATCGGCATCGCGATCGTGGCGGTGATCCTGGAATTCATCGTCCTCGGGATCATGGGGCTCATCTTCGGTGTCGGCCTGTTCGCCGTCGGGACACTGATCTAGGGCTGAACCAGCCCGGACGACAATCGATCCGCGAACGCGCAGAACCCCTCCCCGCCGCACGGCGGGGAGGGGTTCCCTGTTTCCGGACGATTACCTCAGGACGAACCCCGGGACGAGGGGGTCGTGCGGGTCAACCTCGAAGCTGTGGGCGCCTGTCCGGTACGCCATGCCGGTGACCTGGGGCAGAATCGCGTCGTGCCCGCCAGCGTGGGTAGACCCGAGGACGACGCCCCGGAAGCGGGATCCGACGATCGACTCATGGATCAGTGCCTGTCCGGGGAGCAGTGTCGTCGCGGCCAGTGTGGCGAGGCGGGCGCAGGTCCCGCTTCCGCACGGCGATCGGTCGACCTCACCGTCGGCGAAGATCGTCACGTTGCGCTGGAGCAGGTCGCCGTCCGGCGTAGTCCCGTGGTCCTCGAAGATGATCGTGCCGTAGATACCGGACAGCCGCGGATCGTCCGGGTGGTGGACGAGATCACTGCCAGACAGGCTGGTTCGGATCTCGCGGCCGAGCGCGATGAGTTCCGGCAGCTGGTCCGGCTCCACGCGGAGTCCCGCCGCCGCGGCGTCGATCTGGGCGTAGAACGCGCCGCCGTAGCTGATCGTGACCGGCAACATGCCCCGCGAGGTCGCGACCGGGATGTCCGTCACGACCAGCCACGACGCGACGTTGACGAAATCGACCGCTGTTACGCGGCCGCTCTCTGTGTGAGCGCGGGCCGTGACCCGGCCGGACGGCACATCTATCCGGACTTCAACCGTTCCCGTTGCCGGTGCGGCGACGCGGCCGCTCTCGGCCGCCCAGGCGCCGAGCGCGATCGTGCCGTGGCCACAGGCCGTTGAGAACCCGTCCTTGTGCCAGAACAGGACGCCGAAGTGCGCGCCATCGTTGTCCGGCGGAACGATGAAGCCGCCGTACATGTCGGCGTGCCCCCGCGGTTCGGAGCAGAGCAGCCGGCGCAGCCCGTCCACGGCCGGATCGGTCACTGCCTGATCCCGCCGTTCCGCGACCGTCGCACCGGGGATCGCGACCGGCGGCTCCGGGACCAGGCGGAATGGCTCGCCGCCGGTGTGGTAGTCGATGGTCGTGGCGACAACGCGAAGCATGGCAGCCCCCGTGTGAGCGATTGGGCGGGAAGGGATCAGCGGTCGTGGCGCCACGGGACCAGCCAGCGCTCCAGCAGGGTCAGCAGCGCGAACAGCGACATGCCCATGACCGACAGCACGACGATGATCGCGAACACGCGGGCAGTGAGGAACTGTCCACCGGCCCGGTTGAGCAGGTAGCCGAGCCCGGCGGACGAGCCGGTGAGTTCGGCGAACACGGCGCCGATCACGCAGGCGGTCATTGCCACCCGGGCGCCGGAGAAGATCGCCGGCAGGGCCGACGGCAGCTGGGCGTGCCGCAGCCGCGCCCATGGTCCCGCCCGCAGCGTCCGGAACAGGTCCATTGTGTCGCGGTCGGTCGAGCGCAGCCCGTCGACGGTCGTCACGACGATCGGGAAGAAGCCGATCAGCGCGGTGACCAGCACTTTCGGCAACAGCCCGTAGCCGAACCAGATCAGCAGCAGCGGCGCGATCGCCGGCAGGGGGATCGTCTGCGACGTGATCACCAGCGGGTACAGCGCCCGGGACACGACCGGAACGTTGGCGATCAGGATCCCGAGAAAGACGCCGACGACGACGGCCAGCCCGAACCCCAGCAGCACCTCGCTCAGGGTCACCCATGCGTTGTCGAGCAGGAGCTGGCGCTCGTCGACCAGTGTCCGGGCGATGAGCGACGGCGATGGCAGCAGCCACGCCTCGATGTCCCGGACGCGGACGACGAGCTCCCATGCGGCAAGGACCACGCCGATCAGGACCACAGGCCACAGGATGCCCGGGAGGGAATGGATCACGCCGGAGCGGGCTCCGGATGGCTGGGTGGTGGGACGGGATGGTGCCTCGGTGGGGACCGTCACGGAGTCTCCGGCGTGGTAGGCGACAGCACCACCCGGCTACGTCGCGCGGCGTCCGTCCGGTCGGGTACGGGGCGCCATCGGGGCGGTTCCCGTCGGCGACAAGGGTAGCCGATTGGCGCGTGCCGAAACCGTCGGGTGGGCGATGGTCGGCTGGGACGTGAACAGCGCCGATCGTGGGACGGCGGTCGTCGCGGTCGTCGCCGGAACGACCGGACGCTGGGTCGGCGTGGGGTCGGTTGGTGCAGCCTCGGCAGGGGCCTGGCGTGGGGGGATGCCCTCGGTGCCACGGACCAGCAGGACGTAGATGGCGGACAGGATCGGCAGGTGGCCGATCAGCTCCTGCGGTGGCAGAAAGGCGATCCCGAGGTTGAACGGGATCCAGAGGCCGACGATCACGACCCGGACCAGCTTGCCCGAGATCAGCGCCGCCCCGGCCGTGATCTCGACGATCCCGGCGGCGTAGACGAACCGCTCATCGGTGAACCAGTCCAGCCCGATCGAGCGCAGGACGTTGAACTCCGGGTACTCGCCCAGGAACGCGACCGAGAGGTCCGGCGCGATCAGCTTCTCGGTGAAACCGAGGATCACGATCGATGCGCCGACCCCTACCCGCAGGATCGTCAGCGCGTGCGGCCGAAGGCGGTCGGACAGGGCGGTCCGATCCTCCTCCCAGCCGTCGCTGTAGCGGACCACGCCGCGCCCGACCGCCAGCAGGTAGAGGGCAATCCCGACGAACAGGACCTGCTCCAGCGCCTCGTACCAGGAGCCGTAGGCGAAGGCGAGGCCGAACAGCCCGAGGACGATCAGCGCGCCGACCCGGGCCAGCACGCCGGTGATGAACGAGAACCCGGCTACGACCGCGACGGCGGCGATCGCGTAACCCACGATGTCATGGGGAAGCGTGATGTTCGGGACGAACAGCGTCATCTGCGACGCGGCGTAGATGAGCGTGATCGCCGCCTGCACGCCAAGGATGGCCGGCGCCGACGGCTCAAGGCGCTGGAATACGGGCGGGCGGGGCCAGAGCGGATCCTTCACGATGCGTTGCCCGATCGCCAGCGTCACGACGGCGCCGGCAGCCGCGACGATCGCGATCAGGACGGGCCACGACCAGAGGCGCGACCACTCCGGCGACCAGTACGGACCGTACGGCGTGAACCAACGGGCGTGGGCCGCGACCGCACCTGGCGCCAGCACGGGGAGCACCAGCAGCAGCAGCGCCACCACGCCGATCCCGCGCCGGATCGCTGGGAGCCTCGTCTCGGAATCCATCGCTCGTCGCATCATCCCTGTCCGTTCTCGTGTCTCTGGGCGTCGCCTACGCCACACACAACTATGCGCTGCCAGCATAGGTCTCGTCAGGGGCGGTGTCTGTCGGGGAGGACCAGTCTCTTCCCGGGATTTGGTCCTGACAGACGACATCAGATGTTCCGTGACTTGCCGTATGGCTGGTTGGTAACGAACCAACTCCGGGAAGAAGGACGTCCTTCACGTGCCGGACGGCACGCTGGCGATCACACGCAGGGTGCTGGAGTACGACCCCCGCGGACCCTTGGCAACACATGGGACACGTTACTGTTCGTGACGCCTGACTTCACCGGCTCGACGGTCCGGTTCGAGCTCCGGCCGCGTGGCGAGACCACCCTGCTGTCAGTCACCCACAATGGCCCGCCCGAGGCGATGCGCGGCGGGATCGGGAGCGCCTGAGCGCAGCAGCTGTCGTCGCTCAAGTGCCTGCTCGAGACGGGCAAGCCGCTGGTCATCACGGCGGCGGAGTAGGCCGCGACACGAGGCGGGTCCAGCCCGGACGCCCCACGGACCGTCATCTCCGCCCGAACGCCCCGTTGCGGAAGACGCCCACGGCGGCGCAGCGGGTAAACTCTCCCGGACAGTTCGCGACATGGCCGGCCGGAGCGGGAGACACCTGCCCCGCCGGCCATGCCGTGCGCCCGGAGTTCACGCCCCAGCAATGGATCGCCACGTCATCCCGAATCCACTCCAGGTTCTCGACCCGTTCGCGGCGCGTTGCGTCCGCGGGCTGGCCGCGGCGTGGGCGGACGCGGGCGAGGAGTTGTTCCTCGTCGGCGGGGTCGTCCGGGATGCGCTGCTGGGCCGGGTCGCCGCGGGGCACGCCTTCGACCTGGACTTCGCGACCTCGACGCTGCCTGAGCAGACCCAGGCGCTGGGGCGGGAGGCCGGCGCCTCGTCGGTCTACCTTGTTGGCGAGCGGTTCGGCACCGTCGGGCTGATCTTCACCGAGACCGCGAGCGACGGCCTCACGGAAGCCGCCGCTCCCCGGACCCTGGGCGTTGAGATCACGACCTACCGGCGTGAGGCCTACGTCGACGGGACGCGTCACCCGGTCGTCGAGCTGGGTGGGACGCTCACAGATGATCTCGCCCGGCGTGATTTCACCGTGAACGCCATCGCCGCCCACGCCGCGACCGGCCAGTTGATCGACCCGTTCGACGGATTGGCCGATCTGGAACTGGCGGTCATTCGTGCCGTCGGCGATCCGGAGGAGCGGTTCGCCGAGGATCCGCTCCGGTTGCTTCGGGCAGCCCGATTCGTCGCCCAGCTGGGCTTCCGCATCGACCCGTCGACCGAGGACGCGATGATCGCCGGTGCGCCGGAGCTGGCCCGGATCAGCCGGGAGCGCGTCCTGGCCGAGACGCAGCGCTTGCTGATCGGCGAGTACGCGGATCACGGGCTGGAAACGCTGCGGACGACCGGGCTCATCCACGCGGCGCTGCCGGAGCTGATCCCGCTGGCCGAGGCGACCGTCGACGAGTTCGGTTTCGGCCGGGGGCGTGGCGGCGTGGCGCGGGAGAAGGACCTCTGGCACCACACCCGCCAGGTCGTCGTCCAGGCACCGACCCGGCCGGTCGTCCGCTGGGCCGCGCTGCTCCACGACGCCGCCAAGCCGATCTGCCGCTCCGTCGATACCACCGGAGAAGTCCATTTCTACGGGCACGAGCGCGAGGGCGGGTTGCTGGCGGAGGCGCTGCTCCGGCGCCTCGGTGCCGACCGCCACACCATCGCTCACGTCCGGCAACTGGTCGAACTCCACGCTCGCCCCGAGGGGTACGAGCCGGACTGGACCGACAGCGCTGTTCGCCGGCTCGCGCTGGAGGCGGGCGACGTCCTCGCCGATCTGCTGGACCTGGCCGAGGCGGACGTGACCAGTGGCCGCGAGCACCGCCGCCGCCTGGCTGCCGACCGGATCCGTGCCCTCCGCGACCACATTGCCCGGCTGGAGGCCGAGCAGGAACTGGCGAAGCTGCAGAGTCCGCTGGACGGCAACGACCTGATGGCGCTGTTCGACCGTCCGCCGGGCCGTTGGATCGCCGAGATCAAGGACCATCTGCGTGAGCTGGTCATCGATGGCGAACTGGCGCCGGATGACCGCGAGGCGGCCGAGCGAATCGCCCGCGACCTGCTCGCTGGGAATGGCTGATCGCCCGCGCCGGCCGGTTGGACTGCCGGGATCCAGGCACCGAGGCGTCGCGAATATGACTGGTACGGAGGTGCGGGCGTGGATCAGGCCGAGGAGCGGCTGACAGGTGGCAACGTCTCGGACGCCGTGGTCCGCGTCGGGAACACGGTCCGAAAGCCGGCGACGGCGGCGACCCCAGCCATCGACGCGTTCCTGCGGCATCTGCAGGTGACCGGGTTCGACGGTGCGCCGCGCTCATTTGGCGTGGACGACAGGGGCCGGCATGTCGTCGAGTTCGTCCCCGGTGAGATGGTGATGGGTGGGCCGCCGCTGACGCTGGAGGAGCTGGCCCGCGTTGGCGGGATCCTTCGGCGGTTGCACGACGCCGCGGCGTCGTTCATCCCTCCCCAGGACGCCGCCTGGGACGTCGCGATCCCACCTGACCGCGAAGAATTGATCTGCCACCACGACCTGGCGCCGTGGAACCTGGTCGTCGACTGGGACCGTGACCGCTGGGTGTTCATCGACTGGGACGGCTCCGGTCCCGGGTCGCGGCTGTGGGACTTCGCCTACAGCTGCAAGGGATTCGTCCCGCTCAACCCGGACGGTGACCCGGCGGCCGACGCTCCCCGGCTCCGGGCGATCGTCGATGGCTACGGGTTGGACGACGCCTCCCGCCGCGACCTGGTCGGGAAGATCGTCGGGCATTCCCGCGGGATGTACGACCTGCTGGTCGAGGGCGCGCGGACCGGTCGCCAGCCGTGGGCCCGGCTCCACGCCGAGGGTCACGCCGATCACTGGGGACCCGCCACCGACTACGTCGCCCACCACGCCGACTTCTTCACCGCCACCCTGTTCTAGCTGCGTCGTTGTCCGACCACGCTGATGTGGCCGGAACAGCATCGCAGCGCGGCATTTGGTAGAACTCGGGAAACACCGCGCGAAGAACGACGTCGTGATTCGTGGTCCCTTGAGGATGCTGCATATGGGTATCAATGACCCGCTCGCCGGGCTAAGTTCCGGGTTGAAGATGACCCGGCGCGGTTCGGGTGCCGAGACGCTGGAAAAGCTCGATGCACTGAACCAGTTCCGACCAGCGGAGATCAAGGTGCGGAAAGACCAGCTTGATCGGCTCAGGGAGAACGCCGTTGCGGCGAAGGTGAATCTCGGACCGGCGATTCCGCTCGTCTCAAAGACCCTCGACGCGGATCAGAAGCAGGTCGCATGGGCCGGGGCGGAAACGATCCGGGTCGTCGCGCCGGCAGGCTCCGGCAAGACGCACACGATGCTCCACCGCGTGCTGGCGCAGGCCGCGGAACGCCGTGAGGACCCGGGGCGGTTTCTCATCCTCACGTTCGACCGGTCGGCCCGGTCTTCGCTCAACGAGAAGCTGGCCGAGCTCATGGGACAAGCCGGTGCAGCCTCGTTGCCTGGATCACCGCTGATCCGCACCCTGAACTCATTCGGTTACAACGTCCTCAAGGAACACTTCGGGACCGAGTTCAAAGCGCTGGTCGACGGTCGCCGTCGCTGGTGGATGATCCGCAACGCCCGCGACAAGCTGCGCGAAATCGCACCGGAGCTGGCCGAGCGCTTTCCGGGGTACATCAAGGAGCAGTTCTTCGCCGAACTCTACGGCCTGCTCAAGAACCAGGCGATCGACCCGCGCGACCCGGATTGCGGTGATGCGGTCGCTGACTTCCTGCTGGGCTGGAAGAAGGCGCTGGTCCTGTTCTCCGACCCCGACGATGAGGACGCGGTCAACGAGACGTTGACGGCCATTGTCTGGCTGTTCCAGGCGCACGAGTTGCTGCTGGCCGACGCCAATCTGATGGACTTCGATGACCAGAAGCTCCGCGCCTTCCAATGCCTTCGGGAGCATGCCGGTACGCTGCGGCTGATCCAGCGCCGGTTCGTCGAGGTGATCGTCGATGAGTTCCAGGACATCAACAAACTGGACTTCGAGCTGATCAAGCTCATCGCCGCCGATGCTCGGCTGGTCGTGACCGGCGATGACGACCAGGCGATCTACGGGTTCCGCGGCTGCTCGCCCGAGTACATCATGTGGCTCGACAAGTACATCGAGCGCCCGCTCGAACCAGTCGAGCTTCGGACCAACTACCGCTGCCCACCCAACATCGTCCAGCACGCCGATCGTCTGATCCGGCACAATGTGGAGCGTATCCCCAAGAGTCCCATCGCCCACCGCACAGACCCGGCGCCGATCCGGGTCGACGCCTCCCCGGGCGCCGGGATCGAGGCGCGCTGGATGGTCGAATACATCAGGAAGGTCCGGTCGGGGAATCCATCACTCGCCTTCCGGGACTTCGCCATCCTCTACCGGATGAACGCCCAGAGCCTTCCGATCCAGATCGAGCTGATCCTCGCCCACATGCCCTATCGGATCAGGCCGGAGCACGACATCCTGGTCGGGGACGAGCTGGAGTGGCTACTCGGGATCCTCCGGATCAAGCTGGCGCTGGAGCGCCACACGCCGTTCCGGCCAGAGGACGGCACCAGCGTGATCAAGGGCTACTTCCGCTACGTGGACCGCAAGGTCGAGGACCGGCTGTTTGCCTACTTCGGCGAGAACCGGGACGACTTCCTGGGCGCGATCCGGTCGCCCCGGTTCGCGGACATCCTGCCAAAGGCGGCGCAGGGCAATTTCCGCGCGACGATCCAGGGGCTGCCGTACAACGACGACCTGGGCAAGACGTTCCAGTACATCTCCACCCGCTTCGACGGCTTGAAGGGCATGGTCTCGTCGCTCGAGGATCTGGCCGAGAGCGGCGACCTCAACCCGCTGGCCGAGATCTTTGAAGTCGCCGCCAACCATCCCGGGACGATCGATGATTTCGTCGATCTCATGGTGAAGGCGCGGACACGTGCCGCGGCGCTGAACAGCGGTGGGGACGAGCGCGACGCCGTCGACCTGCTGACGTACTTCGGGGCCAAGGGGCGCCAGTGGCACACGGTCATCATGGCCTCCTGCAACGAGATGATCATCCCGATCCGCCACGCCATCCGCGACGGCGAGGTCGAGCAGGAGCGGCGGCTGTTCTATGTCGGGATGACGCGGGCGAGCAGCAACCTCGTGGTCAGCTACCTGGAGCGGTCGGTCAACACTGTCGTGGCCCCAAGCCGATTTCTCTACGAGTCCGGGTTGCTAGCGGACGCTGAGGCCGGGACTGAAGCGAAGTGAGCGCGTCACGGATCAATGACTGCAAGTGGTGTGGGCGGCGGATCCAGTTCCGGCAGATGCCGCACGGCAAGTTCGTCGCCTGGGATCTGGCCAACGACGAGCCGCACATCTGTCCCGAGAAATCGACGACCGTGGCGACCAAAGGGAGCATCGTCCGCCGCACGCCAATCAAGCCCACCCCGTGGGCTGCAATCACGGAGTCGACGCCACGCGCCGATGCCGTAACGCGCTCACCGCCTTCGACTCCCCAGCGTGATTACACTGCATCAAGGCTGGCTGATCGTATGCCGGACGATCCTTCTCCGGTCCCCACTTCCACGCCGTCGGCAACGAAGGTTTCCGGTAAGGCTTACTACCGCAGCCGGCGTGACGCCGCCCTCGCTGGCCTGCCCATTCACCGGTTCACCGGGACGGAGTGGTCGACGAAGCTGCGGACAAGCCTGGCAGCGCGAGCGGCGCCAGCCACAGTGCCGCAACTTGATCCGGCTCCCGCGTCACCGTGGATCCAACCCCGGCTGGCTCTGGCTCCGGCCTAGCCGGCGCGGGACGTGGCGGCTCCGGTGCCGCTCTGGAAACAGGGAGCGGCTCAGGAACGGATGACCGCCTCCGCCGCGCTGGGAGAGCGGGCCGTCGCGGAGACGGGGTCGTGGTACGACGCGCACACCGGGTCCGTGGTCGCGCCGCCACCGACCCCGCCGGAGCAGGTCAAGCACGTCTCCCGGAGTGACAATCATGATGACCTCGCAGTGATCATTGCCCGGTTGCTGCGGGCTGATGACGACCATTCCGGTGGCGAGGATGTCCTGTCCGGTGGGGTAGTGCAGTCCGCGCTGGAAGTCGCCTCACCGGGGGCGACGATCCGGCTCTCTGACGGGCAGTTGCCGGGACCGCTGCTGGCGTCCACGTCTGTCGTCATTGAAGGTGCCGGACGGGATGCGAGCTGGCTGGTCGCAACCGACGGCCCGGCCCTGCTGATCGACGGTGGAGACGTCACAATTCGCGGGATGACCATCGGGACAGTCCATGGTCGCGCGGCGGTCATGGTCCAAGCCGGGTCGCTCCGGCTGGTGGACTGCGTTCTCGCCGGTGAGGTCGGGGTGATGATCGGTCGCGGCGCTGGCTCCGTCACCTTGGAGGCGAGCCGGATCGTCTGTTCCCAGGGTGGTTGCGGTGTGATGACTGGGTCGGTCGCGCCCCTCACACTCGACGGGGTCGAGGTCGCCGTCCATCACGGCATCGGGCTGCTCAGGCTGGGCGAAACCGGAGCGGCTCCGACCGGGCTTTCAGTCGTCGGTGACGCCGTTACCCGGACCCATGATCATCACGGTTGATCGCCCGGGCACCGGTCCTGCATCGCCAGTACTCAGCGAGAGCCGCCGGCGCGATATCGCGCCGCCCAGAAAGGACCAGCCCATGACGACACGGGACCCCCAGGACCCCACACAGGATCTATCCGGCCAGCCCCGGCCCTTCGAGTCGGAGTCCGGTATCGGACAGGACGTCCCGGTCGATGAAGGCGAGGAGCGTGGTCTCGTCCCGCTCGAAGGCGAACGCGGGGTCGCCGCGGAAACCCAGGATCCCGCGCCACGGATGCCTACTGAGTGGGTGATTCAGCCGGGTACCGAGGTGGTCGACGCCAACGGGACGTTCGTCGGTCGCGTGGACGATGTCAGCGAGGGGCACCTCGTCGTCCGCAAGGGGCGGTTCTTCGTCGCCGATTACTACATCCCCGTTTCGGCGGTCGGTTCCTACGACGACACGACGATCTACCTCGCGGTGGTGGCCGACGAGCAGGCGGCGAAGATCTGGCACCAGCGTCCGAGTGAGCGCGGAGAAGGGCAGGCCGCCGGCGACGAAGGGTTCGCCGAGCTGGACGCTGAAACCCGGATGGCACACCTGACGGACCGCGACGGCAACGTCCGGATCCCGGTCCTGCAGGAGGACCTCGTCGCCAGCCGTCGGCCGGTTGTCCGTGGCAAGGTCCGCATCGAGACCACGCTCTCCGAGGAAACCCGGACGCTGCAGGTCCCGGTCACCGAGGAGCGGGTGCGTGTCCAGCGTCGGACGTTCGGTCAGGACGCCTCGGGTGCCGACATCACGATCGACGGCGGAACGTTCGAGGTGCCGTTCTACGGCGAGGACGTTGACCTCGAGCGGACGGTCCGGGTGATCGAGGAGATCATCATCACTCGTGAGGCCATCGAAACGATCCGGACGGTCCGCGGCACGGTCCGCCGGGAGGACGTGACGGTCGACGATGCCGACGTGCCAACGATCGATGACGATGGACCGGTCGCTTTGAGCGAGGGAAGCCCGGAGCGACCCGACCAGGTCTGATCCTCACATCGGTCCCAATCCAGGCCGCGTCCCCAGAGACCCCGTCCGCCGAAATGCGGACGGGGTCTCTGGCTTGAAACCAGACCGAACCGTAATTCAGGGCAAGATGCACCGACAAGCCGAGCCTGTTGACATTAGTGTGTGAGGCACAGTATCGTGTCGAGCATGGATGACGTAACCGCCGCACACCTGCAGGAACTTCGACGGGGGACGGTTGTCCTTGCCTGTCTGCTCGTCCTCGAGCAACCGGGCTATGGCTATGGCTTGCTCGACACCCTGAGTCGAGCAGGGTTCGAGGTCGACGCCAACACGCTGTATCCGCTGCTTCGCCGGCTGGAGCGCCAGGGATACCTGGCTAGTGAGTGGAATACCGAAGAGACGAGGCCGCGCAAGTTCTACCGGGTCAGCGAGGCAGGGCGAGAGCTCGCGCGAACGCTGACGGCGGACTGGGAACGATTGGACAGAGCCATTGCGGGGATGACCTCCGGGATGGCAGAGGAGAAGAAGCCATGAGTACGTTGACCGATCGCTATGTCGCCGCTGCCGCCTGTGGTGTCCCTGAGCGCCAGCGCCTGGACGTCGAACTGGAACTGCGCGCGTCCATCGCTGACGAGATCGATGCCCGAATCGAATCCGGTGAGAGCCCGGTGGCCGCCGAGCGCGCCGTCCTGACGGCGATGGGTGACCCGGCCCGGTTGGCCGCCACCTATTCCGAACGCCCGCAGTACCTGATCGGTCCCGAGTACTTCCTCGAATACCAGCGCTTGCTGGTGACGCTGCTCGCCGTAATCGTCCCGATTCTTGTCGCCATCGCCGTCGTCCTGTCGATCGGGGAAAACGACGGGTTCGGTGGGGTCTTCGGGGACGGGATCACGGCCGGGATCTTCGGCGGTATCCAGGTCGTGTTCTGGACGACACTCGTCTTCGTTATCCTCGAGCGATCCAACGCTACCCAGGGCCGGCCGCTGATGCCGTGGTCGCTGGATACGCTGCCGAACGTCGACCAGCGCCAGATGGCCGTCGGCCAGACCATCCCGTCGCTGGTGATGCTCGCCCTGTTCGCTATCGCGATCGTCTGGCAGGAGGTGGCGCCATTCGTCCCTGGAACCGGCGACGAGCGGGTTCCCGTCCTGAACCCGGACCTTTGGTCGTTCTGGTTGCCGGTGCTGCTCGTGCTGCTGCTCGCCGAAGCCGTGTTCGAGGTTGCGAAGTACCGCGTCGGCCGATGGACGGCCCCGCTGGCGATGGTAAACACCGTCCTCAATGTCGCCTTCGCGGTCCCGTTCGCGGTGCTTGCCTGGCAGGGCGACCTGGTCAACCCTAGGTTCCTGCTGGGACTGGACTGGCCCGAGGGCGCGGAGTCCGGCTCCCCGCTCGGGATGGCCATCGCGGTCGGTATCGCGGCCGTCGCCACCTGGGACGTCGTCGATGGCTGGATGAACTCGATTCGGTCGAGTCAGCGGTCCCATGGCGAGCGCCTGGTACCCGTCCTCTGACGAACTGGATCCGAACAACTGTCGATGAAAGAGGGACCGGAGCAATCCGGTCCCTCTCGTTGTTGTTCTTCGACATAAAAACTCGCTCGACCAGCTAGCTGATCCGTTGCAGTGGCAGATCGAGGTTCAGCTTGCCGGTCGCGGGAGCGAAAGGATTGTCGAAACCTGTTGTCCTAGTCGGAAAGGAGCAGCAGAATATTGGCTATCGACGACGATGATGTTGGCGGTGGAAAGGACAGAGTATGGCTCAGAATCGGGCATACCCGAAGGACTGTTACTACTGCGGTCGACGTATCTCCATGCGCTTCATGGCGTGGTCGAATGAGACCTGGCAGCCCTTCGAATACGACTCGGATAAACGACACGACTGCTCGGAAAGCCGGTCGGTCGCTACGCCCGCAAGTCGGAATGATCGGCGGCTTGACCTTTCCCCGGCGCAGCGGCAGCTGCTCATCAGCCGCCAGGGTATTTCAGGGCCGGTTCAGAGCTTCGTCGATGGGATTGGGACGGAGATCGTTGACCTTAATCCGGGAACCTTCCGCGATTCGGTTGTCGCGCGCCAAGGGTTCACCTTCCGCTGTCCGGATCGTGACAAGCAGTTCACCATTGACGGCGGTAACTCGCCGGCCCTGGTGGTCGACGCGGGCGACGCGGTGGTGACTTTCCGAGGAATCCGGTTCGTCTCGACATCAAGCCTGGGGGCGGTGGTTGTCCTGAGTGGCGGAGTCCGGCTGGAGCAGTGTTCTATCGAGGCTGGAGCTCTCGGTCTCGACATCGCGTCAAGTGATCGGTCCAGTCATCTGCTCAACACCGATCTGACCCTCACTGGGCAGCGATCGAAAGGGATCCGGGTCGGCCCTCACACCCGATTGCATATTGCGAACGTCTCAATCCGTGGGGCGACGCTGTCTGAGTTGGATGTGGACCCGAGAGGGACGGTTGACGGCTGGATAAACCGGCCCCCTTCCAGTACTCCACGGACCACGGCGCATCGCGCGCCGAACCAGCCATCTCAGCCAGTTCGTCCGACCGGTCCGTCGCCGATGTTGCTCCTGGCGCAGTCGCTGGGTGAGATGTCGCGCGACTACCACGAGCGCGCCTCTGCCTTGCTTGATTCACTTGATGCCTTGCCCGATGAAGCACGCCAGCCCCATGACCTCGATAGGGTCTGGTCACTTCTGGAGGTCGCGCAGTGCTGCGTTGACGAGGTCTCAGTCCGGCTTGAGCCGCTGCTTGAACCCGCCGAGTGAGACAAGCCTGTGGGTAGTGCCATCAGCACATTGGGGTAGCGAGGCTCCCTGTCTGCCGAAACGCCAACCGGGTCCAGGTCACATCGGTCTTGCCGGGCAGCAGGCTGGGGCGGTTGTCGCGGCGGCGCAGGAGTTCGAACCCGGTGGCGCTCGCTGCCGTGACCGTCTCGTCACCGCTGACGTCGTCCATCCACCGGCCAGCGGGTACCGGGCCGTGGCGTAGGGACATGATCACGAGACCGCCGGGCGTGGTCAGGTCACCGAGCACCCGCCAGCCAATGGACCGCTCCCCGGCGTTGAGGTGCATCCAGACGGCGCAGGCGACGACGAGGTCGTAGCGGAAGCCGAGGGAGCGGACCGTGTCGAGGTGAGGGAGGGCGTCGTCATGCCAGGTGATGCGGGTGGAGGGATGCGCTCGCTGACCCTGCTCGCGAAACGCCGCGACCGGCTCGGCAGCGACAACGTTCCACTCGCGGGCGACCAGCGCCGCCGCGTCCCGCCCGGTCCCGGCGCCGGCGTCGAGTGCCCGGCCTGGCCTGACCGGGATCAGGTCGAGCAGGTCCGCGTGGACCTCCTCGAACGTCAGGGCCTCCGACGCCGCATGGAAGGCGGTCACCCCATTTCCGCCGTATCCCGCCGTCCCCCGGACCGCCCGTTCCGACATTCCCGGCCTCCATGTGACGATCATGCGGACTGCGTCGGATCCTTGGTGGCGGGCGCACTCCGTGTCGGCGATGATGCCAGACCCGCCAGCCTGATGAAGGGACCGAACATGGATGTCCTCGAACGGTTACTTGAGCACGATCGCTGGGCAAACGCGGAGGTGCTGCGCCGCTGCCGTGAGCTCGGGGACGGCCAGCTGGACCAAGCCTTCGATATCGGGCACCGGACCATCCGGGCGACGTTCGACCATTACCTGCCCAACATCGCGTTCTGGGCGGGGCTGATGCGGCAGGCGCTGGACACGGGCGAGCCGGTCGTCGGGTCACTGGGTGACCTGATCGGCGCCAGTGAGCGCGCCCACGCCGCCGGCCCGCCCGGCGCGGTCGACTCCTGGCTGGCCCTCCATGAGCGGGCCTATGACCAGTTTGCCGCGGTCGCGAGGCAGGTCCAGGCCGAGGGCCGGCTGGAAGAGTCCTTCCTCATCGACTCCGGGTATCCCTTCACGTACGGTGGCGCCATTCTGATGGTGATCCTTCACCATGAGGGGCACCGGATCGAGATCATCCATATCCTTGCCCGGTCCGGTGTGCCGTCGCTGGCTCAGGTGGAGCTCGATCATGGCCTCTGGGATTTTTGCCGGCGGGGTCTCGGGTGACCGGAGCCGGTTGGGCGGCGGAGCAGGAGGACCACGTGACGGAGCCATTCCCGATCGCGATCGCGCAGGCGACGATCACCGATGACCCGGCGATCAACGCCCCGACCGTCCGCCGGCTGATGCGAGAGGCCGCAGTAGGGGGCGCCCGGCTGATCCTGTTTCCGGAGGGGATGCTGTCGGGCTACGCGAAGGAGCAGCACGCTGACTGGTCCGGCATGGACTGGGACGGGCTCCGCGACGAGCTCCGGCGAGTCATGGCGCTCGCGGCCGAGTTGCGGCTCTGGGTGGTGCTCGGCTCGACGCATCCATTGACCCCGCCGCACCGCCCCCACAACAGTCTCTATGTCATCGACGACCAGGGCCGGATCGTCGACCGGTACGACAAGCGCCTCTGCTCCTGGACGGAGACCAACCACTTCTACACGCCCGGTACCCAGCCAACCGTGTTCGACGTCGACGGGTTCCGGTTCGGCTGCGTGATCTGCGTCGAGGTCAACTTCCCCGATCTGTTCGCCGAGTACGAGCGGCTCGGGGTCGACTGCCTGCTGTTCCCGGCCTACCCGGTGGACGCCGTTCTCGAGGTCAAGGCACGGGCCTATGCCGGGATTCACAACTACTGGGTCGCCCTGTCCGGACCGAGCCAGACGGCGCACCTCCTGCCCGCCGAACTGGTCGGTCCGCACGGCGAGCCACTGGCGGTCGCGGCGGAGAGCGATGAGCTGATCGTCGCCCGCCTCGATCGGTCAGATCCGGGCCTGGAGATCGCGCTGACGAAGTCGCGACCCTGGCGGGCGGAGGTGAACAGTGGCGACTTCCATCGTCCGTGGCTGGTCGAGGACCCGCGGAGTAGCGATCGGACAGAGATCTGATCGTGACTAGAACATCCCGTTGTCGTTGGCGGACGTCAGCGGGATGACCTGCAGCACATCCCAGTGCTCGACGATCCGGCCGTCGGCGTCCAGCCGGAAGATGTCGATCCCGGCGTAGTCCTGGTCGCCCGGCCAGCGCTGATGGCAGTGCAGGACGACGAAGTCGCCATCGGCCAGCACCCGCCGGAACTCGACCGACTTGCCGGGGTACTCCCCCGCCATCCGCTCGAAGTACGCGATGAACGCATCCTTGCCGTCGCCAACGTGCGGATTATGCTGGCGGTAGGTCGCGCCGGCGTAGCGCTCGATCGCCTCGCGGGGCCGGGCCCGGTTGAACATCAGGTCATAGAAGGCCGTCACGGTCTGCTTGTTCTGCTCGATGCGGTCCATGATCTCTCCTCAACATCGGGTGAATACTGTGTGGGTACGGGTACAGTTTCGGGCAAATGACGTCGGGTCAGCGTCCCTGTTCGGCGCCCTCCTTGGCGTGCCGCCCTCCGGTGATGCCGTGCCTGACCGCGTCGGCGCTGACCTGAGCGACGGTCCGGTCGGCGAGCGCCGCGAGGACTGTCGCCTCGATCTCCGCGGACAGGCCTCCGAACGCCTGGCGCATCCCGGAGCCGACAGGGCAGAACACGTTGGGCTCCGCCGGGCTCGGGCCGAGGACCGGGTCACCTGTCGTTGCCCGGTAGACCTCGGCCAGCGTGATGCGATCGGCGGGACGGGCCAGGCGGTAGCCGCCGTCGCGTCCCTCGCGGGCCTCGATCAGTCCCGCCTTGACCAGCGTCGAGAGCACGCGCCGGAGGAACGGCGCGCCCGTGTTGACGCTTCCGGCGATGTACGCGCTTGAATACCCCTCGTCGGACTGAGCGAGCAGCGCGAGCGCGTGGATGGCCATGGCGAAGTGGGCATTACGCATGGATATACTGTATTTGAAACGAGCACAGTAGGCAACCGGTCGGTCAAAATCCGTGGACAACAGGCGTCCGAGCGTCCTGAGCGATCCCGGGAATGGGTCAGATCCAGGTGCCGGGCTTGTGCGCCGGCACCTGCAGCACCGCGAGGAGCCCGAAGTGGTCGCTTGCCCAGACGCCATCGACCGGCTGATCCAGCACGCGGCGGCTGTCAACGACATCGAGCGTCGGGCCATGGGGCCCACAGCGCACCATGATGTAGTCGATTCGCCGACCGGATTCGAGTGCCATCTCTCCGGCACGGACGAATGGATTCGCTGGGGTGAACGTGTGTCCGGGTTCGCCAGGATGGGCTGATTCCCAGGCATCCCGGTAGGCAACGCTGCAATCCCCGAGTGCCTGACGGCCGGTCCAGAAACGGATGCTCGAGGAGTCGGGCGTGTCATCCAGGTCGCCGAGCACGACCACGTGCATATCGCGACCGGCAACGAGATCGTCGATGAACCGGGCACAGGCGACGGCCTGGAGCTCACGCTCGTGCGCATAGCCGATATGCCAGGTGGGCTTGTAGTGGACGAACAGCGTTGGCCCGAACGGCGCCGGTAGCCTGATCTCGGCCGCGACAGCGGCAGACCATGGCAGGTCCACCCGCGCCGTCACACGCAGGTCGAGTTCGTTGCGGGAGGTGGGCGGGACCCGGCTCGCCAGCACGGCGCCGACGCCGTTCTCGGAGCGAGCCGAATGCGGTGAAAGGGAATAGCCCGTCCCCAGCAGGTACCTGACCTCCTCGTACCCATCCCGGCAGTCGACTTCCTGGAGCGCGACCACATCGGGCCGCACCTCCGACAGAACGCGGCGAAGCACACGGCGGCGCTGAGACCAGTCGGCATAATCAGGTGACAGCAGGGCCATCGTCAGCACGCGAAGCGTCGGGGTCGGCTCGGCGGTGTCCCTCATCGTTCGCCCTCTCCATAGGCCAGGTGGTCCTGATCCGAAGCTGCACATCGCGGCGTCGGGAGGTTGATCCCTTGGCAGACACGTATGTCCCGTGACCATCCGGGAGGGCCGTTCCGTGGGGATCACCCCCGGCGGTCATCGTCCCGGAACAATTCCCGTACCAGTCGCCCGCATTGGAGTCGCCGCAACGGGAGGACGGTCGGTGCGGGCTGATCAGCGCACGACGGCATGGCGGGCTGTGACATGGGAAAGCCCGGGGAGACTGCTCTTGTGCAGTCTCCCCGGGCTCTCAATACGTCTGATGCGAGCAGGGAGCGCTCGATTGTCGCTTGCCTGCCCCGGGCAGCCTAGTGCTTGTAGAACCCCGCGTTGAGATCCTTGAAGCTCGTCCAGTTCTCGGGGACGTCGTCCTCGAAGAAGATTGCCTCGACCGGGCAGACCTCGGCGCAGACGCCGCAGTCGATGCACTCGTCCGGGTTGATGAAGTACTGATCCGCGTCGTCGGACGAGTGGATGCAGTCCACCGGGCAGACTTCGACGCACGAGGCGTCCTTGGTCCCGATGCAGGGCTGGGTGATGACGTAGGCCATGTCGGCTCACTCCTTATCGCGCCAGACCACCGTGACCGTTCCAGGAGAACGGGGGGTCGACACCAGAAGAGGGTTCGCGCGCTGGCTGGACCCGCTGGGACGCGATGCGGCGCTCGTCGGTGACGAACTCGCGGGCCGGATGAGTATAGTCATCGACCGGGGCCTGCTCAACCGCTGAACATGCACTGGTATCGGTCCCTGAGGGTTAAGGATCCGGGATCCGGTCGCGGCGCAAGGGGCCGGGGCCGTCGCCTTGTGTGCGAGGACCAATTCCTGACGATCAGGGTCGGAGAGGGTAGCGCCCTCGACCGACCGCTCAGCTTGTCTGCCAGCGGGCCATCAGTTGGTGCGGCATGCCGCGGATCTCGTACGGCGCGCCGACGGGCTGGAAACCCAGGCGGCGGTAGAACGGCACCGCGTGGCCCTGCGACGACAGCCGGACCGTCGGCGCGCCGATCCGGTCGGCTTGCTGGAGCATCAGCCCCATCACTGCCGCCGCCGCACCGCGGCCCCGGAAGTCCGGTACCGTCGCCACCCAGGTGATCGTCGCCTCCGATCCGCTGGCCGGTCCCGGCGTCATCCGCCCGACGCTGACCACGAGCCGGTCTCCGACCCGCAACTCGGCCCAGCGATCACCCATCGCCGCATCCGTAATGGGCACCGTTGCCAGCGCTTGGAACGAGCGGCCGTCGTCGCTGTCGGTCGTCTCGGCGCCGATGAACCCCTGCTCGTCGTGGAAGACCATCCGGCGGACCACCTGGACCGCTGCCCAGTCCGCGTCGGATTCCACTGGTCGGGCGACTACCGCGTCATCGTCGACATCGCGGGCATCGTCCTCATCGGGCATGTCCCGGTCCTCGTCGCCGGTCAGGTGGCGCCAGAACTCCGCCAGGCTAGGCATGATTCCCGCCCGTCGTGTCGGACGAGGTTGCCGGGCGCGACATCACCCGGTCGTGGATGACCCGGCGCTCCTCGAGCCGCTTCCGCATCGCCGCCAGCCGCCCGGTGTGGAGATCCTGCGCCTTCCGGACCTGGGCCGGTGCCGTCCCCCCGGTGATGTCGCGGGCCGACACGCTGGTCAGGGCGTCAAGCGGTGGCCGCTCCTGGCCGAACACCGGGTGGACCGCTGCCCATTCCGCCTCGGTCAGGTCGGCGAAGGTCCGGCCCGTCGCCGCGCACTCGGCGACGAGCCGCCCGACCACGCTGTGCGCCTCCCGGAACGGGATGCCGTGACGGGCAAGCAGGTCGGCTGCGTCGGTTGCGAGCGCGAAGTCCGCCACGGCCGCCGCCGCCATGCGCTCGGTGTCCCAGCGCATCGTCCGCAGCATCGGCGGGACGACGTCCAGGACGATGCGGAGGGTGTCGATCGTGTCGAACAGCCCCTCCTTGTCCTCCTGGAGGTCCTTGTTGTAGGTCAGCGGCAGACCCTTGGTCGTGACCAGCATCCCGACGAGATTGCCGATCACGCGACCGGTCTTGCCCCGGGCCAGTTCGGCGATGTCAGCGTTCTTCTTCTGCGGCATGATCGACGAGCCGGTCGCGAACCGGTCGTCCAGCGTCGCGAACCGGAACTCGGCCGACGTCCAGAGCACCACTTCCTCGCTCAGCCGCGAGACGTGGACCTGGATCATCGCGCAGGCCATCAGCAGGTCCATGACGAAGTCGCGGTCAGAGACGCCGTCCATGCTGTTGGTCGTTGGACCATCGAAGCCAAGCTCCGCCGCGACGCCTTCCCGGTCGAGCCGGAAGGTGGAGCCGGCCAGCGCGGCGGCGCCAAGCGGGGAGCGGTTGAGCCGGGCGATCGCCTGCTCAAGCCGCTCGGCATCGCGCTGGAACATCTCGACGTAGGCGTGGAGGTGGTGGCCAAGGACGATCGGCTGGGCACGCTGGAGATGCGTGTAGCCAGGCATGACCGTCCCGGCATGGTCCGCCGCGATCGACAGCAGTGTGTCGGCGAGGTCCAACACGCCGGCCAGCACGTCGTAGCCGGCCCCGCGTGCCCAGAGACGGAAGTCGGTCGCGACTTGGTCGTTGCGGCTGCGAGCGGTGTGGAGCTTGCCGGTCACGTCACCGATGAGCTCGCGCATCAGCCGCTCGACGCCGGTGTGGATATCCTCGTCGGCGAGGGTAAAGGGCAGTGGACCAGCCGCGGCGTCATCCCAGACGGCCCAGAGGGCGCCTTCGAGAGCGGAGAGATCGTCGGGAGAGATGATGCCCTGCCGGGCCAGTCCGCGGGCGTGGGCGACCGACGCGCGGATGTCCTCGCGGACGAACCGCTGGTCGAACCCGATCGAGGCGTTGAACGCTTGGAGACGCTCGTCCGGCCCGGCCGCGAACCGTGATCCCCAGCCCCAGGCCCCTTCGCTGCCGCCTGCCCTGCCTGCCGTCACCCTTCGCCCCCTGTGTGCGCACCCATATCCGCCAGTCGCCATCCGGGCCCTGCGGTTTGACGCGGCGAGTATCGCCGATCCGGCTGCGTGGAAGTGGGGCACTGGAGCGGGGCCCGACCACACACTCCCTGGGCCGGGGATCGCGACCGACACCCGGGCCCGGCAGGATTCTTGCTATACCCAGGAAGAGGCCGGAAGACGAGGCGCCCGACGCGCCGGGAAGACGGACCAGCAGAGAGGAGACCCGATGGTCGAAGGGCGAGTCCCGGTCGGCACCCGCGTTCTGGCGCTCGACGGCGAAGTGCTGGGCACGGTCCGCACGGCGTACCGCAATTATCTGCTCGTCGCCATCACGGATTCCGAGGACGACCTCGAGGTTCCCTCGGCGGCGCTGGGCCGGGTGGAGCAGGGCACACTCTACCTGACGGTCAATCGCAGTGCGCTGACCCTCTCCCGGGATGGCAAGACCTATGAGCGGCTGCACGGCAACCAGTAGGCACGGTTCGGTGGGGCCGATGGCTCAGAGGGGCGCTAGTCGTCCGTCGCCGGGGATTTTGGCGTCACGCGGTTGAGGTCGGACACGAACCCGTTCAACGTCTTGGTCGCCTGATGTACGAGATCCAGCCGGCCACTGTCCCAGACAGCAAGAGCGGCCTGAATGTCCCGGACAAATGACGCCTCGATCTCGATGCTGATCTCCCGGCCCGCCGGAGTGATCTCCAGCTGAGTCCGGCGGCGATCACCCGGAGTGCGGACGCGTCGGACGAACCCCAATGATTCCAGCCGATCGGTGATCGAGGTGATCGCCGTCGGCGTGACATCCAGCCGCTCAGCCAGGTGCCGGAGCGTTGGCGTTGGCTCGTCCCGGATGGTGTACAGCACCATCGTCAGTGACGGGCTGAGACCGAAGCGCTCCCGCCGGACCCACGGCCGCAACCAGTTATCGAGCTGCATCTGGGTGAGCAGCAGCTCGTGCGCCAGCTTGGCTCGGTCATCGGCGCCATAGGGACCCGCTTCTTCGTCGCTCCGAATATCGGTTGGAACTGATCGTTCCGCCTCCACCATTGCCTCCACAGCAGCGAATGATTTCAGCCCGCCTTTCCTGACCAGTCGTCAGGAGAGGCGGGCGAAACATGTCTTCGCGTCGTTGATGATTCATTTTATACCCTCAGACGACAGAAACTACAATCGCGTCGTGCATACGGACCGGACCAGGGCGGAAATCATTGCGTCCAGGATGTGCGTGCTCGCCCTGCAGGTCGCTCATTGCTGATCCCCGGGTCCGGACAGTCGCCTGAAGTAGATGCAGGTCGCGTCGTAGCCGCCGTCCGCGGATCGCGCGAAATCCGGGATGCGACCTGCCTGCTCGTAGCCAAGCGACTGGTAAAGCCCGTTTGACGGGTCGCCTTCCCGCGTGTCCAGCACCACCAGCCAGCGACCGGCGGCGAGCAGTTCCGCTTCGATCGCGTCCATCAGCCGCCGGGCATGCCCCTGCCGGCGGGCTTCGGGATGGACCAGGAGTCGGGCGATCTCGGCCCGGTGGTGCCCGTTGGCCCGTGACGCCAGCTGTGCCTGCACCGTCCCGACGATCCGTCCGTCCTGTTCCAGCACCAGCAGGATGGTCTGCGCATCCGGGATGTCCGACCAGTACGCGCGTGCCTCCGCGATGGAAAGCGGTGGCAGGAACCCGACCGATGCCCCATCGGCGACCGTGGCAACGAGGAGATCGGCCAGGGTGTCGCGCTCGGCGTCGGTCGGGTGATCCAGTCGGCGGATAGTCGCGCTGGAAGACATGGGCCTGCTCCGTTCTGCGAACTCCAGTCAGTCAGGCCCGGAATGATACGGTCGGATTACCCATGGATGGCGCGACTGTCCGGGGGCGCCTCATCGCACTCCAGGATGCCGTAATCCCGGATCACACCGGCTACCCGGAGCCGGTAGTCGGCGAAGATGTCTGCGCGACCGGTTGCCTGCGCGGACCGGTGCGCTTCCAGTTGGCGCCACGCAACGACCGATTCCTCATCACGCCAGAACGACAGCGACAGCAACCGGTCAGGTCGTGACAGGCTCTCGAACCGCTCGATCGAGATGAAGCCGTCGATGTCGTCCAGCAGCGGGCGGAGGTCGGCCGCGATATCCAGGTACCACTGGCGATGGTCTGGATGTGGTTCCAGTTCGAAGATGACGGCGATCATGGTGTGGGCTCCTCGCTGACAGGGGCCGGGTCGACCCTGATGGACGACGCGTAACGGTTGAGGATCTCCGGGATCCTGGCGTTGGCGGACGGGATGATCCGTGGGCAGGGTGACCAGAACCGCTCATCGGCCAGGCCGGCTCGCAGTCCGGCCCTGACGCCCGCACGTGTGATCTCCCAGGCCAGACGCTCACCCGGACAGCGGTGGGGACCGATCCCGAACGTGAGAGGGTCCGGCGCGGCGTTCCGCGCGGAGTCGAAGCGCTCCGGCTCGTCCCAGACCGCCGGGTCGCGGTTGCCGGCCGCCAGCACGACCACGACCCGATCGCCGACCGCAAGTCTCGCGTCGCCGAGGCGCGTCGGGCTGGCAACGTAGCGCCGGGTCGTGTGGACCGGGGGGTCGTACCGGAGGGTCTCGCGGAGGACGCCCGCCAGCGTGCCCGGATCCTGCGTTGCCAACACGCGGAGCACCGGGTCACGGCTGAGCTGGCCGAGCGTGTTTCCGATCAGCCCGGCGGTTGCGTCCATCGACTGGAACAGCAGACCGATCGCGTTGGCGATGAGGTGATCGCGGGAACCGGGATCGGCGAGCGCCGGGTGCGTCGCCATGTCATGGAGAACTCCCGGCCGCTCCACAGCCTGAGCGCTCTCCAGGCCGGCGGTTAGCTGATCGGTGAGCGACCGGACCGCCGCATCCCCGTCCGCGACCGGGCCGTCGAATGGGGAGGGCGCGATGGCGCGAGCGAACGCCCGGACGGCGGGCGTGATCTCGTCAACGGCTGACCGGGGCAGTCCGAGCAGGGCCACGGTGACGGCTACCGGGATCCGGAACAGGGCACGGACGGGCCAGTCCGTCCCGCCCCGGCGGCGCTCGTCGTCGACCATGGCCGGGATGGCCCGTTGAGGACCGTCTGGAGCCTTCCGGCGGGGATCGATGCCAGCGACGCCTGGATCGCGTGGTGGATCGCCCGGCTGGCCGGGTCGTCCGTCATCCGGACTAGCCGGCTGAACACGTCACCCGTTTGACTTCCCACCAATGCTGCGGGAACGGGCTCATCCACCGGGCGGGTCCGGAGGCCGGGCGCCGTCAGGGCCGCACGGGGCGCGGCTGACCGCGGCGGGTATGGCCCTGCTGCCCCACGCCGAGCGGCTGATCGCCACGATCGCTGATGGCCGCCGGGCGGTCGCGGATCTCGATGGAAGAGTGTCGGGACAGGTGGTGATCACGCTGGTCGGGACGCTGGCCAGCACGACGCTTCCGGCCCGGCTCCGGGACTTCCGTGAGCGGTATCCGGAGGCGACCCTTCGGCTCCGGACCGCCCGGAGTGACGAGGTCAGTGAGTTGGTTCGTCAGGGAGCGGCCGATATCGGCTTGCGCTACTTCCCGGACCCGTCGGCGGGCCTGGTATCCCGAGTGATCGGAGACGAGCCCCTCGTCGTCGTCACGGCGCCGGGGACGGATCTGGCGGGAGGTGTGGGCCGATCGACCAGTCTCTGCTCGAGGGTCGGGCGTGGGTGACGTACCCGGTGGGGTCGGGCGCATCCGGTGAGGCGTTCGCCGTGCAGTGGCAACGGGAGCTGGCCCGGATCGGAGTCGAACCGGGTGAGACGATCGTCATCGACAGCCTGACGGCTCAGAAGCGACTGGTTGAGGCAGGCTTCGGGCTGGCGCTTCTTCCCTTGAGCGCGATCATCGAGGAGCGCCGCATCGGCAGCCTCGAGGCCCTCGACGTCCCGGCGTTGGCGATCAGCGCCCCGATCGTCACCATTCGGCGCCGGGACGGCTACCTCGGCTCGGCCGGTGAGCGGCTGCTGGCCATGCTGACCGGTGCGGGGGAGTAGGCGCACGAGGGGGCGGTGCCGATCCCGGCACCGCCCCCTGTCTGACCGTTGTGCCGGGTGTTAGCGCGGCGGGCGAGCCGTTCTGCTGATCCCGAGGTAGGCGTCGTAGCGGCCGGAGACGGATTCCCAGTTCACGACGTCCCAGAGCGCGTCGATCCACTCGCCGCGGCCAGAAGCCGTCGTGTAGTCGAGCAGGTACGAGTGCTCCCAGTTGTCGATCCCGAAGACGGGGTACCCCTCGCCGGTGATCAGTGGGTTGTCCTGGTCGGGCGTCACGACCAGCGACAGGGCGCCGGCGGTGTCCGAGACCAGCCAGGTCCAGCCCGAGCCGGTGTTGCCCAATGCGCCGAGCTTCATGGCCTGCTGGAACGTCGCGAAATCGCCGAACGCGGTAGTGATCGCCTCGGAGAGCGCGCCGCCTGGCTCGCCGCCACCGTCCGGGGAAAGCCAGTCCCACCAGAGGCTGTGGTTGTAGTGCCCGCCGGCGTTGGTCCGGACGAGCGCCCGGCGCGGCTTGACGACCCCATTGCTGGCCTCGAACTCGTCCTCCGGGACGACATCCAGGTTCAGGATCAGGTCCTCGAGCGTCAGGCCCTGGGCGTCGGGGACATCCTCGAGCTGGGCATTCAACCCGGTGACGTAGTTGGCGTGGAGCCCGTCGTGGTGAAGCTCCTGCGTCGTCGCTGAGGTCACTGGCTCCAGCGCGTCGAGCGCATACGGAAGCTCGGGAAGCTCGAACGGGTAGGTCTGGAGGCTGGCGTCGGTACCGCCTTCGGTCACCGGCGTGCCGTCAGCGGCCGGCGTGCCGTCCTGGGCACTGGCCCCGAACCGGTTGGCACCGAGCGCGAGGGCCGCCGCGCCGGCACCGGCCGCGCCGAACTGGATGGCGTTGCGTCGGGTGATGCGAGTGGTATCTGTCATGGGATGACTCCTGTCTCTGGTGTGACGGCGACCTGCCCGGCAGGTCGCCGGTTGAGAGCATCGTCCGGAGGTCTATGGCTCGTGTCTGCCCGGGTATCGGGGGAACCATCAGGTCCGATGCGTTCACGGTCCATGTACACAAGGGCCGTGCCGTCGGCAGTCAAACCTAAATTCTGCGCGAGAGATCGTAGGGACGGCGTAATCGGGCTGAGCGGAAGGCTCGACCACGTGGACACCGGTTCGACGTCGGTCCATCGACCGTTGTTCAGCCCGGATGCCGGGAGAGTGGTCTACATTTGGGACCTGACATCCGTTTCCGGTGCCCCGTCGCGGGATTCCTCCCATGAGACGGGCATACCGGCTCGCCACTGGCCGACACCCGGAGCCCAGCCCGATGACCACGACCGCCGATACCGATCTCACGCCCGCCGCCAATCCCGGCGGGAACAGCACCGCCGAGCGGGACCATCAGATCCCGCTCTACGCCCAGCGCGGGCTGACGATTGTCCGTGGGGAGGGTGCCTACCTCTACGACGACACGGGCAAGCGGTACCTGGATGCGATGAGCAACTACGGCGTCGCGATCCTCGGCCATGCCGATCGGGCGTTCGCCGCCGCGCTGACCGACCAGCTCACGACGCTGACGACCTGCCATCAGAGCTTCGGCAATGATGTCCGGGCCGAGTTGCTGGTCGCCATCCAGCGGATCGCCCCCCCCGGGCTGACCCGGACCTTCCTGAGCAACTCCGGCGCGGAAGCGGTCGAGGCGGCGCTGAAGTTCGCCATCGCCGCGACCGGCCGGCACAGCGTCGTCGCCGCGAAGAAGGGGTATCACGGACGGACGCTCGGCGCACTGTCCGCCACGGCCGACCCGAAGTACCGCGCCCCGTTCGAGCCGCTGCCGATCCCGGCCACCCACGTCACCTTCGATGACGTCGAGGCGCTGGCCGCGGCCATCACCGACGACACCGCGGCGGTGATCCTCGAGCCAGTCCAGGGGGAGGCAGGCATCTACCCGGCCGACGACGACTACCTGCGCGCCGTCCGCCGCCTCTGCGACGAGCGCGGGGTGCTGCTGATCCTGGACGAGATCCAGAGCGGCTTCCGGACGGGAACCTGGTGGGCCAGTAGTCATGCCGGTGTGGTGCCGGACATCATCGTCACCGCCAAGGCGCTGGCCAACGGCTTCCCGATCGGGCTGACGCTGGTCACCGAGGCGATCAGCGAGAAGATCCCGGGCGGTGCCCATGGTTCGACCTTCGGTGGCAACCCGCTGGCCGCGCGCGCCGCACTGGCGACGCTGGCGCGGTTCGAGGAGTTGAGCCTCCACGCCAATGCGACCGAGACGGGCACGTACCTGATCGAGGGCCTGCGAGGGCTCGGCTCGCCGAAGATCCGCGATGTCCGTGGGCGTGGGTTCATGATCGGTGTGGAGCTCAAGGCCCGCGTCACCCCGACGCTGAAGGGGTTGCAGGAGCGCGGCGTGCTCGTCCTGCCGGCCGGTCCGCTGACGTTTCGCGTCCTGCCACCGCTGATCTGGGGTCGCGAGGAAGCCGACCTGTTCCTGAGCGCGATGAACGACGTGCTGGCGTAGGGTTGGCCGGGCGCGAGGTGCCGTCGTCCCGCTCGCATCCCGCCACTCGATCGCATCCTTCCAGTAGAGACGCCTGTCCGGCGCGGCGGACAGGATCTGTGTCCGCGCGATATGCAGGCGTCAGAACCCGGTAGACGAGGAAGGCGGCCGGCCCTCAAGCAGGGCCGGCCGCCTTCCTCGTCTACCGGGGGGTGTCCCGGGTCGTCACTAGACCGACGGGGAAGCCTCCGGAGTGACCTGGTCGATGTCCTGGTCCTGGCCGGTGCCAACCTCGACTTCGGGGGTTCCGGTGGTCGGCGTGGCGTCCAGCTCCGGCGTCGCCTCCGGGGTCACCTGGTCGATGTCCTGATCCTGACCCGTACCGATCTCAACCTCCGGCGTGGCGCTGACCGGCGTGCCGGCCGGGGTCGTCCCCGGCGTGGCGCCGGTGCCCTCCGGCAGGACCTCGAAGACGAGGAACTGGGTGACCTGGCTGTCGTTGAAGTTGTTGTCCGAGCCGATCACCAGCGACGGGTTGCCGCTCTCCAGCTCCGGGCCCCACGCCAGGGTCTCGAGGTTGTCGACGGTGAAGTTGCTGCCATCGAACTCCTCGACCAGCGTCTTGGCTGCCGGGGTGTAGTCGGCATTGACCAGCGCGTCGATCCCGCTGATATCGGTCGCGCCGGACAGGTCGACGAGGTAGAGGCGGACGTTGTTCACGTACGTCTCGTCGGCCTGCTGGACCGTGCCGCGCTCCAGCAGCAGCATCGTCGTATCACTCACCGCCAGGATCTCCGTGATCCCGTTGGTGCTGAACAGCGCGTCCGCCGGGACGTTGGGGACCGCGTCGCTCTCGTAGGCGTACTGGGCGAGGACGTTGCCGTCCCGGTCGTACTCGGTGATCCGGTGGACCCCACCGGCCGTGCCGTCCGGGGCGGGCCCGTCCTGGAACAGCGGCGCCTCGGTCGAGACGAAGTAGGACTGGCCGTCCGCCGAGAAGGTCATCCCCTCGAAGGAGCCGTTGTCGCGGATGCCCGTCTCACCGGCCGTGTTGGCCGCGAAGATGTCGTCGATCGGCTGCTGGGCGACGAAGGTGCCATCCGGAGCGGTGATGTAGACGCCCGGATCGATCCCGAGTTCCTGCGAACCCTCGCTGGTCCAGAAGTAGTTGCCCGACTCCGGGTCGAACCGGATCGACTCCGGGTCCGGCACGTTGCCGCCTGCCTCGCTGTTCGGGAACGGGGAGCCGTCCTCCTGCAGCAGCGTCACAGCAGAGGTCAGCTCGACGCTCTCGAAGGACGTGCCGTCGTAGGTCAGGGTGGCGTCGTAGAACCGGGCCGGGGCCTCGTCGGAGCGATCGTCGCTCAGGACGATCCAGCTGTCCGTCTCCGGGTCGTAGTCCAGCCCGGACAGCCCACCGACGAGGGTGTCGTCGACGAGCAGGTCGTTGGCGAGCTGCTGCTCGCCGATCAGGCTGAGCGTGCCCACGGAGCGCTCAACCGGCGTGTCCTGGGCGGGGACGATCGCGGGCAGGGCCACGACGGCGGACAGCATCGCGGCGGTAACGGGGATCGCGAGATGGCGACGGTTGAGCATGGAGAGAGCTCCTGGTCGGTCGCGTGGTCGTCTGCCCTCGGCCCACGCTGGGTCGAGGTACCGACCGTTATGGCAGAGCGCCCGGGCCAGCGTGTTATCAGAGTGCGAATTCGTCTACCGGGTTCATGGTCGGGCAGGAGCAGTATCGGTGGGGGGCCGGACGGCCCGGGGCAATGGGCGAACCGCGCAGCCGCGTGGTCCGGGACGGCTATCATGAGCGGTGGCATCGGTCGGACACTGGTCCGACCCACTCACCAGGCACTACGCGGGAGACTCGATGCAGGAACGATACGACGGCAACGTCCCGGCTCCGGCCGGGTACGACGTGGAGCAGCGCCCGGCGGAACAGCCAAAGGGCCGGCGCGGAGGCGCCCTGCGGGAGTTCGTCCAGACCATCCTGATCGCGGTGCTGATCTTCGTCGCCGTCCGGGCGTTCGTCCTGCCCTACGAGGTCGATGGTTCCAGCATGCAGCCGGGGCTGCACGACCGGGACCGGGTGCTGGTCAACCGCCAGTCGTACACGACCTTCGACCTCAACGGCGTCCTGAACTGGATTCCCGGTGTCGACCGCGAGGGAGCGTGGCTCTGGTCCCCGTTCGGCGACCTCGAGCGGGGCGACATCGTCGTCCTGGAGCCGCCGGTCGATGCGGACGAGCCGTTCATCAAGCGGATCGTCGGCCTGCCGGGCGACACGGTCTCCTTCTCGGACGGCTACGTCATCCTCAATGGCGAGCGGCTGGACGAGTCGTACATCCCCGAAGCGATCACCACGTGCGACCCCGACAACGCGCTCGTGGACCAGCCGACGTGTGACATCACCGTACCGGACGGCTATGTGTACGTCCTCGGGGATAACCGGACGCCACGCGGGAGCGAGGATTCCCGGATGTTCGGGCTGGTCCCGCAGGAGAACCTCCACGGCGAGGCGTTCCTGATCAACTGGCCGTTCGACCGGATCGGCGGCATGCCGTAGTCGGCGGCTGCCCTACAATCAGGCAACGGGCGGTGGCGTCCGGCCGACGACGATGCAGGTGACGAACCAGCAAGGGAGCAGGGACCGGTGACGACGGGACAGGGTGACGGCAAGCGGCGGGTGCTGCTGACGGGCGGCGGCGGCGAGATCGGGGTGGCGTTCCGGAAGTACGCCGGCGATCGCTACGCGCTGCGGCTTGCGGGCCGGAGCGACATCCCCCTCGAGGACGGTGAGCAGGCCGAGGTGATCTCGCTGGACATCGCCGACCTCGACGCCTGCCAGGCGGCCTGCGAGGGCATCGACACGATCATCCATCTCGCGGCCGACCGCCGGATGGACGCCCCGTTCTACGACTCGCTGATCGAGAACAACATCAAGGGCGTCTACAACATCTACCGCGCCGGCAGGGACCAGGGTGTCCAGCGGGTGATCTTCGCGTCCAGCGTCAACGCGGTCGCTGGTTCCCCCACAGCTCACCAGGCGCAGACGGACGAGGTGCCGACCCCGCTGAACATCTACGGCGCATCCAAGGTCTGGGGCGAGGCGCTGGGCGCGTACTTCAACGCGATCGAGGGGCTGGGCGGGTTCGCCGTCCGGATCGGCGCGTTCAAGACCGAGTTCGACGAGCTGGGCAAGGAACCGTCAACGGCCCGGCACATCTCGATGCTCGTCTCCCCGCGCGACCTCTGCCAGCTGTTCGTCCGCTGCATCGAGACGGACCTCCAGGGGTTTCACATCGTCCATGGCCTGTCCAACAACGCGCTACCGTTCATGGACATCGAGTCCACCAAGCGGTTGCTCGGCTGGGAGCCCGAGGACGACGGCTGGGCGCTTTACGGTAACCGGTTCGAGAGCGCCGGGTAGGCAGTTTGACCGGCGCATGGTCTGCCCAGCCGGCGTCCGCTCACCAACGTTTCAGCCGTTCGACCCACCCGGGCCATAACCGATCGTGATCAAGGCAGGAGCCGCCCCAACGGGGCGGCTCCTGTGCTTATTCCCCGAACTCCTTCGTCCAGGCGGGCAGCAACCCGGCGGCCCCGAGCCCCGCCCCGATCGCGATACCGAGGCCGATCCCCAGCCCGATATTGTCGAAGAAGAGCAATCCCACGGACATCCCGGGGATGATTCCGGCTGTTACCTAGGTCATCTGCTTCCTGCGAGTGGCGTCGCCACCGGGCCCTGCGCTGCTGTCATGTGGAAACGCCTCCTGCCCGTCATGCGGCAATCAACTGTGCGACTCAGCGGGACGGAACGTTATCGTGGGGACCGGGAGTCCTCGGCGTCAGCGCCGGTACCATTCCCGCTCGCGCTCGATGGCACGGCGGCGGGCGTCACGGGCGGCCGTGAATGACCGGATCAGCAGGGCGATGAGGATGAGGACGGCAGCGATGCCGAAGCCCAGTCCGATCTCGCCCAAGCCAAGGAAGAACACGAGGTAGAGCGCCACGCCGGCGAGGATGCCCGCAATAGTGGCGGGCTCCGGACGGAACCGGCGCCATTGACCGGTATGGTGTGGCGGCGCGTCGCGCCCGGGAGGCTGGTCTCCGGTCATCGGATCGTCAGCGATCGGACCGGGTGCGATCTGCCCCGGCCATCCCCAGTGCCACGCCCAGCCCTGCCCCGATCGCGATGCCAATCCCGAGTCCAAGGGCAAGGTTGTCGAAGACCAGCAGGCCAAGCACGACCCCGATCGCTACGCCAAGCCCGGTGCCGGATGCCAGGCCGACTCCGGCCCAGCGGGCCTGCTCGTCCGCGTCCGTCGGTGGGGTGTTCTGATCCGGTCGCTCGCTCATCGGCGTCCTCCGCGGGCGTGATGGGGCCAGATGGCTAGCGCCTGGTCCCCTGCTGGCGGATGGCTGCAAAGAGCCCACCAAGCATGGCGCCGAAGATTGCCCCGATGATCGGTTGCCCGATCAGCAGGCCGATGCTGATGCCGAAGGTGAGGCCAAGTGCGACGGCAAAGAACAGCGGGGCGGGGCCGATCGCGTCGGGGCGCTTGCGGAACAGGCCGCCGTCCGACGGGCTGGAGGGACGAGGATCGCGGGGTGGGGTGCTCATCGGGGGGGCTCCTGGGCGTCGGCCGCGCGGCGGCGGTCGATCACGATGCCGGCGATCGCACCAAGCACGCCGCCGATGACGAGCGCGGGCAGGATCGGCAGACCGGCGACGTAGGCCGCGATGGCGCCCAGCAGCACACCAAGCCCGAGGAGGATTCCGACAGCCGTCCCGCCTTGCGCCGATGCGGGGCGATCCGGCTCGCCGGTCAGTCGCCGGTCGAACTCGGCATCGTCGAGTTCCTCGAGCTCGTCGAGGTCATCCGGCTCCTCGACGAGAACCGGCTCGTCGTGTGCGCCGGTCGCGGCGTACCTGGGGGCGCTGGGGCGCAGTTCGGGCCGGATGCGCGGCCCCTGACGAGTGGCAGGGGCCGGCTTGCGTCGGCGGGGCATGGGACTCCTGTCGGGAAGCGCAACCGGCCCGGGCTCAGGATCTAGTCCACCCGGAACGGCGTCATCATCTCGTCGATGCGGCGGGTGACATCGGCCACCACGCCAGCCAGCGGGATCATCTCGGATTCGGCTGCGGTCCGGAGCCGGAGCTCGGCCTGCTCCTCGGCGATGGTCCGGGTGCTGACGGACAGGCGGATCGGGCAACCGATCAGCTCGGCATCGGCGAACTTCACGCCGGGGCGCTCGGATCGGTCGTCGAACAGCACCTCGACCCCGGCTGCGGTCAGCTCGTCGTAGAGAGCGACGGCCCGGTCGAACGTCGCCGTGTCGGTGTCCTTGCCGATCCACGTCAGGTAGACCTGGAACGGGGCCACCGCGATCGGCCAGACGATCCCACGGTCATCGTAGTTCTGCTCGACGATCGAGGCGACCAGGCGACCGGAACCGATGCCGTACGACCCCATCAGGATCGGCCGGGCGCTGCCGTCCTCGTCGAGGTAGGTCGCGCCGAGCATGGTGGTGTAGCGGTCGCCGAGCGCGAAGATGTTGCCGACCTCGATCGCCCGCTCGGCCCGCAGCGGCGCGCCGTCGATCGGGGAGGGGAAGCCCTGCTCAGCCGTCGCGATGTCGTCGACGATGGCGGCCTGCCAGTCCCGCCCGAGATTGACGTTCTTCAGGTGGTAACCCGCCCGGTTGGCACCGGCGACGAGGTTCGGCGTGTCCCGGATGCTGGTATCCGCGACGATGACGACGTTCTCGCTGTCGGCCAGCCCGACCGGGGACGCGTAGCCCGGCACGGCGCCGGGCGCCGCGATCTGCTCAGCGGTCGCGGGCGTGAGGTCGCGCTCGCCGGTCAGCTTCCGGAGCTTGGTCTCGTTGACCTCCAGGTCGCCCCGGATCACGGCGAAGATCAGACGTCCGCTGTGGCCGGTGAAGAACACGGCCTTGGCCGTCCGGTCCTTCCCGACGCCGAGGAATTCCGCGACGGCGGCGATGGTCGGCGCTTCCGGCGTGGCGACCTCCTCCATCGGCTGGGCGTCCTCGATGACTGGCTCGTCGCGGCGGAACGTGGCGACCTCGCGGTTGGCGGCGTAATCCCCGGTCTCGGAGATCAGGATGACGTCCTCGCCGTAGGGCGACGGCGCCATGAACTCCTCGCTCAGCTTGCCGCCCATCATCCCGGTGTCAGCGCCGACGACGTAGAACTCCAGCCCCGTCCGCCGGTAGATCCGGTCGTAGGCGACGCGGTGGGCCTCGTAGGCGGCGAGCATGCCGGCCTCGTCTCGGTCCAGGCTGTACGAGTCCTTCATCGTGAATTCGCGGACGCGGATCAGGCCGCCGCGGGCGCGCGGCTCGTCGCGCCACTTGGTCTGAAGGTGATAGATGATCTGGGGCAGCTGGCGGTAGGAGTTGATCTCGCTGCGGGCCAGGTCGGTGACGACCTCCTCGTGGGTCATCGCCAGGACCATGTCACGGTTGGCGCGGTCCTTGAACCGGGTCAGTGACTCGTCGATCTGATCGTAGCGCCCCGTCTCCCGCCAGATCTCGGCCGGATGGACGACCGGCATGAGCATCTCCTGCCCGCCGATCGCGTTCATCTCCTCGCGGATGATCCGCTCGATCTTCTGGGTGACGCGCCACCCCAGCGGCAGCAGGCTGAACAGGCCCGACCCGAGCGGACGGATGAAGCCGCCACGCAGCAGCATCCGGTGGGAAGGGAGCTCGACGTCGCCCGGGGCGTCACGCAATGTCCGGCCGAAGAGATGACTGATCCGCATCGCGGGGAGACCTCGCTCTCTGGCAACGTGGCCTGGCCGGGGTGTCAGGGATGAGCGCATCCGCCGGGGGCCGAATCTTCCCGGCCGCGCCGGGGAAAGGGTGCATCGGGCAGGATAGAGGGGCGTCGTCCGGGGCCGCAATGGGGCCGGGACGATAGGGTGTGCCGCGACCGGGCGCCAATCCGCCGTGCGCGCTACCGGCCCGCGCCGTCACCCTTGGCCAGCCGGACCGCCGCGCCCGCCTCGCGATCCTCGAACCGGGCCAGGATGAAGAGCAACGATGACAGCCGGTTGAGGTAGCGGAGGATCTCGCCGTTGTCGATCACCCCGGCCTCGCCCAACGTGACGGCGACCCGCTCCGCCCGCCGGACGACCGTCCGGGCCACGTCCAGTGTCGCGCCGGCGACACTCTCGCCGGGGATGACGAACTGGGGTGGCAGCGGGACGTCATCGCCGAGACGATCGGTCTGCTCCTCCAGCCAGATCGTTCGCTCCGCCGGAAAGGTCCGGTCGTCGGGTCGGATCTCGGGGGTGAATGCCAGTTCGACCATGATCGCGTACAGGTCGCGCTGCACGTCGATCAGCAGATCGCGGGTCCGGGACTGCGTTGCCTGGGCCCGCGCGAGCCCGCAGGCGGCGCTCGTCTCGTCCAGTTGCCCGAGGATCTCGATCCGGGCGTCGTCCTTGCCGACGCGCGCGCCGAGCAGATCGGTCGTGCCGGTATCGCCCTTGCCAGTGTAGAGCCGCATCCTGACCCGTCCCGTCGTTCCCGTCCGTGCCGCATGGTTCCGGCCCGCGTGGCCGTCGCCCCATGGCGATACCATGCCGACTAGTGTGCCATCCCGGGAGGGCCGGATACGGGATGGCGGCGACGGGGGAGGGCGGGTGATGGACGACGGAGGCCGGCAGGCTGCCGGTAGGGATGGCCTCGAGATCCGGCCGGCGACCGTGGAGGACCGTGCGGCGGTCACTGCGCTCTGGCACCGGACCGGGCTGACGCGGCCCTACAACGATCCCGACGCCGATTTCGACCGGGCCCGTTGCGGCCCGGCGTCGGACGTCCTCGTCGGCGAACGGGCCGGCGCCGTCGTCGCGTCGGTGATGGTGGGACACGATGGTCATCGCGGCTGGCTGTATTACGTTGCGGTGGATCCCAGAGTGCAGTCGGATGGGCTAGGACGGCGGATGGTCGCGGCCGGGGAGGACTGGCTGCGTAGCCGGAACATCCCCAAGGTCCAGTTGCTCGTCCGGGCGACCAATGGGGGCGTGCTGGCGTTCTACGACCGGCTGCCTACGAGCGGTCGAATGTCCACGTCATGCAGAAGTGGCTGACAAGCCCCGCCGAGTCACCTGGCCAGCCCGCCGCATCCAGATCCACATGACGACCCACACAGTGAGCTTTGCTGGACAGGCAAGGAACCCACGGTCGATCTATCCAACACTGCGTCCGTACGCAGTGTCAGGGCCAGTTTTTACCTGAGTACAGGTTGTCCGTACTACCGTCCGTACGCCTGAATCACGGATCGTCATGGTGTACGTACCCCTGCCCTCGACGTGGTAGCATGATCCGACTACGAACGACGGTGGGCTCCCCGAAGCGGGGTGTCCGGACGGTGGCCCCTGGACCGGGCCCATGGGGAGGGATTGCGTCATGTCGAGCTTCTTTCCTCGCCGCTCCCGCCCCCGTCCCGAGTCCACGTCATCGGAACGACCCGCTGTCTCGTCGGCGGCCAGTGATGCCCGCCGCAAGCTTCCCGACCTGCCGTCATTCGAAGACCAGTGGGGCGGGATTCCCGAGGCCGGACGGGTCGCCGCGACCCCGGGCCCGCGTCTCGTCCCGACGCAGGACGAGCTCGTCCGGCAGGGGCTGGCCGGGATACGACCGGACGAGGCTGACGACCGGGAAATCGACTCCCCCTCCGAGAGTCGTCTGCGGATCGTCGAGTCCGATCCGGTGGAGCGCATCCCGGATGTCCAGCGTCCCGGCACGCTCGATCGGCCACTTCGCGTCGGCGTGATCGGGGTCGGGTATGGCGGGTCCGTCCATATCCCGGCGCTGATGCATCTACCCGAAGCCGAGGTCCTGGCCGTCTGCGCCCGGACCACCGCCCGCGCGATTGCCGTCGCCGCGTCGCGGCAGATCCCGCTGGTCACGACGGACTTCCGCCAGGTCATCAACGAGACGTCGATCGACGCCGTGGTAATCGCCGCCCCGCCGTATCTGCACCACCAGATGGTGATCGCGGCGCTGGAGGCGGGCAAGCACGTCCTCTGCGAGAGCCCGATGGGCCGGTCCCTTGCCGAATCGCGGGACATGGCAAAGATGGCCGACAGCGCCAGTGTCACGGCGATGGTCAACCACCACCTCCGCTACGACCCGCTCCGGTCCCGAATCCGCGAGCTGATTATGGGCGGGTACATCGGGGTACCGCAGGCGATCACGGTCAACATCGTTCGGAGCACCTTCCCGGACGCTTATGCCCGCCCGTATGGGTGGCGCAGCCAGCTGGAGCGTGGCGGTGGAGCGCTCGGCGCCATCGGGACGCAGGAGATCGACGTGCTGCGCTGGTGGCTGGGTGAGATCGACAGCGTCGCGGGGACGGCGGCGACGATGGTCGAGCGCCATGTCCACCCGGCCGGCAGCGGGATGATGCGGGCAGACGCGGACGACAACTTCGCCTGCGTGCTCCGCTTCGCCTCGGGGATGATCGGAACGGTCCACGTCACGACGACCGCCGGCGTGGAGTCGGGCGAGGAGATCATGATCTCCGGCTCGGAGGGGATGCTGATCGCCCAGAACGGTGGCGTGCTGCTGGGGGCCAAGCGCGGCGAGGCCGAGATGTCGCACATCGAGGTCGCGACACCGGAGGACGACGCCCTGCCGCCGGAGACCCACCCGACGATGCATGGCACCTACCGGCTGCTCCGGCGCTGGGTGGAAGCCATCCGCGAGGGTGAGCCGACCCCGTCGCCGTCGTTCCATGACGGGGCCAAGGCTCAGGAGATCGTCGATGGCATCCGGCGCTCCGGCCAGCAGGCCCGCTGGATCGACACGGCCGGGCGACGCTTTCAGACCGCCATCCCCCGGCACGTCAGCGTCTGAGTCTCCGAACGGCTGGATTATCCGACCCAGCGCCGGACGGAGTCCACGACCTGTTCGTACCCGTTGAGGAGCCAGAGCGCCGCCTCGACGGTATCGGCAAGCTCGGCGTCATGGTCGGGCATCCTGCGGCGGTCAAGCGTCCCGGCCGAGATCTCGTGCAGATAGCTGGCGTCGAGCACATTGCCCGCGGTCATCCCTGCGACCAGCCCGTCGATCTCGATTGCGGTGAGCGGGTTGACGCGGTGGTACCCCCTTAGGACGCCAGCGACGTGAACCAGGCGGTCGCTGTCTGACAGGGCGTTCCCCTGCCGCCATCTCCGCCGGACGCGACGTGACAGGTACCTGGCGATGTCCCAGGTCCGGGGCGCGAGCGGCAGATGATCAAAGTCGATGAATCCCGAGACGGCGCCTGGCTGGCGCAGCAGGACGTTGTCCGGGGTCAGGTCGCCGTGAATCAGCTGGGTGGGCAGATCGGCAAGGGCCGCGATCATCTGGTCACGCCGTTGCTCGAACGCGACCGCAACGTCCGGGGGCAGCATCAGGGCGCCCTGCAGTGATGCGATCGTCTGCTCCTGGTAGGAGTTCGCTGACCAGGGGTAACGGGCAAGGGCTACATGCAGTTGCCCAATCGCTTCGCCGATCTGCTCACCAACCGGAACCACCTGCAGCGCATCGAAACGGTCACTGACCAACCGGGGGACGAGGACGAAGCAATCCTCGATCGCTCCGGCATACAGCATGGCGTGATCGTTCGGGATGAACTCAGCGACGGGAACGCCATGGCTAGCCAGGTGACGGAGGATGCGTGCCTCGTCGGCCAAGGGCAGGTTGCGCCACGGACCCAGGCGTTTGAGGAAGTAGCGGGCACCGTCCTCCGCCGTGACCGGCCACAGTTCTCGTCCGGCCGACGGCTCGCCTCGCGTAGGGGCGTCCCCAAGGATGGTCTTCCAGTCCGCGAGGATGGGTGCCAGGTCTTGCGGGGTCTGCAGCATCACGGACCTCCTCCATGGTAGGCAGCGAGGGCGATCAGGTCGGGTCCATGCAGAGCGGGTACGCCTGTGAGCCCAACTGTGCCGTGGTGTCGCTCGCTACCATGGCACAGGGGCGATCTGCCGTCACGACGTTCATCGCCTGCTCCTCGACCGATCGCTTCTGCGACACCTGACCTCCCCATCGTCGTCGCTGGTGTGCGGGGTTGAATGCCGCGTCCGCTATCATGTCCCCATTCGCCGACCCTGCTCGCAGCGTCCCGGCGTCCGGTCTGCGCAGACCGGGCGACCGAGGCGCTGGACCTCATCCCCGGGACAGGCGTGACCGGGAACCGATCCAGGAGCCACCGATGACCGTCGCGACGAAGCCCCGAACCGAGTCCCCGACCGAGCCACTGTTCGTTGCGCCGACGGCCGAGATCGACACGCCGGCGCTGATCGTCGATGAGCCGACGATGCGGCGGAACATCGCGCAGATGGCCGCCTTCGGCGCGTCGGTCGGGGTAAAGGTTCGCCCCCACATCAAGACGCACAAGACGCCGCAGATCACCCGGCTGCAACTGGCGGCCGGCGCGGTCGGGATCACCTGCGCCAAGCTCGGCGAGGCCGAGGTGATGATCGAGCAGGCCGAGGTTGGTGATGTCCTGATCGCCTACCCGGTCATCGGGCCGGCCAAGACGGCTCGGCTGCTCCGGTTGATGGAGCGGGCCCGGATGATCGTGGCGCTCGATAACCGCGAGGTTGGTGAGATGATCGGGCGGGCCGTCGCGGCCCAGGACCGCCGGCTGGACGTCTATGTCGAGGTCAACACGGGCCAGAACCGGGCCGGGGCGCTGGTGGGCGACGAGGCCGTCGCGCTGGCGCTGGACCTGTCACGCATCGCCGGGCTGAACGTGGTCGGGATCATGACCCACGAGGGCCATGCCAATAGCGCCGAGCCAGAGGTGATCGAGCGGACGGCGATCGAGGCAGGGCAGGCGATGGTCGCGATGGCCGAGCGCCTCCGCGCGCACGGGCTGGATATCCGGACCGTCTCCGTCGGCTCCACTCCCGCCGCCTTCTTCACGCCGACCGTTCCCGGCGTGACCGAGATGCGACCCGGTACCTATGTCTTCAACGACAACTCCGTGTTCCGGCACGGGCGTGTCAGTCCGGCCGACTGCGCGCTCCGGGTCCTCTCCACCGTGGTCAGCCGTCCGGCCCCGGACCGGGCGCTGCTTGATGCCGGCTCCAAGACCCTGGGGATGGACCCGAGCAAGAGCCACCCGGGACACGGCTACATCGTCGGACACGGGGAGGCGACGATCACCAAGCTCAGCGAGGAGCACGGCACCGTCCACGTTCCCGAAGGGATGGACGGTCTGCGGATCGGTGACCGGGTCGAGGTGATTCCGAATCACGTCTGTCCGACCGTCAACCTGCAGGACGAACTGTTCATCGTCCAGGATGGCCAGATGGTCGACCGCTGGACGGTCGCGGCTCGCGGCAAGGTTCGCTGACGACCAGGTTGGGCGAGCACCGGGACATGAAGAAGGGCCAGCCGCACCGCGGCCGGCCCTTCTTCGTCGTTGCGTCTCGGTGGCGGTCTAGTCCTGGAGGTGCGCCTCGAGGAACCAGAGGTCCATGTCGGCCTGGCGGGAGATATCCGTGAACAGGTCGGCCGTGTCCTGGTCGTTGTGCTCATCGGCGACATCGATGTTCGCACGGGCGGTGGTGGCGTAATTACCCCAGCGCTCGACTAGCGCCTGGACGTGCGCCATGCCGTCGACCGCGTCCGTCGGGTATTCCGGCAGGCGGGAGTTGGCGGCCGACATCCGGGCGGTGCCCATCGCAGAGCCACCCAGCGCCGTCGCGCGCTCGGCGATGGTGTCGATCCATTCGAGGACGTGCGCGGCGTGCTCATCGAAGAGCAGGTGCAGCTGGTAGAAGTCCTTGCCCTTGACGTTCCAGTGAGCCTGCTTGGTCTGGGAGTACAGGTCCAGCGAGTCGGCCAGCTGCTGGTTGAGCATGGCGACCATCGTCTCGCGGGTGGACTCGGACAGGCTGTTGTGGGTGCGGAACATCCGGACGTTGGACTTGGTGGGCGTAGCCATGGGTAACGAACTCCTGTGTACCTGAGGATGTCGGTGTAAGCGTCCGTCGCGGGCGCAAACTCGCTTGCGTAACAGCGAATTCCATTCCATCGACGGTGCCGATCACCGATAACGGTAATAAGTCCTATTATCCCATGATAGGTGTGGTGCGACAAGGGGTCGGCGATTATGATGCGAACATCAAGGAGCTATGCCCCGGTCGTCTCTGGCCGGGGTCATTTCGTGTGCACAGACAGTGGTCGGGAAGGGGGGACGATGGCCGAGCCGGAACTGACAGACCGCACCCGCGGAGAAGTTCGCGCGCGCCTCTCCCCCGATCTGCTGACGGCCGTCGCCACGGCGTGGGATCTTGGCGAGATCAATGTGGCGGCACCGACTGAAGACATCGGCGGGTCCTACAACCTGAACCTGCGGCTCCAGACGGATCGCGGGGAGGTTGTCGTCCGGGTCTACCGGCCCTGGGTGACCCCGGACCGGCTCGCGGCCGTCCAGGGGCTTCGCCACGCGCTGCGCCGCGAGGCGATCCCGACCATCGTCCCGTTGTCCCGGTCGAACGGGGCCACCGCGCTGGAATGGGCTGGTCGCCTGGTCGAGGTCGAGCCCTGGGTGTCGAGCGAGAGCGGCGCTGACTCATGGCAGCGCTACGTCACCGCCGGTGCCGAGCTGGGCCGTCTCCACGCGGCACTACGCCGTATTCGTGTGGCCGACCCGTTCCCCCCGGCGCCTGTCAGCAGTGTCATCGCGCCGTCGGTCTTCGCCGACTGGATCGCCCGGGCCCGGCGGGCCATCGCCGCGGCGCCGCTGGCTCCCGGTGCCGTCGACGCGCTGGCCACCTGCGACGAGGCCGAGCGGCTGCGAACCATCATCACGGCCGAGCCCCGGCCCGGTCACATCGTTCAACTGACTCACGGCGACTTCGCCCATGACAACGTCCGGTTCTTCGGGACGAGTCCGGTCGCGATCCTGGACTTCGATTTCATCGACACGCGGGACCGGATCACCGATCTCGCCTACACCACCTACTGGATGTTCGAGCACCTGCAGTGGGATATCCCGGCGGCCGAACGGGACTGGTGGCGGGCAGGTGACCTTGTCCGGGGCTACGCCGAGGCCAGCGGCATCCCCCTCACCGCTGAAGAGCTGGTCTGGCTACCCCTGGCAATGGCGACGATCCCGACAACGTGGGTGGCGGAGACGTGGCTGATGGGCGATGTGCTCGAGGCGATCGGCCTCGTCGCCCGACAGATGGAGACGGTTGCCTGGCTGATTAACCACCGGCATGACCTGGCCCAGATGTGGGCACCGTAGACACCCGCAAGCCCTTGCCTGGAATCGGCTACCGTAGCGCCGGACCCTGTCTCACCGGTCCTGACTCGTGCGCTACCCGGGATTCGCCAGGATGCTCCTCGACACGGACGACGTATACGCAGCCATTGCCCATGGTGCCCGGCTGGCGACGGGGACATGATCGACCTGGGCGGGACCTTCAACCGTAACCTTCGCCTGACCGGGTGCGGTGGGGGGGACGTCGTCCTCCGCGTCTACCGCCCGTGGGTGACGGCGGGGCGGCTGGCGACACTGCGGGCGATCCGCCAGCGCCTGGCCGATCACGGGCTCCCAATCCCTCAGCCGCTCCCGCTCGATCATGGGCAGTTGGCCGGCCCGTTAGGAGCACGGCTGGCCGAGCTGGAGCCGTTCGTCGCCAGTGACGGCGGAACCGACTCCTGGGCGCGGGCCAATGTCGCAGCCGGGTTGCTGGGTCAGCTGCATGGCGCACTGGCTGATTGGCGCCCCCCGGTCCCGGTCGTCCCCCCGCGTGTTCACACGGCACTGCCAGAGGCGACGCTGCGGCGCTGGCTGCTCCGGACGGGTGAAGTCACCAGGGCCGGGATCCGGCACGCTCGCCGTGACGAGGCGATGGCGACCCTCACCATGGCGGGGCGGGTGTTGGACGCCATCTCTGCGGTCGAACCGGTCCCCGTTCCCCACCAGCTCACCCACGGCGACTACGGGCACGACAACCTGCGCTTCCGGTGCGGGACGCCCGTCGCGCTCCTCGACCTCGACTTCGCCGGTGTCCGCCCCCGCGTCGCTGATCTGGCCGACCTGGCCTTCAGCCCGCACTGGATGCCGTCGTTCGGGCAGCTCGGCTTCCCGCCGGGTCGCCGGGACTGGTCCCGCGTCAGGGATCTGATCCGGCACTACGATGCGGCAATCGGCCAGCCACTATCCCGGGAAGAGGTCACCGCCCTGCCGGTCCTGATGACGCGATTGCCCGTCGCATGGGCGGCGATGGGCTGGCTGATTGCCGACCCCGTCAGTGCCGTCGCGGATCTGGCTGGTGAGCTTGACACGGCGGCATGGCTGCTGACTCATCGCGGGGAACTTGCCCGGAGCTGGCAGACGTAGGGGCGCTTACGAGGCGACCAATCTGCCTTGACTGGCGAGCGTGGCTACCGATGCGTCCGCAGACCCGGAAGCAGGTCGGTCGCGATCTGCTCCATCGTGCGCTCCTGGTGCGGTTCCGGCCCGTCGACGATGAAGTCCGTGGTCCCCGCCGCGCCGTAGATTCCGACCATGTGGGCGAAGGCGTCCGGCGAGTCCCATGGGTCGAATTCCAGCCGATTGGCCATCGTGTCGCGTGGCACCTGCCCGAAGAACGAGCGCACGATTTCGCCGGGGTCGCGGCCGATCCGGGCACAGGCGTCGTCCAGCATCGCGTTACGCTCGCGGATCTCCTCGACGGTCCCGAACGAATTCCAGCGATCGGCGTAGCGGGCGACGGTCGCCAGCATCTTCGGTCCGTGCGCGCCCATCGTCAGCGGCGGGCGGGGGCGCTGGACGCTGCCAGGGACGAGCGCCGCGTCGACCAGCTGGTAGTACCGGCCGTCGAAGGAGCCGCCAGCATCGCGGAGCAGCAGATCGACAACTGCCGCGGCCTCGGCGAACCGGGCGACACGCTCCGCCGGGGGCGGGAAGGCGATGCCGAACTGCTCGTGTTCGCGCTCATACCACCCGGCGCCCAGCCCGACCTCCAGCCGGCCGCCGCTGATCTGGTCGAGCGTGATCGTCATCTTGGCCAGCAGCGCCGGGGACCGGAACGTGTTGCTGGTGACCAGCACACCCACCCGGATGCGAGACGTCTGCGGGATGATCGCGGCCAGCGTCGTCCATCCCTCCAGGTACGGCTCCCCGGGACCACTCGGGCGCTGGAAATGGTCGGTCAGCCAGGCTGTCTCGAAGCCCAGGCGCTCGTAGAGCCGGAATTGCCGGACGAGCTCCGGGTAGGGGAGGGTCGGGTTGCGGCAGATGCCGAAGGTGAGCGGGCGACGGGTGGGTATGTCCAAGGTGGTTCCTCCAGGAGCGGGACGACCGGATCATCGTACCCGCCGTTGCACCGACGACGGGGAATGAGGCTCATGCGAGGTAGCCGCGACGTTTGGATCGGCGAACTGTGAGAGGGGTCCCGGGTGAACATATGTGGGCGATGTAGCATGCATTACGATTCCGGCGCATAGGTATTACTTGCTATGATCCTGGCTACCGAAGACCATCACGACACGGATCGTCTCTTTGCGCCGTGGTGCTCTGGCGACGGCGAGAAGGAGCGGAGAGCGAGACGTGGCAGTCGAGAGCGGACGACAACAGCACCTGGTCATCGTCGGAGCGGGAATCACCGGACTGGCCGCCGCACGCAACGCCGCCCGTAAGCGTCCAGACATCCGGATCACCGTCATCGAGTCGTCCAACCGGGTCGGTGGCAAGATCCAGACGGTCCGGGAAGACGGCTTCGTCATCGAGGGTGGTCCTGAATCCTGGCTGGCTGCCAAGTCCTGGCTGACGGATCTCTGTGGCGAGATCGGCCTTGGCGATGCCATCCAGGGAACCCGGCCGGAGAACCGCGGAAGCCGTGTGCTCTGGGGTGGGCGGCTCCACCCGATCCCCGAGGGGCTGACCGGCCTGATCCCTACCCGGCTGAGGCCGATCCTGACGTCGTCCCTGCTGTCGCCGGCAGGCAAGCTCCGCCTCGGGGCGGACTGGGTGCTCCGGGGCAGGACGACGAGTGACGACGAGTCGCTATCCAGCTTCGTCACGCGGCGCTTCGGTCGTCAGGCCTACGAGCGGCTGATCGAGCCATTGATGGCGGGGATCTACGCTGGTGATGGTGGCCAGCTCAGCACGCTGGCGACGTTCCCGCAGCTCCGGGCCGCCGAGCGCGAGCACGGCAGCGTGATCCGCGGGGTGATCGCCAACCGGAATCGCGCGACCCCGGCCGCCGCGAAGAGCGGTGGCTCCGCCAGCCCGGCTGGTGGACAGGCAGGGATCGCGCCGGCCGCGGCGCGCACCGGGTTCATTTCCCCGGTCGATGGGATGGCGACGATCGTGGAGCGGCTGGCGGCCGACCTCGACGAGCGTGGCGTCACGATCCGGATCGGGGTGCGCGTCCTGGAGCTGCGCCACGGCACAGGCGACAGCCGCTTCACGCTGGGGCTGGATTCCGGCGAGACCCTCGCCGCCGATGCCGTCGTCCTGGCCACCCCTCCGGCGGTCACCGGCAAGCTGCTGACGGACGATGGCCAGGGGGTTGCGCCACAGGCCGGCGCCCACTTGCTAAGGATCCCGGCGGTCGATAGCGTCACGATGACGCTCGCGTTCCGCCGGCGGGACATCACCCGGTCGCTGTGTGCCTACGGCTACGTCGTTCCGCGTGTCCAGCGCCGGCCGATCCTCGCCTCGACGTGGACGACGTCGAAGTGGGCCAACCGCGCTCCGGACGACACGGTCCTGTTCCGCTTCTATGTCGGACGGGCCGGGCAACGCCCGTCGCTGGATCTCCCGGACGACGAGCTGGAGGCGCTGGCGCTGGCCGAGATGCGCGACGTCCTCGGCATCACCGCCACGCCCATCCGCCGGTGGGTGTTCCGCTGGCCGGGCGGCTCGCCGCAGTACACCGTCGGGCACCTGGATCGCGTGGCGGAGATCGAGCGCCGCGTCGGGGAGATCCCGGGGCTGGCCGTCGCCGGCTGCGGCTACCACGGCGTCGGGATCCCGGATTGCGTCCGGTCCGGCGAGCGGGCGGTCGCGCGCGTGCTGCCCCATCTCCCGGCCTGATCCCCTTTCCGGACCGGGAACTGGGTTGAGGAGGTGCCGCTGGCATCATGGTTGCGCCCTCTAGGGTGAAGCGGTCGAGTCGGCATCACGTTGGCTCCCGCTGGATCCAGAGAGGAACCTTTCCCATGACCACCGCACAGCTTTCCGGGCGCACCGTCGCCTTCCTCATGACTGACGGCTTCGAGCAGGTCGAGTTCACCGAGCCGTGGAACGCGGCGAAGAACGCCGGCGCCACAGTCCACCTCGTCGCGCTCCGGCCCGGCACCGTCCAGGGGTTCAATCACCTCGACAGGGCCGATACCTTCCCGGTCGACAAGGTCGTGTCCGAGGTCCAGGCCGGCGACTATGACGCCCTGGTCCTGCCCGGCGGCGTGGCGAACCCGGACGAGCTCCGGACCGACCGGGACGCCGTCTCGTTCGTCCGCGACTTCGCCGAGGCCGGCAAGCCGATCATGGCGATCTGCCACGGCCCATGGACGCTGGTCGAGGCGGATGTCGTTCGCGGCCGCACCCTGACGTCGTGGCCGAGCCTGCGGACGGATATCGTGAACGCCGGCGGCACCTGGGTCGACGAGGAGGTCCATACCGACAAGGGCCTCGTGACCTCCCGCAACCCGGACGACATCCCGGCCTTCGTCGCCAAGATGCTGGAGGAGATCGAGGAGGGCGTCCACCGCCAGATGGCGACGGCCACCCACGCCCCCGAGTCGGGCATCCTCACTTCGTAGAGCCGGCCTGTCTGATCAAACGGACGAGGGCCACGCCGGTTACGGCGTGGCCCTCGTCCGTTCTGGTGGCTCCGGGTTCCGGCGTGACTGGAAGGTCGCAGGAGCTTCGCCTATTCGGCGTCGCCGTAATCGCCGTGCCCGATCGGGCCGATCCGGTCCATCGGCCAGTTGCTGAAGAATGCCTTGCCATTGATGTCATCGATCCGGACGGTGCCGAAGACCCGGGAGTCGGCGCTGTTGTCGCGGTTGTCGCCGAGCACGTAGACGCTGTCGGCCGGGACGGTCAGGTCACAGGGATTGGCGCCGTTGATGTCCCGCGTGCTGCACTCGGTGATCGGACCGTCGATGTACTGCTCGTCGAGCTGGACGCCGTTGACGTACACGTACCCCTCATCGAAGGTGATCTCGTCGCCGGGCAGGCCGATCACCCGCTTGATGTACGGCTGATCATGGGCGACGGGCGGCTCCAGGACAATCACATCGCCCCGGCTCAAGTCGCCGAACGGAGTCCAGACCCACTCGCCCGACCGGTCGACGCCGGGGATCCAGTTCAGGACGCCATTGAGGTCGAAGTCCCAGTAGGCGACCCGGTTGACCAGGACCCGCTCGTGGTTGGTCAGGTTGGGCTCCATCGACGCGCCATCGACTTCGTACGGCATGACGACGGCGCGGACGGCGAAGTAGAGGAGGACGGCGAGCAGGATCGTCTCGGCGATCTCGCGGAAGACCCGGACCCCCGATTTTTGCCGGGCCGTCTTGGTATGCTCCGAGGTGGCCACGGTCTCGGCGGCGGCTGGCGCCGGGGTATCGGTCGCGAGGCGCTCATTCCGCTGGTCGGTCGGCAGGTGACTGGGGGACTGCATGCTGGCTTTCTCCCGCCGGTCGTGCTGACCGCCCGTCGCCAGGGCGCGGGTGGCGGAGTGAGGCGCCCGGCTGGCCCGCCGGTCGCGGGTCGATCGCGTGGAGCGCTGCGGGCAGAGTATACGCCCCGGCATCGTTTTACCGGCCTGCAGGCACGGTTTGTCTCGGTCACGACCCGGCCCCGGTAGTCCCTCTCAGACAGGAGCGTGGTGAAGCATGGCGACGGCATTTCTTGGTCCGAAAGGCAGCTTCAGCGAGGACGCCACCCGGCTGCTCGTCCTGCGGAGGCGTGGCAGCACCGGCGTGACGGTGGCCGAGGCACTCGTCGGGCACGAGGAGCCGACCGATCTCCTGCCCTTTGCCAGCATCCCGGCGCTGACGGCGGCCGTCGAGACCGGCCTCGCTGAGGACGCGCTGCTCCCGATCGAGAACTCGCTGGAGGGCGCCGTCTCGGCCACGCTGGACCTGCTGATCCACGAGACGACGCTCAAGATCACCGGTGAGATCGTCCTGCCGGTTCGCCACGACCTGATCACCGTCCCCGGCGCGACGCTGGCCGATATCAAGGTCGTGTCCAGCCACCCCCAAGGCTTGGGCCAGACCCGCCGCTTCCTCGACCGCTGCCTGCCGGGCGTCGAGCAGGTCGCCGCGCTCAGCACATCCGGTGCGGTCCAGGAGATCACCCGGGCAGGCGACCCCTCCCGGGCCGCGATCGGGACGGCCCGGGCCGCCGAGCTCTATGGCGGCGTGGTCCTGGCCCACGACATCCAAGATGTCCGGGCCAACGTCACCCGGTTCGTCGCGCTGAGTCATACCGACGCGGCCCCGACCGGCAACGACAAGACCAGCCTCGGCTTCACGACCCGGTCCGATGTGCCCGGTATTCTCCACCGGGCTCTGGGCGCGTTCGCGGCCGAGGGATTGCAGCTGACGAAGATCGAGAGCCGCCCGGCCAAGGCATGGCTGGGCGAGTATGTCTTTCTCGTTGACCTCGAAGGCCACCGCGAGGACGAGCCCGTCCGCCGGGCGCTCGACGCCCTCAGCGGGATCGCCGCGAACGTGATGATCTTCGGCTCGTACCCGCGCTTCCCGGTCGATGCCCTGCGTGAGGTCGTCGACCCGAAGCGCTGATCACCTCGGTCCCCGTCGTCCTGTCCCGTTCCCGGATTGCCCCGGCTGGAGATGTTCCTTGCGCCTGCTGATTCATGACACCCTCGCTACCGTTCCCGTCGTCGAGCCGATCCGGCAGGGCTGGGTGGATACCGGCGATCTCGAGGTCGTCTTCGACGCGGCGCTGGACGCCGCCCTGGTCGGACCGGACGACGTCGCGCTGATCCCGGCCGGGGAGCTGTGCTTCCTCCATGGCCGGGTCCGCGTGGTTCCCGACTTCGGTGTCATCGCCGACAGCGAGGGACCGGTCGGGCTGCGAGTACCCGTTCGTCCGGATGAGGTCGAGCGGACGGCGGTCCGGCTGATCGACGTCAGCATCACCGGCGAGCTCCTGGCCCGGGCGACGCTGCGCCCGTTCTTCGGGATCGAGGCGACGGGATGGTCGCGGGACGACGTGGCGGACGCGCAGGCCGTCGTCATCGAGGGCGAAGCGACGCTGCTCGAGCCGGAGGGTGGATTCGCGGAGGACCTCTGCCGGGCCTGGTTCATCATGACCGGGCAGGCCGTCGTCCTTCACGTCCTCGTCGCGCCGGCGGGGACGGAGCGGGAAGCGCTCGGCCCGGTCCTGGCTGTCCTCGCCGCGACGCAGGGTGTCAGCAGGAATCGCCGCCGCGACATGCGGCGTCCGGTGGCTGAGCGAGCCGGGGTCACCGTCGAGCGGATCAACGCCTTCTATGAGCGACTGTTCTTCGCCCTGGAGCGGGACGACGTCGACTCGCTCCGCCGGATGCTGCGGGAGGGAACGGCCGGTTCGCCGTATCCCACGCCGGGTCTTCTGGATGTGCTGCCCTTTGCCGCGGCCGAACCCGAGCCCGAGGAAGACCCCACCTTCGCTGACGTCGGTGACTTCGACGACGAGGCAGAGGACGTCGAGTTCCCGGCCATCCCGGCGGAAGAAGACGACGCCGACGGGGACGATGACCCGGCCACGGACCGTTCCCGCGACTAGCGATCACGGGTCGGGTATACTCCGGGCACCCGCAAGACCCCGCGTACGTACGAAGCACGCTTTGCCTCGTGGAGACGCGCCGTACCCATGAGCCCTGATCGCAACCCGATTGCCCGAATCGCCATCCCGATCGCCGGTCCCGCCGCGGCGGCGCTGTTCCTCGTCGCTGCCTGGCTGGGCGGTCTGACCGGGTTCGTCGCCGGGATCGCTGTGATCGCGATCGCCGTGGCCGTCGTTCTCCGGGTCCGGTTGCGCCGCGTCGAGCGGGAACTGGCCGCGATGCGCGCGTCGCTGGCGGAGTTCGACGTTACGGTCACGCCCCTGGCGAGCGCCGTTCCGCCTGTCGACCCGGCGAAGGCCGATGTCGGCTTGCCGCCGGTCGCCGTTTCGTCAGCCGGAGACCAGCCAGCCGCGTCTGCTGCACCCGCTGGCCAGACGGACGCCGCCACCTCGACCCACCCCACGCTGGCCGTTTCACCGGGTCACGTCGACGACGAAGCGACGGATCCTGCCACACCGTCCCCTCTGACCGTGCCGTCGACTGAAGCGGCCGGCGAGTCCGACGATCGCGCTACGACTTCCGACGACTCGATCGTGATCGCTGCAAGCGACGACGAAACAGGTGAGGACCAGACCGCAACTGGCACGGCGACGGACGAGGACGAGTCGCCGCGTCCGGCCACTCCAGGCCACGAGATCCCGCCCCGATCGATGGTCGAAGCTCCGGTCCCGGACGCGATGCCGGACATCGAGGTCCAGGCCCTCAGTGGCGATACGGTCCGGGCCGACGCGCTGGGTGATCCGCATGGCCGGCCGGCCGTCGTCGTCTTCTGGCGGCCGGACTGCGGCCCGTCCGTCCGCCTGACGCCCGAGCTGGTCGCCTGGGCATCGTTGCAGGGACCGCGACTGATCGTGGTCGCCGCCTGCGACGCCCCGACCGCCTTCCGGGCAGGTCTGCCAGGGATGGTCCTGCTCGACCCGGCCTTCCGCGTTGGCCGGGCACTCGGTGCGACCGGGACTCCTGCCGCCATCTCGATCGACGGCCAGGGGCTCCCGACGTCCGGCCTGGTCGCTGGCGCCTCCGCGATCAACGCCCATCTCCTGGACGCGATGCGGGAATGGGCGTCGGCCGACCATCAGCCGACCGACGACGTAGTCATCGAGGTCCCGGTGGACGAACCTGGAGCAGCGGAGACGGCCCCGTACGGACCGCCGATCCCGCTCGCGATGCTCCTCCGCCGTGTCGAGCCGATCGGCCCGGACCGGTTGATGGTCGAGTCGGACCTGGACGAGACGGACGGAGACGAATCGGACATGGACCATGAGCCGGCCCGGCGCGCCGGGTGATCACCCTGTTGCGGGGGACCTCCGCGTGCCGCCGATGACTCCACCGGCGACCGTTGGCGGTGTCCTGCGGGCCGGGGCCGTCCGGCTCGCGGAGGCAGGGCTGGAGACGCCGCGCCTCGACGCCGAGGTGTTGCTCCGCCATGTCCTCGGCTGGGACCGGACCGCCCTGTTCCTCCACGCTCCCGACCCGATCGCCGCCGTTGCTGTCGCCGACTTCAACGAGTTGCTCCAGCGGAGGCTGGAGGGGGTGCCCGTCGCCTATCTGACGGGCCACCGCGCCTTCCTCGACTTCGAGCTCCGGGTGACGGATGCCGTCCTCGTCCCACGTCCGGAAACGGAGTTGCTGGTCGAGTGGGCGCGGGACTGGCTGGCGCGAAACGACGGACGCGCACCGGCGGTCGTTGATGTCGGGACGGGGAGCGGCGCGATCGCCCTCGGGCTGGCGTCGCTGCTGTCGCCGCATTGGCCCGGGACGATCCTCGGGATCGACATCTCCCCGGAGGCGCTTTCCGTCGCCATTGGCAACCGCGACCGGCTCGGCGCCAGGGTGCCGTCCATCGGTATCGTCGGCCGGGTCGAGTTCCGCGCCGGCGACCTGCTCGCGGGGCAGGCCGGGCCGCTGGACCTGATCCTCGCCAACCTGCCGTACCTCACTCCGGAGCAGGTCGATGGCAACCCGGATCTCGGGGCCGAGCCCCGGCTGGCGCTCGACGGCGGGCCGGATGGACTCAACCTGATCCGGGTCCTCATCGGACAGAGCGTGACATTGCTGAGGGCCGGCGGAGTGATCGCGCTGGAGCTGGACCCGTCGCAGGCCGTCACGGTCGCCAGCCTGCTCGCCGCCGCCTTCCCGGGCGCGATCATCGAGACGCACCGGGATCTCGCCGGCCACGACCGCTTCGTCACCGCCGACCTGTCCGGGAAGACACGCGCGTGACTGCAACCGTCTCCCGCAAGCTGGGAATCCGAGAGGACGTCCGGGCGCTGTACGTGAACGCCCCGGCTGGTGTGGTCGACACCATTGAACCGCCACCCCTGCGGTACGAGCCGGACGCGGACGGCCGGTTCGACTACATCCATCTGTTCACGACGACGGGGGCGGATCTCGACGCGCGCTTTCCCGGCCTGCGCGACCAGCTCGCCCCTGGTGGGATGCTCTGGGTCTCGTGGCCCAAGGGTGGTCAACAGGGGACGGACCTGCGACTGCCGGAAGTGATCCGGATCGGGTACTCCCACGGGCTGGTCGAGAGCAAGAGCATCGGCATCGACGCGACATGGTCGGCGCTGAGGTTCACCTGGCAGATCCCGGGGAAGGTGTACGCCAACAGCTTCGGGACCCTACCGGACTGACCGCTCCTGGCGCGATCGTCGCACCTCCCGGAGGACTGCCGGGATCCTGCCTATGGCATCCCGCGGGCCGGGAAGCCGGCCTCCTGCCACCGGCGGTAGTGCCAGAGGCTGATGGCGCGCCGCACCTCGTTCAGCCCCCGCACGTCCATGTTCGAGAGCAGCAGCAGCCCCTCGTCCGACGTCTCATGGACCTGGCGGATGGTGTCGAGACCATGCCGCGTCAGGATGTGCTCGATTCGGGGCGACAGGCCCAGCTGACTGATGTGTGGTGAGAAGCGGCGTCGCAGCCTGCGGATACCCTCTTCGACCAGGCTCCAGATCAGGATCGGGAAGGTCAGGACCAGCATGGCGATCGCTACCCAGCCAACCGAGATCATGACGAGCATCGTCGCCGTCTCGCCCAGCACGAACCCGCTGCCGAGGATCGCTGACGTGGCCAGCACGACGGCCAGCGACCGCCGGATGGGATTGGTCGCGAACGGATCGCCGACACCCGTGGAGTACGCCGCTACGGGATACCCGCGGGCAGCGGACCGGGAAGACGGACGGGGCGAGACGGACATGCGCGGACTCCGGGCTCGGGACCATGGACCCTGTCCCACCGGTGCTTCACGCCACCCAGAGGTGGTCGGGCTGGCGCGTCCGGTTGGTGGGGGCGGCAGTATCGCCGAGAGCCGGACGCGCCGCTACCCGCCCGGAGCGCAATCGGTGCTGCCCGGACGGGTAGGTCGCTGGTGCGGTGCCGGGCGGGAGCCGCTCAGATGAGGCCGTTGCGGTCGCCGCAGACGTTCACATTCACGCCGAGACCGCGCATCATCGCCGCCTTGGCCCCCAGTGCCCGGTCGGCGTCCTCGGCCGTCGGGGCGTAGGCGATCTGGATGTGATTGGCGCGGTGGCGGCCCATCATCTGGTCCTGCGTGACGCCGTAGGTCGTCAGGTGGACGATCGGCCACTCATAGGAGGTCGACCGCCAGCGTCGCTCCGTTTCCTCTTCCGGCAGCGACACGGCCGCGCCGCGGCCGATGTCCATGTGCAGCGCGTCGTCCTCGACGAACACCCGGCTCCAGACGATCTCGCCTGGCTTGCCGACGCCTCGCAGCGTCCCGCCGCCGTAGGGGAAGAACATCGGCGTCTGGCGCATGCTGGACGCACCCTCATAGCCGCCGACGAAGTGGGCCGGCGGGGCGCCGCCCGAGATCATCAGGGTCCAGACGAAATCGTCGAGCTGTCCACCCTGCCCGTCCGGACCAGCATAGTGCTCACCCCAGCGCAGGTCGTGGAGCGTGTTCTCCGGCGGGAGTCCCAGCGACGTCCAGACGCGGTCGGTAACCAGTCCGTCCAGTCCGGCGCACTCGTCGACCTCGTTGAAGTGGGGCAGCGCCGCTCCCTCGTAGAGCACCTGGCCCGTCCGGGCGTGGTGGACCGGCGGCCGGTCGACGTTGTTGAGCAACCCTTCGACCAGGTCCGACGCCGGGACGAGATCCTTGAGTCCCTGCTGGTACTGGATGCCGATCGTGTCGCAGCCGAAGGCATCGGCCATCCGGACGGCGGCGATGTACATCCGGCACTGCCCGAGGATCTGGTCGTCGGTCAACTCCTGCTTCGGGTCGGAGCCGGTGTGGAAGGTCATCCCGCGGTCGTCCATCCAGCGGCGGACCGCGGTGGCGTCCTCGTCGGACACCTCGCGCATCGCGGCGTAGAGGGCCGACTGCGACAGGCGCTCCTTGAAGACGCCGGTCCGGTGGAGAACCTGGTCGGGGACGATGGCGTTGTACATCCCCATGCAGCCCTCGTCGAACACGCCCATGATCGCCTTGTCCCGGCGCAGCGTGTCGGCGAGCGATTGGCCGAGTTGGGCGGCGTCGTCGGGCAACGACATGCCGTCCAGCGGGTGGACATGGCTGGCATCATGGCTGACCGTGCCGTCCTTGAGCCAGGCGCGCAGCTTCGTCCGGAAGTAGTCATCGGTGAAGTCCACCGACCAGAGGGTGCTGAACTGGACGCCGGCCTTGACCAGCGAGCCGTTGAGGTTGAGCAGCCCGACGAGCCCCGGCCACTCCCCGTTCCAGTTGCCGACGGTCAGGATTGGGCCACGATGGGTTGTCAGTCCGGGCAGCACATGGTGGGAGTATTGCCAGACCGCCTCCGCGACCACGACCGGGCTGTCCAGGTGGATGCCCCGGAAGACCTCCATCCCGTACTTCTGGGAGTCGATGAAGCCGTGGCCCTTCTCCGGATCGACCGAATGTCCGCGCCGGACGGTGATGCCCTCGGCCGCGAAGGCGGCGGTGAGCTGCTCCTCCATGGCGGCCTGGGTCGGCCAGCAGGTCTCGTTGGCGGCTGGACGCAGGTCGCCGCTCACGACGACGATCACTTCCCCGGGGACGGGGGGAGCGGGTTCGGTACGGCTCGGTGCGGACGTCGTCATGCGGATGAACTCCATGCGTGAGGGCGGCCGGGCGCCATCGCCCGGCCGGTCGTCGTGGTCAGTGAGCGATCAGCGGATGTCCCAGATCTGGCGGTAGGCGGGCAGCCGGTCCTTCGCCTCCGGGATCGGTGCGAACGGGACGTGCGGCTCCGCCTGGTACCAGAACGCGGTCGAGGCCATCTCGTCGGCGCGGCGGTTGGCGTGGCCGTGTTCGATCGAGACGCGGATCCGCTCCCGGAACACGACCGGATCCTCGATGTGGAACCGGTAGACGGTGATCGGGTCGGTCCAGTTCGGCCCGCCGCCGGCGATGATGCCGTGGTACGGCCCGTCGTACTTCTGGGTGGGGCACCAGGCCGTGTTGAAGTAGTCCTCGGTCCCCGTACCGTGCAGCGTCGGCGGCCAGGCGTTGTTGGCGCCCGGCTTCGTCTCGCCGTGCCCCTCGATCTCGGGCTGCACGCCCTCCTCGAGGATCTGGGGGATGCGGCCCGCCTCGGGGGCGACGATGCCAGGCTCGCCGTCGACGAAGATCATGTCGTCGCCTTCACCGTACCAGTCCCAGTTCCGGGAGCGGCGCAGCGAATAGACCGACATCAGACAGCCGACGTAGTGGCCGTGTCCTTCCGCCTCGAGGATCGTGTAGTTCCCCTTGCCGGTCGTCTCCGTGCCGCCGAACAGGAACGCCTCGTCGGACAGCTCGCCCTTCGGCAACTCGGCCGGCTCCGGAATCTCGCGGCGCCACTGGGCGTGGAACCGACCCATGTCGTCCTCGAGCCGGTCGTGCAGCTCCAGGTCGACGTAGTAGTAGAACAGGACCTCGTCCTCGCACTCGCTCTCGATCGTCATCCGCATGCCGTCGGCGAACGGCATCGGGAAGTAGCAGTTGAAGGCCTTGCCGTCCTGTGGGGAGGCTTGGAGCGGCAGGCTCGTGAAGTTGGCCGTCTGTCCGTGGCCCATCCCGAAGAAGTCGCCGATCGGGGCGACGATGCTGGGCTCGTCCTCGCCGTCCCACCACGCCCGGAAGACGATCTTGCGGAGGTGGTTCGGGCTCTTGCAGGCGATCGTCACCCAGATGTGCGTGACGATGCCGGCCTGCCCGGCGGGCAATTCGGCGATGATCGCAGTCTGTCCCGGGTCGATGTGCAGGCGGTCGTCGTTGCCGCCGCTGCGGTCGTAGCTGGAGAACCGCCGCGTCCGGACCCGGCGCAGCTTGGCGAGCCCGCGCAGGGGCGAGAGACCGACCGTCGTTTCCATCCATTCCTCCAACGTTGACTGATGCGTCCGGAGCCAGCGCCGGCCCGGACGACCGGATTCCCTGTCGATTCGTCCGATGTCCCGGATCTCCCGGACTCAGCCGCTGGCTCCCATCGGTGCCAGGGCACCTCCGTCCGCGGGGACGGCGGATCGGCGGAGCGTCCCGCAGGACCCGCGGACCCGGAGTTCGAACGACGAGACGAGCGTCCGCGCCCGGGTCGTTTCCGCGGCGGCCGGACCGGCGGTGATCCGCTGGAACAGCAGCTCGGCGGCGCTCTCGGCCATGTGCTGGGTGGGCTGGGCCAGCGTCGTCAGTGGCGGATCGACGAGGTCGGCCCAGTACGGGTCATCGATCGCGACCAGCGCCAGGTCCTCCGGCACGCGGATGTGCCGGGAGCGGAGCGCCCGCATCGTGCCGATTGCCATCAGGTTGTTGGCGACGACGATCGCCGAGACGCCGCCCGGACGATCGAGCAGCTCGTCGGTGGCGGTCCGGCCGCCATCGATCCGGAAGGCACCGTTGGCGGCGATCGGCTCCAGACCGCGGGATCGCATGGCGGCCTCGTAGCCGGCCAGCCGCTCGACGCCGGTCTGGATCGTCCCGCGGCCACCGACGAAGCCGATCCGGGTGTGGCCGGCGTCAAGCAGGTGCTCGGTGGCACGACGGGCTCCGCCGGCGTTGTCGGCGATCACGGCGTCGGCGCGCGGGTCGGCGACCATCCGGTCGAAGGCGACGACCGGGATCCGCATCCCGAGCAGACGGCCGATCTCGTCGGCCCCGGTGTCGTAGGGGACGAGGATCACCCCTTCGACGCGCTCCTCCGCGACCATGTCCAGGCAGGCGCGCTGGCGGTCGGCCGTCTCGTCGGTCGTGCAGAGGATCACGCGGAAGCCACGGGCGTGGGCGACGGCCTCGACGACGCGGACCATCTGCGTGAAGTGAGGGTTCTCGATGTCCGAGACGACGACCCCGATGGTCGACGTCTTCTGGCGACGGAGGTTGCTGGCCTGGCGGTTGGGCCGGTAGTCCAGCTCGGCCGCGGCGCGGAGCACCCGTTCCCGCGAGGCGGGATTGACGCCCGGCGCGCCGCTGAGCGCCCGGGAGACGGTGGCGGGCGAGACGCCGGCCAGTTCAGCGACCTGTTTCAGCTTCGTCATCGCACCTCCCGTCCCCGGTAAACGATTTCCATGCTAGCACGCCCGATCCGGAGCGCAAGATGGGACGGGGCGTTGACACTGTAGCAAGTGCAGGTGTAATTTGGAATCGTTTTCACCAAATGGTCGTGTTCCGGACCACCTTTGCCTCGTTGTTGAGGCATTCGTTTCATGAGGGAGCGCCAATGGCTGTCGATCTCTGGACCCCCGTGCCACCTACCGGTCGCCCGATCTCGCGCCGGGGCGTCATCAAGGGTGGAGCGGCCGTCGCCGCCTCGTCCATGGCGATGCCGTACTTCTTCAGTCGCCGGAGCTCCGCGCGGCAGAATGGCCCGCTCCGGTTCATGCAGTTCTACTCGGAGGGGGATGTCGCATCTCAGGCTGACTGGTTCGAGAACTGCGTCCAGGCCTGGAACGACGCCAACGAGGTCCAGGTTGAACTGGAGTACGTGCCGACGGCCGAGTACGTCAGTGGCACCCAGCTCGCCACGGCGTTCGCCTCAGGGCAGGGCCCGGACATCTTCCTTGTCTCGCCCGGTGACTTTCTCCGCTACTCCAACGGCGGCGCGCTGTTCGACCTGACCGACTACATCCAGGCAGACGCCCAGGCCGACTTCCTGCCCGACGTGATTGCCAACCGGATGGTCAACGACCGGATCTTCGCCGTCCCGATGGAAGTCGAGCCGATGGCGATGTACTACAGCCGCTCGGCCTGGGACGACGCCGGCCTGACCGACGCCGACATCCCGACGACCTGGGAGCAGTTGCTCGGCGTGGCCGGTGAGTTGGCCAACGACGAGCGCTTCGGCGTGATGTTCGAGACCACCCCCGGCTATTACCAGAACTTCACCTGGTACCCGTTCATGTGGCAGGGCGGTGGTGAGCTACAGGACGCCAGCGGCGCCAGCGCGTTCAACTCCGAGGCGACCATCCAGGCGCTGACGTTCTGGCAGACGTCCATCCGCAACGGGGTCGCCCCGCGCGACATCCTTGGTTCCGGTGGCGCGGACATCGTCCCCAACCTGGTCGACGGCTACACCGCGATGCAGAACGTCGGCATCTGGGGCATCTCGGCGCTGGAGCAGAACGCGCCGGACTTCGAGTACGGGGTGTTCAAGCTACCGCTGCCGCCCGGTGGGACGGACCGGACGGTCCTCGGTGGCTGGGCGTTCGCCGCCAACGCCGCCGGCCAGAACCCGGAGATTGCCGCCCAGTTCATCGCGTCGTCGATCGGCGCGATGACGGAGGAGTCCATCAACCGCGTGGTCGACTGGTGCACCGTCGCCAAGAGCGACATGCCGCCGCGGCAGTCCGTGCTTGATCGGGCGACGCAGAACGGCGCCTATTCCTCGGGCGCGATGCAGGTCTTCGCCGAGCAGATCCTGCCGAGCGGCCGGGCCGAGCCGCGGGTTCCGCCCGAGATCTACCAGGCTGTCTCGGACGCGATCCAGGCGACCCAGCTCAACGATGCTGACCCGGCCCAGGCGGCCGCGGCGGCGTCCGAGCAGATCAACGCCTTCCTCGCCACCTACACCGGAGCGCCGATCCTGTGACGTCCCGCCCGGCCGAAGCCCAACGGGTCGGCCTGGCGACGGGGCACGACGGACAGGAGTTCGTCGTGCCCCGGCAGCGGGGCATGAGCCGCCGTCACCGCGAGTGGCTGGCGGCCGCGCTGTTCCTGCTGCCGGATGTTGCCGGGCTGTTCATCTTCGTCGGCATCCCGATGGTGCTCGCCCTGGCGATGGGCTTCTTCGAGGTCAACGGCTTCGGCGACTATCGCTACATCGGTCTCGACAACTACCGGGCCATGTTCAACGACGACCGGTTTCTCCGGGCGCTCTGGGTGACGTTCCTCTACGTCATCACGCTGGTGCCGGGGCTCTACGTCGCCGGGCTGCTGCTGGCGTTGCTGGTCAAGCAGAAGCTGCCGTGGATGCCCATCTGGCGCGGCATGCTGTTCCTGCCCAACGTGATCAGCCTGGTGGTGATCGGCCTGGTCTGGAACTTCCTCCTGGTCGACCGGATCGGCATCCTCAATCGCTTCGTCGTCCGGCTCGGGCTGGACGGGCAGTCGTGGCTGGGCGATCCGGCCTTCGCACTCTGGGCCGTCGTCGGGATCACGATCTGGTTTCTGATGGGCTACTACATGCTCATCTTCCTGGCCGGTCTGCAGGAGATCCCGCCCGAGTACTACGAGGCCGCCCGGCTGGACGGCGCCGGTCCGCTCCGCCAGTTCCGGGACATTACCTTCCCGTTGCTCCGCCCGACGAGCTTCTTCGTCATCCTCACGCTGACCGTGACGGCCGTCGCCGGCGGGCAGGGGTTCGATCTCGTCTACGTCCTGACCCGTGGTGGTCCGGACAACTCCACGACGCTGGTCGTCTTCTACATCTACCAGCAGGCATTCCAGTTCGGCGCCTTCGGGTACGCCGCCGCGATCGCCTCGTTCCTCGTCCTGATCCTGCTGATCATGACCGCGATCCTGTTTGTCGCCACCAAGGGGGGCCGGTTTGACTTCGACTAGCGCCCCGGCGGAACCGGGAACCACGCGACCGGCCCGGCGCGGTGGCAATCGCCCCTCGCTCCGGAAGCTCACCGGCAGGACCATCATGCTGCTGGTCCTCGTCACGGTCGCGGTCCTGACGGTGGTCCCGCTGCTCTGGATGGTGTTCGGGTCGCTCAAGACGCGCAGCGAGGTCTACTCACTGGACCTGCTGCCGCAGGAGCCGACGCTGGACAACTATCGCTACGTGTTCACGGAGGTGCCGTTCCTCCGCTACATGTTCAACAGCTTCTTCGTCGCGACGGTGATCACGGTGCTGGCGCTGTGGTTCCACTCGATGGCGGCGTACGCCCTGTCCCGGCTCCGGTTCCCGGGCCGCGACACGCTGTTCCTGCTGATCTTCTCGACGTTCCTCGTGTCGCTGCCGGTGATCCTCGTCCCGCTGTTCATCCTCGTCCGCGAGCTGAACATGCTGGATTCCTACGCCGGGCTGATCGTGCCGGCAATCTTCAACGCCTTCGGGATCTTCCTGCTCCGCCAGTTCTACCTGGGGCTGCCGCGGGACTTGGAGGAGGCGGCGATCATCGACGGGGCAGGCTACTGGCGGGTGTACTGGAACATCGTCCTGCCGCTCAGCCGACCGATCCTGTCGGCCCTGGCCGTGTTCTTCTTTCTCGCCAACTGGAACTCGTTCCTCTGGCCGCTGACGATCACGTCCGACCCCAACCTGCGGATGGTCCAGATCGGGATCGCCTCGTTCCAGCAGCAGTACAGCGGCTCGCAGCAGTACATCCTGGCCGCGTCGACGATCGTCGCGTTGCCGACGATGATCCTGTTCTTCATCTTCCAGCGCCAGTTCGTCGAGTCGATCAAGACGTCCGGGCTGAAGTAGGGCGACGGGGTTGGAGGGATCGGTAGCCGGGCGTCCCTTGGAGCGCCCGGCCGCGCAGCGGCAATCGCCGTCAGGCGATAGCGAGTGTTGGCCAAGGTCGGTTTCGGTGAGTTGGGTTGACCCGGGAGCAGACCCCTCCCCCGGCCCCTCCCCGGCTCCGAGTTGTCACCCTGGTTGGCGAGATGGCTTCAGCGCCACCCGGCCCGGAGAGGGGTGCCTCCAACTCCACCAGTGTGCTCAGCCCCAACTCGGGAAGCGCGACAGCCCGACAAGAAAAAGTCCCTCTCCGGGCCGGGGAAGACAAAGTGAGGCTTCGGCCGAACGGAGTGACGCCGGAGCGGGAGAGGGGTTTGGGGAGAGGTCTGCTCCCAATGCCACCAAGCTGACAGGAACCCTACCTGTCAGCAAACAACGACCATCGCCTTAGGCGATGGTCGTTGCGCGTCCGGGCTACAAGTGATCGCCCCTAGGGTTTCTGCGGAGCCGCTACTCCCACTCGATGGTTGCGGGCGGCTTGGATGTGATGTCGTAGACCACCCGGTTGATCCCGTTGACCTCGTTGACGATCCGGTTGCTCATCCGGCCCAGCAGGTCGTAGGGCAGCCGGGCCCAGTCGGCCGTCATCGCGTCCTCACTCGTGATGGCGCGGATCGCCGCCACCCGGGCGTACGTCCGGTAATCGCCCATCACACCGGTGGAGTTGACCGGGAGCAACACGGCGAAGAACTGCCAGATCGGCGTCTCCAGTTCGCCTCGCTCGCTGGCGCCCTCGATCTCCTCGCGGACGATCGCGTCGGCGGCGCGAAGCAGGTCGAGGTCGGTCTTATTGAGTTCACCCAGCAGCCGGACGGCCAGCCCTGGCCCGGGGAACGGCTGGCGCTCGACCACGGCGTCCGGCAGCCCGAGGGCGCGGCCGACGGCCCGGACCTCGTCCTTGAACAGGAACTTCAGCGGCTCAAGCAGCTCGAACTGCATGTCCTCCGGCAGCCCGCCGACGTTGTGGTGAGTCTTGATCTTGACGGCGGCCTTGGTGTCGGCCGTCGTGCTCTCGATGACGTCGGGGTAGAGCGTGCCCTGCGCCAGGAAGCGGAACGGCCCGCCCTCGGCCTCCAGCCGGTTGGCCTCCGCCTCGAACGACCGGACGAACACCTCGCCGATCACCTTGCGCTTGGCTTCCGGATCGGCCACGCCCTGCAGATACTCCAGGAACTGGGCGCTGGCGTCGACGTGGACCAGTGGCATCTGGAAGGCGCCGGCGAACACGTCGCGGACCAGCTGGCTCTCGCCCTGCCGGAGCAGCCCGTTGTCGACGAAGACCGGCGTGAGCTGGTCGCCGATGGCGCGGTGGATCAGCGCCGCCGCGACGGAGGAGTCGACGCCGCCGCTCAGCCCGAGCAGCACGCGGTCGTTCCCGACGCGCTCGCGGATGTCGCGGACCGTCGCCTCGATGAACGACTCCGCCCGCCAGTTGGTCCGGCAGCCGCAGACGTCGACGAGGAAGTTGCGGATGATCGCCGCGCCCTGCGGCGTGTGGCTCACCTCGGGGTGGAACTGGAGGCAGACGACCTGGCCCCGGCCCATCGCCGCGACGGGGGAGTTCGACGAGCGGGCGAGGACAGTGAAGCCCTCCGGAGGCGCGGGCAGGTGGTCGCCGTGGCTCATCCAGACCGGCAGGCGCTCGGGCAGCCCGGCGAACAGCTTTCCGGCCGGGTCGTCGGTCGGGTGGGGGACGACGTCAATGGTCGCTGGCCCGTACTCGCGGTGGTCGGCCGGGTCGACGGCGCCGCCAAAGGCCTGGGCCAGCAACTGCATGCCGTAGCAGATGCCCAGCACCGGCAGTTCCCGCTCCAGCACCCAGGATGGCAGCCGCGGCGCGCCATCGTCGTAGACGCTGGCCGGGCCGCCGGAGAGGATCACGCCCTTGGGGTCCAGCCGCGCCACCTGCTCCCACGTCGCGTCGTGGTGGACCAGCTCTGAGTAGACCCCGGCCTCGCGGACGCGGCGGGTGATCAGCTGGCTGTACTGCGAGCCGAAGTCCAGCACGATGACGGCGTCGACGTCCGTGCCGGCCTGGCCCAGCAGGTGGGCCGATTCTTCTACGGGTGGTTCGCCGGGGTGGAGGGTCCCCTCGGTCGGGTCGATGGCCGGTGGCGTGGGGGCGTCGGGAACGGCGGTACTCACGGTCGGACCTCGTGGGGAGAGACGCGGCGGCGATGGAGCCGGGTGGGCATCCGGGTGGAAGGCGCATGCACCGGGCGGCTGCGGCTGCGGCGTCGGGTCGGGTGGCTGTCGGGCGTGATTGTACGTGACCACCGCGGCCGGGTCCGTCAATCGGGCCACACGACTGCGCAATGAAGCCGGGGTCAGTCAGGCGAGTCGTCGTCAGTGGCAGGGTCGGTGGTGTCACCGGGGCCAAGGTAGACGAAGGTCTGGTCGTATTCCCAGTCAGCGATCGTCTCGATCTCGATCTCGACGCGGGGGCGGAGCGGGTCGATCCGCTTGCTCAGGTGAAGGTCGACCACGGTGCGGTCGTCGAAGCCAAGCGCCTCGCCAAGCACGTCGAGCGTGATCTTCAGCCCGCCGTCGAGGTCCCGCCGGTTGGGTGTCTCGAAGTAGAACTCCAGCATCACGCCCAGCGTGGAGGCTGCCAGCGCCCGCTCGATCGTCGGCGTAACGGTGCCATCGCGGCGGGCCAGCTCGATCGCCGCCTTCGCGTCGTGGTGGAACGCCCGCGCCGTCTTGCTCAGCACCCGCCGCCGCCCGACCGTAACGTACTGGTTGTTGACGCCCGGCGGCAGCGGCAGCGTCAACCGGAGCGTGACGGGGTCGGCCGGCGGCTGGGGCCGGGTCGGTCGGTCGGGCACGAGGGGCTGGTCTCCCGGCGGCTGAATTACGATATCAATCACGCCACACTCAGGCCATCAGGATAGACGGTGCTTTCCGTCCAGGAGAGGGGGTGGGGGAGGGGGCGTCCCGGAGCCGGTTGATGTACAGGAATTCGTCCCGCCACGTTTGCCCATTCCTGTTGGCCCGCCCGAAGCCCGCCGGTCGCGGTACGCTAGGCCGCTGTGCCGGCCAGTTCGGCCGCGTCGCCATGTGTAACAGGAGTCGCACCCCTCGTGTCCGCCAGCCGCAATCCCGACCTGCCCGCCGCTCGCGCCCCGCTCCGGATCGCCGTCCTGATCTCGGGGTCAGGCCGGTCGCTGGCCAACCTGCTCGACGCGACGAGTCGGGGAGAACTGGGCGCGGAGGTCGTCGCGGTCGTGTCGTCGGTGGCCAGGGTGCGTGGGCTGGAGATCGCTGCCGACGACGGTGTCCCGGCGACCACGATCACCCGCAAGGGGTACGCGAGCGACGATGCCTACGCCGGCGCCGTCTACGACTGGCTGGCGCCCTACGCGCCGGACTTGATCGTCCTGGCCGGGTTCCTCCGCAAGCTGACCGTCCCGCCGGAATGGGAGGGGCGGATCCTGAACATCCACCCGGCGCTCGCCACCGCCTTCCCATATGCCTCCGGGCGCGGGTTCTACGGCGACCGGGTCCACGCCGCCGTGCTGGCCAACGGCGACACGCGTTCCGGCGCGACCATTCACGTCGTCGATAACGGGTACGACACCGGCCCGGTCGTCGCCGAAATCGAGGTCCCTGTCATGCCGGACGACACCCCGCAGACCCTCGCCGCCCGCGTGTTCGCCGCCGAATGCGCACTCTACCCGGCAACCATCCGCGAGTATGTCGCAGCCCACCCGGAGCTATTCGGGCACCGCAATCAGGACGACGACCCCTGGACACGGACCGGCGGCTGATCCCTAAGGACCAGCCGCCGGAGATGGGATGTTCGTATAGCTATGCCACCACGAACACTACTCGTTCGGACGCTCGTCCAGTGTGACCTCAACCGTGAGTTCTTCCTCACCCCGCTGGATGGTCATCTCGACCGTGTCGCCGGGGGAGAAGGCATACAGCACCTCGGAGAACGTATTCTCCTGGTCGATCGTCTGCCCGTCGATCGCCGTGATGATGTCCTCGACCTGGATGCCAGCCTCGTCGGCGGGGCTTCCTGCAGTGACATCCGCGATGATCGCGCCGGTCTCGACCGGGAATCCATACTGCGCCGCGATCTGGGGCGAGTTCGAGACGGGGACGACCCCGAGGAATGGGTAGGTCACCTCGCCCGTGGCGATGATCTCGTCCGTGATGGACCTGACCACGTTGGAGGGGATGGCGAAGAACAGGCCCTGGACCGGTTGCCCACCGATCGCCGGGATACCCAGCGTGTTGACGCCAATCACCTCGCCGGACAGGTTGAACAGCGGCCCCCCCGAGTTACCCGGGTTAATCACGGCGTCGTGCTGGATCAGGTTGTTGTACGAGGACGCCGTTCCGCCGCTGATCTCGGCCGGGAAGTCGCGGTCGACGGCACTGACGATCCCCTCGGTCACCGTGTTTTCGAAGGCGCCGAGCGGGGAGCCGATCGCCACGACGGTCTGGCCCGGCTGCAGCGCCTCCGAATCACCGAGCGCGACCGTGCCCGGGATGTCGCCCTCGACCTGGACGACCGCCAGGTCACTGACCTGATCGGAACCGATCAGCGTCGCCGGCCGCGTCTCGCCGTCGGCGAACGTGACCTGGAACTCCTCACCGCCGGTGACCACGTGCCAATTGGTAACGATGTAGCCGTCCTCGCTGATGATGAAGCCGGTGCCGGTACCCGCCGGCTGGAGCCGGCCTTCCGGGTTGAACCCGCCGGACGGGTTGGTCCCGAGCCCCTGAGCGGTCTGCAGGTTGGTGACGGTCACGACGGCCGGACCGACCTGCTGGACCAGGCTGACCAGAGGCTCAACGGTCGGGGTGGCCGGGCTGTCCTGCCGGGCTGCCGCTGGAGACGCGGCGAACGCGGGCAGGGCCGCCGCCATAAGTAGAAGCGCGACGAAGACAGAGAACACGTGCCTACGTGATGTCATGTGTGACTCCAGGTGGCTGCCACCGCGATCCCCTGCGGGACCTGAGGTGGAAGGTGAGAGGGAGGATCGTCCGGCCAGTAACCGGCGATTTATCGGCAGGCATATCCTGTGCCCGGTTCACTGTCCGGAAGCTTAGGCAGACAAGATTTCGGTCCGGGTACGAGGAGTTCTGGTACGGGCCGGACGGCCGTCAAGCTGTTCATACTGCCAATGCCATTTGTTCCCTTCCGTCGGTATGCTGGTGAAGTTCCTTCTTCAGGCCCCTTCCAGGCGGCTCCCACACTCCCGCCTCACGCTCCTGCCTGTCGCCCGGTAGTCCTGGCGAATCGACCCCCGTACCCGGAGCAAGACCGATGACCAAGACCCCGAATGAGTTTCTCCAGCAGGCCTTCGAGCCGCTTGCCGACCGGGAACTCGAAATCCTCCGGTCATGCGGGACCGAGCGTCCGACCGCCCCTGGACAGGTGCTGTTCCAGTCCGGCGACCGCGATTACCCGCTGTTCGTCGTCCAGGCGGGACGGCTCCGGATCATCGACCGGTCATTCGGTCTCGATCGGGTGCTGCGCGAGAGTGGTCCCGGTGAGTTCATGGGCGAGCTGGGACTGCTTACCGGCCAGACCGTCTTCCTCAACTGCGAGGTCGTCGAGGGCGGATCGGTCCTGGAGATTCCCGCCCCGAAGCTGCGCAAGCTGATCCGGACAATCCCCGAGCTGGCCGACCGGATCGTCACCGCGTTCGCGGCGCGGCGCGAGTATCTGATGGAGACGGCCGCCGCGACGCTCAAGCTGATCGGCTCGCGTGACTGCGGGCCGGCACTGTCGCTGCGCGAGTTCCTCGATCGCAACCGGATCCCGCACATCTGGGTGGATCGCGACGACCCGGACGTGGCGCAGTGGCTGCCGCACTACGAGCCGCTCGCTCCCGCCCTCCAGTCCGGAGCGCGGGTCGTGGCGATCGTCCGCGGCGGCCTGATCCTGTCCGAGCCGACGACCCAGGAACTGGCCGGCGCGCTCGGGCTGGAGCTGAGCTGGCGGCAGGACCGCCCGGCCGATGTGCTCGTGATCGGTACCGGTCCCGCCGGGATGGCGGCCGCGGTCTACGGCGCCTCCGAGGGACTGGACACGCTCGCCCTCGACGACGTGGCGATCGGCGGGCAGGCGGGGACGTCGTCCCGGATCGAGAACTACCTTGGCTTCCCCAATGGCATCTCGGGCGGCGACCTCGCCTTCCGGGGTCAGGTCCAGGCGGTGAAGTTCGGTGCCCGGATCACCGTGCCGCGCTGCGCCGAGAAGCTGGAGCGTGACGGCGACGGGTACGCCGTCACGCTGACCGACGGCAAGCAGCTCCGGGGGCGCAGTGTGGTGATCGCGACCGGTGCCCGCTACCGGCGCCTCGGGCTGGCGCGGCAGGAGGAGTTCGAGGGCGCCGGGATCTACTACGCGGCCACGAACCTGGAATCGCGCCTCTGCGAGGGGCAGCCGGTCGTGGTTGTCGGCGGCGGCAACTCGGCCGGGCAGGCGGCAATGTTCCTCGCCCGCACCGCCGAGTGCGTCCACCTGCTCTACCGTGGAGCCGATCTCCGCTCAAGCATGTCCGAGTACCTGGTCAACCGGCTGGAGTACAACCCGAACGTCGAGATCCGGACCGGGACGCAGGTGCGCGAGCTCCGCGGCAATGGACACCTCTCGTCGACGGTCATCACCGGGCCGGACGGCCGGGAGGAGGAGCTCCCGACCGGCGCGATGTTCGTCATGATCGGCGCCGACCCCTGTACCTCGTGGCTCCGCGGCACGCTGGATCTCGACGAGAAGGGGTTCATCGTGACCGGTGCGGGAGCCCCGGACGGCGCGATCCCGTCTCCGTTCGCGACGAGCCTGCCCGGCGTGTTCGCCGTCGGCGACGTCCGGAGCGGATCGGTCAAGCGGGTGGCGTCGGCGGTCGGCGAGGGGTCGGTCGTCGTCCAAGCCATCCACTCCTACCTTGGGACCCTCGACCCGGTGCCCGGACAGGAGCCGGCCAACCGCCGATCAGCCCGGGACCGGTCCGAGCAGCAGGTGGCAGCGGACTAGGGACGTTCCTGCCGGTCGGAACCGCTCAACTTCCAGGCTATCGAAGACGGCAGCGCGCCTCATTCCCGGTTCCGGGGATGGGGCGCTGTCGGTGACGGCTCACTTGTCTCCGCAGGCTTCAGTCGTTCGGCGTCGGGCTCAGCTCAGGCGCCGTGGGCAGGCACCGGTTCGTGCGTATCCGCGGTCGTCAGGTGCCGGACGACGCGGCGGGCGACGAACAGGGCTCCGAGCGGCGCGAGGCAGAAGAGCCCGTAGTACCAGGTCGCGGCCAGCGCCGTGCCGCCGGACGCCAGGTTGGAGTAGTCGGTGAGATTGGTGATCACGCCGCCGAACGCCGCGCCGAAGGCCGTCGCGACCAGCTGGACAGTCGTCATCGCGGAGGCCGCGCCGGCCTGCTCACGCTCCACGGCGTTGGCCAGGATCTGGGTGAGCAGGTGGGAGAAGGCGATCCCGATCCCGATCCCGAGCAGGGTCAGGCCGACGCCGGTCGCGATCGTCGCGCCGAGGGAGGCATTCTCGATCGGCATCGTGATCGTGAGGACGATCAGGCCAGCCAGCATCACCACCGGGCTCCCCTGGATCGCGATCCGGCGCTGGCGACCATTCAGCCCGGCCGTGTAGAGGGCCGACAGGGTCCAGCCGGCCGACAGCAGCGCGACCATGTAGGCGGCACCGAGCGGCGACAGGCCGTGCAGTTCCTGGAGGAAGTACGGCGCGAAGATCTCCGCGCTGACACCGATGATCAGCAGCACCATCGTCGCCATCGCCGCGCCGATCGGGGAGGCGAGACTGAACGAGCCGGTCGGCATCAGCTTGTGCTCGGAGCGTCGCTCTACGGCGACCAGCCCGGCCAGCAGGAGCGCGGCGGCGATGATCCCGGCGATGTTCGACAGGACCGCCGACGAGATGCTGCCGGCCGAGACGGCCAGCACGGCTCCGGCCAGGAGCCCGAGCTGGAGGGCGGGGAACCGAGTGACCGTCATGTCCTGCCGCTCGATCCCGCGCAGCGACCGCTCGAACAGGACCAGCAGGATCACCGCGATCGGCAGGACCGCGCCGAACGCCAACCGCCAGACGCCGAGCGTGCTGAACACCCCGCCGATGGTCGGTCCGGCGACGGTGGCGATGCCCCACATGGCGTTGGTGATGGCGAAGGCGCGCGGCCAGAGCGGCTGGGGGAAGGCTTGCCGGATCACGGCGTAGGTCAGCGCGGCCATGAAGCCGCCGCCGAACCCCTGGACGGTCCGGCCACCGAGCAGGATCTCCATCGTCGGCGCGATGGTGCAGACCAGCGCCCCCAGGAAGAAGACCAGGATGGCGATGCGGTAGGCGAACAACGCGCCGGAACGGGCGAGCATGCGCGGGGCGATCGACGCGCCGATGATGCTGGCGACGACGTACAGCGTCGTGCTCCAGGCGTAGAGGTTCTGGCCGCCGATATCCTTGACGGCGGACGGGAGGACCGTCGAGGCGATCAGGACATTGACCGCGGCGAGCATCGTGGCGCCAGCGATGGCGAACGACCGGGTGGCGTACTGGGCACTGAACATGACCCGCAGACCGGGCTGCGCCATCGTGGAAAGGTCCTTCTCGTCTGATCTCGTGAGGGCTCTGCCGCTCCCGTCCACGGGAGAGACGCCGCGGACGATGCCGCGGTGCCCGGAGCCTGCGGAGCGTACTCCCCGCCCACCGGATAAAGCAACCGACTACTTGCAAAACCCGGACCGTTCCCCCTGCCCAGGGAGGGCGGCCCAGCTGGTCTGTCAGTGGGGCATGGATCCGGGCGTCGCCCGGTCGTCAGACCTCAACGGTCGCCAGACGCTGATCTCCCGCTCCGTGGCGAGCACCTCCGGCAGCGCCTCGTGGAAGGCCCGCCGGTACGGCCGTGCCAGCTGGACCGTGATGACGTCGTCATGATCCTCCCAGGTCTCGACCAGCATGAATCGATGGTCGTCTTCCGGGTCCTCGTGGAGCGAGGCGCGGTGGAACATCGGCTCGCGCCGCATCGCGTCCAGGACGCCCGCGAGCAGGCCGAGAAACCGGTCGTGCTGACCGGAGGCAATGGTGAACCGGATCTCGTAGGTGACTGCCATGGATGGGCCCTCCTGTCCGATCTGACGGATGAACGGGGACAGCATCAGGCAGGCGCTGACCCCGGACCATGACGTCCGGGGTCATGCTCGGCGGTCATCTTGGACATGCACCGACCCGGGGCGTGCTCACGGGATGTGGAGACCGGCGTCGTCCCGCAGCCACCGGATGACGGCCACAGGGTCAACCGCGTCGTCCGCGGTCGTGTCCACGAGTAGCGATGGGCAGGGCCAGGCCCGGGGCTGATAGTCGCCCCGGTCCAGGGCCCCGATGAGCTCGGGCCAGGCGTCGACGTCGAAGTGGCCGGCGTGGCGGGTAGGATCGTCGGTCCGGGCCAGGACGCGGCGGTGCAGCGTTGACCGGTCGGCTTGGCAGTCCAGCACGGCGGCTCCGGAGCGCGCCAGCAGCGACAGAACGCGATCGATCCCCGGCCCGGTGAGGTTCGCGTCGGCGATCACGGGCGCCCGGCCGGCCAGTTCATCCAGCAGAAGATGGAACAGCGACCAGGAGATCCCGCCGATCCGGCGCGACGCCGCGCGGTCCGCCGCTCCCCATTCGTCGAGCAGGGTCTCCTTGATCGCGTCCCGGTGCAGCACCGGCCAGCCCGTCACCTCGCCGAGCACCCGGGCCAGCGTCGTCTTGCCGGATGCCGGGGCGCCGGTGATGAGGACGAGTGGAGGCGGCGACGGGATGGCCGGCATGCGGCGACCTCCGTGTGATTGGCGAGGTGGCGAGGTCTAGACCACTTCTGCACGGAGGCCGTCGATCCGGAACCAGCGGAAGCCGTAGGGGTCGAGCATGATCTCGAGCGGCTCACCAGTGGGCGCGTCGTATTCGCGGTTGCCCAGCGTTTCCCGGATCGGCCCGGAACCGACATCTCTGACATCCCCCAGATCAAGCCGGACCATGCGCTCCTCGCCGGAGAGGTTGTGGACGGCGACGGCGGTCCGGCCGCGCCAGTCGCAGCGATGAGCGAGGACAGCGTCGTCGCCGGTCTGCAGGAGACGAGGCTCACCGCACCCGAACTCGGGCGCTTCCCGGCGGCTCCGGATCATGTACTCGATCCGGTTGAGCAGCGAACTCCGGTCGCGCTGCGCCTCCACGACGTTGACCTGCTGGTAGCCGTAGTCGCCCTCGTCGATGACGGGCCGGACGAGTTTGTCCGCCGGTGCCGTGGAGAAGCCACCATTCGGGTCATCAGACCACTGCATCGGCGTCCGGGTCGGGAAGCGGCCGGGCTGCGACAGATCCTCGCCCATGCCGACCTCGTCCCCGTAGATCAGCACCGGGGTACCCGGCAACGTGAACAGCAGGCTGTAGGCGAGCATGACGCGCCGGATGTCACCGCCCAGCATGGATGACACGCGACGGCGGATCCCCCGGCCGTAGATGCGCATGTCGTCGTCCGGGGCGAAGGCGGCGAAGATTTCGTTCCGCTCCGGCTCGGGCAGTCGTGACAGGTCCAGTTCGTCGTAGGTATGGAGGAAGTTGGCCCACTGGCACATCGGCGGGATCGACGGCAGCGCGTTGAACCCGTCCGCGATGGGCGCGGCCTGCTCGCGCGCCATCGCCAGCCAGACGCCGTTGTTGACGACGAAGTTGAACAGCAGGTTCATCGCATTGCCGTCGGCGAAGTACCTCGACAGCTGATCGGGCGGGACGTTCGCCTCGGCGAAGAGCACGGCGTCACCGCGGCGGGTCGAGAGGAAGTGCCGCAGGTCCCGCAGGAAGGCCTGCGGGTCATCGACGTCGTACTGCTCGAATTCCGTGTCCTCGATCAGGAACGGTGCGGCGTCAACGCGGAAGCCGGAGACGCCCAGCTCCAGCCAGAACCCGATGACCTTGAAGATCTCCTCGACGACCTGTGGGTTGGCGACGTTGAGGTCGGGCATGAAGTCGTAGAAGACGTGCCGGTAGTACTGCCCGGACCGCTCGTCGAGTGTCCAGTTGGTCGTCTGCTCACCCGGGAACACGATCGTCTTGTCGTGATCTTCGGGACGCTCGTCCACCCAGACGTAGTAGTCACGGTACCGGGAGTCCGGGTCGTCGCGTGCCGCCCGGAACCAGGGATGCTCGTCGGAGGTGTGGTTGACGACCAGGTCGATGATGACGCGGATACCCAGCTCGTCGGCCTGCCGGACAAACTCGACGAAGTCGCCGAGCGTGCCCAGCCGTGGGTCGACGCCGTAGTAGTCCGAGACGTCATAGCCGTTGTCCCGGTTGGGCGAGGGATAGAAGGGCAGCAGCCAGACACAGTTGACGCCGATGCCGGCCAGGTAGTTCAGGCGCTGGGTCAACCCGATGAAGTCGCCGACGCCATCGCCGTCGGAGTCCTGGAAGGCCTCGACGTCGATCCCGTACCAGATCGTGTTCTGATACCAGAGATCACTCAGGCTGCCGGAATAGACCTGGGGCATCGGTTCTCCCTCGATTGGTTCACGTCGCTCTGTGCGACATCGATCAACTGCTGCGGGACCCCGCGATTGCCGTGCCCCCTGGAAGAGTTCACGATTGCTCTCGCGCGGAATTGCTCACCTCTGCGGGTGATTCGTCGAGTTCCACCGGGACACGACCAAGCGTCCGCCACGCCCAGCCCAGCACGGCCGTATCCAGCACGACAGCAAACCAGAAGGGCGCGGTCAGGCCGATGCCGCTGACGAGCAGCCCGCCGATCAACGCGCCGATCGCGCTGCCTCCGACCGCGATCGTCATGTAGGCGCTCGTCACCCGGCCGAGCAGGGCCGAGGGGACGAGCGTCTGCCGAACCGTGACGGAAACGGTGCCCCAGGCGATGGCGTGGAAGCCGAACGCCGCCCAGACCGCGCCGACCACCCAGACGTTGGCCGACACGCCGAACACGACCCACGTCAGGATCTCGAGCACCAGGCCCCAGCGCAGGATCGCCGCGGAGCCGAACCGCTGGATGACCCGGTGGGCGAGCAGCGCGGCGATCACCCCGCCGCTGGCGTAGGCGATGTTGAACAGGCCGAACTGGAACGCGGTCAGCCCGAGCCGGTCGTAGGCGACGAGGACCATGATGGCGAGGATTCCGCCCATCGTAACGTTCATCACGCCGATCGTGATCGCCAGGGTCCGGAGAAAGCGATGAGCCACCAGCCAGCGGACGCCCTCCCCGATCTCCGTGGCCAGCCGGCGGGGCGTCGGCCGGGAGCCGTCCCCCGTCTGCCGGAACGAGCCGCGCAGCGCCAGTACCCCGGCAGCCGCGGCGGCATAGAGCGACCCGGCGACCAGGAACGGCGTCGCCGCGGCCAGACCGAACAGCAGACCGCCCAGCGGCGGCCCGGTGAACTGGTTCATCACGGTCATCGTGCCAGCCAGCCGGGCGTTGGCCCGGGGCAGATCCGCCCGCCGGACGATCGTGGGCAGCACGGTCACCGACGCCGGGTCGAAGACGGTCTCGGCGACCCCGACGAGGAAGAACACCGCATACAGCAGCGGGAGCGACGCGGCGTCGAGCGCGACGACGACGCCCAGCCCGCCGATCAGCCCGACGCGGGTGAGCTGGACGGCGGCCATGACCCGGCGGCGATCCAGCCGGTCGACGATGGCACCGCTGATCAGTGGGAACAGCAGCCACGGCAATTGCTGGGTTACGGCGAGAGTGGCGATCAGCACCGGGTCACGGGTGAGCGCCGCGGCCAGCAGCGGTCCGGCGAACATGGCCAGCCCATCGGCACCGTTGGATGCGGCGGCGCTCCCCCAGAGGCGGTGGAACTGGCGCGGGTGGGTGATGTCGCCGGCGCTCACGCCGGGAGGCGATCCAGGATCGGGCAGTGGCGGATGGATGGCAGCAACCTCTCGTGGCGCACACGGGTCGTCGTATGGCCGGGGCAAGAGGCCCTCGATCCGGCGGCGTCACCAGGGGCTCGCCGCCGCGCCAGTCTGCCGGGACGGTCCCCGTCGGTCAACTCCTGGACTCGGGCGGTGCTACGATGTTCCGCTGCCCACGGCGGCGCAGAGTGCGGCACGACCGTCCAGGTCCGCCGCAGTCACCCTCGAAACGGGGAGCGGCACCATGACCAGCGAGCAGCGGCACGCGGTGAAGGCATCCGGCGATGTCGCCGGATATCGCGACCGGGACCGGCGGGACGACGAGATCATCGCGGCCCGGGTGGACGGGATGGCAGAGCACAACAGGACGATCCACCTCGCGGAATACGACCCGGATTGGCCGCGGCGCTACGACCGGCTGGCGGGCATGATCCGGGCGGCGCTCGGCGACCGCGTCCGGCTGCTGGAGCATGTCGGCTCCACGTCGGTCCCTGGCCTGATCGCCAAGCCGCGGATCGACATCATCCTCGCCGTCCCGGACTCGTCCGACGAGGACGCCTACCTTCCCGATCTCGTCGCGGCGGGGTTCAGGCTGACGATCCGGGAGCCGGACTGGTTCGAGCACCGCGTCGTAACCCGCGCCGACGAGGATACCAACGTCCACATCTTCACCGAAGGCTGCTCCGAGCTGGACGACATGATCCGGTTCCGGGACTGGCTGCGGGCCAACGATGCCGATCGTGAGCTCTACGCCGCGACCAAGCGGGAGCTGGGCGCCAGGACCTGGCGCTACGTCCAGCACTACGCCGACGCCAAGGGTGAGGTCGTCGCGCAGATCAAGGCCCGCGCCCGGGCCAACCTCGACGGCTGATCCTCTCCCGTTGCCGGTCCGAGAGCGGCGCGGTCGGACGTGGGCGAACTGACTACGGAAGCTCCGGCCGGCCCCGTCGCAAGGCCGAGGGCAGGGTCGTCCCAGAGGGCCCCGGAGCGGTCCCGACCGTCCATGGGGTGGCTCCAAGCCTTGCCACCTGCTGCCAGCTGGCCGCTTGGCGGCGCCAGGGGTGCCGCGCGGCAAGTGACCGGAACCGGTACCGTTCGTGCGGCAAGTAACACAGCAACGAATCACCGAGCGCACGCAGACGGGAGCACACATCCAGATGGGCAAGAAGGACAAGGACAAGTCGAAGGACGTCGGCGGCAAGGGTGGCAAGGGGAAGAAGGGTAAGGGCAGGAACGACACGCCCGCGCCCGAGACGCTGATCGAGGACGAGGCCGCCTCGCAGGGGGCGGCTGGCGAGCCGGGGACCGATACGCCCGCCGGCCCGGCCGCTAACACCCCCCCCGTTTCCGACGACGCGCCGTTGCCCGGCGGCGACGAGGCGGTCTCGGCCGTCGGCGATCCGGTCCCGGTCGACCTCGACCTGGTCAACCGTTCCGGGGAGGCTCCGGAGGAGCCAGCTGTCCCCGCGTCGCAACCGCCCGTCACCGCCGCGGCCAAGGGTGGTCGCCCGCCGACACCGGACGACATCGCCCGGATCGCCGTCGTCGGCGCTCCGGCGATCAGCCCGGACGGCCGGATGGTCGCCGTCTCCGTCCAGACCACGGACCTGGAGGACGACGGCTACCGCGCCGCGATCTGGCTGGTGCCGACCGGACCGGACGGCGGCGAACCGCGCCAGTTGACCGCCGGGACGAAGCGGGACACGTCGCCACAGTGGTCGCCGGACGGCTCCCGGCTGCTGTTCACGTCCAACCGCGACACCCGGGGCAGCAACCTCTGGGTGATCCCGGCGACGGCTGGCGAGGCCCGCCGGGTGACGGATCTGGAGAACGGCGTCAGCTCCCCGGTCTGGGCGCCGGACGGCCGTCGCGTCGCCTTCGTCTCGACCGTCACCCCGGAGGACAACAACCCGGGGAGCGACGTCAAGGTGATCCGCGACGTCCGCTACAAGTTCGACGGCAAGGGATTCCTCGGCGGCAAGCGCGACCACCTGTTCATCGTCGATGTCGATTCCGGCAATGAGCCCGAGCAGATCACCCACGGCCAGTCCGACCACGCCAGCCCGGTGTGGTCGCCGTCCGGCCGGGAGATCGCTTTCGCCGCCAACCGCGACGCCAACTGGGAATTGCAGCGGACCAACGACATCTGGACCGTCGTGCCGGGGTCCCCGCCGAAGCGGATCACGGACGGGCAGGGCCAGTACGGGCGTCCGTCGTACTCCCCGGATGGGCGCTGGCTGGCCTTCACCGGCACGGACGACATGGAGCAGGAGGCCCCGGACGACCACCTCTGGGTAGTCTCGTCCGGCGGCGGCACTCCCCGCGCGCTGACCACCGGCTACGACCGGTCGATCGCCAACGGTGCCATCGGCGACACGGCCGCCTTCCCCTCCGCCCCGCCGGCCTGGGCGCCGGACGGCCAGTCGATCTTCGTCATCGTCGGGCGGGACGGCGTCGCCCATGTCCAGCGCGTGTCGGTGCCGGAGACCGGGCCGGGGCCGGTCACGCCGGTGACGGCCGGGTCGCGCCAGGTGGGCGCCTTCGCCCTCGACCCAACCATCGCCGATGGCTCCCGGATGGCCATCGCCGTCCACGACCCGGTCACCCCGCCGGAGATCCACCTCGTCGCGGCGGGCGAGGACGAGCGCGTCCTGACCCATTTCAACGCCGACCTGCTCCGCGAGCTGGCGCTGAGCCTGCCGGAGGAACTGGATGTCGTCCATGAGGGTGTCCGGATCCAGGGCTGGGTGATGCGGCCGAGCGGTCCGGCCGCGGCGCCTGGCGTCAAGGTCCCAGCGGTGCTGGAGATTCACGGTGGCCCACACACGATGTACGGGCTGGGCTACTTCCACGAGTTCCAGGTCCTGGCTGGTCGCGGGTACGCGGTGATCTTCGCCAACCCGCAGGGCAGTACCGGCTACGAGCAGGCGTTCACCGAGGCGCTCCGCGGCAAGTGGGGTGAGGTCGACCATCCGCAGCAGATGGCCGTCGTCGACGCGGCCATCGCCCACGCCAACCTGGACCCGCAGCGCCTCGGCGTCGCCGGCGGGTCGTACGGCGGCTTCATGACGAACTGGATGATCGGTCACACCGACCGGTTCCGCGCCGCCGTCACCCAGCGGACGATCTCGAACATGTACTCCATGTACGGGACGGACGACATCGCCGTGATCTCGATGTTCCACGAGATCGGCGGGGCACCGTGGGACAGTCCCGAAATGACCCGGCGGTACATGGAGCTGTCGCCGATCACCTACGTCCGCGACATCACCACGCCGCTGCTGATCCTCCACGCCGAGGAGGACCATCGCTGCCCGATGGAGCAGGCCGAGCAGCTCTACGTGGCGCTCAAGCAGCTGGGACGGACGGTCGAGCTGGTCCGGTTCCCGGACGAGAGCCACGGCCTGACCCGGGGCGGCAAGCCGAAGCACCGCATCGAGCATATGACCCGGCTGGTCGGCTGGATGGATCGTTACCTCTAGCTGGCCTGGTCATCAGCCCTGGCGCGGTGCGGCGCGCCGGGGCCCGACCCGTCCCATGTGCGTCGAGGTGAAGGCGTCCGGCAGCTTCAAGCCGTAGCCAGCGACGCGGTCGACCCCGATGTGGAACACCCAGATCAGCGCCAGGTGCATGACGAGGTCGCTACCCATCCAGAGCCCGGCCAGGACGAGGAGGACCGGGCCGACCAGGGTATGAGCCGCGTTGTAGCTCGCCGCTCCCACCCGTGGCCCGGCGAGATACCCGGCGGCCGACAGATCCGGGACGAGGAACAGGACAGGCACCCACCACCAAGTGCCATCCAGGGCGAGGAAGACCGCCAGCGCGCCGATCGCGATGGCACCGGCCTCCAGCCGCAGCAGGTGGTCCGGACGGGTCAGGATCATCGGTCGACTCCATTCAGGGGGCGCGTCCAGGCGGTGTGCGCCCGGGCGAGGAGGTAGGCGACCGCGAGGGCCATGGCGAGGACGGCGTCGACCGTGGCGACCAGTGCCGCGTCATCGGCTCCTCCACGGGCGAGGCTGGCGACGACGATGGCGATGACCGCCTTCTGGGCGACCAGGAGTTCCCAGATGCCGGGATACCCCCGTGGTCGCCAAGCCAGCAGGGCGAACAGCGCCGCGAAGACCGGGAAGCCGAGCAGGTCATGCCAGGCGACGACGGCCATCGCATCGTCGGCCGCGGTCGCGGTCCCGAGCGCACCAAGCGCAGATACCAGGGCGCCGACCGCCGCGACTGCGAGGACGCCACGGGCGATCTGGTCATGCCGGGCCGGGACGCGTGCTGTGTCGATCGATGGGCTGGTGGGGACGGGACGTGTGACGGTGCTGCTCATCAGGGCTCCCGATCGTCTCGATGGTCGGATCGATCAGTCGTGAGTCTGGCCGTCATGTCGTATGTTGTCGTCCTGTATCGCCGTGCAACTCCGGAGTTGCGACCGAGGACCGCTCATCGTGACGTTGGACCTGGATGCGTTTGGAGCCTTTCTCCGGCTCGCCCGCGAGCGCCGGGGCCTGCGCGTCATCGACCTCGCCGTCGAGATGGGCTGGGCAGGCACGGCGCCGGTCTACCGCTACGAGCGGGGTGGACCGGACGCACCCAGGCCCGATCCCGACACCATCAACCAGCTGGCCCACCTCCTCGGTCTGAGCTACCCCGACCGGATGACCCTGCTCGGCCTGGCCGGCCATCTGCCGGACACGGTCCCGTTGTCGCGGGATGAGGAGCAACGGCTGGTCGCCGCTCTCAAGCCGACGTTCGACCGCGCTGCCAGCCCCGCCCTCGTCTTCGATTACCGGGGACGCATCCTTGCCGTGAGCCACACGCTGGCCGGCTTGCTCCCGGACATGGCGTCCGGGGTTCCCGACGTCACCCTGATCGACCTTGTCTGGAATCCGGCCCTCGGGCTGGCCGGGCGCCTGATCGAACCGGACGCCATGCGACGCTTCCAGGCAATCCGCTTCCAGGCGTTCAACGCGCTCCGGCGCCATGAGGACTGGTATCGCGCCCTGCCGGACCGCTATGGGCACCACCTGGGCTTCAGGGACCTCTGGTTCGCGGTCGAGGAGACACAGGCACACGGCGATCCCGGGGGCAGCGCCTTGCCTTCGGCTCACGCGCCAGTGGCCGTCACCCTGCCCGGGGGGAGCAACGTGTCATTCGACGTTTCCCAGGTCGCGGTCCACGGCGGGGGTGGACTCGTCGCCATGCTGGTCATGAGACCGATGACGGAGCCCGCCGATCTGCAGCCGTGTGGGCCGGGTCGCGGATGACCAGGCGACGAGGAATTGCCAATCGGGCATTGCGCCACGGGGAGCAGGTCCGGCACCGGGGGGCCGCGGGGTACAATCTCCGATCGTGACCAGACCAGCCCGACGACGCCAGACGGCCCCCCGGCCGACCATCCGGACCAGATCCCGCCAACAGCCGCGCCCCTTGTGGTGGGCGGCCGGTGTCGTCGGGCTCGTCGTCGTACTGATCCTCGTTGGCTGCAATATCCGGGACGGTGACGACAATGCCGGCCCGACCGCGACGGTCGCCAGCGGACAGACCGCCGAGGCCGGTGCCGAGCCGACCCTGGCGCCGACGATGGCCGCCGTCGTCGCCGGGACACCCGGCGCCGGCCCGGTGTCGCTGGGCCCAATGACGTTCGGCGAGGTGGCCTGGGCGACGGAGGTTGACGAGGCCACCCAGGCCCCGTCCGACGCGCTGGACGAGATTCCGTCCGACGCCAGCGCCATCTATGCCACGGTCCCCGTCAGCGGGCTGACCGCTGGTACGGTCATCACCGTCCGATGGTCATTCGAAGGTATCGCGATCGACCGGCTCACGACCGAGGTGATCGCGCCGGCCGATATCGCGGAGACGTGGGTGGCGTTCCGGCTGGATCAGGTCGACACGGGAACCCCGGTCCCGCGCAGCGAGACGGGCTGGCCGGACGGGGAGTATGGCGTGGTCATCAGTGCTGATGGCGAAGTCGTCCAGCAGGCTGTGATCGTCGTCGGTGATCCGATCACCAGCTGATCCGGAGCGGCTCCCGGCCCGGTCCGGGGAATGGCTGCCATCGCCGGCCATCGAGTCTGCCCGATCATGCCTTCGATCAGTCGTGCAGATGGTGGAACCCCGCGGATTATCGATCTGTGAAATCCTTTGCAGCCGATCCCTCTGCCCTGTTAGGCTTTTCCCATCACGATCCGTCGACGACCGACACGCGTCCTGGCCGGTCGCCAGGCACGTCCTCCTTTCCGTTCGTCGTGTAGCCCGGCGCCACCGTCGGCGCCGCTCCGCAGGAGTTCCGGTGATCGCCTCCCCACAGGACGGGCAGCTTCCCTGTTCCGGCTGCGCCACGGCCCGGGACACGCTGCCACCCCGCTACATCCCGTTTGCCTGGCAGGTGGGCAACCGGCTGCTGCTGATGGACCGTAACGAGTACGGCTGGGTAGTCGCCGAACTCGTGTTCCACGACCGCTTCGGCCACTATGAGGAGCGACGCCGCGTCGCCTACGAGTCGTCACGGGAAGCCGCCGGAGTCCTGCTCGCGACGGCGATCACTAGCGATTCCCAGACCCAGGAACTGCTTGCCGACGCGCTCGATGACTGGCTGGGTGACGTCCGGGCCATCATCTGACCGGTCCCGGTCGCCGATGGGCTCGGGAGACCGGACAAGGAGGGGAACGATGCGCCGGATCGACCCGCCACTCCGCCCTCGTCTGCCACGGAACCCGTTGGCCGAGCCACGGCCGGGCCCGGTCCAGGTATCCCGGGTAGCTATCGCGCTGATCGTGTGTCTCGTCTTGCTCGCTGGCCTGGTGATCGGCCTGCGGCTCCAGGACGACTCGGGCGAGAGAGCGGTCGCGTTCGGCGACCGGGTCCCCGGCCAGCGGATCTACGACCAGACCGGACTGCTCAGCGAAGGGCAGCTCGCGGCGATCGACCGCCGGGCGGAATCGATCGAGCGGTCCGGTGTGCCGGTCGTGGTCTACATCCGCGACCCGGCGGCCGACGCGCCCGATGCCCAGCGGGCTGCCCGCCAGTTGATGCAGCTCTGGAACGTCGAGTCCGCTCCCGGTGCCGCCGACGGGCTCGTGCTGCTCCTCGATGTCGAGCGCGGCGAGGATTCCGCCGGTGCGGTCGCCGTCGTCGCGGGCGACCGGCTGGGGGCGTCGCGGCTCCCAGCTCGCGAGACCGAGCGGATCGCGGTCGAAACGCTGACCCATCCCTTGCCGGTAACCGGGCTGACCGAGAAGCTGGTCACCGGGATCGGGGCCGGGCTGGCGACCACCGAGCGGCGCCTGCTCCTGGGTGCGCCGGCGGCACCGGCCCCGTCACTGCTCGAGCGGCAGGTGACGGCCTTCGTCCGGGTGCCGCTGGCCTCGCTAAGCGTGCTGCTTGGGCTTGCCGCGCTGGTCAGCGCCGGGATGCTCTGGTGGCATCGCCCCAGGGCGGTTTCGGATGAGCCGACGGGGATGGATCTGTCCGGGCCGATTCCCGCCCCACTGCGGGCGGCGCTGGCTGCCAACCGGGTGGATGGTGAGGTCGTCGCGGTCGCGATCCGGGATCTCGTCCGGTCCGGTGCCGTTGCCTACGACGATCTCGACGATGACGACTGGGATGGCGCCCCGCGTGGGAGCCTGCGCCTGCTCGACCATCGCCGCGTGTCCGGTCCGATCGCCCATGCGACCTGGGCCGATCTCGCTGCCGTCGCCGACCCACGTGGGCGGGTCACACCGGCTGGCGTGATGGGGGTGAGCCGGGCACCACGGCGTCTCTCGCCGGCGATTGCCACCGAACTGGAGCGCCATGGGTGGTGGGATGCGACGGCGCCGCGCCGCGCCGCGCCCCTCCGGTTGCTCGGGCGCGTCCTCGCGGGCGTAGGTGCGGCCGGGCTGGTCCTTGGTCTCGCCGTCGAGGAGCCAGTGGCGCTCTGGTCGGTCGGGTTGCTGGCGACGGGAGCCGTCGTTGCGTGGGCGTGTGCCCGTGCGTACCCCCGCGCGACGCCGCGGGGCCTGGCTATCGTCCGTGGACAAGACGGAGAGGCGGCCGCGGCCAGCCCCGGCTGACCGCGGGTCGGCAGTCAGTCAGCGACAGGCCGAGCGGCGCTGTCCGGGTCGATGGGGTCCTCACGGGTGCTGGTCGTATCCTGGCGAACCCGCGCCAGCGACAGCTGCATCCGCGCCCAGATCAGCGCTCCGAGGATGGTGATCGGCGCCCAGAGTGCGGCGTGAACGACGATCGCGTACGACAGCGCGATTGCCCGGGGAATCCCCAGCGCGCCGTTGACGACCAGGATCGTTGCCGTCTCGAACGGCCCGACGTAGCCGGGTGACGACGGGATCAGCGTGGCGAGATTGGCGACACCGGTCGTCATCAGGGCGGCCGCGAACGACATGACATCCCGCAGGTCGCCTCCGAAGCCGATCGCGATCACCCAGTACATCCCGGCTTCCAGCGTCCAGGCCAGCAGCGATGTCGCGGCAACCAGCGCCAGGTCGCGCCGTCGCCGGAGCACGCCGAGGCCGGACAGGAACGACTCGGCCATCCGCTCGACCCGGTCAGCGATCGACGTGGGCAGCGGGCCGAGGACGAGTTGCAGGAGCCGGTCGCGGAACGACCCGCCCAGCGTCAGGACGAACAGCCCGATCAGGATCACGGCGAAGACGGCGACGGCCAGCAGCGCGACATGCTGCAGCTCCGAGGTGAACGAGACGAACGCCGTCGCCAGCAGGAGGAACGCCAGCATCGTCAGGCCGTCGAACAACCGCTCGATGGCGATGGTCGCGAGGGCCGTCGTCTTCCGGACGCCGAACCGTTGCCCCAGGACGAACGAGCGGACCAGTTCGCCCGTCCGCAGCGGTAGGACGTTGTTCGCCGTGTAGCCGATCACCACGATCGGGAAAACCTGCCGGGCTGTGATGGTCGCCGCGGGGCGAAGCAGGATGCTCCAGCGCACCGCGCGCACGAGCACGCCGGCGAAGTACAGCCCGAGGGCCGGGATCAGGTACCAGTAGTCGACCGATCGGAGCGCCGCCCGGATCTCGCCGAAATCCTGGCCCCGGAAGGCGACGTACAGGAACACGACACTGATGATCAGGCCGAGGATCGGGCGCCAGGCCGTCTTCACGAGCGGTGATCTCCGGGCGTACGGGTATGGCCGGTCATGCGGGGGTCTCCCTGGTAGACGGTTCGAGGGGTTCAGGCGGTACGCGAGGTAGGGATTCCGGTCACAACTCGCGACTGCGGGCCGCGAGTTCCCGTGCGCAAGCTGGGCAGTAGCGGCCGGAGTGGCCAGCTGCCATCGGCGTGCCGCAGGCGGCGCAGCGCCCCCCCGTAGCCGTCGTCCGGGGCCGTGGTCCGCCTCGTGGCGCGCTGTTGTGGGGGCGCTGCCGCCCGGCCGACGAACTGGCTGTCCGAGCGTCGTTCCCCGGCTCGGGTGTCTCCCGGCGGTTGTCGCCGGACTCCCGGTTTCCTCGTCCATCGGATTGCCCTGCCCCGCCGGAACGGGAACCCCCGGAGGAGGACCCGGATGAGCCGGATGAGCCGCCACCGCCGCGAGTGCGTCGCTTGGTATCCGGGGCGGGCGTGTCGTCATCCGCAGACTCCGGCGCTGCCGTCGCCGAAACGGGAGGCTCCGGAGCGTCCTGCACTGGCGCCTGGTTGTCCAAGGGAGTTGCTGGAGGTTCCGCATCGGCGGCGGCCTTGCGGCTCCGGGTGCGCTTTCGGGGTGCGGGGGCGTCGTCCGGTGTCGCGTCCTGTCCTGCCGGGGATGAAGCCGGGGTCGCGTCTGACTCGGCTGCGGTGTCCGTCGCGGCCTTCCGCGATCGGGAGCGCCGTGGCTTCGGCGCATCAGCGGTGGGCTCGGCTGCTGGCGCATCCGGTGCCGCTGATGCTACAGATGCCTCGGGCGCCGGATCTGCGGCGTCGGCCGTTTTGGTTCGGCGGCTTCGGCGGGGGGGGGTGGAATCCGTGGTGTCATCCGACGGAACCCCATCAGTCGCAGCGGTGTCGGCTGCTGCCTGGCTGGCGCGCGAGCGGCTGCCCGAAGACCGGGACCGACGCGGCTTCGGCGCTTCTTCGACAATCGGGTCTGTCCCTGGTACCGCCGCTTCCGGTGCCGGGGGCGTGGTGTCCTCCGGTGAGGTCTCGGGCGCGTCAGAGGCGGCCGGGGCCGGATCAGCGTCCGAATCCGTCCCGGTATCCGTTGAACCCCCTGATGCAGGCGTCTGGATCGATGTTTCCGGTTCTGGCTGCGTGTCCGGATCTGACTCGGCCGAAGCGGCGGCCGCCGGCGTCGCTTCGGCGATTGCGGGCGTGGAGTCGGCGGGTGGAGCCTTGGGGGGCGCCTCGCTGATCGGTTCGTCGATAGCCGGGACGTTGAGATCGTCGCGCGGCGAGGCATCAGCCGCTGCCGCCGCGTCGGTAGCCGGCGGTGTTCTCCGGCCACGGACCTTCGGTCGCAGCGGTCGGGCCGGCAGTGGCGCAGGAGTCGGAACCGCTGGTGCCGCCGGGGCAGCAGCGACGGCATCCGTAGACGGCGCCGTCGGAACAGGAGCCGGCGTGCCAGTGGCGGCAGGCTGCCGGGACACTGGCTCGCTGGCCGCGACGGACGGCGCGGTCGTCGGCGTCGGCAGATCGGTGGTCCTCCGACTGGACCGGACCCGGAGGGCCGGTCGCCGCATGGGCTCGGGCGCCGGTGTGCTCGTGGTGGCAGGCTCCGCCACCTGCGTGTCATTGACGGCAGGCTCGAACCGCAACACGGGCTCGGGCTCAGGCTCAGGCTCAGGCTCAGGCTCACGGCGATAGACCGGTTCAGGCTCGGGCCGGCGGACAGGCTCGGGTTCACGGTGGTAGACGGGCTCAGGCTCGGGGAGGTGAGCAACCTCCGGCTCTCGACGAGAGACGAGCTCAGACTCCGGTCGGCGAACGGGTTCCTGAGCCTGCCGGACGGCGGGCGGGCGTGTCGGCTGGGGCCGGGGCTCCGGGCGGGCTTCCACTCGCCGCTCCGAACGCACCGGGGGAGTTGCGGGGCGCTCAGCGGGACGGGAAGGCGGCACTACGTCGGGTGCCTCCGCAAAGCGGGGCGCGACGTCCGGCTCGATGGCGCGGTGAGTGGGACCCTGCTCGATGGCGGGCTGGCTGGTCCCCCAGCGGGCAACGCGCACGGCGGCACTCTGCAACCACGGCGGCCGTGGGGTGCCGCCGTGCCGGGCAACGGGGACGGCCGGGATGGCGGCTGGCTGGGGACCGCGGTCGCGGGCTGGCTCAGGTCGGGCGACGGAAGCCTCGCTCACGACCTGGGAATCAGGCCGGGCGGTCCGGTCGGTCGACGCGCCTGGTGCCGGAGTCGAGACCCGCGCGAGTGCGCGAGCGATCAGGTCACCCGCGTCGTACGGCGATTGGCGACCGGCCGCGTCCCGGTCGTCCAGTCGGCTTTCCGGGCGATCATCACCACGACTCCCCCTGCCACCGGCGCGCTCGGCTCGACCGGAAACCCGTTGCTGGCGATCATCCATCTCGTCGGTCCTCGTGTGGGGCGGGGTCTCGGGGAGTGCCGGATCAGCCGCCGCTACGACTGCCTCCGGTAGGGGCGTGCCATGGTCGTCGCCCGGATGTACTTCTGGATGCACATCTGATTCTGCCTGCTGCCCGTGGTCCGGCAAGTTGTCGGCCAGCGCAGCGACGGCGCCTGGCCAGGGGCGCAACTCGATTGGCTGAGCCAGGTCGCGGGTCAGCAGATCCCAACGGAAGCGGTCCCCCTCGGCGATCAGGGTGATGGCCTGCCCGCCCCGGCCCATGCGCCCGGTCCGGCCAACGCGATGCGTGAGCATCTCGGCCGATTCGGGCAGCTCGATGTTGATGACCAGATCCACCCCGACGAGGTCGAGCCCGCGGGCGGCGACGTTGGTCGCCACGAGGATGTTGACCCGGCCTTCCCGGAACGATCCCATGACGAAGTCGCGCTCCTGCTGGGTCATGTTGCCCTGCAGCGCGCCGACCGGGTAGCCATCGCGGTCCAGCTGCTTCGCCAGCGCGGCGACGCCCTGCTTGGTTCGGCCGAAGATGATCGTCATCCCGGAGCCGCGATGATCGAGCAGGTCGCGAAGGGCCCGGTACTTGGCCCGCATGTCGGCGTCGTCCCGCGGACGGAAGGCCCCCGGCCGACCAGCCGGCGCCGGTCGTCCCCCCGGGATGACGAAGGCGACATGTGGCACGGCGGTCGTGACCCCGTCGCCAACGTCGACCGCGATGGTCTCCGGGTCATAGAGATACCGGTCCGCAGTCTGGCGGACCCAGTCCGGCATCGTCGCCGAGAACAGTGCCGTCTGGCGGCTGTTCGACGTCCGATCCATGATCCGTTCGACATCCTGGGCGAACCCCTGGTCGAACATCTCGTCGGCCTCGTCGAGGACGACGAACCGCGCCTGGTCCAGCCACAGGGCGCCCTGGCCGATCAGGTCGAGGATTCGGCCGGGTGTGCCGACGACGACCTGGGCCCCGCGCCGCAGGGCCGTCCGCTGCGGGCCCGGAGCCGTCCCGCCATAGACCAGTGCCACACTGACGCCGCGAGGTGCGCCGAACTCCGAGACCACCGCGGCGACCTGTGAGGCCAACTCCCGCGTCGGCGCGAGGACGAGCGCCTGGACCGCCGCCCGACTGCTGTCGATCGATTCCAGCAGCGGCAGGCTGAACGCCAGGGTCTTGCCGGACCCGGTCCGGGCTTGGCCCACGACATCCCGCCCGGCGAGCAGCGCCGGGATCGCGGCGGCCTGGATCGGTGTCGGGGCAGTCATACCCCGCTCGGAGAGTGCGGTGAGGATCGTCTCACTCAGGGGATAATCGGTGAAGGAGCCGCTCGTGGTCTGAAGTGACGATGGGTTGGCAGTTGTACTATCGAGAGTGCCCTGGTCCAAGCGTATCGTTACCTTGATGGCGGCGCTGTCATCCCTGACCAGCTGCCGAAGCGATGCCGCGGGGCGATGGACGCCACGACGCGGACTTGTTGTTCAGGGTGTAGCATAGCGCCTTTCGGGATGGTGGCCCGGATGCGTGACTGACTGGTTTCGTCCCGCCTGCCGGGGTCGTCCCGCCTGCTACCGACATTCCGGTACCGGAAATCGCCTCCAAGTACTTTGGTCCTGTACGTACTAGCCCATGGGTCATGTTATTCGATTGTCCGGGATGACCCTCCTGTACGAAGCCGCCCCTATCCGCGCATCATGGTTCCAGCCCCTCGAAACCTGCCGTCATGGCAGGACCAGGATCGCTGCTCTCCGGTGTCGTGGTTCGCTCCGACGAACCACCGACGAGGTCTGACCGGCAGCAGGAATCGGAATCACGATGGCGAGCTCCCTTCCTTTGCAAGGCGGAAGCACCTCATCAGCCCTGTCCTATGATCGCGCCCGGCTTCAATGAACGCCTCGTTCCCTAATGGTCATCATCGTATTCGAGGTCTGTCCCGATGCGAGAGCAGTCCACCCTGACCAGGTCAGGTAACCCAGCCCGCACGGCGGAAGAGGTCACTACCGTCCAGGTGAACGGGCGGTGGCTGATCGAGCGTTGGGTCGTGAGCACTGCTTCGTCACAGAGCGAGTGGGCTGTTGCCGGTGAATCGTTCTGGGATCTGATCGGTGGGGCACTCGGGGACGCCGAGCAGGTTCTCCGATCAGCCATGACTGGTGGCGCCCCGGTTGACGTGGACCTCGGGGAGACGGTGGCGGGGGAACGGCTGTCTGGTCAGTTCCGCCCGACGGCGAGTGGCGCGACCATTCAGATCTGTCTGGCCAGTGCCAACCAGGGATCCGCGGAGCGGGTCAACGAGGCGCCTGGGAGCCCGGCCGGCGAGTCCGACCCCGGGGCCAGCGAGTCTGCCCCGGACATCTCGCTGCCGGAATGGGCCCGCAAGCCGCTACTGACTTCCGACCAGACGATAACCCGTGCCGATCTGCATCACCTGGTGGTCCAGCACCTCGTCTCGGCCGGGGGCTATCAGCGGGTCGCCCTGAGCGTCCTGATCGCCGACCGGCTGCTCGTCGCGCAGTATTCCGGCTATGTCCTGATCGACGTGGTCCGCCCGGTGACCGACCCGGGACCAGGCATCGCGATCGTCGAAGAACGTGCCGTTCGGGTCGCCGCCGGCGCCGGAATGCTGGCCGAGGATTCCGCCGTCGCAATCCATGTCCCGTTCCGGTCCGGGCTCGAGGGCCCCGTGGCTGGGGTGATCACGGTCGAGTGGCCGGCGGGTGTACCGGTCGGAGACGAGGATGAGCGGGCGCTGATTGCCGTCGCGGCGCAGCTGTCCAGCGCGCTTGAGCACGCCCTCGACGAACCGGCGGAATCCGCGCACGACTCCGCGTCCGGCGAGCCTGGCGACGGCGCGGCGGACGCGGAGTCGCGGGGCGATGACGAGCGGGAGGGCGTCTCCACTGGCGCGGACACTGCTGTCCTGGAAGGAGCCGGCACGCCGACAGCCGGGGCGCCGTCGGTGGCCGCATGGGCCGATGCCGTCTCGGAGACCGGCGTGCCCGTACTCGATGCCGCTTCGGAGTGGAGAGGTCCGGATCAGGTCGAGGCACTCGTGACCCGCCACTGGGATGCCGACTCCGGTCGATGGCCCCTGAGCGGGATGAGCGACTGGATCGAGCGGCTCTCGGGTTACACCCCGGATGAGCTGCTCGCCGATCCGGGCCTCTGGTTGTCCGCGGTCCATGCCGACGATCGGTCGCAGGCGATGATGGGCCAGTCTCTGGCGCCGGAGGTCGGGCAGCGGAGCCAGGCCGCGTTCCGGTTCCGCCGGGCGGATGGGCTCTGGCGCCTGTTCCGGGAAGAGGCAGTCGTCTTCCAGGATTCAATCGGCAACCTGGTCAACGCGCTGCTGATCTCGGACGTGACCGAGGACCACGCGACCGCTGAGTTGCTGCGCGAGAGCGAGACCCGCTACCGGTACCTCGTCGACGACCTTCCCGGGGTTGTCGCGTACATCCGGGAGTACGATCCGCGCTTCAAGACCCTCCGGACGTCATACATCAGCGCCGAGATCGAGACTCTGACCGGGATCACCTCGGACGTCTGGATTCGCGAGAACGTCGCGATCATCAACCTGGTTCACCCGGACGACCGCGAGCGCATCGAGAACGCCCGCCAGGCCGTCATCGGGAATCTGACCGACTACGCGCACGAGTACCGGATCGTCCGCCCCGATGGGCAGATCCGGTGGATCCGTAACCGGGTGCGTCATATTCCCCGGCTGCCCGGCGACGATCGCAACGGTGAGCGCTGGCACGGGGTGATGATCGACATCACCAGCCAGCGCGAAGCGGAACTCGCCCTCGCCGAGCGGGAGGCCGAGTACCGGCTCCTGGTCGAGCAGCTCCCGTCGGCGACGCTGTTTACGCAGCAGGTCGACCGGGCGACCGGACAGCTCCTGACGACGTACCTCAGCCCGCAGGTCGCTGCCCTGACCGGGTTCGGCCCTGATGATCCCCAGCGACCGAACCCGCCGTTCCTCCAGCTCGTCCACCCGGACGACCGCGACCTGGTCATCGCCAACATGCCAGCCGTGGGCACCACCTCGGACCGGCTCAGCGTGGATTTCCGGATCATCCACCGCAGCGGCCGAACTCGCTGGATGCGGTGCATGGTCGACCGGGAACACGACGACCCCGGGACCGACCGGGTGACCTGGCGCGGGATCGTGATCGACATCACCGACCAGCGGGTGGCCGAGGAGGCGGCTCGCGCGGAGGATGTTCGCCTCCGCGCGGTCGTCGAGCAGGGGTCGGAAATCGTCCTGATCGTCGACCACCAGGGCCGCGCCTCGTTCGCCAGCCCCGCGGTCGAAACGATTCTCGGGTACGGGCTGGATCAGATCCCCCACCTGACCCTGAACCAGATTGTCCATCCCGACAATATCGGCGACATCCGGATGGCGCTCCGACGTCTGCGCCAGGTCCCCGGCAGCCGGACCTCCCCGATGCGGACCCGGGTCCGCCACGTCAGCGGATCCTGGCGCTGGCTGGAAGCGTCAGCGGTCAACAAGCTCGACGTCCCGGCGATCGGCGGAATCGTCATCACGGCTCGCGATGTCACCGACCAGGTCCTGGCCGAGGAGTCGCTCCGGTTCCGCGAACTGCTGTTTGGGACGCTGGTCGAACACTCGGCCGACTACATCCTGGTCATTCAACCTGACATGCGAATCTCGTACGCCAGCCCGTCGGCCCAGGATCTCCTGGCGCGCGGTGAGGTGGTCGACACGTGGCCGTTGCCGTGGCCCGATCGGCCCGGCGCCTCCACCATCAAGGCGCGCCTGGAGCGGGTATTCGAGGAGCTGGCCGGGCGCCAGAGGGAAACGGTCCGCCTCGAGGAGCGCCTGCAGCACAGCGACGGGACATCGCGCTGGGTGTCCGCGTCCGTTACCAATCATCTCCAGACACCGGGGATCCAGGGGTTCGTCGTCAATGCGCACGACACTACGGAGTCCCGCGAGGCCCAGCAGCGCCTGCGAGACAGCGAAGAGCGCTTCCGCGCGCTGTTCCGGTACGCCCCCGACATCGTGATGATCCTGGATCCGGACGGCTTCGTGCGGTTCGCCAGCCCAAGCGTCGAGATCGCTCTGGGCGACTCGATCAACCGATTCATGGACCGGGACGCTCAGCTCAACTTCCATCCTGATGACAACGGGATGGCCATCGAGCAGTTCGACCGGGCACTGGAGCATCCCAGTGAGGGCGTGTCGTTCGAGGCGCGCGTCCGCCATCAGAGCGGCGCCTGGTTGTGGTGGGAGATCACGCTGACCAACCTGCTGACGCACCCGAGCGTCGGCGGGCTGGTCCTGAACGCGCGCGACGTCACATGGCGCAAGGACGCCGAGGCGATGCTCCGGGAGAGCGAGGAGCGCTTCCGGTCCCTGGTCCAGCATGGCTCCGACCTGACGATCCTCGTCTCTGAGCGCGGCGTCATCACGTTCGTCACGCCGTCCAGCCTGCGCATCCTCGGCTACGAGCCGGGTGACATGATCGGCAAGGTGGACTTCGAGTGGATCGGCCGGAGCGACCGAGCCCGGTTCGACGCCCTGCTTCTCGAGAGCCAGCGCCACGTCGACCCCGTCGGACCGATCGTGATCTCGTTCCGCCATGCGGACGGGTCGATGCGCGCCCTCCAGATCATCGCGACGTCGCTCCTCGGTGATCGCAGCGTCCGCGGGATCGTGATCAATGCCCACGACGTCACCGAGCGCCGGACGCTGGAGCAGCGCCTGATCCACCAGGCCAGCCACGATCCGCTGACCGGGCTGCCCAACCGTGCCCTGTTCCACAAGCGTCTGGGCGCGGCCCGTGAGCGGTCCGTCGCGAACGGGACGTCGTTCGCGGTGATCTTCCTTGACCTGGACGACTTCAAGATCATCAACGACACGCTTGGCCACGCCGCCGGCGACCAGTTGCTCCGGACCGTCGGTGACCGGCTCCGCTCAATCGCCCGGGACGACGACATGGTCGCACGGATGGGTGGTGACGAGTTCACGATCGTGATCGAGGAGTTGGCCGACATTGCCAGCGCCACCTCCTTCGCCGATCGGGTGATCACCAGGCTGCGCGAACCCATCTCGATCGGTGGCCACGACGTCCTGGTCTCCCCGTGCCTCGGGATCGCTATCGGGCGACCGGATGATCCGGCCAACCAGGACCTGCTGCGCGAGGCAGACATCGCCATGTACGAGGCCAAGGCGCGGGGCAAGGGGCAGCGGGTCGTCTACGACGATACGGTCAACTCCCAGGCAATGGCGCGGATGCAGACGCAGGACGACCTGCGGGAGGCAATCGCGGGGCGCCAGCTCCAGGTGCATTACCAGCCCCAGATCGAGCTGGTCACCGGCCGGATCATCGAGTTCGAAGCTCTGGTCCGGTGGGAGCACCCGACCCGGGGGATGATCTCGCCGGCCGAGATCATCCCGGTGGCCGAGGAGACCGGGATGATTGTCCCGCTCGGGCAGTTCGTGATCGCCGAGGCATGCCGGGCAGCGCGGGGATGGAACCTCCGGCGGCAGGCGTCCGGACTGGAACCCCTGATCATCGGAGTGAACCTGTCCTCCCGCCAGTTCCTCCATCCGACGCTGATCGAGGATGTCACTGCGGCGCTGGCGGAGTCGGGGCTGGAGCCACGGATGCTCCGGTTGGAAATCACCGAGTCGGTCGCGCTCAACGACCTGGCGACGACGATCGAGACGATGCGGGCGCTGCGCGAGCTGGGCGTCAGCCTTGCCATCGACGACTTCGGAACGGGCTACTCGGGCCTGAACTACCTGAGCGACACGCCGATCGACACGATCAAGGTCGATGGGACGTTCATCGACGGGCTGGGATCGGATTCCAGCGACACGGCGATGATCCATGCCGTGATGGCCTACGCGACGACGCTCGGGCTGGACGTCTGCGCGGAGGGAATCGAGTCGGCCGAGCAGGTCCGGCAACTCCGCGCCGTCGGGTGCCACCGTGGGCAGGGCTTCTACTTCTCCGGGCCGCTCCCGGAAGAGACCGTCACGGCGATGCTGGAGACCGATTCGCTCTGGTCGCTCGGGTACTGGGACGGCGGATCGTACGTTCTCGAGACCGGCGACTAGTCGCCGGTCGGCTCGAACGGGAGCCAGCGAGCCTGGCGGAGGCGCTCTCCGAGCACGCGGCCGATCATCGGCTGCGGGGCGGCGGCCTCGGTGGCACGGGCGGCGGCCTCGACGTCGTAGGGCGTCCGGTGGTGCTCCAGCGTCCACGCCGAACCGTCCCACGTCGCCACCCCCCACGCCGCCCGCGGGTCCCCATCCAGCGGCGAACCCACTGAACCGACCGACGCCAGGCGCTGCCCCTCGATCTCGCCGGACGAGATGTAGTGGAGATGGCCGGCGACGATCAGGCCCGCCCGGGCATCGCCGATCAGCGCCTGCGCGACATCTGGCGGGGTGACCGGGAGGTTGCCGAACGGGTCCGGCTCGAGGATCAGCTCCGCGTCGTTGTCGGTCGGAGTGGCGTGGACGACGAGCAGGTCATCCTCGGGCGTCCGGCCACCGGGTGGGGTCGTTCGCCATCCGATCGGCAGGGCACGGAGGAACGCGACGCCGTCGTCGCCGAGTTGTGCCGTTGCCCAGGCAATCGTCCGCGCCATCTCCGGGAAGCGGGGCGGCAGCCAGAGGTACTCGTCGGTGTTGCCCCGCAGCATCGGCGCTCCGAGCTCCCGGAGCAGATCGAGGCATTGCCGTGGGGACGGACCGCCCCAGACATGATCGCCCGCGACGACGATCGCGTCGTGTGGCACGGTCGCCAGGGCGGCCAGCACGGCCCGCAGCGCATGGTCGTTCCCGTGGACGTCGGACAGGATCGCGACACGGACGGGCGACAGGGGGGTGTCGGACATGGGACTCCGGCTTGGCTGCGTGCGGACGGACCGCCGTATGGTCCGGCGCGATCGCCCCGGGCGCAAGCCAGGTGGCTGCCGGGCGGTCCGGGGTGACCGATGCTACGATCAGGAACGTGGAGTGAAGTACGCCGGCTGGATGGCGGGCCGTCCCACAGATCCCTTCGAGGAGACACTGATGAGCGCAGCGGACACCAACCCGACCGGACCCGACCGGACCACGACGTCGCCGACCGGGAACCACGACCAGGCAGCATCCCGCCCGGGACCCACCAGGACAGCTATCTCCCGTCGTCCGCTGCTCGCCGCGCTGGCGCTGGCCCCCGTTGCCGGTGCGGCTGGCGTGCGGGCCGGAACTGGGACGCCGGTCGTCGGGACGCCGGCAGCCGGGACGCCAATGGCCGGGACCCCGACGGCTGGTACCCCAGCCGCAGGAGCACCCGGTGGCTGGCCGCTCTACGGCCACGATCTGTCGGGCAACAAGGCCGCGACGGGTTCCGGACTCTCCGTCGACACGGTTGCCGGGCTGGAGCTCGCCTGGTCGGTCGAGGTCGGTGGGGCGGTGAGTGCCACGCCGGTCATCGCCAATGGGGTCGCGATCTTCGGGTCGTATGACGGTAACCTCTACGCGGTCGATCTCCTGACGGGGGAGGAGGTCTGGACCTACGAGACCGGCGTCGCCGTCCTTGAGCGGAACCTCCAGATCGACCTGGGGATCGTCGGGTCCGCCGCGGCCGTGGACGGTGTCGTCTACGTCGGTGATGCGGCGGCGAACCTGCATGCCGTGGATGCCGCGACGGGCGAGGAGATCTGGACTGTCCTGGTGGACGAGCAGCCCAACGCCTGCATCTGGTCGTCGCCGGTCGTCTGGGAGGGAACGGTCTACGTCGGCGTCGCCTCGATCGCCAAGGAAGTCGGGTTCCGGGGCGGGGTCGTCGCGGTGGACGCGGTGAGTGGCGAGGTCCTCTGGCACACGTTCATGGTGCCCGAGGGGCGGGACGGAGCCGGGGTGTTCTCCGTCCCGGCCATCGACCCGGATCGCGGCATGGTGTTCGTCGGGACGCAGAATGCCTACACGGAGAATCCCGCTCCGTACGGCGACACGATCAGCATCGTCGCACTCCAGGCGTCGTCGGGCGAGATTGTCTGGACCTACGCCGCACCTCCCAACGACGGGGAGACCGCTCCGGTCGAGGATGTCGGGCTGAGTGCGTCGCCGCACCTGTTCTCCGTCGAGATCGACGGGGAGATGCGGGACCTCGTCGGCGAGGGGCAGAAGAGCGGCGTCTACTGGGCGCTTGACCGGGACAGTGGCGAGGTCGTCTGGGAGAGCCAGATCTCGCCGGCCGGCTTCCTCGGCGGTATGGAAGGGACCAGCGCCTACGCCGACGGCATCGTCGCCGTTCCCGCCACGGACTGGCCGGAGTTCGACGGCCCCGCCACCGGGATGGTGACGGCCCTGGACGCGACCACCGGCGAGCCAATCTGGACGGCGCTGCAGGACGCTCCGGCCGCGTCGCCGGTCGGCATCGCGGACGGTATCGTCTTCCACGCCGGACTGGACGGGATCCTCCATGCGTACGACCTGACGACGGGGGACGAGCTCTGGTCCTACGACCTGGGCGGGTCGGCCAGCGGCGGCGTGGCGATCGCCAACGGCGTCGTCGTGGTCGGGGCGGCGACCCCGCTGTTCGCGCCGTTCATCCGGCCCGGCAATACGGTCCAGGCCTTCGCGCTCCCGTAGATCCTTAAGGCAACCCCTGGCCCCGGTTCTGCCTGACTGTGAGACAGGCAGGCCGGGCGCCGCGCCCGGCCGGGAGGAACAGGATCAGATGAGCGACGCGACATTCATCGTCACCCACGACGACCAGACCAGCCGCTATGACATTCACGAGGGATCCGTCTCGCGGGGGCATATCGATTACCGCGCCGACGGGCAGGTGATCGACATGCATCACACCGAGGTCGATCCCAGCCAGCAGGGCCGAGGGATCGGCAGCCGGCTGGCGAGCGGTGCGTTGGACGATGTCCGATCGCGGGGTCTCAAGGTCGTCCCGAGCTGCCCGTTCATCGCCGACTACATCGAGCGGCACCCCAAATACACCGACCTGATCGCCTCGTCCTAGGCGAAACGGCCAGTCAAATACCCGTTCCCCGGGGCGCGTCCAGCAATGGGCGCGCCCCGCTACGTTGTGGCCTCGTCCAAGCCAACGTATCATCACATCCTGATGCGTTGATGCGAGGGGTGCCCATGACTGCGACTGCCCAGCCCGTGACGATGACCCTGCGCGCCAAGCTGTTCCGTGGGTTGTCGGACCCCTGTCGCCTCGTGATCCTCGAGGCTCTCCGGGATGGTCCCCTGACCGTCGGCGAACTGGTCGCGGTCACGGGACGCAGCCAATCCAACACCTCCAACCATCTCGCCTGTCTGCTGGACTGCGACCTGGTCGTCCGGGAACAGCGTGGGCGCCATGCCGTTTACTCCCTCGCAGATGAGCGGGTGGCAACCCTGCTGGCCGTCGCCGACGCGGTCATCGCCGACGTGGCGGCCGGGCTGTATGCCTGTACCCACTACGAGCCCCGCGAGGATTGTTGCCCGTGAGCGCCACGACCGAAGTGAGCAACCGCTCGGCGGCGACCCGGGCGACGGTCGAGGTCCCGATCCACGGGATGGACTGTGCCGGCTGCGCCCGGTCGGTCGAGGACGCCATCGACGCGATCCCCGGCGTCGGCTCAGTGAGGGTCCTGCTCGCGGCGGAGAAGGCTATCGTCGTCCTGGATCCGGCGGTGGTCGACCGGGACCGTGTCCGGCAGGCGATCGAGCAGGCCGGATACACCGTGCCCGCCCTGACGGCGGCAGCTGGGGAAACGGATCCCGGCGCGACGGCCATGACGACAGACCCGGCCGGGGTTGCCCGCCGGATCATGCTGATCTTCGGGCTGGTCGTCGCGGTCGTCCTGCTCGTCGTCGTGGTGGGCGAGGGGCTTGGGCTGCTGGACCGGGTGACGGACCGGGTGCCATTCCCGGTCGGCGTGCTGATCGTGCTCGCGTTCGGGTTTCCGGTCTTCTGCAACGTCATCCGGGCGGCGCTCCGGCGGCAGGTGATCTCCCACACACTGATGACCGTCGGCGTGATCGCCGCGCTGGTCGTCGGGCAGTGGGCCACCGCCGCGATCGTCGTCTTCTTCATGCGGATCGGCGACCTGGCCGAGTCGTTCACGACGGAACGGAGCCGCGATGCCGTCCGCGACCTGCTCGCGCTGGCGCCTCGCACAGCGCGAGTGGAGCGGGACGAAACGGAACAGGTGGTGCCGGTCGCCACGGTCGTCGTGGGCGAGACGGTCGTCGTCCGCCCCGGCGAGGCGATCCCGGTCGACGGTGAGGTGATCGACGGGCAGGCCAGTGTCAACCAGGCGAGCATCACCGGCGAATCGATCCCGGTCGATGCCCACGCGGGCGTCCGCGTCTTCGCGGCCAGCCATGCCGAGCGCGGGAGCCTGCGGATCAGGGCGACGGCCGTCGGGGCGGACTCGACCTTTGGCCGCGTGATCACGCTGGTCGAGAACGCCGAGGCCAGTCGGGCCGATGTGCAGCGGATGGCCGACCGGTTCGCGACGTGGTTTCTCCCCGTCGTCGGTACGATCGCGGCCCTGACCTGGCTGATCAGCCGGGACGCGTTGGCGACGGCGGCCGTGCTGGTCGTGGCCTGCTCGTGCTCGCTGGCGCTGGCCACGCCGGTCGCGATGCTGGCGACGGTTGGCGCCGGGGCGAAGCGGGGCCTGATCATCAAGGGTGGCCGGGCCGTCGAGTTGCTGGCCCGGACCGATGTGCTCTTCGTCGACAAGACCGGCACGCTGACGGTCGGCCGCCCCGCCGTGACGGATGTCATCCCGCTTGGTGACATGGATGAACAGGATGTCCTGGCGCTGGCCGCCTCGGCGGAACGTGACTCCGAGCATCCGCTGGCTGGCGCCGTCCGGGACGCCGCTGCCATCAGGGGGCTGTCCTCCGGTCCGGTCCGCGACTTTGTGGCCATCCCCGGACTGGGTATCCGGGCAACCGTCGACGAAGTGCGCGTCACGGTTGGCAACCGCCGGCTGATCCCCGCAGCCGAGGGCTGCGCGGCGGCCGTGCGGCTGGAGGAAGCGGGCAAGACCACGCTGTTCATCGCCCGGAACGATGAGCTGGTGGGCGTGATCGCGGCGGCGGACACGCTGCGACCCGGCGTCGCCGACGCGCTCAGGGCCGTCCGGGCGGCGGGCATTGACCGGATCGAGATCCTGACCGGTGACGATCCGCGGGTTGCCGCGGCGCTGGCCACCCAGCTCGGCGTCGATTACCAGGCCGGACTGCTACCGGAGGACAAGATCGCGGTCGTCCGCGAGGCCCAGGCGGCCGGACACCGGGTCGTGATGGTCGGCGACGGGGTGAACGACGCGCCGGCGCTCGCGCAGGCCGATGTCGGGATCGCGATGGGGATTGGTGGTTCGGCGATCGCGTCCGAGGCGTCCCGGATCGTGCTGATGCGGGAGGACTGGGCGCTGGTCCCGGACGCCATCCACACGTCCCGGCGGACGATGGGCGTGGTCCGGATGAACCTCGGCTTCACCGCCGTCTACAACGTCGCCGGGTTGTCGCTGGCCGCCTTCGGCATCCTGCCGCCGGTCCTGGCCGCCGCCGCGCAGTCGCTGCCGGACATTGGCATCCTCGCCAACTCGACCCGGCTGCTCCGATCGCGTGAGGAATCCCGTTCAGCAGGCCAGACCGAGCCTGGACGCTGACTGGTTCGTCCTCGCAAGCTCGCGTGCGCGAGCAAGTAATGTGGCTGATTCGGCGTGCCACGGAGAACAGGCAAGGGCTCGGCGGGCGTGATGGATGGCTCGCGAGGGGTCACCGAGGTGAAGCGACGCGGACGCGGCCAGATGCTCCGGCCAGTGACTCCAGGCAAACAGGTTCCCGAGGTAGTCGTCCGGTCGCTCGGTAATCCGCAGCGCCGTGTCGCAACACCCGCGGCAGGCCCGCCATTCACCGGCATCAGCGTGGAGCTGAGCTAGTTCGCACCACGCCTCCCGGCGATCCGGGAACTCGGCCGCCGCCGCCAGGAGGATGGTGTGCCGGTGGGCGGGTTCCAGTGCAGCCAGCATCAGCAACGCGCTGAGTCGCTCGTTCGGCGTCAGTGTCAGCCCGAGCGCCTGTCGGATCTCTGCCTTCGCCTCGTCGATCAGCCCGCTGTTGCGCAGCTCCGAGGCGAGCAGGTGGGCTGCCCGCCCGTCGTCCGGGTGTTCGGCGGCACGGATTCGGAGCAGCGGCAGGTAGGATGGCCGCGACCCGACGGAGTCCCGCAGATGCCGGATCCCGACCGGTATCGTGATCTCGCAGTCTGCGTCCGGGTCGTCCGGGAGAAGATCCTCGTGGACGGGATGGTGCCAGCGATAGCCATGGCGGGCGTGAATCCGTTCGTTGGTGGTGTACCGCAGGGACGGGTACGTGGGATGCCATTGCCACTCCAGCGGACAGCGGAGCCGGGTGGCGCCCTGTCGCCAGCCCTCTTCCACCGCTACCCGCCAGCCCGGCTCCAGGACCTCGTCGATGTCCAGGCAGATACAGACGTCGATGTCCTCTGGCAAGCTGTCCATCGCGTGGTTCCGGGCCACGTCGAACCGGAACGGGTCGAGCTGGATTTCGCGGACCGTGACTCCGGCGGAACGGGCTCGGTCGACCGTCTCGTCGCGGGAACCCGTATCCACCAGCAGGGTCAGGTCGGCGTCACGCGTCGATTCCGCCCAGCGGCTGACGACGGCCTCCTCGTTCCGGGAGATGGCGTAGACGGCGATCCGCAGTGCGTCCGGCCGGGTCTCGGGTACATCCGGCACCCGGGTAGCGTCCGAGGCGTCCCTCCATGCGGTGTCGACCGGTTCACCTGCGGCGCGCAGCCGTTCTTCGTTCGCGACGGCTGCTGCCCACGCGACGACCGCCTCACTCTGGCTGGACGTCATCATGTGATAGCGGACGGTCAACTGCCCGGTCGCCAGCCACGGCTCATCCTGCCAGCGTGAGACGAGATTCCAGTCGTGCGCGGAAGCGGCCACATCGGCCGGGGCGCGCCAGCCCCCGTAGCGATCGGTCAACCAGCGGCGGTGGACAATCGCGCTGGTGTCGATCTGATACTGGCGTGGTCGGCGGGCGATGATGGGCTGGTCGCCCATTGTGAATGAGGCGAACCTCCAGGCCAGTCCCGGGTCGGCCGCCAGCGGCTCGGCCAGCGACGCTATGTGGTCGGGTGTCCACTCGTTATCGTCGTCGAGATAGGCGATCAGTGAGCCGCGGGCGATCCCACCGAGCGCGACATTGCGTGGCGTGGCGCCCATATCGTTGGACCGGGTGGCCAGGTTGGTGTGACGGACCCGGGGGTCGTCGATCGTGGCCATGACCTGATCCAGCGCCGGGCAGGCATCCCCGACGACCACGATATCGATTGCCGGCCAGGTCTGGGCCAGGGCACTGGCGATGGCTCGGCGCAGCGGACCCGGGCGGTCGTACGTCGGGATCACGACGCTGACAAGGGGAGTGCCGCCAGCAGCCAGCCCGTCAGCGATCGGGTCGATTCGGACGGTGGCGGTCGCGATGGGCGTGGCCGCCCAGGGGAGAGCCGCGGCGGGCGTCAGACCCAGGTCGAGGCACCGCTCATTGAGTTGGTGGGACGCCGCCCCGGCAATCTCCGCGACCAGCCCCTGGATCTCGGCGTTGCGGCGGCGCGAGGTATTACCCGTCGCGCCGGTGTGGTGCTGGACATAGAGCGGTCGGGGAATATGAGCAACTGCTCCGGCGAGAAAGGTCCGCACGATCAGGTCGTAATCGTCCGCGACCGGCAGACGCCAGTCGTGTCCCCCCAGTGCACGGTAGGCGTCGGCGCGCCAGGCCCGGAGATGGTTGGGAACGGACACGATATGCCGGATCGTCTCCCAAGTGACGGGCGGAGTCAGTGCGACCGGTACCCGCTGGCCGCCGAGCATCTCCGATGCATACAGTCCCAGCCCCATCCCCCAGCCAGGCCCGAACATTGCTGGACTGGTCGTCAGACCAGTCGGGTCCTGGATCCGGTCGACCCAGTCGCTGCTGACCATCACGATGTCGGGTTGCGCAGCGAAGGCGCGGACGACGAGCTCCAGCGCGTCGGGGATCAGCTCGTCGTCGTGGTCCAGTTCGACGAGGATGGCGGCTCGGCAGAGCGCTGTTGCGGCAGCCTTGCTCGCGCCAACGGACCCCAGCGGCGGGTACTGTCGAACTAGGCGAACACGCCCGCGCGCTTCTACTGAGTCGGCGAGCGTCGCGACATGGTTTGCCGTTGCCGGGGAGCGGGAATCGTCGACTACGACCCATTCCCAGTCAGTCAGCGTCTGGGCCAGCAGGGAGTTCCAGGCGCGATCAATCCCGGCACCGATTTCGTGGGTTGGCGTGAAGACGCTGACGCGGGGCGTGAGACGATCGTCCCGGTTCATGCGGTGTTTCCCCTGACCAAGGTCGGCAGACCTATCCATTCCCGGCGATGGATAGTACGCTCGAAGTATCAGGTCAGCGCCGAACGACGTGCATGAATGGGTGGCGGCGATCAGGATCATCGTTCCGGCGCCGGAGTGATACGACCATGACAAACCAGGACTCAACCCGATTCCCGGCTGATGCGGGCGAATCGACCGTGCCGGATACCGTTGCTCCATCGGGCGGTTCGCCGTCGCCAATGCATCGGCGGATGCTGTTGACGAGCGTCGCATCAGGGCTGCTTGGGGCAATCGGGGTTGGAAGCGCGATTGCGGCTGCCGGGACCACTCGACCGCCTCGACCGCCTCGACCGGCGACTCCCACTCCCGTACCAACCACGCGGCCGACCCGGTCGCCACGGCCGGCATCGTCGTTGGCTCCGGTCGGGGGCCGTCCAAATGCCTCGCGTCCGCCGCGGACCAGCGCCTCGCCGTCCCCGGCGTCCGCCTCGCCGTCCCCGGCGTCCGCCTCGCCGTCCCCGGCGTCCGCCTCGCCGTCCCCGGCGCCGGCGAGTCCCTCTCCTTCCGGAATCGGTGGTCCGCAGGGGCCACAGGGACCTGCCGACCCTGATCCGTCTCCTTCACCTGCCGCGTGAGTCCCGGGCGAAGGTGGCCCTCAAGGCCCTCAAGGCCCTCAAGGCCCTCAAGGCCCTCAAGGCCCCCAGGGCCCCCAGGGCCCCCAGGGCCCTCAAGGCGTCACTGGTCCCCAAGGTCCCCAAGGTCCCCAAGGACCGCAGGGTGTTACTGGTCCTCAAGGACCTCAAGGCCCCCAAGGACCACAGGGCGCTACCGGTCCTCAGGGCCCGCAAGGCATCACCGGGCCGCAGGGATTGAACGTGTTGAGGATAGCGGCGCGTCCTTTCTGACGCCTGCCCAGTTGCGTGCCCGGACATACCGAAAGCGGGGCGGCACCGGAGATCCGGCGCCGCCCCGCTTTGTTGCAGTGTGCGAGCAGACTGGTGGAGGACGAGTGACCTACTGCTGTCCGCGCTTCTTCGCCTTGCCGCGCTCGTCAGCGGACAGCAGCCGCTTGCGGAGCCGCCAGCCCTTCGGCGTGACCTCCAGCAGCTCGTCGTCGGCGAGGAAGTCCAGCGACTGCTCCAGGCTGAGGATCGTCGGCGGGGTGAGGCGGACCGAGATGTCGGCGTTGGACGACCGCATGTTGGTCAGCTTCTTGGCCCGGCAGACATTGACGGCGAGATCGTCCGGGCGCGCGTTCTGCCCGACGATCATGCCCTCGTAGACCTCGGTCTGCGGCTCGACGAAGGTGATGCCGCGCTCCTGGGCGTTGGCCAGGCCGAAGCTGAGGGCCGTTCCTCCCTCGGATGCGACGAGCGCGCCGGAGCGGTTCTGCTGGATGGTGCCCTGCCACGGCTCGAAGCCGATCAGGCGGGACGACATCACGCCGTTGCCCTTGGTCGCCGTCAGGAAGGCGTTGCGCAGACCGATCAGGCCACGGGTCGGGATGGTGTAGACGACGCGGACGTTGCCGCGGCCGTCGTTGACCATGTCGTTCATCTGCGCCCGCCGCGCGCCGACCAGCTCGGTGACCGTCCCGACGAACTCCTCCGTCGTGTCGATCGTCAGCTCCTCGACCGGCTCGTGAAGCTTGCCCCCAATCTCGCGGGTGATGACTTCCGGCCGGCTGACCTGGAACTCATAGCCCTCGCGGCGCATCGTCTCGATCAGGATCGAGAGGTGCAGCTCGCCACGGCCGGAGACGGCGAAGACGTCCGCCTGCGCGGTGTCCTCGACGCGCAGCGACAGGTTGGTCTCCAGCTCACGGCGGAGGCGGTCGCCCAGCTGGCGGCTGGTGTGGAACTGCCCCTCGCGGCCGGACAGCGGCGACGTGTTCACGCCGAATGTCAGCTTCAGCGTCGGCTCTTCGATCTCGGGAGCCGGCAACGGATCGGGAGCGGCCGGGTCAGCGAGCGTCGCGCCGATCCGGGCATCGCTGAAGCCGGCGAGGGCGATGATGTCACCGGCGATGGCGGCCGGGATCTCCCGCCGGCCAAGACCAGAGAAGGCGGCCAGCGCCGTGACGCGCTGCCGGACGACCGGGTGATCCTGCCCAACCGGACCGACCATGACCAGCGTTTCGCCGGCGGCGAGGTGGCCCCGCTCCAGCTTGCCGATCGCGATCCGGCCCTTGTGGGTGTCGTAGTCCAGCGACGCGATCAGCATCCGGGCCGGGCCGTCGGGCTCGACCGTCGGAGCCGGCACGTAGTCGACGATGGTCTGGAACAGCGGCTCGAGGTCGTCCTGCAGGGCATCCGGCGCGTAGCCGGCCTTGCCGTCGCGGGCGATGGCGTAGAGGACCGGGAACTCCAGCTGGCTCTCGTCGGTCGCGAGATCGAGGAACAGGTCCTGGGTCAGCGAGACAACTTCCTCGGAGCGGGCCATCGGTCGGTCGACCTTGTTGACGACGACGATCGGCCGCAACCCGATCGCCAGCGCCCGCTGGAGGACCGTCCGGGTCTGCGGCATCGGACCCTCGACGGAGTCGACGACGAGGACGCAGCCATCAGCCATGTTCAGGACGCGCTCGACCTCGCCGCCGAAGTCGGCGTGGCCCGGCGTGTCGATCACGTTGATCTTGATGCCGTGGTAGGTGATCGCGGCCGTCTTGGAGAAGACGGTGATGCCGCGCTCGCGCTCCAGGTCGTTGGAATCCATGATCAGCGAGCCAGCGCTGTCCGGATCGCGGAACACGTGGCTCTGCTTGAGCAGCCCGTCGACCAGCGTCGTCTTGCCGTGGTCGACGTGGGCGATGATGGCGATGTTCCGGATGTCCTGGGCAGTGGCGGGCTGGCCGGGCACGGTAGCCGCTTCGGCGGGCTGGGCAGTCTGAACCACGGGCGGTTGTGCTCCACACGAGCATCGACCGGCCGGGTGAACGGCGGCCGACAGGGGAAGGGACAGGGGAGGGGTGGCGGATCCGGGAGAATCCGCACGGCCGGGACGATCCCGGTCCGGGGTCGCCGGCACTCGTAAGGGCGATCCGTGACAGAGGCACGGACGCAAGACCGATCGACGGAACCAACAGATTATAGCATGGTGCCCCGCGAGATTATGTTCGCTTCATGATGGGCGCCCGATACCGTGTCGGGGTGATCGGGCCTTGTGCCCGAGGGCGGGGTGCGATGCTTGCGCGTGGACCGGCAGATGCCTGGCGTACCACGTGATCGGCCGGCTGCTCACTGGAAGGGAACGAGCGACAGATGACGACTGTGACTGATCGACCGGTTACCGGGAGCCCGTTCGACCGGGCGGCCTGGCCGGTTCCGTTCATCGTCGCGCACCGTGCCAACGCGCCGGGGGTCGTCGAGAACAGCCTGGCCGGGATCCGGGCCAACGGCGCGCTCGGCACGGACCTCGTCGAGCTGGACGTTCGCCGCAGCCTTGGCGGAACGCCGTTCATCTATCACGACTGGTATCTGGGGCGGTCGGCCGGGCCGGCCGGGGCGCGCTACCGGGTGCCGGTGCGGGTGACGCCCGGTCAGCTGCTGCGCCGGATGGTGCTGAACGACAGCGACGACGAGGAGCGCCTCCCGGAGCTCTCCGACGCGCTGGACCTGATCGCGTCGGACCCCGCCCTCCCCGGTCCTGCCCTCCACATCAAGGACCAGCGGGCAGTGCGGGTAGCGCTGTCCCAGATCCGTCACCGCGAGCTGGGCGCACGGACGGCGCTGTGGCTGCACGGCACCGAGGCCGCCCTGCTGGCCCGGTCGATGGTGCCGGAGGCGACGGTCGTGATGGTCGAGAACCGGTTCCAGCGGACCCGGCGCCAGTTCGCCTCCCATATCGCCGACGCGGCGGGCGCCCGGGCCGCGGCGGTCAGCCTGCCGTGGTGGGCGGCGACCGACGAGGTGCTGGCGGAGGCCACCGCCCGCGGAGTCGGAACCGTCGCGCTGATCCACGACCTGGACACGGTCGTCGACCGGGTCCGGGCGGGCCTTGGTGGCGTGATCACGGACTACCCGGACCGCGTCCGCGACATCCTGGCCGAGGCCGGGCTGCGGCCAATTCCCGGCAATGGGGTGCTGGCCGGCGTGGCGTAGGGGCGTCATTGCCGCTCACCTTTACGGCAGACAGCGGAGTCGGATTCCACGGTCAGCGACAACCGTAGGGGCAATCCCTTGTGGTCGCGCGGCCGCCGAAGCGGCCGTCGCCGTCAGGCGATAGGGGTGGTGGCTGGCGGGGTGGTCCATGAGAGCCTGGTTGCCCCCCCATACAGGCCGCTGTCCGACGACACCAGGACTTGACCGAGACGTATCGATCGAGAGGACACGCCCATGAAGGTCGGTTTGCAGGTCGGACACTTCACGTACGGCGGCGGTGACGCGGGCATCGGGCCGGGACTGGCGAAGCTGGCCCGGTCGGCTGAGGCCACCGGCTTCGATTCGTTCTGGCTGATGGATCACTTCTTCCAGCTGCCCCACCGCGGCCCGATCGACGACCCGATGCTGGAGGCGTACACCGCGCTGGGCTTCATCGCCGGTGCGACGGAACGCATCCCGCTCGGCACGCTGGTCACCGGGATCACCTACCGGCACCCGGGCGTGCTGGCCAAGACCGTGACGACGCTGGACGTCCTGTCCGGCGGGCGGGCGTGGTGCGGAATCGGGGCGGCGTGGTTCGAGCGGGAGCATGAGGGGATCGGGGTGCCGTTCCCCGGCACCCGCGAGCGCTTCGAACGGCTTGAGGAGACTCTCCGCATCATTCACCAGATGTGGAGTGACGACGATGGCGCCTTCTCCGGCACGCATTACCAGCTGGCCGAGACGCTGTGTCGCCCGCGGCCCGTCTCGAAGCCGCACCCGCCGATCATGGTCGGTGGTTCGGGTGAGCGCAAGACGCTCCGGCTGGTCGCGCAGTACGCCGACGCCTGCAACATCTCGGCATCGGCGGAGCTGCCGCACAAGCTGGATGTCCTCCGGCGCCATTCCGAGGACGTCGGACGGGACTACGCCCTGATCGAGAAGACGACGCAGAACATCCTCCCGCCGCTCGCCGAGGGGGCGGATGGCGACGCCGCCCTGGACGACCTCCTCCGGCGCCTGGTCGAGCAGGCGGACCTCGGCGTCGATCACGCCATCATCAGCTTCGGGAACGCCCATGACGACGGCGCGCTGGAGCGAGTCGCCCGGCGGATCATCGAGCCCGCCCGCGATCTGGCCGTGGCAGGGCGGTAATGTCGGTCCCGATGCCCCGGCGCACCGGTGATCGCATGCGGATCGGCGCGTTCTCCCGAACGGCCGAGGAGTGCCTGGCTGGGGAGACACCGCGCTTCGCCGACCTGGTCGCGATCGCCCGCGCCGCCGAAGCCGTCGGGCTCGATTCCTACTGGGTGCCGGACCACCTCGGGTTCCGCGCCGGCGATCCGGACGAGCTTGGCTGCTGGGAGACGATGACGCTGCTGGGCGGGCTGGCCGCCGCGACCGAGCGCATCACCGTCGGGCCGCTGGTCGCCGCGACCGGCTTCCGGCCACCGGCGGTGCTGGCCCGCGCCGCCGTCACGCTGGACGAGATCTCCGGTGGGCGCTTCATCCTCGCCGCAGGGGCTGGCAACTGGCCCGCGGAGCATCGGGTCAATGGCATCCCGTTCGATCATCGGGTGAGCCGCTTCGAGGAATCGCTCCAGGTGATCGGGCCGCTGCTCCGGGGCGAGGAGGTCACCTTCGCCGGTCAGTACGTCGACGTCGAGCGGTGCCGGGTCCGGCCGGGTGGCCCCTCGACGGGCGGGCCGCCACTCTGGGTCGGCGCCCGGGGCGAGCGGATGATGCGCAACGCCGCGCGACACGCCGACGCCTGGAACATAATCTGGCCGCATGACGCCGACGAGGTCCGGGAGCGCTGGGGCCGCATGGTCGAGATCTGCAATGAGGTCGGACGCGACCCCGGAACGCTCGGCCTCACGGTCGGCACGCATGTCCGGCTACCGGGCGACGACGATCCGGACGACGACGTCATCACCGGGGCCGACAGGGAGATCGCCGATCAGTTGCTGGCCTTTGAGGCTCCCGGCGTCGATCACCTCATCATCGACTTCCGCCCGGAGACGACGGTCGACGTCGTTCATCGGTTTGGCAGGGTTCTGCGGCTGATGGGGCGCGCCTGACCCTGAGGTGAGGTCGATTTCCGCCAGATGATAGATTCGCCCAGAAATTGGGAGAAAGGGGGCTGACAAGGTTCCCCCACCCTGACATACGCTTGCTCCCAATCCAGACCGACCCGGTAGAACGACCACGAGGAGCGTGGCGCCGCGGTTGGCGACAAGGAGCGTTCCCCGTGACAGCGACGGCAGAGCCGCAGCTCAAGGGACTCACCCGCGAACAGCTCGACCAGTTCCATACCGAGGGCTATCTCGTCATCGAGGGGTTCTACCGGACGGAAGAGGTCGAGCGCCTGCGCGACAACTTCATGCGAATGCACGCGGAAGGCGGCGTGCCCGGGTTCTTCGAGGCGAAGACGGCCGAGGAGGCCGGCGGCGACCCGCTCAAGATGTACCCGCGCATCCTCCATCCGCACCGGTTCGACGACCTGTCGCGCCAGTACCTGCTCGACTCCCGGCTGGAGCCCGTCCTCCACGACCTGTTCGGCGAGCCGGCCCTGGCAGCGCAGAGCATGCTGTACTTCAAGCCGGCCGGCGGGCGTGGCCAGGCGCTCCACCAGGACAACTTCTTCCTGAACGTCGACCCCGGAACCTGTATCGCCGCGTGGTGCCCGCTGGACGTCGTCGACCAGGAGAACGGTGGGCTCGAGGTCGTTCCCGGCTCGCACAAGATGGACCTGTTCTGCCCGGAGGAATCCGACACGGCGCTGTCGTTCACCCAGCAGTACGTCCCGCCGCCCCCGGGGCTCAAGGCGATCCCGGTCGACATGAACCCGGGCGACATGCTGTTCTTCAACGGCACGCTGATCCATGGCTCCGGTCCGAACCGGAGCAAGGACCGCTTCCGCCGGTCGTTCATCTGCCACTACGTGCCCGCCAGCACGGAGATGATGTCGAGCTTCTACCGCCCGTCGCTGGCCTTCAACGGCGACGAGGTCTTCATCGACAACAACCCCGGCGGCGGGCCATGCGGTGACGAAGTCCAGGCGATGGGCCCGCACTGACCGACCGTTCGTGTCGCCCCTGACAACGGACCCGAAGCAGACAGCGCCCGGACGGATTCGTCCGGGCGCTGTGGTGTCGACGGGTGACGTGAGGTGCGGTTGCGGCATGGACTCGACGGGAAACGGGAAGGAGGTTCGATGGCCACATGGACGACCATCCAGCAGATCGTGTCCTCGTTGCCAGGGGTAGAGGAAGGAACGTCTTGGGGAACGCCGGCGTTCCGGGTCCGGACCCGTCTGCTGGCCCGGCTGCGAGAGGACGAGGAGACGCTGGTCGTCAGCGTCGGGCGGCAGGCCCGGGCCGCGCTGCTGGCCGAGGTGAACCCGACCGTCTTCTCCGAACCACACTACGACAGGGAGGGGAGTCGGTACGTCCTTGTCCGGCTCCGGGAGATCGACGACGAGGCCCTGCGCGAACTCCTGACGGACGCGTGGGTCGATATCGCCCCGACCCGGCTGGCCAAATCATGGCTTCAAGAACGGGAAGCGGCGTCAGGGAGCTGAGATCCGGGACGCGCGGCGGCGGCGCAGGCTGAGCGCCGCCCCACCAAGTGCGACGACCAGGAAGACGATGATCGCGACCAGGACGAACATCCAGGTCAGCTGCGGGTAATGACGGACCATCCACGTGTAGAACAGCGTCTGGGGGATGATCCCGGCGACCGTCGCGAGCAGGAACACGCGGAAGCGCATCCGGAGCAGCCCGGCGCCGTAGGAAATCGCGTCGAAGGCGACGCCCGGGACAAGTCGCAACGCGACGATCGCCAGCGGGCCCCAGCGACCGACGCCGCGGTCCAGTGTCTCCAGTCCGAACCGGCCCACCATGCGCTCGACCGGGCCACGCCCGACCGTCCGGGCGATCCCGAAGCAGAGCGCCGCGGCGAGCGTCTGCCCGGCGACCGAGAGGACGGTGCCCTGGAAAGTCCCGAAGGCGATGCCGTTGGCGAAGACGATCAGGGCGCCGGGGATGGGGGCAATGATCGCCTGCGCGATCATCAGGACCAGGGAGATAACCGGCCCCCAGACACCGAACGAGCGCAGGTAGGCCCCGATCTGGTCCTGGTCACCGGTGGTTACGACCGAGAACCCGTGAGCTACCTCGGTTCGCAGCGCCGGGATCGTCAGCCAGGCCAGCAGCATCACCGCGAGTGCGGTCCCCAGGATCACTAGCTGGGCCCGGCGGGTCATCAGCCGGGCCAGGCGCGGGGAGGATGCGTGCCGGTCCGTGCGCTGGAAAACCGGCCCGGTCCGCTGCGAGGGGTGGGAGGCGACTGCCAAACAGGACGCTCCGGCGGGAGCCTGCGCCCGAGCGGGGCGAGGCGTTGCGATGGCCGGAGATCCGGCGTAGCGGGCGTTCATCTGCGGGTCCCCTCGTGTGGGCGGGTGGTCGTCATCCGGCGACGACTGGTGGGCACTCACCGGGGCAGTATGGCTACGAGCCAACACCCTGGTACGACGAGTCCTTGCCGGACCTGTGACGGGATCATGACGCCGAGACCAGGACTACCCGGGCGATCGCAGCGATGGCAGAGGTCACCGGCCGTCGCGGGATCGCTCCCGGGAATCGGCTCCCGGTGTCACTCCGTCTCGGCGAGCAGGCGCTCAACCGAATCCAGGCGCGCCCGGACCTCGGCCAGGTGATCGTTGAGCTGGGTGATCTGCAGGGTCATGCTCGTCTGGGCACTGATAGCGGTCGCCGCGAGCCGCTGGTATTCCTGCTCCCGGGCGAGGGCTGCCCTGGCCCGCCACGTCGCTGCCAGTTGCCAGATGGTGACCGTGATCACGGTCGTGAGGAGAAGGAAGACGCCGATGACGCCGATGATCTCCTGCCAGTCGCGAGTATTCATGGTGCGGGTTCTTCCCTGGCTGCTCGGCTTGCCGAGTCCGGAACGGTCAGTGAGGGGGCGGCGGCCGCGATGGTCTCCGGTGTCAGGTGGAGGGCGAACGACACGACCTCGTAGAACTTGTGGGCCTTCCCGTCAGCGGATACCTCCAGGCTCGATGTCACCAGGCCCGCACCTTCGAGTTTCCTCAGGTGGATCTGGAGCAGTGGTCGGCTCATCCCGAGCTGGCGAGCCAGTCCACTGACATAGGAGCGCTCACGGGCCAGTGCCGCTACGACCCGCAGCCGGTGCGGATTCGACAGCGCATCAAGTGCCCGGAGGAGCCGGTCGCCGTTGTCATCCATCAATTCTCCTTGCACCTGCAAAAAAAAACTATCACATGAATTTCGGGAGTCAACCCCTGGTCCCTCGCTGCTCCGTCCGCGGCGATACGCGAGACGGACTCGATCAATGGGACATACCCGTCACAGGGCAGGCGTTCAGGAAACCGGGCCGGTCACGCGGTACCATGCCCGGTGTCTGCGGGCTTGCCCGGGAGCGAACGGCACCGCATCTGTCACGGGATCACCACCTGGGGAAGGGTTACCGATAGCCATGGGCGTCATTCGCGTCCTGCCGGACGACCGGATCGAACACTTGCTGCGGACGGCGCTGGTCGGGCGGATCGCCTGTGCGTCGCCGGAGGTCGACAACGGACGGCCATTCCTCGTCCCGCTGGCCTATGGCTACGACGGGGATGCCGTCTACGCCCACAGTGGGCCCGGCCGGAAGCTCCTGACCATGCGGCAGAACCCGCTGGCCTCGTTCGAGGTGGACACGGCCGAGGCCGAAGACCGCTGGAGCAGCGTGATCTGCGAGGTCACGTACGAGGAGCTGAGCGACCCGGACGCCCGTGCCGCGGGCTTGCGGGTGATCTACCCGGAGCCGAAGACGATCCCCGAGCTGGGTGAGCAGACGGTCGTCTACCGGCTGGTAATCACTGCCCGCTCCGGCCGCTACGAGTTGCCGGAGTAGGGCGCCCAAGCATGGTCCGGAACGCGCCGGACCTCACCGGGGCCAGCGCCGGCCCCGACACCTGATCACCGAACGCACCGCCGAACGGGCGGCCAGGAGGATCGACGATGGACTTTCGGCTGAGTGAGCGCCAGGAGGAGATCCGGGCAACGGCGCGGCACATCGCCGAGACCGTCGTCGGGCCGCGCGCCGCGGCCGTCGACCAGGAAGGCGTTTACCCCGAGGACGTCTTCAAGGCGTTCCGCGACGCCGGGTTGCTGAAGCTGGCCTTCCCGGTGGAGATGGGCGGGACCGGCGACGGGATGTTCGGGCTCTGCCTTGCCGTCGAGGAAGTGGCGAAGTACTGCTCGTCCTCCGGGTTGCTCCTGCTGACGACGCGCCTGGCCACCTCCGGGATCATGATCGGCGGCACCCCTGAGCAGCAGGAGCGGTACGTCCGTGGCGTGGCCGAGGGGCGGCTGCGAGGCTGCTTCGCGCTGACCGAGCCCAACACCGGCTCCGACTCCGCCGCGATCACCACGACGGCGGTCCGCGATGGCGACGAGTACATCATCAACGGGACCAAGCTCTGGGCGGGACAGGCGACCGCGGCCGACTTCGCGATCGTCGTGGCCAAGACCGACCCCGATGCCGGTTCGCGCGGCGTCAGCATCTTCCTCGTCGATCTCCCCAACCCCGGCTTCGGGATCGTCCGCCACCTGCCGAAGATGGGCGTGCTGGGCGTGCCGGTCGTCGAGATCAGCCTGGATAACCTGCGCGTTCCGGCCAGCGCGATGCTGGGCGAGGAGAACCGCGGATTCAAGCTGGTCATGCGCCACCTCAACGTCGTGCGCCCGCTGGTCGCGGCGCGAGGCGTCGGGCTGGCCGCCGGGGCGGTCGAGTACGCCCTGGCCTACGCGGAGCAGCGCCGGACGTTCGGCCAGCCGATCGTCGAGCACCAGGCGATCGGGTTCCCGCTGGCCGAGCTGGCGATCGAGATCGAGGCGGCCCGGCTGCTGACCTATCGCGCCGCCTGGCTGGTCGACGAGGGCGGAAGCGACCGCGATATCGCCCACTACCTCTCGATGGCCAAGGCGATGGCCAGCGAGGTCGCCGTCCGCGCTGCCGACCGGGCGCTCCAGACGCTGGGTGGCATCGGCTACCTCAAGGATTACCCGACGGAGCGCTACTACCGCGATGCCCGCCAGCTGATGCTGGTCGAGGGGACCAGCGAGATCCATCGGCTGATCATTCTCCGGGCAATGCGCGACGGGCTGCTGGGCTGGGGCTATGACGTCGATGCGGCCGGCGGCCTTCCCACTGGTCAGCCGACGATGGAGATGGTCTGACGCCACGGAGCCTTTGACGCTCGCTCCGGGGCGTCGATCACCAGTCTGGCGGCAGGCCGCTTGCCTGCTGCCCAACCGTGACCACGTGCCCGGTCTGGGAGGGACATGCCACATCCGCCAGGATGTCATGGCAGAGACCGCCGGCACCGGCGCACACTGTCCCGGACGATCCCGTGGGCCACGTCCGGCCCACCGCTCGTCAGTCTCACCGGCACCCTGCCCGCACATCATCCCGAGGTTTGTCTCTGTGGTTCGTCCCCCCACGACCTTCGACCGTCGTCGTCTGCTCGCGGCCTTCGCCGGTGTGCTCGCCCTCCCCGCCGCTCCGTCCCTGGTACGGCCACACGGGGCCGCCGCCCGGGACGAGCCCCGATACTGGCCGACCAGCGGATGGCGCCAAGCGCAACCGGAAGACGCCGGCCTCGACCCGGACATGTTCGACCTGGCCCGCGAGCGGATCGAGACCGAGGTCCCGTCGCTTTCCGCCTTCGTCGTGGCCTACCGCGGCGACCTCGTCTTCGAGCACTACGCCAACGGTTTCACCGCCCGGGACGTGACGGATATCTGGTCGTCGACCAAATCCATCACGAGTGCGGCCATCGGGATTGCGATCGACGACGGCGTGATGAGCCTCGATTCGACCATCGCGGATCTGATCCCGGAGCGGATCCCGGTCTGGCAGGACCCGGCCGTCGGCACGATCACCGTCGAGGATCTGCTCCGGATGTGTTCCGGCCTGGCCTGGGATGGCGCCGTCGACTTCGCCAATGTCACCAACTCGCCGGACTGGGTCGAGCGGACCCTGTCGCTCCCGCTCGTCGCGAAGCCCGGCACGGCTCACACCTACAACTCCGGGCTGTCGCATCTGCTCTCGGTCATGCTCCAGTCGGCGACCGGCAAGACGCTGCGCGACTTCGCTCAGGAGCGGATCTTCACGCCGATCGGGACGGAGATCACCGACTGGCTGGAGTCCCCGCAGGGCGAGTCGGCCGGCGGGGTCGGGCTCAACATCACCCCGCGCGAGATGCTGAAGTTCGGGTTCCTGTTCCTGAACAACGGGCGCTGGGACGAGAAGCAGATCGTGTCCGAGGAATGGGTCCGGGAGTCGACGACATTCCAGGTCCAGCCCATCGACACCAACAACTTCGGCCGTGGGTCCGGCTACGGTTACCACTGGTGGCTGGACGACACGCTCGGCATCCCGGCCTACTTCGCGCTGGGCTACGGCGAGAGCGACATCTGGGTGATCCCCGACCTCGAGATGGTCATCGCCTGCGCGATCGAGACCGTCCCGCCGCTGGACGCTCCCGGCCTCCAGGCCCGCCCGCGTCCGATCATCCGTGAGGTCCTGATTCCCGGTGTCGCGGAGACGCTGGGGCTGCCGGATGACGAGGCAACTCCACAAGCAGACGGATGATCATGCGTCCGCCCGGAATGAGGTAGACGGAGACGGCCCGGTCCTCAATGGGCCGGGCCGTCGCTATTCCTGGCAGGAGGAGGGTCTACCCCAGCGGCTGGGCCCGCTCGAGCAGTTCGATCAGGCGGCGAACGACGGGGCCGAAACCGGTGGGGGATAGCGGGAACGTTCCTTCCCAGCGCCCGACCTGCCCAGCCTGAACTGCCGGCAGGTTCTGCCAGAGGCCATCCGCTTCCAGAACCGACAGGTCGCTGCGGGAGTCAACCAGGATGACGTCGGCCGGATACCGGCCGATCTCCTCCCAGCTCCGGTTCTCGAAGTTGCCGCCACCTGCAGGGTCCGGCTCTTCGGGTACGACGATTCCGACGCCGTGCTCGGTATAGGTGAACAGGTCGGGGATGACGGCGGGATTGCAGACATAGGTTCCCGTCGCGGGATCGCCAGCCATCGCCATCACGCGCAGCTCGGGCTTTCGGGCGGTGACCGTAGCGAGGTCCGTGAGGGCGGCGTCCATTTCCTCCCGCGCCGCGACGATGTCAGGTGCCATAGGATCGGCGCCGAGGGCCGCGGCCAGTTCGCCGAAGCGGTCGATCGGCTGCAGGACCGATACCTCGTAGGCCGTAAATCCGACACTCTGGACCAGGGTGTCGAACTCAGGGGCGCCAGAGCCCGGATCATACCAGAGGGTCCCTGTCCCGCGGTCGAGGTCGACGTAGAGTTCGGCCTCGAGGGCAATGACCGCTTCCAGGTCGATCTCCCCGAAGTCGCCGAGGACGGTCACCGCATCGAGGTCGATGTTTCCCGTCTGCACGTCGATCTCGCCGGACACGATCCGGGATGGGCCGTAGATCCCGGCGACCTGGTAGCCGTAGTCCCAGAGCGCGGCGGCTGAGGAGGTCTGCGCGATGACCGACCGGGGAGCGGCCGGGAGGGCGACGGTCATGCCACGGTCGTCGGTGAACGACCAGCCGCCCCGGGATGCCGCAGGCGTCACGCCGCCCGATGTCTGCGCGATGGAACGGCCGGCCACGGTGAATCCGAGTGCCGTACTGAGTGCGGTGCCAACGAGGCGGCGGCGGTCGTATGCGCGCGAACGAGACGAAGCAACGTACTGCGTAGCCATCGAAGATCCTTCGTTCGTGGCGGGTCGGCATTGAATGCCGACTATACAAGTCGGTATTCCGGATCCTACGGAAACCCAAAATCCCCGTCAACCGCCCTGCGCTCTCGATCCCGTACCCGGCGGACACAGAGCGGCCCGGTCGGCGAACCGACCGGGCCGCTTCACGCGGAAGGATGCTGGTCAGACTACCGGAGCCCGATCGCCGTCCACGGGTTCGGCATCGGCTTGACCGGGACATGGATCAACGTTGGCTCGCGGGACGCGAAGCCCTCCCGGAGGTGGGTCGCGAGCTCCTCTGGCGTCTCGGCCCGGCGGCCGGTTACTCCGAAAGCGTCGGCCAGCTTGCGGAAATCCGGGTTCTTCAGGTCGGATGCGATCGTCCGGCCGTTCATCTGCTCCTGCTGGATGCGGCGCACGTTGCCGTACGCGCCGTCGTCAAAGACGACAGAGACCAGCGGGATGCCGAACTGCGCCTGCGTGGCCAGCTCGGCCAGCGCGAAGCCGAAGCCACCATCGCCGTTGACCGAGACGACCGGCGTATCCCAGTGAGCGACCTGGACGCCCAGGGCCGTCGGGAAGCCGTAACCGAGCGTGCCCTGGTAGGTCGGACCGATGAACGTCCGCGGGTTGTAGACCGGCAGGCCGAGGTTGGCCCAGTAACCGATCTGCGTCTGCTCCGACACCCAGATCCCCTCGTCGGGCAGCTCGTTCCGGATGGCGTGGGCGAAGCCGGCCTGCGGCTGGATGGAGTCGACCTTCTCCTGAACCTTGCGGTCCAGCTCCTCGTACTCGGCGGTACGGTCCGGGCGGGCACCACTGTGGGCGGGAATCCGGTCGATCAGTGCGGCGAGGCCGGCGCGGACATCGCCGAGGACGGGCGCGGTGACCGGATAGTTCCGGCCGATTTCCTCCGGGTCGACGTCGAGCTGGACAACGGTTCTGCCCGGCTCCAGCTTCCAGGCCAGGGTGACCGCGTCGGCGAATCGGGTGCCGACGGCGAACAGGACATCGGCCCTGGGTACGAGGTCGATCGCCGCCAGCCCGTGCTGGGCCAGCGGATGGCGGGAAGACAGGGCGCCCTTGCCGTTGTTGGTCATCACGACCGGCGCCTGGAGCAGCTCGGCCAGCTGCCGGAGCTCCTCGCTCGCGTCGCCACCGATCACGCCGCCGCCGGCAAAGATCACCGGGTTCTTCGCCCCGCCGAGCAGCTTCGCGGCAGCCTCGACCTCGTCCGGGTTGGGTTCACGGCGTGGGCGTGGGCCGGCCGCCGGCATCAGCTGGACGTCCGCCTTCTGGAAGAGCGTGTCCTGCGGGACCTCGATCTCGACCGGGCGGACCCGGCCCTCCCACATCGTGCGGATGGCGCGGTTCAGGACGCCGGGGACTTCCTCCGGCAGCACGGCACGCTCGGCGTGCTTGGTCGCGGACCGGACCATCCCGAGCTGGTTCGGGATCTCGTGGAGCAGACCACGTCCGAACTCGATCATGTCCGATTGAATCTGGCCGGAGATGCAGAGCACGGGAGAGTTGGCGGCGTAGGCGGTGGAGAGGGCGGCGAGCGCGTTCATCAACCCCGGGCCGGGGACGACGACGCAGGTGCCGATCTTCCCGGTCGAGCGGGCCCAGCCATCGGCCATGTAAGCGGTGGTCTGCTCGTGTCGGGAGTGGAAGACGCGGAGCGACCCGTCGTTGACGGCGTCGTAGATGGCGTCGAACAGCCCATCGAGCTGGATACCCGGCAGCGCGAACAGCGTGTCGATCCCCTCGATCTTCAGCTGTTCGACCACCGCCTGGCCACCGGTCAGTTCGCGCGTCGCGGCAGCGGCCGTCATCGGTCGGTCAGTCACGTCGGTCACCCGTGTCTCCTCTGTTGTGAATCGGCCGGTCGCACCATCGCGGCCGCCGTCGCGGACCCTGGCCGTCCTCGGCAGGTGTCGAGAGCAGGCTGTCGTGCGGGGCATTGTACGTGGCTGATCCGGCGATTGGCGCCGCCGGATCGTATGGCACACTCGAGCGAACAGGAACTCCCCCGTGTGGAGAGTCATGGGAGGACAACCCTATGGTTGCCAGGCAGACCGCACAGACCACTGGCCCCCATACCATCGCGGACTACGATGCACTGCCCGATGACGGCCGGCGATATGAGCTGATCGATGGCGCGTTGATCGAGATGCCGTCTCCGAGCGCATTGCATCAGACGGTTCAGGTGGCGCTGGCATCCCTGCTCTTCGCCGTCGTCATGCAGGGCAGGCTGGGGCGCGTCTTCGTATCACCGATGGACGTCTACCTGGGCGGGATGCTCGTCCAGCCCGACCTGTTCTACGTGGCCGCTGCGCACGACGATATCGTGATGGCGAATCGCATCATCGGCGCGCCGGACCTCATCATTGAGATTCTGTCGCCATCGACCCGGACGCATGACCTGACTACCAAGCGGAATCTCTACCGGAGCGTGGGCGTCCGCGAGTACTGGACGGTCGACCTTGAGGCGCGGTCGGCGACGGTCTGGGCACTGGTGGGTGACCGGTACGTGGAGCGCCAGCCGGATGAGCAGGGGCACCACGCCAGCACGGTGTTGCCCGGGTTTACCGTCGACGTCGCTGCCGTCATCGCCAGCGTCGAGTAGCAGTTCCGAGCGGACGTTGGGGCGAACTGAATCCTCGACATCGGCCGGGAGACGATCACCGCCTGAGTAACGCAGGAGGGTGACTGGATGGCGCTGGATGCTGGCCAGTCACCCTCCTGCCCGGTCTGACGACCGGACCGGTCTTGCTGGTCACCGGGGACCGGCAGTCGGTGCCGGGAGCCACCGGGGTCGGCTAGGACACCCAGTACCAGTGGGCGAACTGGACGGTGAACAGGACGAGCAGCGCGGTCGAGACGGCTAGCCAGGCGATTCGGGGGCCGCGGCGCTGAAGCAGCAGCGCCAGCACGACGAACAGCGGGAACAGCACGATGCCGAACCGCGGGATGCTCATCAGCGGGTGAATAGCGCCCGGCTGGAACAGCGGGAACAGCAAGGGCGGCAGCAGGTAGGCCGAGTAGTAGAGCGGCGTCGTCCGGAGCCCGAGTATCGCCAGCCCGATGAACAGCAACAGGGCGACCAGTTCGACCGTATCGCTGTTGGCGAAGGTGTCACGCCACGCGTAGGAGGTGACGTTGTCCCAGGACGGGTCATCGATCAGGTCGCTGGCCCATTGCCAGTCAGCGCCATTGACTTGGAAATTCTCCGGGATGTACTCGTGATCGGCGGGGCCGGTACAGCCAGCGACGGCGCAGCGGAACGTCTCCCATGGGGGTGCGGTGTACCGGTACCACTGTCCCTGGACCTCGACGAAGGCCGGGGTGGTCGGCGTCTGCTCGATCCCCTCGCCGTCGAGGTAGAGGTAGAACAGCAACGGGCCGAGGATCGGGAGGATGGCGAAGGCAGCCGACGCCAGACCGGTCGTCACCCAGCGGCGGGGCGACCAGCCGTACTGCTGGATGAACAGCACGGCGAACGGCAGGAGTAGCATCACGCCGTTCGAGCGGCTCAGGGCGGCCAGCAACCCGAGAATGCCAGCCAGCGCCCATGAGTTGGTCCGGGCGAAGTAGAGCGCGCCCGCAGCCAGGGCGAGGAACAACGACTCGGTATAGACCGCCGAGAAGAACACGGCCATCGGGAACAGCGCCAGCACCCAGAGGGCGATCCGGGCGATCTGACGGTCGAAATCCAGCTGGACGATCCAGTAGACGAACAGCAGCGCCACGATGAAGGCGACGTTGGCGATCAGCCAGCCGACGACCTCGATCGGCCAGCCGGTGATCCGGTTACCGAGCTCCATCATCCATGGATAGAGCGGCCAGTAGGCTGGATTGGCATTGGAAAAATCGGCGTAGCCCCGGTCGGCGATGTAGGTGTACCAGAGCCCGTCCCATGACCGGAGCGGTTCCACCAGGCGCTGGATCAGGCCGCCGAGGTCGGCCGGGCCGTACGGGTCACCCTTGTAGAACTGCGGGGCAGATTCCAGTGCGCCGGGGACGTCATTCCGCGGATCATCCCGGACCGTCCCGTAGAGCGACGCCAGTGCGGCCGCGAGCTGGACGACGATGAAGTGGACGGCGCCAACCAGCAGCGGGAAGGTGAAGCGATCAGAGCCGGTCGCGCGGCGGGGTTCGGCCTTGGCAGCGGTGGATGGGGTCATGCTGGCCGGCTCTCCGGGGTGGGGCGTCGGGGTTTGGGGACGGAATCGGATCGGGGGCGACGAAGCCCGCGAAGGATAGCAGGCGCTCCCCGCCGTCCTATGGGCAACCCGCTGGGGGCGGATGCGTGACACGACGGGCCGTCAGGGCATAATGACGGGGTGGAATCGATTTCAGTTACGCGATGAGGCGAGAGGATAGGCGACCGTGACGGAACTGTTGCTCGGAATTGATATCGGTACGTCCAGCACCAAAGGCGTGCTCTGCACGCCGGACGGACAGGTCGTGGGGGAAACCGTGATCGAGCACGGCGTCGACAACCCGCGACCCGGCTGGTGGGAGCAGGACGCCGATGCCGTCTGGTGGGGGGATGTCGTCCGGGCCTGCCAGCAGCTTCTGTCCGGCGCCGACGGAGAAGTGAAGGGCGTCGCGATCAGCGCGATCGGGCCGTGCCTGCTGCCGGTCGACGCCGACGGGCGGCCGCTGCGCAAGGGCATCCTCTACGGGATCGACGCCCGTGCCGGCGCCGAGATCGACTGGCTCAACGACCACTTCGGGGAGGACGCGATGTACGACCTCGCCTCGATGACGCTGACGTCGCAGGCGATGGGTCCCAAGATCCTCTGGATCCGCAACCACGAGCCGGAGATCTACGAGCGGACGGCGACCTTCCTGACGGCGTCGTCGTACGTCGTGCTCCGGCTGACCGGCGAGCGGGTGATGGACACCCACACGGCGTCCTACTACAACCCGCTGATCGACCTGCGGGCTGGGCGGTGGGACGAGCGCTTCGCCGGCCCGATCACCGACCTCGACCGGCTGCCCCGGATCGCGCCGGCCTCCGAACTCGCCGGCACGGTCACCGCCGCCGCCTCGGAGGAGACCGGACTGCCGGTCGGGACGCCCGTGACCATCGGGACGATCGACGCGGCCGCCGAGGCGATCAGCGTCGGGGTCACCGAGCCGGGCGACATGGTGGTGATGTACGGCACGACGCTGTTCTTTATCCAGCAGACGGCCGCTCCCTACGCCGACCGCCGGATGTGGAGTGCCCATTACGTGCTGCCCGGGACATTCGGGATTTCTGGCGGGCTCTCGGCCGCCGGCGCGCTGACGCGCTGGGGCCGCGACACGCTCGGTGGGCCGGAGCTGGCGGCCGAGCGGGCGGGTGGGCCGAATGCCTACGCCGCGCTTGGCGACCTCGCCGCGTCGGTGCCAGCCGGGTCCGGCGGGCTGGTCTGCCTGCCGTTCTTCGCCGGCGAGCGCACGCCGATCAACGACCCCGACGCTCGCGGCATGTACGCCGGACTGTCGCTAAACCACTCCCGCGCCCATCTCTACCGCGCCGCGCTGGAGGGGACGGCCTACGGGGTCAGGCACAATCTCGAGACGATGGCGGCGATGGGCTCGGCGCCGAAGCGACTGGTCGCGGTCGGCGGTGGTGCCCGCAACCGGACCTGGCTGCAGGTCGTCTCAGATGTCACGGGCGTACCGCAGGATGTGCCGGAGCGGACGACCGGCGCGGCCTTCGGTGATGCCTTCCTCGCCGGGCTCGCGACCGGGCTGATTCCGGACCTAAAGGCGCTCCGGGGACAGTGGGTGACGATCGCCGAGGAGTTGCGTCCGGACCCCGCCAGCCGGGAGATCTACGACACGCTCTATCCGATCTACCGCGACCTCTACGAGAACACCCGGGACCAGCTCCACGCGCTCGCCGCCATCCAGGTCACGGCTGGCATGGGCACCGCATGACCGCGGCGGTGCCGCCGGACGTCGCCGCGCTGCTCGATGACCTGGCCACCGGGCTGGGCGGGCTGCCGATGGAACCGGTCGGGGCGTACGTGTTCGGGTCCCTCGTCCTCCTGGACGGGTTCGACCCACCCACGAGTGATATCGATGTCGTCGTCGCGCTACCAACCGCGCCCGACGCCGCGCAGGTGAACGCCATCAGGGACCTGCACAAGGGGCTGGCTCGGCGACACCAGCTTGCGCGGCGGCTGGACGTGGGCTACGTGACGCTCCGCGCTCTGCGGGGCGATGGCGATGAGGCGATCCCGCGCCCGACGTTCCGCGATGCCCTGTACCGGCCGGACGGAGGCGCCGACCTCAACGCCGTCACCCGCTGGGTGGTCCGGGAGCGCGGCATCAGGCTGCTCGGTCCCCCGCCAGCCGCACTGGGACTGCCGGTGACGTGGGACGACGTGCTGGGGGCGATGCGCTACAACCTGGCCGACTACTGGGCACCGTGGCAGTCGGTCCTTGCCCTGCCTCGCCTGCTGCGGCAGGAGGAACTGGTCTGGACTGTGGCCACACTCTGCCGCATCCTCGTAACGGTCCGGGACGGCGAGATCGTCACCAAACGCGCCGCCGTCGATCGGCTCCGGACAAACGCCCCGGACCAGTGGCATCCGCTCCTGGAATCGGTCGCCGCGATCCAGCGTGGCCACACGGAGCCGCTCGGACCGCTCGCCCGGCTCGGCCGCGCCCGGACCGCCCGCCGCTTCGTCAGGTGGTCCCGCCAGACAGGGCTGACGGCGCTGGACGCCCCGCGGTGAACTTCCGGTGAACCCCCGGTCATTACCTGCCGGGTAATCGTCCGGCCGTCGATCCCGTCGCATCCTCGTCGCAGAGCCGAGGTCACCGGACCCGGCTGGCACGAGGACGAGACGGGAGTACGACCCATGACCTCCATCAATTACGCAGCCGTCGCCGAGCGGTACATCGCCGCCTGGAACGCGGGTGACCCGGCGGCACGACGGACCGCAGTCGCCGCGGCATTCGCGGACGGCGCGACCTATGTCGATCCCATGATGACGGGGACGGGCCACGACGGGATCGAGGCGATGATCGGCGCGGCGCAGGGGCAGTTCCCCGGCTTCGCGTTCCGGCTCGCGCCGGGTGTCGACGGCTTCGCCGACCGGGTCCGATTTTCGTGGGAGCTCGGCCCCGTCGGCACGGACCAGACGGTCATCGCCGGCACCGACGTCTGCGAACTCGCCGAGGACGGGCGGCTGCGTGCGGTCGTCGGCTTCATCGACCGGATGCCGGGCGGGGAGGGATAGCCATGACCACTCTGATGATGAAGCAGCCTGGTGAAACACGGCTACCAATGACCACCGGGCTTCGCCGGGCGCTGATGGCCGACGGTATCCTGACCGGCGCGACAGGTGGTCTGATGCTGGCCGGAGCGACGCTGCTGGACGATCTGCTCGGGTTGCCAGCCGGACTGCTGGCCGGGGCGGGGGCGTTTCTGCTGCTCTTCGTCGCGGCCGTCGCTCTGGTCGCCAGCCGGCCGGTCATCGCGAGACCAGCCATCCGGGCGATCATCGCGCTGAACATGTTCTGGATCGCGGAGAGCGTCATCCTCCTGTTCACACCATGGCCCGGGCCGAATGGGCTGGGTAGCGCGTTCATCGTCCTGCAGGCCGTCGTCCTGCTCGGGCTGACCGAGTGGCAACTCCTGCAGCTACGCCGGGTTGGACGCCAGCCGGTGGCCAGGTAATCAGCGCGCGGTAAGGGATCGGATCGGGCTAGCTGGGCCGGTCCGGTTTCGGGCCGCCCAGTGGAAGGGACGGGCATGGCCGCCGCACTGGCTGGACAGCCTGTAGGGCAGTTGCTTCGTCAGTGGCGGGAGGCGCGCCGCCTCAGCCAACTGGAGCTTGCTGGCCGGGGAGACGTCTCGACCCGCCACCTGTCGTTCATCGAGACAGGGCGGTCGCAGCCATCGCGGGAGATGATCATCCGCCTGGCCGAGGAGATGGACGTGCCCCTGCGTGAGCGCAACAGACTCTGCCTGGCCGGCGGGTTTGCCCCCGCCTACACCGAGACGGAGCTCGACGCGCCGCCGCTCGGGCCGGTCCGGGCAGCGATCCGGCAGATCCTGCGCGGCCACGAGCCGTACCCTGCGGTCGTCGTCAACCGCCACTGGGAGATCGTCGAGGCCAACGCCGCGCTGGGGGTGCTGACGGTAGGACTGCCGCGTGAACTACTCGCGACGCCGGCCAACGTCCTCCGTGCCTCGCTCCACCCGGACGGTCTCGCACCACGCATCGTCAACCTGGCGGAGTGGCGGGCACACCTGCTCGGCCGGCTCCGGCAGCAGGTCGATCTGACGGCCGACGAGCGCCTGGTCGCGCTCTACGCCGAACTCACCGCCTACCCCGAGCCGGACGGGGAAGCCGTCGGGCACGAGGTCGGGATTGCCGTCCCGCTTCGGCTTCGCCACGGCGACGGCGAGCTGGCGCTGATCAGCACCATCACCACGTTCGGGACCGCGATCGACATCACGGCCGCGGAGTTGTCAATCGAGGCGTTCTACCCGGCTGACGAGCGGACGACCGATGCGCTACGTGCGGCTGCCGGATCGAGACGATAGTTACCTGCAACAGGACCCAGAATGGCCCCGGCGAACAAATCGCCGGGGCCATTCTGGGTCCTGCGCTGAGACCGGTCGAGATCACGGCCGAGCCGCGGATCCAAGGTGTCCTGCAACAGCTCCAGCAGCGTACGGTGTGTCGGGTCGGTTGTGAAACTCGCCACACCGTGTCACTGGAGAACGGGCGGAGCTACGTCCGTCACGAACGTATCAGCTCCTCTCAGAAGCCAGACAGCGTGCTGGATTAGCGGCGCGGCTCGGTGGTGCGGTCAGTCGTGTGGACCACCGGCTGCGGGCGGCGAAGCAGCCCGGCCAGACCGGCCAGACCCAGGAGGCCAAGGAGGCCCCAGTCGTCGAAGCCCTCGTCCTCGTTGGTGGCCTCGGAAACCGCGTTGGTGGCGGGGGAGGCGTCCTGCGCCGAGACGTGGCCAACGGTGACCATCCCAAATGCCAGGACGAGTGCGATCGCGGCGGCGCGCAGGGTTACGAGAATACCGGTCGTCATTGGATGAAACTCCTCGAATGAATGAAGGAAGATGAAGGTCGATTGATCGGGACCTGGCCGTTGCGGAACGACGCCCGGGCGCATGTCAGGCCAGTGGACTGGCCATGATGTCGCCCCTGATCGCATCGCCACTCCACCAGCCCAGACCCTGGTCAGGGCCGGTGGAGTGGCGATACTGGCGTCCCGGGCTACCTGCTTGTCCTGCTGCTTCCCCTGGTGCATCTCCTTGATTCTCATCGATTCATCTCGCATGGCGGGACCCCGATGCTGAGGTTTCCACGACCATGGCGCTGGATGAAGTGATACACAATTGGTGCCATTGACTGTCCTAAATGCCGACGGCGCGGGTCGGTTATCTCCCGGGTGGTTCATGGTCCACCCGGTCGATATACCTGACCTGCCGGGATTTTCGGGTCAACTCGACCCCGTCAATGGTCCCGTGCCCCTGATAGCGCCGGGAGACGCTCATCCGTGTCGCGTGGGTGCCGTGAGGGCGCCTCGGCTCGACCTCCGCGGTGATCACTGGACCGTTGACGGGATTCGGTGTGCGGTGTCTTCAGTCCCTGGACGTGGATCAGCCGCCGTCCCCTTCACCTGAGCAGGGGAGCGGCACACGACTCCCCAGAGGGACGGTCGGCAGGTGCACGGCGGGGATAGATTGGATCAGCTGGGGATCCTGCCAACCCGGACTACCGGTGCGATCATCGGCGGTAGCGACAAACCTGTGCCGTCCGGCCCGGTCCTTGCTGATCGTGCCGGGCCGTCGGTTCACCACCCGGGAGAACTCACCAATGCCGCTGATCGCCCACCTTAGTGACCCGCACCTCGACGGCTCCGCCGGTCGCGCCGACCGATTCCGTGCCGCCGTCGCCCTGGTCGCGCCCACGCTGCCGCATCTCGATGCCGTCGTGGTCTCCGGGGACCTTGCCCACGACGGCACTCCAGAACAATACGCACAGGCCCGGGAGATCCTTGCGCCGCTTCGTGCCGTCCCCGTCCTCTGCTGCCCCGGCAACCGCGACGACCGGGCGGCGTTCCGGGCCGGTCTGCTCAAAGACACCTCCGGGAGCACCGCGCCGATCAGCATCGTCCACCGGACCGCGACGACGTCCTACCTGCTCTGTGACTCGACCATTCCCGGCGAGCCGGGCGGGCACCTTGGCCAGGAGACGCTCGATTGGCTCCGGGACGAGCTGATGGCGGCGGGTGACCGCCCGGTCGTCGTGGTCACGCATCACCCGCCGGTCCTCGTCTGGGGTCAGCCAGGCGACGGGCCGGAACTGCGCGACCGGGCCGACCTGCTCGGCGTCCTCGGCGCGGCCGGCAATGTCCGGGCCTTGCTCGCCGGGCACTACCACGTCGCGATGACGACGATGGCCGGCAGGATCCCGGTGAGGGTGGCGCCGGCGGTCGGGTTCGCCGCCCGGATGGACTGGGAGGAGCAGGCCGAGCGGTTCGACCACATCTCAGCCCCGATGGTCGCCTTCCACGAGATCGGTGACGACGGGCAGGTCACGACGGTCGTGCGGGCCGCGACGACGTAGATGCGACCAACCAAGCGGATCGAGTCGCTATGGTCAGGATCGTCCGGTGTTGATCATCGGATAGTCACCGATCGAGGCCCAGATCATGGGGCCTGCGGCCGGACGAACCGTCGCGTCGAACGGCAGGATCGCACCCAGGTAGGGCAGGAGACCCCCTGAGCGGATGAGACGGGCGATGGCGTCCCGGCTCTCGATCGCCTTCGCGGCTTCATGCTTGGAAAGCAGCCCTGCTGTCCGGGCAGCCGCGAACTCGTCCTCGTCCTCGAGGATCGGCGTACGACCATCCTCGGCCAGCAGGACATCCAGCCACAGGTCGACCTGCCAGCACAGGTCGTCTTCGCGGCGCAGAGGCGTGGCGACGTGGCACTTCACCAGGAAGGCGCCTCCGGCCGCGGCGGGCTGCGGGACCGGAGTACCGTCTTCATCCAGGAGGACCGTCGCGCTCAGCCATTGCCGGGCGAATGCGTGGTGGCGGACCAGCCGCTGCCCGTCATGGACCTGGAGAACGAGAACATCGGGGGAGTCGAGCAGGACACCGGCCGCTGGATTGGGGAAGATCCGGACATCGTCAGGTGGCCGGAACTCCGCGTAGCGCACATCGCCCGGTTCCTTCACAACGTTGCCTCCTGATCAGGCGTCATCCGCTCGGTCGCGGTTCAACCGTCAAGCCGATGTCAGTCGATGTGCGCCTGCGCCGGGTGGGCGGCGAGGAAGGTGTCCAGTTCCTGGCGGGTGGGGAGTCCGTCCATCGCGCCGGGTCGGGTCGTGGCGAGCGCGCCGGCGGCGGCGGCGAAGCGCAGATCCGCCTCGGTCGGCTGGCTCCAGCCGTTGGCGATCAGGCGGGTGATCAGCCCGGCGGTGAAGGCGTCCCCGGCGCCGGTCGGCTCGACCGCTTCGACCGGGAACACCGGCAGGTGGATGATGTCGCCGTTCTCACCCCGCTCGCCGGAGTCGCCCTCGGTCGCGAACGACCAGCATCCGCGGGCGCCGTCGGTCAGCACGGTGATGGTCGGCGGCAACGCGGCCGCCTCACGCAGCGCGTCGACCGGATCGCCGCCAGTGCCGAACAGGGCCTGGGCATCGTCCAGGCTGAGCTTCAGGGCCGTCGCCCGGTCGAGGATGGGCTGGCAGATGGTGAGGGCCTCGGCCGGATCGTCCCAGAGCGCCGGGCGGAAGTTCACATCGAAGACGACCGGGACGTTCGCCGAGGCGGCGATCTCGACGGCGCGGTAGATCGCTGCCCGTGCCCCTTCTGCTGGCAGCACGACCGAGCCGACGAGGATCGCGGCGCAGTCCGGGATGCCGGCCCGCTCCACATCGTCGACCGAGAGCAGCCCGTCGGCCAGCCGGAGAAAGGTGAAACTGCCGTCGCCGCGGGTGTCCTTCCAGGCGAACGCGAGGGTCGTCCCGGCGTCCGGTGTGGAGCGGAGAGCCGCGTCGTCGACGCCGTTGTCCCGCAGTACCTGCCGCAGGCGGTCGCCGAACGGGTCGGCTCCGACGACGCCGCAGAACCCGGACGGCACCCCGAGCCGGGCCAGCGCGACCGCGCCGTTGGCCAGCGCACCGCCGGGCCGTACCGCCAGGCGGTTGGTCGTCCGCAGGTCCGCTGCTCCATCGTCGACGATCAGGTCGATCAGCATCTCGCCGATCGCGAGGACACGCTTGGTCCGGGTCGGGTTCGGGGTCGTCTCGGCTTCACTCGTCACGGGGATCTCCGCCCGGTGGGACCGGCAGGGTCAACGGCATCGTCGCCATGCATTGTGCGGGAAAGCGGGAGTGGTGAGTAGGGAGAGGACGGACTGAGCCCGGTTCGAGCCTATCCAAGGGAGCGGTGATCGTGGTGTCGCTCACCGACCAGGGTTGCCCGACGGATCCGGCCTTCCATCAGAAGGACTTGGCGGTTGAGTTGGCCCCGTATCGTCTCTCGACCATGATTGAAACCGGGATCTGAACCGTCCCGATGGCATCGGTTGCCCGGCGTATCCCTATCGGGTTATTCCGGGCGACACTGACCGACTGGGCCGTGACGGTGCTGATTGTCCCCACCGGCACCCGGGCCTCGTCGGTCGTTGGCGTGGGGAATACGAGCCAACGGGCTCAGCTAGACTAAAGGCGACCGTGTGGTACGTGTCCAGGAAGACGCCCGCCGTGGAGCGCCTGAAGCGGGTCTGGGCCGTCGGCTAGACCGCCCGTGGCGCCGCCGCCCCGCTGGCCGACTCCCGCCGGGCGCTGATCACGTCGCGCAGGTCCTCCAGCTTGCGGAGGATCTTGCTGAGCTGGTTGATGTCCTCGACTTCCAGGGTCAGCATCATGGTCACGGCCCGGTCATCATGGGTCGTTGTGTGGACGCCGATGATGTTCACCTTGGCGTCGGCCAGCATGATGCTGACGTCCTTGAGCAGCCCGACGCGGTCCAGCGCCTCCAGTCGGATACTGACGGCGAACGTGGCGCAGGTATTCGCCCCCCAGCTCACCTCGATCAGGCGCTCCGGGTCGGGCAGGTTCTGCATGTTGCTGCAGTCGGTGCGGTGAATCGAGATGCCTCGGCCCCGGGTGACGTAGCCCAGGATCGCGTCCCCAGCGACCGGCTTGCAGCAGTTGGCCAGCGACGTCAGCAGCCCGCCGGCGCCCATCACCTCGACCTGCGCCGGGGAGCGCGGCCGCGGCACGATCGGCTCGAGGGAGAACTCCTCCTGCCGGTTCTCGGCCAGCTTGACCGTCACGCTCTGGGCCGACATGCCGCCGTACCCGATCGCCGCCACCAGGTCATCGAACTTCTGGTAGCGCGGGAAGTGCTTCAGGATGTCGTCCGGGCGCAGGTCGATGTTCAGCCGGCGCAACTCGCGCTCGAGCATCTCCCGGCCCTGGACGACGTTCTCGTCCCGCTGGCGGCGGCGGAACCACTGCCGGATCTTCTCCCGGGCTGAGGCGGTCGTGACATAGCCGTTGCCGGCCAGCAGCCAGTCGCGGCTCGGCTCGCGCGTCTTGCTCGTCTGGATCCGGACAACCTGACCGTTGCGGAGCTGCGTATCCAGCGAGACGATCTGCTCGTTGACCCGCGCGCCGACGCAGCGGTGGCCGACCTCCGTGTGGATCCGGTAGGCGAAGTCGACGGGCGTCGCGCCCTTGGGAAGTTCGACGATGTCCCCGGCCGGCGTGAAGACGTAGATCATGTCCTGGAACACGTCGGACTTCAGCGACTCGACGAACTCCTCGGCGTCGGCGATCTCGTCGCGCCAGTCCATCAGCTGCCGCAGCCAGGCGATCTTCTGCTCCAGCCGGCTGTCGCCCCGGCCACCTTCCTTGTACCGCCAGTGCGCCGCGACGCCGTATTCGGCGATCCGGTGCATGTCGAGCGTCCGGATCTGGATCTCGAGCGGCTGCCCGTCCGGCCCGATCACGGCGGTGTGGAGGCTCTGGTACAGGCTCTCCTTGGGGGTGGCGATGTAGTCGTCGAACTCGCCGGGGATCGGGTGGTACAGCTGGTGGATCACGCCGAGCGCGCCGTAGCAGTCGCGGTGGTTCTCGACGATCACCCGGACACCGACCACATCGTAGATCTGGTCGAACGAGCGCCCCTTGCGCTGCATCTTGCCGTGGATGCTGTAGAGGTGCTTGCCGCGACCGTTGATCTCGGCGGTGATCCCGGCCTGGTCCAGCGCGAGGTGCAGCTCGCGGATGAAGCGGTCGATGAAGGCCTCACGGTCCCGCCCCGTCGCGGCCAGCTTGGCCGAGATCTCCTGGTAGGCGTCCGGCTGGAGATACTTGAACGCGAGATCCTCGAGCTCCGACTTCAGATGCCAGATACCGAGACGGTTGGCCAGCGGCGCGTAGATCTCCATGGTCTGCTGGGCCTTGGAAACCTGCTTGTGGGGCGGGACCGCGTCGAGTGTCCGCATGTTGTGGAGCCGGTCGGCCAGCTTGATCAGGACGACGCCGATGTCGTCCACCATCGCGAGGAACATCTTGCGGAGGTTCTCGGCGAGCTGGGCCTGCTCCCAGTGCTCGCGTCGCGGCGAACCCTCCGGACCCGGCTGCCAGGGAATCTGGCCCAGCTTGGTGACCCCGTCGACCAGCATCGCGACCCGCTCGCCAAAATGGTCGTGGATCTGATCCAGCTCGACGTCGGTATCCTCGACGACGTCGTGCAGGACGCCGGCGGCGACGGTCTCCGGGTCGAGTTGCATCGTGGCGAGGATGGAGCCGACGAGGATCGGGTGGATGACGTAGGGCTCACCGGACTTGCGGTTCTGGCCTTCGTGCGCGCGGACGGCGAGCTCCGTTGCCCGCCGGATCAGTCCGCTGGTGTCGAGGCCGAAGTGGGGCTGGGCGTTGAGAGCAGTTTTGAACTCGCGCAGGGCGTCCTGGACCGCTGGATGCTGGAACGACGGCTGGTCGGCGAGGGCGGCCTCGACCTCGTCCCACGATACGGGTGGGACGTGGATCTGCTCGGCCTCGCCGCCCGGACGGTCGTCAGCCTCCCGCAGCGGGATCGGGACGACGGGTTGGACTGCACCTTGTACCTGCGCGTGGACCATCGTGCCTGCCATCTCCCTGCGTGTCCTCGACCGGTAGGATCCGGTGCCCGACACGACCCACGGGCGGCGCTGCCCACGTCGTGCGCCCCATGGCGCGTTTCTGCCGATAATTGCTGGCGGTTAAGCCAGTTCCTTATGCTGTGGACGGCGAGTGTAGGCACCAGTCAACGAGTCGTCAACAATTGCCGTCACCACAGGGGTGTCTACCTCAGGGTTAGCGGATTGATCTGGTATCAGAAGTATACATAATGAACCGGCAACATGGACGGTCGATCAGGTGTCACGATTGCCCCGTAGTCGGATCGCGATCTCGTCCGCGTCGAGACTCCGGAGCGCGCCTTCCAGCAGGTCAGCCGAGAAGGTCCCTTCGTCACGCGCGTCGAGGACGACCCGGCGCTGGGCGGCGATGATCGCCAGCCATGTCTGTCCGCGCAGGCGTCCGGCGTCCAGCGATGGGTTCGGCACCGCGTCCGGTGCGTCATCCGTAGGTTGATCGCCATCCACCGGAGGAGTCGACTGGGATACCTGGACCCGCTCTGCCGTCGCCCGCAGAAGGGTCAGGAGTCGCTCTCGCTCCTCCGCGTCGGCCGACGGGTCCGGTCGTGCTGGCCGAACCCATCCGATCACCCAGGCCAGCGACCCACCCTGTAGCAGCAACGAGGCGGTCGCGACGAGAAACGCGATCAGGATCAGCACCGGACGCTGGGGCGTGTCGGTGGGCAGCGTCTGGGCGGCGGCCAGCGTCACGGCGCCGCGCATCCCCGCCCAGACCAGGACCGTCCCCTCGCGCCAGCCCAGCGGCGTGGCGAGCAGATACTCGATATCGGCCAGACCGCGCCGGATCCGGGTGCGGATCGCCTGCGACCGGTCAGGCAGCCAGTGTGTCGGGTCGAATCGGTGGTCGCGCGACGACTGTCCCGCCGCCAGCCGCGCCTCGATGGATTCGCGCTCGCGATGGATCCAGTCACGGACCCGCGCCCCGCGTCGCGCCCGGAGCCGGAGGGCCACCAGCAGCGGCGCCAGGTACGCCGCCCGGATCAGCACCGTCAGGAGCAGCGCGAGGGCGGCCACGAGGATCGCCTGGCCGAGGGCGGCGTGCTCGTCACGGACATCCTCCACGATGCCGTAGAGCTGGAGGCCCATGACGAGGAAGATCGCGCCTTCCAGCAGGAACTCCACCGTTCGCCAGTTCTGGCGGTCGGACAGGCGGTGGCGTGGGGAAAGGTCGCGTGGGGCGTGGTGCCCCGTGACCACACCGGCGACGACTGCCGCGACCAGCCCGGAGCCACCGAGGTGCTCGGCCGGGATGGCGGCCAGGAACGGGACCGTGAAGGACAGCGCCGTGTTGACGGTCGTCTCCGTGATCCGCGCCCGGACCCGGATCGCGACGTGACCGACGACGAACCCGACGACGACGGCGATCAGGACGACCAGGACGAATTCGCTGGCGACACCCCACAGGGAAACCGACGCGGCGGCGCCGGCGATCGCTGTCCGCAGCAGCGTCAGTGCCGTCGCGTCATTGAGCAGCCCCTCGCCCTCGAGGATCGTGACGACCCGGGGGGACACACCCAGTCGCCGCACGATCGACGTGGCGACCGCGTCGGTGGGAGACACGATGGCACCGAGGGCGATCCCCCAGGCCAGTCCGAGTTCGGGGATCACCCAGTTGAAGAACAGGCCAAGAAGGACCGCGCTGAGGACGACGAGAACGACCGAGAGGGCGCCGATCGCACCGAAGTCACGGCGGAACGACATAGCCGGCATCGAGACCGCCGTCGAGTACAACAAGGGCGGCAGGACGCCGGCCAGGATCCATTCCGGCTCGATCTCGATCGGCGGGACCCACGGCAGCAGACCGACGATCATCCCGCCTGTGACCAGTAAAAGCGGCGCGGCGACACCTACCCGCGAGCCGATCATGGAGGCGGCGCTGATCGCGAGCAGACCCAGCAGGATGATCGTCAGCGCGTCGATGGCGGGACCTGCCTCATGCCTGGAGTTGGCCTATCGACGTGGAACAGGCACTCAGTGCGCATGGGCCGGAGCGGCGCCCGGAGGGGTGGCGGTGCGGTAGTCGTCCAGGCAGCAGCCGACCAGTCGGACGCCGTCGATCGGCGTCGGCTCACCAAGGTCGGCGCCTTCCGGTTGGAGCGTCAGGTGCTCGATCCCGAAGCGGGACTGGAGCAGGCGGGTGACGTCGCCCAGCACGGTCGCCCAGCGGCGGGTGCCATCCAGCTCGACATGCCCCGTCAGTGAAACCTGTCCCGGCGCGACGGTCCAGACATGCAAGTCGTGGATCCCGGCCACGCCCGGTACGGCGACCAGCTCCCCACCGATCTGGTCGGCGTCCATCTCGGCCGGCGCCGCCTCCAGGAGGATGTCGGCGGCGTCGCGGAAAATCGCCCACGCGCTGCGCAGGATCAGGAGGGATACGACGATCGAGAGGATCGGGTCGGCCAGGTACCAGCCCGTCAGCAGCATGATCAACCCGGCAGCGATGGCGCCGATCGAGCCGAGGAAGTCACCCAGCACATGCAGGCGGGCAGCGCGGGTGTTGAGGTCGTGGCTGTGGCCACCGGGTCCGCCGGAGAGGACCTTGAGCATCAGCGCGTTGGCGAGCAGCCCGATGACGGCGATGGTCAGCATCAACCCGGAGGCGATCTCCGGCGGCTCGCCGATCCGGCCGATCGCCTCCCAGGTGATGAATCCGGCGATGACGAACAGCGCGGTCGCATTGACGAACGCGGCCAGCACCCCGGCGCGCCGCAACCCGAACGTCCGTCGCCCCGTGACCGGTTTGCGGCCCAGCCAGCCCGCGATCAGCGCCAGGACGAGCGCGGCAGCATCGGTCGCGATGTGTCCGGCGTCGGCCAGCAGCGCGAGGGAATTGGTCAGCACCCCACCGACGCCCTGGACGATCAGGATGACGATGGCGATGACGAGCGCGATCGACAGCGGACGGACCGCGTCCCGGGTCGCCGCGGCCGGCATCCCGTGGGTGTGCCCGCAGTCGGCGTCGCCGTCCGCGTGCTGGTGGTCATGATCGTGGTGATGGGGGGAAGCGGTGGGGCTGTTGCCATGGGCATGCCCGTCGCAGCCGATTCGCACGGTCGGCGACGACGCGGTCCCGGATGTGCAGGCCGGTTGACCGCTTCCTTGAACCGGCTTGCCGATACGTATTCTCATGATGGGAGGATGTGCTCACTTTCTTCCTCTATTTTATCACCGAATCTTCCACGCCTTCCCTGGAGAAGGCGTCCTGGTGAGGGTGGAGCGGGCGGCACGGCCGGGCTGCGAGCGGCGTGTAGACTGCCGGTCGGAGCGCCTTCGCTGATCCTTGACCCATCGATCCCACGCCGCCCGCTGGCTCCGCGGAGTCAGCCCCCGGAGGACCCGTCCCCATGTCTCAGCCCCTGTCCGACGATCGCGACCTCGACCGCATGCGACCCGTCGAGGAGGTCCGGGAGATCGTCCTCCGCTACGCCCGGCCGCTCGCGACGGAAACGGTCGGGCTTGGGGAAGCGCTGGGCCGGACGCTTGCCGCTGACCTGGTCGCCGTCACCGACCAGCCACCCTTCGCCGCCGCGACCATGGATGGGTTCGCCGTCGTCGCTGACGATGGGTCGCCGTGGCGGGAGATCATCGGTGAGCAGATGGCCGGGCAGGTCTCCGCGCCGGAGGTTACCGAAGGCACGGCCGTCCGGATCACGACTGGCGCCCCGATGCCGCCGGGCGCGGACGCCGTGGTCCAGGTGGAATCGACCGAACTCAGCGACGACGGGCACGTCATCATCCACGAGGACGAAATCGGTGTCGGGCAGAACGTCCGGCCGATCGGCTTCGACGTCCGGGCCGGGGATGTGCTGCTCGGGGCGGGGACGCCGCTCGGGGCGCCGGAGGTGGGCATCCTCGCCGCCGAGGGCCAGTTGCCGGTCACCGTCACGCGGCGACCACGGGTCAGCGTTCTGTCCACGGGCGATGAACTGGTCGAGCCGGAGCAGACGCCGGGGCCCGGTCAGATCCGCGACGCCAACCGGTTCAGCCTCGTCTCGGCGATCGAGCTGGCCGGGGGCGAAGTCGTCTGGAGCAGCAAGGCGCCGGATGAGCGAGCACCGCTGCGCGCCCTGCTCGGGGAGCGCCTGGCCGACAGCGATGTCGTGATCACGTCCGGCGGCGTGTCGATGGGTGAGCTGGACCTGGTCAAGGCGCTGCTGCCGGAGCTGGCCACGGTCCATTCCCGCCGCGTGTTCATGAAGCCGGGCAAGCCGCTCAACGTCGCCACCGCTGGCGACGACGACCGGACGCTGTTCTTCGGGCTACCCGGCAACCCGGTGTCGGCGCTGGCCTGCTTCGAGTTGTTCGTCCGCCCGGCGCTGCTGACGATGCTCGGTCGCCGCCAGATCGACCGTCCGGTCGTCCCGGTCCGCCTGGCGGCCGATGTCACGCCCGGCGACCGGCCGGAGTACCAGCGTGCGGTGGTCCGGGTAGGGGAGGACGGGGCGCTGGTCGCGGCGAACACCGGCGTGCAGGCGTCGTCGCGGCTGGCGTCGTGGGTGGGGGCCAATGGGCTGCTCGTCATCCCGCCCGGCGAGGTGACGCTGCCCGCGGGCACGGTGGTCAGAGGGTATCTGCTCGCGCCGCCAGTTGCCGGGTAACGCTGCCTTGCGTCGTCCCGCCTGGTCTCCGGAACGCTGCGGTCGCGAACAGCCCCCTCCCCCAGCGCATCCCCGGCTCCGGGTTGTCGCTTCGGTTGCGAGCATGGCTTCAGCGCCACCTGGCCGGAGTGGGGAGCCATCTCCTTCCTGGCGCCCACCCGGGGTGGCCAGTACGAGCGATACCGGAACGAGTGCTCGGGGTACTAGGTCAGGTCCTCGGTCCGCAGCGTTGCCGTTCCCGTCCGGCTGATCCGCATTGTCAGCCGCTCATCCGGGTCCGGACAGACGACGAGGCTGTCCCGGGCCATCCAGTCGTCCGGGTCCAGGGCGCGCATCTTGGCCGGGAGCAGCGGGATCACCGCCGCCAGCGCGTACAGGCAGAAGTGCCGCCCCGGCGGGATCCGGACCTGCGAGCTGTCGGTCACCTCGAACCAGTCGCCCACCGCCAGCCCGCAGACCGACCGTCCCTCGATCGCGACCACCTCGACCCGCAGGTTCGCCAGCTCGAAGCGTCCCGTCCCGTCCGGTTCGACTGTCTCCGCCATGCGCGCTCCTCTCCGGTCGCCCGGGATCGTACGCTGCCGGGAGCACGCCGCCAACCGCTCGACCTCAGACCGGGAGCTCTCGATGACCATGACCGCGTCCACACCGTCACCCGTCGCCCGCCAGGTCACGATCGCGCTGCAGGGCGACAAGTCGATCAGTCGTTACGGGGAACTGGCCCGGCTGGTCGAGGGGTACGGGTTCGACGGGATCAGCGTCTACGCCGACCTCGGGTTCCAGCCGACGATCGCCCCGCTGCTGGAAGTCGCGCGGGCGACGGAGCGGCTTCGGGTCGGGCCGGCCGGCTTGAACCCGTACCTGCTCCATCCGATCGAGATCGCCGGGCAGATCGCGGCGCTGGATGATGCCTCGCAGGGGCGGGCCTACCTGGGGCTGGTCCGTGGGGCGTGGCTGGATGGGGTGGGAATCGGAGACGACCGGCCGTTGGCACGGCTGCGTGAGACCATCGCCGTCGTCCGGCACCTGCTGTCCGGCCGGGAGGACGGGTACCGCGGCGAGATCTACCAGTTGCCGGTCGGTCGCCTGTTCCAGTATCCGGTCCGGCGGGCGGAGGTCCCGCTGCTCGTCGGATCGTGGGGGCCGAAGATGCTGGCCATCGCAGGAGAGCTGGCCGGCGAGGTCAAGATCGGCGGCTCGACCAACCCGGACCTCGTCCCGGAGATCCGTCGCCGCGTGGCGGTCGGGGAGCGCCGGGCCGGTCGGTCGGAAGGGACGGTTGGGGTCTGCTTCGGTGCCGTGACGGTCGTCGACGAGGACGGGGACCGGGCCCGGGCCTGGGTCCAACGGGAGGTCGCGCGTTACCTGCCCGTCGTCGCGCCGCTTGACCCGACGGTCGAGATCGGCGCGGGAGAGTTGCGCCGCATGGCCGACCTGGTCGACGCCGGGCGCCTGGATGACGCAGCACTGCTCGTCCCGGACGACCTTCAGGACCGTTTCGCCTTCAGCGGGACCCCGGAGCAGGTTGCCGCTCAGGCCCGGCGCCTGTTCGATGCCGGGGCAACCCGCGTGGAGTTCGGAACCCCCCATGGCCTCACTGACGAGGGTGGGATCGCGTTGCTGGGCGACCGGGTCCTGCCGGCACTCCGGGCGGGATGACGGGTGGAAGGGGAGCGATGGCACCCCTCCTGCCTCGCATCTGGTAGATGGAACCCGCGACCATCCCCTCAAGGGAAGGTCTTCCGAAAGGAACAACACCCATGGCCAGTGTCGAGAAGACGATCGACGTCGACGTCCCCGTTCGGACCGCTTACGACCAGTGGACTCAGTTCGAGATGTTCCCGGTCTTCATGGAGGGCGTCGACGAGGTCCGCCAGATCGACGACACCCACATGCACTGGAAAGCGACGTTCGTCGCTGGCCAGACCAAGGAGTGGAACGCCGAGATCACCCAGCAGTCCCCCGATGACCGGATCGCCTGGCGGAGCACGGACGGCGCCCCGAACACCGGCATGATCCGGTTCGACAAGATCCACGACGGTGCAACGCGCCTGACGCTGGAGATCGAATACGAGCCGGAGGGCCTGGTCGAGAACGTCGGCAGCCATCTGGGAGTGATGTCCCGACGGGTCGAGGGCGACCTCAAGCGGTTCAAGGAATTCATCGAGAAGCGCGGGACCGAGACCGGCGCCTGGCGCGGCGAGGTCTCCTGACCCGACTACTTGGCAGACACACGACATGATGACGGCCGACCCGATTGGGTCGGCCGTCGTTACGTCTGATGCGAGGTTGGTTAGAGGACGGGGGCGGTCAACCCGCGTCCGCGTCGGCCGGGATACGGACCGCGACAACGACGGTCCGCTGGTTGTACTCGGCGGTCGACGTATCCCACTCTCCACCGCAGGTGATCAGGACCAGGGTCTCTCCGCCGAGCTGGTCCTGGACACTATTGAAGACGTCGGACGGTGACGAGTCGGATGCCGCCTGAGAGACAGACCGGACCTCGTAGCGGTACAGGCCGCCGTCCTCGCCGGTCACCTCGATGATCGCGCCCGGCTCCAGTTCGGCGATCGCGTAGAACGGACCCTCAGGGACGTTCCACCAGTTCAGGTGGCCGGAGATCACCATCGGACCGTCTTCGCCGAGCCGGCTGGTTTCCAGGTACCAGGAGGCGTCGTCCGGGCCCGTCGGCTCCTGCATCTCGCCGTTGACCGTCTCCAGGTACTCGAGGTCATGGTCGACGTCCGCGTCCTCGATGGCGATATGGACCGGGAGTTCGCCACGCTCACATTCAGGGGCATCCGCCGGGTCGGGCGTCGGCGCCAAGGAGGCCGCGGTCACCTCCTGGGCGCTCGGCGATGGGCTCTCGAATGACGGCTCGTCGCTGTCCGGGCTCGGCGAAGGGTCGATCTGGTCGTTGGGGGAAGTTGCGACGGGGCAGCCGGCCTCCGCCGCGGCGCTGGACCGACCATTCCCGTCGCCAGGACCGGAGCCGTCCCCGGCGCCGGAACCGTCACCCGGTCCGGGGCCGTCGCTGTTGTCCGGCTCCGGGCTCTCCTCCGAGCCTGCCACCATGCCCGGTCCCTGGGCGATGGTCCCGGGATCGACGCCGGTGTTGGGGTACTTGCCCGGCGGCTGGTTGCTCGGCTTCGGCTTGCCGGAGGGGCTGCCGGAGGGGCTGCCGGACGCCGGCGGCTGCTTGCAGTTGTAGACGTTGACGTAGGTGGTCTGCCCCTCGACCACGCCGATGTACCCGTCCTCGACGATCGTCGAGCTGATGTAGCACGGCTTGCCGTCCTGCTCATGGACGAGGTAGGTCCCGGGGTCGATGTCTGCAAAGGTCAGCCGACCGTTCGGGCCGGTGGAGCCGTCGGTGAGCGGCTCCAGGTCGCCGTCCTCGACCACGAGCAGGTCGAACACGACCCCGCCCTCGTAGATCTCGCAGTTTACGGCCGCCGTGTACGTGTAGGTGGAGCAGAGGTACTTGGTGACGATGATCGTGCCGTAGGGGTCGTAGGGCACGTTGTACCAGTGGCAAGTGATCTCGTCGCCCGGGTTGACCTGGACGGTCAGCGGGTTGCCGACCTGGAGCGGGTAGGGCTGGACCGCGTCGACGCTGGTCCCGGTGCACCTCGTGATGAAGACGTAGGCCGTATCCGGCGGGAGGGTCTCGGTGAAGACGTACTCACCGGGCTGGATCCCGCCGAACATCACCGCACCGTCGATGGAGTCGCCGGTGTCGGTCTGGGAGGCGTAGCCATCCGGCCCTTCGGCGTTGAACTGGACGCCGTTGGCCACCTCGGTGCAGTCCATCTCCGGGTCAGCGCCCCAGGCGGCGTAGTCGTATCCCGCCGGGCAGGTCCACTTGTAGATGTAGACCGTGCCGGGGTCGTCGCTGTAGATGTTGAAGAAGTGGCAGACCCAGCGGGAAGACTCACCTTCGGCGATCTGGACCGGAACGGACCACGTCTCGTCCATCCCATAGGTGACGAATGTGCCGTCAGGCGTGCCGCCCTCCGGGTAGCAGGTACCGATCAGGACGCCCATGTAGCCCGCGGGCGGTGTCTCCGTGATAGTCCATTCGCCCGGCCCCAGACCGTCGAAGTCCACGCGGCCCGGACCGTCATTGCCCGACGCGCCGGTCAGGCTGACCTCCGCCTGGGAGACGGTGAACTGGACCCCGTTGGCCACCTCGGTGCAGTCGGCATAGGGATCGGTCTCCTGCGTCACCTCGTAGCCGACCGGGCAGGACCACTTGTGGACGGTGATCCCGTTGTCCCACGGGATGTTGTAGAAGTGGCAGACACCCTGGAACACGGCTTCGTCGATGGAGAACTGGTAGGGCTGGCCCACGGTGATCGGCGCGAAGTCGCCCGGCTCCTCGAGGTAGTCGTAGCAGCGGTAGAACCCCTCGGGCTGGTACGGCGAGGCGAGCTCGGTGAGGTCGTAACTCCCGGACTGGAGCTCTTCGAACCGTGCCGCTCCTGGCTGGAAGGTGCCGGTCACGAGGGTCGTCTCGCTGGTGGTCGGCGCAGTCTGGGCGAGACGGAACGCGATCCCGTCGACCGCGCCGGAGCAATCTAGGACCGGGTTGGCTCCTGCAGCGGTGTAGTCGTAACCCACCGGGCAGACCCATTTGAAGACGTTGATCGCCGTGCCGACGGAAACGTTGTACACGTCACACGTGATGGCATACGTGGTGTCGTCCGGGATCTCGAACGCGTACGGGGACCCCACTGGGGTGGAGACGTAGCCGGCAGGCAAGCCGTCCGCGCCGGAACAGCTGAACCAGGCCTGCTCGCTGACAGCGAATCTCGCGGTCGGGCGTTCCGTCAGGGTCCAGGATCCGGGGCCGACCCCGGTGAAGGTCGCAATCCCGTCATCCGCCGTCGTCGCGACCTGCCCGGTTGGCATCGGGTCGGTCTGGTTCAGGTCGAACGTGATGCCACCGAGTTCCTCGGTGCAGGTCAGCTCGAGGTTCGTCGTGTTCGGCGCGTCCGAGGGCAGCGGCGGGCACGTCCACTTCCGGATGGTGACGCTGTTGTCGGTGTCGGCCGACCCGACCTGATCGGGGATGTTGTACCAGCGGCAAACCCCTTCGAACGTCTCGCCTTCCTCGACCTCGAAGGTGAATGGCTCGCCGACCGGGGCGGCTTCATATCCCGGCTGGCCGAAGCCGAAGTCCGTGCAGTAGCGGAACCCGTCGACACCGGCCGGGTAATCCGTGGACGGGACCTCCGAAAGATTCCAGGTGCCTGACTCGATCGAGTCCAGGGTCGCGGCGCCGTTCGCGTCCGTCGTGATGGTGATGCTCTCGGCCGTCGGGGCGGAACGCTCGACGAGGAAATCCACCCCTTCAAGCGGCGTGGTGCAATCCATCTCCGGGTCGCTGTCCGGGTCCGTGTAGTCATACCCGGCCGGGCACTCCCACTTGGTGATGCTGATGGCCGGATCAGTCGTGCTGGCCGACGGGTCGCCGGACGGCGATCCGCTGCCTGACGGGGATCCTGACGCGTCCTGGCCGGGGACGTTGTACCAGCGGCAGACGCCCTCGAACGTTTCGCCTTCCTCGACCTCGAAGCTGAAGACGTCCTCGACCGCCGTCTCCTCGTAGCCGGGCTGGCCGAAGCCGAAGTCGGTGCAGTACCGGAAGCCGGTGGCGCCGGCCGGGTACTCCTCAGAGGCGACCTCGCTCAGTTCCCATGAGCCTGGCTCGAGCTGATCGACGACCACGAGGCCACCGGGATCCGTAGTGATCGTCTGGCTGTCAGCGGTCGGTTCAGTCCGCTGCAGCAGGAAGTCGATCTCCTCCAGCGGCGTGGTGCAGTCCATCTCGGGGTCGGAGTCCGGATCCCGGAAGTCGTAGCCGGCCGGGCACTCCCACTTGGAGATGGTGATGGCCGGATCGGTTCCTTCCTCGACCAGGTACCAATCGCAGGAGACGGTCTCGTCCATCCCGACCGTGACCGGGTTGACGACCACTTCCACCAGACGAGCCACGTCGGTGGCAGGCAGACCCGCCCCCTCGCAGGTCACCGAGAATGCGGACTGGTATCCCGTCGGGAGCGTGGACTGCAATTCGTAGTCGCCAGCCATGAGGCCGGTGAACCGGACAATCCCGTCCGGCTCAGGCGGACCGGTCTGGCCGGTGGTGCCAGGCGGATCGAGCGTGACGCTGACCCCGTTGACCGGGTCCGTGCAGAGCTGTGACAGGTCGTCGGAGCTGGTCGCGTCCAGGACCGACGCGGGACAACCCCAGACCGCCAGCTCGATGGCGCCATTCCCGCTCGGCTCGGCGGATGGCGACGGGTCTTCTGATGGCTCGAATGACGGCTCGCCAGCGTCCAGGGACGGCACTTCCTCCAGGGACGGCTCCTCGTCCAGCGAGGGCTCCGGCTCGACCGGTGGTTCCCCTTCCTGGTTGACCGGTGGGAGCTCGGCCGGGTCGGACGCCGACGGGTCGGTGGTCCCATTGACGGTTCCGGCTGTGCCGTTCGACGCGGCCAGCGCGCCTCGACCGCCTGCATCGATGAGGGGAACGGCCAGGGCCAACAACAGGCTGAGGGCCATGGCCAACTGGACCAGGCGTGGGATGGTCCGGATCCACATAGGTGACTTCGAAGACATGCGCGCGACCTCCAATTAACCAGTAACCCGGGCGACGCGACCCGCGATCAGCCGGGGCGACGTCGTCGTCCATTTGCGCCGGTCACCGATACCGGCAGGGTCCAGAGAACGCGGAGTCGGTCCATGCCCCGGACGATTCCCCGAGCGGAATCGATGGGCATGGAGTGGTCGCGCTCGCAGGACGCCTCTAAGGACCGAGTATGGGGAGGGCGGATTATGCGCGAATGGGTAGATCTACTCATTCGACCCTGAATGAGTGAAGTGACCAGATCGCGTGATGCGAAGGGTACGAAAGCGGGGAAGGAGTCGGACCACCCCGGGGGCGCGGCTCAGAGGGCTGGAGGGCGACTCCGGGTTCTGGCCGCGGTCGCGCTGCCAGGTCCTTCGCCAGCACGCTCGCGATGATAGATCACGGCAGCCGCTGTCCGGCTGTGGACCTGGAGCTTGAGCAGGATATTGGCGACGTGGCGCATGGCCGTTCGCGGGCTGATGAACAGCCGGTCGCCGATCTCGCGGTCGGTGATACCCTCGGCGAGGAGTGCGAGGACCTCACGTTCCCTGCTGGTGAGTGGCTCCCGGCCATCTCGCGGTTTCCCGTTCGTCGTTCCGGAGTGGGAATGGGCGGACAACGTCCCGGGATCGGTGTCGGCCAGTGGGCCACCCGCGGAGAGGGTATCCAGGAGGTCGAAGGCGGCACGGGTCATGGTCGGGAACGACATGCCGGACCCCTCCTGCTGGCACTGATCAGCGGCGTGGCGTTCGAGGGCAGCGGTAGTCCGGGCGAGCGTCTCGTAGGCGAGCGCATCGTCGGATGCTTCCAGGCAGTAGGCGATGCTGGTTCTCAGCGCTCGGTTGGCAGCCGCAAGGCGTAGGGCGGCATGAGGGTGTCCGGTTGCGGCGGCGATCGCGGCGATCAGGTTGGTAGCGTCCAACACACTCTCACGGGCCGAGAGGTTCGTCGCGATCTGGAGCGCTTCCCGGAGCGGGGGAAGCGCGGCGGCCCAGTTGCGTTCCGTCACGGCGACCGTCGCCAGGCCGACAAGCGCGAAGGTCGTGCCCCACGCATCGCCGTTGACCCGGTGTTCGCGCTCGGCGACGCGGAGGTGGGCGGCAGCGGCGGCCGTCTCACCCCGCAGGAGCAGGACATCGCCGAGATCACAGCGAGCCAGGGCCATCCATTGGCGCTCGCCGAGCCGGGAGAACAGGTCGACGGCGCGCTGGCACGGCCCCAGGGCGGCCTCGATATCGCCAGCGGTCCGGTAGATCGATCCCAGCAGTTTCTCCGACACGGCGGCGAGCAGGACGTCGCCCGTCTGATCGTAGTAGTCGCGAGCACGCTCGGCTGCGGCGATGGCCGGCTGGATACGGGCCTGGGTCCGGGCGATAGCGGCGATCGTCAACCAGAAGCGCGCCATGTCATCCGGTGAGACCGCATCGAAGTCCACCTGAGTCAGGATGTGATTGCACCACGTCAGCCCTTCGGTCCGGAACGACTGGAGCGTCCAGAACGGCCCGAGGCGGATGGCGAAGCGGATCAGGCGGGGCGCGTCGTTGGATTCCTCCAGCCAGGTCAGGGCCGACCGGATAGCGGGCAGGAGCGCCGCGCACCAGGCGAAGCTTGCCGGGTGGTACCGGTCGGATGGAAACGGGACGGTGTGGGCTTCGACCTCGTCCAGAGCCCAGCGCGCCAACCGGACCCGGGCGAACGGCTCCTCGCCAGCGCTCCGGAGACGCTCCAACCCGTACTGCCGGAGCGTTTCCAGCATGCGAAACCATGACTTGGTCTCCCCGGCCACCGGCGAGGGGATCTGCTCCACCAGGCTCTTGTCGACCAGTGAGGCGATAACGCCTTCGGCGTCCTGGTCGCAGGCCTCGGCCGCGGACAGGGGGAACGGGCCGGGAAGGAGCGCGAGATGGCGGAACATGCGCTGCTCGGTAGGCGAGAGCAGATCATAGGACCATGCGGCGACGGCTCGGAGCCCCCGGTGGCGATCGGTCCGGGCGTCCATTTCCGCGAATGACCGGTCCGGGCGATCCAGCAGTGACGGGTCGTGCTCCAGCCGGGCGACGAGGAACGGCAGGGGAATGGACCGGGTCCGGGCAGCGGCGAGTTCAATCGCCAGGGGCAATCCGTCAAGCCGCCGGCAGAGCCGGGCGACATCGTCGGCGCTGTCATCGTCCAGCGTGAAGCCGGGCCGCACGGCCCGCATCCGCCGTACGAACAGGCGGACCGCGGGAGAACGGGCGATGACGCGGACGCCAGAGGGCGTACCGTCATCGGGAGGTGCCGCGAGGGGCATGAGTGGGAACTCACGCTCACCGGCAAGGTGGAGCGGCTCGCGAGATGTGATGAGCAGCCGAGTGCCGGGACATTCGGCTACCAGGGCCTCGATCACCTCGGTGCCGGGAAGCAGATGTTCGAGGTTGTCCAGCACGAGCAACAGCGGCCCCGAGGTGATCTGCTGGTTGACGAGATCGACCAGTGCCTCGCTGGTCGGAGCGCTGCCGTCGAGTGCCCGGCCGATCGTCGGGGCGAGCAGGGAAGGGGTAGGGATCCCGGCCAGTGGGATGGGAACGACCCGGGCAGCGTCCTGCATTGCGTCGGCGACCGCGTTGGCCAGGGTCGTCTTGCCTACGCCACCGGGTCCGGTGATCGTGACGAGGCGGACGTCGGGCTCCTTCAACCAGCCGGACAGCGTGCTGAGCTCGGCATCCCGTCCGATCAGATCGCACGAGGATTCACCATCGTGGGCATCACCACGTGACGGGTCACCATGGACGGGTTCCGGAGCCGACGCGCCCGATCTGGAGTAGGTGGTTGCCACCTGGCACCATCCAACCGAAGTCCCTACGGAACAGGAACTACGGGTATACGGGTATGCGGAAGGTGGATCGTTGGCCTATCGTACCGCTGACAGTTGGGAACCTCAATAGTCTCAGCGGCCAATCCGGACGTGACCTGATTGGGATGGGACCGGGAGCGCGGGGACGATGGCGACGGCGACAGAACGGTATCAGCAGGCAGTGGCCCGGTGGGCGGTCTCGACAGCAACGGTCGAGGACACCGCAGGCATCCTCGAGATCGATAGGACGGTCGTAGCAGGAGCCACAGATCGGGCGGGCCGGATCGCGGCCGCGATCGCGGACGGGCGTTGCCTGGTCGCGCGGGAGGCAGGGGTAGCTGGAGCTCCGCTGAGCGGCTTCGCCATTACCGACCATTCCCTGTTTGAGCGGCCGTTCCTGTCGTTGCTCATCGTCGCGGCGGACGCCCGCCGGCAGGGTGTCGGGTCGGCACTGTTGCAACAGGTCATCGCGGAAACCAGGGGCGACCGGCTATTCACGTCGACCAATGAGTCCAACGTCCCGATGCGGATGCTGGCCGGTCGACTCGGCTTCGTCGCCAGTGGGTACATCGAGAACCTCGACGACGGCGACCCGGAACTGATCTATATCCGCTGGCTGAATGGAGCTGGCCCGGCGATCATCCCGGCTCCGTCCGAGCCACCGGAGTAGCGGTTGTGCGGTGATCCCGGACGTACCTGTCATCGGTTGTCAGGTTGGGGCCGTATGCTCCTGCGCTGGAGGGCCGGGACTTCCGGCTCGAACGTCAACGGAGAAACGGACAGACGATGACCGACACGACGAACACCATGCAGCTCTCTGGCACCGCGCACGCGACGTTCGAGATCACGCGGTGGGACCCGGTCGCCGCCATCGATCCGGGCATCCCGGCTGATGTCGCGAGCGTGATGGTCGGCAAGGCGTTCTCCGGGGACCTGGCCGGGACCAGCCTCGCGCACCTGGTGACCTGCTCGGCGGAGGGACGGGAGGGTGCTGGCTACGTCGCGACCGAGGCCTTCACCGGAACGCTGGCCGGACGGACGGGCACGTTCGTCATGCAGCATGCCGGGATCGTCGGCGACGGTCCGGGCCCGCGACAGTTCGGCGCCGTCGTCCCCGGCAGCGCCACCGGAGACCTGGCCGGGCTGCAGGGCGACTGCCTGTTCGAGCACGACGCGCAGGGTGCCCGCGTCACCATCACCTGGCGCCTGCCATCCTGACGATCAAGGGGGCCGGGCACGGGGTCGCGATGGTATCCCGGGGCCTAGCCCGAAACCGGCCGATCAGACCTCGACGAGTTCGGTCAGGACGCCGGCGCAGGCCTCGGGGTGAATGAAGGCGACCCGCCAGCCGTGCAGCCCAATCCGTGGGGTGCGGTCGATGAGGCGGACGCCGGCCGCGACGAGGCGGTTTAGCTCGGCGGCGAGGTCATCGACGCGGTAGGCGGCGTGGTGCATGCCGTCACCGCGCTTCGCGTGGAACCGGGCGATGGCGCCATTGGGGTCGAGCGGGCTGATCAGCTCGACGTAGCCCGGCGGGGCGTGGAATGCCGCCACCTCGACTCCCTGGTCTGTCACGACCTCTCGCCCGGCCGGGGCGAACCCCAGCGCCTCGTACCGGACAACCGCCGCCGCCAGGTCCCCCACGACGATGCCGACATGGTGCAGCGTCATACCCGGGCCGGTGATCGGCGAGGCGTCGTGGGGGAAGGAATCGTTGGCCATCATCGATCTCCTAGAGATGGGACACGGAAACGCCCGCCCCGGAGGGGCGGGCGCCGCGCGATCAGATCACTACCCGAAACGCTAGTCGCTGTTGCCGGCCGCATTCGCCGTCTCGCCCAGCTTCCAGAAGGCGAGGCTCGGGGCGTTAGCGATGTCGGTAACCGGCTCGCCGTTCTCATCAAGGACCGAGACCAACCGGTCCTCGCCATTGACCGTGATCTTCTGCCCGCGTGATCGCTTGCCGGTCGTCTCGAAGTACGCCCGGAGGACGGTGTCGGCGCAGGGAGCGGCGTAGGTTCCGCCTTCGCCGCCATACTCGAGCAGGACCGAGACGACGATCTCCGGCTCCTCGTACGGAGCCCAGCACGTGAACCAGGCGTGCTGGTTCAGGTACTTGTTATTCTCGTCCAGCTCTTCCAAGCCCTCTTCCGAGGGGGCAACCTCCGCTGTCCCGGTCTTGCCGGCGATCCGGATGATGTCCTTCTCCTCAGTGCCGGGTGGGTTGGTCCGCGGCCAGGCAAGTTCGGTCGATCGCGTCATATCGGCGAGTTGCACCGAACTCACTGAGCCGTTGAGTTGGGAATTAGGATTCTCATAGTAGTTGACGACGTTGTACATCGCTTTCCGCACCGGCTCGAGATGCTCCGGCTTGAAATCCGTCTTGCGCAGTGGCTCCGGCCGCTCGTACGGAATCCGCTCGGCCTCGCCGGACAGCGGTTCCGGCGTGCCGTCAGTCGCGACGGATTCCGACGCTCCGCGGATCGTCTCGTGGATCAGGTTCGGTCGGTAGATCGTGCCGTGGTTGGCGAGGGCAGCCGTGTTGACCGCCATCTGAAGCGGGGTGACCTGGACCATGCCTTGGCCGATCGAGGACAGGATCGTGTCACCTGCTGTCCAACCAGCCCCGCCGAACGTATCTTTCAGATATTCCTGACTGGGCATGAGTCCTGTCGGTTCGCCACCCAGAATGATTTCGGTTCGCCGGCTGAACCAGAACTGGTCGACCATATTCTTGTGGAACAGGTCAATTCCCAGTCCGTTGAATTCCTTAGGATCTTCGATGCCAACGTTGATGAGGTTCCCGTCAGGATCGAAGTCGAGATCCATGTAGAAAAGTCCCTCAACATCTTTTGTTCCGGTATTGTAGAAGAAGACATCACAGGAGGTGCGCAGAGCTTCATCGAGATTCATCGCACCATGCCCATCCCAGAAGTTCCAGCATGGGTGCGGATTAGGGTCTACTAGGTTGTTGTTGCTCTTGGGCAGACCAAGTCCACCCGTACAGACGTAGGTCGTCTCCGGGGTAAGTGTGCCTTCCTTGAGCGCGGCGGCGGCGAGGAAACTCTTGAAGGTCGATCCCGGTGGCTGTGCGGACGCGATGGCCCGGTTGAAGTATGGAGCGCCACTGGCGGGGTCCGTCAGCTCATCGAACAGCGCGGAGGAGATGCCCTGCGACAGCAACTCGTTGTCGAACTGCGGGTAGCTGACCATCGCCAACACGTCTCCGTTCCGTGGGTCGATCGCGACCACGGCCCCGGAGTTCGCCCGCTGCTTGCCCTCCATGTTGTCCTTGGACCTGCGGTCCTCGTTGCTGTACTCGATGTAGCTCTTCAGTGCCCGCGTCGCGGCGGACTGGAGCTCCAGGTCGATCGTCAGCGAGACGCTCTCGCCGGACGACGCCTCCTGGTTGAAGTTCTCGGAGCCGGGCGCGATGCCGATCTCGTTGCCGAGCGCGTCGCGGAGGACCATCTGGACGCCCTTCTGGCCCCTCAGGGTTTTCTCCAGCGCCTTCTCCAGGCCGTCCTTGCCGATCCGGTCGTTGTCGGCGTAGATCTTCGCGCCGCCGTCAGTAAGGTTCTCGTTGATGTCCTCTTCGCTGACCGGACCGACGAAGCCGAGGATGTGCGACATCGACGCGCCTCCGGGGTAGCGCCGGACGAGGACCGTGCCGTCCACCCGCACGCCGGGGAGGAACAACTTGTTGGCCTCGATCAGCATCGCCGTCTCGCGCTCGACGCCGGTCTTGACGATGATCGGGTTGCTGGAGTCGGAGAACGTGTTCTCCAGCTGGTAGTCCAGCTGGTTCATCACGCTCAGCCCCGGGATGTGGCGGCTCTCGGATCGCCAGCGAGCGGCTTCGTCGATGGACAGCGGCCCGCCAAGCTGGATGACGTAGTTCAGCTCCTCGGCCTTGTAGATGGCATCGACGGCCTCCGTCAGCGCCTGGCCGGTCCGGTTCCGCTTCTGCTGGATCAGCGTGTAGACGGCGTCCTTCTGGTCGGCGGGGATCGCCCGCGGGTTGACGACCAGCACGTCCGGCAACTGGAGTTCGGAGATCAGCTGGTCGAGCACCCGGCGGCGCTCCGCGGGCTGGTCGTCCTGGCTGGGAAGCAGTTCGGGGATCACCTCGACCTGGAATGCTGTCTCGTTCTTGGCCAGCAACCGGCCCTTGCGGTCGTAGATCAGGCCGCGGGCTGCGGGCAGCGTCTTCCGGTACTGGGTGTTCCCCCGGGCCGCAGACACGGCCTGCTCGTGGTCGACGATCTGGAGGTAGCCCAGCCGCCCGGCCAGCGCCGCGAAGCCGCCGACGATCGCCGTCTTCGCGATAAGCATCCGCCGGGTGATGAAGACGCGCTCGAACGATTCCGGCATCGACCGGCGACCGCGTCCCGTCTCCTGGAACTGCATGCGTCTGCGACGAGCCATCAGCGACTGACCTCCGGGAAGCGGCGAGCGAACCAGCTCGCGATGAGGAAGAGCGGGGGAACGAAGACCGCGCAGAGGAACGCCTGCGTGACGAGGACTGGCAACGTGGCGCGTCCGGGTACTTCACCGGTTCCCAGCAGCCCCGCGAGAACCGCCAGGACGAAAGGCTGCACGATCGCGGCGATCACGGTCAGGATCAGCGGGATCATCAGCGTCGAACGCAGGACCCGCTGCCGGGCCAGCCCGGCGATGAGCACGGCCGAGAGCAGCGCCAGGCCGTTCATCCCCAGCGGCGCCAGCGTCAGCAGATCCAGGGTGACGCCGAGGATTGCCGCCAGCACGATCCCGGCCGGAATCCCGTTCAGGCCCGTCCAGACGACGAGCAGGACCAGAGCGACGTTGGGCTGAACTTCCAGCGGCCACCAGACCGGCAGGACGGTGGCCTGGATAAAGGTCGCGGCGATCAGAAGCGCCGCGAACAGCACCCGGCCGATCATCGGGGCCGGTCGGACATGGTCGGGAGAGAGATCGCGACACCGGTTCGAGGTGCGCCGGCTGGACAGGTTCGGCGCGACACGGCGACCTCGGACAGGAGAATGACGGCCGCGACGGACCGCGAATCGACAGATCGGAACGATCCCGCGGGCCACCTTCGGCGGTGCGTAAAAGGGGTGCTGCGGCCTGCGGGTTATGTCCCGGAGTCTACCATGCAGGCTGGGCCAGACTGTCCGTACAGCTCTGACCCGTAGCGAAGGTTTGCCTCGGCGCTGCGGTGTCGGACCGGCACCGGGCTACCCGTGGAGGGCGCGCCCCACGGCATTCTGGTGGGCCGCGATCTCGAAGGTGTCGTCCAGCGGGGGCAGGGTGACGCTGCCGTGGCGGCGGTTCAGCGCCCGCTCGATCAGCCAGTCGGCAAGTACCGGGTTCTTGGGAAGCAGCGAGCCATGCATGTAACAGCCGATGGCGTTGCGGTACATCGCCCCCTCGGTCCCGTCCCGCCCGTTGTTGCCACGTCCGGCCCGCACCCGCCCGAGCGGCTGGCAGCCGGGCCCAAGGGTCGTCAGGCCGCTGTGGTTCTCGAACCCGACCAGTTCGCCGATCGGCGAGTCGATCACGATGTTGCCGATGAACCGCTCCGGCCCGGCGACCGTCGTCGCGTCGAACAGGCTGATCCCCGGCAGGACCTCGCCATCGTGTGGATGGTAGCCGTGGCCGAGGAGCTGATAGCCGCCGCAAACGGCCAGCAGTGCCGCGCCGTCCTCAACCGCGGCCCTGAGGGCGTCGCCCTTGGTGCCCTGCAGGTCGTGGGCGACGTTGACCTGCTCCTGGTCCTGCCCTCCGCCCCAGAAATAGAGGTCGGCGTCCGGCATGGGGTCGCCCAGCCCGGACAGGACAGTCGTGACCGTGATCCCGCGCCACCGGGATCGCTGTTCCAGGGCGGCGACGTTGCCGCGGTCGCCATAGATGTTCATCTCGCGACCGTAGAGCCAGGCAATGGTCAGATCATGATCCATGTGACGTGTCCTCCGTCGGGGTGCCGGGTGATGGGTTGGTGAGTGGGACGGTTTGTGTGCAAGCCGGGGACGCTACTGGCGCCAGAACGCCTCGACGACGCCGCGCTCGGCCAATGCCGCCCGGATGTTAAGCATCGCCGTGTAGGTTGGGAGGATGTAGCCACTGCCGCCTTCGGGCAGCGACCGGATGAACGCGGTCAGGGCGGCGGGAAGATCGCCGGAAATTGAGGTGATCCGGTCAGTCCCGACGCCGGCGTACTTCAGCCGGTTAGCCATGGCCGGCGCCCGGAGTCCGGCCGTCGTCAGCGGGGTATCGCCGGCGGCGAGCAACTCGAAGTCGACGTCCCACAGCCACGAGACATCGCGGCCATCGGCGTCGAGGTCGTTGATCGCGATCATCGTCGGCTGTTCGAGCTGGCCGTCGGCCATCGTCAGCATCCGGAGAACCTCGTTGAAGCCCGTCGGGTTCTTGACCAGCGCCAGCGTCAGCGTCCGCCCGTCGACCTGGACCCGCTCGATCCGGCCGAACGCCGACCGGAAGGCCCGGAGCGCGTCCTGGATGGTGGTGCTGCCCACCCCGAGCGCCCGGGCAGCGGCCGTGGCGGCCAGCGCGTTGTAGGCGTTGTACAGCCCCGGCACGCCGACCTGGACCGGGATCGTCATGGCCGGCGGACCGGCGACATCGACGTACATCGACAGCGAGTCGACGCCGTCCAGGCGGATATGGTCGCCGGCGAAGGCGAGTATCGGGCGGCGATGCGTCCCATCCGCCGTCCGCCACGCGCCGAGGTGACCGACATAGAGCGCGTCGTAGACGAGCGGCTGGCCGGTCCGCTGGCTACGGATCGTGTCGGCGGCGTGCGGCAGCTCCTTGAGCTGGATGGCCGGGTTGCTGTCCTTGATGCCGAACGGCAGGACCCTTGCCCGCACGCCGGAGACGATCTGGGCGATCTGCGGATCGTCCACATTGGCGACGACGATGGCGTCGGACGGGAGCTCGGCCAGGGCCGCTTCCCAGTTCCGGGCGATCGAGGCCAGCTCACCGTAGCGGTCCAGCTGGTCGCGGAACAGGTTGTTGAGCAGCACCACCTTCGGCCGGATGCGGCGGAGCAGTTCCGGGAAGGCGGCCTCGTCGGCCTCGATCACGCCGACGTCGCCCCGGAGGCGGCCCGTCGGGCCCGTCCGTTCCGCGAAGGATGCTGTTACCCCGCGAACGAGGTTGGAGCCGGAGCGGTTGTGGACGACGTCTGCGCCGTCGGCGATCAGGATGTCGGCGAGCATCCGGCTGACGGTGGTCTTGCCGTTGGTGCCGGCGACCAGCGCGACGCCGCGGGGCAACTGGCGGCTAAGCTTGCCAAGCATGCCCGGGTCGATCCGGTCGGCGACGAGGCCAGGCGCGGCCGTCCCGCCCCGGCGGGCGCGGCGGAGACCGAGCAAGGTCAGGCGGGCGGCGGTCACGGCCGTAGCCAGCCGGAGGTCGGGGACGGGGAGCTTGCTCACGTCGGGTGGTCCTTCCTCAGGTGATGGCTGGGACACTCGGGTCAGGTGCTGAAAGGGTGGGTGGCAAGGGATGACGGGGCGATCAGCCGGCGAGTGGCGGGTCGGTCCCGCCGCTGCCCTCGTCTGACGGATCGGCGTCGCCGGATGGCGTCTCGTCCCGGTTCGGATCACTGGCCGGGGCGCCGCCCGTCCCGTCGCCGGTGGCGGGTTCGGTACTCGATGCCGGCTCTGTCGCATCGGCATCGGTTCCGGTGGCGTCGCCTGCTTCATCACCGGACGGGACGGGCTCGTTCGGCGTGACGGAGGTAGCGCCGGTGCCTTCCCGGGGACCCAGGATCACCGTCACGACCTCGAGGTTCTCGAAGTCCGCGTTCGGGATGACCGGAACGGTGATCTCGTCGCTGAGCGGATCGCTCTGGATGCCAGGCCCGACGGTCCCGATCAGCAGGCCGCCCGGGACGCCGCGGGATTGTGTCACGCCGTCGCTACTGGTCAGAACGGCGTCGCCGGGTTGCGGGTTGGCGTCGAGGTCGACGTATCGCATCTCCGCCCGGCCGCCGGCCTGCCACATCCCGTAGAGCATCCCGTCGCCCCCGTCGACGATCTCGACGCTGAGCGGACTGGCCTGGGTATCGATCAGCAGGGTGACCCGGGACTGGGTCGGGCCGACCTCGGTGATCTGTCCGACGTAGTTGTTCGGGTCGACGACCGCCTGTCCGACCATGACGCCGTCGTCCGATCCCTTGTCGATCGTGATGAACTTCTGGCTGTTGCTCGGGTCGCGGGCCAGCACACCGGCCGGGATGACCTCGAAGTCGGTGTACTTCTGCTCGATGCCGAGCTGCTGGCGGAGCTGCGTGTTCTCGCTCTCGGCATTCTGGAGGCGCATCGCCTCGGACCGGTAATAGTCCCGCTCGGCGATGATCGCGGCCATCTCGGCTTCGCTGTCCGACTCCCGCCCCCGAGCCATCGACCCGAACGTGCTGGTCACCGGCGCGATCAGCCGCTCGGCCGGGCGCTTGATCGGATCGAGCAGCCCCTGGCGATCCAGCAGGATCGTGGCGCCGCTGAGCACGACGAAGATGGCGAGCAGGACGAGGACCTTGCCGGTGTGGGGTCTGAGCACGCACGCCTCGCGGACGGATAGGGGCAGGGATGGTCAGGCCGGGACGCACGATCGCCGTCCGGCCCACACGGGAGGGCCGGGGGCGTCGGGTCAGCGGAGAACAGTCCGGCAAGGGTAGCACGGGCCTTCACGCGGTCCGGACAAATCCGGCATCACCTGGCGGCCCGTCAGCCTCAACGTCGGTGCACCTGATACCAGTGGCGTCCGGAGCCAACGGACCGGATACGACGAAGCCCACCGGAGATGTTCCGGCGGGCTTCGTAAAGGAGCGGGCGAGGGCGACGGCTTCGATCAGGATGCGCGCCGGATCTCCTGGCCACCCGCGAGGGCGCGCTCGTAGAGCTGGAGCGATTCGGCGACGCGGCCCGTCCCGCGGGCGACGCAGGTCAGCGGGTCCTCGGCGCGGAAGACGGGCATCCGGAGTTCGGCCTGGAGGCGACGGTCCAAACCGAGCAGCAGGGCCCCGCCGCCGGCCAGCGTCACGCCGTGCTCCATGATGTCGGCGACCAATTCGGGCGGGGTCTCCTCGATCGCCGTCTTGACCACCTCGATGATGGTGTTGATCGGCTGGCTGATCGCCTCACGCAGCTCGACGGACGAGATTTCGACCGACTTGGGCAGACCCGTCAGCAGGTCACGGCCGCGCAGGGTAACGCGAACCTCTTCCTCCAGCGGGTAGGCGGAGCCGGCCGCCATCTTGGCGTTCTCGGCTGTCCGCTCGCCGATGACGAGGTTGTGGTCGCGGCGGGCGTACTGGACGATCGCTTCGTCGATCTCGTCGCCGGCCACCCGGAGCGAGTGATTGACGACGATGCCGCCCAGCGAAATCACGGCGACCTCGGTGGTGCCACCGCCGATGTCGACGATCATCGACCCGATCGGCTCGTTGATGGGCAGCCCGGCGCCGATCGCGGCGGCCATCGGCTCCTCGATCGTGTAGGCCTCACGGGCGCCGGCCGACAGCGCCGCATCCTTGGCGGCCCGCTTCTCGACTTCCGTGACGCCGGAAGGGATCCCGATCACGACGCGAGGATGCGGCGCCATCAGGCGCTGCATGTGCACCTTCTTGATGAAGTAGTGGAGCATCATCTCGACGGTGTCGAAGTCGGCGATCACCCCGTCCTTGAGCGGCCGGACGGCGATGACGGAGTTCGGCGTTTTGCCGATCATCTCCTTGGCCTCGATGCCGACCGTGATCGCCCGCCGGGTCTTGGTGTCGATGGCGACCACCGACGGCTCGGAGATCACGATCCCCTTGCCGCGGACGTAGACCAGGGTGTTCGCCGTCCCGAGATCGATTCCGAGGTCACGGCTGAACAGGCCGAAGAAGGCCGAGAGGGGGCGAAACACCGGGGTGATACCTCCGCAGTTGGACAGGGCGACGTGCACCCGAACGGGATGCCGGAACGACCGGCGCCGGCGGGCAGCAGTCCGCAACGGTAGGGCAGCGTGATGGATGGGATGGGGCGTTGCGTCATCCGAGTATAGCAGCAGCCCTGTCGACCCCGGCCATCGCCAGTGGAAGCCGGGACTAACGGTTGATCGTCGTGGTGGGAAAGACGATCGGGGCCGGGGTCTGCGTGCCGGTCGCGCCGCTGCCACCTTGGTCTGAGATCACGACCAGGAGCATGACGACCAGCGCCGCCCCGGCGATAACCAGCCCCGCCATGATGATGACCCGGCGAAGGGACCAGCGGCTGACCGGGACGGGCTCGACGGAATCGCTCATACCGGCGCCTCCTTTCCGGGAGTGTCAGAGCGGGGCGCCCGCAGCGCCGCCCGGTCCTGTCGCGGCGTCATGCCTGGAGCGTGGTGCCCAGCTGCTCGACGAGGTAGTCGCGGCAGATGGTCAGGCTCTCGAGCGGGGTCGTCGTCGTCGAGTCGATCTCGACGGTCATCCAGCCTGTGTAGCCGACGTCGCGCAGTGCGGCGAGAACGGCCGGGAAGTCGACGCTGCCCCGGCCCAGCTCGCAGAAGAATGTCATCGCGTCGGTCCCCGACGAGTTGAGGTCCGGCCCGACCGGGGCGTCGTCGCCGATGTCCTTGAGGTGGACATACCCGATCCGCCTGCCATAGACGCGGATCAGGTCGACGGGATCCATCCCGGCGCCGGTCAGGTGGGCAGTGTCGGGGCAGAACCCGACAAGCTCCGGGTCGGTCCCGGCCATGATCGCGTCGATCTCGGCCCGGTCCTGAATCTCGGTGCCGAGATGGGGATGAACGCAGGCGTGGACGCCGAGTGCGGCGGTCCGCCGGGCGGCTTCCTCGATCGTCTGGCAGGCCTGCTTGAGCATCTCCGGCGTGGAGGGACCGGTCCTTGGGCCGCCCGGACCGAGCACGATGCGATCGACGCCGAGGGCGGCGAGGAACCGGGCGATCCGTTCGATCTCGGCGATCGTTTCCCCCGCCGTCACGGCATCCGAGAACCGGGCGCCGGCATAGAGGGCGCTCAGGCGCAGTCCCTCGCCGGCGAGCAGTGCGCGGAACGCGTCCGGGTCATCGGCATGGGCCAGGGCGAGATGGGTGAAGGTCTCACACGCCTGGAAACCCAGGCCAGACGCCTCGCGCATGCCGGTCTCCAGGTCGTCGCGCCAGGTGATCAGGTGGCAGGAGATCGGATTGGCACGCGAGGTCGTCAAGGGAGAACCTTTCTGTCCGGGAGGAGGCGGAACCGTCCAGCCGCGCCGTATCCAGTTCCGAGGCGGCCGGTGGAGCGGCGGACGGCGGTGCGGGCGGTACCGTCGCCGATGGGCCGAGTGGCTGTCAACGCCAGCCGGGGAGGCCCGCTGGATTGAGCGCCGGGTGGCGCGGGACTGGCCGGGACCGAGGTGTCTCCGGGGGTGGAGCGACCTGCCGGCTCTGTTGTCCCGGAAGTCCCCGTGTGGTGAAGGGTGACGAGGTTGACCCGCCCGGCTCCCGCTTCGACGATCAGGGACAGGCCGGTCGACGGGTCGTCGCGCGCCTGCCAGGCCGCGTTGACGATACTGGCGCCGTCCCAGGCGAACCCGTCGCCGAGGTCGAACGAGGATGACCCTCCAATGTCGACCCGGACCGGCACGTCGTCGGGCACCCGGAGGGTCGCGTTGCCCACCCCGACCCGGATCTGTCCGGACCCGCTGGACTGGTCGAGCATGACGTCGACCGAACCCACCCCGACCTGGATGAGCAGGTCGGTCAGCGTCATCCCGCTCAGGTCGACCCGGGCTGAACCGCGGCCGACCTCGACCAGCAGGTTGACCGGAACGTCGGGCGTCAGCGCGATGTCCCATTCGGTCGCATCGGGTTCCCGGGCCCAGCGCAGGACCGTCTCCGGGAAATTGGTAGCCGTCGCGCCGAAGTCGATGTGGAGGGCCTCATCGCTCATCGCGTACCCGTCGACCATCGCGGGGGCCGTCTGCGGGGTCAGAGACTCAGCCATCATGGCCGTGCCGGGCGGCAAGGGCGGGCCCGCCGGCAGCGTCGGACCGAGTTCCACCCGGCCCGTGTCCACCCGGACCTGCGCGGAGAGCCTCGTCGCCCCGTCCAGCGATTGTTCCCAGGACTGGTGGGCGGACCCGCTGGTGCCGACCCGGGTCAGCCCCCATGTCATGGCGACGGCGATTCCGCCCAGGACGATCAGGAGCGCGATCAGGCTGGCGAGCAGGCGTACGGCGATGGGCATGGAGCGACCTCGAGCCGGGTGATGCGGGACAGGCGGAACGACGCGGCCCGGGCACCCGACACCACGGCCGGTCCGGGCTGCTCAGGAACCCGGACACTGGTCATGGTCGGGCCTCCATGTTGTCCGGCCGTGGCGGGAACATGATCATCCGGTGACATCGTGGCTGGCGACTGCGCCGTGGCTGGCGGCGCTGCAACGGTTACGGTCGGGCTGCCGTGCGGACCGGCATGGTGGACCATTACACTGTACCGCTGATCCAGTACCCGGACCGCAGCTCGACCGGACCTTCCCATTTGTCCCGCCAGATACCTGCACGTCCCGCTCATCGCATAGGAAAGGAAACGTCGCCGTGGAGATCGAGAACGACCGAGGGGTATCCCGTCTGCTGGACGGTGCCTCCCCGGAGGTGCTGTCCGATGCCTACACCTTCACCGAGGGCCCGGTCTGGGTCGCGGGAGACGGCGAGGATGGCAGCCTGATCTTCAGTGACATCCCGACCAGCACAGCGCACCGCTGGCGACCGGGCGACCCGGTCGACAGGCCGTCGCCGGTCTTCCGGACGAATACCCGGAACGGCAACGGTATGACCATGGACGCCCAGGGCCGCATCCTCTGCTGTGAGCAGAACAGCCGCCAGCTCGTCCGCTTCTCGCTGGACGACCCGGACACCATCGAGGTGATCGCGTCCGAGTGGAACGGCAAGCGGCTGAACAGTCCCAACGACGTCGTGGTCCATGAGTCCGGCCGGATCTATTTCACTGACCCGATCTACGGGCTCGGTCCGGGGGGCGAGGGCAAGGAACAGCCGCACAGCGGGGTCTATCGCGTCGACCCCGATGGCGGGATCGCGCTCGTCGACGACCGCTTCCACCAGCCCAACGGCCTGGTCTTCACGCCGGACCAGCGCCAGTTGATCGTCAGCGACACCCAGCAGCAGGTCGTCCGCCGCTTCGATGTCCACGATGACGGGTCACTGACCGGTGGCGCTGTCTTCGTCGACATGCGGAAGACGGGAATGCCCGGCAGCCCGGACGGGATGACGATCGATACCGACGGCCGGCTCTGGGCCACCGGCCCGGGCGGGATCTGGGTGGTCGAGCAGAATGGTGAGGTCCTGGGTGTCCTACCGATCCCGCACCAGCCCGCCAACCTGACCTTTGGCGGCGCCGACCTGCGGACCCTGTTCGTCACCGCCGAGACCGGTATCTACGCCATCCAGACCAGTGTGACCGGAGTGGTCCCGGGTCCTGCCGCGGTGGCCGCCCGATGAGCGATCCCATCACGGACGACGGCGTCCCCGGCGAGGCGCCGGTGATCGATCACGGCACGGCGCTGGTCGCGCTCCAGTCGGCCTTCGCTGACTACCTTGATGCCGACGAGAATGACGTCGAGATCCTGCCCGACCAGGGTGATACCGAGGACGATATCGCCGTCGCTGGGGAGACCTGGACGCTGTACCTCAGCGGCTGGCCCGGTCCGCGACAGGTGTTCGTCGCGATCGAGGACGAGCCGGAGGACGGCGCGTCACCAGACGAGGTCGAGGCCGCCTGGCGGGCCGTCGTCCCTGACCACGTGCTGGCCGCCATCCGGGTCGCCGACGATGAGCTGGGTGGCGAGATCACCGCCTCGCTGATGGCGACCGGCGATCCGGTGTCGATGGGAGTCGCCGCCGCCGTGCGGTCCACGCCCGGCGCCTAGTTGGTGTCCGTTCCCGCACCGGAGAGTCAGTAACCCGGGGGCGTTTCAGGGTGAGCCGCCCCCGGGCCGCGTCAGCGCGTCCCGGTGAGGAATACGCCGTCGTCGAACCCGCCCCGCTCGGCCCGCTTCGCCGCCCGGATCGATTCGAGTTCGTCCCAGGTCAGACCGTGTGCGGCGACCAGCGCCCGCATGACCTCCAGCACGTCGGCCAGTTCCCGGACATCGGCGTCCGCCAGGTACTCGGCGACCTCTTCGGTCAGCTTGGTTCGCAGCGCCGGGACGTGCTCATCGATGGACAGCGTGCGGGTGATGGGCGTCTCGCCAGCCGCGCGGATGATCTCCGGGATCCGGTCACGGACCAGCTTGTCGTGGCGCATCACCGTGCCGCCCCGGTGCTGTCCGGCGCCCGGAACGCCCGCAGGACGTTGTCCCGCAGGATGGCCCGGGTGGCCCCATCGCCGAATCGCTCACGGAGTCCTGGCTTGAGGGTGCGCATCACGCTGGTCGCGTCGTAGCCGTACTGCGTCGTGGGCGGGTTGCAGACGACCGTCGCGTCGTCCGAGACCAGGATCTGGCTGAGGTGATCGGCGTCGATCAGCGCGGCGATCGCATCCAGTGATCGATCGGCCAGTGACGGCGGCCCGGCGTCGGCACCGGAGCGGCTGCTGAACGAGTCGAACTGGACTGCGATACCCATCGCCGCGAACCGGGCGTGGTCCTCCTGGGTCGACCGCTGGGCGTGGGCCCAGACCAGGCGCTCCGGGGGGAAGCCCTCCGCCTGCAACGTTTCGAGCACCCGCCCCAGCGGCCCCGCCAGCGGGCTGTGCAGGCCGATCGTCGCGCCGGTCTCGCCGGCGGCGATCGCAGCGGCGCGATGGATCGTCGTCTCGTCCGGGGTCGGGCCGTCGTCGCTGGTCGCGATCTTGACGAAGCCAGCCCGCACGCCGCTGCCGTCGATCCCGCCGGTCAGCTCCAGGGAGAACCGCTGGGCCAGCTGGGCGACGGACAGCGTCTGCCAGCCGGGCGGGCGCTTGGCGAGGTAGATGCCGGTCGGGCAGACGATATGCAGCCCGGTTGCGCCCGAGACGTCCCGCAGCAGCGCGACGTTCCGTCCGACGCCCAGCGTCGTCCACTCGATCAGCAGATCGACGCCCTGCGCCCGGAGCTCCCGCGCCCGGTTGACCGCCGCCCCCCGGACCACGCCCCAGTCGACGTCCATATAGCCAGGTGCGTTGGCGGGCTGGAAGTCGACGAACAGGTGCTCGTGAGCAAGCGCCCGGTGGATATCCCGCCCGGAAACCGGGCCGCGGACCGTCTGGAGTATCACGTCGTCGGTGGGCATGGGGTTCCTGTCATCGCGTCGCGCGCGCGTCGTCCTGTCGGTCACGGGTGACACGCCGGTACCCATCGGCGGCGGCCAGGAGTGCGAATCCGGCGACCAGCCAGAGTGGCTCCCAGAGCAGGAGGTACCAGCGTACGGCGTGCTCGCCCATCGACGGTGGGATGTCGATCACCCCGGCCAGTGCGAGGGCAGCCTGGGTGATTCCGGCCGCGCCATACAGTGTCAGGCCGGCTCCACCAGCGTACCCGAGGGCCAACAGGACACGGCGCGGGACCAGGTGCCGTCCGGTCAGACCCGCGAGCAGTGCGGCGCCCAGGACGGCGACCAGCAGCCGGGCAACGGCCGATGCCCCGACCGTCGCGATGAACGCAGGCTCGCGTTCCCGGGCCTGTTCCTGGATCCGGGTGCCGAGGGTGTTGACTCCCAGGTCGCTGCCCATCGCCCAGGCGACCGACAGCAGGCCCGTTCCGATACCCCAGCCGATCGCGACGAGGGCCGCGATCCTGGGGATCTGGCGTCTGCGGCTCACAGAGCTTCCTCGATAGGAATCGGCGCCGGGCATGGCCGTCGGTGACTCATCGGATTCCGGGAAAGCGTCCAGGGGATGTGCAGGTCAGGGCGACCGGCTGCTGCCGGTTCTGGTTCCGGTCAGGGAACGGCTACGCCACGCCGGCCCGTTTCCGCTCCTTCTTCCGAACCGGGGATGGCGGTGGGGCCGGCTCGGTGTGCGTCAGGCGGGTGCCTCTGCCCGTCCCCCGGTCACGATCGTAGTCGGCGTAGGAGCCGGGGTAGTCGTGGACCAGCCCACCACGGACCTCGATGATCCGGGTACAGGTCCGGTCGAGGAAGTAGCGATCGTGCGACACCGTCAGGAGGGTGCCGGCATAGTCGGCCAGCGCCTCCTCGAGCACCTCGATCGACGCGATGTCGAGGTTGTTGGTCGGCTCGTCCAGGATCAGCAGGTTGGCGCCCTGCAGCACCAGCGTGCCGAACAGCAGCCGGCTCCGCTCGCCGCCGCTCAGGTCGCCAACCCGGCTCTCGGCCGTGTGAGCGTCGAAGCCGATCGACCCGAGGAATCCCCGTGCCCGCCCTTCGTCGAGGGCCGCTGAGCGCCGGACCAAGTCGAGAGGGGTCTGGCCGAGGTCCAGCGTCTCCTGTTCCTGCGAGAAGTAGCCCGTGGTGATACTCGGGCCGAACCGGACCGTGCCGGCGTCCGGCGTCTCGCGTCCCATCAGGATCCTGAGCAGCGTCGTCTTGCCGGCGCCATTCGGTCCGACCAGCCCCACCCGCTCGCCGTGACGAATCGTGAAGTCGAAGGGGCGATAGATCGTCCGGTCGCCGAACGCCTTCCGGAGCCCGGCGATCTCCAGCACCTTGTCCGACCCCCGGGTCGCGTCGAAGGCGACGTCGATCCGCTTCCGGTCGACCGGTGGTGGGGCCGTCGCCTCCAGACGGGCTGCCTCCTCCTGGACCTTCCGGCGCTGGTTCTCGGCCCGGGTGGCGAACTTCGGGTTCTGCCGGGCCCACTGGGTCAGGGCCTCGGAGCTTTCCTTGAGCTTCTGGAACTCGCGGAGCTCGTTGACCCGGAGCTGGTGCTGACGCAGGATCCGGGCGCGCTTCTCGGTCCGGTAGGCGGTGTAGTTGCCCGGCCACGACGACAGCTTGCCGTCCTCGACCTCCAGGATGCCGGTCGCGACCCGGTCGACGAGGTAGCGGTCGTGGGTGACGAGGGCGACGGCGCCGTCGTGGCGGATGATCTCGCGCTCCAGCCACGAGCGGGCCTCGTCGTCGAGGTGGTTGTCCGGCTCGTCCAGGAACAGCATCGTCGGCGAGGCGGCCAGCAGCCGGGCCAGCGCGACCAGCCGCCGCTCCCCGCCCGACAGCGTGCCCAGTCGGGTGTCCCAACGGGATTCGGACAGGCGCAGGCCGGCGAGGATCTCGTCGGCGCGGGTGCTCTCCTGGTCGACGGCGGAGGAATCCAGCCGGGCGAGGATTGCGCCCTGCTCGTCCAGCAGCGCCGTCAGCGTCTCGTCGTCGGCGTCGGCCATCGCGAGGGCGATTGCATCCAGCCGGGCTTCGAGGGCGTCGCTGTTGCCCAGCGCCTCGGCGACCACCTCGCGGACCGTCAGGTCGGAGTCCAGCGAGGCGTGCTGGTCCAGCACGCCGGTCGTCGTCCCAGGGTGATAGATGACCGTCCCGCGGTCGGGTTCCAGCTGGCGGGCGGCGATCCGCAGCAGGGTCGATTTGCCGGCGCCGTTCTCTCCGACGATGGCGATCCGGTCGCCCTGCCGGATGGACAGGGTGACACCCTCGAACAGGCGATTGCCGCCATGGGCGAGGTGGATGTGCGAGATCTGGACGAGCGTGGTCACGGGAGGCTCCCCGGGAACGGCGTGAGGCGGCCACGGTGCGGCCCGAACGAGGTGCGGCTCGGGGAGGGACGGTTGTGTGACGGTCCCCGAGTCTAGCACGGGGCTGGACGGGACCGGCGACACCGGGCGCTTTCCGTCCACCGGTCTGATAGGGGAACGTCCAGCGCTAATCGAAGGTTCCGGTGGCGAGTTCTGCACTGGGATACGGTCGGGGAATCGACCCCCCGACGCCAGAATCAGGCAGATTGCATCGCCAGGTCGTAGCGATTGACCGGAGCCTGTGCCACAATCGCCCGCATCGACGCGCGACGGGTTTCAACGATCGGGGCGGTTTTACCGCGAACCGGTGTCCGTCCCGACGTTTTTCACCACGGCCCGTCACCGCCTGATGTCGCCGGGTTTCCGGCAACAGACCATGAGGGAGCCAGACGATGCGTGATCTGAACCAGGAAGGCCAGCGACTCCTGCACACGGCCGTCAGCCGTCGTGATCTTCTCCGCGGAGCGGGCGTCGCCGGCGCCGGTGTCGCTGCCGCGTCGCTGGGCGGCGGCATCGCCTCGGCCGAGATCGTCTCCGGTGCCCAGGTCGGCGCCCGGTTCCAGGATGGCACCCCGGCCACTGGCGGCATCCTGCGGCTCACCGGCCACCAGGACATCCCCGGCCTCAGCCCCGAGGATGCCGGCGCGACGGTGCCATTCGTCGCGATCGTCCAGATCCACAACGGTATGGTCGAGCTGGACGAGACGCTGACCTTCCAGCCCGTTCTCGCCGCCGAGCTGCCGAGCGTCTCCGATGACGGCCTGACCTACACCGTCAAGCTGCGTGAGGGCATCACGTTCCAGAACGGCGACGCCTTCAGCTCCGCGGACGTCAAGTACACGATGGACTGGATCAAGGATCCGGCCAATGCCTCCATCTCCGCCGGGTCGTTCGAGAACGTGACCAGCGTCGAGGCGCCGGATCCGACGACGGTGGTCATCACCCTCTCGGCACCGAACGCGGCCTTCAACGCCCTGATCGGATCCACGCTGATCCTCCCGAGCGCCTACCACGCCGAGGTCGGCCAGGCGGCCTACGCCCAGAAGCCGATGGGCACCGGCCCGTTCATGGTCAACAGCTTCGACCCGGCCGCCCGGGTGCTGCTCGATGCCTACCCCGACCACTTCCGCGGTCGTGCGCTGGTCGATCAGTTCCAGCTCGACGTCGTCCCCGAGGCGGCCATCCGGGCCGAGGCGCTGGAGAACGGCGAGTCCGATCACAGCGTCTGGACGCTGACGCCGGAGGATGCCAACCGGCTGGAGCAGGATCCGAACTTCACCACGTACACGACGCTGAACTTCGCTGTCACCCACTTCCCGCTCAACAACCAGCATCCGATCCTCAGCGACGTCAACGTCCGCAAGGCGATGATGTACGCCATCGACCGGCAGCTGATCATCGACGAGATCTACCTGGGCACCGCTCAGATCGCGACGAGCAACCTCTCGCCGGCCGTCGAGACCTACTACACCGACCAGGTCACGCAGTATCCCTACGATCCCGAGCAGGCCGCCGCCCTCCTCGACGAGTCTGGTTGGGTGCTGAACGGCGATGTGCGTGAGAAGGATGGTCAGCCGCTGACCTTCACCGTCGCCATCCCGGCCGGTGACTCCACCCGGCGCTCGGTGGCCGAGTTCGCGCAGCAGCTGCTCAGTGACGTGGGAATCCAGGCCGAGCTCCGGGAGATCCCGGTCGCCCAGATCCTCGAGCAGCTGCCGGCCGGCGAAGTCGATGCCGGGCTGTTCGGCTGGACCTACGGCGATGGCGGCGATCCCGACGCGACCGAGGTCCTGGGAACGAACGGCTCGACCAACTTCTCCCGCTACAGCAACCCGCGCGTCGACGAACTGCTCCAGGCCGGCATCGCCGCCCTGACGCAGGAGGAGCGGATCCCCATCTACCACGAGATCCAGCAGATCGTCGCGGACGAGGTGCCCTTCCTGTACATCGCCTACCTCGAGAGCCGGTCGATCTTCTCCAACCGGGTCACCAACCTGCCCGAGGCTGGCACCGTGAACAGCGTCGACGAGCTGTACAAGAAGGCGTACACCTGGGGCGTCAGCGCACCCGCCTAGTCGCCTGGCCCATCGCAGCCCGACCGGGCCGGCTCACACTGCCGGTCCGGTCGGGCTGTACATGACGGCCTCGTCGGGTCGCCACCAGACGACCGGGCGGGGCCGTCGCGTTCCTCCCGCGTGCATGATGGCGAGGCTGCCTTCAGTCGCTCTTCCATCCCGCGTCGTTCAACCCTCATTCCCCGCTGGTGAGCCATGCTGCGCTATCTCGTCATCCGACTGCTGCAGGGCATCCTGGTCCTGTTCCTCATCAGCATCCTGACCTTCGGGCTCCTCAAGGCGGCGCCGGGCTCTCCCGTCGATCTGCTCGTCGGTACGGCCCGAGTGACCCAGGAAGCCCGGGACAATCTCACCGCGAAGTGGGGGCTGGATCGCCCGGTCCACGAGCAGTACCTCACCTGGATCGGCAATGTCCTCCAGGGTGACTTCGGCGAATCCATCAGCCGGAGCGGCACTCCCGTAACGCAGGTAATCGCGGAGGCGATCCCGTACACGCTGGCCCTGAACGTGATGGCGATCACGCTCGCGATCGCGATCGCGATCCCGCTCGGCATCCTCGCGGCGTACCGGCGCAACTCCGTCCTCGATTATGTGACGACCGCGACGTCGACGCTGGGCGTCGCGGTGCCGAACTACTGGATCGGCATTCTCGGCATCATCCTGTTCGCCTCGATCCTCGGCTGGCTCCCGACGTATGGCGCCTCCAATGGATGGCGGTCGTACGTGCTGCCGGTCGCGGTGCTGGCGTTCGAGGAGATGGCCGCCCTTATCCGCGTCACCCGCGGCGCGACGCTGGAGGCGCTGTCCAGCGATCACGTCCAGACCGCCCGGGCCAAGGGCCTGCGCGAGAAGGTCGTCATGACGCGCCATGTCGTCCGGAATGCGATGCTGCCAATCGTGACCGTGCTGGGCTACCGGATCGCCTTCATCCTGTCCGGGACGATCGTGATCGAAACGGTGTTCAGCTTCCCAGGTATTGGGCGGCTGTTCTCGAACTCGCTGTTCAGCCTGGATTATCAGGTCGTCCAGGCGCTGGTCCTGCTGTTGGCCACGATCGTCGTCATCGGCAACCTGCTGACGGATCTGACCTATGCGTTGATCGACCCGCGGATCCGGATCTCGTGACCCGGTTCCCCACGCCTGCCGTTTCCCGCCGCCTGTCGAGCCGACCAGGAAGCAGACCATGACGTTCCCGACCTCATCCGACCAGCGGCCCGCAGCGTCCGGGGCCGTCGCGTCCGACCCGATGCTGGCCGACGCCGCGCCGTCGGCTGGCGACGCCGGGCGCCTTGCCCGGGGCGTCGACGGCCACCAGTCGGAATGGAAGCGCCGCTGGCGACGGTTCCGGGCCTACCCGCCGGCCGTCCCGGCACTGGCGTTCATCATCCTCCTGGTCATCACGGCGATCCTCGCGCCGGTCATCGCCCCGCACGAGCCACTGGACAACAACCTCCGGTTACGTGGCGACGGGCCGTCCAGTGGCTACTGGTTGGGCAATGACGCCAACGGGCGCGACATGCTCAGCCGGTTGCTCTACGGCACCCGGATCGCCCTGCTGGTCGGGATCGGCGCGACCACGATCGCGGTTACGATCGGGGTACTGGTCGGGGCGTCGTCCGGCTACTTCGGCGGCTGGGTGGACCTCGTGCTCTCGCGGCTCGTCGACTCCCTGATGGCCTTTCCGACGATCGCGCTGCTCCTGGTGCTGGCGGCGGTGCTCTCGCCGAGCATTCCCCTGGTGGTCCTGATCATCGGCTTCAGCGTCTGGGCCAGCTACGCCCGGGTCGTCCGGGCCGAGGTCCTGAGCCTGAAACAGCGCGACTTCGTGCTGGCGGCGGAGGCGTCGGGCGCGACGTCGTGGCGGATCATCGTCCGCCACATCATCCCGAACGTGGTCGGTGTGGTGATCGTCCTCTGGTCGCTGGCCGTCGGCGGCGTGATCATCTACGAGTCGGCGCTGAGCTTCCTCGGTCTCGGTGTCCAGCCACCCAATCCCTCCTGGGGCCGGATGCTGGCCGACGGGCGCGACTATATCCGCGAGTACCCGCACATCATGATCGCGCCGGGGATCTTCATCACGGTGACGGTCCTTGCCTTCAACCTGCTCGGCGAGGGACTGCGTGACGCGTTCGACCCACGCGGACGGCGCTGACCTCCGCACGGTCACGTCTGCTCGCTGGCACCCCGTATGCACGTTGGGTCGTCCCCGTCATGTGACGAGGGGACACCCGACGCACACGGAGGAACAGCGATGACCACCGGTGGAAACTTCCCCGTCAGTGACCTGCAGTACAACGTCATCACCACCCTGAGCAACCTGCTCCAGGGAATGGAATCGCTGGCGAAGTACCAGCAGGACGCCACGAAGAACGGCGACGAGCAGCTCGCCCAGACCTTCGGCGCGATCCATGACAGCTACCGCGAAGGCGCCGTCAAGCTCCGCGACGAGCTGGCCCGCCTCGCGAAGTAGTTCGGCATCATCGAACGGCCAGAAGACGGGAGCCGGCTGGGGTACGCTACCCGCCGGCTCCCGTCTTCGTCTGTCCGGAGACCATTCCACCCGAGGAGAGACCGTTGCCACAGTCGCCGGACGCCACAATCACCGTCCACCTCCGCTACTTCGCCATCTTCCGCCAGCGGCTTGGTCGTGGTCAGGAAGATCGCGCCATCCCGGCCGGGACGACCGTCGGCCAGCTGTTCGACGACATCACCGGGGAGCAGCCGGCCCTGGCGGTGCCGGCGTTGCGCGCCGCGACGATGCTGATGGTCAACCAGGACTATGCCGATCCCGGCCATGAGCTGCGCGACGGCGACGAGGTCGTGTTCGTGCCGCCGGTCAGTGGGGGCAATGGTGGGGAGGCGAAGCGCTTTCTCGTCACTGCCGACGAGCTGGATCCCCGCGTCGTCGAGGCACTGGTCGCGACGCCGGCGGCTGGCGCGATCATCACCTTCACCGGAACCGTCCGGGACAACGCTCGTGGCGCCGGGGTGAGTGAACTGGTCTACGAGGCCTACGAGCCGGCGGCCGAGCGGCAGCTGGCGGTGATCGCCGACGAGATCGCCGAGCGCTGGGCGATCCCCGTCGAGCAGGTCGCCGTCCACCACCGGATCGGGCGCCTCGGACCGGGCGTGGCATCGGTCGTCATCTGCGTCGCCTCCGCACACCGCGACGAAGGGTACGAGGCCAGCCGCCACATGATCGAGCGCATCAAGCAGATCGTCCCGATCTGGAAGGAAGAACACTACGCCGACGGCGCCGTCTGGATCGGCTCCGAGGCCGCTTACCAGGACCTGCCGGACCGCCGGCCGTGACGGCCAACGCCCCCGGACCGTGGGCTGTCGACGGTGACACGGCTCCGGCCGGGGACCTGATGCGCGCCTCAGCCGCCCGGCCGATCCCGATGCCGCAGCTATTCGCCTGGATGTCGCCGCTCTGGTTCGGGGTGATCGAGCTGACGCTGGCGATGGCGACGATCGCTTCCGGCATCCTCGCGACCAAGGTCGTGACCGAGGCATTGCCGCCGATGACGGCGTCGGTCGTCCGCTATGCCCTCGGGGCGCTCCTGTTGCTGCCGTTCATGCTCCGGAAGGATGGCCTGCCGAGGCTGGATCGGGCGGCGTGGGGGCTGGTGATCAGTGTTTCGCTCTGCGGCACGCTGATCTTCAACACGGGGCTGCTCTACGGGCTGCGCTACACCTCGGTCGTCGAAGCCGGGATCGTCACCAGCACGACACCGCTGCTGGTCGGCATCTTCGGGTTCCTGGTGTTCCGGGAGCGGCTGTCGGGCCGGTCCTGGGGGGCGATCGCGATCGCGACAGCCGGTATCGGCCTGATCATCGTCCAGCCCGGCGCCTCGGCCGAGTCCGGGGTTTCGACACTGCTGAGGCTGGCGGGTCTCGCGCTGATCGTCATGGCCGCGTCGGGCGAAGCCTGCTTCAACGTCCTTGGCCGCCGCATGCCGGCGTCCGTCGCCACGCTGACCGTCTCGACGCTGACCATGGCGATCGGAGTCCTGCTCTTCCTGCCCTTCGCCGTGGTCGAGACCGTCCGTGACGGGCTGCCGCCGCTGCGTGAGCCAGCCTGGTGGGCGGTCGGATTCCACGCGGTCGTGCCGACGCTGGTTGGTCTGCTCCTCTGGTCGGACGGCGTCCGCCGGGTGTCGCTGGCGGTCAGTAGTGCGACGACCGCAATGATCCCGGTGTTCACGACGCTGTTCGCGGTTGCACTGCTCGGTGAGTCACTCGGAGTCACGGAGGTTGCCGGGATGGTGCTGGTGATCATCGCCGTCGTGACACTCGCCCATTGGTCAGGGCGCCGCCAACCCGGATTGTCATAAAGGCCGCCATGGTATTCTTGGATTCTGTATCGAGTACCCGGACAATGCTTCCATGGCGAAGCAACCGGACCCCGGAGGAACCAGCCCATGACCACGACCACCGCCGGGACCGACCTCCCGACCTCCGCTGATGAGCTCATCCGTTTCCAGCGTCCGAAGATCGCCGCCGATGCCACCCAGCTCATCGGTAATACGCCGCTCGTCCACCTTGCCCGCTTTGCGCCGGACGCGCCGGCCCGGTTGCTGGGCAAGCTGGAGTCGTTCAGCCCCGGCTTCAGCGTCAAGGACCGCATCGGTGTCGCGATGATCGACGACGCCGAGCGCCGGGGCGAGATCGCTCCGGGCCGGACGACCCTGGTCGAGCCGACGTCGGGCAATACCGGGATCGCGCTCGCGTGGGTAGCGGCGACCCGCGGCTATCGCCTGATCCTGACCATGCCGGAGAGCATGAGCCTTGAGCGGCGGGTTCTGTTGCTCGGGTATGGCGCCGACCTAGTCCTGACCCCGGCCGCCGAGGGGATGTCCGGCGCCGTCGCCCGGGCCGAGAAGATCCTCGCGGAGACGGAGGACGCCTGGATGCCGTCCCAGTTTGCCAATCCGTCCAACCCCGCTATCCACCGCCGGACGACCGCCGTCGAGATCTGGCAGGACACCGACGGCGAGGTCGATATCCTCGTTGCCGGTGTCGGCACCGGGGGCACCCTGACTGGTGTCGGGTCGGTTCTGAAGTCGCTCAAGCCGTCTGTTCAGGTCGTCGCCGTCGAGCCGGCCGAGTCGCCGATCCTTGCCGGTGGGCAGCCCGCCTCGCACAAGATCCAGGGGATCGGGGCCAACTTTGTCCCGGAGGTGCTGGACCGCGACGTCATCGACGAGATCATCCACATCGACAGCAACACGGCGATGGCGACCTCGCGCGAACTGATGCGGTCCGAGGGGCTGCTCAAGGGGATCTCCTGCGGGGCGGCTGCCGCGGCAGCGCGGCAGGTCGCGTCCCGGCCAGAGAACGCCGGGAAGACGGTCGTCGTCGTCCTGCCGGACACGGGTGAGCGCTACCTGAGCACGGCACTGTTCCAGGAGCTGCGGGACCAGGCTGCGGCGCTGACCGCGGGATAGGCACCTCGTCCAGCCAGACCATGATCCGGCGTGGGTCTGAACCCGGCGCCCGGCGGCCAGTCCCACGTCGAGGGGACGGCCGCCGGGCGCATCGCGTTTCCGACGAAGATCTTCGGGGGTGGTGCCCGGTCGGATTCGCCAAGCGGCGTCCCGGTCGGGCATCATCCGTAGCGACATCCGCCCGTGCCCGGCGGAGTTCGCGTCGGGGCACGGTCCGGTCACGGGGCTCGCGGAGTCCGCACGGGAGAAGAAACCACGGTGAGTGACGATCAGCAGGCCCGGGACGGATTGCGGGGAGCGTCCGATCTCCGGCCACGGCACCGCGCCAGTGGCGAAGGAGACGTCGGGTCGTCGACCAACCGGCACCGCGGGGACGCGGAGATCCTGCCGGCTTCCGGGACGGCGGATCTCCGCCCGCCGCGCCATGAGGAGGCTCCCCTTCGGCGGGAAGCTCGGACATCCGCGAATGTCCGGGATCAGCCTCGCGCCGACGACCTGCGTCCGGCGTCCCGTGGCGAGATCTTCGCATCCCCCGGCGCCAACGACCTGCGCCCGGCAGCCCGGCCTGCGGGTGGTGCCAGTGCTGATCCCGATTTCAACGCCGCTACCCGGGAGCACGAGGGTTCCGATCGGTCGTCCGCCCCGGTGGAGGACATCCGTGCCCGGGTCGAGCGCATCCAGCGGGACACGGGACAGGACGTCGGGGAGCAGCGTCCCCCGGTGACGGGCCGCCCGCGCATGGCCCCGCCGCCGTACGCCCCGCCGCCCTACTCGGCCCCTCAGCCGGCCCGGCCGGCTCATCCAGAGCCGCAGCGTTCCGGGAACGAGGGGCCGGGTGAGCCGGATGCGCGGCCACCACTCGGTGCCTACCCGCCGAACAGCCCAGGTCCATCCGCCGCGTCCGGGCCGACCCAACCCGGGTTCGGCTCACCGCCGCCCACGCAGCCGGGACACGAGCAGCGGGCGAGCGATGGGCAACCGGCGAGCCCGCCCTGGAGCCAGCCCGGCCAGCAGGCCGGTCCGCCGCCGTGGGGTACGCCACCGGGCCAGCAGGCGCCGTGGGGCGCGCCTCCGAATCAGCCGCAGTGGGGGCCGCCGCCGGGTCAGCAGCCGTGGGGCATGCAGGCCGGTCCTGGTGCACCGCCATGGACCGGGCAATCGGGACCGGGCGGACCGCCGTGGGCGGGACAGTGGGGGCCGGGTGGACCACCACCCTGGGCCGCCGCGCCGCCGCCCGCTCCCGTTCGACGCGGTGGGTCCGGCAAGGCGCCGTGGGGTCTCTGGGACATCGTCGCGATCGTGGGCGTAACGGTCGTGACGATCATCGTCCTGAGCCTGGCCGCGATCTTCGCCCTTGAGGGGGCCGGTCGCGACCTGGACGACCTCTCGGATCCACTCGTCCTGCTGGCCCTCTCCGTACCGCAGAGTATCGGGATCGGGCTGGGTGTCTGGCTGGTCCTGGTCGTTCGACGCAACCTGACCTGGAAGGATCTCGGCTTTCGCCGGGCGCCCCTCTCCGCCTACCTGTGGATGCTTCCGCTGACGTTCGTGCTGATGATCATCGTCGGAATCGTGGGGGCCCTCCAGAACATCCTGTTCGACATCGAGCCGCCGGAGGGAGGCGGGCTCCCGATTGATACGGACGACGTTTCCGGCGGGACGATGGTCGCCATCGTCATCATCGCCGTCATCCTGGCCCCGTTCTTCGAGGAGTTGCTGTTCCGCGGAGTGCTGTTCCAGTACCTCCGCAGCCGGTACCTGATGGTCGCGCGCGGGATCTTCGAGGCGGTCGTGCTCTCGGCGCTCGGCTTCGCGCTGCTGCACCTGGGCGGCTCAATCCTGCCGATCTTGCCACTCGGGATCATCCTCGCGCTGGTCATGCACAAGTGGAACAGCCTCTGGCCGCCGATCTTCCTCCACTTCCTCTACAACTCCCTGGTCGTGTTGATCCTGTTCCTGACGATCTGAGTCGTCGGTGGCGGTCCGCATAGGTCGCTCAGGGAACATGGAGAGCCACCGCAGAACGCCCTGATCCGCCGGGATCAGGGCGTTCTGCGTTAGGCTGTCCGTATCCGGGTAGTGATCGGCGCCAGGGCAGGGCGGGATAGGGAACGGACGGGCATGGCCAGTATTCTGATCGTGGAAGACGAGCGCGACCTCAATGACCTGATCGCCCGGCAGCTCCGCCAGGAGGGTCATGAAGTTCGGCAGGCGGGCGACGGCCAATCGGGTCTGACGACGGCGCTCGGCGGGACGTTTGACCTCGTCATCCTCGACTGGATGCTGCCCCGGCTGGACGGCCTGACGGTTGCCCGCCGGATCCGCGAGCAGTCCGTCGTCCCGATCCTCATGCTGACGGCCCGCGGCGAGGAAACGGACATCGTCCTCGGCCTCGAGGTCGGCGCCGACGACTATCTGACCAAGCCGTTCCGGATGCGTGAGCTGACGGCCCGGGTCCGGGCGCTGCTCCGCCGGGTGGCGCTCGGCGGCGAGGCGGTGGCCGGGGACGGCGGGACGGAGACGCCCGCCGAGACCATTACCATCAATGACGGGTTGCTCTCGATCAGTGAGGCGATGCGGACCGTGACGCTCCGGTCCGTCGAGTTGGACCTGACTCCAAAGGAGTTCGAACTGATCGTCCTGTTCGCCCGCAATCCGGGTCGCGCGTTCAGCCGGGAGTACTTGCTGGAGCGGATCTGGGGCGACGATACGTTCGTGACGGATCGGACCGTCGATACCCATGTCCAGCGCCTGCGGAAGAAGCTCGGTGACGAAGCCGAGCTGATCCGGACCGTTTGGGGGATCGGCTACAAGTTCCAGCCCCCGCGCGAGTGAACACGACCGGAACGCGACCAGCGGGAGAACCGGATCGGACGCCTGGCGGCGGCCTGGCCTCGGGTCACCCTATCCTCGGCGGGCCGCGACCTCACCGGAACTCGTGGTGGCGACGGGGGCTACGACCGCTCCGGTTCCTGCTGATCGTCCCGATCTTCCTCGCCTTCCAGCGCCGCTCGGATCGCAGTCTGCGGTGGCGGCTGGTCGGATCCCACCTCGCGACCGTGCTGCTCAGCCTGTTCGGCGTGGCGCTGCTTCTTTCGGTAGGTGTCCTGCTCCTGAACTGGCGTCTGAATCCGTTCGTCGCCGAACCGGCGCTGGAAGCCCACGGGGTCGCAGAAACGCTGGAGGGTATGGGCTGGCCGGATCGGTATGGCAGCCAGGATGTCGATACGTTGCTGGTCGCCTTCGCCGACGGGACGATTTCGCCTAACCCCGATGGTACCGACATCGACCTGACGGCGTCGATCGGCCGGTGGTTCGCCAATGTCGACTCCATCTCCGTCATCGACCCGTCTGGCCGGATCCTCTCGTCGAGTGATACGGCACTGATCGGCCAGTCGGTCGATGTCCTGGGGTTGTCGACCCGGGGTGTCGTCGACTGGGCGCTGGCCGGGCATGAGGGGGAGCGGTCGCTTTCCACCGCGGCCGATGACGAATCGGTGATCGCCGGTGCCTATCCCGTCCGCCAGTCGGTCGACGGCGCGGCGACGGTGATCGGGGCGGTCGTCGTCGTCAAGGAGCGCCGGACCTTCCCCGGGACCTTCTCCGGCGTGATGTCGCTGGCGGCCCGCTATGCCCTGGCGGTCAGCGTGTTCATGGCGGTCCTGATCGGCATCCCGGCGATCCTGATGGCGCTGGTCGTCGGGATCAACCGGGCCCGCTCGATCGTCCGGCCGGTCAACGACCTCGCCCGGGCCGCTGAGCGCCTGGCGGCCGGCGACCTCAGCGTCCGCGTCTGGGTACCAACGGACGACGAGGTGGCGCGGCTGGCGCGGGCGTTCAACCGGATGGGCGACCGGCTGCAGCTCAGCCTCGAGCAGGAGGCGGACGCCCGCGCCCGGGCCGAGCGGCTGCTGGCGACCAACCGCGACCTCGTCGCCAATGTGTCGCATGAACTCCGTACGCCGGTCGCGCTGATCCGGGGACACATCGAAGCCCTGGCGGACGAGCCGGACCGGCTGGACGACTACGCCGCCATCGCCCTGCGAGAGAGTGACCGGCTGGAAGACCTCGTCAACGATCTGTTCCAGCTGGCGCGGATCGATGCGCAGGGCCTCCAGATGGAGATGGTGCCATTCGATGCCGGGGCGGCCGCGCGCGAGGCGACCGAGTCGCTCGCGGGCCCCGTGCGCCGCGACGCCGGGATCACCATGACCAGCGTGATCCAGGGCGACACGCAACGGCTGATCGTGGTGGGTGACCGGGCCCGGCTGGTGCAGGTCATCCAGAACCTGCTCCGGAACGCCGTTCGCTACACACCGGAAGGCGGCCTGATTCGTGTCGTCGTCGCACCGGAGGGTGAGTCGGTCGTGATTCGCGTCCAGGATACGGGCGTCGGCATCGCGCCGGAAGACCTCGAGCGCGTGTTCGACCGGTTCTTCCGCAGCGACCAGCGCCATAGCCGGAAGGGGGGCGGTGCGGGACTGGGACTGGCGATCGCCCGCCAGTCCATCGAGGGCATGGGCGGACGGATCACCGTCGAGAGCATCCTGGGGGAGGGCACCGTCTTCACGATCACCCTCCCGCGGGCCGCTCACCTGCCTGCGGTCCCGATCCCCATCATGGCCACCTCTCGTTAGCCGACCGCGTCACCACCTCCCAGGAGACCACCACGTGCACTACTTCATGCCCGCCCGCCGCTCGACGACCAACCTGCTCCAGGCGACCGGAGAGCTCCTGGTAGGGGAGTCCGAGGAAGCGCCGCTGCCGTTCGCCGTCCTGGCGCCAGGGGCGGGGCTGGGCGACAGAGCGGGGACCAACCCGGACTGGCTGCTACCGTTGCTCCGGACGATCGCCGAGGTCGGGCCGGATGACGCGGTGTTCGGGTTTCTACCAGCTGTCGATCTGCCGGAACCCTCGGCGCAGGCCATGTTCGGTGAGGCGGTCCAGGTCTTCCACGACGCCCTGATGACGGCCGAGGGGATCCTCGTGCTGGTCGATGACGACCCGGCCGGGACCGCGGTGGTCAAGCGGGCGCTGGCCTGGGCGGCGCTGCCGGAGGACGAGAGCATCCTCGAGGCGTTGCCGGTCGTCGTCCTTGGGGTTGCTGGCGACACTGACGCGCTCGCTACCACGGTGGCGACCATCCGGGCAGCGGTGGAGGCCGGCGGAGGCGACCTTATCGACGTCACCGGCGACACGCTGGCTGGCCCCTGGGACGAGCGGATCGAAGCCGGGGGCCGGGTCGGGGACGTGCCGACCCGGCAGGCGATCGGGCAGGCGACGCTGCGTCTCCGCCATGCCGTCGACGCCTGGGACGAATCCGGAGACAACGACGCGGCGGAGACGCCGGGTCTGATCGACCAGGCTGTCCGGGCGTCCTTCGGGGGGCGGTAGCGCAGTCTCGGGTCGCTTTCACCCAAGGCAACGCTGGCGCGTCATCAACGCTGATGCGAGCCGGACGGATGCCGGTTGTACACTTCGATCCATGGTGCTGCCAGCGGGGCTGGCGGCGCTCCGTCCCTGTCTCACCGGGAGCGTTGGCTCCCTGTCGATCATGATTCCGGAGGCCGGCATGAGTGCCTGGCGAACCTGGCTCCAGCCGGGCATGCGCGTCAAGCGCTGGGGCACCCTGGCACTGCTCGGGCTGACCGGCATGGTCCTGTCCGTCGCGGTCGGGCTGGTCTGGGCCTATCGCTCCTACTACTTTGAGCTCCAGGCCGACTACCCGATCCTGCGCCCGCTGACCCTCCAGTTCATTCCTCACCCGTGGCGGGAGGTCGTCCTGCTGCTGGTCGGTCTGACGATCACCATCTTCGCGGCCATCCGGCTCAACCAGGCGCTGTTCACGCCGCTGCTGGCGCGGGAGGCGAGCGGCCGGGCGCTGGCCCAGATCGTCGCCGAGCACCGCTTCGGTCCCACCCGGCCATCCTTCGGCGTGGTGGCGATCGGGGGCGGGACGGGACTGTCGTCGCTGCTCCGTGGTCTCAAGATCCACGACGCCGGGATCACCGCGATCGTCACCGTGGCCGATGACGGCGGATCGACCGGCCGGCTCCGGGCCGAGTTCGATATCCCCGCGCCCGGCGACATCCGCAACTGCATCGCAGCCCTCGCTGACGACGAGGCCCTGGTCACCAAGCTGTTCCAACATCGTTTCCAGGGCGATGGGTCGACCCTTTCTGGCCACAGCTTCGGCAACCTGTTCATCACCGCCCTGACGCGCACGACCGGCTCGTTCGAGCGGGCTGTCGAAGAGGCGTCGCAGGTCTTGAACATCCGCGGCCGGGTGCTGCCCGCAACGCTGGAGAACGTCCGACTCTCGGCCGAGATGACCGACGGTACGATCCTGCACGGCGAGTCCTCGGTCGGGGAGCACGGCCCGCGGGGCAAGCGGATCAAGGGGATGTTCCTCACCCCCCGATACCCGGAGGCCCATGCCCCGGCACTTGGCGCGATCCTGAATGCCGATCTGATCGTGCTCGGACCGGGCAGCCTGTTCACCAGCGTCGTCCCGAACCTGCTCGTCGCCGGGATCCCGGAGGCGATCCGCTGGTCGGAGGCGACGGTTGTCTACTGCTGCAACGTGGCGACGCAGCCAGGCGAGACGGACGATTTCGACGCCGCGGATCACGTCCGGGTGATCACCGAGCTGCTCGGGCCGGGACGCCTGGACGCGGTGCTGGTCAACGCCAACCCGGCCTCGATCGAAGCGGCGGCCGGCGAGGACCTGATCCGGCCAGTCCTGCCCGGGTCGCTGGCCAGCGAAAACCTCGGCGTCCAGGTGATCGCCCGGGACGTGGCCAGCGAGACCAATCCCCTCCGTCACGACCCGCAGAAGCTGGCGGCGGTGCTGATGGAGCTGGCCTCGTCCCGCCCCGCCCGCCGCCCGCAGTCGATGGCGATGGAAGCGGACGCCGCCTGGCGTGCCGCCGCCGACCGGGCCGGGACGAACCGGTCCGGGGCCGGCCCGGATCTCGCTGCCGCCACCCCGATCCGCCGCTTCCATCCGAGCGATGACGTCGCCTCGCGAACCTAGCGATTCCAAGGTGCCTGGCCTCCATCCAGGCCGTGTCACGATGGGGCAGCATTCGGGGTGCAACCGGATCCCTGTCACGGCGGACGGCCTTCCTGGGTAACGGCTCACCCGATGTCTGAACGAAGAAGGCGGGCACCCATCGATGGGTGCCCGCCTTCTCGTTCGTGGGTCCGCGTTCCGTCGCTGATCGCTAGAAGAGCTCGTGCGCCACGATGATGATCCCGGCCGGAGCCGTCAGGAGGATGGTACCGATCATCGCCGCGTACCACATCTGGCGCTGGCGCCGGACGCCCGGTCCCCAGAAGTCGATCGCCATGATCCGCAGCCCGTTGAGCGAGTGATAGACCACCGCACCGACCAGCGCGACTTCCATCGGGATCAGGTACGGGATGGAGTAGAAGGCGACCGAGTGGTCGTAGACCTCTTGCCCGAAGCCGATCAGCATGATGCTCAGGACGTGGACCAGCAGGAAGAAGACCGTGCCGATGCCGGTCGCCCGGTGCAGCGCCCAGGCGTACTGGCCGACGTCGCCGTTGTAGATGGGGACATTGCCGCGCCGCAGGTTGCTGAGGATGAACCAGATGAGGGCAGCCGTACCAAGGTAGATGGCCGTCGCGACGGCGAACAGCGACCAGCCGATCAGGTCGCTCACCCAGATCTCGTCACCCAGCGGGCCATTGTTGTCGGCCACGGTGGCGGCGTCGAAGGCGAAGATCGTCGTGGTGCCGAGGGCCGTCCAGAGGATACCGACGACGAAGACGAGCGAGAACGCCGCCACCCGCCAGTTGGCCTTCGGGACCCAGTCGGTGATCGAGTAGCGCATCCCGACGAGGCCATGCCAGAGCGACGACAGCAGCAGCACCCAGTCGAATGCCCGCCAGAGCGGGTTCTCCCACCGGTTCGCGACCCAGGCGAAGGTGGTTTCCGATGGGACGTTCAGATAGTGGGTAATGAAGAGGTGACCGAGCGCGAAGCCGATCAGGAGAATGCCCGAAACGCGGAGGAAGTACCACGAAAGGCGATCCGCACCGGGGATCAGAGCTCCGGCACCGGCTCCACGAATCCGATCGAGACCGATAGACGCCATCGTTGCGCGTTCCTCCTGTTGCCCGGTCCCGTGGCACCGCTCGCTCTTCGACGAGCGGGTGTCTCCGGTGGCACGTGTGCTGGTCGGGTCGTCGTCGCCATTGTACGCCGGGGCGCGGGTCCGGTGTCCGGCAATCGGGAATCAGTCCCGCGAAGCCCGGAAGGGCGTCAGGCCGGTGCGGGGAACCCGGCGCGCCGTCCGCTCCGGCGCCACGCCAGCGTGACGAGGATGGCCGCCTCGATGGCCGACGAGACGACATAGGCCAGCGGGATGGCGAGCACACCCCAGACAGGCAGGAGGGTCGCGATGATCGCGGTCCGGACGAGCAGCTGGAGGGTATTGGTCAGCAACGGTGTCCGGGCGTCGCGCATCGCGAGGATCGTCCGGGAGGCGATCTCGGTCCCGATGTAGGCGGGCAGGCCAAGCGCGTAGACCGCCATGACATCGGCGGTCAGGCGGACGGCCTGGTCGTCGTATTCCCCATGGCCGAACAACAGCTCTGCGACGAGGTCGCCGCCGCCAAGGAGCAACGCCGCCGCCGGGAGAGAACCGCCGACGGCGACCGCCAGAGTCCCGAGCGCCAGGCGGCGAAAGGCATCGTGGCTCCCGGCGGCGAAGTAGGCGGCGAGGCGAGGGAAGGCCGCCTGCCCGATGGCGGCGCCAAGGAGGGTGACCGACAGGCCCGCCATCAGCCAGCCGTTGGTCAGGGCGAGCACGGTCCGCTCGTCGGCGACGGTCGTGCCGAAGGCCGCCTCGACCATCCAGCCGGCGTAATTCACGCCCGTCGAGAGACCGTTGGGAATCAGGAGCACGGCGACAGCACGCAGACCCGGATCGTGCGGATCGATTCGCGGTACCCACTGCTCGCGGGGACGTTCACCGACCAGCCCGAGCGCCGTGATCGTCACCTGGAGGATGGCGCCACCGACGACGCCCCAGACCGGCCCCCAGATCCCGATCTCCGGCACGAGCATCGCCAGCCCGATCCCGCTCAGAATCCCGGCGTTGTGGCAGGCCACCCCGATCGCCGGGAGGAAGAAGCGATGCTGGCTGTTCAGCCAGGCCGTGATGACCGTCCCGGCGCCCAGCACCGCGGGCTGGAGCAGCATGACCCGCGTCATCGTCACCCCGATGTCCTGGGCCTCGGCCGAGTACCCCGGGAGCAGCAGGAACCGGACGAACAGCGGGGCGAACAGCATCCCGAGCAGTGACAGGGAGACGAGTCCGAGCAGCAGCGCATTCAGCACCATGCTGATCAGGCGCCACGCCGCCGCATTCCCGCCCCGGAGCCGCTCGGAGGAGAGGACCGGGAGGAGCGCCGACGAGAGGGCCCCGCCGGCGATCAGCGTGAACAGGATGTCGGGCAGACGGCTCGTCGCCTCGAAGGCGCCCGTCGTTTCGGTCGCGCCGAAGTGGGCACCGAGCAGCACCTGCCGGACGGCACCGAGGATGGCCGAGGCGAGAAAGGTCGCCATCAGCAGGAGCGTCGCGCCCTGGACGCTGAACTGGCGTCGGCTGAGCGCACCGGGGGCGAGTTCGGCCCAGCTCGCCGGCAACCCGGGCACCATCGCCCCGGCGTTCCGGAGGGCCGACATGCGGCGGACCGGGGCGGCGCGGCGGGCGGCATCGTTGGGCGGCGAGTCCGGCGCTGGACCCGGACCGGAGGGCTGGTTGGCGCCGGGCGGTGTCACTCGACGGGTAGGACGGGGTCCGTGCCGGGGCGATGCCAGTCACCGGAGCGGCCGCCGTGCTTCTCCTCGACCCGGATCGCGCCGATCTCCATGCCCCGGTCGACGGCCTTGACCATGTCGTAGACAGTCAGCCCGGAGACGCTGACGGCGGTCAGGGCTTCCATCTCGACGCCGGTCTGGCCGCGCGTCTCGACCCGGACGCTGATCCCGACACGGGCTAGGCCGTCGGGGCCGGCGTCGTGGAGTTCGAAGTCCACCGCGACCTTGGTCAGGAGCAGGGGGTGGCACATGGGAACGAGGTCCGGTGTGCGCTTGGCGCCCATGATCGCGGCGACTCGCGCGACGCCGAGGACATCACCCTTGCTGGCCCGGCCAGACCGGATCAGGTCCATGGTGCCCTGTGCCATTCGGATCTCACCGGTGGCGATCGCGACCCGGTGGGTGATGTCCTTGTCCCCGACATCGACCATGCGGGCATGGCCCCGCTCGTCGAAGTGGGTGAGGTCGCTGGCGACGGGAGGCTGGCTGGATCGGTTGGTTTCGTCTGTCATGGCGCGAGTATGGCAGCCGGCGGGGTGTCGTGCCGCCCGCTGGCTGCGGAAGCGGACGGGGCGCTATTCCGCCACCACTGGCGCAAAGGGATCAATGGGAAGTCGGAGCGTGAACGTGCTGCCCTGCCCGACCGTGCTCGTCACGTCGACGTCGCCCCGCATCCGCTGGGCCTGCTGCCGGGCGCTGAAGAGACCGAGACCCTGGGAAGGCTCGACGCCCTCGATGATCTCGTCATCCTGCAACTCCTGGCCACGGTAGTACTGGTCGAAGATCTCGGACAGCTGGGTGGCCGGGATGCCTATGCCGTTATCGATGACGGACAGCCGGGCCGATTCGCCGTCGGATGCCAGCACGATCCGGATGTCTCCACCGGCCGGACTGTATTTGATCGCGTTGCTCAGGAGGTTGCCGATGATCCGATCCAGGGCGTCCGGGTCCCAGAAGCCGTCGATCCGCTCCAGCGAGCCGTGGTCGACCACGATCCGGTGGCGACGGGTCAGCCCCTGGTAGATGCGGACGATCCGTCGGGTCAGGTCGATCAGGTCGACCTGCTGCAGGTTGAGCGCGATGGCATGGTCCATCTCGCGGCGCGAGGCGGCCACGAACCGATCGATCAGCCGCTGGAGGGCGCGGGTCTGCTTGACGATGGCATCGAACGCCCGCAACTCGACCGCCCGGTCGAGCTCGAGCTGGTCGTTGCCGCGCTGGCCCAGATACTGGGCCCACCCCTTGATGCTGGTCAGCGGCGACTTGAGGTCGTGGGACAGGGCGAGCATGAACTGCTGGCGCCGGAGGTCCAGCTGGGTCTCGGTCGTGATGTCATGCAGGCTGAGCGCGCAGCCCAGCGGCGTGTCCTCGTCGTCGTGGATAGGCGTCGAGATGCCGAGCACGCTGACGGTCGACCCATCCTTCCGGATAATCTGCCAGCCCATCCGTACCGGGCGTCCGGTGGTGAGCGGTGCCATGACGGGGAACGCACCGTCGTAGATCGGGGCACCGTTGATATCCCCGTTGACGTACTGGCGAACGTACTCAGTGATGGGTCCCGCGAGGTTATCGCCGCCGTGCATCGCACGCGCCGCCTCATTGGCGTACTCGATCGTTCCCGACGGGTCGAGGATGAGGAGGCCGTCAGCCATGCTGGCCAGCAGGCGGGCATACCGGCTGACGTCCATGGCTAGTTGGTCGGAGCGCGCACGTTCAGCCCGGAGTTGCTCGGCGTGCTCCAGCGCCCGGGCAACGAGTGCCGCCACCTCCTCGACCAGGCTGAGGGTCGCCAGGTCGAAGGTCCGGTCCGGGCTGCTGCGGAGGCAGGTGATGACACCAAGCGGCGCTTCCGGCCCCGGGATCGGCACCGAGACGACCGAGACCGGTCTGAGGTCCGCGTAGAGTGACCCTGCCGCCCGGACCCACTCATTGCCGTTGGTCGCCACCTGCAGATTGGGAATCAGCTCAGGCTGGCCGGAGCTGAGAACACGGGCGGGGCCACGTTGCTGAGCCGCATCGCGGGCGGTGGTCCGCCAGGCGGCGGCGAAGGCGGGACGATCCTTCTCGACGCCGGCGATGACCGCCAGCTGCGCACCATCCCGGCTGGTTATTGGCAACTCGATGGCCGACCAGCTGGCCAGGTGCGTGGCGATCAGGTGGGAGGCCGTCCGGACGATCTCGTCCGGGTCGTCCAGGGCCAGCAGCCCGACCGCGACGGCGGCGAGGAGCCGGTCGCCCGGGCCAGCCCCCGTTCGGCCGTCGACTTCCCCGGTCCCGTCCGGTTCGGCGTCCGGCGTGGCGAGCAGGCGCTGGGCCGAGAGGGCGCGAACCAGCGGAGCCGTCAGCGAGTCGATGAAGGCGAGATCGTGGCGCCCGTCGCGGCGCCCGCGCTCCGTCGTGACCAGGAGCAGCCAGCCAATCAGCGTCCCCTTGTCGAGGAGCGGAACGCTTACGACGCTCCGGAACCGGAGGTTCGACCCCGGGTCGGGGACGGTGAGCCTCGCGGTCGTGCCATGACCATCGTCGAGATGGTCGGGAATCAGCTGGCTGCGGCGCGACGCGAACCAGCTCCCGAAGCTGCGGATCTCGAGGTGCGGGCCGGGGCCGTGCCAGTGTGCCGCGACGCGTACCATCGCACTGCCCGGCGCCGCGTCCTCCGCCGACGTCCCTGCTGGCAGACGGTTCCGGTCCAGGTAGATCAGGTAGCCGTCCGCGATAGCCGGGACGAGCAGGCGGGCGTGGGCGGCAAGCGCCGCATGGATATCCGGCGCACCGAGGAGCGTGGTTGCCGCGTCGTGCGCCAGTCGCGCCCGCGCGAGTTCGGAGCGAACGGCGAGGTAGCTGACCTGCGCGTCCTGCCGCTGCCGGGCGACTTCCATCGCCATCGCCCCGATCGAGGTGTTCTGCGTGATCAGGTCGACCGGGAACAGCGAGAGTGAGGCCCGGTGGCGGATCCCGAGGATGGCGACCAGGCGCCCTTCCCAGCGCATCGGCATGGCGCTCAGTCGGGTCCCCTCGGCCTGCTCCCGCTCGATCAGGGCGGCGTGGTCTATGTCACAGGCGAGGACCGGGCCATCCGGCCCGGCGGCGAACGGCGATGGCACGTCCGGTCCGGGCGGCGGCAACCACGGAGGAGTCAGGAGGATCCCCGAACCGACCGCCGCGACGAGGTCGAGCCGGAGTCCGGCCCGGATCGGTCCGCGGATCTCTGCGTCCGATGCACCGACCGGGACATAGAGGACGCAGCCTTCGGCCGAGAATGACGTCTGGCCGAGCCGGACGAGGCGACGAGCAACCTCATGTGGGGAATCAGTGAGAAGGCTCCCGCTGAGCAGGCGGTCGATCGGCGTCAGTCCGGCCTCGAAGACCGGACCAGGATCGAGCGCCTGACCATCGCCAGCAGTCGTCGGGTGATCGCGAGCAGGCGGGACGGGCGAGTCAGCCAGGCCGATTGATGCCCCGGCTTCGAGGCGCTCACCGAGATAGACCAGATCGTCCAGTGTGAACGGCTCGGATCCGGGCGGGCGGATCAGCGCGACCATGCAGGCGTCAGCCCAGGGAACCGGGCAATGGGCCGCGATCACGCTGCTCCCCGCCGGGGCCGGGCCGAACGGGTCGCGTAACGACCAGAGCTGGGTCCGTCCGGCGAGCGCGTAATAGAACGGGGCCGGGGTGTCGCTCTCTGCCGCTGTTGGCAGGGTCGCGGAGTGGGTGCCGTCGTCCAGGTCGGTCTGGCCGGACTCGAGGACGAAGGAGAGACGGTTGGACGTCGCCCGGCCACTATCGTTCGGGCCCGCGATCCGCACCATGACGACCGCGGTGGGAGTGTCGCTGGAGACGAATTCGTCCCTCACCCAGTCGAGGAGTTCCCGGGTGAAGGGCGTTGACGGTGATTCGGTGATCCCGGATACGAGCCAGCCGGGCGCCTCAGCGAGGTGCCCTGTCTGACCCGGACGCGGCAGGGGCACGTCCGCCTCTGCCCCACGCGTCAGTCCGTTATCAGGCAACCGGGTCACTATCGAGCAGCCGGAGCAGCACGGTCGGCAGGATGCCGCCGTTGCGGTAGTAGCGGATTTCGACCGGGCTGTCGATTCGCGCCGTGACCTCAAAGGTCTTCTCGCTCCCGTCCGTGGCGACCGCCGTGACCTGGAGCCGCTTGCGCGGGGCCAGCCCTTCGGCAATGCCGTGGATCGAGAACGTCTCCTCACCCGTCAGCCCGTGACTCTGGGCACTCTCACCGGGGAGGAACTGGAGCGGGAGGACACCCATGCCGACCAGGTTACTGCGGTGGATGCGCTCAAAGCTCTCGGCCAGAACGGCCTTGACGCCGAGCAGCAGGGTCCCCTTGGCCGCCCAGTCCCGGGAGGAGCCGGTGCCGTACTCCTTGCCCGCGATTACGATCGTCGGGATGTCAGCCTCCTGATAGCGCATGCCCGCCTCCCAGATGGTCGTCTCGCGATCCTCCGGGAAGTAGCGAGTAACGTTGCCCTCCTTGCCCGGAACGAGCAGGTTCCGCAGCCGGATGTTGGCGAACGTGCCCCGGATCATCACCTCGTGGTTGCCGCGGCGGGACCCGTAGGAGTTGAACTGGGAGACCTTGACGTCGGAGTTGACCAGGTATTCGGCGGCCGGCGAGGTCTTCGCGATGGCCCCGGCCGGGGAGATGTGGTCGGTCGTGACCGAATCCGGCAGGAGCGCGAGAACGCGGGCATTCTCGATGTCGACAGGGTCGCTGGTCGCCTCGGACAGGTTCTCGAAGAACGGCGGCTCCTGCACGTAGGTGCTGCCAGAGTCCCACTCGTAGAGCTGCCCGGTCGGGATCGGCAACCCCTGCCAGTACTCGTCCCCGGTGAAGACGGAGTCGTATTCCTCGGCGAAGATCTCGGGGCTGACGGACGACGCGATCGTGTCCCGGATCTCTTCCTGCGTCGGCCAGATATCGGCCAGGTAGACCGGAGCGCCGTTCGGATCGGTCCCGATCGGGTCGTTAGCCAGGTCGACGTTGACGGAGCCGGCCAAGGCGTAGGCAACGACCAGCGGCGGCGAGGCGAGGAACGAGGCCCGGACCTGCGGGTGAACGCGGCCCTCGAAGTTCCGGTTGCCCGAGAGGACCGAGGCGACGATCGTCTGGTTGGCGTCGATTGCCTCGGCGACTGGCTCGGGCAGCGGACCGCTGTTGCCGATGCAGGTCGCGCAGCCGTAGCCGACGGTGTGGAAGCCGAGCGCCTCCAGGTATGGCGTCAGGTCGGCGGTGTCGAGGTAGCGGGTCACGACCTGCGACCCCGGTGCGAGCGACGTCTTGACGAACGGCGGCACCTTGAGGCCGCGCTCGACCGCCTTCTTCGCCAGGATGCCGGCCCCGACCATCACCGACGGGTTGCTGGTGTTGGTGCAGGAGGTGATCGACGCGATGGCGACCGAGCCGTGGTGGATGCTGGTGTCGACGCCTCCGACGGTCACCTGGACGGTGCCGGCCGGCCGGGTGGCGACCGCCGTACCACCACCGTTGCCGGTGGACGGAGCCGTTGCGTCACCCTCGAACGCCGCTGGGTAGCTGTTCCGGAACGTGTTCGGGACGTCGCCGAGCAGCACGCGGTCCTGCGGGCGACGCGGACCGGCCAGGCTCGGTCGGACATCGCCGAGGTCCAGCTCCAGCAGGTCGTCGTATTCGGGCTCCGGCGTGTCGTCGGTCCGGAACAGTCCCTGGGCCCGGTTGTAGCGCTCGACCAGGTCGGCTCGCTGGCCGCGACCGGTGAGCTGCAGGTAGCGGATCGTCTCGTCGTCGACCGGGAACAGCGCCGCCGTCGCGCCGTACTCCGGCGCCATGTTGGCGATCGTCGCGCGGTCGGCCAGCGACAGCGATGAGAGGCCGACGCCACAGAACTCGACGAACCGCCCGACCACGCCGTACTTGCGGAGCATCTCGGTCACGGTCAGGACGAGGTCGGTCGCGGTCGCACCTTCCAGCAGAGAGCCGGTGAGGCGGACGCCGATGACCTCCGGGGCCAGCTGGTAGAGCGGCTGGCCGAGCATGACGGCCTCGGCCTCGATGCCGCCGACGCCCCAGCCCAGCACGCCGAGCCCGTTGATCATCGTCGTGTGCGAGTCGGTCCCGACGAGGGTGTCCGGGAAGGCGACCGTCTCGGACCCGTCGGTCCGCGTCGCGACGACGCTGGCGAGGTACTCCAGGTTGACCTGGTGGACGATGCCCGTGCCCGGCGGCACCACGCGGAAATTCTGGAACGACTGCTGGGCCCAACGGAGCAACTGGTAGCGCTCGCCGTTGCGCTCGTACTCGATGTCCTTGTTCCGGGCGAGGGCAAGCGTCGTGCCGAACCGGTCGACCTGGACGGAGTGGTCGATGACGAGGTCGACGGGGACGAGCGGGTTGATCCGCGTCACGTCGCCGCCGAGGCGATCGACGGCGGAGCGCATCGCGGCGAGGTCGACTACGCACGGGACACCGGTAAAGTCCTGGAGGACGACGCGAGCAGGCATGAAGGGCAGCTCGATGGCGTCATCGGAGCTGGCCATCTCGGCGGCCATGCCCGGACGCCACTTCGCCAGGCTCTCGACGTCTCCGGTCGAGACGAACTCGCCACCGGCGTTGCGGAGGACGTTCTCCAGCAGGATGCGCACGGTGTAGGGGAGCCGGGACAGGGTGGTCAGCCCCTGTTCCTCCAGCACGGGGAGGCGGTAGTACGTGACGGTCTCGCCCCGGCCATCGGTGAGCGTGGCGCGGGCGTGAAAGGGATCCTGGGACGTCTGGGCAGCGCTGGACATGGGGACGGGGTCCTCTCCGTCGGGGCGGCCGGGCTGGCGATGGGCCGCGATCCGGACCCTGCCCGTTGGTTGCCGCGAATGATTCGTCTTACTGGCACAGTGTACCGAAGCGACGGGTCGCCGGAGCGTTCGGGACGGAGCCGGATGCGGCAGGGACGGAAGAAATCAGCACCCCGGTCCCGTCTGCTAGTCTGGTCACATCGTCCGATGGGACCAGGAGTCCGTTTCTCCATGGCGCCGGGAATCCGGCGGCGTGGCCATTCCCTGAAGGAGACGCGCATGGCTGAGCACTGGACGCTGGAAAACCTCACCGCCGCATGGACCGAGCGAGGGCTGGATCGGCGCGAACTGTTCCGCCTGCTCGGCGCCGGTGCCGGGGCGGCCGCGATCACGACCCTCCTAACCACGCCGGTGGCCGGAGCGGCGCCCGCCCCGCAGGAGGCGAGTACGCAGGTCTCGATCGAGTGGCGCAAGCCGCAGACGCTCGGACCGCTGTTCAGCACGGCCGGCTACGAGCAGCAGGTCGAGCGGGCGATCCTCGGCTCCCTGGTCCGGATGAGCGACGCGCTGCAGCCGACCGGCGACCTGGCCGAGACCATCGAGGCGTCGCCGGACGCCACCGTCTACACCTTCCGCCTGCGCCAGAACGCCGTCTTCAGCGACGGGACCCCGCTGACCTCGGCCGACGTCGTCTTCACTTTCACCCGGGCGCTGGACCCCCGTGTCGGCTCGATCTGGACGGCGCGCCTGTCCGGGATCGCCGGGGCTGCCGAATTCGGCGCCGGCACCGCCGAGACCGTTTCCGGCATCACCGCGCCGGACGACCACACGGTCGTCTTCACCCTGTCCGGGCCGGACGCCGCCTTCCTGACGATCCTGTCCGACTTCTGCGGGCTGGGCATCCTGCCGAGCCACATCCTCGGCGAGGTCGCGCCGGAGGAGCTGGTCAATCACCCGTTCAACCTGGCGCCGAACGTCGGGGCGGGTCCGTTCCAGTTCGTCGAGTACGCGACCGACCAGTACCTCCACATGCGCGCCAACCCGAACTTCTGGGGCGGTCAGCCGGCCGTCAGCGACGTCTACTGCCGGATCATCAACGCCGAGTCGGCGGTCGGTGAGCTGGAGCAGGGTGGGCTGGACCTGATCGCGGTGTCGATCCAGGACATCGAGCGCCTGAGCGCGGTCGAGGGCATCACCGTCGTCTCCATCCCGAGCCCGTCGATGGACTCGATTTCCTGCAACCTGGACAACCCCCTGTTCCAGGACAAGCGGATCCGCCAGGCGATGATGTACGGCATCGACCGGGCCGGGATTGTCGAGGCGATCTACCAGGGCAACGCGATCGTTCGGAACAGCCCGATCTTCGGGCCGGAATGGATGGGGATACCCGAGGGCCTCAACGAGTACGCCTACGACCCGGACATGGCTCGCCAGCTCCTGACCGATGCGGGCTGGGACACCGAGCGCGAAGTCCAGATGATCTACAACCCGGCTGGCACGGCGACGTTCAACCAGATGATTCCGATCATTCAGGCGCAGCTCGGTGAGATTGGCATGAAGATCGTGCTCCAGCAGTACGACAACGCCGGGATCAACCAGCGGATCATCACCGACCACGACTACGAGATCTACATCGGCGGCGGTGGCGTCTACGGCGCTGACCCGAACATCTCGTCCCGGTACTACCTCTCCACCGCGCACACCCCGACCGGGGCCAACAGCCTCTGGTACAGCAACCCGACGGTCGACGACCTGTACGCGCAGGGGCGGCAGGCGGGTGACCAGGCGGCACGGCGCGAGATCTACGTCCAGCTGGCCCAGTTGCTCAACGACGAGTGCCCGTCCGTCTTCCTATGGTCGCCGAACACCAACTTCGCCTTCCGCAACCGGCTGACGAACTTCGTCCCGCCCTCCTACGTGGACAATCGGCTCTGGCAGGCCGAGTCCTGGGCGATCGGGTAGCTGCTACGGTCCAGGCACCGCCGGACACGATCTGACCAGCCGGTGACCCTTGCGGTTGTCCGGCTGGCAGGGTCATCACCAGACTCAGGCAGAGGCGACGGGATCGACGTGTCGTCCCCACGTCGGTCCCGTCGTCGGCGCCCGTATTCGCCAGACGGCGATTGCCGCGTCTTCGGGCGTGAGCCATTCGCTCGTGCGGCAACGGTGTTCAGATCTGATCGTTCCCCGGACCTCTACTTGCCCCCTCAACGGAAAGGACATGCGTGGGCCGCTATCTCCTGCGGCGTCTGCTGATCAGCATCCCGGTCCTGATCGGGATCACGATCGCCATGTACGCCATCGTCAATCTCGCCCCGGGCGACCCGGTCACGGCCCTGCTCAACCCCGAGCAGATGTCCAACCTCGGGCCGGAGTGGGTAGAGGAGCAGCGGCAGGCGCTTGGCCTCAACGATCCGCTCCCGTTGCGCTACCTGAAGTGGCTGGGCGAGACCGTCCAGGGCAACCTCGGCTACTCCACCGTCGATCGCCAGCCCGTGGCCGAGACGATCGGTGACCGGATCTGGCCGACGCTCAAGCTGATGCTCACGGTAATCGTAATCTCGGTCGTCGCCGGCATCACGCTGGGAGTGCTGTCGGCCCTCAAGCAGCACACCTTCTTCGATTACCTGATGACGTTCCTGGGCTTTCTCACCGTGTCCATCCCGGGGTTCTTTCTCGGGTTGATCCTGATCTACGTGTTCGCGCTGCGCCTCGACTGGTTGCCGGCAACGGGCATGTACACACTCGGTCAGCCACGGTCGTTCACCGACGACCTAGCCCACATCATCATGCCGGCGACGGTACTTGGGCTGGCCCAGGCCGCGCCGATCATGCGCTACACCCGCGCCAGCCTGCTGGATACGATCGGGCAGGATTACGTCACCGTCGCGCGGGCCAAGGGACTCAAGGAGTCGCGGATCGTCGTCGGGCACTCCCTGCGGAACGCGCTGATCCCGATCATCACCATCGTCGCGCTCAACGTGCCGAGCCTGCTCGGCGGGACGGTTGTGATCGAGCAGGTCTTCGCGTGGCCGGGGATGGGCACGCTGGCGATCTCGTCGGTGACCGGCCGGGACTACAACGTCCTGATGGGCATCAACCTGATCGTCGCGATCATGATCCTGCTGAGCAACCTGCTCGCGGACGTGATCTACGCCTTCGCTGACCCAAGGATCAAGTACGCATGAGTACCGCCGATGTAAGGACCCTCGGCGCGACTGACGCCATCCCGGAGCGCCGCCGTGGCCAGCGGACCGTCTGGTCGCTGTTCCGCCGCCACCGCCTGGCCGTCGCCGGCATGGTGGTGATGGGCATCCTGATCTTCATCGGGATCTTCGCGCCCCTGATCGCGCCGCACGATCCCAATGCGGTCTCGCTAGCCAACTTCCGGGAGCCGCCGACGAGCGAGCACCTGCTCGGCACCGACGCGCAGGGCCGTGACGTGCTGAGCCGGATCATGTACGCCACCCGGATCTCGCTGTCCGTCGGTCTGGTCGCCGTCGCCATCTACGTGGTGATCGGGACCGTCCTCGGCGGCGTCGCCGGCTTCTTTGGCGGCTGGGTCGACAGCATCATCATGCGCCTGGCCGACGTGATCCTGTCGTTCCCGGCGATCATCGTGATCATCACGGTCGTGTCGATCATTGGGCCGAGCATCTTCAACGTGATGCTGGTGATTGGGCTGCTGGGCTGGCCACCGATCGCCCGGCTGGTCCGGGGCGAGTTCCTGACGCTGCGGGGCCGGGACTTCGTCACGGCGTCGGAATCGATCGGAGCTTCGTCGCCCCGGATCATCTTCCGTCACATCCTGCCCAACGCCACGACGCCGATCATCGTCAACGCCACCTTCGGCGTGGCGCAGGCGATCCTGCTGGAGGCCGGGCTGAGCTTCCTCGGGCTGGGCGTCCAGCCGCCGACGGCGAGCTGGGGCAATATCCTCAACGCCGCCCAGTCCTTCACGCTCCTCGAAGAGATGCCGTGGCTGTGGCTGCCGCCCGGCTTCATGATCGTGATCTCGGTGCTGGCGATCAACTTCCTCGGCGATGGCCTGCGCGACGCCCTGGACCCGCGGGCGCGGCGGTAAGCGCCGGATTCCCCGTCCACTGAATGACCCTCACGAATGAAGCCCCTTTCCGCTCAGCGGAGAGGGGCTTCGTCTGCCTACCGATCGTGGTGCCTGCCGACACACCGGTTGGCTAACAGCGCACCGTAGCGATAGGGTTTGCCCCGTCTTCGTTAGGAAATCGGCGCGGCTGGATCGGCCATCTCTCAGCGGCTGGCTCATGTCACATGACTGACCCGAGAGACCGACCCCTCTCCAACTCTTGGATCGCTCCGTTCGACTGAAGCCTCATGGCGTATCCCCGGACCGGAGAGGGGCCGTTGCCACGGTGCCAGCAAGGGCACGGATCAATGGGCTGAGGGGAGGCTGCTCGCGCGTGACCTGACGGCGCGGAAGCCGCCATCGGCCGATCAACCATCTCTCGCAGGAGCGATGGCGACTGCCTTGACCCTACGCGTCTCCCAGTCTGATCGAGCCTCCATCAACCGTCGAGATCTCCACGGACAGCAATCCTGTCTGTCCGGGTTCGACGGTCAGCGGGACATCCAGTTCCCCGACCCATGCCCGCACCCACTCCACCTCGCCGCCGACGGTGATGGCCTTGATCTCACCAGGCATGACACGGTGTCCGGTGGTATTCAAGCGCTTCTGCCAGCCCTCGCGGCGGGCAGCGCGGTCCTTCGAGTAGCGGATGAAGAACGGTCGGTCCGGACGGACGCCACCGAGCGTGCGCCATGAGCTGTCCGCATCGCCGGACGGGATCGCACCGGTCCGGGCGACGACGGCATCGAAGTCGTCCGGTTCGATCACCCATGTCAACAAGCGGTCGCCTTCCGCGGCGAAGTCCCGGATCATCGACGCCTCGTCGCAGGCGTCCGGCTCGGTCGCGGCGACGAGCTCCAGGTAGGCCGGCGGGCCGAGCGGGACGACCCTGTTGGTGATCCCCGGCCATGGTGAGCCGCCGGGCAGCGCGGCGAGACCGTAGCGATCGAGCAGCCGGGCAGCCCCCGCTTCAAGGTCGTCGACGGCGATCAGGATGTGATCGACATGGTTCATTGGCACGCTCCGGCAGGATGCGAATTCCCGGGGCTGAAGCCCCCGGGCTCAACGAGGCTAAGCAAACCTTGTGGTGGTCTTTGGACCATATCGGGTTTGGAATCAGGATCGCGGCTGCACCTTGATCAACCCGGGAGCTCAAGTCCCGGGACGTTTTGTCATGCCGCGAGAAGGTCAGGATGTGGTCGACGTGGGCCATGCCGTCTCTGGCGATCGTGCGGTCGTAGGGGCGCCCCAGGGGACGCCCCTACGCGGTGGTCGCCGTCCTGGCATGCTCCCGATTCCCTAGAAGAAGCGCTTGAACAGGCCGAGCGCGCCCTGCTTCCACGGCACCCGGTGCGACACGCCCGTGGCGTTGGCGAAGTCGGCGCGGTGCTCCAGGTACCAGCGGTAGTTGCGGATCAGCGCGTCCTGGTTGCTGTAGCGGGGCTGCCACCCCAGTCGCTCACGGGCCCGGTCGATCGAGACGAACGAGTCCTTGCTGGCCGTCTCGTAGACCCATTTGTACAGCGGCGAGACGCCGAACCGGTCCAGTACGCGGAGGGCAAGGATCATCGGCAGGGCGGGGAAGCCGATGATGCGCTTGCCGTGGCCCGCCTCGTCCAGCACGGCCTGGTAGTCCTGGCGCATCGTCGTGAAGTCGGCCGCGCCGATGTTGAACGTGTCGTTGGCGATCGCGTCCGGGACGGTCAGCGCCAGCCAGATCGCGGAGCAGAGATCGGCGACGTCCAGCAACTGGTACCGGTTGTGGCCCATGCCGATCATCGGGAAGTTGTGGCCGTCGGCGGCCCAGTCGTAGAGCAGCGCGAACACACCGAGGCGCTCCGGGCCGACGAAGCTCTTGGGGCGCAGGATCGCGACCGTCTGCCCGTGGGCGCGCTCCTCCAGGCAGACGATCTCGGCCTGGATCTTGGCCTGCCCGTACGGCCCGACGCCCTCCAGCCGGTCGTCCTCCAGCAGGGGGTGGTGATCGGGGATGCCGTAGACGGCCGTGGACGAAACATGGACGATTCGCCGGATGCCCTGCTCCCGCGCGGTACGGAGGATCAGCCGGGTGCCCTCGACGTCGGTCGAGTAGATGTCCTCCGGCGAGTAGAGCGGCAGGGCGGCGGCGGTGTGGACGACGGCATCACAGCCCTGCATCGCCAGCAGCACCGCGGCCGGGTCCCGGATGTCCCCCTGGACATCGGTGACCCGGTCCCGCATGTCCGGGTAATCGAATGGGGCCATGTCCAGCGTGACGACCTCGACGCCACGCTCGACGAGGAACCGGGCCAGGTTGATCCCGAGGAAGCCGGCGCCGCCGGTGATCAGCACGCGTTTCGGCTGCGAGCCGGTGGTGGAGACAGGGGAATCGGTCACGGGCGGGCGGTCCTTTCATGGGGAGAGGCGGTGTCAGGGACGGACGATGGCGACGGGGAGCGGCGGAGGATGCGCTGGAGCGCGACGACCGCCCCCGCTCCGAGGACGACGGCGAACCAGAGCGTGGCGAACCGGATGATCAGGGTCGCGGCGGCCGCGTCGCCACGGTCGAACCCCGGCGTGGTGATCAGCAGGATCAGCAGGCCGGCGATGCTCGCTTCCGCGACGCCCAGGCCACCCGGGAGCAGCGACAGCGCGCCGAGCACCGACGACACCGAGAGGACGAAGGTCGCGACGAGCAGCAGGTGCCACGACGGCTCCAGCCCCAGCCCGATCAGCACGAGGAACAGTGCGACGCACTCCGCGAACCAGGAGACGATGCCGAGCAGGACGGACCCGACGACCAGACGGGGCGCGTAGAGGGTGTTGGAGGCGTCGAGGAAGTTGTCGGCGTGGCCGGTCATCCGGGTCGCGATCGGCCCGATGACCGGTAGCCGGCCGGCGAACGCCAGGACGCCAGCCAGCAGCGCCGGGCGGCGGAGGATGACGATCGCGGCGATCCCGGCCAGCGCGGCGGCGGCCAGCACCCAGCGGCCATAGGAGAACTGGGCGATGCCGAGTCCGGCCAGCCCGAGCATCGCCAGTCCGTCGGTCAGGCGCTCGGCGGTGATGACGGCGGCCACGCGGGTGAGCGGGGTCCCGGTCAGGCGGCGGACGTAAACGGCCTTGATCACCTCGCCGACCTTGCCCGGGGTGATCGACATGCTGAATGCCGAGAGGAATGTCAGCAGGCTGTGGCCGGTCGACAGCCCGTGGACACCGATCCGGTCGAGGTAGATCTGCCACTTCACGAACCGGAGCCCGTAGTTGGCAAGAGTGAGCAGGATGATCGGGACGAGCAGCGGCCAGCGGAACCCGGACAGCGCGTCGCCCAGCTGACGGACGTCGGCGAACAGGGTCAGTGCGGTCAGGACCAGCAGCGCGAAGAACAGTCCGGCGACGAGCCGGGGCCACATCCTAGCCCAGCCCGACCAGCCGGTCGTCGAGGTGGGCGTCTCGTTGGTCGTCGGTCCGGTCATGCGTTCCCCGTCGCCAGCCTGCCCGCCCCGGTCGGGCGTGCCGGGGCAGTGTAGACGGCGGGCGCGAGGTGGCGGGGTGTCGTCATCGTGACAGGGTGCCCGGGAGTGGGGTGAGGGAAGGGAATGACCTGCGGCAGACCTCCCCGAAGCCTGGCCCATGGCTTCTGGCGGTAGATCGTGGATCGTGGATCGCCTACGAGTCCCGTGGTCACACCACTCAGGTCAGTCGCCGGGCTCGACCACTTCCCGCGGCCGTGTGGTGAAGCTGATGTGGGCGACGGCGGCGCCGAGCAACAGGGTCATGCCGATCATGACCGCCATGATCCGGATGCCGAAGAGGTCGGCGAAGATGCCGACGGCGAACGTCGGGAGCAGGGTGACCAGGCTCTGGAAGAGGTTCTGGGAGGCGATCACCTGCCCGCGGGCGTTGGGCCGGATCCGGCTGAGCAGGACCGAGCGGGCGGCGACGCCGACGATGGCGGAGGCGAACCCGGCCGGGATGCTGAAGGCCATGACCACCAGCACGTACTGGCCGATCCCGACGGCGTCGCTGAGCTGATCGAGTGGCAGACGCAGCGGGCCGTTGATGATGTTGGCGACCTCCCGCACGAACCCGAACGCGAGCACCGACGTTGCGAACAAGACCAGTCCCGCCGTCGCGATGTAGCGGTTCTCGACCACCGCGTTGAGGGCCGGGGCGGCCCGCAACCCGATGATCAGACCGAGCGCCGCCGGGGCGAATACGAACGTGGTGTTCTCCTGGGCCGTGTTCAGGACGGCCTCGAGGTAGAGCGGCATGATCACGATCAGTGACGTCAGACCGAACCCAACCAGCATGTCGTCCATCACCGCGCCAAGGGCGATCCGGTCCCGAGTGACCATCTTCCAGCCATTGAGAAACCACGCGGCGGTCGTCTGGAGCGACCCGGGCTGGCGGTCGGTTGACCGCCGGGCAGGCCGGTGCGTCACGCCGGCGTCGCCATCCACGACGTTGGTCGCCGCGGGCGCAGGGTCCGGCTCGGCTTGGATCTGGTCATCGAGGCGCGGGAGCTGGGACGCGAACCCGGCGGCCGCGAGGAACAGCGCGGCGCAGAGGGCGAACAGGACGCTGATGTCGAAGAAGCGCAGGATCAGGGGAGCGGCGAGGACGAGGCCCAGCGCCTGGGCGATGGTCAGCGCGAGGTTGTGGAGCGCCTGGGCGTTGGAGAAGCGCGAGGGTGGGACCAGCGACGCGACGACCGTACTCTCGATCGGCGAGTAGAACTGGTGGATTACCCAGAGCCCGATCGTGAGCGCGAAGACGCCCGCCAACGAGAGGTCGACGAGCAAGGCGGCGGTGATCAGGACGAACCGGGCCAGATTCAAGGCGACCATCGTCGGGCGACGGGGCAGGGAGTCGGAGACGATGCCGCCCGGGATGCCGAAGATGATCGCCGGCAGGATCGAGCAGTTCACGAACAGCGCGGTATAGAACGAGGACGACGTCAGGTCGACCACGACGATCAGGAGCGCGTAGAGCATCGCTCCCTGCGCCATCTGGACCAGCAGGCGCGACAGCCAGAAGGTCCGGAAGATCGGGTCGCGCAGCAGCGGCTGGTCGATCGGGAGAAAGCGGCGGGCGGTCCAGTTGATCCCGCGGGCGGCGCCGACGAGCGCGGTCCCGGTGACCCTAGCCGTGCCGACGAGGAGTTCACCGGTGACATGCCCCGTCCGGCGGGCGGCGGCCTTGCTCTGCTCACTCGTCAGAGCGGTGCCAGCGGCAACCGCGAGCTGGCGGGCCGCGCGTCCGGCCGCGAGGGCAGCTCCACCCGCCGCTTGCCGGACCTGGTGGGGGTGACGCTCGATTTCCCGGGAACCGGTGGGGACGAGGGCGCGACCGGGTCCCTCTGGCGGAGTGGTGGCGGGCGTGTCCCCGTCCGGAGACGGCTCAGTGAGGGATGGAACTGGTTGATCCCGGTGGGGCGTGCGGTCGTCGGTCACCAGTCGCCTCCTGTTCCGGGCGGTGCGCATTCGTCCCTGACAGCATCGCGCAGGACGATGACCAGCGCCACCGTGCCGCGCCGTGCGACGGCATGACCGGGCTGCTAGAACGGCAGGGCGTCGCGAACCTCGTCCACGGTTGGCAGGATATCGAGTAGCCGGACGAGGATCAGGATGCCGCCAACGACCAGGACCACGGCGATCGTCGCCGGGGCGATCATGCCGAGACCGCGCAGATACCGGCCGACCGCGAGGCGTGTGGTGGTCGCGGCGAGGAACAGGATCCAGGCCAGCGCGACGAGGATCCCACCCAGCCACTGGGTGCGGTCCAGATCCAGGTCACGCCAGGCGACGATGGCCAGCGTTACGAGTACGAGCAGCAGGGCGACCAACAGCAGGAGCGCCACGACCGCCCAGCCGCGCTGGCCCGAACGGGCCGTGATCGCCGTCTGTCCCGGCCGGCGCTGGTGGGGCCACGCGCCCTCGACCGCCGTCTCGACCGCCTGCAGCGTCAGGATCGTGCCGAGTGCCACGGCCAGGAGCCCCCAGAGCCGGGGGTCGAGGGCGTCGTAGATGTTGGTGAGCCAGTCCATCGAGCGGGTCCAGACCTGTCGGGTTCAGGCGTCGTCCCGGACGGCACCCGCCGCCGGCCCCGCCGTCGCATCCCGCAGATGCTAGCGGTCCAGCGCTCCAACGGCCAGTGCCGCACGTATTGCCGTGCCGAGACGGGCGGCGCCCTCGTCCAGCCACTCCTCCGGGACGTTGGAGAACGAGAGCCGTAGTCCCGGATCCGGGCGGCGATCGGGGTAGAACCAGCCGCCGGGGAGGAACTGGACGCCGTGGTCGGCCGCCTCGGGCATCATCAAGGCCGCGTCCAGGCCCTCGGGCAGGTCCAGCCAGAGGAAGAACCCGCCACCGGGCCGGCTGAGCCGGACCCCTTCCGGCAACGACGCCTCCAGGGCGTTCGCGAGCCGGCGACAGCGCTCGGCGTACTGCTCGCGCAGCCAGGCGACATGGCCGTCGAGAAAGTCGGGGACGGTGTAGGCGACCACGCGCTGCGACATCCGGTCGCCATGGACATCGAACACCTCCCGGCCATTGGCCATCAGCGGGACGAGGTCCGGTGGCAGGACCATCCAGCCCAGCCGCAGGGCCGGCGCGAGCGTCTTGGAGAAGGTGCCGAGGGCGATGACATCGGCGTCCCGCGCCCGAAGGGAGGCAGGCGGCGCCTGGTCGAAGTACAGCTCGCCGTAGGGATCGTCCTCCACGACGACGATCCCGTACCGGCGGGCCAGGGCGAGCAGGGCCTCGCGGCGCTCCTGGCTCATCAGCCGTCCGGTCGGGTTCTGGAAGGTTGGGACGCTGTAGAGCAGCTTCGGCGGACGGTGACCCTGGGCGGCGCGGTCGGCCAGCTCCCGCTCCAGTGCCGCGACGTCCAGCCCGTCGTCGTCCATCGGGGCGACGAGGTAGGTCGCGTCGCAGGCGTCGAAGACCTGGAGAGCGCCGATGTAGGTGGGCCCTTCGACGATGACCGTGTCCCCGGGGTCGAGGAAGACCCGGGCGGCGAGATCGATGCCCTGCTGGGATCCGGTGGTGAGGACGATCTGCTCCGGGTCGGTCGCGACGCCGCGGTCCGCCAGCCAGTGCGCGAGCCACTCACGGAGCGGGTAATACCCGCCTACACCGGCGTACCCCCACTGGTTGGGTTCGGCCCAGGCCTGTCGGGCCGCCTCAGCGAGCCGGTCGACCGGGATGAGCGATTCCGAGGGCGCGCCGCTACTCAGCGAGATGGGAGCGGGATGCCGGCCGTCGAGTGTCGTCGGGACCGACCAGGGCGACTCGTGGAAGGCCGAGGCCCGCCGGGCGAGTCGTCGGGCTGGGGTGGTGTACGTCGGGCGGTCCGCGATGTGGGCGGTCGCCTTGTGGGTGGCCATGGGGTACTCCGGCAGAGAGACGAACACCAGGGGTGTCGGGCACGTTATAGGCAGGCGAGGAGGTATCAGGGGCCGGGGAAGCCACGACGGGATGGCTCGATGGTAGGTGTGCTTCAGTCACGGCGTCAACGTGGCGAATTGTACAGATTTCGCCCGTGAGACTTGGCCGAATGAAGCATTCAGGCAGTGTCCGTACGCTGCGCTCGTCCAGCCCTTGTCAGGGTGTCAGAGGGCAATGTAGGATTGCGTCGTCGTACGTACACTACCCGCATGGACCCGTCTGTTGATCCCCGCGACCTTGGGCCGGGTGGCAGCGGTGTGTGCGCTGATGTCGCCGTGGCTGGTTCGCCGAGCCGTTCGATGGAGAGCTCTCGATGCAGGATGTGAGCGCACAGCGACCAGCAGCCCGGACCGCGAATGGCGACCAGCCCGTCACGCCGAGGGTCATCGCACCACACGTCCCGACATCGCGTGACATCGTCTCGCTCTACGCGACCCGGATCCAGCACACCGGGGCAGACGTCCTCCCGGCGCTTCGCCAGCGCCGCGCCAGCTTCCCGACCGGCTCGGAGTCGAACGTCGGGTATCTCGCCGTCCCCGTTCCCCGGGTCAGCACGCCGCTGCCGGTTGGGCGTGGCACCTCCACTCACCGCCAGGCGCTGGACGCCATGGCCGCGTCCCAGTGGGCGACGCAGATCGGGTGGCTGCCGGATCCGGAGCCGGTCCGGGTCACCCGAACCGGTGGCGCCATCCACCGCGCTAACCGACCGGGGCTAGTTGCCCGTGTCGGCGCGGCGTTGAGCGCCTTCGCTCGTCCGTCCGCCCGGTCCGCCGCGGGATACGAGCCATCGCACCGCTTCGAGACCTCCCACCGCCTGGAGACTCAGACCGCGTAAGTCGCCTGGTACGCATTTCCGGAGAAGGCGAAACGCCCCGGTCCGCCCGCGAGGCAGACCGGGGCGTCGTTGTCTGGACGAGCAGTCCTGGTCGTGATCAGACCTGGGCCGGGGAACTGCTCCTGGTCGCCGGTCGGACGACTGTCCCTTCGCCGGCCAGCGCCCGGGACACCGGCCGCTCGACGCGGGCGTCGGAGAAGATCACCTCGCCGACACCTCGCTCGATCGCGCCAAGCGCGGCCTCGACCTTGACGACCATCCGGCCCGAGGCGGAGGCCAGCGCTGCCGAGGGATCCGCCGCATCGATCTCGCGGACGAGGCTGGTCTCGTCCCGGACGTCACGGAGCAGCCCCGGCGTGTCCGAGAAGAACAGCAGCGCCTCCGCTCCAAGTTCGGTGGCAAGCCCGAGGGCCAGCTTGTCGCCATCGACGTTGATCGGCACGCCGTCGTCGGACAGCGCGGGCGGCGTCAGGACGGGCAGGTACCCGTTGGCCAGCAGCAGCCGGACCAGCCCGGCGTCGATCGTCTCGATCGTGCCGGCGTGGTCGTCCCGGAAGACCTTCGGCTTGCCGTCGACGCTCCCCCGGAGCATCGGCTTGCGCCGCCCACGGGCGATCCCGCCATCGAGTCCGCTCAGCCCGACGGCATTGACGCCAGCCGCCTGCATCGCGCCCACGAGCGTCTTGTTGACCTTACCGCAGTAGGTCATCAGCATGGCGTCCATCGTCGCGGCGTCGGTGTACCGGGACACCCGGCCGGTCGACGACGTGACCATGACCGGCGGCAAGTCCAGGCGGCGGCTGAGGTCGCTGAAGGCGGCGTTGGCGCCGTGGATGACGACGGCCGAGCGACCTTCGCCGAGCAGGCCGTGCAGGTCTTCGGCGAAGTTCCGGAACGCGGTTGCGTCGATGGCGGCGCCACCGCCGATCTTGATGATGATCACGGGTACTCCGTCGGGGTAGGTGCCGTGGTGGGTCGGGACAGGACGCTCCGCGGGCATCGGGTATTCAGCAGGTAGGATAGCCCGCCTACCGTACCGGGAGGCGCGGCGGAGGATGGGAGCAGGGTCACCGGTGTCCCAGGGCAGCCCGCCACCCGGTTCGATCGGCTCATCACGACGGCTGACGTGGCACCATTCGCCGCTGGTATCGACATCGAGAGGCGACAGGACGATGAGGCCGGACGGCGGGACAGGGGCTGACGTGACCACGGGGGGAAGGGGACCGGTTCGCCCGTGGCAGTCGACGCTGCTGACCCTGCTGCTCGTGGTCCCGGTCACGACGATGACCGTCCTGTACGCGCTGCAGGTCGAGGTGTTGGACGGCTTGGCTCCCCGGGCACTGATCGCGACCGGGGTCGTCACGGTCGTCCCCGTGGGGCTGTTCCTGCTGCGACTGCTGGAGGAGCGGCGGGAGTGGCGGTATCGCCGGCGCGAGCCGGGCTGGCCGGCGGTGGCCTGGTTTCTCGTCGCTACGCTGCTGATCGCCGGCCCGCTCATCGCCCGCGTCTCGCTCGGCGCCCGTCGGGCCGCCGATGGTCAGCTGATCCGCGATGTCCACCGGCCGGGAACCGACGACGTCCTGACCGGCTTGCTGGCCGGGTTCGTCCTGGCCCTGGCTGGCTTCTCCATCGGAGCCCTCGCCGCGCGGATCGGGACCTGGGCTGAGGTGACGGCGGCGGTGCTGGCGATGCTGCTCGGGCTGGCGACGGTGCCAGCGACGCTGTTCGGGCTCGTCCTGAGCTACGAGGTGGCGAGCACACCGGCGGATCACCCGCTGGCGGATACGCTCCAGACGATGGGCGTCGTCTGGTTCGTCCCCGTCCCGCTCGCGGCGGGACTGGCGGGGCGGGCGCTGGTCCGGAAAGTTGCCGTGTCGTAACAACTGGCTCCGCTGGTGCGTCCGGATTCGTACGGTGGATCCTCGTCGCCGTGCAGTGGCGTGGGATGACGCACGACGGGTGGCCCGCTCGAGCCGCGGGAACGGAGTCAACCATGACGGCCCATGACGCCACCCGCGCACGGCAGGCACCTCATTCGATGGGGCCGCCCAACCCGGATCAATCAGGCCCTGATCTCCGGTCGCGGCGGGATGGGCTCGGTAGCGTGTTGGGCATGGCGGCGGTCGTGACACTGAACTCCGCGCCGATGGCGGCCCTGAGCACATTCGTGGGATCGCCCTCGGGTGCCTTGCCCTCCTGGCTGTCGTTCCTCTTCGTCTTCGGCCTGCCGCTGGTGCCGGCCGCGCTGATCGTCATCCCGTCCCTGCTCGTGGGCCGGTTGCCTGGCCGCCTCACCGTGATCAACGAATGGATCTGGCTGGCTGCCGCCGTCGCGCTGTTCGCCGTCCCCGCCGCGGCGCTCGGGCATGTCCGGCTCGAAGAGTTGCCCAACACCACAGGTGATCCTGACTTGCCTGCGACGATCAGCACCTGGGTCGTGGCGGACGGATTCCTGCTCTGGCCGACCGTCGCGGCAGTGCTCGGTGGGCTGGTCATCGCGGGAATAGGCTTCGTCGTTGGCTATGTGGCGCGAGGTGGTTCGGCACGGGGTGCGGTCATCGCGGCTGCCATCATGACCTTCCTGGGCCTTCTGCTGTTCTTCGGCTACGCGATCTACGACTTCGGGAGCACGCTCGCAGCACACGCACGGGAATCCGGACACTCGGCGACGCTGCGAGGGCTGCCGTACATGTTCTGGTTGGCGGTGCCGTCGATCGCGGTGCTGGCCGGGGCGGAGCGGACGGTGGTTGATGGCGCCGACTGAGCCAGCACGGACCGCGACCGGAGAATGGCGGGGCCAGGGATCGCGGTGGTGGCTGGCCCCGTGTTGGCGGCCCCGGCGACCCCCCACCGTTCCTGAGCGTCGGACCGTCCAGGGGAAGGTGCCCGGCAGCGGCCTGTAGTTGCCTGGTACGGACACGACCGTGCAAAGGCATCCGGCGAGCCTCTCCGATAGGGCATGGGTGACCCCCAGACGAGGCCGGATAGCGGACACTGAGGATACGCACCGGATCATCCCTGTCCTGACCGGGCCCCTTGGCGAACCGGTTTCCCTGATCCTGCCATCCCGATGGAGTTCCCCTTGCCCACGCCGTCTCCACAGTCACCGCCGGCCCGCATCCAGAGTCGGGTCGAACAGTCCGAATCGTCGCCGGCGACCGACCGGTTCGTCACGGGACTGACGGTGCTGCTGCTGGTGATCCCGTCGCTGGTCTTCGGCGTCGTCGCCTGGTCCACGCTGGATACGGACCCGTCCGGTGGGGGGCAGGTCGACGTCCCCCCGATCGGGACGATGCGGGCATCTCCGTGGTTGCCGCCCGCGCTGGCGATCATGCTGCTGGTGCTGGCCACGCTGCCCGTTCTGCGCGGTCCCCGGCGTGCCGGGGCCCTGACGGCTCTGCCATCCCGGGGCTGGCTCGTCCTGCTGGCCGGGCTGATCGCCGGAGCAGCCATCACGCCATCGCTGGTCGATCCTGCCCCCGTCGGTGGGGAGGTCGGAGCGCCGGATCCCATCCTCTTCATCGCGGTCCTGGCCGCCGCCACGGCGCTGGGTACCGCCGGGTTCGGGGTGGGGTGGTTCGCTCGGGGGAGCGGGCGGGACACCACGATCATCGCCGCCTTCGGGCTGCTGCTGGTGGGCGTGTTCGCGGTCGGGCTCTACAGCCTGCTCCTGTTCCGGCTGGTCGTCGATCAGGACGACGCGGTCGCGCTCAGGGATACGGCTGCGACGCTGCTGTTCAATGTCCCGGCGCTGTTCCTTTGGACCATCCCGATTGTCGGCGTCGTCGCCGGGGCTGAACGGCGCGCCGGCCGCTGACGATGAAGAGGGCCGGCCCGGATCTCCGGGTCGGCCCTCTTCACCTGGCGGAGCATGGCCACCTGGTCAGGTCAGATCGGGTGGAGGCCGGTGAACTCCAGCGCGGTGTCCTCGGGGAAGCCGCAGCGGACATTCATGCACTGGACGCCCTGCCCGGCCGCGCCCTTCATCAAGTTGTCGGTCGCCGCCATCACGACCAGCCGGTTGCTGTGCGGGTCGCGCTCGAACCCGACGTCGCAGTAGTTGGAGCCGGACAGCAGCTTGGGCTCCGGGTAGCGGTAGACACCGCTGGCTTCCTTGACCAGCCGCATGAACGGCTCGTCCCTGTAGGCCGGGCGGTAGATCTGCCAGATGTCCTTGTCCGTCAGCGCGTCCTTGAGGGTGACGTGAGAGGTCGTGAGGATGCCCCGGACGGCCTCGACGCTGGTCGCCGAGAAGCTCACCGGCGGGGCGACCTCGCCGAAGGTCAACTCCTGGATGATCTCGGCCGAGTGGCGGTGGCCGGTTGGCTTGAACGAGCGCATCGCGCCGGACCGCTCCGGGTGGTGGGAGCCGAGATTGGGCTCGCCGCCGGACCCGGACGAGCCGGTCTTGGCCTCGATGAAGACCGGGATCGACGTGTCCACCACGCCGGCCCGGTAGAGCGGGTACAGCCCGAGGATCGACGTCGTCGCCATGCAGCCAGCGCAGGCGATCCGGTCGGCCTGAGCGATCTCGTCGCGGTGCAGCTCGGGGATGCCGACGGTGAAGCGGGCGATGTCCTCCGGCTTCTCGTGCGGGTGACCGTACCAGGTGTCGTAGTCGGCCGGGTTGCGGAGGCGGTAGTCGGCGGAGAGGTCGATGATGACCTTGGCCTTGCCCTCGAGCTCCGGCATCTTCTTCATTGCGACGCCATGGGGCAACGCGAGGAACAACACGTCGCACGGCTCCAGGTCGGCGGAGGCGACGAACTTCATGTCGGTCCGCTTGCGCAGGTTCGGATGGACGAGCCGGACGAACTTGCCGGCATAGCGCTCCGAGGTTACCTGCTTGAGATTGACTTCCCGGTGGCCGAGCAGGAGCCGTACGAGCTCACCGCCTGCGTACCCGGAACCACCGATTATCGAGACGTCCATGTGCCTGCCTGTTCTCCTGTCACGGGTCGCCGAATGACGCCCGTGACTGTGTGTCGTCGTGTGGTCGGCCCGGGAGACCTCCCGGACCGGTTGTCGTCATCTCATGCTGCCCGGCTCGTCGTCAGCCGGGTCCGGCCGGGGCTCGACCATTGCCAGCAGGGCCGCTACGAGGACGGGCAACCCCGCCCATGCGAACGATGGGTCCCGCAGCAGGGCGATGAGCCCGGCGCCGCACGCCGCGACGAACAGCGCTGCGACGCCAGCAGCCGGTCGCCGATGGATCAGGATCGCCCCGGTCGCGGCGGGGATGATCAGCAGCAGGCCCAACCGCGCGGATGTGTCGTCCTGCTCGAACGCCGCAGCCATCGTCCGGGCGAACAGGGCGTAGACGACGAGGAGGGCGCACCAGGACAGCGCGACCACCGTCGCGATGCTCCGGGTCCAGCGCTCCCAGCCCCGTCGTCGTTTCACCGATCATCCCGCCACGCCCGCATGGGCCGCGCTGGCAGCCCGGGCGGCCGTCCCGACCTCGATCACGTAGTCCGCGATGTGGCCGGGGATGTTCACGCCGGTGGTGTCGATGCTGTTCCGGAACTCCATCGTGTAATTGACCTCGATCACCGACAGCCCGTCCGGCCCTTCCAGCACGTCGACGGCGACCACGCCACCCCCGACCGCCGCCGCAGCCGACCGGCAGATCGCGTCCAGCTCCGGGGTGACCGGGCAGTTGGTCGCCTGCCCGCCGCGGGCCGTGTTGGTGATCCAGTGCGGGCTGTCGCGGTAGATCGCGCAAATGGTCCGGTCCCCGACCACGAAGGCGCGGATGTCCCGGCCGGGCTTCTCGACGAAGCGCTGGATGTAGAACACCCCGTGCTGGTAGGAGCCGAGCGTGACCTTGTGCTCCAGGATCGCCTCGGCGGCGTCGCGGTCGTTGACGCGGGCGAGCAGCCGGCCCCACGACCCGACGACCGGCTTGAGCACGACCGGGTAGCCCATCTCCTCGATGGCGGCGATCGCCTGCTCCGGGGTGAAGGCCAGGACCGTTTCCGGCGTCGGGACGCCCGCCGCCACGAGGGCCGCCGACGTCAGCAGCTTGTCGCCGCAGATGTTGGCAACCTCGTAGGTGTTGACCGTCGCCACGCCCCAGTCATTCAGGACCTTGAGCAGGTAGAGCGCGCGCGAGTGATTGATACACCGCTCGACGATCACGTCGCAGCCGGTCAGGGCCGCGTCCGGGGTGGCCAGCCCGACGTGGAGGTGGCGGTCGTCGAAGCGGACGAGCTCCACCCCGCGCTGCTCCAGCTCCCCGGCGAGGAGCTTCTCCTCGATCCGGATCCGGGAATGGAGCATGCCGACGCGGAGTGGGGTGTCCGTGGCCGGCAGATCGGTTCGGGGTGGGGCGATGGTCGTGGTCACGGTGATGGTCTCCTGGCATGAGGCGGCGTGTGGACCCGGCGCCAGGGGACGGCGGGTCCGCGCTCCGTGGTACCACCCCTGCTCGCGCGCCACCTCACGGCCAGCACGCCTCGATGGGTCGACGCGATGGGCGTCGACCGCGGGCCTGCTAACGGGGGCCAGATCGACCGGGTCTACTGAGTCCACGGGGTGGCGGACCGTTCTTCCGGTAAGGCCGGGAGTCTTGCGTCGCATGACCGGGCCGCGTGGCTCGCACCTGTTCCACGCTCGCTGGGGCCGTCTGTCGTGCGCCGGTCTCCCGGAGTAAAGGCGAATGCCGACCCGTCGCGATGCGGCGACAGGGGAGCCGCGGTGAACGACCGCCGGGGCGATCCCTCGTGAGTGCCCCTGTGACCGGGACCACGGGTGAATAGGGCTTATGCCGGTTTTACCGCGGCCACCCGGATGGCCTCCTCGACGATCTCGGCCGCGATGTCGACCTCGGTCGTCGTCTGGAGCCCCTTGAACTCGCCGCCGCTGTTGACCTCGACACAGCTCAGCCCGTCGGCCGTCTCGAACAGGTCGACCCCGCCGAGCCGGGCGTGGACCGCCTCGCAGGCCCGGACGGACAGCTCCTCGATCTCCGGGGTGACCGGGCAGGGACGGGAGACGGCGCCGCGGGCGGCATTGGTCACCCAGTGCTCCGACGTCCGGTACGACGCGGCCAGGACCTTTCCGCCGACGACGTAGGCGCGGATGTCGCGCCCCGGTTTCTCGACGAACTCCTGCAGGTACAGCACCTCGTGCTGGTGGCCGCCGTGCTCCAGCTTCTGCCCGATGATCGAGCGGAGCTGGTCCGGCCCGTTGATCCGGGCGAGCAGCCGGCCCCACGACCCGGTTACGGGTTTCAGCACGACCGGGTAGTTCAGCGTTTCCGCCGCCCGGAGCGCCGAGTCGACCGAATAGCAGATGATTGTCCGTGGCGTCATCACGCCAGCCCGGGCCAGCGCGAGCGATGAGGCGACCTTGTCGTCGCAGATCTCGACCGAGCGTGGCGTGTTCAGCGTCGGGATGCCGTAGGAGCCGATCGCGCGGAGCGAGTAGAGCGCCTTGGTATGGGCGACGCTCCGGTCCAGGACGACATCGACGTTCAGGCCACTCGCAGCGGCGTCCGGCGCGTTGAGGTCCAGGACGAGGTCGCGGTCGATCAGCGTCGTGACTTCCAGCCCGCGCGCCCGGCCGGCGGCGAGGATCGCCTTCTCCTCGGGCCGCAGGTGCGAGATGAGGACGCCGAGCCGGAGCGGCCCGCCATGTGGGCCGAGCGGGATGTCCTGGCCGGCCCCGTTGAGGGGGGCTGTCGTGGTGTCGGGAGCGGTGGTGGCGGACATGGTCTGGGTCCTTGTCGGGCCGGTCGCGGGGACCAGGCGGGGACGGTGGGTTACAGCGACGTCAGGACGGCGGTCAGGACGCGGACGCCGCGAAGGTAATCGTCCAGGACGATGTGCTCGTCCGGCGTGTGATCGAGCGCGGCATCACCGGGGCCGTAGGCGACGATCGGGCACCCCCAGGCCGGTCCGACGACGTTCATGTCGCTGGTGCCGAGCTTGACGTTGAACCGCGGCGTGCCGCCTTCGGCCCGGATGCTCCGCAGGAACGGGGCGGACAGTGGCGAGCGGCGGTCACTGCGGTAACCGAGCTGGTAGCCCTCGACCGTGATCTCCGCCCCACCGGCCGCGGTCCGGATCGCCTCGATCAGCCCCTCGACGTCGGTCCCCGGCGGCAGGCGGAAGCCCATCACGAGGTGGGCTGATTCCGACAGGCCGTCGGCTTCCGTCCGGAAGGAGCGGATCGACGGGGTGACCCGGGTGAACACGCCCTCGCCGGTGGCCGTCGCGTTGATCGCGTCGACCCGACCGGTCAGGTCGTTCCAGAAGGCGATGGCCTGCTCCGCGGCGCCCAGGCCGGGTCCGGCGGTGTGTCGGCCGTCCTGCGTCAGCCGGTAGTGGACGGTCATGCTGCCCCGGTAGCCGAGGCAGACGGCGTCCCAGCCGGACGGCTCGCCGATGATGCAGAGGTCCGGCGCGGCCCAGGTCGCGACTTCAGTCGCGCCAGGTGAACCCAGCGATTCCTCGCCGGTCGCGCCGACGACCGTCACCCGGCAGGACAGCTGATCGGCCGCCCGGGTAGCGGCTGCGACGAAGGTCGCCAGCGGTCCCTTGGCGTCGACCGCGCCCCGGCCATGGAGGATGCCGCCGAGGATGTGCGGCGTGATCCAGCCGGAAACGGTGTCGATGTGGCCGAGCAGGACGACGTGGCGGTCGCCGGAGCCGATCCGGCCGATGGCGTTGCCCGCTGTATCGATCTCGGTCGCGAAGCCGCGCGCCGCCATCTCGTTGGTCAGGTAGCGGACCGCGTCCGCTTCTCCGCCCGACAGGCTCGGGATGGCGACGAGACCGTGGAGCAGCTCGATGTCCGCCTGGTCGCGCAGGTCATGGTCGAGCGTCGCGAGGGGATCCCCCGCTCCGTCAGATGGTTGCGGCGAACTCATCGATCACCCCTCCGGCACTGACCCGCTGGAGGGCGACGATGTCGAGACCGGTGGCGGTCCCGTCGTGGGTGGCAGCCCGGGTCCCGGCCAGTGCGGCGATTGCGCCGGCCACGGAGACCTCGCCGGTCGGCACGGCAGCGCGGAAATCTGGCACCGGGACGATGTTCCAGATCACCCAACCAGCTGCGGTCCACGCCAGCTCGACGCCGACCAGCGGCGCGCGCAGGGCGAAGGCCGCCCGGCAGGCGAGGTGGTTGGCCTCGGTTGCCGCCGGCAGTTCGGCCATCGGGGTCTCGATCCCGGCGACGTTCCCACCGACGACGGTCAGGAGGACTCGCTCACCGGCGGTCGGCGCCCCGCCAAACAGGACGAAGACGTTCTCGCTCCGGCCGCCGAGCACGCTGCGGTGCTCGAGGACGGCCTCGGCGGTGTCACTGTCCCAGAGCGTGACACCGGTCTGCCCCGGCGTCATCGGCATCAGCGTCTGCGGGCCATTGGAGGTGACGACGGCCAGAGCCGCGTCTTCCCCGATCCCGACCCGCATCTGCGGCACGGGCAGCCCGGCGGCGCGGAGCGCCAGCATGATCTCGACCCGGTCCCGGCGAGCGGCCAGTCCGGCGTCGATCGTCTCGACGCCGTCGGCCGCGTACAGGCCGAGCAGCACGCCGGCGGCGGTCCGGTCGGCGCAGCGGTCGACGATCACGCCGGGCGCGGTGGCGTCGGCGAGTGGCGCCGGGAGCGGCTGATCCGGTGGGACGGCGCAGCCTGGAACGCCAGCGCCGTTCAGCGCGGCCAGGATGCCCTTCTCTTCGACCCGGACCCGGCTGCAGAGCAGCCCCACTCCCGTAGACACTATCGTTCTCCCCGCGATGGCGTGGGTCTCACGCCGGATCGACACACGGCCGATCATGTCTGGGCGAGCCCCGTGGCCCGCCCGGTCAGTCGTGGCCCGGGACAACCCCGGGCCGGTCAGCGGCGATTACTCGCCCCAGTCCTCGCCCTCTTCCGGGGCCAGGCCAACCTGGACCGGATCGACCGAGAGGACCTCGAGCTCCACGCCGCACTCTGGGCAGACGATGATCTCGCCGGCCTCCAGGCCGGTGGCGTCGAAGGAAGCGCCGCACTCGGGGCAATCGATGGTGATGGACGTCGCGCTCATGGCTGGTCTGTACTCCTGTGCCGGCGCGCCTCGGCGCCGGTCGACTGGTGGAATGGTCGTCGCCGACCCATCAGGGCGGCATCGGAATCGTCGGCCGCGGCATCAGCGACCCATCAGGATCGCGGTCGGGTGACCCGGCGGCTTCGCTACTAGCACATGGTCTGCAGCAGCACCGCCTTCTGGAGATGGAGCCGGTTCTCGGCCTGGTCGAAGATGATCGAGCGTGGGCCATCGGCCACGTCGCCATCGACCTCGACCCCGCGGTGCATCGGCAGGCAGTGCATGAAGACCGCCGCCGGCCGGGCCGCGTTCATCATCTCCTCGGTCACCTTGAAGGGTGCCAGCGTGACCGCGCGGGTCGCGCCGTCCTTCTGGTTGAGCGAGACGTGGACGTCGGTGTAGATCGCGTCGGCGTCCTTCGCCGCGGCCCACGGGTCGTCGGTCACCGTGGCGGTGGCGCCGGTGCTGTTCGCCAGCCACTTGGCCCGCGTCACGACGTCCGGGTCCGGCTGGTAGGCGGCCGGGGTCGCGACCGTCACCGAGACGCCCAGTGCCGAGCCGGCCAGCATCAGCGAGGCGGCCATGTTGTTGGCGCCATCGCCGACGTAGGCCAGCTTCAGCCCGGCCAGCGCCCCGAACTGCTCCCGCAGCGACATCATGTCGCAGAGGGATTGCATCGGGTGGTAGCGGTCTGACAGGGCGTTATAGACGGGTACGGAGGCGCTTTCAGCCAGCGCCAGCAGCGTGTCGTGGGAGGCGACCCGGGCGGCGATGCCGTCGACGTAGCGGCTGAAGATTTCGGCCGTATCGCCGATGGTCTCGCCCCGGGAGATCTGCAGGTCGTTCTGGTTGAGGACGATCGCCTGGCCGCCGAGCTGGGCCATGCCGGCCTGCAGCGACAGGCGGGTCCGGGTGCTGGGGTGCTCGAACAGCATCGCCAGCGTCTTGCCAGCCAGGTAGCTGTGCGGCTGCCCGCTGTGGAGCATGTCCTTGAGCCGGAAGGCCGTGTCCAGGACCTCCGTGATCTCGTCCGGGGTCAGGTCGACCTCGCTGAGGAGATCCCGCTGCCGCAGCCGGGCCGAGACGGTGAAGGTCGGCAGCCACTGCGTGCCGGGTCCGCCGAGCGAGATGATCCGGTCGGAGGCAGGCGCGAGCATGCTGTCGTAGCTCGGCTGCGTCGGCGCGACGGCGTGCAGCGGCGCGGCCGGCGCGTGGCCCGTGGACTGGGCTGGCGTCTCCGAGACGACACTATCGGTCTGCTGATCCTGGGACTGCTGGGTGTAGGCGGCGAGATCCACGGGGCTTCTCCTCCGGTCACGAGCGAAAAGACGGCGCTCGGGGTCTGGCGCGGAGCCCGCAGGGGCTACCGGGACCTGACCGAAGGGGCGAGAGGCGTTGGCTCCCGCGGTACCACCCTCCTTGCGCGACGCGACCCGAAGAGCAGGAGCCCGGGGGTCGGTGGTGTGTCGCGCATCTCTCGGCTGTTGCTGACCGGGGAGCCACCCCGTCGATCCTACTTGCTCCGTGGTCCGCGCCGTAACGCGGGCAACACGGGAACTTTCTTCGGCCGACCGCTCAGGGGTGCGTTCCGGGTGCTGGCGCGTGTCCCGGGCTTCCACCGCCCCCGGGTCGCTCGTGCGCTGCTGGTCCGTACTGGTCCCCGTCGTCGCGGGTCGCCGTCCGACGCCGGACACGGTGGTCAGGCGGATAGGACGGTAGTCGTTGCTGCTGTCGTTGGATTGATCAGACGTCGTGAGGGGCGCTGTCGGCGAGGGGCTGCCGTCAGCGCGTCGTACGGTCGCGACGCGCGAACGACAGCCCACGTGGGGAGCGGGGGGTCAACCCCCGGCTGTTCGCTGGTCTGGAGCTGGTGTCGGTCATTGCCTCACCTCTCACCGCATCACGTCGTCGAGATTCGGGACTGGCCCGGAAGACGCCATGCTAGCAGAGGGTTCGGCGGATGTCGATAGGCTCGCACAGGTTTTCTGCAAATGGGACGAGGTGGAAGCGTCCGCGCCAGGAGCCGATGGGCGTCAGCCAGCCCATTGCCTTGGCCAGTCAGGACCGGGCTAGGGGTCGATGAAGGAGCAGCGGGCCCTACTGCAGGTGCTCCCGGAACCATTCCGTGGCCAGGGCGTCGACCCGGACGGCATCAGTGTTCTGCGGGGCGGGCTCGATGCCCGGCTCATCGGCGACGCCATGACCCATCCCGTCGAGGATCTGCAGGTCGGCCCGGATCGGCGTTCCTGAGGCGGCCAGCCCGGCAAACGCTGCTTCCTGCTCCCGGATCGGGTCAAGCATGCACGCCTCATCATCGGCGCCAGCGATCGTGCGGATCGGCAGGCCGGGGCGCCGCCGGGCGATCTCGCCGGCCCGGGCGACGAAGTCCAGCCGCGCCGCGACGGCGTCGGACTCCGGGCTCCACTGGTAGGTGATCTGCTCGAACGAGTCGATCAGGTCGCGCAGCCGGACAACGGGACTGATCAGGACCGCTGCCCGCACGTCGAGGTCGGCTTCCGCCAGGAGGGTCTGCACCACCGCGCCGCCGGCCGAGCCGCCCATCAGACCGAGCGAGGTGGACATGATCGCCAGCTGGCTTTGAAGGTCGGCCAGCGCCGCCGGGAACTCGGCGGCGGCGTCCAGCTCGACCGGCCCGTAGAACTTCAGCACGGCGTCCTCGCCCATCAGGCCGAAGATTTCATCCATCCCGCCGGCCCGCATCCGCTCGCCGAACATCGGGAGCGTCAGGTAGACCCGCCAGGCATCGAGTCCGTCCAGCGGGATCGCCGCCTGGAACGCCGCCGGGGTCCGGGGTGGATCCATCAGGTGCCAGGCCACGACGAGCGGTGCGTTCTCCCGGTCGGCGCGGAGCGGCGGGACGGCCACGTAGGGGACGCCAGCGGCGGTGCCGGTGACCGGCGAGGACATGGACTCGGACATGGGCTGGCAACTCCTGCGTGGTACGTCGCGGCTGATCGGGGCTACCGGATCAGCGTAGCGGCGCATGGGGGCAGGGAGTGTCCGGGATGGGCCCGCCACGGACGACAGACATGGAAATGGGGTGTCGCCGGGGGGCATACCCCCCGGCGACACCCCATCGGGTGCGTTGGCTTTCGCCCAGGGACTCCCGGGAAAGCTACCCGTCGATCGCCTTCGTCCCGCCACCTGGCAGGATCGAGGAGCCGGTGACACTGGCGCCGGCCGGCAACTGCTCGTCGCGGCGGGCGGCCACCTTGGTGCCGAGGCCGAACAGGCGGATGAAGCCCTCGGCGTCGATCTGCCGGTAGACATCGTCCTGCCCGAAGGTCGCCAGGTCCTCGTCGTAGAGGCCGAACGGCGACTTGCGCCCGACCGCCGTGACCGTGCCCTTGTACAGCCGGAGCCGGACTTCACCGGTGACGGCGCGCTGGTTCTCGGCCAGGAAGGCGTCGATCGCCGCCTTGACCGGGGCGAACCAGAGCCCGTTGTAGACGATGTCGGCGTACTGGGTGGCGAGGTCGTCCTTGAGCCGCATCGACATCTTGTCGAGCGTCAGGTGCTCGAGATCCTTGTGGGCGGCGGAGAGGATCGTGCCGCCCGGCGTCTCGTACACGCCGCGGCTCTTCATCCCGACCAGGCGGTTCTCGAGCATGTCGATCCGGCCAACGCCGTGCTCCCCGCCCAGCGTGTTCAGCCGTTCCAGCAGGTCGATGGGGGCGAGCGTCTCGCCGTCGACCGAGACCGGCCAGCCCTGCTCGAAGCCGATCGTGACGTAGGCCGGCTCGTTGGGTGCCTGCTCCGGGGCGACCGTCCAGCTGAAGGCGTCGGCCGGGGCCTCGATCCACGGATCCTCCAGGTCGCCGCCCTCGTGGGACAGGTGCCAGAGGTTGCCGTCGATGGAGTAGATCTTCTTCGTTGTCGCGGCGACCGGGACGCCGTGGGCCTCGGCGTACGCGATCGCGTCCTCGCGGGACCGGATGTGCCAGTGCCGCCACGGGGCGATCACGGTCAGGCCGGGGGCGAGCGCCTGGTAGGTCAGCTCGAAGCGGACCTGGTCATTGCCCTTGCCGGTGCAGCCGTGGGCGAGCGCGTCGCACCCTTCCTTGAGGGCGATCTCGACCTGCTTGGCGGCGATCAGCGGGCGGGCCATCGACGTGCCGAGCAGGTACTTGCGCTCGTAGACGGCACCGGCGCGCAGGGTCGGGAAGGCGTACTCGCGGAGGAACTCGTCCTTGAGGTCCAGCACGTAGCACTTGCTGGCGCCGGACGCGATCGCCTTGGCCTCGACGCCGGAGAGGTCGTCCGGCTGGCCGATATCGGCGGCAACGGCGATGACCTCGGTGTCCGGGCCGTACTGCTCCTTGAGCCACGGGATGATGCAGGAGGTGTCGAGACCGCCTGAGTAGGCCAGCGCGATCTTCTTCGGCGACGAGCCGTCCGGGTGCTTCGGCAGGTTGGCGATCGGGGCGGCGGACGGGGTCAGGTCGCCGGACGTGGAACTCATCGGGTGAAGTCCTCTCGGTGCGGGTGGCAGGTCGTGATCACGGGACAGTATCGACCGCCTCGACGGGGCGTCAAGCGCCCGGGCCGTACAAAGTGACGGGCATTCCGACCAGTCCGCTGATGGGCACCAGGCAATCCATCGAAATCCAGCGGTGCCGGGAGCGGCAGCGCCATCGAAAACCGCGGCAGAAGCCGGTTCGGTCCGGGACCCCGTTGATGCGCCATTCCGCTCGATGTGTGAAGCGGACGGTGCCCTGACCCGGTTGCGTACCTCCGACCCGGTGAGCATTGGAAGGGATCGTCCGACTCGTCCAGGCACTCGTAAACATGGTCATGACCCAAAGCTGTGGCGCCCGCAGCCATGATTAAGGCCGGTATCAATTTATTCAAGGAGATGTTGACGAATATCAATGTCGGGTGTAACTTCGTGTCATCGCCGGTTCAGGGCACAACGGCTGGCGAACGGAATTTCACTCAGCTAGGACGTCCAGTCATGACCCGACCGAACCCGACCACCATCCCGACTGTCCTGGGTCGCTGCCCTGTCTGCACTGGTGAGCTCCAGGTGACGCGGCTTCACTGCCCGCACTGCGACACCGGTATCGACGGGCGCTTCGCTCTGTCCCGGTTTCAGCGGCTGAGCAATGAGCAGCTCGGCTTCGTCGAGGTCTTCCTTCGCAACCGCGGCATCATCAAGGATGTCGAGGCGGAGCTGAAGATCTCGTATCCGACGGTCCGGGCGCGGCTGGACGAGGCGATCCGGGCCATGGGGTTCCCGGCCGGCGAGGTCGGGGGCCGCGGCGGTCGTGACCAGGAGCGGGTCAGGGAAGACCGGCGCAAGGTGCTCGAGGATCTCAAGGCCCGGCGGATCACGGCCGAGGAGGCCCAGCGCCAGTTGCAGGAGATCACGTCCGAGTAGGGCGATCGCCCCCACACCCGTCCACCCCATCCGGAAGGAGGTCCTGATGACGCTGATCCAGTCTCACGCCGCGCTGCTGCTCGGCCTGCTGCCTGCACTCCCGGCCGTGATCGGCAAGCTGGACGACATGTCTGCAACCGGTGACCGCGATGCTCCGGCCCCGACCGGTCGGGAGGACGTGCTGGAGATGCTCCAGCAGGGAGTGATCTCGACGGAGGAGGCGCTGGACCTGCTGGATGGGATCGAGCAGGCCGCGGCGACCCGGACGTTGGCCCTGGCCGTCGACGCCGCTGACGAGCCCCTCCGGGAGGACAAGGCCGGGAGCCGCCGGCGCCCGGATCGTCCGCCTCGTCCCGCTCGTTCGGCCCGCGCCGTCCGCATCGGCGCGGAACGGGGACCGGGCCAGGTTGACGCGGGCCGACGGGTCCTCAGGATCCAGGTCAACGAAGCCGACGGGTCGCACGTCAACCTCGGCCTCCCGATCGGGTTCATCGACGCCGGGCTCCGGGTCGCCGAGCGCTACGCGCCGGGGCTGCTCCAGGGAGCGGTAGGCGACTCGATCCGGCGGGCAGTCGGCAGCGGCCAGACCGGGACGATCATCGAGGTCACCGAGGCTGACGGCCAACTGGTCCGGATCGCGGTGGAATAGCCGCAGGGCGGGATCAACGTCAGCCAGACACCGTCAGCAGCATGGAGACGAGGCCCCACGAGGGTGCCTCTGGGCGAGCACACCCTCACGAGGGGCCGGATCGACCGGCGGAGGACGACGATGACCGAGCGACTGGATAGCGAGATCTTCGGCGACGACGAAGAGCAGCGCTTTGACCTGACCATCCGCGATACGACGCAGCTGCTGGGAATGGCCGTTCAGATCACGTCCGGCGAGCTGGACGTCGAGGTCACCGACGACGACGAGACGATGACCGTCACGGTCACCCCGGATCGTGGCCGCGGGTCCGACCCCGTGGCCCGGGTGAGCTGGGACGGCCAGCGTTTGGAGATCCACCCGGTCAAGGCGGCGGGCCTCACCCGGGTACTGCGAGGCAGTGGCAGCTACGACGTCATGATTCTGATCCCCCGCCGCCAGATGACGACCTCCGGGGGAGCCGGCGTCTCGGCCCGGCTGAGCACGGCATCCGGGGAGGTCCGCGTCGCCGGCCTCACCGGCGATGTCCGGGTGGACGCGGCGTCGGGCGATCTCTCCGTCTCGCGGGTTGTCGGCCAGCTGGAGTGCCGGGCGGCCTCGGGCGACATCCAGGTCGAGGAGTTCCACGGCCGGGCCCGCCTGACGGCGACGTCCGGAGACGTCAGTCTCTCGGAGAGTGTCGTTGAGCGCCTCACGCTGAACTCGGTCAGCGGCGACGCCAATGTCGACGCGATCCCGGTCGGACACGGAGCGATCGAGGTGGCGACCGTCAGCGGCGGGGTCAACGTCGAACTGGCCCTCGCGCCCGAGTCGGGCCGGTTCGCGCTGGATGTGCAGACGCTTTCCGGGTCGGTCGATGTCGAGGGGGCGGCAGAGCGCCGCGGCCGCCGGTCCTGGCGACTGGGAGACGGCCCCGGCAACGAGCGGCCGTTCCAGGTTCGGACGGTCAGCGGCGACGTCAGCATTGAGGTCGGAGACGGCGAGCTGCCGGATGACCTCCCTGATCTTCCGGCCGAAACGGCCAGCGACGGCAAGCGCAAGTCCTCCGCGAAGACGGATGGGCACTCCGGCGGCAAGTCGGACTGGCAGCGGATCGTCGGAGAGGTGGAGGCCGAGCTGGGCGATGTGCTAGCCGACCTGGGCCGGCACCGGACGCCACCTGTCCCGCCGGTTCCGCCGGTTCCGCCTGCCTCGCCTGTCGTTCCTGTCCCGCCGGTTTCTCCGGTCCCGCCCACGCCGCCCGTCAGTCCGTCGGCGGACGCGCTGGAGGCTGATCGGGAGCGATCGGAGCAGAAGCGCGAGGTGGTGGACGGCGAGTACGAGCGACTGGAAATCCTCCGCGGTTTGGAGGAAGGCCGGATCGATGTCGAGGAGGCGATGACCCGGCTGGACCGCCTCGGCTCGCCCGGCGACTGACCCACAAACCATCGCCCACGGGACCTGTTTCGACACCACCTGAGCACTGATTGAGCTGCCAAACGAGCGACTAACTAGCCCGGTGGCGATGGCCACCATGGGGAGGGGGAGACCATGTACCGCACCGATCTCGAACTGACGGAGATGATCACCGACCGCCGCCAGAGCCTCCACGCCGCGTGGCGCCCGGGGACCATCGTCCGGAATCGGGTCCCCCGACCGGGGCGCGTTCGCCGTGCTCTCGGGCGCCGGATCGTCTCCCTTGGCCTGGCGCTGGTCGGCTAACCCCTGCCGGGCGATAGGCGTCATGACGAGCGACACCTGCCGCCAGGTCATGGAGAGCAAGATGACCATTCCCGTTGCCCGACCCGACCGAAATGGTGGCCACCGGACGGCACCGTTCGTCGGCATACAGGTGGCCCAGCTCATCTCGGCCTTCGGCAACAGCCTCACGGCGATCGCCATTCCCTGGTTCGTCCTCGAGACGACCGGTTCGGCCGGCCAGACCGGGATCGTCGCGGCAGCCGGACTGATCCCGACCCTGATCGCGATGGCCCTTGGATCGGCGGCCGTCGATCGCTTCGGTTTCCGCCGGATGAGCATCGTCAGCGACCTGCTCAGCATGGTCACGGTCGCCGCGATCCCGCTGCTGTACCTGACCATGGGATTGAACCTGCCGGCGCTGCTGGCCCTGGTCTTCCTCGGTGCCCTGTTCGACGCTCCCGGCGCCACGGCACGGGCCGCCATGCGACCGGCGCTCGCCCGGATGGCCGGGATCACCCTGTCGCGGGCCAACGGCATCGATCAGGGCGGCATCGGCCTGGCGACCCTGCTCGGCCCGCTCGCCGGCGGAGCGCTGGTTGGACTGATCGGCGCCACCAATGTCCTCTGGATCAACGCCGGGGCATTCCTCGTGAGCGTGCTGCTCGTGGCGTTGGTCGTCCCGACGCTCCGGGCGGAGGAGTCGAACGCGCCGGGCTCGATTGCACCAACCACCTACCTCGAAGACGTCAGGGCCGGGTGGCAGTTCGTCCTGGGCGTGCCGCTGATCCGGCGGATCATGTCGATTGCCGTCCTGGTCAACTTCGTCACGTCGGCGATGTTCGCGGTCCTGCTGCCGGTCTTCGTGAACGAAGAGGTGGGCGACGCCCGGGTCCTGGGCGTCATGATGGCCGCGTTCGGCGTGGGCAGTCTGATCGGCGTCGCCTTGTTCAGCTGGCGCGGAGAGGGGTTACGACGGACGTGGGCTCTCGTCGGCGGGGTCGGCGCATTCATCGCGGTCTGCGGAGCCTTCGTGTCAGGTGTGCCCTGGCAGGTGGTGGCCGTGGTCACCGCCCTGGCTGGCCTGGTCGCGGCGCCAATCAACCCGATCGTGATGACGGTGGTCCAGGAGCGGGTCCCGGAAGCGATGCTCGGCCGGGTGATGGGCGCGGTCTACGCCGCCGCGCTCCTGGCGGCACCTGCGGGCGTGCTCGTGGCCGGCGTGCTGGCCGAGGGGGTCGGGCCCCGGCCTGCGTTCCTCGCCGCCGGGCTGGTCATGGCCGTTGCGACCCTCTGGACGGCGGTCGATCCGCTCATCCGGACGATGGACCAGGCCGGGCAGGCCGGTCACCTCGCAGGACCGAACCTCCCACCCGTGGTCGCGACCGGTACGACGTCATCCTCCGCCCGATGAGGCGGCGCAGGAACCCGGGGTGAGCACCGGTATCTGCGCGCCAAACCGCAGGTAGGGTGGCTAATCACCCACGATGATGATCAATTTGTTGTATGGACTATCGTTCAAGGCAAGATTGCGGTAGGATGGGGAAAGTCTCATGGCAACGACCTTGCGCGTTGTCGCGACTGTTGCCGGTGATACAGGAACGACCCCGATCAGGGCCACCGTTCGGTAGCTCCGCGACAGAACCGAGTCGCTACGTCAGAGCAGCAGGGCCCGAGAGGGCCTCTTGGAGGAACACCACGATGAGCGCTCCCGCCGAGCAGAACCGCTTCGCCAGCCTGAGCCGCCGCCAGATCATCGGCGCCGGTGCGGCCCTGGTCGCCACCCCGGCCGTCGTCGCCGCGGCCTACGCCGCCCCGGGTCGCCAGGACTCCACCCCGGCTGCCTCGCCGGAGGCCACCCCAGGTGGTACGCCGGGCGCCACGCCGGGCGCGACCCCGGGTGCCACTCCGGACCCCGCCGCCGCTGCCCAGGACTACAACGTCTCCATGGTCGACCTGGCCTTTGAGCCGGCCGAGTTCACCATCCCGGCTGACACCAACGTCACGGTGACCGTCGTCAACAACGGCCAGCTGCCGCACTACTGGGCCATCCCGGACCAGAATCTCGCCTCCCCTGAGGCCCCTGGTGGCGACACCACGCCGCACCACGTGGCCGTCAACCTGCCGGCCGGCACCTACGACTTCATCTGCCCGGTCCCGGGCCACGCCCAGGCCGGTATGGTCGGTGTCCTGACCGTCGAGTAAGGACCGTCACCAACCGATCAGGCGAGGGGGCGGACCCGGTTGGGCCCGCCCCCTCGTCGTTTGTGTCGACCTGTGGCATCGTGATGGCCCAGAACCGCCATCGCACCAACCCGTCGTCCGGAGTATCACCGTGCGTCCCGCCTGGCTGACATCCGACCGCTATCACCTCCGACCGCTGCTGGCGTCCGACGCGGCCGACTCCTCGCGCTGGTTCCCCGGCCCCTATCCGGTCGGGCCGGCGGCAGCCGCGCGCTGGCTGGAGGAGCAGCACCGGTGGTCGCCCTGGGACGACCCGCCCGGGACGATCCTCGCGATCGTTGATCATGGTGCGGTGGGTAGAGAACAGGTCGTCGGGAGCGTCCGGCTCTCGCGGCTGCGGGGCCGGGCGTCGGACGTTACGATCCATGTCTTCCAGGCTCTCGGTGATGAGGAGCAGGACAGGGTTGCCGCGGCGGCGCTCGGACTGGTCGTCCCCTGGGCAACAGGAGAACTGGAGCTGATGGCGGTGACGGTCCCGGTCGCCGCGGACCGACCACAGTCGATGGCGGCGGCCGAGCGGTGCGGGATGATCCCGACGACGCGCTTGCGCCAGCATGTCGCCCGGCCGGCGGGACGGGTGGACCTGCTCTGGTATCAGGCGCTCAACCCGGACGCGCCCGCCGTCGATCGATCGACGTTGCCACCTGGCGCCGGCGCCATGCCGGGGGACGGCGACGATGCATAACCCGGTCATGGTAGGGAATCGGGTCTATCTCCGGCCGATGGATCTGGCTGATGCCGGGGTCTTCGCGCGGGCGACGGTCGAGGAGCGTACCCAGCTGATGAAGACCGGGCGAATCCCGGTCAGCCCTCTGGTCTGGGAACACGCGCTGTCCGGACAACCGCCCGCCGGGCCGCCGGACAGGATCGAACTCACGGTCGCGCTGGTCAAGGATGATCGGGTCCTGGGATCGGTCGCGCTGCTGGAGCTGGACTGGATCAACCGGTCGGCGGAGACGGCGTCGTACATCCTGTTCGAGGACGACCGCAGCCTGGGGTACGGCACTGAGGCCAAGATGCTGCTCATGGAGTACGCCTTCGACCACCTGCGGCTCCACGTCCTGAACTCGTGGGTCCGGACGACCAACACCCGCTCGGTCGCTGCCCTGATGAAGCAGGGGTTCCGGCCAGCCGGGCGGAAGTACTGGACGGGGACGAAGGACGGACGCTACGTCGACCATCTGATCTTTGACGTGCTACGCGAGGAGTGGCTGGCGGCCCGCGACGCCTGGCGTGAACGGCAGGCATCGCGGACTCCGTCGTCTGCCGTCTCGGACGACGGCTCATGACCGTGGGGGAGCTGCCGGATCATTACGAGACCCTCGACGTGCGGCCGGACGCCACGCCGATCGAGATCACCCGTGCCTATCGCCGGGCGATGAAGCGCAGCCACCCGGACCGCCACGCGGAGAACGACCGAGCCACCGCCGAAGCCGACGCGCGCCGGATCAACGCCGCCTACGCCACCCTGTCCCGGCCGGAGCAGCGCCGCCGCTACGACCAGACGCGCCGCCAGCGGGCCACTGACGACGGGGTGATGGGGCGCTACGTCAACGCCGGCTTCTCTCCTGATGTGGTCTCACAGGCGAAGCGTGAAGCGACGCAGCCGTACCGCCGCCCGCTGACGGAGTCCGAGGAGCGCGAGATGCGCCGGGCCGAGCACGCGGCCTATGCCCATCTCGGCTACGCGTTCGGCGCCTTCGTGCTGGGGATCGTCGTGGTCGTCATCGCGGCGGCGATCTTCGCGGCGATCCTGCGGGCGGCATTCTGAGTGAGGAGGGAGGTGCGGCTCCCTCCCCGGCACTACGCTCCGGCGTAGCCCGGCCCCTTGACCCATTGTCCCGGCGTGGCGCCGGTGTGCTCGCCGTCGCGCAGGACCCGGCCGCCGTTCACCCAGACGTCACGGATACCGGTCGAGAGCTGGTGCGGGTCGGTCCACGTGGAGTGGTCCTGGACCGTGGCGGGGTCAAAGACGATGACGTCAGCCTTCAGTCCCTCCCGGAGCAGGCCACGGTCGCGCAGGCCCAGCCGGTCGCAGACTGACGAGCTCATCTTCCGGACCGCGTCCTCCAGCGTGATGATTCCTTCCTCCCGGACGTACTTCGCCAGCACGCGGGTGTAGGTCCCGTAGGCGCGCGGGTGGATGGGGCCATACACGGCGGCCTGCGCCGGGTCGATCCCTCCGGCGTCAGTGGACACCTTGATCCAGGGCTGCCGGAGCTGGAGCCGGACGTTGTCCTCGTTCATCAGGAAGTAGATCGTCGCGATGTTGGCGCCTTCGATCGAGAGCAGGTCCATCACGGTGTCGCGCCAGTCCTGCCCGCGCTCGGCGGCGATGTCGGCGATGAACCGGCCGCGGTACTTCGTGATCTCCGGGTTGGAGATGCCCGCGACCATGAGCCCTTCCGGTCCGGCGGCCAGCCCGAGGTTCTCCCAGCCGGCGTTCTCGTCGATCATCTCTTCCCGCATCCGAGCACGGGCTGCCGGGTCGGCGAGGAACTCGAACAGGCGGTTGCCCTCGCTGGCCCAGTAGGGGAGGCAGGACGCGAGTCCTGTTCCGGCCGCCTCGTAGGGGTACATGTCGACGGTGACGTCGATGCCGTCCGCCCGGGCACGATCGATCATGGCGATGACCTGCGGCATCTTGTGCCAGTTGCCCTTGCCGGCCGCCTTGAGATGGTAGATCTCGGTTGCGGCGCCGGTCTCGCGGGCGATGGCGATGGCCTCGTCGATCCCCTCCAGCAGCTGATTGCCCTCAGACCGGACGTGAGTGATGTGGACGCCGTGATGCTCGGCGACAACTTTCATCACCTCGACCAGCTCATCGAAGTCAGCGTAGGCGCTGGGCGGGTAGATCAGCGCCGTGGCAACGCCGAACGCGCCGTCCTTCATGGCCTCGGCCATGACGTCGCGCATCGTCTGCAGCTCGTCTTCCGTCGCCTCGCGCATGTCCATGCCGCAGGCGTACTCCCGCAGGGTGCCGCCGCCGATGAACGAGCCGACGTTCGGGGACGTGCCGCGTCGCTCCAGTTCGGCCAGCCAGTCGCCGAATCGCTCCCAGGTCCGGCCCAGCGCGTCCCACTCGGCCCATGCGTCCTCGCCCATGCGCCGCTTGAGCGCCGGGTCGAACGGCTCGCTGATCCGGCCCCCGAACGGGCTCGGAGTCCAACTCTCGCCCATGATCTCGGTCGTGACGCCCTGGGTGATCTTGCTCAGCGCCCGCCCGTCGGTCAGCAGTGGAACGAGCGAGTGGGACTGGATATCGACGAAGCCAGGACTGACGACGTGCCCGGAGGCGTCGACGACATCGGCGGCGGACGCCGGATCGATGGTGCCCGGCGGGGCGATGGCGGCGATCTCCTCGCCCCGCAGTGCCAGGTCGCCGTAGAACCACGGGTTGCCGGTCCCGTCGACGATCCGACCGCCGCGGATCAGGACATCGAACGTCGTCTGGGTCGTCTCGGCCATCGGTCTGCCGGTCCTCCGCGTGGGCGGCCGCCCGGGCTCCGGACGGCCAATCCGACCGGCCATCTGGCGCGGTCCTCGGATACGAGTAAACGGGAGGTAGGGTAGCAGGGGCATGCGACGATCGTGGCGGGGGCGACCGTGGTGGAGATGTCCGTGGCGGGACGTCCGTAGGGGCGATCCCTTGTGGTCGCCACTACGGCAATGACGGCGATGTCGAATGGGCGGGTGCGCTCCGGATGCATCCCGGACAGGTCGGTAATGTGGTAGTCCCCCTCTCCTGGCCGGGTGACGTTAAAGCCATGGTGGCAACCACCGCGACAACCCGGAGCAGGGGAGGGGCTGGGGGAGGGGTCTGTTCCGGGAAGGGATGCTCCGGTTAGGGCCACCCCGGAAGGCGTCTGTTCCAGATGAGGTCTGCTCCGACTGGGGAGGCGGATGCTTATGGCTGGTCGGTGTCCCCGGCCAGCGGGTCGGTGGTCGAGGTCGCGATCGCCGGGCGGGTCATGCCGGCGTCGCGCTCCGGGTGGCCATGGTGCAGTCGGTGCCGCAGCCAGACGGTCAGGAGACCGGCCCGGGGCCCGAGCAGGAAGACGACGAGGAAGACGGCCGTCGCGACCAGCACCACGCACGCGCCGGACGGGATGTTCTGCCAGTACGACAGGTACAACCCGACGACCCCGCAGAGCGCGCCGATCACGGATGACAGCACGACCATCGTCGTCAGCCGGTCCGTCAGCAGCCGGGCCGTCGCCGGGGGCGTGACCAGCATCGCCAGCACCAGGATGTTGCCGACTGTCTGGATGCTGATCACGATCGAGAGCGCCAGCAGGAGCAGGAACAACTGGTCCCAGCGCCAGAGCCGCAACCCGCGGGAGGCGGCGAAGGTGCGATCGAAGGCGACGGCCGTCAGCTCCCGCCGGAACAGCAGCAGCGCCAGCAGGACCAGCCCGCCGACCGTCGCCGTCAGCGCCAGGTCGTCGCGGGTGACCCCGAGGATCGTGCCGAACAGGAACGAGTTCAGGTCGCGGGCGTAGCTCTGCTGGACGGAGATGATCGCGATACCGAGCGCGAAGGCGCCGGCGAAGATCACGCCGATCGAGGTGTCGTGGGAGATCCGGCCGCCCTGACTGATCGTGCCGATCCCGATCGAGACGATCACCGCCGCGACGAGGGCGCCGACCAGGAAGTTGCCGCCAGTCACGAACGCGATCGCGACGCCGGGGAAGATCGCGTGGGACAGCGCGTCGCCCATGAAGGCCAGCCCACGCAGCGTGACGAACGCGCCGGTCGCGCCGCAGATCACGCCGACCATGATGATGGCCAGAAAGGCGTGCTGCATGAAGGTGCGTTCAAGCGGATCCAGCAGCCAGCGGGACACGTCGGCCAGATCAATCATTGCGCCCCTCCGGTGACTGAGGGTGCGAGCTCGTCGGCACCGATGATCAGCGCCTGGCCACCGAACGTGGACCGCAGCGCCTCGGCGGTGAGAACGCTCCGGGGATCGCCGTCAGCGATTACGCTGCCATTGACCAGGAGCATCCGGGTCGCGGCCTGCCGCGCCTGCCCAAGATCGTGGGTAGCGTAGATCACAGTTCGCCCGGTCTGGCATTGTCCGGCGAGGACGGCGAGCAGGACATCCTGCGTCGGGACATCGACCCCGGTGAACGGCTCGTCCAGCAGCAGGACATCTCCCTCCTGGACGAGGGCCCGGGCAAGGAAGACCCGCTGCTGCTGGCCACCGGACAGCTCGCCAATCTGGGTATGGGCGTAGTCGCGCATCCCGACCCGATCCAGTGCCGCCAGGGCCTGCTCCCGGGCCGCGCGGCGGAACGGCAGGAGCCGGGCGAGTGGGCCGTCGGAGGGCAGTCCCATCAGCACCACGTCGAGGACGTTGACCGGAAAGCTCCAGTCGACGCCGGTTCGCTGGGGGACGTAGCTGATCCGGGGGCGGCCGCCATCGCGGCCCGGATGGCGCGTGAGCCGGCCGTGGGACGGGGTGAGCATCCCGGCCAGGACTCGGAGCAGCGTGCTCTTGCCGGCCCCATTGGGTCCGACCACTGCGACCGATTCGCCGGCCGAGAACCGGAGCGTCACGTCGCCGAGCGCCAGGCGGCGACCGTAATGAACCGACACGCCCTCCAGCGAGAGGATCGGTGATGCGTCACGGGATGGCGGGGGACACGGTTGGGGAGCGGCCATGCGACCTCGGGGCGGAGACGGGACGGGCACGGCGCGACCGGCCGCACCCCAGCGACCGGGGATTCTACGAGATGAGACGATGTGTCAACAAGGTGAGGGCGCGATCAGGCGGCGGCGCGGCACTGGGGGCAGACGCCGAACACTTCGATCAGGTGGCCCTCGATTTCGTAGTCGGTGTCGCGGGTCAGGGAGCGGACCAGGTCGTCCATCGGGCATTGCGTGAAGGCGACCGCCACGCCGCAGCGCGAGCAAATCAGGTGGTGCCGGTGGCCGGGGACTCCGACAACATAGGCAGAGTGGCCATCGGGCCCAAGCACGCGGGTGAGGACATCGACCGACGCGAGGATCTCGAGCGTCCGATAGACGGTCGCCCGGCCCAGCGACGGGTGGCTGGCCTTGAGGTCGGCGACGATCTGCTCGGCCGTGAACGGGCGCTGGTAGCGCAGCACGGCATCGACGACGGCCTGGCGAGGCGTGGTCGTCCGGTAGCCATGCTGCCCGAGCACGGTGACGATCTCGTTGGTCGTGATTGCTGGCACGGTCGCGCTGCCGGGTGCCTCGATGCGTGTCATGCTGCAATGGTACCACCGCGTGGCCGCCGTTCCGGCCGATTCCTCCCTACCATGGAGCGTCTCCGTTGCGTCTGATTGGCTTGCTGCGCTGGTCCGTGTGGACCCTCATCGGTGTCATCGCCGCCTGGGTACTGGTCACGAACGTCGACGGCCTCTCCGGCCTGATCGGACCGCTGGTGGTCGTCTCGCTGATCGTGCTCGTCCTCGCGCTGGTCCTGGACGCCGAGCGCATCCGGCGGCGTCCGTTCGAATTCACCGCGAACGTGCCGGTCCCGGCCCACGAGGTGCTCGACCAGGCGGATACCTGGTTCGATGGGCGGGGATGGGACCTGCAGGACTCCGAAGAAGACCGGGTCATCGTCTCCCGTGAACCGGAGCCCAACCGGATGGTGATCGGCATGCTCTTCCTCGCCGGGATCATCCCAGGGCTGATCTACCTGTGGGTGACCCGTGATCCGCAACCCGTCACGCTGACCATCCATCCCGAGGCCCGGACCGGTGGTGAGGTCGGTTCCGCGGTCCACATGACCGGCACCGGCCAGAGCGCCGAAGCGGTCGCGTTCTTCCGCTCCATCCAGGTCGGGCCGCCGGCCGGCGGTGCCTGACCGCGATGATCGAAACGGGCCTGTCGGCTTGGTGAAGCCAACCCGGGACAACGGGGTCCCGTCGGGAGGTGGTGTGAATCCGTGGCTCAATAGTGCAATGAGGCAGTTCCCCTTTCTCGTCGGCGGGGTGGTCCTGCTGTTGGCCCTCGGTATCGCCTGGCTCGGGGCGATGCTCGGCGATGGGGACCGGCGGCTGGCGGACAATTGGGTCGGGCCGGTCTTCGTCACGTTCGTCGTCCTGCTCCTGGCAGTCATCGCCGATAGTGCCCGGCTTCAGGCCCGTCCGTCGGAGTGGGACGGGGTCGTCAGGACACCCGCGCACGAGTTCGAGCGCGCCACGTCGATCTTCTTCGCCGGAAAGGGCTGGGAAGCCCAGCGGGACGACGCGGACTACAAGGTGTTCGTCCGCCGCAACCAGCGACTCGACGTCGGGACGCTGGGGTGCCTGCTCATCGTCGGGATCATCCCCGGTCTGCTCTACCTGATGTTCGGTGACCGTTCCGGACAGACAGTCGTCACCCTGGAGATCTACCCGGTCATGGACGGCACCCGGGTCCGGATGACCCAGAGCCGTGGCGACCGCTCGGCTGACCGGTTCATGAGCGCACTACCGGGACTGGAGATCGGACCGGGCGGGGACCCGCAACCGTTGGGCCATGACAGCGGATCCCGGGACGTACCCTTCACGGAGCAGGTCATCCTCTCCGACGAGGAAGCGCTGGAGCGGCGCTTCGACCCGCGTCACGACCAGGATGCCGTCCGGCAGGCGACGGACTTCCGGATCCCGCCGCGAGAGGACCCAGGACTCGACCCGTATCGTGACGCACGGGCTTGGGCGGGCTACCCGAGCGCGGAGGCGTTCCACGAGGACTGGCCCCCGCCGGCCAACCCTGAGGCAGCGCGGCGATCCGCGGCCAGCCGGGCCAGGGACAGAGGGGACGAGCGCAAGCCCCGGCGGAATCGTGGGGGCGACCGCTGATTCGGGCGACCGTTGGACATCCACCCGCGCCTTTGCCACGATTGATCCGTCGAGCGCTGGGGTGGCCCGATCGTTCGGGCCCCGGCGCTTACCGGGCGAATGGGAGCAGCGAAAAACAGATGGAACGGGTGTGGACGGGGCTGGGCGTCGGGGCGGCGGTCGGTCTGCTGGTCGGGGCGGTCATCGCCCTGGTGCTGCGGCTGATGACGACCATCGACGTCTCATGGCTCTACGTTGTCTCACTGGCGGCAGTGATCGGTGCGGTGATCGGGGGAGGTGTGGCGCTGGCCCAGGTCGAGCGGACACCGTTCCGGCTGGACGAGTGGGCCCCGCTTCGCCCGGAGACGATTCTCCGCCAGGCGACCCGGCGCTATCGCGAGGCCGGCTGGCAGGTGGCCACGACCAGCGAGACGGCCATGACGTTTACTCGTCGCGCGCGTCCCAATACCGGTATCGCGATCCTGCTGCTGCTCGTGCTGGTCGTTCCCGGGGTCGTCTACTGGTTCGTCGCGAAGCGAACCCTCACGACGACCGTGCTGGCTGAGCCAGTACCGGACGGCAGCGAGGTGACCATCACCGTCAACCAGACCGGCGACGGTGGCCGGGTCTCGGCCGTCGCCTTCTTCAACTCGCTCCATGACCTCGTCTCGGAACCAACCAACGGGCGCGCGTCGTCCTGACCAGCAGCCGCCACCCGGCCGGGAACCCGGGGTACGGCGGCCACGTCCGGTTGTTGACCCCGGATCGACCGTGACGTCGGTGCTACCAATCGGTGACAATCGCGGCGCTGGCTGGCTTCATGCTGGACACCGTGTACATCGCCCGGGTACCCCCCTACTCGTCCGAACCCGTCGCGCGTCCGTGACCGCGAGGAGAATCGCCATGTACCGTCTCGCGGCAGCGCATCCGAACCCCGCCCACCGTGGCCCGCTCGGCCGGTCCCGCGCCGGGGCTCTCCGGGCGGTGATGCTCGCGTTCCTGCTCGCGCTGCTGGTCCTACCGGTGCTGGCCGCGCCGACCGGGGCGCAGTCGCAGTCCGTCCTCTGGCAGGACTACGACGTCACCCTGAACGTCCAGCAGGATGGCGTGATCAACGTTACCGAGCGGCAGGTCGTCGAGTTTGACGGTGGACCGTTCCGTACCGCCTTCGCGACGATCCCGACGGACAACGTCGAGCGCCTGGGCAACATCAGCGTGGCCGAGGAGATCGATGGCCAGCTCGTGCCCTACGAGATGGTGCGGTCCTCGAGCTTCGACCGTGACACACCCAACACCTGGGCAGCGGTCCAGACGGCGTCCGACGTCCAGATCGACTGGTCGTTCCCGCGCACCAACAACGCGACCCGCACCTTTGTCCTGACGTATGCCGTCGCCGGGGCAGTCCGCGACTATCCCGCCGACAACAATCAGCAGGTGTGGTGGAACGCGATCGCCACTGACGTGACTGACGTCGCGCCGATCGAGAATGCCTCCGCGACGATCATCCTGCCGCAGGCGGTGCCGGTCGATCAGGCGCTGGTCGACCAGTACGACGACGACAGCGACCTGCCAGCCAACCCGGGACAGGGACTTGACCCGGCCAGGAACAGCGAGTTCACCACCGACGGCCAGACCTGGACCTTCAACGCGACGGACCTGACCGCCGGGGAGGGGCTCTACGTCCGGCTCCAGTTCCCGCCGATCCTCGATATCACCGCCCCGTCATGGCAGGTGGCCGATGACGACCAGCGGCGGGCCGAGGCCGAGGCCGCCGACCGGCGGGCCACCTACGGGCTGTTCGCCCTCGGCGCGGCGCTGCTGCTCGCCATCGGGGGTGGCATCGCGCTGTTCGCGTTCTGGTACGTCCGGGGCCGCGATCCGCACGTCGGGCTCGTCGCCGACATCATCCCGCAGCCGCCCAGCGACCTCGCGCCGGGCGCCGCCGGCGCCCTCGTCGACGAGGTGGCCCATCAGCGCGACCTCGTCGCCACCCTCGTCGATCTCCAGCATCGCAACATCCTTGGCGTCGACCCGGCCGACGATGGCGGCGGGATGGTCGATTACCAGGTGACGCTGCGCCAGGACCCTGCCGGCCTCAGCCCAATCGAGCGGGGCCTGATCCAGGTGCTGTTCGGTGGCGAATCGGCGGTTGGCACGCAGGTCCTGCTTAGCCAGGTCAAGCCACGCTTCGACGTCAACGTCGGCAAGCTGCAGGACGATATCTACGCGGAGCTGGTCCAGCGCGGCTACTTTAACCGGTCGCCGGGCGAGACGCGGCAGGCATGGAACCGGGCAACGAAGATCGCGCTGTTCGTCGGGCTCTTCGGCGCCTTCCTCGTATTCCAGATGGCCGGAGCCCTGTCCTTCTGGCTGCTCGCGCCGCTGGTCGTCGCCCTGATCCTGCTGTTCGTGGCCCGCTCCCTCGGGTCGAAGATGCCGCAGAAGACGGTCGCGGGAGCCGAGGCGGCCGCCCAGTGGCAGGCGTTCAAGCGCTACCTCGCCTCGCTGGACCGCTACGAGAAGCTGGACGTCGAGACGGCTCAGCCGATCTTCCAGCGCTACCTGCCGTACGCCGTGGCCTTCGGGCTGGAGCGGGACTTCGTCGACCGGTTCGAACAAGTCGGCATCGGGCCGGATATCGAGATGATGATGGGCTCCTTCGGTGGCGGCGGGATCGATCCCCACCGCGGCTACGGCGGCCGGCGTCGGCGCTATGGACGCGGCGGTTCGCCGGTAGTGATCATCGGGCCGGGTTGGGGCGGTGGCGGGATGCACCATGGCGGCGGTGGTGCCCCGGGCGGTGATGGCAGCGACTTCGGCGGTGGAGGTGGCGGCATGCCGGACCTCAATGACGCCTCCCGTGGCGCGTTCGGTGGGCTGAGCGGCGGGGCCTCCGGGCTGTTCGACATGCTCAACGCCGCGTCCCGCACCTTCGGTGGTGGTGGCGGAGGCGGCGGCTGGGGTGGCGGTGGAGGCGGCTTCGGCGGCGGCGGTGGCTTCGGCGGCGGCGGCGGCGGTGGCTCCCGCGGCTTCGGATAATCTGAATCGCTGTCTCACGACGAACGAAGCCCCGCCCCATCGCCATGGAGCGGGGCTTCGGTGTCACGGTGATCTTCACCAGCCCGATCAGGTCGTGGTTAGACGCAGCATTACGTCGGCAGGTCCTCGACCATCGCCAGCGTCCGGCGAGCGAGGCGGACATTGGCGAGATCGATCATGTGCCCGTCGACGGTGACGGCGCCAAGACCCTCGCCAGCTGCCTCGTCCAGCGCCGCCACGATCCTGCGTGCATGGGCGATCTCGTCGTCCGATGGCGAGAAGGCGGCGTTGACGGTCGCGATCTGGGAGGGGTGGATGCACCACTTGCCGTCGTAGCCCATCCCCCGTGACACCAGTGCCGCCCGCCGGAGCCCCTCGTCGTCACCGATCCGGGCAAAGGGGCCGTCGATCACCCGGAGCCCGGCTGCCCGGGCTGCGACCAGCAGTTCGGCCAGGATGTGGTGGATGCGGTGGCCGGGGTAGGAGTCGTCCCACTCATCCGGTACGCCCAGCGAGCGCATCGGCATCCCCAGCGCGGCGGCAAGGTCGCCCGGCCCGTAGACCAGCGCCTCGAGCCGGTCGCTCGCCCGGGCCAGCGCGCCGACATCCCGCAGCGCCGTCGCCTCCTCGATGATCACCTCAAGCCCGGTGCGGGTCGTCCGACCGGTCGTCAGCTCCAGTTGCTCCAGGAGCCGGTCGACGTGGTGGATGTCGCCGGCGTCCCGGACCTGAGGTACGACGACGAAATCGATCGGATTGTCCATCCCCTCGAACAGGGCGATCAGGTCCCGGTAGGCGAGGCCCGACGCGACGGCATTGATCCGGACGGCCCGGGGCATCCGGCCGAAGTCCAGCCGCGCCAGCGCATCGACCGCGTTGGACCGAGCCCGGTCCTTGTCGGCCGCCGCGACAGACGCCTCAAGGTCGATCAGGATCATGTCGGCGGCCGACGCGAGGCCCTTCGGGATCAGGTCGGACCGGATCGCCGGGACGGAGAGGACGCTGCGGGTCCGGCGGATGCCCTGCGGGTGTGGCTGGTTGGCGTCGATGGAACGTACCCTCCGGGAATGGTCCGGACAGGACGTCCGGGTGCGGATCGGCGAGTACGATACCCGACGGCCGGAGTGCGCCTCCATGGACCAGAGGGGAAAGCGGGCATGAGTCAGGTGGGAATGGGGCCGAAGCCACGGATCGCGATCCTCGGCGTGCTGTCGTGGGATCGACTGGTGGTTGTCCCATCCATGCCGCCGGTCGGGGACTACGCGGTCGCGACTGAGGAGGTCGAGGCGCCGGGTGGGGCGTCCGGCAATACCGCGGTCGTGCTGGCCCGGATCGGCGCGGCCGTCACCCTGGTCGGGCGGGTCGGGGAGGACGCGGACGGCGAGCGACTCCGGGCGGCGCTTGCCGATGAGCCAGGCATCGACGCCACTGCCGTCACCGTCCGGCTGGGACAGCCTACCGACCGCTGCACGATCGTCGTGACCAGGGACCCGCCCGACCGGACGATCTTCTGGCACCCCGGCGCCGCCATCGCCCATCGCGACCCCCTCGATCTGACCGGGCTGTTCGCCCATGACGTCGTGGTCATGGACATGGCCGACCACGCCCTGCGTCGCTGGTTGACCGACCTGCCAGCCCATAGCTCCCCCCGGACGCGGCTGCTGGGCACGACGACCTTTCTCGTGGAGGACGGCCACCCTGCCACCCCCGACGCGCTGGAGGTGGCGCTGCGGTTCGACACGCTAGTCGCCAATGTCGCGGAGATCGTCGCGCTGACCGGGACGGACGACCTCGACGCGGCGACGGACCTGATCCGCGGGCGAATGGTCGGCTCCAACATGCGGACGTGTGTCATCTCGCGCGGGGCCGACGGATGCCGGGTCTGCGAGCGGGGTAGGTACGTGGACGTCCCCGGCCTGACCGTGGATGTCGTCGATCCGACCGGCGCCGGCGACGCATTCGCGGCCGGAGTGGCCTGGGGGATGGCGCGGCGCTGGTCGTGGGAGCGGACGGCACGGCTGGCCAACGCGCTCGGGGCGTCGGCGATCACGGCCTACGGTGCGCAGGGTGGTCTGGTGGGGCCGGATGCGCTCGCCACACTGGCTGGCGTGTCCGTCGCGGAGCTGTTCGGTACGGGCGGCGTGTAGCGTCGGATACGGGAGGCCGGGTCAGTGGCCGGCGATGCGAGCAGCGTGCTCAGTCCCGGTCCGGGCGCCAGCCCAAACGTTCACCTGGCAGCCGGACCGCTCCGGGTTCGCCAGCAATCCCTAGCGCGGCGATATCCTCAGCGAGGGCCGCGATGCCGTGAACGGTCAGGTCCTCGAAGAACGTCGTGACCGGTCCGTCGGGAGCATCGGCGAAGTAACCGGTTCCGATGCTGACGGTGCCGGCGGCGAACGAGTTGTCTGCGGCGATGCTGACCGTGTCGCCATTGACACGCAACTCGAGCACGAAGCCGCTGCACGAGAAGGCGAACGTGAACGGCTCGTTGCCGACCTGCAGCTCGTCGGAGAACCCGTCCTGCAGGATCTCCGGCACGCTGCCGGGCTGGAACCGGGTGATGGCGAAGTAGCCGTCCTCCGGGCTGAGGTAGGCCCGGTACCCGCCGGAACCGGGAACCTCACGGCAGATGGCCATCACGTACCGTCCACTGACCGTCCCGTCGATCCGGGCCGTCGCCTCGACGGTCGCGTCGACCAGGACCGGCGACCGGACCAGCGCGATCAGGTCCGGCGCGACCTCCGGGCCGGTGATCTCCATCCGGTACCGGCCGTTCTCATAGGCGCCGATCGTCCTGGTTTCCGTCACCCGGGTCTCCCCGAGCAATCCCGTCCCGGCGTCCTCGAAGCCGTCCGTAAGCATGACCGGCGCTCCCACGCCGTCGCTGGTCGGTGGGACGGGGAACTCGGTCGGGGCCGGGCCGGGCGGCGGGGTGATGACCGACGGGCTGGACGGGCGTGTCGTCGGTGGCGGGTCAACGGGCCTGGTTGGCGGCGGAATGGGGAGGTCGCTCGGGCGGATCGACGGGATGGGGGTCGGGGAGGGCTCCTGCGTCGGCGGGACGGTCGGCTCTTCCGTCGGCGGGACGGTGGGTTCCTCCGTTGGTGGGAGGCTCGGCTCCTGCGTCGGCATCGTGGTCGGGACGTCCGACGGCGCCTCATCCGGCTGGGCGCTCAGTGCAGAGGATGTCGGCTCCACCTGACCGAGGCTGGCCCCTTCCCGCGCCCGGATCGGAGCAGGCCCCAGCAACGCGAGGACCAGCGTGAGACACACGGCAATCACACCCAGTCGATGGGCCAGAGGGGCACCAGCGGCGTGGGCTGTCTTCGGGAAGGTACGGATCACGGGGCGCCTTGCGTTCGAGACGGTTACGCTTCGCATACGTCTCCGCGGGGTGTCCGTCGCCGCGCGTCGGGCGTGGCGCGGTATTTCGCGCGTAGTCTACGCCCAAAGACCTGGAACATGGCAGTCCCGGAAAGCAGTATGAGCCACCCTTCGACCATCAAGATCGGTACCCCGGGCCCGCCGGCGGCGTCCGGCAGACAACGGTTGTCCGCGCTCGTCCGGCGCCTGGCCCGGGAGCAGGGCCTGACGGTCTGCGCCGTGACGGGTGCCGATTCCTTCCCCGGGCTGGAGCAGCACCTCGTCGATCACATCGCTGCCGGGCACATGGACGGCATGGACTGGTTCACCCCGGACCGGGCCGCCGTGAGCGCCAACCCGCGTCGACTGATGGACCGGGCGTTGTCGCTGGTCAGCGTCGGGGTAGCATACTGGAGTATCGACCCGGGCCGGCCCGACGACGAGCCGCGCGGCCGGATTTCCCGCTATGCCTGGGGGATCGACTACCACAAGCTGCTCAAGCGACGGATGAAGGCGCTGCACCGGGCGATCGAGGCCGAGCTGGGGCACGAGGTCGAGGCGCGGCAACTCGTCGATCACGCCCGGATCGTCGATCGCGCCGTCGCGGCGCGGTCCGGGCTGGGCTGGTACGGCAAGCATTCCTGCATCATCGTCCCCGGCCACGGCTCATGGGTGATGCTCGGCGAGTTGCTGCTGGACCTCAACCTCGAGCCGGACCCGCCGCTGGACCGGGACTGTGGCCGCTGCCGGATCTGCCTGACGAAGTGCCCGACCGGCGCGATCGTCGCGCCGTACACCGTCTCGGCGCCGCTCTGCCTGTCGTTCCAGACCATCGAGCAACGTGGTGCCATCCCCGCCGAGATCCGCCCGAAGATGGGCGACTGGGTCTACGGCTGCGACATCTGCCAGGAGGTCTGCCCGTATACGAAGGCGGCCCGGCCGGAGCCGGACCCGGAGTTCCTCCCCGGGCACGTCGACCACGCCTATCCGTCGCTGCGCTGGTTGCTGGAGATGACCGACGACGAGTTCCGCGCCCGCTACACCGGCCGGGCTACGCTCCGGACCAAGCGCGTGGGGATGGCCCGGAACGCCGCGGTCGCGCTCGGCAACACCGGGACGGACGCGGACCTCGACACTCTCGCCCGGGCGGCGCGATACCACGACGAGCCCCTGGTCCGCGGCCACGCGGCCTGGGCGCTGGGACGCCTCGTCGAGCGGGACGTCACCGGTGGTGCCGGTCGCGATCGGATCGCTGACGCCTTGATATCGGCCTGGCGCGACGATCCTGACAAGTCGGTCCGGGCTGAGGCATACGCCGCGCTCGGTGGATCGGTGCAAGGTACCTGAGACAGGAAGACGGCCCCACTCCTGTACAGGAGTGGGGCCGTCTTCCCGTGCTGGCTGGTCGCCGCAGGAGTGGCGCCCGGCTAGCGGGAGCGCACGACCGAACCACGCAGCCCACGAACCGCCGATCCGCCAGCGACGGCCAGCATCATGGCCGCGAAGGCGCCGATCAGGACCGTCATCAGGGCCGGCGAGGAGTCGACCATTCCCGCCCCGGTGTTCGGCATGGACTCGACCGCCCACTCGGACTCGTCGTTGGCACCCGTGTCCGTGTCGACCGTGTCAGCGGCCGGCTCGCGCGGCGGTCGATCGCCATTGCCGTCGTCGGCGCTGCCGATGAAATCAGGATTGAACCCCAAATCGTCGCTATCGGCCTCGTCATCATCGTCGTCGGACTGGTTGGCGCTTCCGATGAAGGCCGTGTTGAATGGCGTGCCGTCGCCATCTGGATCGTCGTCACTCTGCGCCGCGGTCGAGGCGACCCCGGACAGGAGCAGGCCGAGCACGAGGGCGAGAGTGGAGAGCAGCAGCGCTGCCGGCTTGAATAGAGGCATTGGTGTCCGTGTCCCTTCCGGACCGATCCGGGTCATTCCGGACCGGGAGCAACAGCGGTCCGGATCGCCATCAAGGGCGACTGTCCCACCGGGAGACCACGTCGGCCCCTCGGAGGCTGAACGGAGAAAGGGCATCCGGCGGATCATTGCCTTGTAGCCGGCGTTTCCCGCGCGGCAATCGAAGTCCCGGACAATCCGGCGTCAGCGATGCCCCGGACCTAAGCGTCCGGGGCATCCAGGTTGAGATGACCGGCGGCTCGAGCCGGGCGAGTTCCCATTCCTGACAGACCTGATCGCATCACGCCGGGGACGGAAGAACGATCAGGAGGTGGTGACGCCTCGCAGCGCTGCCGGCGCCGGGATCGGGACGATGACCGGTCTGACGATATCCTCGACGATCTGTCGCTGCCCGGCCACGCCCAGCTCGCGCATGATCAGCTCGAAGCGCGGGGCGAGCTCGGCCATGATCGCGTCGCGTGTCTCCTGCGGCAGGCCCCAGATCTCCTCCTTGAACGGGCCGAAGGCGCGCTTGCGGGTGGAGTAGAAGAATTGCGCGTCCGTCTGGCCCTCCTTGCGCTCCTGGGCGCGCGTCTCCCGGAGCCACTCATAGATGCGGTCGCGCAGTCCGGCAGGGAAGTGCTCGGAGTCGAAGACCGCGTTCTGGAATGCCGTCGCCAGGTGGACCTCGATCGCGTTGCTCTCGGCGAAGCGTCCGAAGGCCGATTCCGGCAGGGTGCTGGCGCCGTGCTGGACCGCGCCGCCGATGCCGTAGCGCTCACGCCCGGCGGCCGAGATGTCGGCGAGCACCTGGAAGTCGACCGCGACCTCCTTGATCGACCCGTCCGGCAGGACGGTGCCGCCGTGGCTGGTGCCGGTCTGGACACTGATCTTGCTGATCCCGACCAGGTCGCCCTCACGGTCGGCCAGATCCCGCTGGAATCCCGTCATGAAGGCGTCGAGGTCGTCGACCGTGCTGTTGTGCTTGCCGACCTCCCCGATCTCGGCACCGACCGAGACAGTGATGCCCTCCGGCTGGATGGCGCGGATATGGGCGAGCAGTTCGGCGGTGCGCTCATAGTTGTTGCGCTGCTGCTCGACGAGGTCAGCCTGCTCGATGTCGACGAGGGTCGACGCGTCGATGTCAATGTTGAAGAACCCGGCCGCGATTGCCTCGGTGCTGAGCTTCCGGACGCGCTCGATCTCGGCGTCCGGGTCCTCGGCGAACTTCGCCCGGGCGGCCTGGAAGTGGTCGCCCTGGATGAAGACCGGGCCACGCCAGCCCGCCGCGACGGCGGCGCCGAGCACCGCGGCGCTGTAGTCGGCCGGTCGCTGCCACGAGTAGCTCATCTCCGACCGGGCGATCTCGAAGACGAAGTGCCCGGTGTTGGTCCGCTCGGCGACCTGGAAGATCGTCCGGGCGATGTCGAAGGTCAGCGTCCGGACGTTGATCGCCGGGGTGGTGATGTTCTGGTAGGCGCCCCGCCCTGCCGCAAGGTAGACGTCGTTGATCGAGGCGGGGAAGGCGCCGAGCGCCTCGGCCGTCGCGCGGATCAGCCAGCGCGCCGCCTCGCGCAGCTCGCCCTCGGGAAAGATCCCGGTCCTGACCAGCCGCTCGATGAAGTCACCCCGGATCCCGGCCTCATCAAGGACATGGACGTGGTCGTCGTGAATATCGAGTACTCCGTCGGTGGCGGCAAGGAGCTCGTCGAGGGAGGCGAAGGGGGCAGGAGTCATGGGAATGCATCCTTTGGTCGGAACCCGACCCTGCCCGGGGCGCACGCGCGTACCGGGACAGGAGGGTTGGCAAATCGCCGTACTGGGGCATGTTCGCGCAGAACGGGTGCCCCCGCTGATACCACGTAGGAGACGAAAAACGAGCCGGCGCCGTGGGATCCCACGGCGCCGGCTCGTTTGTACTTCCGAAGGTGTTGTTCCCCGGTTACTGGACCGTCAGGACACCGACCATACCAGCTGCGGCGTGACCCGGGACCGGGCACAGCACGTCGTAGGCGCCGGCCGGGAGGTTGACCGTGACGTTGTGTGGGGTGGTGTCGCCGCCCGGGGTCTCTGGGGAAGCGATCTCCGGCCGGTCAGCAAGCGCCCAGTAGTGGGGGAGGTTGCCGTTATTCACGACCGTGACGGTGACGTCCGTGTTGGCCGGGATGGTGAAGTTGGCTGGCTCGAAGGCCAGGTCGACCATCGAGACATTGAACGCCGTCTGGCCGCTCGCCGCCGCACCGTCACCGGCCGGAGTGCCCTCGGCCTCGGGCGTGCCGCCCTCCGGGGTTCCCTGGGTCTCCGGGGTGCCACCGTCCGGAGCGCCTTCAACCTCCGGGGTGCCACTCTCCGGCGCCGACTCGGTGCCCCCGGCATCCTCGGAAACCGTCAGCGTGCCAACCATGCCGGCCGCCGCGTGACCCGGGACCGGGCAGATGACCTCGTAGGTGCCGGGCGGCAGGTTGACGGTGACCGGGTGAGCCGTCGTGTCACCACCCTGCGTCTCCGGGGAAGCGATGTTCTGGTCGACAACCGCCCAGTAGTGGGGGAGGTTGCCGTTGTTGACAACGTTCACCGTGACATCGGTGTTGGCCGGGATAGTGAGATCGGCCGGCTCGAAGGCCAGGTCGACCATCGAGACGTTGAACGCCATCTGCTCGGCAGCACCGGCACCCTCATCGCTCTGGGCGCCGCCGGCAGCGGCACTGACCGTCAGGACACCGACCATGCCGGCCGAAGCATGGCCCGGGACGGGGCAGATGAAGTCGTACGTGCCTTCGGGCAGGTTGACGATGACGTCGTGCTGCGTGGTGTCGCCGCCCGGGACCTCCGGCGAGGCGAGTGCCGGGTAGTCGGTGACTTCCCAGTAGTGGTTGAGCGCGCCCTCGTTGATCACCGAGACCGTGAAGTCCGTGTCCGCCGGGATGGTGAATTCGGCCGGGTCGAAGTAGAGGTCGTGCATCGTCACGACCTGGGACGTCCCGCCGCCGCCCGCCCCAGCGTCGGCGACTTCGGTCTCCTGGGCACCACCGCCGGTCTGGCGCTGGGTGATGGCCGCGTTGGTGGCGGGCGGGTCGGCGGGGGGCGGTTCGCCCGGGGTGCAGGCGTACAGCGCGGCCAGGCCGGGAACGCCGATCGCCAGGCCGGCGAAGGTGCGACGGGTCGAGGAGCGGGTCATCGGTCGGAGCCTCCGATGCGGGGTCAGCCGGTCCGACCGGCGGCACCCGCGTGGTGCGTCATCGTAGGGATGGGTTCGTCGTCGACCGGGCAGGAGAGGGCGGCGCCAGCGGGTGAGATCCGTCCCGACGCGGGTCGATCCTGTGGTCCAGGTGCCTCCGGGGCATCCGATAAATGATACCCGCGTGGGCCGGGAAAGGGTGTCGGGAAAAACCAGACATTATGTGAAACAAGCTCCCTGCCGCGGCGCTACGAAGCCACGACGGACGCCTACCACATCCCCAGCTCGTCCTTGGCGTCCTCGCTCATCAGGTCCGGCGACCAGGGCGGGCTCCAGACCAGCTTGACGTCGACCGAGCCAATGCCCGGCAGGTCGTTGAGTGCGTTGGTCACTTCCTGGACGATGACGGGTCCAAGCGGGCAACCCAGCGAGGTCAGGGTCATGGTGACCAAGACGTCGCTCGACTCGGATACCTCCGTGTCGTAGACCAGGCCCAGGTCGACGATGTTGACGCCGATCTCCGGGTCGTAGACGGTCTTCAAGCCTTCACGGACATCAGTGGGGGTGAACAGGGGAGCGGTCATTGGATACTGTCTCCATGGTGGACGGCGCCGGATGGCGCCGGTGGATTCCGGTACGACGCCCTACCAGCGGGACGCGCCGACGGACGGACCGGGTTATACGCCGTCAAGTCTAGCCTGCCCGGCCTCCATGCGGCGCGATCCGCCATGCGACCTGGCGCCAACTCACCTGTGGAGAACGATCATGACCAGCTTGTCCATTACGAAAGCGGCCATTCACGATGTCGTCGACCTCCTGGAACTGCCCGAGGCCGGGACGATCCGGCGCGGATTTCTGGCGTTCTCTCATCCGGCTCTGGCCGGGATGCGCTGGCCGTACACGATCGTCCGCGGCCGCGACGACGGGCCGCGGGTGGTGGTCACGGCAGGCGTCCACCCGACGGAATACCCTGCGATCGAGGCGAGCATCCGTCTCACCCGCGGGCTGGACCCGGCGACGCTGCGGGGGACGGTCATCGTGCTCCCGCTGGTCAACCTTCCCTCGTTTCTGACCCGCACGCCGTTCGTCTCGCCGCTGGACGGGCTGAACCCCAACCGGGTGTTTCCCGGCAACGCCGACGGGACGGTGACGGAAGTGATTGTCGACGCGATCTTTCGGAGCGTGATCGCGGGCGCCGATGCCTACATCGACCTGCACGGCGGGGACGTCTACGAGGATCTGATCCCGTTCATCTGCTGGGCGGTGTCCGGTGACGCGGACCTGGACGCGCGGGCGGCGGCTCTGGCCCGGTCATTCGGCATCAAGCATGTCGTCGTCGTTCCCCAGCAGTCGTCCACGACTGGTCTGACCTCGGATATCGCGGCAGCGCTGGCGGGTATCCCGGCCGTGCTGGCCGAGGGCGGCGGGCGTGGTCTCCTGACCGAGCCCGAGACGGCAATGCTCCATGAGGGCTGCCTGCGGGGACTGCGCCACCTCGGGATTCTGCCGGGTGGTGAGCCGGAGAGCGTCGAGACCGTCGAGGTCGGGTATCAGATCATCCACTCGCCAGCTGAGGGGCTCTGGTACCCGGCAGTTACCGCGGGCGACATGATCACGGCCGGCCAGACCGTCGGAGCGATCCGGGACCTGTTCGGTGACCACCTCGTCGACGTGGTCACGCCGGTCGACGGCGTTGTCCTCTACGTGACCAGCAGCCCGGCGATGCGATCGGGAGGCATCACGGTGGGCGTCGGGCCTCATTGACCATAGATGCGGGACCGGCATGATGACGAAGGGATAAGCCATGGTTGGCTGGACGCATGGACCGGACGCGCCCGGTGCTGCCGTGTCCCGGACGGTCGACCTAGGTAGGCAGATCATCCACTACCAGGAGAGTGGCGACGGTGATCCCGTCGTCCTCATCCATGGCAATCCCACGTCGTCATTCCTCTGGCGTGAGGTTGTCCCACCGGTCGTCCGGTCTGGTTACCGGTGTCTGGCGATGGACCTGCCCGGGATGGGACGTTCGTCGAAGCCCGGCGGAGACTACCCCTTCCGCCTGCACGCTGACGCGGTCGACGGCTTTCTGGACGCGCTCGGGTTGGAGCGTGTCGCGCTGGTCCTCCATGACTGGGGTGTGGCACTGGGACTGGATCTGCTCCGACGACGCCCGGACCGGGTGCGGGCGATCGCGTTCATGGAGGGCCACGTACACCCAATCGCCACATGGGACGAGTTCGACGAGGGCGGACGCGAACTGTTCCGGACGCTCCGGAGCGAGGACGAAGGCCGGCGGCTGGTGATCGATCAGAACCTGTTCATCGAGGCCGTCCTGCCGTCCGGGATGCGTCGGCGACTCAGCGAAGCAGAAATGGACGCCTACCGGGCACCATTCGTCCGGCCAGCGGACCGGGACGTGATCTGGCGCTGGGTCCGGTCGATTCCCATCGCGGGCGAGCCGCCGGAAATGGACGCGACGATGCGAGCCAATCGCGACGCCTTGGTCGCGTCCGGGATCCCGAAGCTGCTGTTCCACGCCACACCCGGCGCCATCATCGGACCGGAAGCGGTCGCGTGGTTTCGCGATTCACTCACGAACCTGACGGTGGTGAGGCTTGGCGACGGGCTCCATTTCCTGCCTGAGGATCACGGGCCGACCATTGGCCAGGCGATCGCGGACTGGCTCGGGACCCGATGACCGGACGGCGGCTCTCCCTCGGGTGGCCAAGGGAGGCCCAGTTGGCTGGCGAGGGCGCGTGGGTGTCGAACCCACCGGTGCCGTCGTGGACGGCACCCGCACGGTTTTGAAGACCGGGGAGGCCACCGGGCCCCATCCACCCCCATGGAACATACGCGGCATGGAGCGGTAACCGCCCTCGCACGCCGGCTATCACCTCAGGTGCTGGCCTGAACCGGGAACCGGTAGACCGTACAACGTAGAATGGGCCGGCGCCGCTCGGGTGTCCATCCGTCACGCGACGGAGAGCACTGCCGGGAGAAGCGATCATCTCGCCGCGAGTCCAGCGGCTACAGGCTCATCGTGAAGACCTCACGAAGAAAGGCAAGGTCCCGAATTGTCGCGTGGGTTGCTCCCCGTTCTCCTCGCGTTCCTGTTCGCGCTGCCCGGCGTCATCCTTGAGATTGTTGCCCTCACCGCGGGATATCACCCCAATCCCATCCTCGCGTCGATCCTCTTCGGCTGCACCATTATTGGCGGCGCGTTCCTGCTGTCCTGGGCGGCCGAGGTCATGCAGCTCGACGTGAGCGCCGGACTCGCGCTGGCCGTGCTGGCGCTGATCGCGATCCTGCCGGAGTATGTAGTCGGCGCCACCTTTGCCTGGTCGGCGCCGGGCAACCCGGACAATGCCGAGCTGGCCATCGCCAACATGACCGGCGCCAACCGGCTCCTGATCGGTCTGTTCTGGCCGGTCATCATCGGTATCGTCTGGTACCGGCAGCGCAAGCGGTACATCTCCCTGAACCGCGAGAACGGCCTGGAGATCCTGGCCCTGCTGGCCGCGACCCTGTACGCCTTCGTCATTCCCTTCAAGGGATCGCTGACCTGGGTGGACTTCGTCATCCTCGTCTCGATCTTCGGCGTCTACCTGTGGCAGCTGTCCAAGCTGCCGTCCGGTGAGCCGCACCTCGTCGGACCGTCACAGGTCATAGGCTCGTGGCCGGCCAAGCAGCGCCGGACGGCCGTGGGCGTCCTTGGGGCCGTCGCGGCGGCGTTCATCCTGCTGGTGGCGCACCCGTTCGGCGAGTCGCTGGTCGAGACCGGCCAGAACATCGGCGTCAGCGAGTTCCTGCTGGTTCAGTGGATCGCCCCGATCGCCTCCGAGGCGCCGGAGCTGGTCATCGTGACGCTGTTCGCCTGGCGTGGGGCGACGACCGCGGCGCTCGGCGCACTGGTCTCGTCCAAGATCAACCAGTGGACGCTGCTGGTCGCGATGCTGCCGCTGATCTACGCGATCTCGGCCGGTGGGCTGGACCCAATGGTCTTCCCGAACCCGGACGACCACTTCTTCGCCTTCGCCAGCGAGGAGATCTTCCTGACGGCGGCCCAGTCACTGTTCGCCGTCGTGCTGCTCCTCGATCTCCGGCTCGGCCTGCCCGGCGCCGGATTGCTGCTGGTGCTGTTCTTCGCCCAGCTCGCCATCCCCGGCATCCACATGGAAGTCGGTATCCTCTACCTGGTGCTTTCGGTGATCGGCATCATCTGGTCACGGCGTGACATCCTGCCGCTGGTCTTCGGTGTCCGGAACTTCCTCCGGGAGGCCGATGCGGCAAAGAAGTCGCCCGTCGGCGACGAGCCGCTGATCGGTCCGGCCGACAGGTAGCAGCGATCCGGGTATCGCGACGGTAACGCGGAACGGCGGCGAGGAAATCCCCTCGCCGCCGTTCCGCTTTCCGGAGGTCCTGGTGACGATCCGCTCCCGGTCCCGTCGCGACGCTGAGAGACCCGAGAGGGGCCATGCTCTACACCGGTGCGCTGTCTTGCGGGTCGTAACCCAGCAGCGCCCGGGCGTGATTGATGTCCCAGTACTGCCGCGGATTGTCGGAGATCCCGTAGACGAGCGCCCAGCGGACATCCGGAACGACCAGACACTGGCGGATCAGTCGGGCGGCGTCGGCGCGGCTCAGCCAGGTGGCGCGCATCCGCTGGCGGGTCTGCTCCGGGGTGAGCTCGAGGATCCCGGCGCCGCTCGCGAGCAGGTCGACATCGTATGGGTTGTCGTGGCCGAGCATCGAGCCGATCCGGAGGCAGTAGACGGCCATCCCGTGACGCTCGTGGTACATGCGGCCGAGCGCCTCGCCGTAAGCCTTGCTGACGCCGTAGAGCGAATCCGGTCGGATTGGATGGGTGTGATCGATCCGGCGCGGGTCGTCCAGCGCGAACAGCTGCGGCGATCCCTCGAACTCGAACATGCCGACGGCGTGGTTGGACGACGCGAAGACCACGCGATCCACTCCAGCCGACCGGGCCGCCTCGAAGACGTTGTACGTCCCGATCAGATTGTTGTGGAGCACGTCGTCCCACGTCGACTCGACCGGCGCCGAGGCCGCGAGGTGGACGACGGCATCGATCCCTTCGAAGGCGGGACGGATGCCGTTGAGGTCGGCGATGTCGCCGACGTGCGACGCGAAGTCCTGCGGCTCGCGGGTCAGGTACCGGAACTCGAACTCGCCGGCGAGATGCTCGCGCAGGGCGGTGCCGATCTGGCCCTCGGCGCCGGTGATCAGGACGGTGCGAACGGGACGGTTCGATGTGGGGGCGGCAGCGGAATCGGACACGGGACCTCCTCGGGACGATGCGATCGCACGGCGATGAACAGGGACCACGACGTGGAATGCCGGCACCCGAACTGTGGGCAGCGTACCCGGCGGCCCGCAAGGATGATTCCCTGTGGTCGCAAGCCGTCTGACTGCGAATGCACATCGCCCGGCCGCCCGACCTGGAACGTCGCCAGTATCCCCCTTGACATGGGGTATGGTTGTCTCGCTGGCGGTCCGACGACGGCGCAGCCGGAGGTAGTCCATGGTTCGGCAGATGCTCAACGAGACCGGTCAACCTGACGAGGTCGGTGAGCGTCCGCGAGGTCGGGTGCTCCGGCTGAACACGCCCTGGACACAGCGTCCCTTGCGGGTCGCGCAGGAGCAACAGTCCGCCGCGGGGGCCACTGACGCGCACCCCGCGGGATCATCAGTCGGACGTCCGCCGCTGTCCGTCACCCCTGCGATCCCGGCCGTTGACCAGCCGCACGTCGAGCGTACCGGCTGGGCCTATGTCTGGCACAGCACCAAGCGCCACGCGCACGCCTTCCGACGCTACTTCTCGATCCGGAACAATGACCTCGCTGCGATGGTCGCCTTCAATGGGCTGATCGCGGTCGTCCCGATGTTCCTGCTGGTCGTCGCCATCGTCGGTCTGCTGCTCCAGGACGAAGGGTTGTTCCGGGAGTTCCGCCGGGCGGTGATCTCGGTCTTTCCCTCCCAGGGCGCCCGTGATGCGCTGATGGACGCCTCAGCCACGCGTGACAACGTGGGCTGGTTCAGTCTGCTGAGCCTGGTGGGATTCGCCTGGATCGGCTCATCATTCGTCGCGACGGTTACCCGGGCGATCAACTCGCTCTATGAGGTCCGCGGCTCGCCGTTCGTCCGCAGCCGGATTCGCGCCGTCTTCGTGATCATCGCGTTCAGCCTGCTGCTGATGATCGTGGTCCTGGCTGCGACGCTCCCGACCCTGCTCATCAACCGGGAAGTCAACGATTACTTCGAAGATGTTGAGGACCTGTTCCTGTTCCAGGTCGCCTATCAGATCCTGAGCTACGCCATTTCCCTGGTCTTCGCGTTCCTGCTCTTCGTCATCGCCTACCGGTACCTGCCGGCCGTGCGGCAGCGGTTCCGCGACGTCGTGCCGGGGGCACTGGTCGCGGCGGTCGGGCTGGTCCTGCTGATGCAGGTCTTCCCGATCTACGTCCGGGTCTACCAGGCGTTGCCATCGTCGTCGTCCTACGGGGCGGCCTTCGTCTTCGTCTCGATCCTGGTGACGTGGGCGTACCTGCTGGCCCACGTCCTCCTGATCGGTGCCTGGCTGAACGCCCGGGCCGAGGAGCGCCGCCGCCTGCACCGGTCAGTGACAATCACCCACCTCGAGCCCGGTAGCCGGGCCCACGATGTCCCGATCCAGCGGACGCCGCTGGCCGAGCCGCCGCCGTTGCCGTCCGACTCGGTCAGGGCTCCGGCCGCTCCAACGAGCCCAAGGGGCTGGCGACCACGCTCGAGGAAGTGACGATGCTGCGGTCAGTTCACCTGATCGGAGCGCCGTCCAGCGCCGGGTCCTACGCGCCCGGGCAGGAACAGGCGCCGGCCGCCCTTCGGCGCGCCGGGCTGTCCTCTGCCATGCGATCGCGAGCGATTGATCTGACGGACCACGGCGACTTGCCTGGGTTCCGTTGGCGTCCGGATCCGGACCGACCGGCGACCGCCAACCTCGATGTGGTCGTCCGCGTGGCGACCGGGGTCGCAGACCTCGTCGAGACGGCGCGGGGGGCCGACGCACACGGGACCGTGCTCGTTCTGGGGGGCGACTGCACGGTCGGGGTCGGGACCGTTGCGGGCCTTGCGCGGTCCGGCGAGCGCGTCGGACTGATCTATTTTGATGGCGACGTTGACCTGAACGTTCCCGCGACTGGCGACGGCCCGCTGGACTGGATGGGCGTCGCTCATCTGCTCGACCTCGATGGGGCCGAGGACGCCCTGGCCGAGATCGGTCCCCGCCGTCCGCTGATCGCGCCGGCGGATATCCTGTTCGTCGCGCCGTCCAATATCTCCGCTCCCGAGCAGGCCGCAGTCGATCGCCTCGGGCTGGCCGTCATTCCGCTTGGCGACGTGGTCGCCGAGGCGGACGCCGTGATCGACCGGATGGTTGCCTGGGCCGCGGGCTTCGACCGGATCGCGGTGCACCTCGACGTGGATGTGCTCCAGTACACCGATTTTCCGGTCGCCGAGGGGACTTATCGGCGACCGGGACTGGACGCCGACGGGCTGGCCCGGCTGCTGACAGCGGCCTGTGCGCTGCCGGCGTTCCGGGCACTGACCGTGACGGAGGTCAATCCCGATCACTGGCCGGACGAGGCAACCGGTGAGCGGTTCGTCGCCCTGCTGGCCGACGCGTTCTCCGGACGTGGTGTTGCGGAGCGGCTCGGTGCGCCGCCGAGAGCTCGTCCGTCCTGACCCCTGCCGGTCGCTACAATGTCGGCTGTCCCGATGGAGCGCCATGCGACGCGGATGGTGCCGGATATGGATGCGCGAGAGGGTAGGGTCGGATGGATCTCGGATTGACAGGCAAGGTGGCCATCGTCGCGGCGTCGAGCAAGGGGCTGGGCCGGGCGACGGCGCGACAGTTCCTGCTGGAAGGCGCACTGGTCACGATCAACGGCCGCAACCAGGCGTCGCTGGACCGGACTGCCCAGGAGCTGCGCGATGAGACGGGCGGCGACGTGCTGGCGATCGCGGGGGACATGACGAGTTCGGACGACATCGCCCGGCTGGTCGACGAGACGATCGCGCAGCGGGGCCGGCTGGATTGCCTCGTGCCGAACAGCGGCGGGCCGCCCCCGGGCCGCTTCCCGGACTTCCCCGAGGACGAGCCGTGGGAGAAGGCGATCAACCTGATCCTGATGAGCACGCTGCGGCTGATCCGCGCCGCCCTGCCGCACCTGGAGCAGAGCCAGGGCAGCGTGACCGCGATCGTCTCGACGTCGATCAAGCAGCCGATCCCGCACCTGATCCTGTCGAATACGGCCCGGTCGGCGGTCTCGGGGCTGATGAAGTCGCTGGCGCTGGACTACGCGGGCAAGGGCGTCCGGTTCAACAACGTCCTGCCGGGCAGCACCCGGACCGACCGAATCATCGGGCTGGCCGAGAAGCGGTCCAAGGAGTCCGGGAAGAGCGTCGACGAGATCATCATCGAGGATGGCAAGGCGATCCCGATGGGCCGCGTCGGTGAGCCGCACGAGTTCGCCAACGCCGTCGTGTTCATGGCCTCGCCGGCCGCCTCGTTCATTACCGGCCAGTCGCTGGCTGTCGACGGCGGCACCATCCGCAGCGTCTGACGCCTCGACAACCCGTCGATCCAAACGCCGGCTGGTCAGCGCTGACCAGCCGGCGTTCGGTTTCTGCTACGTCATGTCCGGCGACGATGACGTCAGTCCGGCTGAAGTCATTGCCAATGAACAGGAGTAGTCCGCCGGTCGCCTTGACCAGGGCACAGGCGGAGCAGTCGCCGACGTTCAGTTTCGCCGGGTGGCTGCCGCGACCGAACCGGCGATGGGCTGATCGCGTCTACTCCGCAGGCGAAGCAGTCTTGGGCTCGACCGTGATGGGGCCATGGTCCAGCAGGCGCTCGACCTTCGCTCCGGCATCCGGGTCCGCGAGACCGACCGCGACGATGCAGACCTCGAGCAGGTTTGCGGCGGAGATGCGTGCCACAGTGGACCCAGCAGGGTGGCCGAGCGACGTTCAGCATCCCTGAGTGGTTGCTGACGATGCCAATGATTACGGACTATGTCGTGACCACGGCGGAACCCGTAGTAACTTCAATCACGGTGCGCCTAGCGAAGCCTGCCTGGACAGGGGTGATCTGCCAGGAACCGCTGTCCTTATCGGTTGATAGAGAGCCCGTCCAGCCAGTTCAGGGCTGCCTGCGTCTGCCGCTGCCGGAGGGCGAGGACGTCGCGGGCGAAGTCGGCATCCTCGCCTTCAGGAACGTCGGCCGCCTGGGCGTCCAGCCGGCCGAGGGCGTCAGCGAGGATGGTGCGCTGGCGATCGATCAGGCTGGCGACGTTCTCCGGGTGGAGGCGGCGGGCGAAGTAGAGCTTGAGCAGGAAGTCCAGCCGGAGTTCACGGGTCCGCTCGACAGGCTCGGCGAGCCAGCGCTTCAGTTCGTCCCGGCCGGCGTCGGTCAGCGTGTGGACCTGGCGGGGCGGACGGTTGCCCTGTGGCTCGGTGGTCGTCGTCGCCCACCCGTTGCGCTCCAGCTTCTTGAGGTGGTGGTAGAGCATGCTCGTCTCGAGCCGGAGCACATCGCCCAGCGCTCCGCCCGCTCCGAACTGCCGCGCCAGGTCGTAGCCATGTCCCGTACCGCCGGCCACCTCCAGCAGCGCCAGCACGGCGTGCTCGGCGGCCATCGTCGCGCGGCCGGGACGGGGACGGGTCGGTGTACCGTTGCGGGCCATGCTCCTGCTCTCTCTCGAACGGCCAAACAATGCCTGCCACGCGGGGGTGTTCCTGTGGCAGAGTGTATCGTCCCGGGTGTCCGTCCTCACTGCTTTCCCGCCAGGCCCCGGCCAGCTTCCCCGGACCGGCCCCCTCTTTGGCCCCGGTTCCGTCACGATCACGTGTGTTCCGGAAGGACCTCACCATGACCCAGCCCGCCCCGCAATCCGATTCCCACACCACCCAGCCCGCGACCATCCCCCTCGGCGCGACCGTCTACGGCCAGGACAACGCGCGCTTCGGCCAGGTCGCCGGCTCGTACCGCGATTACCTCATCGTCGAGCGCGGCTTCTTCATGCCGGTCGACTACTACGTGCCACTACGGGCCGTTCGCCGGGTCGAAGGCGCGGTCGTCACGCTGGGGATCACCCGTGACGCTGCCCTGACGCAGGGATGGGAGAAGGCACCCTTCACTGCCGAGACGGGCCCACGCCGATCGCGTCGACCGGCCGTCTCAAGCGAGACCCCAGCTGCCCGGACCGCAACGGATCGTCCCGAGGAGCGACCCCGCTCGGCGTGGCCAGCCGCCACTCCGGGAGCTGGCGCTGCCCGCCCAACGGAAAACAGCACCACCGGCGAGGACGCCCGGACGATATCCACCGGACCGACCGTATCGGGTAACGCGCCGCTCTTCTCTGATTCCTACGCGATCGGCGTGAACACCGACTCCTACCAGGCATTGCAGCATCACCGTTCGTCCCCGGCGGGGCCGGACGTGGACCATGCCGACGACGCGGCCCCAGCCGAGCCGTCAGTGTCCATGGATGCATCGGCCGACGCGGCGACTCCGTCGGCCGGGCCTGTTGTCCCGGCGCAGGGAACCGTCGCCCCGCTTGCCAACGCTGCCACCCGCCCGGAGGATGGATCGGACGGCGATCCGGATACGCAGTCCGATGCCCCTGATCCCGGGGCTTCCACGGCCCGGCGCGCTGCCGGAGGCTGACCTGCACGGACCTGCGGCGCCGCGCGGCGCCCGCCAACGGGCCAGCCGATGGGCGTCGCGCCTTGCGGGGCGTGTCCCGGTGCTTCATGCTCCCTTGCGACGGTCCCCGCTCGGGGGACGGATGGAGGGGTGACGCACCCATGGCCCGAGGCGTATTCCGGTTCCAGGGCCGTGGGCGGGACGAGCGGCCGACTGCCGTTCTCAGCGACCGCCAGCATCAGCTGATCCAGGATGAACTGGACCTGCTCGGGCGAGCCCGGACGATCCTCGCCGGGTATCCCGCCACCGCCGCCGATCTCGCCGAGATGGACCGCGCTGCCGAGCAGCTCGGCGCGCTGTTCCTGCTGGTGATCGTCGGCGAGTTCAACGCCGGCAAGTCGGCCTTCATCAACGCACTCGTCGGCGTCCAGGTTATGCCCGAGGGCGTGCTGCCGACGACGGCCGTGATCAACCGGCTCCGGTTCGGCGAGCAGCCGTCCGAGACGATGCTGCCCGACGGCGTGATTGACCGGACGTTCCCGGCCGACTTCCTCCACGACATCACCGTCGTCGACACGCCCGGTACCAACGCGATCATCCGTGAGCACGAGAAGCTCACCCAGCAGTTCGTGCCTCGCGCCGATCTGGTGCTGTTCGTGACGTCTGCCGACCGCCCCTTCAGCGAGAGTGAACGCCAGTTCATGGCGGGGATCCGGGAGTGGGGCAAGAAGATCGTCGTCGTCGTAAACAAGGTCGATCTCCTGCCCAGCGCCGCTGCCCGGGAGGAGGTCGAGAAGTTCGTCCGGGACAACGTCGCCCGGCTCGTCGGCTTCGCGCCGGACGTCTTCTCCGTCTCGGCGATGAAGGCGTCCCAGGCCAAGCAGCTCGGCCAGCGCAACCCGCCCGAGCGCGACCGGCTCTGGGCCGAGAGCCGGTTCGAGCCCGTCGAGGATTACGTCGTCCGCGAACTGGACCAGGAGAGCCGCATCCGGCTCAAGCTGTCTAACCCGCTGGGAATCGCCGAGCACACGGCCGAGCGATACCTGCGGGACAGTGCTCGGCGGCTGGACGTCCTGCGCGACGACGTCCAGACGATCGAGACGATCGACCGGCAGCTCGGCGTCTACCAGGACGACATGCGGCGCCAGTTCGAATATCACCTCAGCCGGGTCGAGGCGATCATCGCCCGGATGATCACCCGCGGCGACGCCTTCTTCGAGGACACCATCCGGATCGGCCGCGTCTTCGACCTGCTCAACACCGACAAGGTCCGGACCATGTTCGAGCAGCAGGTGGTCTCCGACACCGCCCGCCGGATCGACGACACCATCGATGAACTGATCGACTGGATGGTCGAGCAGGACCTGAGAACTTGGGAAGCCGTCTCGGACTACGTCAACCGCCGCCGGCTGGACAAGTACGAGGAGCAACTCGTCGGCGGGATCAGCTCGCAGTTCCGCTATGACCGCCGCTCACTGCTTGATTCGGTGAGCAAGCGGGCCAGGGAAGAGATCGACCGGTTCGATGCCCGCAAGGAAGCGGCGGAGCTGTCGCAATCAGTGCGGAATGCCGTCGCGGCGACGGCGGTCGCCGAGGCTGGGGCCGTCGGGCTCGGGGCGCTCGTCGTGGCCGCCGCCAGCACGGTTGCCGTCGACATTACGGGCATTCTCGCCGCCTCACTGGTGGCCGGGGTCGGCCTGTTCGTGCTGCCGCGCCGTCGCCGCAAGGCGCGCGAGGAGTTCCACCAGCGAGCGTCCGAGCTGGAGCAACGGTTGATCACGGTCATGCGCGACCAGTTCGAATACGAGCTGAACCGGTCAGTCGGACGGATCACCGAGGCGATCGCGCCCTACACGCGCTTCGTACGCAGCGAGACGACGCGACTGGGCGAGTTCGAACGCGACATGACCGCCACCCGCAACGACCTGCGTGCGTTCCGTCACCGGATCGGTGTCACGGACGACGTGATCGATCCGGAGGTGAGGGCGGTCGTGGCCGGGGAGGGGCTCCCGGAGCTGCCCCGGAGTGGATCGAACGCGACCGATTAACGGACGGGCCATCAGCTGACGGGGTAGTGGGGGAACGTGTGTTGAGCGGAGGACAGGGACAGGATCACGGCGCCGGCGGCATGACGTACCGTGATGCCGGGGTAGACATCGACGCGACGAGCGCCGCTGTCGGGCGGATCGCCGAGCGCGCGCGGACGATGCTCGGCGCTACCGGCGCGGCGGACATCGGGCATTTCGGTGGGATGTATCGGCTGCCGTCCGGACCGGACCGGCTGCTGGTCGCGTCGGCCGACGGGGTCGGCACCAAGCTCAAGCTGGCCTTCCTGCTGGGGGGCGAGGCCCACGCCCGGATGGGTGAGGATCTCGTCAACCACTGCGTCAACGACATACTCTCCCTCGGTGCCCGTCCCCTGTTCTTTCTCGATTACTTCTCGACCGGCCACTTCGACCAGGTCGCCTTCGACGGGTTCGTCGCGGGACTCGTCGAAGGCTGCGCGGCCAACGGCATGGCACTGATCGGCGGCGAGACAGCCGAGATGCCGGGGATGTACGCGCCGGGTGAGTACGACGCCGCCGGATTCATCGTCGGCGAGGTCGCGCCGGACCGCGTGATCGACGGCTCGGACGTGCGGCCCGGCGATGTGCTGCTCGGGCTGCCCTCCGGTGGCCTCCAGACCAACGGCTTCAGCCTCGCTCGCCGGATCGCCGGACTTTCCGGCGCGGCGGAGGACGCTGCGGCGGATCGCGCCCGGCTTGCCGAGCCGCTGCCCGGCGACGAGTCCGTCACGGTCGGTGACGCCCTGATCGCCGGCCACGCCACCTTCCGGCCGGCCGTCGCGCCGCTCGCCGAGCACCCGGACCACCCGATCCGCGGCATGGTCCATGTCACCGGTGGAGGGCTGGTCGACAACGTCCCCCGCATCCTCGGGGACGAGCTCGCGGCCGAGATCGATCCATCCAGCTGGCCCGTTCCGCCGGTCTTCACCTGGTTGACGATGGCCGGCGATGTCCCGTTCCGGGAGCGCTACCGGGCCTTCAACATGGGCATCGGCTTCGTGGTCGTCGTCCGCCCCGAGGACGCTGACGCTGTCCGGGACGAGATTCCCGGAGCCGTCGCGATCGGACGGGTCGTCGGCCGGCGGGACGGTGGCGAACAGGTCCTGGGGTTGGGATGACGGCGTTGGGAGGCCGTCCCGTTTCAGGTGCCCAACCCCTGAGCGTCCTCCGGGGTTGGGCACGATCCGGGTCGCCTGTGGACGGGGGTACCGGCGTACCCCTGCATTATTCACGGCGTGACGTATTGGCATGCGGTTTGCTGCGACTGATTCCTGCCAGACGCTGCTGCGGGATCGCGGTGGGTCTTACCTGGCGGGGAGGGCCATGGCATGAAGCGGATGCTGTCAGTCATCGGGCTCGGAGCGGCACTGTGTGTCGGTTCCGTCGGTTACACCATCGCCCAGGATGCCCCGGCGACGCCGGAAGGGAATATTTCGGAGCTCTGCGCGACGCCGCTCGCGACGCCGGAACAGCCGGGGACGCCCGAGATCAACACTACGGGGAGCCCCGAGGCGATCGCGACGTCGGTCGCCGAGAACGTGGATACCGGTATCCAGTCGACGGCCTGCGGCACACCCGAAGCAACCCCGGTGAGCTGACGTTGCGGGGTCCGGGATGGCAACGTGCTGGACTTTAACGAGATCAAGACCTGATCTTGTGAAACGCCAAGGCAGGCGGTAGGGTGGTTCGTATCCGACAGGTGCTCGAACACAAGGTCGTGTCCCTGTCGCGTCGGTCGGATGGACAACGGAATAGCAGCGGCGGGCGGTCGATCATGGACCGGTTGTCAGCCAGGAGCGAGGCAGCAGCATGTCGGACCTCGACCCAGGGAGACACGGAGCGATGTCGGACCACAATGACGCGGTACGCGACGAGACTGAGCCGCAGGTAACGGCTCCCGGAACGACCGAGGCTGGCGCGGTCTTCGATCAGCGCCGGGTCGATCGACGACGATTGCTCGGCACGGCGGCGGCGACCGGTGCCGCGGCGGCGGTGATCCCGCTTACGCTGGTGGCGGTCGAGGCGCAGGACAGCGGTGGGGCTGCGACGCCCGAAGCGACTCCGATGGGCCATGACCACATGGACATGCCGGTCGGTCCGCCCACCAACGTGGGGTTCACCTACTTCGTGCCGTACCAGGCCGCGATCGTCCAGGCCGCCGCGGCCCGGATCATCCCGACCGATGAATTGGGCCCCGGGGCCACCGAGGCCGGCGTGGTTCTGTTCATCGACCGACAGATCAACAGGGGCGCGAGTATGGACTATCGCGGTCCTCGCTACTCGATGGGCCCCTTCCTGACCGGCGAGCCGACCCAGGGCGACCAGTCCGGCATGAATATTCGCGACCAGTTCCGGGTGGGAATCTTCGCGCTGGACGCCTATGCCCAGACAACGTTCGGCCAGGGGTTTGTCGCCTGCACGGCGGAGCAGCAGGACCAGCTGCTCACCGACCTGTCCGAGGGTCGGCCCGAGAATTTCGCGGCGGGACTCCAGGCCCAACCCATTTCCCAAGGCGATCAGCTGACGCCGAATCTGAGCCTGGATACGACGCTGACGCGGAGTCTCGGTGCGACGGCCTTCTTCACGATGCTGCGCAACTGGACCATGGCGGGCTACTTCTCGGATCCCGTCCAGGGCGGCAACCATGACATGGTCGGCTGGAAGATGATCGGCTTCCCCGGCGCGCACATCTCCTACTTCGAGGACATCGAGAACTACAACGTGCCGTTCGAGGGCGACTACATCAGCCTGGGCCAGTACCAGGAGCAGATGGGCGGGGGACTGTAGGATGGCCGTACTACCCAAGACCGATGTCGTCTTCGTTGGCTTCGGCATGGTCAACAGCATCATCGCCGCCGAGCTTGGCAAGCATACGTCGCTCAAGATGGTCGGCCTGGAGCGGGGACCCTACCGCGATACCTTCCCTGACTTCCTCCAGGACCACTTCGACGAGTGGCGGTACAGCATTCAGGGTGACCTGTTCCAGGACCTGAGCAAGAACACCATCACGTTCCGTAACCAGCGCGAACAGACGGCGCTCCCGATGCGTCAGTACGGGTCGTTCCTCCCCGGAGACGGCGTCGGCGGGGCAATGGTCCACTGGAACGGCGTCTCATGGCGCTTCCTCGAGCACCACTTCAACTACCGGTCCCATCACGAGCAGCGTTACGGCCCTGACTTCCTCCCGGAAGACACGACCATCCAGGACTGGGGCGTGTCGTACCAGGATCTGGAGCCGTACTACACGGCCTACGAGAAGACGTTCGGAATCGGTGGCAAGGCCGGCAATCTGCAGGGCGTCATCCAGGAGGGCGGTAACCGCTTCGAGGGGCCACGCTCCGAGGAGTTCCCCCAGCCTCCAGGCAAGAAGCCGTACAACACGACGCTGTTCCGCGACGCCGCCACGGAGCTGGGCTACAACGTCTTCCCGATGCCGAGCGGCAACAGCACCGGGACCTACACCAACCCGGATGGTCAGACCCTTGGCGCCTGCAACTACTGCGGCTTCTGCGAGCGGTACGGCTGCCACGTCGGCGCCAAGGGCAGCCCGATCGTGACGACCGTGCCGACGGCACTGGCATCCGGCAACCTTGAGATCCGCCAGTTTGCCAATGTCTTCCGGATCAACCACACCGGCGGCCAGGCGACCAGCGTCTCGTATTACGACGAGAACGGACAGGAGCAGGAGCAGCCGGCCGATCTGATCATCGTCGGTACGTTCATGCTGGAGAACACCCGCCTGATGCTGCTATCCAACATCGGGCAGCCGTATGACCCGGTCCAGAACACCGGCGTCGTCGGGCGGAACTACACCTATCAGCTCGGTGGCGCCAACGCGACCGTCTGGTACGACGACAAGATCATGAACCGGTTCATGGGCGCCGGCGCCGCAGGGTTCGGGATGGATGACTTCCACTCGGACAACTTCGACCACACCGGCCTCGGGTTCTTCGGCGGCGGCAACATCTCCGCCAACAACACCGGAGCCCGCCCGATCGAGAACAGCGGTCCGCTCCCGCCGGGCAGCCCGACATGGGGTAGTGGCTGGAAGGAAGCTGTCAAGAAGTACTACAACCGGTCGGCCGGATTCAGCATGCAGGGCGAGAGCCCGGCCTACCGGCAGAACTACGTCGACCTCGACCCGACCTATCGTGATGCGTGGGGCAACCCGCTGCTCCGGATCACGTTCAACTGGACCGACAACGAGCGCAGGCTCGTCAAGTGGGTCAACGAGAACCCGATCACCCAGATCGCCAACGCGATGGGTGGCTCGATCGTCCGGACGGGTAGCGAGATCACCGACTACAGCATCGTCCCGTACCAGTCCACCCACCTCCAGGGCGGCACGGTGATGGGCACCGACCCGACGACCTCGGTCGTCAATACGTCGCTTCAGAGCTGGGACGTCTCCAACCTGTTCGTCGTCGGGGCGAGCAACTTCCCGCAGAATCCCGGCTACAACCCAACCGGGACCGTGGGCGCCCTGGCCTACAAGGCCGCCAACGACATCATTACCCGCTACCTGCCGAGCCCGGGACCGCTGGCCTAGCCATCTCAAGGCCTAGCCATCTCCCGTGATGCGGTCAGACAGGAACAGGGGCGCCGAGTTTCCGGCGTCCCTGTTTCATGTAGCTGGCCCCTGGTGGCGCGGTTGCCCGCCCACGCGACCGGACGGTCAGGCGAGGCCGAACAGGCGCCCGATCGCACGCCCGATCGCCAGCCAGAAGTCGATGCCGAGGATGGCGAGCGCGATGAGGGACGCCGCGATCACGACCGCGTCGATGCTCTGCCGACCTTCCTTCGCCCAGTAGACATCCTCCAGGTGCAGCCAGAGGGCGAACTCGTCCAGGGTCAGGGCGGCGCCGATCCCGAACAGGATCGCGAACGGGATCCGGAAGGTGTCGTCCTCGAGTCCGATGCCGAGATAGCCGCTGATCAGCAGCAGCAGGATGCCCGGGACAAGGTGGTGGAAATGGGTCCCGCCTGGCGACGAGAGGTTGTGGAACACCCTGCGCCACCGCCCGGCGCGGATGGCGTGGGTAATGATGCGGACGGCAGTGAAGGTCAGGAGGAACGTCGCCAAAATCAGGAGTTGGAGTTGCTTGCCCTCATCGATGATGTGGCGCTGGTAGCCATCGGCAATGTCGTGGATGAAGCGGTCCAGGGCGGGCACGGCTGGCTCCGGCGTGATGGTGAATGGCGGCACGCATGGCGTACGGAGGATCTCACGCGTTCCGGAGTCCCGCCATGGGCTGTACGGGTTAATCAGCCGGCTCAGCGGTACCGGATAGGCACATGGAACCCGTCCCGTGGCCTACCATGCCCCTCTGACGACGGATCCGCGCCGGCGACGCAGCCGGTTCACGATGCACAGGGGGTAGGGGATGCGGCTGGCCGACCGGATGGGACGACTGGGAACGGAGACGGCGTTCGAGGTACTGGCACGGGCACGGGCGCTCGAGGCCGAGGGCCGCGACGTGATCCACCTCGAGGTCGGGGAGCCCGACGTCGAGACTCCTGCGCACGTCATCGAGGCGGGCCGGGAGGCGCTGGCTGCCGGCTGGACCCACTACGGACCCGCTCCTGGCGACCCGGAGCTGCGAGCCGCCATCGCCGAGACGATAAACCGCGACCGGGGCACGAGCTACCAGCCCACCCAGGCGATCGTCTGCCCGGGTGCCAAGCCGATCATGTTCTTTGCCCTGCTGGCGCTGGTCCAGGCCGGCGACGAGGTGATCTACCCCGACCCGGGCTTCCCAATCTACGGCTCGATGGTCACCTTCTCCGGCGCCACGCCGGTCCCGATTCCGCTCCGGGAAGAGCGCGGCTTCGCGCTGGACGTCGACGAGTTGGAGCGGCTGATCACTCCCCGGACCCGGATGCTGATCGTGAACACGCCCGGCAACCCGACCGGTGGCGTGATCCCCCCGGCCGACCTGGAGCGGATCGCGGCGCTGGCCGTGAAACACGACCTCTGGGTGCTGAGCGACGAGATCTACGCCCAGATCATCTTCGAGGGTGAGCACGTCTCGCTGGCGACCTTCCCCGGCATGGCCGAGCGGACGATCCTCCTGGACGGCTTCAGCAAGACGTACGCGATGACCGGCTGGCGGCTGGGGTACGGACTGTTGCCGGCGGAGCTGGTGGACCCGTTCACCAAGCTCATGGTCAACAGCGTCTCGTGCGCCTCGGTTGCGGTGCAGCGCGCCGGACTGGCCGCGCTGACCGGGCCCCAGGACGACGTGGTCATGATGCGGGAGGCGTTCCAGCGCCGCCGTGACCTCGTCGTGAGTGGGCTGAACGCCATCGACGGGCTCTCCTGCGCCACCCCGGCCGGCGCGTTCTACGTCTTCCCGAACATCTCCGCGACGGGTATGACGAGTGCCGCCTTCGCCGGGAATCTGCTCCAGGAGCAGGCGGTCGCGACGATCGCCGGTACATCGTTCGGCCGGCACGGTGAGGGATACATCCGACTGTCGACCGCAAACAGCGACGAGAATCTCACCCGGGCCGTGGACCGGATCGCCGCCTTCGTCGCCGGGCGGGCAGGGTAGGCATCAGCCCGTCGGGCGCGGGGCGCCGGGCAACAGCGCCGGATCATGGGCGGTCCGTGCGCTGACATGGTGGCCCGCCGGAATTGCGGCGCGTACCATGCCAGCGCACAGGACGCGGTTCATCGCGTGGTACTGGTCCCCGGTGGGGACAGGGATCGAGCACGAACTTGAGCAACGACGACGGACAGAACCGGGGGAGGGGCGGGCCAGCGGACCGCCCGCAATGGGTGGAGCGCGGACCAGCGGCGCCTCCGGGTCCAGGCGTCCAGCCGGGACAGCAGTGGCCGAGCCAGCCCGGTCAGCCCGGTCCCTACGGCTACCCGCCGCATCCTGGGGGTCAGCCGGACCAGTACGGCGGGTACCCACCCGAGCATGCCCCATACGCCCGCCCGCAACCGTCCCCGTACGGCCAGCCCGAAGGACAGCAGGGCTGGGGGGCGCCCAACGCTCCCGGTGGTACGCAGCGATACCCCTCGACCGGCTGGCCAGGCGGCGGGAAGCCGGACCAGTACGGCCAGGAGCACTGGCAGCAGCCCGGCGGGCGCCAGCCGTCAGGACAGTATCCGTCCCAGCAGCCGTCGTATTCCCATCAGGCTCCTCCGGGCCAGATCCCGCCCGCCACACCGCGCCCAGGCTTCTCGGCCGGCCGGCCGGTCGCCCCGGTGCTACGCAAGCGGCGCGGCTCAATCCTGCCTGCCGTGTTCTTCGGGCTGCTCGCCATCGCGCTGGGCATCGCCGCGGTCTACCTCTACCTCGAGCAGACGCGAAACGAGACGCCTGTCGCGCCGACCGCGATGCCGGGCCAGAACACCTATATCCAGGTCGAGAACGCGATCATCGACGCGGGCGGCGACGCGGTGACGGAGCGGGAGAACCAGGCCAGCTCGTACGAACTGTTCCCCCGTGGCGTTCCCGGCCAGGCGATCCGGATCGACGGACACCTGGCCTGGATCTACCTGTTCAGCTCGGTCGAGGACCGGGAGGCCGCCACGGCCGCCTGGGAGGGCGCCGGAGGCGACATCCCGCCCGTTTCGACGGCATCGGGCCGTGAGCTGACGACGACCGCGCCGCAGATCTTCTCCGGCAGCAATGTCATCGTGCTGCTCTCGATGGACGACGAGCCATCGCAGGAAACGCAGGACGCCATCCGGGAAGCGGTCGAGAACCTGCCATGACGTCCCCACACGTGAACCCGAGTGGGCCGGACCGCCAGGCGGAGGGTCCGGTCTCACCGCATGTCGACCGGCTCGGACACCCGGCCCCGGCGATCGTGCCCGAGGGCGAGCACAACGATCTGGGCGAGCTCGACCGCTTCGGTGAGCATGGGCGGATCGGGTACGGGCGGCTGGGCCGGTACACCCCGTTCCTGCTCGCGCTCGCGATCATCGCCGTCCTCGTCGCGATCGGGATCCACCAGACCCGGCCCGACGATGACGACCGGCCGGTCGTCACGCCTCCGCCCTCGTCGCTGATCGGCCAGCCCGCACCGGGCTTCACTCTGGCCACCTTCGATGGTGGCAGTGTCGACCTCGCGTCGCTGCGGGGCTCGGTCGTCTTTCTGAATCTCTGGGCGTCCTGGTGCGATCCCTGTGTCGAAGAGATGCCGGACTTCAACACGCTAAACGGGACGACGACGGCGTCCGGTACGCCAATCGCCGTGATTGGCCTTGGGGCCTCCGCGGACCGGGATGAGCCTGCCCTTGCATTGGCCAGGGAGCTCGGAGTTACCTACCCGGCCGGACGCGATACGGCACCAGGTGGGGATCAGACTCGCGGCCCCATTCAGGTCGCATATGGCCTGGTCGACTACGTGATGCCTTCGACGGTCGTCATCACTCCGGACGGCACCATCGCGGCGGTTTATTACGGCCCGCTTGATCCCGACGCCATGCAGGATCTCGCCGAAGAGGCTGCCGGGTAGCCGCCCGCCGGATCCGGGAACAGGGGCGTTCGTGCTGATCGCACCACGAAAAGCAGGGCATCTGGTTCACCACCGCCGCCTGATCTGCTACCCTGCGCTATCACGCCATGTGCAGACGTGACAGTGAGGATTCGGGCCATCGGCTGCCTGTCGGGTAGCGCCATGCCCGGCGACCTCCACCGATCCCGACACTGGCGTCGACTGCATCCGGGGAACCGTTTCACGACGAGGAGAAACCGATGAGCAATCACGAGTCCCGCGAACGCGGCCAGTTCCATGACCTGCTGACCAGGGCCATCTCCGGCGAACTCAACCGCCGCGAAGTCATGGCACGGGCGGCTGCGCTCGGCCTGTCCGCCGCGTCCGTCTTCACGCTCGGCGCCGCTGCGGTCCCGGCCCCGGCTGCTGCCCAGGAGACCACCCCCGAGCCGACGCCGGGCGGCGTGCTCCGGGTCGGCCTGCTCGGCGATCCCGCCCAGCTCGACCCGCACATCACTCAGCTGACGGCCGCCATCCACGTCACGGAGCACATCTACGAGGGGCTCTACGTCGAAGGGCCGGACCTGTCGATCGGTCCGTGGCTGGCCGCCGACATGCCGGCCATCTCCGAGGACGGCCTGACGTACACCATCACCCTGCGCGAGGGCGTGACCTGGCACCCGCCGGTCAGCCGCCCGATGACCGCTCAGGACGTGGTCTACAGCTTCCAGCGGATGCAGGACCCGGCGACGGGCAGCAACAGCTCCAGCCTGCTCGAGACGCTAACCAGCGTCGAAGCCCCGGACGACCGCACCGTCGTCATGACGCTCGCCTCCCCGAACGCCTCGTTCCTGGCCACACTGGCCAACCGCTATCTGGCCATCGTCCCGCAGGAATTCGTCGAGCAGAACGGCGGCGACCTCAACCTCGTTTGCTGCGGCACCGGGCCGTTCGTGTTCGAGGAGTACATCCCGAACACTAGCCTGACCGTGACCCGCAACGCCGAGTACTGGGACGGCGATCTGCCGTACCTCGACGGGATCGAGTTCATCCCCATCCCGACCGACACCCAGCGCCGCGACGCGATCATCACCGACACGGTCGACTTCATCGAGTACGCGCCGCTCTCCGACCTGGAGCAGCTGCGCGGCGAGAGCTCGCTGAAGATCGCCGGCGACATCAACACGAACATCCGCTTCATCGGCATCAACCTGCGCCGGCAGCCGTTCGACGACATCCGGGTTCGCCAGGCCATCAACCTCGCCCTCAACCGGTCCGAGATCCTCGAGCCGGCGACGTTCGGCAACGGCACCGCCACCGAAGTGATCTTCCCCGAGGGCAACTGGGCGCACTTCGACGCGCCGGAGACGACGCAGGACATCGAGCGGGCCAAGGCGCTGCTGGCCGAGGCCGGGCAGTCTGAGCTGTCGCTGGAGATCCTCTCCTGGGCGGCCTACTCGTTCCTGAGCCAGCCGTCCTACGTCGTCCAGTCGCAGCTAGAGGCCATCGGTATCTCCAGCGAGGTCGTCCTCGAGGAAAACGCGACGTACATCGATCGCTACCTCCTCAGCGGGCAGTACGACTTCGACATCACCGTGACGGGCACCAGTGGCTTCCTGGACCCGCATGAGGTGTTCGCCGACAACTTCCTGACCGGCTCGTCCGGCAACGCCAGCGGGTACAGCAACCCGGAGGTCGACGATCTGATCCGGCAGGGCAACTCGGTCACCGACCAGGCCGAGCGCGCCACGATCTACCAGCGCATCCAGGAGATCCTGCTCCAGGACCTGCCGTGGATCAACCTGTTCATCGCCAACCAGTACGAGGCGATGGCAACCACCGTCAACGGGTACACGCACTTCCCGACCGGGTCGCTGCTGTCGCTCCGCGAGACCTTCATCTCGGCCGAGTAATCACGGCCCGGACGTCATCTGTACGCGTACCCGTCAGCCCGGGGATCTATCCCCGGGCTGAACGACGGATGGGCGACCCCGGGTCGCCCATCCGTCCCGTGCCCCGGGCTACAGGTCCGGGTCGCCGGAGCGGTTCCCACGATCAGCGTCTGGCCCGGAGCCCTCAACCGTACAGGTTCCCCAGGAAAGCCCACCATGCTGCGCTACGTCGCCGGTCGCCTGCTGCTCACGATCCCGATCCTGCTCGGGGTGTCGATCATCGCGTTCACCCTGATCCGCCTCGTGCCCGGCGATCCCATCACCGCCATCATCGGACCGGGCACTCGGTTCGATGAGGAGCAGCTGGCCAACCTGAGGGAGCGCTACGGCCTCAACGACAGCGTCGTGGTGCAGTACGCCAAGTGGGTAGGGCTAGTCCTCCAGGGCGACCTGGGGACATCGCTCCGGTCCCGCCAGCCGCTGACGGACGAACTGGCGGTCCGTCTGCCGGTGACGCTGGAGCTGACCCTCTGGGCGGCGATCATCGGGACGATTCCGGCGGTGATCCTTGGCACGCTGGCGGCGCTGCGACGCAACTCCTGGTTCGACGTGACGGCGACGATCACGACCCTGCTGGGCACGTCGGTTCCCAACTTCCTGCTGGCTGTGGTGTTCGTGCTGATCTTCGCCGTTCAGCTGGACTGGCTGCCGCCGCTGGGGTACGAGCCCTGGAGTGACGACCCGGTCGAGCACATCCGGCGGATGATCCTGCCGTCGCTCTGTCTCGGGTTGCCCGTCGCCGCGACGCTCATGCGCTTCACCCGCTCGTCGGTGCTGGAGACCATCTCCCAGGACTACGTCCGGACCGCGCGGGCCAAGGGCATGAGCCAGACCGCCGTCGTGATGCGCCATGTGCTGCCCAACGCCAGCATCCCGATCATCACCGTCCTGGGCATTCAGACGGCCGGACTGCTCGGCGGGACGATCATCATCGAGCAGATCTTCGGGTTGCCTGGTGTCGGCCGGTACATCTACGAGGCGATCGCGGGCCGGGATTACCCGGTGGTCCAGAGCGTCACGCTGGTCATCGCCGCGATCTACGTCCTCGTCAGCGTCGTGGTCGACGTGCTCTACGCCGTGATCGATCCGCGCCTCCGGACGACGACCTGAACCCTGCCTCGTCCCCTTCTTTCCGTTCCCCGTCCCAGTGGAGATCCGGTCGCGTATGGAAGCGCAGCAGGCAGCGGCAACGTCCGCGGGCAATACGAGCGGAATCGGCACCGCCGCCATGGCCGGACGGCCGCCCCGGCGTGAAGGGTTGCTTCGCACCCTGACCCGGCAGCGGCTGGCTGTCGCGGGCGGAACGATCGTCCTGATCTTTGCGCTGATCTCCCTGATCGGTCCGTTCATCGCGCCCTACGAGCCGCTCAAGCAGGACGTGCCCAATCGCCTCGCCCCGCCGTCCTGGGATCACTGGATGGGGACGGACGGCTTTGGCCGTGACATCCTCAGCCGCCTGCTGGCCGGTGCCAACATCTCGTTCCGGGTAGGGGTCGTCGCGGTCGGCGTGGCCGGTATCATCGGCCTGGTCTTCGGGCTGATCGCCGGGTACTTCCGCGGCAAGATCGACGCGATGATCTCGCTGGTGATGGACGTGATCTTCGCCTTCCCGACGATCCTGCTGGCGCTCGCGCTGGTCGCGGTGCTGGGGTCGTCGCTGACGAACGTCATGCTGGCCATCGGCCTGGTCAACGCCCCGACGTTCTTCCGGGTAGTCCGCGGGTCGGTGCTATCGGTTCGCCAGAGTCTGTACGTGGAATCCGCCGTTTCCGTCGGGACGCCGACCCGCACGATCATGCAGCGGCACATCTTTCCGAACATCACCGCTCCGCTCATCGTCCACGCCTCACTGAACTTTGCCGCCGCCGTGCTGGCGGAGGCGGCGTTGAGCTATCTCGGACTGGGAAACCGGCCCCCCTCGCCGTCGTGGGGCCTGATGGTCAGCGAGAGCTACGGCCTGCTCAACCAGGCGTGGTGGGCGACGCTGTTCCCCGGTGTCGCCATCGCGCTGATCGTGCTCGGGTTCAACCTGCTCGGCGACGGTCTCCGCGACGCGCTCGACCCTCGCCTCCGCAGCCGCTAGTTCGCGCCAGGATCGGGCGCCGGTGCCGCTGGCGGTCACTTCCCTCCCTGCAGAGCGGGTTTCTCCCGACTGACAATCGGAGTCCGTCGCCGTAAGCTTGGCAGCAGACACCGTCGACCACGGGCAGCCGTCAGGGGCTGTCCGCGCGTCGAATCTCAGGGAGTGCTCCATGCAGGTTGTCCCGATTCTTCGCGTCCCGGCCGGGGTTGCCGCCACCGCGGTGATGCTGGCCGTGATGCTCGTGGCGCTCATCTTCGCCAGTCCGTCCGCCTCCGCCCACGTCGAGATGCAGGGAGCGGAGCCGCCGGCCGATTCGGTCGTTGAGACCGCCCCGGCAACGGTTCAGGTCCTGTTCACCGGGGAAGTCCTGGAGACCAGCACGCTGACCGTGACCGGGCCCGATGGCGTGGCTGCTGATGCCGGTGACGGCGGGCTAGATTTCAACAGTCTCGACCGGAACCTGCTCAGCGTGAACCTCCTCCCCGATCAGCCCGATGGGGTCTACACCGTGATCTACACGGCGTACCCGTCGGATGGCCACGAGCCCACGACCGGAAGCTACACCTTCACGGTCGGCTCCGCGACCCCGGCGATGACCGACGCGACGCCGGGCGCCACGCCGGCGGCGACTCCCGGTGCGACACCAGGCAGTACTCCGGAGGCGACGCCGATCGCCGTATCGGCAAATGCTGACGTGGCTTCGACGACGTCGGACGGGCGCACCCTCGGCCTGATCGGCGCCGCGCTGGCCTCGATCGTCGCGCTCTGTGTCATCACCCTGTTCGTCATCCGCACGCTGTCTCGCCGCGTCGCGTAGCGGCAATGCCCGGACGGACTCGACAACCAGCATCGCCGGACCGCCTGCTCCCGATCCGGGTCAGGCGGTCGATGCTGCTCATCGCGGTGCTCATTGCCGTCGCCGTTGGGCTGGTGAACCGGCCGGATCCGGCCGACGCTCACGCCTATCTCCAGACCAGCGACCCGGCGGGCAATGCACTCGTCGCGCGGCCGCCCGCTGCGGTCACGATGACGTTCAGCGAGCGCCTGGAGCCGTCCGTCTCCCGTGCCGAGCTCTACGACCAGACCGGCGCGGTCGTCGGCGGTACCTCATTCACCATCCCCGAGCCCTATACCCTCGTCGTCGACCTGCCGGACAACCTGCCGGACGGGTCGTACTCGGTCGTCTGGCATTCGCTGTCGGCCGACGACGGACACACCGCCACCGGGTACACGACCTTCACCATCGGAACCGAGGCCAACGTCGCGACCGTCGTCCTGCCGCCACTCGACTCCGGCACCACGCCGCCGCAGGCGCTGGTCACGGCGTTCCGGGCGGTGACCTATGCCGGGCTGGCGCTGTTGCTCGCCGTCTGGCCGATCTGGCGGATGGTCGTCCGGCCGGCGCTGGCGCCGGTCTGGCCGGTCGGTCGGGACGCGGTTCAGCGCGCGAAGCGAGTCGCGCTCGCCGGGCTGGCGCTGGCGCTGGCTGGTAGCGTCGGGAGCCTCGTCCTCCAGGCCATGGCCGGGGAGGGGCTGGCCGCGACCCTGGCCGATACGCGGTTCGGCCACTGGTGGCTTGTCCGTGTCGGACTGATGTTGTTGCTGGCCGTCGCATTGCTGGTCGTCGCGCCGTGGTGGTTCCCCGGGCGCCGACGGAGCGTGGATGTCGGCCTTTTCGTGGTGGCCGCCGCGACGGTCGTGCCGTTCAGCATGGTGTCCCACGCCGCCGCTCAACCACTCGGGCGAGCGGCGGCGGTCGCCAGCGACATCGTGCACGCGGCGGCCGCATCGCTCTGGCTGGGCGGGATCGTCGTGCTCCTCGGCGTGTTGCTCCCGGCGCTTCGGCAGCTGACCGGGGCCGGGCGGCAGACGGTCCTCGCCCGGGCCGTTCCGCGGTTTTCGACGGTCGCGCTGGCTGCGTGGGGTGGGATCCTGCTCACCGGGGTCTACTCGGCGTGGCTGCTGGTCGGCAACCTCTCCGCCCTGTTCCATACCGGGTACGGCCTGGCCCTGGTCCTGAAGTTGGCAGCCGTGGTCGCGATCCTCGCCGTGGCCGCCTTCAACATGACGGTGATGACCCGCCGACTCCAGGCGGCCGACGCCGCCGGGCGGATGTCGCGCTGGTCCGGGGTGTTCGGCAGGTTGCTCGTCGCCGAGGTGCTGCTCGGCATGGTCGTGCTCGGGGTGACCGGCCAGCTGACCAGTACCCAGCCGGCGCGGGACGTGATCGACCAGCGGGCGGCCCAGACGACCATCGACTTCCCGCTGGGCGACCGCGAGGCGACGCTCGGGATCGCGCCGGGCACCAGCGGGCTCAACCATTTCCAGCTTCAGGTCTCCGGTGACCCGCTGCCGACCGACGCCCGCGCCATCCTCCGAGTCGTCCTGCCATCGGCCACGACCGAGCTGCAGGACATCACGCTGGAGCGGATTCCCGGCAACGCGTTCGAGTGGCACGGCAGCGAGATCGCGATCCCCGGCCACTGGTCGGTCGACGTCATCCTCCGCCAGCCCGGCGTGGCCGATCTCACCCACCAGATGACGATCGATGTGCCGGCCGTCGCGCCCGACGTCGGGGCGCCGGGCGATCCGCCCCGGTTCGGGCCCGCCGGGATCTCGGGGTTGATCCTGCTGCTGGCAGGCATCGCCGGGATGGTGATCGCCCCGGGGCAGCGTCATCTCCAGACACGTCGCGAGACGATCGGGCTGGCCGGAGTCGGGATGGCGGTCGGGATCGTCCTGCTCGTGCAGGGCCAGCTCGACCCGCGCCTCGCTGCCATCCCGGCGACCAACCCGGTCGTCGCCGATGCGCGCTCGATCGAGGCGGGCGGTGAGCTCTGGGCGACCAGCTGCCTCCAGTGCCACGGGCCGGAGGCGCGCGGGAATGGCACCGGCGCCAGCTCACTCGGTGCTCCGCCGCCCGACCTGACGAGTTCCCACCAGCGGTTCCATACGGACCAGGAGCTGTTCGACAGCATCGCCAACGGCGTTCCGGGCACCAACATGCCGGCCTTTGGCAACCGGATCGGCGAGACCGGCATCTGGGACCTGATCAATTACCTCCGCCTGCTCCAGGATCAGGCCAGCGGCGACGACCCGCAGATTGCCGTCCCGTCGGCATCCAGCGACGCGGCAGTCCCGGCGACGCCCGTGGCGATGGTTCCGGAGGCTCTCCCCATTGCTTCTCCAGAGGCGGCGGCGGAGTGCTTCGTCGGACCGGTCCGGACGCCGTCAGTGACGACCGCCAACGCGGCCGCGGCCGCGGGAGGGTCGGCAGGAAGGGGGATCGACGATCCGGTGGCCTGCGCCATCGCGCCGGTCCCGGACGGCACGGGCGTCGCGAGTATTCCGACGGAAGTCGCCAGCCTGCCGTTCGGCACTGTCTCCGGGGCGATGCCATCAGCCGGGGTCCCACCGGGGCGCGGGTAGGGGAGCGTCGTCCGCACACCCATGCGTGGCGGACGGACGCCGAGCAGAACCTGCCCGTTTGCCCGAGCCCGCGCAGCCCACCGGGGCTGCTGCCCGTGGCTCCCGTCCGAGAGGACCCCGTTTCCCATGACCACCACTGAATCGTCCCGTCGTGCCCGTCGAGACGCCCTGCGGGCGGACCGGCAGCGACAGACCCGTGCCTCCCGCGCCGCGCAGAAGCGCCGCCAACTGCTGATCACCCTTGGCTCGGTCGTCGCCGTCGCGATCCTCGTAACGGTCGGCGTGATCACCATCGTCCAGCGACAGGGGGAATCCGACCTTCCACCCCTGGTCGCGGTGTCCGACCCGTACGCCGGGATGCCACAGAGCGCCCATCTCCTCGGCAACCCCGACGCGCCCCTCCGCATCGTGGAGTACGGCGATTACCAGTGCCCCGTCTGCCAGCAGGCCAGCCAGACCGTCGTCCCGGTGCTGGTCGAGCGATACGTCGCGACCGGCGCGCTGTCATTCGAGTTCCGCGACTTTCTCGTGATCGACGGCAACCTGTCCCAGCGCATCCCGGACTACGACCCGGAATCGCTCCGCGCGGCCGAAGGAGCCCTCTGTGCCGCCGACCAGGGGCAGTACTGGGCGTTCCATAAGTCGCTCTATGAGAACCACACTGGCGAGGGAGTCGGCGACTTCTCCGAGAGCCGGGTCAAGGAGCTTGCCGGTCTGCTCGGGCTGGATACGAACCAGTTCAACCAGTGCCTGGATGAGAACACCTACGAGGCGCAGGTCCAGGCGCAGAGCGCCGCCGCCCGCGATGCCGGTATCGGCGGCACCCCGACCTTCATGATTGGCGACCAGCAGATCAGCACCGCCTCCGTCGCCGACTTCACCGCGCAGATCGACGGCATCCTGGCCGCCAACGGGATCGCCGTCCCGGCAACTGGCGGCGCGACCGGCGTGATCGGCGCCGCGTCGGTTCCGTCCGATCTCATCTCCATCGCTGACCGTCCCACGTGGGTTCAGCGGTCGTGGGCGGTCGCCGCCGGGTTCCCGGCGTGAGTGCCGCGACAGGGCCGGCCGTCCCGGTCCGGCGATGGGGGAGGGGCGTTCCGGCCTGGCAGCTCGCCTCCCTCGTGCTGCTGGTCCTGCTGATCGCCGACAGCCTCTATCTCACCTGGGTCCACTATCAGCCCGCCGCGCTCGTCTGCGGCCTGGACGGCGGCTGTCACACGGTCCAGGCCAGCAAGTACAGCTCCGTCGCGGGCATCCCGGTCGCGCTGCTCGGGCTCGGCATGTATCTCGCCCTGCTCGGGCTGGCCGTCGCCCGGTTCCTGCGCCCCGGACTGGCGCCGGTCCTGACGGTCGGGATGGTCGGCGCACTGGTTGGCGCCGTCGTCTACTACGGCTACCTGACCTGGCTGGAATTCTTCGTGATCCATGCCGTCTGCCAGTGGTGCGTGATCGGCGCGGTGCTGACGGTGGCGCTGCTGGTCGTGGAGGGCATTGGCCTCGTTCGCCTGCTCGCGGCCCTCGGCGAGTGACCGGGTCATCGCCATTCCTCCGCCGGGAAGGGCAAACACGGGTGGATGGACCCCGATGTGCGACCATCCGGGAAGTTCAGTGTCCTGATCGGATGAAGCGGGGGAACAGATGACGACTGATGTGGTCACCGGGGGAATGGCAAAGGGCCAGGCGGATGGGCCGTCGGAGAAGCAGCGCGAGATCGTCGAGGACATCCGGAAACTCTCGCGCACCATGAACGAGTGGCTCGGCGAGCGGAACGACGTCACGATCGTCACCGCCGAATCGCTGACCGGCGGGGGCGTCTCGGCGGCGCTGACAGCGGTTCCAGGGACGTCGTCCTATTTCCTGGGCGGGATCGTCGCCTACAGCAATCCCGCCAAGCATGAGCTGCTCGGCGTCCCGGAGGACATCCTGAAGAATCCGGGCGCCGTCAGCGACCCGTGTGCCCGGGCGATGGCCGAGGGCGCCCGCCGGGCCTTCGACGCGACCTTCGCGGTCGCGACCACCGGGCTCGCCGGCCCGGGCGGAGAGACCGGACGCAAGCCCGTCGGGCTGGTCTACATCGCGGTCACCGGTCCGGACGGCACCGTCTCCGAGGAGCACCGCTTCAGTGGGGACCGCCGGACGATCACGGACTGCGCGATCGAGGCCGCCCTGACCCTTCTGGGCAGCGAAGTGGACGGCTGGTTGAAGCGCGATGGTGGGCGCACCTAGCTCTGACCTGCCCGTTTGCGGGGACGCCCTGCCCTGTGCGGCAAGGCGTCCCCGCACTATTGTTTCCCAAGGATCAACGAGGACGCCCAACCAGTGGCGCCCAGCCGGGGCCGGAGAATGAGCCGGTCCCGCCACGCAGGAGTGCCAACCATCGTGTCGACGGCAACCAGGCTGTATGAGAAGACCGTCCTCGCCAACGGGGTCCGGGTCGTGACCGGCGAGATGACCGGCGTGCGCTCGGCTTCCCTGATCATCTACATCGGCGTCGGGAGCCGCGCGGAATCGGCCGCCGACAACGGTGTCTCCCACTTCCTCGAGCACATGCTGTTCAAGGGGACCGAGCGCCGGCCTGACCCGATCACAATCTCGCAGGAGATCGAGGGCGTCGGCGGCATCCTCAACGCCTCCACCGGCCGTGAGTCGACGTCGTACTGGTGCAAGGTCCCGAGCACCCACTTCGCCGCCGCCTTCGATGTGCTTGGCGATATCGTGCGCAACTCGGTCATCGATGCCGATGAGTTCACCCGCGAGCGCGGCGTGATCGTCGAGGAGATCCGCTCGGTCAACGACTCGCCGGAGGACCTCGTCCACGACGTGATCGACGACCTCGTCTGGGGCGACCAGGGTGTCGGACGCCCGATCGCCGGGACCGAGAAGTCCGTCCTCGGGCTGACCCGTGACGGCATGTACGACTTCTGGAAGCGCAACTACAGCCCGGATCGGATCGTGGTTTCTGCTGCCGGGGATGTCCGGCACGAGGAGGTCGTCGCACTCACCGAAAAGTTCTTCGGCGACCTCGGGCAGACCTCCCCGGACACCAATGAGCGGGCGGCCTACGAGGGGACGGCAGCCCGGGTCAGGATCGTCGAGCGCGACACCGAGCAGGCGCAGCTGGTTCTGGCGATGCCGGCGCTGCCCTATACGACCGACGAGCGGTACGTGCAGTCGACGATCGAGGCCGTCCTGTCGTCCGGGATGAGTTCCCGGCTGTTCCAGGAGATCCGCGAGAAGCGCGGGCTGGTCTACTCCGTCTATGCCTACTTCCGGCCGTACGAGGACGTCGGGCAGGGCGTGTTCTACGCCGGGACCGATCCCGCACGGATCGAGGAGGCGACCCGCGCCCTGATCGGCGAGATGCGCCGCATCCGTGACGAGGTCGTCCCGGCCGAGGAACTGGAGCGGACCAAGGAGTTGCGCAAGGGGCGTCTCCTGATGGGGCTCGAGGACAGCCGGTCTGTCGCGTCGTGGATCGGCTCACAGGAGCTCACCTACGGCGAGATCCGGACGCCGGAAGAGGTCACCGAGCGGATCGAGGCCGTCACAGCGGCACAGGTCCAGGATCTCAGCCAGCGGCTCTTCCAGCGTGACCTGCTCAACATCGCGCTGATCGGGCCGTACAACGACGCCGATCGCCTGGGCGCGCTCGCGGCCGAGCTCTAGCACTCCACCATTCAGCGGCAGTACGCGGCGCGACCACGCATGATCACGAGCCGGAGGAACGGATGACGGGGCAGGCAAACTGGAACGGCTGGGACGCGATCATCGACATCGCCCTCGCTGAGGACGTCGGGACCGGCGACATCACGACGATGGCGACCGTTGCCCCCGACGCGCGCTCGACGGCCCGGCTGGTCACCAAGGCCGCCGGGGTGCTGTCCGGCGTCGGGGTCGCGCGGCAGGTCTTCGCTCGGGTCGACTCGACGATCTCGTTCGAGACACTGGTGGATGACGGCGGGCACGTTCCGTCGGGAACGGTGATCGCCGCTATCGAGGGGCCGTCACACGGCATCCTGATCGCCGAACGGACCGCACTCAACTTGATCCAGCACCTGTCCGGGATCGCGACGCTGACCTGCCGCTACGTCGACGCGGTGGAAGGGACCGGCGCGTGCATCATCGATACCCGCAAGACACTGCCGGGTCTTCGTATGCTGGAGAAGGCGGCGGTCCGCCACGGCGGTGGTAAGAATCACCGCATCGGCCTGAGTGATGGCGTGCTGATCAAGGACAACCACCTTGCCGCCATCGGTGGGGAGGACCGGGTCACGCGCGCCATCGCCGCAGCCCGCGCCACGGCGCCGCACACCCTGCGGGTCGAGGTCGAGGTCACGACGCTGGATGAGGTCCATGAGGCCGTCGCGGCCGGCGCCGACGCGATCATGCTCGACAACATGAACATCGACGCCATGCGGGAAGCCGTCGCCATCGTCGGCGGCCGCTCGCTGACCGAGGCGTCCGGCGGAGTCAACCTGGAGACGGTCCGGCAGATCGCCGAGACGGGGGTGGACCTCATCTCTGTGGGTCGTCTGACCCATTCGGCTCCGGCGCTCGATATCAGTCTCCAGTTCGATTTCTGATACCTCAACGGCCATTGTTCAGCTTCCTTGCTGATCCAATGGGGACGCTGCTCCGTACCGCCTCTGAACCACCCGTCGCCAATCCCTGCTCTAAGCATGTTATGCGACGATTGGCGTACGTACGCGACGGGGCAGGGTATCGATAAGGACGATCGGATCGCCGGCGGGACCTTTCCGGGCCGTTTGGCGAGTGGTACATTAGCCAGCGAAACCATCCCGCACCCGCCTGCGTTTCAGGAAATAGCTGGTCGATCCAGACGGACCCGCGCCATGCCATGGTGTGGTCCGGCCCTGGGAACGTCACGCGATGGGCTGACGAACGGTTTCGTCCGGCGCTCGGGGGAGCGTCGTCACGAGGGGAAGTAACGTGGATCAGACGATCGATACCAGGGCTGTGCGCCTGTCGCCCACCCGGCGGATGGCCGGGAGCCGCTTCGTCCGCGGGCTGCTCGCCCTCGTCATTGTCCTGTCGGCGGTGATGTCCGTCGGCGGGCTCGTCGGCCAGCCGGGCCGGGCCGCCGCTCAGGACGACGCGAACTTCCCCGGCTTCGGGGAGGAGTGGTCCGCCCCCCGCACCGTCTACGTGCCGGAGACCGGCCAGAGCGTCGATGGGTACTTCCTCGACATGTGGCGGGAGAATGGCGCGGCGACCGTCTTCGGCAATCCCATCACCCCGGAGATCACCCGCGACGATGGTGTGATCATCCAGTACTACCAGTACGCCCGGTTCGAGTACTGGCCGGATGGCAACGCCGAGGGCAACCTGATCGCCCTCGGTGAGATTGGTGAGGACCTGCGTCCGGCTGTCGTCCCGCGGCTCGCGATCGGCGGGTCGACCGGCAAGGCAGCCGAGATGACCCGCGTCGCGCAGGCGTGGGAGCCGCTGGCTGAAGACCAGATCCAGGCTGACAGCGATACCTGGATCTACGTCAAGGAGACCGGCCACAGCATCTACGATGGGTTCCTCGCCTACTGGCAGAACTCCGGCATGGATTGGTACCTCGGCGATCCGATCTCCGAGGAGTACGTGGTGGACGAGGTCCACTACCAGGTCTTCGAGCGGGGCCAGCTGCGCTGGGAAGAGGGCGGCAACATCGAGATGACCCCGGTCGGCCGCATGGTCGCCGATCAGCATCGTCTCTCCAAGGAGCCGACCGCGCAGGGCGACATCCCGACCTACAGCGAGTCGCTGTTCATCCCGCCGGCCCCGCCGACGGTGGAAGAGGTCGTCTCTGAGTCGGGTGCCAACCCCAACGCCGAGCGCTGGATCGACATCAGCCTCACCGACGAGTATCTCAAGGCCTACCAGGGCGACGTCGTCGTCATGGAGACGCTGATCTCCTCGGGCAAGCCGGGCTTCGAGACGCCGCCGGGCACCTACTACATCAACACGAAGATCGAAGAGCAGGACATGGAAGGCGTCATCGGCGGCGAATACTACGACGTCCCGTCCGTTCCGGACGTCATGTACTTCACCGGTGTCGGTCACGCTATCCACGGCGCCTACTGGCACAACAACTTCGGGACGCCCATGTCCCACGGCTGCATCAATCTCCCACTGGAGCTTGCAGACTTCCTCTACGAGTGGGCGTCGGTCGGGACGCGGGTCGAGATCCACTGGTAGTCCACTGACCCACAATCAGCTGACATAAAGCCCCCGGCACCATTCGGTGCCGGGGGCTTTCCCGTTGGTAGGGTGATCCGGATTCAGGCGATACGGGACGAGGCGCCCTGGAAGTGCCGGCGCTGGGCGGTCACTCCAGGATCGCGGTCGCCTCGACCTCGATCATGATGGAGGGGTCGAACAGGATCTGCACGCCGATCAGCGACGCGGGGGCTGGCTGGTAGCCGATCTCCTCCGCGACCTGTGCCACGCCGCCGGCGAACTGCTCGATCTTGTCCGGCGTCCAGTCGACGACGTAGATCGTCAGGCGAACGACATCGGCGAAGGTCGCGCCGACCGAGGTGAGGGCGGTGTGGACGTTGCGGAACGCCTGCGCGGTCTGACCGGCCAGGTCGCCCGCCGCGACTACCTCCCCGGCGGCATCCGTCGATACCTGGCCGGCGATGTGTACATGGCGGGTCCCCGTCCCGACCGCGACGTGCTGGTAGAACGGGGATGGAGCGAGGCCGTCGGGCGTGGACAGGGTAACGGGCATGGTGGACCTCTCTGTCAGCCCGCGGTCGGGCTTACTGGGCCGGCGCCATCGCCGTGGCGGCAAAGTAGCCGTTGGTGGCCAGCCAGGCATTCGCTCCGGCTCCGGCCATGCTACCCGACGCGATGGCGTTGGAGACCGACGGTGCCTGTGCGGTCGAGTCGCCTGCCCCGAAGATCCCATCGACGCTCATGCGGCCGATCATGTCGGTCTTGAGGTGGCCGATCAGCATGCCCTCCGTCGTCACCTCACAGCCGATCCCCTCTGCGAGTGCGGTGTTCGGCCGGGCGGCCGGACCCACGACCATGCCGGTCCGGGGCAGTTCACTTCCGTCGGTGAACACAATCGCCGACAGATGCCTGCCATCATGGGCAAGTCGAGCGACGGGCCGCTCGTCGAGGCGTACCCCGATCCGGTGGAGCGCTGCCCGGCCTTCGTCATCCAGGCGGGACGGTCCGTCGGAGAGGACGACGACGTCCGCCGACAGGTTGCGGATCAGGGGCGCCATATGACCGGCAACCATCGGTAGGGCCGGCGCGGGGGCGTAGATGGCGAGCGCGCCGTCACGGACCTCCCAGCCATGGCAATAGGGGCAATGGAAGACGCTCGTACCCCACAACTCGGCCATGCCGGGGATGTCCGGCAGAGTGTCGGACACGCCGGACGCGAACACGACCGTTCGCGCTCCGACAGTTCCGCCGCTCCCGAGGGTGACGGTGAACTCGCCGGCGATCCCGCTGATCCCTTCGACGCGATCGGCGGCGAAGCTGACTCCGGGGTAGGCGGCCAGTTCCTCGCGAGCCAGACGGCGGATCTCGGCCGGCGGGGAGCCGTCGTGGGTCAGGACGTTGTGGGCGTGGGCAGCAGGGTCATTGCGGTACTGGCCGGAATCGACGACCAGCACATTCCGGCGCGAGCGGCCAAGCGACAGGGCGGCAGACAGTCCGGCCGGACCGCCCCCGATGATCAAGGTATCGACGTGCTCCATGATGGTCCCCTCCAGTAGAAAGTATAGTGATACAACATATCACTATACATGCGGAAGTCAGCTGGGGACCAGAGTCATTTCCGCCGAAAAGCGATTGCACCCGGCAGGTCGACTGCCGGGTGCGCTGGATGCGGTTGGGTAGAGTCGTTCCGGTGTCAGCGCTTGCGGGCGCGTGGGTCGAAGGCATCTCGGAGACCGTCGCCGACCAGGTTGAACGACAGCACGGTCAGGAAGATCGCCAGGCCAGGGAACAGCGTCAGCCACCAGGCGCCGGAGATCAGGTCGCGCTGGCCGTCCTGGAGGATATTGCCCCAGCTCGGCTGAGGCGGCTGCACGCCGAGTCCGAGGTAGGACAGGCTGGCCTCGAGCAGGATCGCCGCCGAGAGCCAGAGCGTCGTCTGGACGATGATCACCGCCAGAGCGTTCGGAAACAGGTGGTTGAACATGATCCGGAACGACGGCGCGCCGATCGACCGGGCGGCGGTAACGTACTCCTGCCCCTTGAGCTGGAGAAACTGACCCCGGACGAGGCGGGCCGTGCCGGACCACGAGGTCAGGCCGATCACAACGATCGTGGTCGTGAGGGACGGCTGGAACAGCGCCGCCGCGGTGATCAGCAGCAGGATCTGGGGGACGGCCAGCAGGATGTCGGTGGTCCGCATCACGAGCTGATCGACGATTCCGCCGAAGAAACCCGCCAGCGCGCCGAGGGTGATCCCGATCGCCATGATGATGACGACGGCGGCGAGGCCGACCGACAGCGAGACGCGGGTGCCGTAGATCAGCCGCGCCCACAGGTCACGGGTGTTGCGGTCGGTGCCCAGCCAGCTCTCGAGCGAGGGCGGCTGATTGCGAAGGCCCGGTGTGAGCTGGTTGGGGTCGCCCCGGGCGATCAGTGGGGCGAAGATCGCGATCAGGTACAGGAGAACGATCACGACCAGCCCGACCATCGCCAGCTTATTGCGGGCCAGGCGGCGCAGGACCCCGAACCGCTGTTGCGGGACGGCGCGGGCGAGGGAGCCGCCGGGCTCGGCGGTTCCCTCGGACGGGGTATTGGGCGAGCGGCTGAGCGTCGAGTCCGTGGACACGGGTGACCTCCGGGGAGCGGGTCGGGCGACGGGACGGGCGGAGCGTGGCTGGCGATCAGCCGCCCGCCGAGCCGGTGAGCTTGACCCGCGGGTCGATCAGCACGTAGACGACATCGACGAGGACCGAGACGATCATCACGGCGGCGCCGGCGAACAGCGTCACGCCGAGGATGACGGGGTAATCCCGCCTGCCGATGGCCTCGTAGGCCAGTAGCCCGAGACCGGGCCAGGCAAAGATCTGCTCGATGATGACGGCGCCCGAGAGGATCTGCGGCAGCTGGAGTCCGATGACCGTGACCATCGGGATCAGGGCGTTGCGCAGGGCGTGGCGGTAGAGCACGGCACGGGGACCGAGGCCTTTGGCCCGGGCGACGGTGACGTAGTCCTGGTTGATCACTTCCAGCATCGCCGAGCGCATGAAGCGGGCAAAGTAGGCGATGCTCGGGAGTGCCAGGACGATCACCGGCAGGATGAAGTACTGGATGCGTTCAGGAAAATCAGCGCGCGCCTGGTTGGTACTGAGGACGGGTAACCAGCCGAGCTGGACCCCGATCCAGATCTGTAACAGCAACGCGAGCCAGAAATTGGGAATGGCCAGCCCGATGAACGACCCGACCGTCACCAGGTGGTCCGGCAGGGAGTACTGGCGGGTGGCGGAGATGATGCCGACCGGGATCGCGATCGACAGCGCGATGATCAGGGCGAGGCCCTGGAGCTGGATGGTGCCCCACATCCGCTGGGTGATCAGGTCCAGCACGGGCAGGTTGTTGAAGGTGTAAGAGCGGCCGAGGTCGCCCTGGACGACATTGCCCAGCCAGCGGACGTACTGGATCGGAAGCGGCTGATTCAGCCCGAAGTTCTCCCGGGCCTGCTCGACGACCTCCGGCCGGGCGGCAGCCTGCGGGCCCACCAGGGCCAGCACCGGGTCGCCGGGGGCGGCTTGTGTCATGCCGAACATCAGGATGCTGAGACCGAGCAGCAACGGGATGATCAGCAGGACCCGCCGGATCAGGTAGGCGCCGGTGTCGCCAGTCATGAGGTTCTCCCGTGAGACGTGGATGGGGTAGGCAGGACCGGCCCGTCAGCGATCGACGGGCCGGTCCCGGGTCGTAACGTCAGCGGGAGACTACGGGGCTTCGGTGAAGGTCATATCCGGCAGGGACCGGAACAGACCACCGTCACCGAGGGCGACCGTGTACCCGGTGTACCGGTTATCGACGACCGAGATGAACGGCCGGTACCACGCCCAGTGCATCGGCACGTCACGCATCAGGATCTGCTGGACCTGCGACCAGACCGGCTTGGCTTCTTCCTGGTCGAGGATCGTCCGACCCTGCTCCAGCAGCGCGTCCAGCTCCGGGTCGCTGTAGCCGGTGACGTTGGTCGCGCCCTTGGAGTGGAACTGGTCGTAGAGATCGTTGGGGTCCAGCGCGGCGCCGGCGAAGTCACCCGCGTCGAGGGTGAACTGGCCGGTATTGATCCGCTCGACGACCGTCGTGTACTCGATCGGCGTGAACTGGATATTGACTCCAAGCTCCTGGAGGTCGGCCTGGACCCGGATGCACCAGTCCTCGCGGAGAATGTTGCCGGCGTTGGTCAGAATCTCGTAGGTCTGCCCAATCATCCCGTTGGCCTCGAACACGGCCCGGGCCGCCTCCGGGTCGTAGGGGATCGGGGTCAGGGTCGGATCGTGGGCCCAGAGGGCCGGGGCGATCGGCCCGAGGCCGGCCTCGCCGAGTCCCAGTAGCGAGTCCTGGACGTAGGCGTCGACGTTCACCGCCATCGCGACCGCCCGGCGCACCTCGACCTTGTCGAATGGTGGGGTCCGGCAGTTGAAGACCGTCCCGTTCGGCGCGGCGAAGGCCGGGACCTCGATCGTCAGATTGCCAGCCGCCTGGAGCTGCTCGGTCAGGGTCGGCGAGGCGTAGAGCGAGCCGTTGATCTCGCCCGACTGGAGCGCGTTGGCGATACCCGAGGAGTCCGTGATCGCGCGGTGCGTGAAGGACTGGATCATCGGCTTGCCGGTGTCCCAGTAGTCCGGGTTGGCGCGGGCGATGAAGTCCGAGCCGACGCTCCAGCTCTCAAAGACGTACGGCCCTGCGCCGATCGGGGCAGAGAAGAACGGCGCGGTCGACGTCCGGTCCAGCGCCTGGCCCTCGAGCTGGGCGCGGGGGACGACGAAGACGTAGTGCAGGCTATAGAGGAACGAGGCGTCCGGCCGGGCAAGGGTGATCCGCAGAGTCTTGGCGTCGACGGCCTCGATACCCGAGACGCCGGTCGAAGCGCCGACGAATTCTGCGGCCGGGGTGCCGGCGGCCGGCGTGGCAATCTCGGTGGTCCCGGTGCCCTGGAACTCCGGCACCCCGTAGATCGCCGCGAAGCGATTGGCGTTCTCGGAAGCGGTCTCCGGCGTCAGGATCGCCTCGAGGGTGAATTTGACGTCGTCGGCCGTGACGTCGGTGCCATCATGGAAGCGGGCGTTGGGCTGAATGGCGAAGGTGAACGTCAGCCCCTCGATCTCCCAGGAGGCGGCGAGGCCGGGCGCCGCGCCACCGGTGGCGTAGTCCAGCCGGACGAACTGGTCGAAGATCATCTCGGCGCGCCAGTAGCTCTCGGACTCATTGGCGGCGAACGGGTTCTGGGTGGTCGACTCGCCGAGGGTACCGATGATGATCGTGGAACCTTCCTGCCGGACTGGGGCGGCGCCGAGGTGGCGCGGCCAGGCGGCAACGGCGAGCGCACCAGCTGCCGAAGTGCCAACGAGTGCCCGGCGGTCGAGCTTCCGGGTGAGCAGGTCACGCGTGATGTTAGTGTCCGTCATCGGGCAGTCTCCATCGTATGGGATCAACGGCGGTCGGCATGTGCCGACCGCGAGTTTCAGGACGCCCGCCGATGCATGTGTCCTGCAAGGAGAACGATACCTGCCATCAGTCCCACTCCTTCGAGGGACAGCGATCGCGGGGTGGTCGTCCCGGCTCACCGGGTATTGCGCGGTACGGGCGTACCAACTGCTATGGAACAGTTGTCGCAGCCTAGCAATGGGCCCGTGGGCTGTCAATTCGAGCCGGTAGGACCGCCGCCGTCCGCCGCCTGCCAACCGGCTTCCCACGATTCGCGGGCTGTTGCGGGACCAGACGGTGAGTCAGGGGTGACTGGCGGCATGCGATGAGCCATCCCCGGCCTCACTCCGTTGCCCAGGAGCTTGCTCCAAAGCCTCTTGGCGCCGGTTGGCTCCTTGCTCATGAACGGTAGGTGACCAGCATCGGAGGGGCGGGCGAGGGTGTCCTGTGTCCTGCCCGTCGCGAAGCGAGCGGGTCGTCCTGGGACCCGGCCTGGATCGACGTAAAAGGGAAACACCTGGGTGCGTCCGGGGCCGTCAGATCGACTCGCTCGCTGCTTGGCGCGGCGTCTTCAGGACAGGCAGATCCCGGACACGGGATCGACGCGGCGGTCTCCGATGAAGCCGATGTACATCCGCAATCTCAATCATGGTAGGGAAGGCGGGCCGGTCGATACCTCAACCATCCGTCCCCTTCCATAAGCCCCGGGCTGGAGCATGGTTCTTTGCGCGACGAGCGCATTGAGCGGTTCCTCAGCTCGGGGTTCCCGCCGCGCTGCTGATCCGGAGCTACCGGGCGGCAAGGCGTTTCGATACGAACGCCAGAGACTGGTTCCGACCAGGAGATCGCCGGACCGCCGATGTTGGTCGTCCCCTGGCGAACGACACCTGAGAGATCACTGGATTACTGCGGCCGCATCCGTCATCGTCGCATCCGGTAGCGTCCGGAAGATGCCGCCGTCCAGATTGCTCAGGGTAAAGCCGGTGTACTCGTTGCTCACCACCGAGATATAGGGCCGGTACCAGGCCCAGTGCATCGGCACCTCGCGCATGAGGATGTGCTGGATCTGCGACCAGACCGGCTTGGCTTCTTCCTGGTCTAGGATCTGGCGGGCTTGCTGGAGCAGTGCATCCAGCTCCGGGGTGCTGAACCCGGTGTGGTTGGCGACCCCGGTGCTGTGGAACTGCTCGAACAGCTCGTCCGGGTTCCCGATCGCCCCGGCAAACTCGCCCGTGCTCAACTGGAAGTCCCGGGTGACCGTCAGCCGCTCGGTCATGGTCGCCCACTCGATCGGCGTGAACGAGAGGTTGACTCCCAGATCCCGCAGGTTGGCCTGGAGACGAACGCACCAGTCCTCCCGGAGAATGTTGCCGGAGTTCGTGATCATCTCGTACGTCTGGCCGATCATGCCGTTGGCCTCGAAGACAGCGCGCGCGGCCTCCGGGTCATAGGGGATCGGGGTGAGCGTGGTGTCGTAGGCCCAGGATCCCGGCGCGATCGGACCAAGCCCCGCCTGACCAAGACCGAGCAGCGAGTCATTGACGTAGGACCCCACGTCGGCTGCCATCGCGAAGGCGCGCCGGACCTCGGCATTGTCGAACGGCGCCATTCGGCAGTTGAAGACCGTCCCGTCCGGCGAGTTGAACGGCGGCACCATGATCGTCAGGTTGCCGGCCGCCTGGAGCTGCTCTGTCAGGGTCGGCGAGGCATAGAGTGAGCCGTCGATCTCGCCCGATTGGAGCGCGTTGGCGAGCGTCGAGGCGTCGGCGATGGTCCGGTGGGTGAAGGACTGGATGCTTGGCTTGCCGGTGTCCCAGTAATGCGGGTTGGCGGTGGCAATGAAGTCGGCGCCGACATTCCAGCTCTGGAAGACGTACGCCCCGGCTCCGACCGGGTTCTGAAAGAACGGCGCCGCCGACGATTGGTCCAGCGGCTGGCCCTCCAGCTGCGCCTTCGGGACGACGGAGACGAAGCGCAGGTTGTAGAGGAAGGCGGCATCCGGCTGGAACAGCGTGATCCGCAGCGTCTTGGCGTCGACGGCTTCGATACCCGAGACGCCGGTCGGGGAGCCGGTGAACGGTGTCCCAACGGCCGGCGTTCCGGCGGCGGTCGATGTGTCGGAACCGGTGAACTCGGGCGCGCCCATGATCGCGGTGAACTTGCTGGCGTTCTGGGATGCGGTCGCCGGGTTAAGGATGCCTTCGATCGTGAACTTCACGTCCTCTGCGGTGACGTCGGTGCCGTCAGAGAATCTCGCATTGGGCTGGATCGCGAACGTGAAGGTGAGACCGTCGATCGCCCACGAGGCGGCGAGACTGGGTGTTGGAAGGTAGGTCTGCGGGTCGGGTCTGACGAACTCGTCAAACAGCATCTGGGTACGCCAGACGCTCTCGGCATCATTGGCGATGAACGGGTTGAGCGAGAAGGCTTCGCCGAGCGAGCCGATGATGATCGTGGAACCTTCCTGCCGGACCGGGGCGGCGCCGAGGTGGCGCGGCCAGGCGGCGACGGCGAGCGCGCTGACCGCCGTAGTGCCGACGAGCGCCCGGCGGTCGAGCTTCCGGGTGAGCAGGTCACGCGTAACGTTGCTGTCCGTCATCGGGCAGTCTCCATCGCGTACGTCCAGCGGCGATCGACTCATGCCGACCGCGGTTTCCGGGACATTCGCTGGTACACCCATCCCGCAGGAGGGACGATGTGTTCGATCTGTCCCACTCCTTCGAGGGACAGCGATCGCGGGGAGTTCATCCGGCTCACCGGGTATCGCACGGTACAGGCGTACCAACTGCTATGGAACAGTTTCCGCAGACTAGCAATGGCCCGATGGACTGTCAATTTGCCTGGACAGACTCACCGCGGCCCGGCGCTTGCGAAACCAATCCTTGCGACTCGCGGACCACGCCGCGTCAAGACGTGGCGCAGGAGCGGCCGGCTGGATGGGGACATCCCTATCCGCCCTCGATCGGGGTGGTCACCGTGCCCACCCGGACAGTCACAGGAGGACCGTCACCAATGCACCGACTGAATCTTCGAACGCTGGTAGCCACGCTCTCAGTCATGTTCGTCATGGCTCTTGCCGTTGCCGGGTTCGGCATCGCCCAGGCCCAGGACGACGATGTCACCGTCGACGGGCCAGGCACGCCGCGCCCCGGCCATATCCACGCCGGCAGCTGCGTCGATGGCGGGTTGGGCGATGTCGTCTTCCCGCTGAACAACGCGACGATCGACAACCTCCAGGAGGATGCCGAGGAGGGCACGGCCGAGTTCCAGGGCAGCGAGAACGCCACGCCGGTCTACGTCTCCGAGACTGTTCTGTCGGACGTCACGCTCGACGACATCCTGGCCGAGCCGCATGCTATCAACTTCCACCTGAGCACCGACGAGCTCGAGACCTACATCACCTGCGGTGAGATCGGCGGCTTTGAGCGCGACGGCGTCTTCTTCGTCGGCCTCACCCCGGTCGAGGGTTCCGATGGCCCGCAGTTCGCCGGTTCCGCCATCCTGACCGAGAACGGTGACGGCAGCGTCACCGTCCTGATCACCTTCGTCCAGGTCGCCGATGCCGCAACGGGTGGTGGAAGCGTTGCCACCCCGGCCGCGACCCCGGCCGTCATCGACACGGAGAGCGCCGAGCCGTCCGCCGTCGAGTCGGTTGCCCCGTCCGTCGAGCCGGTTCCGTCCGAGGACGGTTCCGTTGCCCCGGTTCCGAGCGCCGATGAGTCGGTCGAGCCGGTCCCGTCCGATGACGGCGGCGAGTCGGTCGAGCCGGTCCCGTCCGATGACGGCGGCGAGTCGGTCGAGCCGGTCCCGTCCGATGACGAGGAAAGCTCTGCCGCTCCGTCCCTGGCGGCGTAATCCGTCCAGTTTCGCTGCCCGCACATCGCGCAAGTAGCGAAAACGACCGGGCCGGATCCATCAGGATCCGGCCCGGTCGCCGTTTTCGTGCGCGATGCAGCCAGGACTCGAGTCGATTGCACTGGGAGTTCTTGAATCCGGCCTTGTCCGCGTCCATTTCGTAGGGGTACGGTCTTGCCCACACCTAGAGGGTACCCGGGCTGCGCAGCGGCCATCGCCGCCAGGCGATAACGACGTCGACCATCGCGTGCAGGCAGTTGCATCGATGACCGCTCTAGAGCAGGATGGCCAGGACCGTTCCGCTGATGACCGTGAGCAGCATCCAGGAGCAGCCGGGATCGAAGCAGCCCGATCCGCCACCGCTCACCCCGTCCAGCGCGGACGACAGTCCGCCAAGGTCCGGGCCGGAGTCGCCCGATGACGGCGTGAATCCGTCGATCCCGCTCTCGGTGGCCGCCGCCGCATCGACCCCGTTGCCGGTCCATTCGCGGGTTGTCTCCTGCGTCGTACTCGTGCCCGCCGACTCGGGTACCAGTGTCGCGACTCCGGCGATCGCGCCGCCGGCAGTCAAAAGGTTATCCCCGGAGCCGGTCTCGGTGGCCTGACTGCGGTGCTGCGTCGCCGCATCCGATTGTGGCATCAGCCAGGACCCGCTGGCCCAGCCTGGATCAACGGCGCGGTGCGTCCGGCGCCGGCGCACAGGGGCTGTTGCGGCCTGGCGTATCCGTCGCAGCGGGTTCGGCATGGCACTATCCCCCCGTCGGTCACCCATCTGGCCTCGCGGCTGGCCGTTCCCTTCTCCTGGACCAGACGGTCGCGCGTGACGATCGGTTCCGTGGGTGAGCGCGACAGGAGGGTCCGTGTTCGACACCATGACGCCCGGCAGCTGGCGTGAGGACCTGGACTGGCTGGCCGCCGCAATCCTCCGTGAACACGTCCGGCCGCATCACACCATCAGCCCGGACGGATTCCGGGACGTCGTCGCGTCCATCCGGCGGCGACTCCCGGCGCTCCCCGGGCATGCGGTCCCGGTCGCGTTGGCGCGTCTCCTCGCAGCCATCGGGGATGGGCACACCGCCGTCTGGCTTCACGACGTCGCGGGCTACGGCTCGCTGCCGGTCACGATCGGACTGTACGAGGATGGCACCTGGATCACGGGAGCCGCGCCCGAGCATGCCGATCTCATCGGCTGCCGGCTCGTCGCGATCGACGGTGTGCCGATTGGTACCGTCCTGGAATCACTCCGGCCCGCCGTCAGCCGGGATAACGGCTTTACCGTGCTGGCCCGTCTGCCGGGGCTGCTTGTCATCCCGGAGGTACTCCACGCGGTGGGGGTGGCCCATGACCCCGGCTCCATGCGCCTGGCGGTGGTCCGGTCCGGCGGCGCGCTGGAGACCATCCGCCTCGATCGTTTCCCGGGCAGGTTGCACCTGGTCAGCCTCGAGAGCGAGTCGACGTGGCGCGGCAACGGCTTCGCCCGGGTGCCCGGACCGGTCCCGACCGTCCACCTGCGCTACGACGCCGTGCGCGACGATCCCGGCCGGTCGCTGGCCGACCTGTTCGGGAGGCTGTTTGAGGTGATCAAGCGGGACGGGATCCGGCGACTGATCGTCGATGTCCGCCGGAACGGGGGCGGCAACATGGCGCTCAACGCCCCGCTCGTCGACGGCCTCGTCCGGTGCGAACGGGTCAACCACCCCGGCGGCCTGTTCGTGATCACCGGGCGACAGACCTTTTCGGCTGCGATGAACCTCTGTGCGGCGCTGGAGCAGCGGACCCATGCCCGGTTCGTCGGCGAGCCCACCGGGACCGCGCCCAACCACTACGGCGAGAACGGCTCGCTCGTCCTGCCGAACAGCCAGATCGCGGCGACGGTCTCGACGCTGTTCTGGCAAACTTCCCTGCCCTACGACGACCGGCCCTGGATCGCGCCGGATCTGCCCGTCGCGGTCACCTACGCCGATGAGCGGGCGGGGCGCGATGCGGCGCTCGAGGCCATCACCGGATGGGTGGCTGGTCCGGATGAACTCCTGCATCCGTCGATCCGGCTTCTCCGGCGGATCGGTCGCGCAGACCTCCTGCCGTCGCCTGATCAACCGGACCGGCCCGGATAGCTGGCGGGATCCACACCATAGGCCTTTCACGCAAGCACTGATCGTCCATCCGGTCTCCCGGGCTGGACAGCTTATTTCACAAAATCTCAACCACATGGGACTCCCTGGTCGTCATGCTTCCGGCCGCACGCACGCGCTGCACCTGACCGGACGACAAGGAGTTCCTTCATGCCTTCGACCCTTTCCCGCCGCACGCTCGTTGCCGGGGCCGCCGCCGGCGGTGCCGCTCTCGCGTCCGTCGCCGGCCCCAAGGCGAGCCGGGCCTTCACCGCGCCGAACGTGATCAGCCGCCAGGGATCGAACGTCGAGATCACCTTCTGGTACGGGCTGACCGGCGATGTCGGCAACCGGATCCAGGACGTCATCAGTGAGTTCAACGCCCTCAACACGGGCGTGATCGTCAACGGACTGCAGAACACGAGCTACGAGGACACCGCCCAGCAGCTGACGCTGGCTCTGCAGGACGGCTCGTTCCCGGACGCCGTCCTGCTCCCCGAGCAGCTCTGGTTCCGCTTCTACCTCAACAACAACTTCGTCCCGATGGACGATTTGATCTCGTCGTCCAATTTTCCGATCGACGACCTGATCCCGGTCCTGCGCGACGAGGGACTGCGTCAGGGGTCGTACTACTGGCTGCCACTCGCCCGCAGCACGTCGCTGATGTATTACAACCGCTCGCTCTACGAGGCTGCCGGGCTGCCCGGTCCGGCCGAGACCTATTCCCAGCTGCGCGAGTTCGGCCCGGCGCTGACCGACGAGTCGCAGCAGATTTACGCGATGGCCTTCGACCCTGCCGCCTGGTTCTTCCAGGGCGTCGTCTGGGGATTCGGCGGCAACTTCAGCACCGATGACTTCCGCGTCACGTTTGATGAGCCGGGCGCCGTCGCCGCCGGGCAGTACTACCAGGATGCGCTGGCCGAGGGCTGGGGATACATGCCGCAGGCCGGCCAGACCGGGGCCGACTTCGGCAATGGCTTCTCCGCCACCGGCTTCTTCTCGACCGGCTCCCTGACCAGCCTGACGACGGCGGCAGAGCAGGCCGGCTTCGAGATCGGCACGGCCTTCATGCCGATCGAGGCTGAGGGCGCTACCCGTGGTGCGTCCAGCGGCGGCTCGGGCATGGGCATCATGAACGGCATCTCACCGGAGCGGCAGCAGGCGGCGTTCGCCTTCTACAGCCACTGGGCCTCGCCGGAGACGACCACCTGGTGGTCTCAGAACACCGGCTACATGCCGGTCCGCACCAGTGCCATCGAAGGGCCGGAGATGACGGCCTTCTTCGAGGCCAACCCGAACTTCCGGGTCGCCGTCGACCAGCTCTACGCCCGCGCATCCCCGTCCGACCCGGCCCGGCGCTTCGTCTCCTCCGGCCAGACCGTGATCGACGACGCCCTGCAGCAGATCATGGTCAACGGCGCGCCGGTCCAGGAAGTCTTCAGCGCTGCCGCGGTGCAGCTTGAGGCGGAGTCCGCTCCGGTCATCCAGCAGCTGGAGGCCCTTGAGGGGCCGCTGGCCACTCCGATGGCTACTCCGGCCACCTAGGACCGAACGTGATGTCCCCGGTGCCAGCGGGCCGGACGCCGTAGACACACAGAGAGAGGAGCGGGGGGGGCCGCGGGGGGGTGCCCCC